>Ga0208180_1000004_pt1 | contig 476856 bp, 433 predicted proteins | sample MalvireepMed_s16_FD_184241 | JGI IMG/M metagenome (GOLD analysis project Ga0208180, IMG submission 184241) | Marine viral communities from the Global Malaspina Expedition - Malaspina viral metaG DeepMed_s16 (SPAdes) (version 2) | ecosystem: Environmental > Aquatic > Marine > Oceanic | place...
GGAAACCGCTCCGGCGCCCGCCACCGACGGCTAAACCATATGTTTTCCATCCTGTTCAGACCTCCCTCCTCTGACCTCCACCAGTGATGGAAACCCACGAACCGCCCGGCCCCACACCGGGCGGTTTCGCGTTTCTGAGAATAGGTTTTCCCGCTCAAATTCGCGAAAGAGTGCTTTTCACGATCAGTTTGTGAAACGGCATGATCACCGCGAGATACACCCGGCCAAGGCTGTTGTGCCGCTTGATCAGCGTCATCATGCGTACCGCTGTCTGCTGATTCCCGAGCGCTTCGGTCTGTACCACGATGCGGAAATCAAGATGCCGGTCGTCAAACCCGAGCACGGTCTCGCCGGGCTGGGTGCTCAGCATCGGAAACATGCCAACCCGCGGGGAACCCGCTGCGGCAGCGTCCGGATCTCCCTGCAAGTCGAAGGGCCGGACCATCAGGTTCCGCAACAGCATCAGCCCGCCAACCCATTTCGGCATCCGCTCGAACGCCCGCCGGGCCGCAGCCTCCGCCGTCAGTCCGGGCTGGGCCACCCTGGTCTCGAAACAGTCGGCCCAGTCCGCACCCGGCAAGGCCGGATGCGGCAGGGTGACTGTAATCTCGCGGGCTTTCATCAAATGGCACACCCCGCGAGATTGAGCCTTGCTCTTACAGATGGATCGGCTTGAAGAAGGTCGCCAACGCCGCTTCCTTCACCGCTTCCGACATCGTCGGATGCGCGTGGCAGGTGCGGCCCAGATCTTCCGAGGATCCGCCAAATTCCATCAGTACGGCGGCCTCATGGATCATTTCGCCGGCGCCGAAGCCGATGATGTGGACGCCCAGCACCCGGTCGGTTTCAGCATCGGCCAGCACCTTGACGAAACCGTCCGAGGCTTCCATCGCCCGCGCCCGGCCATTGGCCGAGAACGGGAACTTGCCCGACTTGTACTTGACGCCGTCGGCCTTCAGCTCTTCCTCGGTCTTGCCGACGGAAGCCACTTCCGGCTGGGTGTAGACCACGCCCGGAATCACGTCGTAATTCACGTGCCCTGCCTGGCCGGCCATGATCTCGGCCAGCGCCACGCCTTCGTCCTCGGCCTTGTGCGCCAGCATCGGCCCGGCGATCACGTCGCCGATGGCATAAACGCCCGGCACATTGGTCTGGTAATGATGGTCGGTGCGCACCCGGCCGCGCTCGTCCAGCACCACGCCGGCATCCTCGAGACCGAGACCTTCGGTGAACGGCTTGCGGCCGGTGGCGATCAGCACGATATCCGCGTTGATGGTCTCGGTGTCACCGCCCTTGACCGGCTCGAACGAGACCTTGGCCCCCTTGTCCGATTTCTCGACGCCGGTCACCTTCGCACCGACCTTGAACTCCATGCCCTGCTTGGCGAGAATCCGCTGGAATTGCTTGGCCACTTCGCCGTCCATGCCGCCCAGGATCTTGTCGAGATACTCGACCACGGTCACCTTGGCGCCAAGCCGGCCCCAGACCGAGCCCATTTCCAGCCCGATCACGCCGCCGCCAACAACAACGATATGTTCGGGCACCTTGTTGAGCGCGATGGCGCCGGTCGAGGACACGATCACCTTCTCGTCGATATCCACTTCAACGCCCGGAATGCCTGCGACATCGGAGCCGGTGGCAATGACGATGTTCCTGGCTTCGAGTTCGGTTTCCTTGCCGTCATTGTCGGTCACCGAGATCTTGCCTTCGCCGAGCACCTTGCCGTGGCCGATGAAGCTGTCGATCTTGTTCTTCTTGAACAGGAAGGCGACGCCGTCGACATTCGACTTCACGGTCGCATCCTTGTGCGCCATCATCTTTTCGAGGTTGAGCTTCGGCTTGCCGATCTCGACACCGAGGCTCTCCATGCCGTGATTGGCGTGGGCAAACATTTCCGACGCATGCAGCAGCGCCTTCGATGGAATGCAGCCGATATTCAGGCAGGTGCCGCCGAAGGTCGCGCGTTTTTCAACCACGGCCACCTTCATCCCCAGCTGTGCCGCCTTGATGGCGCAGACATAGCCGCCGGGTCCGGAACCGATAATGATGACGTCGTAGCTCATGGTCTTGTCCTTATGATCCGAAATTTATTCCTGGCAGGCTTTCAGCCGAAACACATCATCCGGCAGCGCGGTGATTTCCTGCGCCTGCCATGCCTGCGACCGCATCACGGCGGCAGCGAAATCCGGCAGAAGCAATCTCTCGCCCGCCGTCCGCATCGCCTCGCGCGTCGGCAGCCAGTCGACAGTGCCGTCATTGCCGATGCTGTAGACCGGGCCTTCCCAGACCGTGCAGGCGGCGATTTCCGCTCCCGTTGCATCGCCTTCAGGGCACTGATGCAGGATCACGCCCCAGGGCCGGTCCGGCTCACCCGCCATCATCACCACGCCATCCATCATAACACCATTGCCGGCAAAACTCAGGCGGAACCGGTGCTGCATGCCGTCGACATCCGGCAGAGGTCCCGAAAACGCGATCTCGGTGCCCGATGCGGCTTCATCGTAGACCGCGAGCGCTTGCGGGCAGGCGGCGCTGGCTGCCTGGCTGCCTGCGGCCAGCATCATGGCCGCAAGCATCGTTGAGGTAAGACGGGCCGAAGCCATCAGCCTCTCCTTACAGATCGAGAACCAGGCGTTCGGGATCTTCCAGGCTTTCCTTGACCCGGACCAGGAAGGTCACGGCTTCCTTGCCATCGACCACCCGGTGGTCATAGGAAAGTGCCAGGTACATCATCGGCCGGATCACCACCTGGCCACCGATGGCCATCGGACGTTCCTGGATCTTGTGCATGCCGAGCACGCCCGACTGCGGCGAGTTCAGGATCGGCGAGGACATCAGCGAGCCGTAGACACCGCCATTGGAAATGGTGAAGGTACCGCCCTGCATGTCGCCCATCGACAGTTCGCCGTCACGCGCGGCCCGGCCGAGACGGCCGATTTCCTGCTCGATGCCGGCAATGCTCATCTGGTCGGCATCGCGCACCACCGGGACCACCAGGCCCTTGTCGGTGCCGACGGCGACGCCAACATGGCAATAGTTCTTGTAGATGATGTCGGTGCCGTCCATCTCGGCATTGACGCCGGGCACTTCCTTCAGCGCATGGCAGACGGCCTTGGTGAAGAAGCCCATGAAGCCAAGCTTGACGCCGTGCTTCTTCTCGAACAGGTCCTTGTACTTCTTGCGCAGATCCATCACCGCCGTCATGTCCACCTCGTTATAGGTGGTCAGCATGGCGGCCGTGTTCTGGGCTTCCTTGAGGCGGCGGGCGATGGTCTGGCGCAGGCGCGTCATCTTCACCCGTTCCTCGCGCGGCGCATCATCCGCCGACGAGGCAGGACGTGCGGCAGCCGGTGCTGCGGCCGGAGCTGACGAGCCCTTGCCGATGGCATCCAGAACGTCGCCCTTGAGCACCTGTCCGCGCTTGCCCGATCCGGACACGTCACCGGCGTCGATCTTGTTTTCCGCCATCAGCTTCTGCGCCGAAGGGGCCGCCGGCATGTCCGAGCCGCTCTTGGCGGGAGCCGCGGGCGTTTCCGCCTTGGCAGCCGGCGCTTCGCTCTTGGCTTCGGGCTTGCTCTCGGCCTTGGCCGGTGCCGCAGCACCTCCCTCGCCTTCCGTGACCTGCGCCAGCAGCGCATTGACTTCGACCGTCTCGCCGTCCTTGGCAAGGATCTCGCTCAACACACCCGAAACCGGGGAAGGAACCTCGATCGACACCTTGTCGGTTTCCAGTTCCACCAGCGGTTCATCCACCTTCACGGTGTCGCCCACCTGCTTGAGCCAGGTGCCGATGGTGGCTTCGCTGACAGATTCACCAAGGGTCGGGACGCGAACTTCAGTAGCCATGATATTTGTTTCCGTTCTTTTTCAGTCAGTCAGACGATTGTTCGGCAACGCGGGCGGCATCAGCCGCCCAGCGCATCCTCGAGGAAGGCTTCAAGCTGTGCAAGGTGGCGCGACATCAGGCCGGTCGCCGTCGAGGCCGAAGCCGGACGTCCGGTGTAGCGAACCCGCTGGAACTTGGCGTCGATATGCGCCAGCACCCATTCGAGATAGGGATCGATGAACGACCAGGCGCCCATGTTCTTGGGCTCTTCCTGGCACCACACCATCTCGGCGTTGCGGAAGCGCGACAGCTCGTTGATCAGCGCCTTGGCCGGGAACGGATAGAGCTGTTCCAGGCGCAGCAGGTAGATGTCGTTGATGCCACGCTTTTCGCGCTCTTCGTAGAGATCGAAATAAACCTTGCCCGAACACATCACCACGCGGCGGATCTTGTTGTCCTTGACCAGCTTGATCGGCTCGTTCTTGAGCACTTCGGCATCGTCCCACAGCAGCCGGTGGAACGAGCTGTCGCCGGCCATTTCGCTCAGGCTCGAGACGGCGCGCTTGTGACGAAGCAGCGATTTCGGCGTCATCATGATCAGCGGCTTGCGGAAATCCCGCTTCATCTGCCGCCGGAGGATGTGGAAATAGTTCGACGGCGTGGTGCAGTTGGCAACCTGCATGTTGTCTTCCGCGCACATCTGCAGGAAGCGCTCGAGACGGGCCGAAGAGTGCTCCGGTCCCTGCCCCTCATAGCCGTGTGGCAGCAGGCAGACGAGGCCCGACATGCGAAGCCATTTGCGCTCGCCCGAGGAGATGAACTGGTCGAACAGCACCTGCGCGCCATTGGCGAAGTCGCCGAACTGGGCTTCCCACAGCGTCAGCGCATTCGGCCGCGCCAGCGAGTAGCCATACTCAAACCCGAGCACCGCCTCTTCCGACAGCATCGAGTTGATCACTTCGTAACGGGCCTGGTTCGGCGTCAGGTTGGCGAGCGGAATGTAGCGCTGCTCGGTCTCCTGATCATACAGCACCGAGTGCCGCTGGCTGAAGGTGCCGCGCTCGACATCCTGGCCCGACAGACGGATCTTGGTGCCTTCCGAAACCAGCGAGCCGAAGGCCAGCGCCTCGGCAAAGGCCCAGTCGATTCCTTCGCCGGTCTCGACCATCTTGGCGCGGTTGTCCATGAACCGCTGGATGGTGCGATGCGCCTTGAAACCTTCGGGCACTTCCGACAGCTTCTTGCCGATTTCACGCAGCTGCTTGAGCGGCATCCCGGTCTTGCCCCGGCGCTGCTCATCCTGGTTGTCGGCGGTCCGCAGCCCGGTCCACTGACCGTCGAGCCAGTCGGCCTTGTTCGGCTTGTAGCTCTGGCCGATGTCGAATTCGGTTTCCAGATTGGCGCGCCAGTCGGCCTTCATCTTTTCGAATTCGCCCTCGGAGATCACGCCTTCCTCGATCAGGCGGCGCGAATAGAGCGTCACGACCGTCTCGTGGCTGCGGATCTTCTTGTACATCTTCGGCTGCGTGAACGCCGGCTCGTCGCCCTCGTTGTGGCCGAAGCGGCGGTAGCAGAACATGTCGATGACCACCGGCTTGTGGAAGGTCATGCGGAATTCGGTCGCAACCTTGGCGGCATAGACCACCGCTTCCGGATCGTCGCCATTGACGTGGAAGATCGGCGCCTCGATCATCTTGGCCACATCGGACGGGTACGGCGACGAGCGCGAGAAGCCCGGATTGGTGGTGAAACCGATCTGGTTGTTGATGATGAAATGCACGGTGCCGGCAACCCGGTGACCGCGCAGGCCTGACAGGCCGAGAATTTCCGCCACCACGCCCTGGCCGGCAAAGGCCGCATCGCCATGCAGCAAGAGCGGCATAACCTTCACGCGCTCTTTCAGCGGAATGATGTCGCCTTCGAATTCATTGGCGATCATGTCCTGCTTGGCGCGCGCCTTGCCCATCACCACCGGGTTGACGATTTCCAGGTGCGACGGGTTGGCGGTCAGCGACATGTGCACCTTGTTGCCGTCGAACTCGCGGTCCGACGAGGCACCGAGGTGATACTTGACGTCGCCCGAGCCCTCGACTTCGTCGGGCTTGAACGAACCGCCCTTGAACTCGTGGAACACGGCCCGGTGCGGCTTCGCCATCACCTGGGTCAGCACGTTGAGGCGGCCGCGGTGGGCCATGCCGAAGACGATTTCCTTCAGCCCCATATTGCCGCCGCGCTTGATGATCTGCTCCAGCGCCGGGATCAGCGATTCACCGCCGTCGAGGCCAAACCGCTTGGTGCCCTTGTACTTGACGTCGATGAACTGCTCGAAGCCTTCCGCCTCGATCAGCTTCTGCAGGATCGCCTTCTTGCCCATGTCGGTAAAGTCGACGCCCTTGTCGGGGCCTTCGATCCGCTCCTGGATCCAGGATTTCTCTTCCGGATTGGAGATGTGCATGAACTCGACGCCCAGCGTCGAGCAATAGGTCCGCTTGAGGATGTCGAGCATCTGCGGAATCGTCGCATATTCAAGCCCGAGAACATGGTCGATGAAGATCGGCCGCTCGAAATCGGCTTCGGTAAAGCCATAGGCTTCCGGCGAAAGCTCGTTGTAATCATTGTCGGGCTGCTGCGCCAGATCGAGCGGATCGAGCTTGGCATGCAGATGGCCGCGCATGCGGTAGGCGCGGATCATCATCAGCGCCTTGACCGAATCGCGCGTGGCCTGGGTGACGTCGCCCGGCTCCGCCGCCCCGGTGGCAGCCTTGGCCTTGAGCTTGTCGGACACCGCCTTCTCGACTTCGCCCCAGTTGCCGTCGAGCGCCGAGACCAGTTCGCCATTGGCCTGAACCGGCCAGTTGGGCTTCTTCCAGGAAGCGCCGGCGGCGGACTTGCGGACCTGGTCCGGATCGTCTTTCAGCTCTGCAAAGAACGACTGCCATTCGGCTGGCGCGCTGCCAGGATTGTCCTGAAACCGTGCGTACATCTGCTCGATATAGGCAGCATTGCCGCCATACAGAAACGAGGTCTCTGCCATGATGTCGTTGGCTTCGTCTTTGCGTGCCATGGATCTCACCTTCTCCGCGGGCCTTTTTTCCGGGCCCTTTTCCTAGACTCTGAGGCTTGCGCGGCACTCAAGCCGCGGCAAACCTGCCCAACCCTGTTCCCAACGCTGCCGTGTCGGTGAAAACCTGGTACCTGACGATCTTGCCGTCGCGTAACGTGAATATGTTGACCGTTTCCGTGCGCACCTTGCGTGCCGTCGCCTTCACCGTCCATTCGCCCTTGAGCACCGTGATCACGGTGTCGCCGGCGACATGGATTGCAAGCGGTTCGACCGTGTCGATCACCAGGTGATCACCCACGGTCGCAAGGAACGCTTCGAAGCCTTCAAACCCGGTCCAGTCCCCGGCCCAGGGCAAAAGCCCTTCCGGCGCCGGGTAATGCACCTCGATCTCATCGGAGACGACGCCGCGCAGGGCCTCTCTATCGCCCGCTTTCAGCGCGGCGTAGTAGCGGTCCAGCGTTTCGCGCACGGCGTCGCTCATTGGTCCAGCCTTCGTGTTGACCCCAGGGATTATCCCTTGAGGACTTCAACCAGTGTCTTGCCAAGACGGGCAGGAGACGGAGACACGCGAATGCCTGCAGCTTCCATCGCCTTGATCTTGTCGTCGGCACCGCCCTTGCCGCCGGAAATCACCGCGCCGGCATGGCCCATGGTGCGTCCGGGAGGCGCAGTGCGGCCGGCGATGAAGCCTGCCATCGGCTTCTTGCGGCCCTTCTTGGCCTGTTCGATCAGCCACTCGGCCGCATCTTCTTCGGCCGAACCACCGATTTCGCCGATCATGATGATCGATTCGGTTTCCGGATCGTCGAGATAGAGATCGAGAATGTCGATGAACTCGGTGCCCTTGACCGGGTCGCCGCCGATGCCGACAGCGCTGGACTGGCCAAGACCTTCATTGGTGGTCTGGAACACCGCTTCATAGGTCAGCGTACCGGAGCGCGACAGGATGCCCACCGAGCCCTTCTTGAAGATGTTGCCCGGCATGATGCCGATCTTGCATTCGTCCGGCGTCATCACGCCGGGGCAGTTCGGGCCGATCAGCCGTGACTTCGACTGGTCGAGCACCGCCTTGGCGCGGATCATGTCGGCCACCGGAATGCCTTCGGTGATGCAGACGATCAGTTCGATCTCGGCCTCGATGGCTTCGATGATCGCAGCAGCAGCACCCGAAGGCGGCACGTAGATCACCGATGCATTGGCGCCGGTCTGCGACTTGCCTTCGGCCACGGAAGCGAAGATCGGCAGCTTTTCGCCGCCCGAGCCTTCCCAGGTCGAGCCGCCCTTTTTCGGGTGGATACCGCCGACCATCTGCGTGCCGTGATAGGCCAGCGCCTGCTCGGTGTGAAAGGTCCCGGTCTTGCCGGTCAGACCCTGAACCAGGACCTTGGTGTCTTTATTGATCAGAATGGACATGGTCTCAGGATCCCTTCACCGCATTGACGATCTTCTGGGCTGCGTCGTCGAGATCGTCGGCCGCGATCACGTCGAGACCGCTCTCGTTGATGATCTTCTTGCCGAGGGCCACATTTGTGCCTTCGAGGCGAACCACCAGCGGAACCTTCAGCCCGACTTCCTTGACCGCGGCAACCACGCCCTCGGCAATGACGTCACACTTCATGATGCCGCCGAAGATGTTGACCAGGATGCCTTTGACGGCCGGGTCGGCAGTGATGATCTTGAACGCTGCCGTCACCTTCTCGGTGGTGGCGCCGCCGCCGACATCGAGGAAGTTGGCAGGCTCCTGGCCGTAGAGCTTGATGATGTCCATCGTTGCCATGGCAAGGCCTGCACCATTGACCATGCAGCCGATATTGCCGTCGAGCGCGACATAGGCGAGGTCGTATTTCGACGCCTCGATTTCCTTCTCGTCCTCTTCGGTCAGGTCGCGCAGCTCGACGATGTCGTCGTGGCGGAACAGCGCATTGTTGTCGAACGAGACCTTGGCGTCGAGAACGCGCAGACGGCCGTTCTTCATCACGATCAGCGGGTTGACCTCGAGCAGCGCCATGTCCTTTTCGACAAACGCCTTGTAGAGGATCGGGAACAGCTTCTCGCCGTCAGCCGCAGCCTCGCCGGTCAGTTCCAGCGCGCTGTTGAGCTTGGCAAGATCGTCTGCCGTGACACCGGCCTGCGGGTCGATGGCGACGGTGATGATCTTTTCAGGGGTTTCTTCGGCAACCGCCTCGATATCCATGCCGCCTTCGGTGGAGACCACGAAAGCCACCTGACCGACGGTGCGGTCTACCAGGATCGAGAGGTAGAGTTCGCGCTCGATGTCGGCGCCGTCTTCGATGTAGAGACGGTTGACCACCTTGCCGGCGTCGCCGGTCTGCTTGGTCACCAGCGTGTTGCCGAGCATTTCCTTGGCATGCGCCTTGGCTTCATCGATCGAGAACGCCAGCCGGACACCGCCCTTGGCGTCGGCGCCGAGTTCCTTGAACTTGCCCTTGCCGCGTCCGCCGGCATGGATCTGGCTCTTGACCACGTAGAGCGGGCCGGGCAGCGACTTCGCAGCCGCTTCCGCCTCGTCAGCGGAGAAAATGGCAACCCCTTCGGCCACCGGCGCGCCAAATCCCTTCAGAAGGGCTTTGGCCTGGTATTCATGGATGTTCATGGGAACTCCTGGAGTGAGTGAACGGTCTGGAGCGTCTTGACGTTCTGTTAAGCCTGATAACGCTCTAACGCGATGTTCTTACGCAAAGCTGAACGGAAAGCCCCTTTTGTGGCTCCCCGTCCAGTATCCGGCGTGGATTACTTCAGGTTCGGGGCAATCCCGATGCAGGCTTCGCAAAGACCGGCAACCGATTCCACCGACTTGTCGAAGGCCTTCTGCTCGGTCTTGTTGAGCTCGATCTCGATCACGCGCTCGACGCCGCCTTCACCGATGACGCATGGCACGCCGACATACATGTCCTTGACGCCATACTGGCCTGACAGGTGCGCAGCACACGGCAGAACCCGCTTCTTGTCCTTGAGGTAGCTTTCCGCCATCAGGATCGCCGAAGCCGCCGGCGCGTAATAGGCCGAGCCGGTCTTCAGCAGGCCGACGATCTCGGCGCCGCCGTCACGGGTGCGCTGGATGATTTCCTCGAGCTTTTCCTTCGACGTCCAGCCCATCTTGACCAGGTCTGGCAGCGGGATGCCGGCAACGGTCGAGTAGCGCGCCAGCGGCACCATGGTGTCGCCGTGGCCGCCGAGCACGAAGGCTGTGACATCTTCGATCGAGACGTTGAATTCCTCGGACAGGAAATGGCGGAAGCGGCCCGAGTCGAGCACGCCGGCCATGCCGACAACCTTGTTCTTCGGCAGGCCGGAGAACTTCTGCAAGGCCCAGACCATCGCGTCGAGCGGGTTGGTGATGCAGATGACGAAGGCGTTGGGGGCGTATTTCTTGATGCCGGCGCCAACCTGTTCCATCACCTTGAGGTTGATGCCCAGAAGATCGTCGCGGCTCATGCCCGGCTTGCGGGCGACACCGGCGGTGACGATGCAGACATCGGCGCCTTCGATTGCCGAGTAGTCATTGGCGCCCGACAGGCGGGAGTCGAAACCTTCCGCCGGTGCGGACTGGGAAATGTCGAGTGCCTTGCCCTGGGGTGTACCCTCGGCAATGTCGAACAGGACGACGTCGCCCAGTTCTTTCAAGCCGGCCAGGTGGGCAAGCGTGCCCCCGATCATTCCCGAGCCAATCAAAGCAATCTTGTTACGCGCCATATCGAATATCTCCGCAGGTCGTTGTGGTATGGAACCCGCCGAACGCCTGGCCCCGATTTCGACAACCCGCATAAACCGAATGCCCGGAACTGGCAACTCAAACTTTCGATATGAGCTTTTTCAATCGGTTAGCTTTTAAAACTCTTACGTAAAGGTAAAAGTTTTCAAACTGGATCCGCTCCGTTTGCGGTCTCGTTTGCCAGACTTGCCTCCAGATAGGCCTCGCTTTGCATCTCGTTGAGCCGAGATGCGGTGCGATCAAACTCGAAACGCTCGGTCCCGGTCGTCCCATCGGCCAAAGCGTCAGGCGCCGCCACGGCCGAGACAAACAGCCGGTTCTTGCGGTCATAAAGCGTGTCAACCAGGGTGATGAAACGCTTGGCCGCATTGCGCCCGGCGTCCTTCATCAAAGGCACGTGGTCGACGAACACCGTGTGATAGCGCTCGGAGACAGCCCGGTAATCCGACGCCCCGAGCGGCTTCTCGCACAGGTCTTTGAAGCCAAACCGTGCGGCCCCGGCCCCGGCCACAGGCACCGCCACCTCACGTCCCTTCATTTGCACCGTGTCGGGGGACGTCTGCTTGCCCGCCGTCACCTGCTTCCAGGCCCGGTCCATCGCCTCATCACCCTCACTCTCGCCGAGCCGGTGATAGACCGGCAGCTTGGTGGTCGTCTCCATCCGGTAATCGGTGCGCGCATCGAGATTGAGAATGTCGACATTGTCCTTGAGCAACGCGACGAAGGGCAGAAACAGCTGCCGGTTCAAGCCATCGCGATAGAGATTGTCCGGCTCGACATTCGAGGTTGCCACCAGCACGCAGCCAAGTTTGAACAATTGCTCGAACAGCCGCGACAACAGCATCGCATCGGCGATGTCGGTGACCGAGAATTCGTCAAAACACAGAACCCACGCCTCTTCGAACAGCTCGGCTGCCACCGGAGGCACCGGATCGGTTTCCTTGGTCTCGCCATTCTTGAGTTTCTGCCGGTGGGCATGAATGCGGGAATGGGCGTCGGCCATGAAATCGTGAAAATGCGCCCGCCGCTTGCGCTTGGCCGGCACCAGCTCGAAGAACATGTCCATCAGCATGGTCTTGCCGCGACCGACCGCGCCGTGGACATAAAGCCCGCGCGGTGTCTTGGCTGTCTTCTTGCGCCCGAACATCCAGCCGAGCGCGCTCGACTTGGTGGCAAGCCTCTGGTTCGACACCGCCTCGAGCAACAGGTCGAGACGCGCCGCCAGCTGCACCTGTGCCGGATCAAGCGAAAACTCGCCACTGGCCACGCGGGACTCGTAGGCACTCGCAACCGTGTCGTGTCTCTTCCAGCTCATTAAAGCAGGACCTATCGCGTGAAGCTGTGCCTGACTTAGCGGGAGAGCGAGATCGGCTGACCTGAGGTGGTGGAACCGTCGTAGCGCTCATTGGCCGACTGGTAGAGCCGTGCGATCTGGTTGCCGCTGGAATCTGCCAGGATGACCTGCTTGCCCTGAACGTCCCAGGCAGCGATTGCCGCCGCGTTGCCGACACATCCGCGCGACGCCGCGCGGTAGCCGCCGGTCCACTTGGTCAGCGACAGGAAGACATCGCAGCTGGAACCGCCCGATCCGGCGGACCAGCGCCCGATCAGGGCTTCGCGGGTCAGTTCCGGCGCATTTGCTGCGGCAACCTGCGGCGTGGCTGTCTCTGTCGGCGCCGTGGGCGCTGCCGGAAACTCGCCGGGCTGAGGCGTCATCGGCGGTGCCAGCTGGCCGGATTGAACACCACCAACGGGTGCGGGCATGAGCGGAGCCGGCTGCTGCTGGGTGTTCAGACCACCGAAGGATGTCCGCTGGCAACCGCCAAGGACCGCGGCGACCGCAACTGCGACCAGCAAGGTTTGCATCTTCATAGATAAGCTCCGGTTACGCGAAACATCTGCTTCGCTGTTCGTCCCATTAAACCGCATAAAATGACCATAGCATGGAAATTGCAAGGCAAACCGGCCTCAGAAGCATATTAGCAAGACGATAATCCAATGATATTGACGCCAATACACCACTCATACCTCAATTGTCACCCGTCTATTTGCATAGAAACAGCCTGGAAAAGCATTCCATTTCCCAAACAGCGTTCCCCCGCTGCCGGGTACTGACCTGCCTATTTGGAAAGCCCATAATTGGCTTCATCGCCCCAGAGCGCCTTGATCTCCTGGTCCCGGCCGCAGGCCTTGCGGTAGTAATTGTAGCGCACGGGGCTCTTCTTGTAGAAATCCTGATGATAGTCTTCCGCGGGCCAGAATTTCGCCGGCGGCTCGATTACCGTGAGGACAGGCTTGCCCAGCGTCTTTTCCGCTTCCGCCTTGGCAGCTTCAGCCTGCGCCGCCTGTTCCTCGTTCAAGGTATAGACGGCCGTCGTGTAGCTGTATCCGCGATCGCAGAACTGGCCGCCATCATCGGTGGGATTGACCGTGCGGAAGAAGGTCTTGAGCAATTCGGCATAGCTGACGACCGCCGGATCATAGGTGATTTCGACCGCTTCCCGGTCGCCATTGGCAACATGGCTCTTGTAGGTCGGGTTGCCGGCCTTGCCGCCGATATAGCCCGATACGGTGGAGGTGACACCTTTGACATAATCGAAGTCCGATTCCACGCACCAGAAACAGCCACCGGCGAATATCGCGGTTCCGGTCTCTTCGGCGCGGACAGGCGCGGCGGTGAAGGCGGCGGCAAACAGGGCGGACGAAAGCAGCAATCTGAGCATCAAGATCTCCTTTGTCCCTCGAACCTAGTCCAGTGCACCGAGAAGACAACTCACTCTGGCGCACAAAGCCGTGAAGCCCTGCTTCGGCCTTCAGCAACGCCAGGAACCGGGCTCAGCTGATCGCGTCGAACACGTCCAGTGCTTCTGCCCCATAGATCATCGACGGCCCGCCGCCCATATAGACCGCGACCCCGATGGTCTCGACAATCTCCTCACGGGTGGCACCATAGTGGTGCGCCGCCTTGGCGTGGAAGGCAAGACAGCCGTCGCAGCGCGCGGTGATGCCGATTGCCAGCGCGATCAGCTCCTTGGTCTTGGAATCAAGCACGCCCGGTGCAATTGCCGCCTGCGCCAGCTGGCCAAGGCCTTTGGCTTGCTCCGGCATCGCCTTGCGCAATTCCGCCATCCGGTGGTTGGTCTGATCGATGAATGCATTCCAGTTCGTCTCGGCCATATTTGTGCCCCCTGTTGCTCCGGTTCCGGCCGCAACAGGTAGCAGCCCGTGGGCATGAGGGATTTGATCGCGGTCAAGCCGCTGATCTCATCTCAGCCGTGTGTGGGCCAGGCCCGGTGCTCGTCATCGATGACGAAGACATGCCTGTGCCGCGCACCCTTGACCGGATGCTTGCGCAGATGCGGATGATCCCTGGGCAGATCGCGATGTTCATGCTCCACCTCCAGCGCATCATCCGCTGGCCAGACCAACGCTGCCAGCAGCGCGCCGGCCAGCGCCATGATGCCGAGAATGGCCATCGCCATCGGCAGACCCAATGCGCTGCCGGCCCAGCCCGCAACCGGGTAGGTGATGAGCCAGCCCAGATGCGACAGCGTGAACTGCGCCGCAAACAGCGCCGGACGGTCCTCCGCATGTGCCGAATTGCGCAGCAACCGGCCCGATGGCGTCAGGATCGCCGAACAGAACACCCCGCTTAGCGCCCAGATCAGCAAGAAGGTGTTCCAGGCCGGAAGCCCCTGCATCCCCTGATACAGAGCATGGCCCAGGGTCAGCCCCGTCAGCAGCAGGCCCGCACCAAGCATGACGCTGCGATCGGCAAGCCGCTCGAGCAGCCGCGGCAATAAAAGTGCTGCCAGCATTGAACCACCGCCAAAGGCCGCCAGCGCCATCGCCACTTCGCTGTCGCCGGCGCCATAGCCACCCCGCACCAGCACCACCGTGTTGACCAGCACGAAGGCGCCGGCCGCCGCGGCCGCAAGATTGAGCAGGAACAGCCCACGCAGCCGCGGCGTCGCCGCATAAATTCGTATGCCGCGGGTCAACCGGTCGACGAACGGCCGCGATGCCGCTTTCGGCCCCGCCGCGGGCACCGTGGCCGACAGCACCAGCAGTGCAGAGCCAATAAAGCCCAGCACCGTGCCGCCGAACAGCCCGTGATAGCTGATGAACACAAGCAGGATCCCCGCCAGCGCCGGGCTCAGCAGGTTTTCAAGATCATAGGCCAGCCGCGACAGCGACAGCGCCCGCGTGTAGTCGCGCTCGTCGGTAAGGATATCCGGAATGACGGCCTGAAATGCCGGGGTAAAGGTCGCGGACGCTGCCTGCAGCACGAAGATCAGCCCGTAGATCTGCCAGACCGAATCGATGAACGGCAGCGTCAGCGCCACTGCGGCGCGCACCATGTCGGCGCCGATCAGCACCCGCTTGCGCGGCCAGCGCCCCGCCAGCGCATTGGCCACCGGCGCCAGCCCGACATAGGCCACCATCTTGATCGCGAACACCGTGCCGAGCACCGCCCCGGCCTGGTCTCCGGCAAGATCATAGGCCAGCAGCCCCAGCGCCACTGTCAGCAGGCCGGTGCCGATCAGGGCAACCACCTGCGCCGCAAACAGCCGCGCATAGTCAGGATGTCGAAGCACGTCGATCATGGGACAACCTTTGTCATTTCACGCCCCCGGCGCGCACCGCCGGGGGCGCAGATTTCAGGCCTATTCAGTCATATTGCACGATGTCGCTGTAGGCGCCGCGAACCTGCAACGTCATCGTCACGTCCTGCTTGTCACGGTTGCGCCAGAACCATCCGTGGTTCCCGGCGAACTCCGCCTTGAGGACGCCTTCCTGGCCCGGCACGCCACGACCCTTTTCATAGCTGATGTTCTTTCCCGACCCGTCGCCATGCAGGTCGTAGTTGAGAAGACCACCTTCCGCGACCCAGCGGAATTCAACCTCGGCACCTTCTTCCATCACCAATTTTACCTCGACGCCCTGACCCGGCACAAGGGTGATGGTCTTCTCTCCGGTCCAGGCCGGGGTGCTGGTCTGGGCCTGGGCCGGGCTCACCAGCAGACCGGTCAGCATGTCGGCGAGGCTGAATCCTTCGCCGGCTTCGTTCAGGGGCAGGCTTGTCTGGTGGTCCGCCTCGGCTTCTGCCTGCAACTGCTGCTTGATCTCGCCCATTTCCGTCAGATTGAGAACCTTGCCGACACCGGTCGGGTCGATCGCGTACTCGGAGGGCAAGACGATGGTCACGAGAATGACGATGGCCGCGATGATCGCTGCAATCGTTGACTTGATCAGCTGCCGCGTTGAAGGCAGTTCGGCACGTGTCGGGATATCTGTGTTGTACATTTTGGTGTCCTCAGGAAGTGGGTGTGATGAAATAGCCGGTGAGATGCATGCCGGTCAGGACGAAGCCTGCCGTCATCATCACCACATTGGCCGTGTAGGCGTGGGTCCAGAAGCTCGCCGACCGCCGCCAGAAGCTCATGGCGATCAGGATCGCCGCAAGTGCCAGCAACTGTCCGATCTCGACGCCGATGTTGAAGGCGACAAGGTTCGTCAGCAATCCGTCAGACGCGATGTCGTATTCCTGCACCTTGGTGGCGAGGCCGAAGCCGTGAAACAGGCCGAAAACCAGAGTGGCGACCTTGGTGTTGGGCTGGAAACCGAACCAGCGTTGGTAGGCCCCCATATTGTCCAGCGCCTTGTAGACGACCGACAGGCCGATGATCGCATCGATCAGATAGGAGCTCATCGTGATATTGTAGTAGACACCAATGATCATCGTCGTCGAATGCCCGATCGCGAACAGGCTCACATAGATCCCGATGTGCTTCAGTCTGTAGAGGAAGAAGATCACCCCTGCGAGAAACAGCAGGTGATCATATCCGGTCATCATGTGCTTAGCCCCCAGATACATGAAGGGGATAAATTTGACGCCGTATATTTCCTGGATATAGCCCTTGTCGCCCTGTGTGACGGCATGGGCCAGGGCTGCTGACTGGCAGGCAAGCAGCGCCGCGCAGGTCAGGGCAAGCAGGATCAGGGACTGGCGCAATCGATACGCCCGGTCCACCGACCCTAAGGTCAGAGTCTTGTTCATTGTGAACTCCGGTTAGGTATGTCTGGATGTGAAGGTAAACACCGCGTCAGCCGCGCGGCGGCTTGTCCAGATCCGCTGCCAGGCCCGGAATGGCGGCAGCAGCGAGGCGGGGGCCATGCGTGACGGTCAGCCGGCTGAAGCCACGACCTGCGGCCGGTATCAGAAACGAGCCATTGTGATCATGGTCCGCCGGATTGTGCGCATGGCTGTAGAAGATATGGTTGGCCTCTTCCTCGGCCTCGTCATGGGAATGACCATGCAAGGCGGATTCCGCATCATGTTGAGCCACGATTTCGGCCATTGCCAACGGGCTGTGCGACGCGTCGCCCGAGACCGGAAACACGGCAAAGCAAACAACCAGCGAGACCGCCAGAAAAGATCGCATGATGTTGTCGAAATAATGCGTCAAAGCGATGTGCACCGGGTTCGGTTTGCCATGGCGTCCGCTCGATACTCGCCGTCAAGGGTTAACAAATCCTTGACGGGAGACGGGCCGCACGAGCACATCCATATCAAGCCATACCGGCCGCGTGAAGCCATTAAGCAGTGGCGACAGGGTCAAAACACAACGACACCGGGTGATCTCCGGAACCATTGTGATGCGCAGTGCATTGGGGAGTATGAAGGACGGCAGGCGACAGGCCTGGCCGCTCCAATCGCGCACAATTCTTGAAAGGCTCCCCATGACCGAGCACGTTTATCCGACCGATCAACCCGTAATGGTGACCGGCGCCACCGGCTTTGTGGCCGGCTGGCTGGTGCGGCGGCTGTTGGAGGAGGGGCTTACCGTGCATGCGCCCGTGCGCGAGCCTTCCAATGCAGACAAGACCGGGCATTTGACCAGGATGGCAGCGGAGTTGCCCGGCGAGCTGAAGCTGTTTGAGGCGGACCTGCTCGATGACGGGAGCTACGGCCCGGCCATGGAAGGCTGCATGGTGGTGTTCCACACCGCGTCTCCGTTCACCAGCAATTTTGATGACCCGCAGCGTGACCTGGTTGATCCGGCAGTTCAGGGCACCCGCAATGTACTGGAAACCGCCAACCGCACGGAAAGTGTGACCCGCGTGGTGGTAACCAGCTCCTGTGCGGCGATCTATGGTGACAACAAGGACCTCCAGAATGTGCCCGGCGGGGTGCTGACGGAAGACAACTGGAACACCACCTCGTCGCTCGACCGCCAGCCCTATTCCTACTCCAAGGTGAAAGCCGAAAAGGCCGCCTGGGAGATTGCCGATGCGCAAAGCCGCTGGCGGCTGGTGACCATCAATCCGTCGCTGGTCATCGGCAAGACCCTTTCGGGCAATTCGACGTCGGAATCGCACAATATTCTCAAGCAGTTCGGTGACGGCACCCTGAAGGCCGGCGCACCGCCGATGGAAGTCGGCATGGTCGATGTGCGTGACGTGGCGGAAGCCCATTTGCGGGCCGGTTTCCTGGCCGACGCCAAGGGCCGTCACATCGCCTCGGCGCAGACCGTCTCGTTTCTCGAACTGGGTCAGATGCTGCGGCAGCATTTTGGCGACAAATGGCCTTTCCCGACCCGCGAGCTGCCGAAGTGGTTGCTCTGGCTGATCGGACCGATGGTCAGCAAGCAGCTGTCGCGGCAGATGATATCGGACAATATGGGCTACCCTTGGCGGGCGGACAATTCCAAATCGAAGCGCGAGCTCGGCATTGAGTACCATCCGGTCGGCGATGCGGCGGCGGAGATGTTTCAGCAGTTGATCGATACGGGCGTGTTGAAAAAGGGCTAGACTTCTCAGGTCGCACCATCCCGCGGAGATATCGCATTCCTGCCCAAGGCCTGCAGGCGGCAGTCATCCCTGCCGGATCATGGCCGGTATGCCCGCGCCAGTTCCTCGGCCATCAGGTCAAACACCAGCCGCACCCGGCGGCTGGTGTACACCTCCCGGTGCGTGACCAGCCAGACCGGCACCATGATTGCATCAGCATCGGGCAGCACCCGCACCACCTCCGGCTCGGCATCGCCGATATCCGCCGACATGACGCCGATGCCAAGACCTAGTTTGACATGGTTCCACTGCACCAGATGGCTTTCTGACACGAGGGCGAAATTCCGCTGTGTCAGCGTCAGCCCGAACCGGGTCATCGCCGCAATGAATTCGCCTGACCGGTTGAAGCCGATGAAATCCGCTTTTGACACCTCTTCGGGCGTCACCGGATTGCCGATGCTTTGCAGATAGCCCGGCGCCGCGTAGATCCGGCCCTCGATTTCGCGGACCTTGCGCGCCACAAGGTTGGGCTGCGTCGGCCGGTAATTGCGGATTGCGATATCCGCCTCGCGCCGCCTGAGATCGCTTTCCGAATTGGTGGCGACAATCTCCACATCGATCCCCGGCGCAGTCTCCCGGAGTTTGCGAACGATCGGCGGCAGCCGGAACGCCGCGTCCACCTCGCTGGCGCTGATCGACACGGTGCCCTCGATGGCCTGGGTCTTGCCCGATGCGGAAAGCGACATCCGCGCCGCCGCCTCGCCCATGGCGCGGACATGGTCCATCAGCTCGAGCCCGCTCGGCGTCAGCGTCAGCCCGCGGCCGACGCGCTCGAACAGTGCCACCCCGAGCTCTTGTTCCAGTGCCGCAACCTGCCGCCCCAGCGTCGGCTGCGCCATGCCGAGCGCCCGCGCGGCAGCTGACAGAGAGCCTTCCTCGGCAGTCACCAGAAACGCCCGCGCCCGGTTCCAGTCAAAGTTCACAGATTTCCAATCCATGCATTATCGCATATCATATCAGCGTAATTGGTCAATTTTATCTGCGCTCACGCATGGCTATATCCGGGTCACCAACTGGAGATCAGACCGATGAAAGCCATTTCCTATTCCCGCTACGGATCGCCCGGCGTGCTCAAGCCCGTCGAGCTGCCAAAACCCGCCCCGAAACCTGGCGAAGTGCTGGTCCGGATCCACGCCACCAGCGTCACCTCCGGCGATTACCGCGCCCGAAGCCTCGACATGCCGCCGGGCTTTGGTCTGGTCGGGCGGCTGGTGTTCGGCCTGTTGCGCCCGCGCCGCAAGATTCTTGGCACCGAATTCGCCGGCATAGTCGAAGCCGTGGGCGCCGCTGTCACCCGCTTCAAACCGGGCGATCGGATCTTCGCCTATCCCGGCGCCGCTTTTGGCGGCTACGCCGAATACGCCGTTATCAGCGAAGAGGCTGCCATCGCCCATGTACCGGACAATCTGAAGCTGGGTGAAGCGGTGGCGATCTCCTTCGGCGGAGCCACGGCGCTCAATTTCCTGCGCGACAAGGGCGGCATCAAATCCGGCGACCGGGTGCTGGTGATCGGCGCGTCGGGAAGCGTCGGCAGCGCCGCCATACAACTGGCCAAGGCCTTTGGCGCCCATGTCACCGGCACCGCCTCCTCCGGCAAACGCGACATGGTTGGCGCGCTCGGCGCCGACGCGGTGCTCGATTACACCAGCAGCGATCCGGCCGACGAGACAGATGCCTATGACATCATCCTCGACACCAGCGGCAGCGCCACCTACGCCAAATACGCCGCGGCGCTGAAGCCCGGCGGCCGGCTGCTGCTGGTGTCTTCCAGCCTGTGGCAGATCCTGGCGACCCTGCTGGCGCGCAAGACCGGCGGGCGCAAGGCCATTCCGGGCTACGCCCCGGAACGCGCCGAAGATCTGCGGTTTCTGGCCGATCTCGCCGAGCGCGGAGACTTCAGGCCCTATATCGACCGCCGCTTTCCGCTCGGACAGGCCGCCGAAGCCCATGCCTGGTTCAAGAACCGGGCCAGAAAAGGCAACGTTGTCATTACCCTCGACACCGATTGAGCCAGTCACAACCTTGGCTTCGAAGGACCGTTGAATTTCACCGCCGGACTGCATAGACACGAAGGGACGACAGGGACGTGCAGGCGTCCGGAAATCTGGTGCGAAAACCAGGGAAAGACAGATCTCGCATGACGCTCCCCAACGACCTCAAAGCCTCCACCATCGCAGCCCAGGCCGGCGGCGTCATCGACATGCCCTCGGGCGGCGTGGTGCCGCCGGTGCAGCCCTCGACCACCTTTGTCCGCGACGAGGACTATGCGCTGGTCAATCCAGACAACATCTACTCTCGCGACAATTCCGACATTGTCCGCATCGCTGAAAACGTGCTGGCGCGGCTGGAGAATGCTGAGGAAGCACTGCTGTTTCCCTCCGGCATGGCGGCCATTGCGGCGCTGTTCCGCACCCTGCCGAACGGCGCGACCGTCGTGGTGCAGTCCGGTATCTACTGGGGCACGACCAAGTGGCTGAGGGATTTCTCCGCCCGCCGCCAGATCACCCTGCATGAGGTCGACGCCGCCAACGCGGATGCGCTGGAACAGGCCTGTGCGGAACACAAACCCGACCTGGTGTTCATCGAAACACCCTCGAACCCCTGGCTGAAAACCGTCGACATCGCCCACGCGGCCGAACTTGCCCACAAGGCCGGCGGCTTGCTGGCAGTCGATTCCACCGCCGCTACGCCTGTCTTGCAGCGCCCGCTGGAACACGGCGCCGACATCGTCATGCACTCCGCCACCAAGGCGATCAACGGCCATTCCGACGTGCTGGCCGGCGTGCTCGCCACATCCGCCCCCGCCGCCAAGGTCTGGACCGACATCAAGGCCGACCGCCACGACGCCGGCGCCGTCATCGGCCCGTTCGAGGCCTGGCTGCTCCTGCGCGGCATGCGCACCCTGCCGCTGCGCGTCGAGCGCATGTGCCGCTCGACCCAGACTATCGCCGAATTTTTGAGCCAGCACTCCGAGGTGACGGACGTCTATTACCCCGGCCTTGAAAGCCATCCCGGCCACGAGATCGCATCAGCCCAGATGCAGGGCGGTTTCGGTTGCCTGTTCTCGTTCCTGGTCAAGGGCGGCGCGGACGAAGCGCTCACTGTCGTCGGCAAGCTCAAGCTGTTCCACCGCGCCACCTCGCTCGGCGGCGTCGAAAGCCTGGTCGAACACCGCCACACCATCGAGCCCCACACCGGCATCCCCGAAAGCCTGATCCGGGTTTCAGTCGGCATCGAGGATGCGGAGGATCTGATCGCGGATCTGACGCAGGCGCTGGGGTGAAATCTAAGCTCGGCGGCTCCCAAATCTCCCCCCTTGCGGGGGAGATGTCGGCGTAGCCGACAGAGGGGGGTCTCGGTAGGTATCTGATACCGCAGATGCGGCTACGCCCACCAACTCCATCCTTCGTCATCCTCGGGCCTGACCCGAGGATCCAGTCCGCAATGCAACGACACCATTCGGGCTTGCAGCACCAGCACGGTATGGATCCTCGGCTCGGAGGCCGAGGATGACGACGGAGTGAGGTGGCCAGCACCGCTGAAACGAAAAAGGCCACCCTGAAAGGTGGCCTTTTCCAAATGCGGTGATCTTACCGAGCCTACACCCGACGTTCCACCATCATCTTCTTGATCTCGGCAATCGCCTTGGCAGGGTTGAGACCCTTGGGGCAGGTTTGCGCGCAGTTCATGATGGTGTGGCAGCGGTAAAGCCGGAAAGGATCTTCCAGATCATCCAGACGCTCGCCGGTGCACTCGTCACGGCTGTCGATCAGCCAGCGATAGGCCTGCAGCAGCACGGCGGGGCCGAGATAGCGGTCGCCGTTCCACCAGTAGCTCGGGCACGAGGTCGAGCAGCAGGCGCACAGGATGCACTCGTACAGACCATCGAGCTTGGCCCGGTCTTCATGGCTCTGTTTCCATTCCTTCGCCGGCGTCGGAGACACCGTTTTCAGCCACGGCTCGATCGAGCGGTGCTGGGCGTAGAAATTGGTCAGGTCCGGCACCAGGTCCTTGACCACCGGCAGATGCGGCAGCGGATAGACCTTCACCGCCCCGTCGATCTCGTCGAGACCCTTGGTGCAGGCAAGCGTGTTGGTGCCGTCGATGTTCATCGCGCAGGAGCCGCAGATGCCTTCGCGGCAGGACCGGCGCAGCGTCAGCGTCGCGTCGATCTTGTTCTTGATCCACAACAGACCGTCGAGCACCATCGGTCCGCAGTCATCCATGTCGATGTGGAACGTGTCGATGCGCGGGTTCTCGGCATCATCCGGCGACCAGCGGTAAATCTTGAATTCGCGCGTATTGGTGGCGCCGTCCGGCTTCGGCCAGACCTTGCCCGGCTTCGGCTGCGAATTCTTCGGGAGTGTGAGTTCAACCATGGTCCCTGTTCCCTCTTAATACACGCGGGCTTTTGGCGCGATCTTGGCCAGATCGATGCCCTCGGCGATCAGCTCGGTGTGAACCGGACGGTAATCGAGCGTGACATTGCCCTTTTCATCGACCCAGGACAGTGTGTGCTTGCGCCAGTTCTCGTCGTCGCGGCCGCCGAACGGACCGTCGACATAGTCTTCGCGGGCGTGGCTGCCGCGGCTTTCCTTTCGGGCTTCCGCGCCGTAGACCGTGGTGATGGCATTGGCCATCAGGTTGTCGAGCTCCAGCGTTTCCACCAGATCCGAGTTCCAGATCATCGACCGGTCGGTGACCTTGACGTCGGGAAGCTCGGCCCAGATCGCGCTCATCCGCTTGCAGCCGGATTCGAGCGATTCCTGGGTCCGGAACACGGCCGCATCTTCCTGCATGGCGCGCTGCATCTTTTCACGCAGATCTGCGGTTGGCTGCGAGCCGTTGGCGTGGCGCAGCGTGTCGAAGCGGGTCATGATCTTCTCGAACGATGCCTCGTTGACCTGAGGGATCTTCGAGGCGCGGTCGATCACTTCGCCGGCGCGGATGGCTGCGGCGCGGCCGAACACCACGAGGTCGATCAGCGAGTTGGAGCCCAGCCGGTTGGCGCCGTGAACCGATGCACAGCCGGCTTCGCCGACCGCCATCAGGCCCGGCGTCACCTTGTCCGGATCCTCGGATGTCGGGTTGAGCACCTCACCCCAGTAATTGGTCGGGATGCCGCCCATGTTGTAGTGCACTGTCGGCAGCACCGGGATCGGCTCGCGGGTCACGTCGACACCGGCGAAGATCTTGGCGCTTTCGGAAATGCCCGGAAGCCGCTCATTGAGCACCGCCGGATCGAGGTGATCGAGATGCAGGAAGATGTGGTCCTTGGCCTTTCCGACGCCGCGGCCTTCGCGGATTTCCATGGTCATGCAGCGCGAGACAACGTCACGCGACGCCAGATCCTTGGCCGATGGCGCATAGCGTTCCATGAAACGCTCGCCTTCGGAATTGACCAGATAGCCGCCTTCGCCGCGCGCACCCTCGGTGATCAGGCAGCCTGCGCCGTAGATCCCGGTCGGGTGGAACTGCACGAACTCCATGTCCTGAAGCGGCAGGCCGGCGCGGGCAATCATGCCGCCGCCATCGCCGGTGCAGGTATGCGCCGAAGTGGCCGAGAAATAGGCCCGGCCGTAGCCGCCGGTGGCAAGCACCACCATCTTGGCCGAGAAGCGGTGGATGGTGCCATCATCGAGGTTCCAGGCGACAACACCGGTGCAGCGGCCATCGTCTTCCATCAACAGGTCGAGCGCGAAATACTCGATGAAGAATTCGGCGTTGTTTTTCAGCGACTGGCCATAGAGCGTGTGCAGGATGGCGTGGCCGGTACGGTCGGCCGCCGCACAGGTGCGCTGCACCGGAGGGCCTTCGCCGTAATTCTGCATGTGGCCGCCGAAAGGACGCTGGTAGATGCGGCCATCCTCGGTGCGCGAGAACGGCACGCCGTAGTGTTCGAGCTCATAGACCGCCTTCGGCGCTTCCATGGTCAGGTACTGCATGGCGTCGACATCGCCGAGCCAGTCCGAGCCCTTGACCGTGTCATACATGTGCCACTGCCAGCTGTCGGGCGTCATGTTGGTCAGCGAGGCGGCGATGCCGCCCTGGGCTGCCACCGTGTGCGACCGGGTCGGGAACACCTTGGAGATGCAGGCCGTCTTGAAGCCCTGCTCGGCCATGCCCAGCGTTGCGCGAAGCCCGGCGCCGCCGGCGCCCACAACGACCACGTCATAGGCGTGGTCGACAATCGAATAGGCGCGTCCGCCAATGTTGACGCTCGACGTCATTACCATGGTCTGTCAGCCTCCGAAGCCGAGTTTGAGAACCGCGAAGAGCGACACGGCGCCCACTGCGATTGCAAAGAATGTATTGAGGATCAGAAGGCTCACCTTCACGCCTTCGGCATGAATGTAGTCCTCGATGATCACCTGCATGCCGAGCTTCATGTGAATGACGCCCGAAATCACCACCAGCCCCATCAGCACCGCCACCAGCGGATTGGACAGTGCCCCGGCGACCACCGCAAAGGGCTCGCCATTATAGGCTACGATGAAAAGCACGAAGAAGATCAGTAGCGGCACATTGGCAACGGCGGTGAGCCGCTGGCGCCAGAAGTGATCGGTGCCTTCCTTGGCCGATCCGAGTCCACGGACCCGGGAGAGCGGTGTACGCATGTTCTTGCTGTCCATGTCTGTCTCCTAGAGCCGGGTTGCGTAGCCGGCGATCCAGATCAGGACCGTCAGGGTGATCGAGCCGGCAAGGGTTGCCCAGGCCATCTTGGTCGAGGTCGCCGGATCGAAACCGCGGCCGGTGTCCCAGATGAAGTGGCGAATGCCGCCGAGCATGTGATGCATCAGCGCCCAGGTGTAGCCGAACAGCACCAGCCGCCCCAGCAGCGAACCGAAGATGCCGTTGACCCAGTCGAAGGTCGCTTCGCCGGAGGCTGCCGCCACCAGCCACCAGGCCACCAGTAGCGTGCCTGCATAGAGTGCCATACCGGTAAACCGGTGCATGATCGACATCACCATGGTGGGTATTTGCTTGTAGATAGTCAGGTGCGGCGACAAAGGCCGGTTCTGCGTCACATTGGTCATCGGGACCCTGTCCTTCTTTCCCTCAAGGAGAGCCGCACGCATCTGCGCCATAGCGAGCGCGGCGGCTGTGCGGTGGTTTTAGTGCGTTATGTGCACCGCGTCAAAGCCCGGATTGCAGTCGACAGCGCGGCTTTCGTCGAAAGCGAAACGGGATTTTGCCTTCCATAGCGCTTCAAACGATTCAAAATGCTTAACAGAGCAAGAAAGCGCGGCATCTGGCCGCGCAATCAGTCCTCACCGTTTCGATTGCAACGCAAAAACATTCAGATCGAATGGTCGAAGCGCAGTTCCCAGCTGGAAAAATCCGCCTTGGTGGCAAGTTTTTCGTAAAGCTTGCGGCCTTCTTCTGGCAGCCGCGGCGCATTGAGGATGATTCGCGACCAGCCATGGGCGTCGCTTTCCTCCGCCAGCATGTCGATCATCGCCTGGGCGATGCCCATCTTGCGGTGCAGATGGCTGACATAGAGGTGGTCGACCTGGCCGCAACGCATTCCGGTCACCGGATCCGGCAGATCGTAGAAGATCACGAACCCGACCAGCTCGCCATCAAGCCGGGCGCCAAAAATCTGGGCAACGCGGTCCTGCAGCAGCGTTTCGGCGTAATAGTCATCCGGCCGGCGCGGTGCCCCGCGTTTGAGCGACTGCACATAGGCAGCCAGCAGCGGTGAGAAATGATGCGCATCCTTGAGGCGCAACAGCGAGATGTCGATGTTCTTGGGCGTGTCCATGGGCGGCATGTTTGGGTCAAAGCCGCGCTCCGGTCAAGCCTGTCAAAGGTCACACCGCACCGCTCGCTTCGCGGCGCTAAGCCGTCCGGGCCTCTTAACCTTAACCGGCGATAGAAGCCGGCCCCGCGTGACACCCTTCCGGGGCTCGTGCACAATATCGACCAGATTGGCTGCAAGGGTTGTTTTTGCCTGCATGAGGATCGCCACCGGTCTGCATGCTGCGAGCACCGAAGCCTGCTGAAAGGAAACCGACATGACCGTCAAGTTCTTCGCGCGTGCCCGGAGCCGCAAACCAGGCCGCCGGCCGGTTCAGGCGGCCGTCATCCTCGCCGCAACCTTGGGGCTTGCCACCACCGCACTGGCCACCGAGCTCAAGCCACCATCGGGCAAATCGAAGCTGCTGCGCGACAAGGATGTCACCGTCATCATCATCGACAGGAACGACAACAGATCGAGTTCGCGGATCGGCACGCCGAGCCGGTCGGCATCGTCGCCGCTCAAGCAGCCGTCCACGAAGATCAGGCGCGAAAGCGACCAGGTGGAAATCCGCATCAAGCGCGACGACACACGGGGTGGCACCATTGTCCGGTCTGGCCCGAAGATCATCATCGTCGACGAGAACACCCGCGGTTGCGGCGACAGCAGCGGCGTCTGCGTCATACGGCCCTGACGCAGCGTTCGAGAATGGTACGCGGTCTTTCGAGCACCCAACCGGATGTGCAACGCCGGCATGAGTCAGCCCCGGCGCTCAACCAGCCTGCCGCCGCCATTCCGCCACCCGCCTCGGCAACATTCAGACCCCAACGGTGCCCATATGTGCCGTTCCGGCACATTTTTCGGCTGTTCCGGCCTTGGCGGCAATCGTCGCCTAACCATGCTGGCTGGATCCACGTGACCTCAGGCCCGGACAGGCAGACACTGGTCTTCCAAGTCAAAGGAGGTAGTCTCATGCGATCAACAGCCTGGAAGACCCCGATCACCATCGATGACCCCGAGACAGGGCTCCACCGGACGGTGAAGACCGCCCGGCAGGCCAAGAACCTGCTTCATCGCAACTGGCCCGGCAACCACGGCAGCCGCTTCCACGACGCGGAAGTCGCCTGTGAGGAAGTCATCCATGGCGACGCAGCCCCCCGCAAGGCCCGCCACGCCTTCATCGCCGCAGCCATCGAGGCGCATCTGCACCTGAGCTGACCGGCGAGCCTCTCAAGCCCCCGAAACGAACAAACCCGCCGATCGCTCGGCGGGTTCTTGAGTCTGGTACGGCAATGAGAAGTGGCCCGCTCTCCTTCGTCATCCTTGGCCTCCGAGCCAAGGATCCATTCCGCGATGCTTCAACCAATTTGCGGACAATGAGACGTCACGGAGTGGATCCTCGGGTCAAGCCCGAGGATGACGAAATCCGGGATCAAGCGAAGGGAACAGACAGGCAGAGCTTACTTTGCTTGCAACCGCTTGCCCGGCTACCCCCCTATTTCCACTCGCGGATATCGACGAAGTGACCGGCCACGGCCGCGGCGGCTGCCATCGCCGGCGAGACCAGGTGGGTGCGGCCCTTGAAGCCCTGGCGGCCTTCGAAGTTGCGGTTCGAGGTCGAGGCGCAGCGCTCGCCCGGCTTCAACCGGTCGTCATTCATGGCGAGACACATCGAGCATCCCGGCTCGCGCCAGTCGAAGCCCGCCTCCTTGAAGATCACGTCGAGGCCCTCGGCTTCCGCCTGTTCCTTGACCAGGCCCGAGCCCGGAACGATCATCGCCGAGACGGTGGACGCCACCTTCTTGCCTTCGACCACCTTGGCGGCAGCGCGCAGATCCTCGATGCGGCCATTGGTGCAGGAGCCGATGAACACACGATCGATCTTGATGTCGGTGATCGGCGTGCCGGGCTTGAGGCCCATATAGTCCAGCGCCCGCCATTTCGAGGTGCGCTTCGATTCATCCTTGATGTCGTCCGGGTTCGGAACCACGCCGGTGACCGAGATCACGTCCTCGGGCGACGAGCCCCAGGAGACGATCGGCGGCAGCGATGCGGCATCGAGTCGGACGATCTTGTCGTAATGCGCGCCCTCATCCGATGGCAGCGACTTCCAGTACTCCACGGCCATGTCCCAGGCCTTGCCCTTGGGCGCACGCGGCCGGTCCTTGAAATAGGCATAGGTCTTTTCGTCCGGCGCGATCAGGCCGGCGCGGGCGCCGCCTTCGATGGTCATGTTGCAGACCGTCATGCGGCCTTCCATCGACAGCGCGCGGATTGCTTCGCCGGCAAATTCGATCACGTAGCCGGTGCCGCCGGCGGTTCCGATTTCGCCGATGATGGCAAGGATGATGTCCTTGGCGGTGACGCCCTCGGGCAGTTCGCCATTGACCTCGACCAGCATGTTCTTGGCTTTTTTCTGGATCAGCGTCTGGGTTGCCAGCACATGCTCGACCTCGGAGGTGCCGATGCCGTGCGCCAGCGCGCCGAATGCGCCATGGGTCGAGGTGTGGCTGTCGCCGCAGACGATCGTGGTGCCCGGCAGGGTGAAGCCCTGCTCGGGGCCGACGATGTGGACAATGCCCTGACGCTTGTCGTTCTCGTTGAGATATTCAACGCCGAACTCGGCCGAGTTGTTGGCCAGCGCCTCGACCTGAATCCGGCTTTCCTCGTTCTTGATGCCGAGCGCCCGGTCCGGCGAGGTCGGGACATTGTGATCGACCACGGCCAGCGTCTTTTGCGGCGCACGCACCTTGCGGTGCATGGTGCGCAGGCCTTCGAACGCCTGCGGGCTGGTCACTTCATGCACCAGGTGCCGGTCGATATAGAGCAGGCAGGTGCCGTCATCCTGTTGATCGACCACGTGGTCGTCCCAGATCTTGTCGTAGAGTGTGCGAGGTGCGGTCATGATGGTGGTCCGTATGCAAGGAAGATGAATGTGGTTCAGAAAGCCCGCGGCTGAGAAGCCGGCAGCGGCACGGCTTTCAGACGCTGTGGCTGGCCAATGCGCCGGAGATGCGCGCAAAGAACCGTGCCGGCAGGCGTTTGTGATCCTGCAGCACGAAGATTTGAGGCGCGAGACATCTGAATTTCGATCCCATGCCCGGGCTCATATCAATTTTTCGACCAAGCGGCAATCATATATGAGCTGAAGACGATGGGTAGGCGGTTCCGCCCGGGTAGTGCGGGGCCTGATCAGTCGCTGCTGTCGGTCTCGTCGTAGCGGCGCTGCGGTTTCAGCGTCATCTGGGTTTCCAGACGGCGCACCAGGGCCAGCACGAGGGCGCCGAACAGGCAGGACAACAGCGCCACGGTCCACAGCCCGAGCCCCGCCGAGAGCCCGCTGGCGCCCGCCAGCCACATCCCGGCGCCAGTGGTCAGACCCTGGACTTTGCCGTGCTGCATCAGGATCGAGCCCGCAGCCAGAAACGCAACCCCGGCGGTGATCGCTTCGACCAGCCGCAGCGGGTCGGTGCGGATCTGCTCGTCGGAAAACACCTGCATGGCGCTGATCTCCAGCGCGATGACGGCAAACACCGCCGCCGCCAGCGAAATCATCATGTGGGTGCGCAGTCCCGCCGGCCTGTCCGCGATCTCGCGCTCGAAGCCCAGCACACCGCCGAGCAATGCGGCGAGCAGCAGGCGCACGGTGATCACCTGCCAGGGCAGGCTCGTTGACAGCGAGAATTCCTCGATCAGGGCGGTCATGCCTAGGCAACGCCGATGACGGCAACCGGTTCCATCCGGCCACGCGCAGCAGCTCCCGATGCCTCACGGCAGGGGCTGACCGCGCCTGAGCAGGGTCCGGTAATGCATCGTGCGCCTGTCGGGCGAGCCCCGGTGCCCAAGTCCGATATCCCGTCTGGTCCGGTCGTCGAGCTCGTCAGCGGCGACCGGCGACCGGCGTGACAGCAGACGCACAAGACCTCCGCCCGGCCCGACCACCGCACACAGCCATAGCTTCACCGTCCCCCAAAGCCGCGCAAACCGGCCTTGCGAAGGGCGATCATGATCGCGCATCGCTCTTTCCTTTTTATATCTGGTGTGGATAGATTGACGCCCGGGAATTTGAAAATCCAACGGAATTCCCGTCTGACGCCATAAAGAGAACTTATGCATGAAGCTATCGAGGAAGGTTCCGCTCAACGCGCTTCGAGTGTTTGAAGCCGTCGCCCGGCATCGCGGATTCTCCCGCGCCGCCGATGAGCTGGGCATGACCCAGACCGCGGTGAGCTACCAGATCAAGCTGCTGGAGGACCATGTCGGGGAGCAGCTGTTCCTTCGTCAGCCACGCCAGATCGTCAACACCGAGACCGCCGAGCGCATGCTGCCGGACGTTACCAAGGCGTTCGGGCTCCTCAATGACGCAATGGTGTCCGCCCGCCAGACCTCCAACGAAACGCTGGAGATCCATTCCTCGCCGACCTTCGCGTCCCACTGGCTTGCCCGCAATCTCGGCAGCTTTCAGCTCGAATATCCGGCCATCGCCGTGCGACTGTTGCGCGTGAGCAAGATCACCGATTTCAACCGCGACCCGGCCGACATCTCGATCAGATGGGGCGTCGGCCCATGGCCCGAGCACGAGTGCCATCTGCTTGGCCGGTTTTCCTTTGCGCCGATGCTGAGCCCCGAGCTGTCTGAAACCATTGGCGGGGTCTCCTCACCGGAGGACCTGTTGAAGCTGCCGATCATCGGTGCCGGGCAGAGCTCCTGGCAGGCGTGGTTTGCCACCGTCGGCGTTCCCGCGCCGGACCTTTCCGGCCACACGCGTCACAATTACGTGGAGCAGGACCTGTGCGGCAATGCAGCACTTGCTGGCCAGGGCGTTGCCATACTCAACCACATCTTCTTTTCCGAAGACCTCGCCTCCGGCCGGTTGATTGCGCCCTTCAACCAGTATTGCACCGACGATATCGGCGTCTGGCTGGTGCACCCTAAAAACCGCCGCAACACGCCGAAAATCAAGGCGTTTCGCGAATGGGTCCTTCAGGCAGTCGCAAGCGACATGCAGCGTACCGAGCCGAAGCCGCCACAAGCTTAAAAGGGTTCAGGCCAGCATCTCGAACACATGCGCCGTTACCAGCACATCCGGTTCGTCGAGCGCAAAGGCGCGAAACGGCGGGCTTTGCTCGAGCCGCCGCCAGACACCCCGGTCGGCGAGCTCCGCTATCATCGCATCAAAACCGCCACTGTGGAAAATCGTGTCACGTACTGTGAAGATCGCGATCCCGCCGGGCCGGGTGATGCGGCAGAGCTCCGCAAGGCTCGATGATGGCGCATGGCCTTCGGTGAACACACCGGTGCAGAAGAAGGCCGCGAAATGATTGTCATCCCAGGGCAGCACCTCCCCCAGCGTGGCGCGCTTGAGTTCACGGTAGGCGCCGCGCGTGCCCGCCAGCTGCAGCATCTCGGCTGAGAAATCGAGACCTTCGATATGGCTGTAGCCGAGTGCCGAGAGATAGGGCCCGGACAGGCCGCTGCCGCAGCCGGCATCAAGCAGCGGTCCGCTGTCCTGTTTGACGTAGCGCGCCACCCAGGCCAGCACCTGGAACGGCAGGCAGTATCCGGCTGCCAGCGTGTCCCGGTCATAGCCCGCAGCCCAGCTCGAATAGGCCGCGTTCAGCTCTTCGGGCGAGGCTGCGGCATAGACCTGCTCAAGCTCTTCATTGCTGCGTTCAACCATTGTCCATCCCCTGAGTGCAGACCCGGAGCTTGCGAAATCGGCACGCCGATGTCGAGAGCGCGCCGGCGAAGCACCGAACAGATGCCGTCGCATGATAATCCCCGCCAGCGAGATGGGGACAAAGCACCGCGCAGCGGATCAGCGATTGACCCTGGCGCCGGGACGAAACAGCGGCTTGTCATCGTTGCGGGAACCCTTGTCGATGAAGATCAAGGCCCCGGCCCGACGCAGGCGGCCCGAGCCATCAAAGGCCAGTGCGAACAGCAGCACGGCAAACAGCACCAGATTGACCAGAGTGCCAAGCGGCACGACCATGTCCGGCCGCTGTCCGTAGGGCGGCAATCCGGCAAACACCTGGCCTTCGGCAAGCGAGAGCGGGAAATGCAACCCGTCGCGCACGGCCTGGATCGCGGTGATGGAAATGCCGAGATTCGGCGCCGGCGACAGCACGAGGTCCGAACAGACCCAGAGGCAACTTGCAATGTAGAGCGGCCCGATCGGGACGCTGCCGTAAAGCCGGGTGCGGGCGATGGATCCGCCGTAGCCCGGCATGTATTCAACCTCGAAGCACAAAAGCAGCCCGAGCACGAGAACCGGCAACAGTTCGATCAGGCTCCAGCGTGGAAAGAACAGCAAGGCGCTGCCGAGATCGAGGCCCCACAGACTGCCCAGCGCGAACAGCGCCGGCAGGTTGGGCAGCATCAGCGCCAGCGGCATCAGCGCCCAGAAACGGGACCCCACCGCCAGCCCGCGCCGGTAGAAAGCGAGTGTCCCGACACATGTGGCGGCAAGCAGTAGCGCCGGCTGCAGCCACATCCCGAGCAGCGGCGCCATCGGGCCGCAGAGCCCGCCGCTGACACAGCCCTGTCCGGCAATCACCGGAACCAGCAGCCACAGGGTCTGGCCGAGAAAGACGGTTCCCAACGCAAACAGCGTGACAGACGCAAGGAGCCAGGTGATGAACGGCCTGGCCGAGAGCTTGGAAAACACGCGAATATCCCTGTGGTTGAATTGCCCTCCAGATGCAAGTCCGGGCCTCAACAAAACCTTAACCGGTTGCCTAAAGTTTTATGAAACGCAAAGGTTTTCAACAACTTCCATCCCATCGCACAAGAATATCAGGGGTTTTGCGGCGGCAAGGTCTTTGGCCATTCGCCCGCAAGCTCAGCCCTCTGCGGAGCGCTCCTCATCCGCCCGCCGCAAGCGTTTTTCAAGCGCCCTGAGCGCCAGCGACAGCCCGACAGTCAAAAGCAGATAGACATAGGCCACGATCGAATAGGTCTCGAAGAAGCGGAACGAGCCCGAGGCGTAGACCTTGCCCATCTGCGTGAGATCGGCGACGCCGAGCACCGAGACCAGCGAGGAATCCTTGATCATGGCGATGAAGTCATTGCCCAAGGGCGGCAGGATGGTGCGGATTGCCTGCGGCAGCACGATGAAGCGGAAGCGCTGCAGCGGCGTCAGCCCCAACGCTTTCGCCGCCTCGATCTGGCCCTCGTCGACCGACAGGATGCCGGCCCGGAACACCTCCGAGATAAAGGCCGAGTAGCCGATGGTGAGCGCGATGATCGCCCGCCACAGCAGCGAGACATCGCGGACTTTCATCTCGTCAATCAGCCCGGCTTCAATCAGCGGGCCGGCAAGCGCATTCCATGCGGCCACGAAGCCCGGCGCGCCGACAAAGGCGATGTAGAACAACAGCACCAGGATCGGGATGCCCCGGATGATCTCGACATAGAACCGCGCGATCTGCCGGAGCACCAGCGATTTCGACAGCCCCATCACCGCCAGCAACAACCCCAGCCCTGTGGCCAGCGTGAAGCCGACCAGGGTGACGAAGATGGTGATCCAGACGCCCTTGGAGACGATGGTGAAGATCTGGCTGTAGAGATCGTTGAGCACGATCTGGACCGCCAGAAACAGCGCAATGGCGCCAGCCGCAAGCAGCCACCAGGGAAAGTCCGGCTTGTCGGTCGAAGGCGGCGCAACGCTCACGATCGAGAACTCTCACGCCGGGCTGGCGGCCGCGCCGGCCGGGTGAACATCTGCTCCCGCACCCCGCCCTGCCACTGATCCGCATCGCTCTCCGATTGGAGCTCGAAGCCGTAACGCTCGTAAAGCGCCCGCGCCGCGGTCAATCCGGCGAATGTGGTAAGCCAGACAGCGCCGGACGCGACCCGGTCGGCATGATCGATGGCCCGCGCCATCAGCTCTTTGCCCAGCCCGCTGCCGCGCTCGCGATCCGAGACCACGAACCAGCGCAGATGGGCTCCTTCGGCACCGCCGCCTGAAACATCCATGCTGACGGAGCCAACGAGCCTGTCTCCGCGCCAGGCCGTCAGGAACAGATCGCGGTCCGGGTCCATCCGCGCGAGATACTCGGAAAGCTCGGAGGCCACCTTGGCTTCGAACGCCAGCCCGAAATCCCACTCACGCGCATAGTAATCCATGTGCAGGCCGAGGACGCCGCCAAGCGCGCCCGGCCTGTAGCCATCAAATTCGATCGGCACGATAGCCCTAGCCGCCGAGCTTGTAGTCGAGGAACCATTTGGTGTTGAGCGCGTCGATGGTGCCGTCGGCCTTCATCGATGCAATCGCCGCATTGACCGGCGCCACCAGCTCCGAACCCTTGGGGAAGATGAAGCCGAAATCATCCGACCCCAGCGGTCCACCAACCAGCTTGAGCCCGCCGTCGGAGGCTTCCACATAGCCCTTGCCGGCAACGCCGTCGGTCAGCACCATGTCGACATCGCCGGTCTTCAGCGCCTGCACGGTGGCGCCGAAGGTTTCCATCAGCTTGATGCGCGGGTTCTGCTCGTCGCCGTCGAGCACGTCATAGACGGCGACATAGAACGGCGTCGTGCCCGGCTGCGCGCCGACCAGCCCGTCCTCGAACGCAGCAAAGCTTTCGGCGTCCTCGAAGCGGTCCTCGTCACCGCGCACCAGCATGAACATTTCCGAGCGCATGTAGGGATCGGAGAAATCGACCTTTTCCTTGCGGTCTTCCTTGATCGAGATGCCGGTCATGCCGATCTCGTATTGCGCGTCGGAGACCGCCTGGATCATCGCGTCCCACGAGGTGTTCTGGTACTCGACATTGAAATTCAGCCGCTTGGCGATCTCGTTCATCGCGTCATATTCCCAGCCGATCTGCTCGCCGGTCTTCGGATCGATGAACTGCAGCGGCGGATAGGCATTTTCGGTGACCACCACGACAGTCTCGCCGCCCAGATCCGGCAGCTCCTGCGCCTGCGTGGCGCCCACGCCGAGGCCGATGAGGGCTGCGGCCGCAGCCACGGTGAATTTCGCAAATGACATGACACTCTCCCTGATGAGGTCTCGGGCCCCGATGAGGTTTCGGGATTGATTGCTGACGTGCCGCTTGTCGGGTGCGGCACTTGGTGTGCACTTTGCAATGCCGGACCATGGGCTGCAAGGGGTGGAGACACAATCGCGGAGCCCGATCTCCACCCTTGCGGGGGAGATGTCGGCATCGCCGACAGAGGGGGTGTCGCTCGGTTTAATCTGAAGGACCGGAGAGTGCTTTAGCATTGCCCCTCTGTCACTTCGTGACATCTCCCCCGCAAGGGGGAGATTGGAGCAAGCGGCAATGGCTCCGCGCGCGAAAACGCCGGAGTTTGATAAGCGTAAGTCCGGAGGGCCGCACACGGGCTTTGCCTCTGGAAAATGAGTTGTGCATGTCCGTTATCGCTAACGCGACATGCACTGGGTGGCGCAGCACGCGCGCGGCCCGAGCATCGCCGGATGATGTCCGCATCCGACAGGTGGCGCCTTGCACTTCTCGGGAGTGGCTTATCCACCAGGTTCCCGCCCGGATTGCTCCGGCCACGGTCTGGACTGACCGCGCGAGTGGGTCTCGAGGTTCCGGCACGGACCCTGCAGGCCATACAGCCCACATGTCCGCCACAGGCCCGGACCGGCTTGAGCGCCTCGCCCCGCCTTGTCGGCTGGCACGACACGAAACCCGGCCCGGTGGCTGGCTTTGCACGCTTCTCTGACGAGAACCGCCCGACAGCGGAACCAAGATGGCCTCCGCCTCCTCTCGAGCCCTGCCGCACGTTACGGCAAACCCCGAAAGGCCTTCCTCCCACCTGGTCGAAAACGTTCGCGAACCATCCGGCAGCGGGAGCGCGAGTATTATGACATGGGGGTGGAAGGTGGGGATGAAACGGGGGGGGGTTGCTGGAATGGCGCGGCGCGCACCCTCTCCCCCTCGGTGGGGGAGAATGCGAATTTCAGCAGGTTAGCGTCAGCTAAGTGCTAGAAATTCCAAGAAAGAGGGTCGGCTTCAAGACGCGGCAGTACCCCTTCACCTGAGAAAAACAAATGACCTAGCGATGCGGCCTAAGGTTATGATTCTTCGGTCTTATGTAGCAAAACACCGCAGGTGTGTCTTGAGTAGGGGCGTCGGCGTAAGAGCGTCAGTCCATCGAGTTTCCGATCGGCATTATCTTGCCTGCATACTTATTAGCACCGGACTTGTATTCCATCTCGTAGCAACAGCGGGTGGTGTGCGGGCGTTCAAAAACGTCATCATAGAGTATGGTGGCGTAGACCCACACCTTCCAGCTGTTGAGAGTGATGGAAGCGATCAAATAGTTATCGGGCTGTTCCGGTCCTTCTGCCTGCAGGAATATATGTTGTCCTGCTCCGACATCGCTTTTCATTTCGACATCAAGCTTGTCTTCGAGCCATACCGGATCAAATGGGTCAGGTTCTATAGCGATGAATGTTTGAGTTCTGACTGCAAGAGCCGGGCTTTGCCCTGTGTTTTGAGCATGGACGGTAACATGCAGTTGCCCATCCCTGTAAACAGCTTCAGCCCCAGAAGTCGTCATGTAAGCCCGCGTCTGAGCTTCGCCTATACGACGAGTTATAGCGACGGTTTCCTGCGTAGCGATCAGGGTGCGCCATAGGAGAAAAGCTCCCCAAGCCGTAAATATGACTGTGGCTATTGCAGCTACATTCATCCAGTAGGTAGATTCAGCCATGCTTTGTTGGGCTGCCAAATCACACCAGTCCGGATTGTATTTGTCTTTTTGAGCGCGGATGGGCTCTTCCTTATCGCTGGCAAGGGGTGCGATATCGGCGGTCTTCGCGGAAAAGCTCTTGTATTGCTCGGCGCATTTGTCGGCGTATTCGGAACTTTGTTGAGTTTCAGCGTATTTTGAATTTAGCACTGCAAAGAATAGCAGGACGCCAATAATCGTCGCTACCCATCCAAATGTAATGTAGCTGTGCCCGTCGCTGTCAGACATTGAAGTAGAAAAACCGCCGTGAATTTGCTTCTAGAGAGCTTATTACGGAGGATTGCCGACTGCTCGTCAACCCCAGTTTGCGCAGCCGCACCGATAGTCACGCATAGGGTGTTTCTTTGCGTTGGATATCAATCCGTCAAAACCCTCCGTCGTCATCCTCGGCCACCGAGCCGAGGATCCATTCCGTGATCTACCCACGTCCACAGCATTTGGAGAAATTGCGGAATGGATCCCAGGGTCGGGGCCCTGGGATGACGAATTGAGAGATAAAGGACAACGAGGCAGAAAATGCACAGAACCCAATCTCCACCCTTATGGGGGAGATGTCGGCATCGCCGACAGAGGGGTATGTTTCGTGTCATTCGGAAGGATCGGTGCGCGCTGTAACTTTACCCCCCTCTGTCACCTGCGGTGACATCTCCCCCACAAGGGTGGAGATTGGAGCAAGCGGCAAGACTCACGACCGTTTCCGGTTACCCTCCATGGTGGAGAGGGAAAACCCCGGAGCTTCAATCCCGCTTGATACTCATCAGCACGTCCCAGAGATCGGCGCCGGTTTCAAACACCATGGCGTTGGCCACAAAATTTGTTTCCGCCGACATGACATCGAGCATCTCGGAGGCAAGGTCGATTTCCGCGTCGGTCTCGGTTGCAGCCCCGGGGCCGGAGTTGGCAATGTTGTTGGCCGCCGTGACCAGGCGATTCTGCTCGGTCCGCATACCCGATAGTGCTGTTGTCATGATGGAAGAAATCGACATCGGCCCTGCCCTGTGCGCGTGAAGGCACCAGTGTCGCGCATCCGGATTAGCAGAAGATTAAGCCGGTTATTCGGTTTTGAATGATCCTTGGACCGTGGATGCGCGATTTCAGCTACACCCGGACAACAAAAAAGCGCCGGTTGCCCGGCGCTTTTCCGTCCGACCCCGAAGGATCGTCAAATCATGGTGGAGCGGCTTATTCGCTCTTGGCTTCTTCAGCCGATGCAGCAGCGGCTGCTTCGTCGGCTGCTGCCTTTGCGGCTGCGGCTTCAGCGGCTTCTGCTGCTGCCTTTTCGGCGGCCAGAGCCTGGGCTGCTGCAACCTTCTCGGCCTCGATGCGTGCCTTTTCAGCGGCAAATGCCTGACGCTCGGCATCGTTGAGCTTGCGGGCGCGGGTGCCGGTGTTCTCGACGATACGGGCCGACTTGCCGCGACGATCGCGCATGTAATAGAGCTTGGCGCGGCGGACCTTGCCGCGGCGGACAACTTCAACGGCTTCAACGATCGGCGAGTAGATCGGGAACACGCGTTCCACGCCTTCACCGTAGGAGATCTTGCGAACGGTGAAGTTCTCGTTCAGGCCGGCGCCGGAGCGCGCGATGCAAACGCCTTCGAAAGCCTGCAGACGGGTCCGCTTGCCTTCGGTCACGCGCACCTGAACCCGCAGCGTGTCGCCGGCGGAAAATTCGGGAAACTTGCGGGAAGCTTCGATCTTGGCGGCCTGTTCGGCCTCCAGCTGGGCAATAATGTTCATGGTCCTTGACCTTTCGTTTTTCTCAAACGGTCAGAGCGCCCTCGTTTCGTCCCTTTGACATGTCCCGGCTTCGGGATCATTCTCGGGGCTATGCCGGTGAGGGCAGGAGCGGATTCACCATTCTTTGTTTGGCAGGCGCCGTTTTAAAACGGCTGTCGGACTTTGCCGATCGCGGGGCAGATACACCATCGCCGCGGTTTTGTCACGCCTGCCCGGGCAATTTTGTTGCGGGCCCTGTCACGGGTCTTGTGACGAAGCGCCAGCGATGCTCTAAAACCGGTCCCATTGTCTCTTTGCACCGGCGCCTCATGTTCCTTTTCGATATCGTTCTCCTGTTTTCCGCCGGCTTTCTCTCGAGCGCGGTCAATGCCATTGCCGGTGGCGGCACGTTTCTCACCTTTGGCGCCATGACGCTGGTCGGCGTGCCGCCGATCATGGCCAACGCCACCTCCTCGGTGACCCAGTTTCCCGGCTATGTCACCTCGGCGCTGGCCTACCGCACCGAGATCCGCGAGGCGGGCCGCGAAGCCTGGGTGCTGGCCGGCCTGTCGCTGGCAGGCAGCCTTGCCGGGGCGCTGATCCTGGTCTCGATGTCCAACCCCTCGTTCCGCTCGCTGGTGCCCTGGCTGCTGCTCGCCGCCACCATGATCTTCGCCGCCGGCCCCTATCTGCGCCCCAAGCACCTGCACGCCGAGCGCCCCGTCACAAGGCTCGGGATGCTGGGGCAGTTCATCACCTCGATCTATGGCGGGTTCTTCGGCGCCGGCATGGGTATCATGATGCTCGCCGTGCTCGGCATCACCAAGGGCGGCGACTACCACAAGCTCAACGCGCTGAAGAATTTCATCGCCGTCATCATCGCCTTCATCGCCATCGTGGTGTTTTCCACCGGCGGCGTTGTCGCCTGGCTGCCTGCCCTGGTCATGATTCCCGGCGGCGCACTCGGCGGCTATGTCGGGGTGTGGCTGGCGCGCCGGGTGCCGCAAGCGGTGATCCGCGCTGTCGTGGTCGCCGTCGGCCTGCTGCTGAGCTGGTACTACTTCACCAGCTGAGGCCAATCGCCGCGTCGAGCGGCAGGCCCGGTATCAGGCGGCGCGAAACTCCGGCGCCAGAATGCCCATGATCACATCGTCATGCCATTTTCCGCCAACCAGCGCGGCCTGGCGTTCACGGCCTTCCTCGCGGAAGCCACAGGCCTGGTAGCAGCGGATTGCGCGGGCGTTGTAACTCAGCACCCGCAGATCGACCCGGTGCAGCCGCATCTTGGCAAACGCATGTTTGAGCACAAGCATGATGGCTTCGCGGCCCAGCCCCTGGCCCAGCTTACCGGGATCGAACAGGCCGACGGCGAGCCGCGCACGGCGGTCCTGACGGTCGATGTCATCGAGCCGGATCTCTCCGAGAAACCGGCCCTCATGCTCGATGACCCATGCGTGAGGATGCCGCCTGAGACCATCGATGAAGCGCTGTGCTTCCGATCGGGAGTAGGAATCGTTCTCTATCCATTCGGAGCCGAACATGTGGACGATCTCCCGGTCCCGCCCGAGCGCCAGCCTGTCGGCGACGTCCTGTTCGCGCGCCGCGCGCAGCAGAATCCGCTCTCCCTGAAGCGGCGGCGGCGGCTTCCCACCCGCTTCTTTGGCGGATTGCTCAGCAAGCAGGTCGGGCCGCCGCGCACGCGTGAGCTCGAGCGATTCCGCTGCCCGCCATTCGTCCACCGCCTTGTGATTGCCCGAGGTCAGCACCGCCGGGATCTCTCGGCCTTCAAAAACTTGCGGCCGCGTGTAGTGCGGGTGCTCCAGCAGCCCGGTCTCAAAACTTTCATGCATGCCCGAAGCGGCATTGCCCATGACACCGGGCAACACCCGGATCACCGCATCGAGCAGGATCAGCGCCGCCGGTTCGCCGCCCGACAGTACATAGTCGCCGATCGAGACTTCCTCGAGGCCCCGCGCCTCGATCACCCGCTGGTCAACGCCCTCGAAGCGGCCACAGACGATGACGGCGCCGGGGCCGTCCGCCAGCTCGCGCACCCGGGCCTGGGTCAGCGGACGTCCGCGCGGGCTCATCAACAGCCGCGGCCGCTTGTCGCCTTCCGGGCTGACCGCATCGATGGCCGATGCCAGCACGTCGGGCTTGAGCACCATGCCGGCGCCGCCACCGGCCGGCGTGTCATCGACGGAGCGGTGCTTGTCGGTGGCAAAATCGCGGATATTGACCGGTTCGATCGAGGCATCGCCGCGCTCCAGCGCCCGGCCCGCCAGCGACAGACCGAGATGGCCGGGAAACATGTCCGAATAGAGCGTCAGGATGGTGGCGCGAAAACTCACCTGTCGTCCTCGCCGCCATCCTCTTGGCCATCATCATCTTCGCCGGTCTCGATAAGCCCGGCGGCCAGCGGATCAACCAGAATCCGCCCGGCCTCGAGATCGACATGCGGCACCGCGGCCAGCGTGAACGGGATCACCACCGGCTTCTTGCCGTCTTCACGCAGCTCCAAGAGGTCGCCGCCGCCGAAATCGAGCACGCCCGAAACCTCGCCCCAGAACTGGCCCTCGGCATCCCAGGCTTCCAGCCCCTCGAGATCGGCATGGAAATATTCGCCCTCTTCCAGCTCCTCGTCATCCAGGCTGGAGCGGTCGATGAACAGCTCGAGCCCCTTGAGCGCTTCCGCCGCGTTGCGGTCATTGATGCCTCTGAACCGCACCACGACGACTGTCTTGGCAAATCGGTGATCGAGGATCTCGAAGCGGCGGCCATCGCTGGTGTAGAGCGCGCCATATTCGGCGATCGCCATAGGGTTTTCGGTGAACGGCTTGACCCGCACCTCACCGCGAATGCCCTGCGCGGCACCGACAACGCCAATCAGAATGGGGTGGGTAAGCTTGGTCATGGAAAACTCCGCTGCAGCGCCGGGCGCACCTGAAGGCACAAGCCCCGCTGCAACACATAGGATATTGCCTGCATCCTGTCACTCAAGCCAGGTCCTGATGAGGGCGGCATGAACGGGGAACGGGTCAGGGTCAACGAGAAACGGGCGGCAAGAAGCCGCCCGCATGAGTGCGCACGCTGCGCATCCGTAAAGATGCGCTTAGGCGGCAATCTTATTCCGCAGCAGCTTCTTCGGCCGGTGCAGCAGCGGCTTCGGCGGCAGCAGCGGCTGCATCCTCTTCCTTCTGCTTCTTTTCGGCAGCGCGTTCCTGCGCCTTCTTGCCGGGCTGGGCCTTGTTCGGGTTGTTGCGGGCATCACGGGTGATCATGCCGGCTTCAGCCATGAAGCGGGCGACGCGGTCGGTCGGCAGCGCGCCGTTGTCGAGCCAGTGCTGGATGCGCTCCTGGTTGAGGTTGACGCGGGCTGCGTCGTCCTTGGCCAGCATCGGGTTCCAGTAGCCCAGACGCTCGATGAAGCGGCCGTCGCGTGGGGAGCGCACGTCGGCAACAACCACGTGGTAGTAAGGACGCTTCTTGGAGCCGCCACGGGCGAGACGAATTTTCAGTGCCATTTTCTTTTCCTTCGATTTGCAGTTTTGTTGACTGTTTGGTTGGTCCTGGTCGGACGCCGGAAGGCGCCAGATGGGTTATTTCGCCGCCGCCTGCTTGTGATGCTGGATCACTTCGCGGATGACGAATTCGAGAAACTTTTCGGCAAAATCCGGATCGAGATCGGCGGATTTTGCGAGATCACGCAGCCGGGCAACCTGCTCGGCCTCGCGGTTCGGGTCGGATGGCGGCAGATCCGCCGAGGCCTTGAGCGCGCCGACTGCCTTGGTCACCCGGAAGCGCTCGGCCAGGATATGGATCAGCGCCGCATCGAAATTGTCGATCGACTTGCGGAATTCCTGCAATTTGGCCAGCGCCTCGGTGTTCGTGCTCATGCCGCCCCTCACTTCTTCTTCGGCAGGCCGGGAAGGCCGCCTCCACCAAGACCGGGCAGCTTAGGACCACCCAGGCCGGGCAAACCGCCAGGAAGTCCGCCGGGCATGCCGCCCTTGCCGAGACCTGCGGCTTCAGCCTGCTTCTGCAGCGCTTCGAGCTGCTTCGGATCCATCTTCGACAGATCCGGCATGCCGCCCATTCCACCCATGCCGCCAGCCATGCCACCGGGAAGACCCATTTTCGAGGCAAGGCCGCCCATGGCCTGGCGCATCATGCCGCCGCCCTTGCCCTTGCCGCCCATGGCTTTCATCATGTCGGCCATCTGCCGGTGCATCTTCAAAAGCTTGTTGATCGCCGCCGCATCGGTGCCCGAGCCCTTGGCGATGCGCTTCTTGCGTGAGTGCTTGAGAATGTCGGGATTGGCGCGCTCGGCCTTGGTCATCGAGCCGATGATGGCGAGCTGGCGGGCGAATGTCTTGTCGTCCATGCCGGCCGCCGACATCTGGTCCTTCATCTTGCCCATGCCCGGCATCATCCCCATGATACCGCCCATGCCGCCGAGCTTCTGCATCTGCCCCAGCTGCTCGGCCAGATCGTTGAGATCGAACTTGCCGGTCTTCATCCGCGCAGCCATCGCCTGCGCTTTTTCCGCGTCGAAATTCTCTGCCGCCTTCTCGACCAGCGAAACAATGTCGCCCATGCCAAGAATACGGTCGGCGACGCGGCGGGGGTGGAATTCCTCCAGCGCATCCATCTTTTCGCCGGTACCGATCAGCTTGATCGGCTTGCCGGTGACAGCCCGCATCGACAGCGCCGCACCGCCGCGGCCATCGCCGTCCATGCGGGTCAGCACCAGGCCTGAAATGCCGACGCGCTCATCGAAATTGCGCGCCAGGTTGACCGCGTCCTGGCCGGTCAGCGCATCGGCCACCAGCAGGATTTCGTGCGGGTTGGCGCGCGACTTGATCTCGGCCATTTCGGCCATCAGCGGCTCGTCGATATGGGTACGGCCGGCGGTGTCGAGGATGACCACGTCGTGGCCGCCGAGTTTCGCCGCCTGCACCGCACGCGCGGCAATATCGGTCGGCGACTGGCCGGCGATGATCGGCAATGTCGCCACACCGGTCTGCTCGCCAAGCTGACGCAACTGCTCCTGCGCCGCCGGACGGCGGGTGTCGAGCGAGGCCATCAGCACTTTCTTGCGATCGCGCTTTTCAAGCCGTGCGGCAATCTTGGCCGAGGTGGTGGTCTTGCCCGAGCCCTGCAGGCCGACCATCATCAGCACGACGGGCGCGCTCGCATTCAGGTCAATGGCGACGCCTTCTTCGCCAAGCAGCGCCACAAGCTCGTCATGGACCAGCTTGACCACCATCTGGCCCGGCTTGATCGACTTGACGATTTCGGCGCCGACGGCCTTTTCGCGCACCCGGTCGGTGAAGCCCCGGACCACTTCCAGCGCAACGTCGGCCTCCAAGAGCGCGCGGCGAACCTCGCGCATGGCTTCCGACACATCCTTCTCCGACAGGGCGCCGCGCCCGGTCAGGTTGTTGAGGATGGAGCCAAGCCGGTCCTGGAGATTTTCAAACATTGCGTCGTCCTGTGGTTGCTGGGGTCTCCAGCCAATATGGGAAGAGCATCACGCAAAGCCAAACGACACCCGAGGGCGCATCGCGCTGTCGGATGTTGACCTCCGGGATCTGACATGAGTTCGACGCATAAACCTTCAAACCGGGCCGGTTTGAAGAAAGGAATTATGCGCCCACTTGGAATGTCCCGGTCGGCGGCTCGGAGTCATGCTCGTCGCAGATTGTGCGCGATAAACAGGAAAAGGGCGGAAGAGTCAAGGTTGGGGGGCGGATCGGCAGCTTGGCGCATGTTTGTGGGACAGCTGGTGCTCCGGACACTAAAGCGCCTCCGGCCATTTCTGGGCCGAATGCATGATAGTCAGTATATCCACGTGCCTGTCCGTCACGCGACAGGCGATGATGTAAGACACGTCGGCCAGCACGAGTTCGCGCGTGGTCTTGACCCTGCCAGGACGACCCATCTCAGGCCTGTCGCCAAGCGCATCAGCAGCGGTCACTATGCGGGCAACGACGCGTGCTGCAGCTTCGGGGTTGTCCTGCGCAACATATGCGCCGATCTGGTCGAGGCGTCCGAGCGCGCGGCGCGTCCACCGGATCGTCCGTGTCATGGCTCACGGGCAGGCTGCACATATCTGGCGTTCACCTGCGCAACCTCATTGGCGCTGGCAAACTGACCACTCCGGGCTTCGACCAACCCTGCCTCGATTTCAGCAAGCTGCCATTCTTCACGGGCAACAAAGTCCTCAATGGCTCTCGCGGCCATGTAGGAACGGGACCGGTCATGCTTGTCAGCCAGGCGGTCGAGCCGCTCAGCAATTTCATCGGGCACGCGGACGGTAAAGGCGGACATTCACATGGCTTTCTCTGGTTCGCAATGAATGTATGTGAACCAGCTTGAACTATCAAGATTTCGCCGGGTTCGGATGCTGTCTGGGGCAAAATTTCAACGACCTCCCCCCTTAATCCCGCCCGCTTGTGCTGCTATCAATATATCTCGATAAGGAAATGAAGGCTCTCCATGTATCCCAGCTACACCAGATCAGAACGCGTTGCCGACGGCAGCATGCATGCCATCGGCGTCACCGGGGCGGTGTTTGGCGCCATTTTGTTGCTGGTCTGGGCCGCCCCGGGAGCCTCGCCCTGGGAAATCGCGGCGATCTCGGTCTATGCGGTCACGCTGATCGCCACTTTCACGGCCTCGGCGTTTTATCACATGACCCCGTGGGACAGCATCCGGCCGGTACTGCGCCGCATCGATCATGCAGCGATCTATCTGAAGATCGCCGGAACCTACACGCCGCTGGTCGTGATGATCGGTTCCGGACTGGCTTACGTGGTTCTCGCCATTGTCTGGGCGCTGGCTCTGATCGGCATGGTGCTCAAGCTGGTGTTCTGGTCCACGCCCGGCCAGTTTGGCCCTGCGCTCTACCTGGTCATGGGCTGGATGAGCGTGGTGCTTTTCTGGTCATCCTGGCAGGAACTGCCATTCGGCTACATCGTCGCCGGAGGACTGCTCTACACCGTCGGCGTGGTGTTTTACGCGGCGAAGACAATGAAGTTCTCGAACGCGATCTGGCACGGTTTTGTCATCGCCGCCTCCGCCTGCTTCTTTGTGGCCATCACTGTGGCCACAACAGCGTGAAGACCAGATTGCGTGGATAGACCCCAAGCCACTCACTTCGAGGTTAAGAGGCTTCAAGCCTCAGCTTTTGGAAATCGCAATCATCCACGACCGGCATGATGATATGCTTGCCCTGATCTGCGACTTCCGTGGCTGCGGCAACCCCGGACAAGACGCCACCCGAGAGGACAAGCTGCCTTTCTATTTCCACCGGCAAGTTGCAGTACCGCGGAACCTCGGATGCTTCACCACGTGAGAGGTTTTTCTGACGCCTGGCGGCGGCTTCTCGTATGCCCCCACAATGCGGTAAGTTCCGTCATTGAGGACATATATGAGGTCATTTCCCCTAATCTTGAGAAAGACCTGGCCTCTCCACTGAAAGGCCACCCCCCTCCATTTTGAGCCATCCTTCATCGGCCAATTGCCAAATTTGGGGGTAAATTTACGGGTAGTTCCCCCAACAACCTTGCTTGTACATGACACATGATGCTTGAAGTAGTTCTGCTCTGCGGAAGCCGGCGAAACGAAAAATAAAGACGCCATAACAGTTGAAATCAAATATTTCATGATAACCACCTACGGACTCAGCTTGGAATCAACGAGAAGGTTAGTATACCTCATATTCATCCATTGATAAAATTCTGCGGTATCCTGAATTTTGAAACCTACTGATTCCGACTTTTCCGCACTCTTCGAACAGAACGGTAGGGCGCAATGCTTCGGTGCAACAACAGTACGATTGCAGCATTATCATGCCTCCGATCACACCGCCCATGAGGATCGGCAGTGGCGACAAGGCATGTCAATCAACGATCAGACCACCGGCAAGCCACGTCAAGCGTCCGGGTTTGCTGAGGGCCGAATGCCACCCCTCCCTAGAACGGCCACACCCAGGCGATCATCGGCACGCCGACGACGATGACCAGCACCTCCAGCATCAGCCCCATGCGCCAGTAATCGCCGAAGCGGTAGTTGCCCGGGCCCATGATGATGGTGTTGTTCTTGTGCCCGATCGGCGTGAGGAAGGCGCAGGAGGCGGCGACTGCGACGCCCATCAGGAACGGGTCCGGACTGGCGCCGATGGAATTGGCGACCGAGACCCCGATCGGGGCTGCGATCAGCGCGGTGGCGACATTGTTGAGAAAATCCGACAGCGTCATGGTGATGACCATCAGCACTGCGAGCACGCCCCAGGCCGGCAGGTTCTCGGTCTGGGTGACGATCAGATTGGCGATCAGCTGGCTGCCGCCGGTCTCCTCCAGCGCCGCGGCCACCGGGATGAGGCAGGCCAGCAGCACGATCACCTTCCACTCGATCAGGGCGTAGAAATCCCGCCCGTTGATGATCCCGAGCAGCAGATAGGCGACCACGCAGAGCCCCAGCCCGATCGCCAGTGAGGTGATGCCCAGCACCGACAGCGCGATCGCCGCGGCAAAGATGCTGATCGCCAGAAACGCCTTGGTCCGCTGCAGCACCTCGAGGCGGCGGTTTTCCAGCGGCAACACGCCGAGCCACTGGCTGGCGGCAGCGATGTTCTTGTCCGGCCCGATAAGCAGCAGCAGGTCGCCCGCCTTGATCGGCAGATGGCTGACCCGTTCGCGAAACCGCTGGCCCTGTCGTGAAATGCCGAGCAGCGTCACGCCGTGGCGCTGGATCAGCCGGAGCCCGAGCATGGTGCGGCCAACCGCGCTGGATTCCTCCGGCACGATGGCCTCGACCAGGCTCAGCGACTTGCCCATGAGGCCACCATGCTCCTCGGTGCCGATGGCATCGAGTTCGGCAGCCCCCATGAAAGCCTCGATCTGTTTCGGGTCGCCTTCGAGCACCAGGAAATCGCCTTCGCGGATTTCGCGCGCCTGCGAGAAGCCCGGCAACCGCTTGCCGTTGCGGGTCAGGCCGAGAATCGAGACGTCATTTTCCTCGGCAAGGGGGTAGAGCTCGCTCACCGCATGGCCGGTGGATTTCGAGCCTTCCTTGACCCGCGCCTCGGCGACATAGAGCCCGGCATCGCCTTCGAGCGACATCGCGTCGGGCCGCGAGGGGATCAGCCGCCAGCCGAGGAACGCCACGTAGAAAATGCCGACAGCAGAGACTGCGAGGCCGACCGGGGCGAAATCGAACATCGAGAACGGCGCGCCGAGCACATCCTGCCGGTATTGCGCAATCACGATGTTCGGCGGCGTGCCGATCAGCGTGATCATGCCGCCTAGAATGGTGCCGAAGGACAGCGGCATCAGCGTCAGCGACACCGCCCGCTTGGCCTTGCGCGCCGCATCCATGTCGAGCGACATCAGCAGTGCCAGCGCCGCGACATTGTTGATGATCGCCGACAATATGGCGCCGGCGATCGCCATGATGCCGATATGCGTCGACAAGGCCCGGTCCGGCCGTGTGACGAAACGGGCGATCAGTTCGACCGCGCCGGAATTCATCAGCCCGCGCGAGACGATCAGCACCAGCGCGATGATGACGACCGCGGGATGTCCGAAGCCGTGAAAGGCATCCTCGGGCGCAATCAACCCGACAAGCACGGTGACCAGCAAGGCCACGAAGGCGACCATGTCATAGCGCACCCGGCCCCAGACCAGCATGCCGAACAGCACGATCAGAATTCCAAACAGCATGATCTGGTCGGTGGTCATGAAACTCGTCCTGTTGCCCGGCGTGCGACATGCACGGTTGCAGCTTGGGTTACATGGCCGCAAGTGCCGGTCAACCGGTTTCCGCACCCGGCAATGCAGATCAATCGAAGCCAGTTCGCCGGCTCCGGCCTTTGCACGATCCTACTCCGCCGGATGCAATTTGGTGGATCAGCCCGACACGTCCGGCATCTCTGTGTGCACATCGCCATTGGCGTCACGCAGCATGCCGGCCTCGAGCATCAGCACTGGCATCCGATGGCGAAGTGAGTCTGGATCAGGGCAGCGCGATCTTGCGGCCCGCCGGACCCAGGGGGCGTTGCTTGCCGTCGGCAGAACCCTTCTGGTCAGGCCCTTCCCGGACCATGCCGTCGAGATGCTCGCCCCAGATGGTGTCCTTGTTGCGTCCGGAAATCTTGGACCGGTAAAGGGCGATGTCCGCAGCCTTTGCGCAGTCGGCCAGCGCCGTTCCGGCTTCGGGAGCAATGGCAATGCCGGCCGAAAACGACAAGGTGACGCCTTCCAGCTCGGCAACTGTCCGGATGGCGAGTTCGTGCCGCCACTGCGCACAACGCTCAAGCGCGGACTCGCGGCTGGTGGCGGGCAGCACGACGAGGAATTCCTCGCCGCCATAGCGGAACGCCATCTCCGGGCCTTGCAGGCTTTCGCTGAGGATGCGGGCAAAGGACGCCAGCACCTTGTCGCCAACATCGTGCCCGTACCGGTCATTGACCTGCTTGAAGTAGTCGAGGTCCGCGATGACCAGCGAGACCGGCGCAGCTTCGCTTGCCTTCGCCAGCAGCGGCGGGATGACGGTGCTGGCATGGCGGCGGTTGAACAGCCCGGTCAGGTGATCGTGGAACGCCTGCTGTTCCAGCTGTTGCTGCAGTCGCAGGTTTTCCTCGAGCCGCAGTTTCAACGCCTGTCCGGCGTCCGAGAGGCTTTTCTGCGCGGCTTCGCGGGCGGTGACATCGCGCAGCACGATCATCACGCTGCCTTTCCGGCCCCATTGCTCAAGCGGCTGGATGGAGACCTCGAAGGTCTTCTCCATGGCGTCGAAATGAACCAAGGGCTTCCCGGTCTCCGGCTCTGGCTCTCCTGCGAGAAAACCCATCAGCGGGTTGGATGGTGGAAGTTTCGTACCCACGGTTCCGGCGCTGAAGCCTGTCAGCATCTGCGCCGCCGGATTGATCTCGAGCACCAGACCGCTCGGCTCCAGCACCACGATCGGGTCCGGCAAGATCGAGAAGATGATGTCCCGCGCAATCGGCGGCGCGATGAACAGCTTGCCGCGGTGTTGTGCGAACAGCACCGCCAGCACGGTGGCGCTGAAGGCGAAGGGCGTCGGGTCATCATTGAAGAGCCGGAACCCGACGAGGTGGAAAGCGGCGTTGCATCCCCAGGGAACGCAAGTGGCGACCAGCAGGGCGACCATCTGGCGCCTGTGCAGCCGAGACGCCCGTTTCAGCTGCGAAATCGACATCAGGCAGGCAAGCAGCATGAAGAGATACATTCCGCCCAGCAACACGTAGAACAGCCATCCGTGCGAGAAGCTCGGCCGTTCCGCGTTGACAATGCCGGTGTAGATCCAGTGGTGATAGCCGTCCGTCAGCGCGGCCAACCCCGCAAGCCCGCTGAAGGCGAGCATCAGTGCGATTGGCAGGCGCCTGGTAATCTGGCTGAAACCGGCATGGTCAAGAAAGCCTGCCGACCAGAAAAGCGGCGTGGCGATGATGCCGAACCAAGCGAGCCTGCTGAACAGGACCTTGTCCGCCAGTTCCTCGCTGTTGAGCCGAAGCACCACCATCGCGATCCACCAGACCGACGCCACGGCTGCCAGCCCGAAGGCCATACGCCCCGGCGCTTCCGGCGACCGGATGATTCGTCCGACAACGAGGACCGCGAGCAACGCGATCACCAGCAGGGCCGGGGTTGAATAGTGCATCGTCAGTCCTTCAGGCATTCCGGCAGAGCGGAGTTCCATCGCGCTGCCGGGCATTTCTGATCCAGCCATACGCGAGTTTCCCTAATGAAGTTTTGCCATCCGCCCGGTGCCCGGGCCACATCCATCCGATGCATGTGCAAGGAAGGGCTTAGCGCCCAAATTTCATGCCTGGATCAATTCGTCTGTCGCCGGAACGCTTCGGTGCAATTGTACCGGGTGCCGGCGCTTCAGGCTTCGTCGCGTCCGTTCGCCAGGCGCGGTAAGATGTTTTGTTGCAAAGGCCTTTGCCGTCCTGTCGGCAAATGATGCAATAACCACCCGTCTTCGTGCAGCACTTGAGATAACTGCCGTTGCCCTGGGGTTGGGTGATTTTACCGTGATTGAGCATGCAGACCGACAACAGATGTGCGGCGCTGTCATTGCTGACTTTCCTGGCCGATGCCGGTGTTGCCGAAACGGCCATCATCAGGACCAGGCCTGTGGCGGCAAGTGGAAAAATGCGTTTCATGACAAATCCTCACGAGAGCATCCCCCTGACCGCGTCAGGTCCGATGCTCCATCTTCAGGTTCGGTGATCGGGATTCAGGGAAACCGAATTCCGGTTTCCCTGAAAATGGCTGGGGCTGGGGCAGTGCATTGTTCATTTTCGTTTGCAGGCTCAGTGGCTTGCGGGTTCAGCGCTTGCGAACCGGCCCGAGATAGGAGACCTTCACCTTGCCGGAATAGGCGTTCATCCTGGCGCCGAAGAGAGCACGGTTCTTCTGCGCCACGTAGGAATACTCGGTGCCGCGGCAGTCGAGCATCTTGATCTGCCGGTAGCCCGAGCGGCGCAGGCTTTCAGCGCCGGCACGGCAATCCTTGCGGGCCACCTTGACGACCTCGTTCTTGCGGCCGTTGCGGTGATCACGAACCTTGTCCTGCTTGCCGACGCGGTGGTCGCGGGTCTGCGCCTGGGCCGGTGCACGGTGGTCACGGATCTTGCGTTCGACAGCGGGACGGTGGTCACGGACATTGGAGGCGGAATCGCGGGCCTGAACCGGCGTCTGGATCATCAGCGTTGTCAGGGCGGCTGCGGTGAGGGCGAGAATGGATTTGTTGAACATTGTCTGGCTCCGGGTGGTGTGTGGTGCAATGACCTCACCATGATCCGCGCCGCTTGAACCGTTTCTGAAGCCATCATTCATGAGCGGTTCATCTGCTCGACCGGGCACCGGCAATGGGTCGCAATCTCGGCCCGGACCACCTCGGTTTTTCCGATTGCAGCAGGACGCGCCCTGTGCATAGCTCCACAGGTCACACTGTCGAACATCCTTGTCGCCGGAGAAATGCCCCATGAAACATGTCGGTATGGCGCTGATCGCTCTCGTCACACTTGCATCGCCGCCGGCCGGCGCAAAGACCATCTGCACGATCCTAGCGGACGCCGCCTCCGGAGACGTGCTGTTGGAGGAAGGTGACTGCCGCAGCCGTGTCACCCCCGCTTCCACGTTCAAGATCCCGCTGAGCCTGATGGGCTTTGACGCGGGATACCTGCGCAGCGCCGATTCGCCGGTGATGCCGTTCAAGGCCGGTTACCCCGACTGGGGCGGCGACAACTGGACCCAGGCGACCGATCCGCAGCGCTGGATGAAATATTCGGTCCTCTGGTATTCCTATCACATCACCGCCGCCCTCGGGATCGACGGGCTTGCGGATTACACGCGGCGCTTCGGCTATGGCAACGCCGATCTGTCGGGCGATACCGGCAAGAACAACGCCCTGACGCGCGCATGGATCAGCTCCTCGCTGAAGATCGCACCGCTGGAGCAGGTGGCATTCCTGCGCAGGCTGCTTCTCCGCACCCTGCCGGTCACCCCCTTCGCCATGGAGCAGACCCTGGCCCTTGTCGAAACCGTGCCCGCGGGCGATGGCTGGGCAATCTCCGGCAAGACCGGCGCCGCCTATCCACGCCGGGCCGACGGTTCGTTCGACAGGGCACGCGGCTGGGGCTGGTTTGTCGGCTGGGCCAGCAAGGGGGACCGGACGGTGGTTTTCGCGCGGCTCAACCAGGACGAAAGGCGAGAGAAGGGCTCGGCCGGAATCAGGAACAAGAAGGCGTTTGTGAAGGAGTGGCCGCAACTGATTGCAAGGGTCAGGTAGGTGACTTCGGACCACCCCGGGGGCGACCAGCCTGCCGAAGCACTTGATCGCGCCCCCCTCGCCCCCATATCTCCTCCCATGAAACGCCGCTCCTTTCTCAAATTCACTGCTTTCGCCGCCCTCTTCGGGATCGGCGCATCGGGGACCGCCATGGCTGTTGCACGCAACTCCAATCGCTATCATTCCGGCCCGATCAGCGATCATTTTGACGGGACGCGGTTCTTCAATCCCGACGGCTCGGCGCCAAAGGGGTTTTCCGATCTGCTGAAGTGGAAATTCGGCGGCACCCAGGCCAAGTGGCCGACCTCGGTGAAAAGCCCCTTTGCCCCGGCCCGGCCCGAGCCGCGCGTGGAAGGCGACCGGTTGCGCATCACCATGGTTGGCCACGCCACCATGCTGATCCAGACCGCAGGCCTCAACATCCTTACCGACCCGGTCTGGTCCGACCGCGCCAGTCCGGTGGCGTTTGCCGGACCCAAGCGCGTCACCGCGCCCGGCATCGCCTTCGAGGATCTGCCCGAGATCGACATGGTGCTCTTGTCGCACAATCATTACGACCATCTCGACCTGGTCACGCTGGCAAGGCTGCGGCTGTCGCACAATCCGCTGGTGATCACGCCGCTGGGCAATGACACCATCATCAAGGCCCATGTGCCGACCATGCGGGTGATGACCGGCGACTGGGGCGACGCCATCAAGTCCGGCCCGGCCACTGTGCATTTCGAACCCTGCCATCACTGGTCGGCGCGCGGCGTCAATGACCGCTCGATGGCGCTGTGGGCCGCTTTCGTGCTGGAAACGCCGGGCGGCAAGATCCTGCATATCGGCGACACCGGCTTCGACAAGGGCCGCCCCTACCAGAACGTCCGTGACCGGCACGGCAGGTTCCGCGCCGCGATTCTGCCGGTCGGCGCCTATGAGCCGCGCTGGTTCATGAAGGACCAGCACCAGAGCCCCGACGAGGCCATCGACGGATTTCTCCTGTCCGGCGCCGACTATGCGCTGGGCCACCACTGGGGCACATTCCAGCTCACCGACGAAGGCCGCGAGGCGCCCGAAGAGCTGCTCTATGAGAAACTCGCCGAGAAGGGCGTGGCGAAGGAGCGCTTCCGGCCGCTGCATGTCGGTGAAGCCTGGGATTTCCCTGACGTCGCCTGAACCGGCGCCGACACTCCCGAGACTGGTAATCCCGGCACTTTTCGGCCATACAGCCCGCAAACAGAAACAGGTGCGTGTGATGGGATCCATGGTTCCTTTTGCCAAGATGAATGGACTGGGCAACGACATTGTCGTCATCGACATGCGTGGCCGCAGCGATACCGTGACCGCAGAGGCCGCGATTGCGCTGGCCGGCGGCGAGCGCACCGGCTTTGACCAGATCATGGCGATCCACGACACCGATCTCGACGGCGTCGATTACCGTATCGACATCCTCAACCGCGACGGCAGCCACGCCCAGGCCTGCGGCAACGGCACCCGCTGCGTGGTTCAGGCGCTGGCGTCTGAGACCGGGCGCAAGAGTTTCACCTTCAGGACGCTGGCCGGCATTCTCACAGCCGAAGAACACGAGGACGGGCTGGTCTCCGTTGACATGGGTGTGCCCGAGTTTCGCTGGGACCGGATCCCGCTGGCGGAAGAGTTTTACGACACCACCCGCATCGAGCTGCAGGTCGGGCCGATTGATGCGCCGGTTCTGCACTCGCCTTCGGTGATGGCGATCGGCAACCCGCACGCCATCTTCTGGGTCAAAGAGGATGTCTGGTCCTATGATCTCGAGCGCTTCGGACCGCTTCTGGAAAGCCACCCGATCTTTCCCGAGCGCGCCAACATCTCGATTGCCCGGGTGAAGGATGGCCAGACGCTTGATCTTCGCACCTGGGAACGCGGTGTCGGCCTGACCCGTGCCTGCGGCTCGGCCGCCTGCGCCGCCGCAGTCTGTGCCGCGCGCACCGACCGCACCCGCCGGCGGGTCACCGTCAATGTGCCCGGCGGCCCGCTTCACATCGACTGGCGCGCCAACAACCACGTCATCATGACCGGCCCCGCCGAATGGGAGTTTTCGGGCAGTGTCGATCCGAAGACCGGAGACTGGCAGGCCGATGAGGTGGATGCGTGAGCGGCGTTCGCGTTCTCACGCTTGGATGCCGGCTCAACACCTATGAATCGGAAACCATGCGCAAGGCGGCGGAAACCGCAGGCCTCAACAATGCGATCCTGGTCAACACCTGCGCGGTGACTGCAGATGCGGTGCGCCAGGCCCGCCAGACCATCCGCCGCGCCCGGCGCGACAACCCGCATGCCCGCATCGTCGTTTCCGGCTGCGCCGCGCAGACCGAGCCGGAAACCTTCGCCCGCATGGACGAGGTCGACGCGGTGATCGGCAATGAGGCCAAGGGCCAGGCCGCCACCTACCGCAAGCTGCCGGATTTCGGCGTTTCCGAAAGCGAGAAGATCCGCGTCAACGACATCATGTCGGTGCGCGAGACCGCGCCGCAGATGATAGAGGCGGTTGAGGGTCACGCCCGCGCCTTCGTCCAGGTCCAGAACGGCTGCGATCACCGCTGCACCTTCTGCATTATCCCCTATGGCCGCGGCAATTCCCGCTCGGTGCCGATGGGCGCGGTGGTTGAGCAAATCGAGAAGCTGGTCGGCAACGGATACCAGGAAGCCGTCATCACCGGCGTCGACGCCACCAGCTATGGCGCCGACCTGCCCGGCAGCCCGACGCTCGGCACCCTCGCCGCCACCATCCTCAAGCAGATCCCCGATCTCAAGCGGCTGCGGCTGTCGTCGATCGATTCGATCGAGGTCGACGATGCGCTGATGGACCTGATTGCCAATGAGCCGCGCTTCATGCCGCATCTGCACCTGTCACTGCAGCATGGCGACGATCTGATCCTCAAGCGCATGAAGCGACGGCATGGCCGCGACGATGCCATTCGGTTCTGCCGCCAGGTGCGCGAATTGCGGCCCGGCTTTGCCTTCGGCGCCGATCTGATCGCCGGCTTTCCGACAGAAACCGAGGAGATGTTTGCCCGCTCGCTCGACATTGTTGACGAGTGCGGGCTGTCCTTCCTGCACGTGTTTCCCTATTCGCCGCGCGACGGCACGCCCGCAGCGCGCATGCCGCAGCTGGACAGGGGGTTGATCAAGCAACGCGCCGCGCGCTTGAGAGAACGCGGCGAACAGGCCTATGATGCCCACCTCGACGCCATGGCAACCGCGGGCGGAACCCCTTCCGTCCTGGTCGAGTTTACCGGCATGGCGCGGACAGAAAATTTCACCCCGGTGCTTGCGTCCGAGGCACCACGGGGCCAGATGGCTCTGGTAAGGATCAATGGCCGCACCGCGGATCACCTGACCGGCGAAGTGGTTGCCGGCTCCGAAGAGCAATTGCAAACGGCAGACCTCGCCGCAGGCTGACATCAAAAAGGTACCAAACCCGCATGGCGTTCAACTTCATCAAAAAGGTTTTCTCCTTCGGGAAAGACAAGGAAGACGCGCCTGCGCCGGACGCCACGGTGGAGACCGAGCCGCCGGCCACCGACACCGGTGACATTGCTCCAGGCCAGGCTTTCCCGGCTGAAGGGGAGATGCAGTTCACGCCCCAAACTGCCCCCGGCGAGACACTTGCGACGCCAGAGCCCGCGGACGCGGACCACGCCGGCGAACCACCGGTTCCGACCGACGCCAAGGCCCCTGATGGGGCGAAGGACGACGCAAGAGACGAGGTTGTTGAGGACCAGGCCGCCGATACCGCAACAGAGGAGTGGGTCGCACCGGAAGAACTCGCTGCCGATCCAGCCGCCTCCCCGACGCCTGAGCAGCCGGAGATGCCCGCAACGGCCACGGAGCAAGCACCAGCTGCTGTTGCCGAAAAAGCCTTCCCGGCCGATGGCGACATGCAGTTCACGCCAGAGACAACCGCCAGCGAACCGCTCGCCACCGCTGCACCAGCAGACGCAACCCATGCCGGTGAACCACCGATTGCATCTGTCGACAGCGCCTCCGAGAACGCGGAAGGCACCACGGCTGCGGATGATGAAGGCACCCCGCCGGACGATCTGAGCTCTGACCCGGACATCGCGCCGAACCCGGTGGAGCCGGCAGGGAGTGAACCAGCTTCGGAGCACCGCAAGCTGGTGATCCGCGACACCGTGTCCGACGCCGAACCCGTGCAGGCCCCCGAGCCGGTTGAAGAGGAACGCGGCAACTGGTGGCAGCGCCTGCGCAAGGGCCTGTCGCGCACCTCCGGTCAGCTGACCGGCCAGATCACCGGCATCTTCACCAAGCGCAAGCTCGACGAGGACACGCTTGAAGAGCTGGAAGACATTCTGCTGCAGGCCGATCTCGGCGTCGAAACCGCCATGCGGATCACCGATGCGCTGTCCGCCAGCCGCTACGGCAAGGACATTTCGCCGGCGGAAGTGCAAAAGGTGATGGCCGACGAGATCACCAAGGTCCTCGGCCCGGTGGCCAAGCCGCTGGAGCTCGACCTCAGCCACAAGCCGCATGTTATTCTGGTCGTCGGCGTCAACGGCACCGGCAAGACCACCACCATCGGCAAGCTCGCTGCCAAGCTCTCGGCCGGCGGGCTGAAAGTGACGCTGGCCGCCGGCGACACCTTCCGCGCCGCCGCCATCGAGCAGCTCAAGATCTGGGGCGAGCGCACCGGCTCGAAAGTGGTGTCGACCAAGCTCGGCGCCGATGCCGCCGGCTTGGCCTATGAGGCGTTCGAGACCGCCCGCGAGGATGGCGCCGATGTGCTGATCATCGACACCGCCGGACGGCTGCAGAACCGCACCGAGCTGATGGACGAGCTCGCCAAGGTGGTCCGCGTCATCGGCAAGCTCGATCCGGACGCGCCCCACACCGTGCTGCAGACGCTCGACGCCACCACCGGCCAGAACGCGCTCAACCAGGTCGAGATTTTCCGCAATGTCGCCGGCGTCAACGGCCTTGTGATGACAAAGCTGGACGGAACCGCCCGCGGTGGTATTCTTGTCGCCATTGCAGCTAAACACAAATTGCCCGTCTATTTCGTCGGTGTCGGCGAAGGTGTAGACGACCTCGAACCTTTTGAAGCGGCTGATTTCGCATCCGCCATCGCCGGAGAACCGGCCGGAGACCCGAAATGAGCGACCGCAAGCCAACCGCACCCGGCTCGACCGAGCCCCAATCCGGCACTGAGGAATTTCATGTCTTCGAGGCCGATCCCAACGCGCCGGACCGCAAGCACATCAATCCGCTTCTGAAAATGGCGCTCGAGCTCGGGCCGCTGCTGGTGTTCTTCTTCGCCAATGCGCGTGGCGAGTGGATTGCCGAGCGGGTGCCGTTTCTGGCCGACATCGGCGGTCCGATCTTCGTCGGCACCGCCTGCTTCATGATCGCCACCGCGATCGCGCTGTCGGTATCCTGGGCGCTGACCCGGACCTTGCCGATCATGCCGCTGCTTTCGGGCATCATCGTGCTGGTTTTCGGCGCACTGACGCTGTGGCTGCAAGACGAGACCTTCATCAAGGTCAAGCCGACCATCATCAACACCATGTTCGGCGGCATTCTGCTGATCGGTCTGCTCTTCAAGAAATCCTTTCTCGGCTATGTCTTTGATTCGGCCTTCAAGCTTGACGCCGAGGGCTGGCGCATCCTGACCTTTCGCTGGGGCCTGTTCTTTCTGATCATGGCGTTCGTCAACGAGCTGATATGGCGCAATTTTTCCACCGACTTCTGGATCGCCTTCAAGGTCTGGGGCAACATGCCCCTGTCCATTGTCTTCACACTGCTGCAACTGCCGCTGATGCAACGCCATGCGCTGCCGGAAGAGGCTGCGGACGGAGCCAAGGGCTGAACCGCGAGCCTGAAAATCCATTCTGCCGGATCTCTGCCTCTGCCCGAGGCGGACCACCGCAGCACTGAGCAACTCTTTCGCCTACGGCACCGCTGAGCGAGGATAGCGTCAGATGAACGAAGTGACACAGCCCAACAGATCTCTCCAGAACCACGCCGCCTATCTGGCGGGTGCACATGATTTCCAGGCTGACATCGATATCATGTCCGGCAGCGAGCTGATCGGAACCGTGCTCGAAACCATCATGCTGGCAACCAATATGCGCTTTGCCGCCGTGGCCCGGGTCACCGCCGACCGCTGGGTCGCGTGCCGCACCGTCGACGAGGTCAATTTCGGTCTCGCCGAGGGTGACGAGATCGACATCCAGTCCACCTTCTGCCAGTCGGTCCGCAGCACCGGCGAACAGGTGTTGTTCAACGACGTCGCCACCGACGACATCTATCAGAACCACCCCATCGCAATGAATTTCGGCATCGTCAGCTATGCCTCTATCCCGATCTACCGCAGCGACGGCAGTTTCTTCGGCACGCTGTGCGCCATCGACACTGAAGTCCGTGACGTCAAGCATCCGCGCGTGGTCGCCATGCTCAGGATGTTTGCCAGCGTCATCAGCCAGACGCTTGAAACCGAGGAACAGCTGGCAGCCCAGGAACTGCTGATCGACAAGGAACGCGAACTGGCGCAGATCCAGGAAGAATTCGTCGCAGTGCTGGGCCATGATCTGCGCAACCCGGTCGCAGCCTTCGGCGCGGGGCTTCGCCAGCTCGAAAGGCACCCCGAGCCCGGCAGGATCGCCGCGGTTCTGCCGCTGATGCGGTCTTCGATGCGCCGGATGAACGAGCTCATCGACAACATCATGATGCACGCCAAGTCCCGTCTCGGCGGCGGCATTCGCATCGCTGCAACCCCGGACGCGCCGCTCGCACAAGCCATCAACGAGGTCGTCGAGGAAATCCGCATGGCGGCACCCGAGCACCAGATCGACCTCGACTTGCGCCTGGACGGACCGGTGCATTGCGATGCCTCGCGCATTGCCCAGGCGGTGTCCAACCTGTTGTCAAACGCCAGCAACCACGCAGCGCCCGGTTCGGTCATCGCGGTCAAGGGCAGGGACGCTGACGGTGAAGTCGCGATCACCGTTTCCAATCGCGGCGAGCCGATCCCCGACGATCTCAAGCGCGACCTGTTTCGCCCTTACCGGCGCGGCCAGAAAGCAAAAAATGAAGGCCTGGGGCTGGGCCTGTTTATCGCCTCATCGATCGCCCGGGCCCACAACGGCAGCATTGATGTCGAGTGCGTCGACGGCACCACCGCCTTCGTGCTGAAACTGCCGCGTTCTGCCGCCACCCAGATGCTTGAAGGCGAACCCCAGGATGCCCGCTTGCCCGCCTGACCCGGGTATCCCGGTTTTCAGGCTGCGCCGATGAACTGTGCTAGCTTGCCCAGCGTCTGCAGGCCCAGTTCCTCCGCACCAAAGCCTTTCGCCTCCTGGAATTGGGCCGAGCTGGAAAACACCATGCCCAGCGTGATCCTTGTGGCGCCGTCCTCGTCTGCGAACAGCACCCAGGCATCGGCATGTTTGGGCCCGTTCTCGCCCCAGAGCAGCTCGTAGCCGATCCTGTCTTCGGTTTTGACCTCGCCATAGCGGTGATGGTTCGGGAATACGGTGCCGTCCGGCCCGATCATGTCGAACACCCATTCGCCACCCTGACACAAGTCGATCCGGTCAGTCCGGCAGGAATACCCATCCGGACCCCACCATTTGGGCAGGGAGTCGGGGTTGAACCAGGCCGCCCAGACCACCGCGCGCGGCGCCGCGATGACCCGTTCGATCAGCATGGTCCTCCCGGCCACGCCGGCCAGATTGTCGAGGCCTGCCTCAAAGCCCTGGGCGTAGCCTGCTTCCATGTTCTCGGCCAGCGAGGAGAGCTGCACGGTGACCGCGATGCGGCTTTCATTGCCGGAGCCTGCAAACTCCGCCGTGACCAGCGCCGCGGACAGGTCGATCCCTTCGCAGGAGATCACTTCGTAATTCACGCTTCGGCCCAAGCGCTTTCGGACCGGGGGCTGTAGCACCAGCCAGCCGACTTCGCAGCGGTTGTCGGATTGGCCTTCGACCTTGCACAGGGAAACTTCACGTCCCCCCACCCGGGTGTCGGCTTCGACAAACTCGACAGTCACAGTGGGTGCGGGCGGCGCCCAGATCGCCCGGGCATCCGGCGCTGTCCAGGCGGCCCACAGGGTTTCGACCGGAGCCGCGACCTTGCGGTCGAAACTCAGCATGGCGAAGCGTTCGCTCACCGTCCAAGCCCTTTTGCGTAAGCCTCAAGCTGCGTCGCCACGGTGCCCCAGCCATCGGCAAAGCCCATGTCTTCATGGGTCTTGCGCGCGTCGGGATTGCGGTGCCGAGCTATTGCCGTGTAGCTGGTGCCGCCATCCGGCGCATCTGCCAACAGCAGGATTGCCGTCATGAACGGCTCGGCCGCAGGTTTCCAGCCTTCGCTGTAGCTGTCGGTGAACACCAGTTTTTCGTCCGGCACCACCTCGAGATAGACGCCGTGATTTTCCATCACATTGCCCTCGACTTCGAAGGTGGCGTTGAAGCGTCCCCCGACCCGCAAATCGATCTCCACGCTCGTCACCTTGTGCGGCGCCGGCACGAAGAAATGCGGAATGTGTTCCGGCCGCGTCCAGCACTCCCATATCAGAGACCGCGGAACCGCCAGCGTGCGGGTGAAACTCAAATCCGTCTCAGGGTTCAGGTCCAGTTTCATTTCTTTTTTTCCTCCATCACTTTTTTCACGTAATCATCCAGCCGATCGAGCCGCGATTCCCAGATCGCCCGCTGTTCATCGAGCCATGTCCGCATCGGCGTCAAAGCTTCCGGCACGATTGCGCAGGTGCGGACCCGCCCGTCCTTTGCTGTTGCAATCAGCCCCGCCTCCTCAAGCACCGAAAGGTGCCGCATCACCGTCGGCAGCCGCAGCCCGGTGGGCTCGGCCAGCTCGCTGACCGGCGCCGGCCCTTGTGCCAGCCGTGTCAGCATTGCGCGCCGGGTGGGATCCGCCAGGGCGTGGAACAGGTTCGAAAGATCAGTATCATGCTTAGCCATATGACTAAGTATCGCAGCAACCGAATGCCGTCAAGAAATAGTTTGCAATATTGCTAAGTGTTGATGATGAGGCTGTCGCTGCCGCTTCAACGCAGGCTGGCCATCGGGTGTGAGCCGCTAGAGCATTTGCGGCGACAGCCAAGTCGCCTTCAATGCTCCATCTCTTTATTCTGGCGCAATTCCGAACGCAAAACCGGTTCCCACTTTTGCTGGAATTGCTCTAGGCCGGGTTCCCGAACGGACCCGTGTACCCCCGCTCCATAACCTCGCGCTCGTGGCCGAGCATCCAGTGCACCGTCGGGAACGCGATCTCGTCTGTTGGCAGCGCGTCCCAGTCGAACAGCTCGACCTCGAGGCTCTCTTCGCCGACGCCGAACAGGGCCGCGCCTGCACCGGGGTCGATGAGTTCGGCCCGGTAGATCAACTGCACCTGGCTCAGATGCGGCACCGAGTAGATGGCCAGCAATTCGCCAAGCTTGAGCTGCGCCAGCGCCTCTTCGCGGGCTTCGCGGCGGGCCCCGTCCTCCGGCGTCTCGTTGAGCTCGAGATAGCCCGCAGGCACCGTCCAGAAGCCGCGGCGCGGCTCGATGGCGCGGCGGCACAACAGCACCTTGCCCTTGTGCCGGACCACGGAGCCCACAACGATGCGCGGGTTCTGATAGTCGACAAAGCCGCAGGTGGCGCAGACTTCGCGTTCATGGGTGTCGCCGGCAGGAACCAGGCGGCGGAAGGATCTGGGCGTGTTCATGCGGCAAAGATAGAGCCGCCGGCCCGCCAAGGCGAGGGTCGCCAGGGGCTTTGGGACAAAAAACCGTTCAGCCCGCCGAGGAGGTGGCCTTCTCGATCGCCGGCAACAGTTTGTCGCGCAGGCTTTCAGGTGTGAAGGGGCCGATCTGCTTGAACAGGATCTCGCCGTCCGGACCGACCAGATAGGTCTCGGGAATGCCGTAGACACCCCAGTCGATTGCAGCCTTGCCGGCCGGATCGACGCCGACGGCGGAAAACGGATTGCCCAGTTCCCTGAGGAAGTTCAGCGCGTTTTCGTTCTTGTCCTTGTAGTTGATACCGACAAGCTCGACCCGGGGATCGCGGGACAGTTCCAGCAGGATCGGATGCTCCTGCCGGCAGGGCACGCACCAGGAGGCCCAGACATTGACCAGCGACAGCCGGCCCGCGATCGCCGCATCGGTAAGCGCCGGCACCGGGGCGCCATTGGCACTCAGGCCTTCCAGCGGCGGCAGGTTGAGCGAAGGCGCCTTGGTGCCGATCAGCACCGAGGGGATTTCGCTTGCATCCTTGCCGGAGCCGAGCTGATAGAGAAACACGCCCGACAGCGCGATGAACAGCACCAGCGGCAGGAACGCGATCAGCAGCCTGCTCCGGCTTGCCGGTGCAGGGGCTGCTTCTTCATTGGAGTTTTCACTCATCAATTGGCCCCGCCGGCAGGCTTCGAACGCCGCCGCACACCTTGCGCTTCGAGCTCGGCAAGTTCACGCCGCCGCGCCCGGCCGTCGAGAAGAATGCCGACCAGCAGCCCGGCAAGCGTCACAGCGGTCGCCCCGTAGGAGAGAAAAACAAAGGCTTCATGGCTCATCATCTCAGCGCCCCCCGCCGATGGCCTGGGCTGCTTGGCGCCGCATTGTCTGCACCCGCCGCCGCAGGATCTCGTTGCGCATCGCCATCAGATGCAGCGTGAAGAAGATCAGCGTGTAGGCGAGCGCCATTACCAGCAGCGGATAAAGCATGGTCGGGTGAATGGTTGGCCCGTCGAGCCGGATCACGCTGGCCGGCTGGTGCAGCGTGTTCCACCATTCGACCGAAAACTTGATGATCGGGATGTTGATGAACCCCACAAGCGTCAACACCGCGGCTGGGCGCGCGGCACGGGCCGGATCATCCATCGCCTTGTGCAGCGCCATCAGCCCCAGATACATCAAAAACAGCACGAAGACCGAGGTCAGCCGCGCGTCCCACACCCACCAGGTGCCCCACATCGGCCGGCCCCAGAGCGAACCGGTGAGCAGCGACAGGAAGGTGAAGGCGGCACCGATCGGCAGCGCCGTCTTGGCCGCCACATCAGCCAGCGGATGCCGCCAGACCAGGGTGCCGATCGAGGCGATCGCCATCACCGAATAGCACATCATCGCAAGCCAGGCGGCGGGCACATGGATGAACATGATCCTGACCGTGATGCCCTGCTGGTAATCCTCGGGCGCCGCAAACGACATGTAAAGCCCGATCAGCAGCGACAGCACCGCGGCCGTGGCAAGATACGGCAACACCCGCCCGGAGAGGGCAAGAAACCGGGTCGGGTTGGCGAGGCTGGTAAACCAGCCCTGGGAGATGGTGGTGTCACTCATGGCTTTTTTCTAATGCGTCCCGCGCCGGGTTTCAATGCGACAAATCAATCGGACGCTCCCTTCAGCGCTGCCGCAGCCGCGACCGGGCCGAGGGCGGCGAAAAACAGCGCAATCGCCGCCAGGATCATGAAGGGAGGCAAGAACGGGTCCGGGTCGGTCACCGCCGCATAGGCCGCGCTGACGCCGAAGATCAGGATCGGGATTGCTAAGGGAAGGATCAGGATCGACACCAAGAGCCCTCCGCGCGGCAGCACCACGGCCACCGCAGCGCCCACCGCACCGATAAAGGAGATCGCCGGCGTGCCCACCAGCAGCGTCAGCATCACGGCTCCCGTGGCCGTGGCGCTCATGTTCATCAGCAGCCCCAGAAGCGGTGCCGCCAGCACCAGCGGCAGCCCGGTGGCGAGCCAGTGCGCGACGCTTTTGACAAACACCGTCAGCACCAGCGAGACCCAGTCCTGCATCACCAGCATGTCGAGCGAGCCATCCTCGCGGTCGGCCTGGAACAGCCGGTCGAGGCCCAGAAGCGAGGCCAGCAACGCGCCGATCCAGAGGATGGCCGGGCCGATGCGCGCCAGCAGGTTGAGATCCGGGCCGATGCCGAAGGGGATCACGGCGACCACGGCGAGAAAGAACAGCACGCCAAGCATGGCCGCGCCGCCGGAGCGGGTGGCAATCGCCAGGTCGCGCTTGAGCAGCGCCATCATGCCCGAGTCCCCTTCATGCCCAAGTCCCCTCGGTTGCGGCGGTATGAATGCCCGAAAGCTCCAGCGTGCGCACAGTCTCAAGCCCCAACGGCTGGTGCGTTGCCGCGATCGCCAGCCCGCCCGCGGCGAGATGCGCGCGCACCAGGTCCGCAAACAGCCTGTCCGAGCGCTTGTCCAGCGCCGCGGTGGGTTCATCGAGCAGCCACAAGGGCCGGGAACTGACCAGCAGCCGCGCCAGCGCGATACGCCGCTGCTGACCGGCGGAGAGATAGCCGAACGGCAGATGCGCCACGCCGGTCAGCCCGACCTGGTCGATGGCCTCGTCTATCGGCAATCCTTCTTCGCTCTCGCCGCGCTGGAAGCTCTGCCAGAAGGCGAGATTTTCCGACACCCTGAGCTCCCGCTTCATCGCGTTGCGGTGACCGAGATAGTGGCCATGTTCCGAAACCGGCAATGGCTTGCCATCCTCCCCGAACAGCAAAAATGTTCCCGAATCAGCGCTCAGCAACCCCGCCAGGATCCGCAGCAGGGTCGACTTGCCCGATCCGTTGGGGCCGGTGATCACCAGCGCTTCGCCACGGCCGAGCGTGAAGCTGATATCGGCAAACAGCACGCTGTCACCGCGCCGTCCCTTGAGTTTCGTGGCTACTGCCTGCATCGGCCCCCGCATCCCCGGGCCGCCAGACGGCATCCGGCGCTCCCATTCAGTAAAAACTAACCACCCAAAAAAACATTGAAATGGGCCGTTTGTTGATCTGGCACGTTCTTACGAAATTATCTATAACGCCCGCAACCACGCCAGCGGTCGGCGTGAATTCAATCTAGCGCCGAACATGATGCCCCAAGCGTCACGGGCGGACAGCGGAAATGACCGTACCCGCATCCTTGTCCACGCGATCCGCGTGCGAGGTGTTCGCCCTCAATGTTCGGCCGAACTCATGAAAGCGGGTTGCCTGTGGCCAAATCACTCGACAGCTTCAATTGCCGTTCCACCCTCAAGGTCGACGACATCGAATACGTTTACTACAGCCTCACAGAGGCTGAAAAGAACGGTCTGACCGGTGTTTCGACGCTTCCATTCTCGATGAAGGTCATCCTCGAGAACCTGTTGCGCAACGAAGACGGCCGCACGGTCAAGAAGGAAGACATCCTCTCCGTCGTTGCCTGGCTCACCAACAAGGGCAAGGCCGAAGCCGAGATCGCCTATCGTCCGGCCCGCGTGCTGATGCAGGATTTCACCGGCGTTCCCGCCGTCGTCGACCTTGCTGCCATGCGCGATGCCATGGTCGCACTGGGTGGTGACCCGCAGAAGATCAACCCGCTGGTGCCTGTCGACCTGGTCATCGACCACTCGGTCATTGTCGATGAATTCGGCACCCCGCAGGCGCTGGCGCACAATGTCGAACATGAATACGAGCGCAATGGCGAGCGCTACCGCTTCTTGAAGTGGGGCCAGCAGGCGTTCAAGAATTTCCGCGTCGTGCCCCCCGGCACCGGCATCTGCCACCAGGTCAACCTCGAATATCTTGGCCAGACCGTATGGACCAGGGAAGAAGACGGTGAAGTTACCGCCTATCCCGACACCTGCGTCGGCACCGACAGCCACACCACCATGATCAACGGTCTTGGCGTGCTGGGCTGGGGCGTGGGCGGCATCGAGGCCGAAGCGGCGATGCTCGGCCAGCCGATTTCCATGCTGCTGCCGGAAGTCATCGGCTTCCGCCTGACCGGCGCGCTCAAGGAAGGCGTGACCGCCACCGACCTGGTGCTGACCGTGGTGCAGATGCTGCGCAAGAAGGGCGTTGTCGCCAAGTTCGTCGAATTCTACGGCCCCGGCCTTGATTCGATGTCGCTGGCCGACCGCGCCACCATCGGCAATATGGGCCCTGAATACGGCGCCACCTGCGGCTTCTTCCCGGTTGATGGCGAAACCATCAACTACCTGACCATGTCGGGCCGCGAAGAAAGCCGCATCAAGCTGGTTGAGGAATATTCCAAGGCCCAGGGCATGTGGCGCGAAAGCGGCGCCGCCGATCCGGTGTTCACCGACACGCTGGACCTCGATCTCGGTACCGTTGTTCCCTCGATGGCCGGCCCGAAACGTCCGGAAGGCCGCATTCCGCTGGAAAACATCGCATCCGGCTTCGCCAAGTCGCTGGTCGACGAATACAAGAAGCCCGATCAGCTCGACAACCGCTACCAGGTTGAAGGTGAAGATTACGATCTCGGCCATGGCGATGTGGCGATTGCCGCCATCACGTCGTGCACCAACACCTCCAACCCCAGCGTGCTGATCGGCGCCGGCCTGCTCGCCCGCAACGCCGTTGCCAAGGGCCTGAAGACCCGGCCATGGGTCAAGACTTCGCTGGCGCCCGGCAGCCAGGTGGTCGCCGAATATCTCGCCAAGTCCGGACTGCAGGAAGATCTCGACAAGCTCGGCTTCAACCTGGTCGGCTTCGGATGCACCACCTGCATCGGCAACTCCGGCCCGCTGCCGGCCCCGGTCTCCAAGACCATCAACGACAAGGGTCTGATCGCTGCCGGTGTTCTCTCGGGCAACCGCAACTTCGAAGGCCGCATTTCGCCTGACGTGCAGGCCAACTACCTGGCCTCGCCGCCGCTGGTTGTCGCCTACGCGCTGGCCGGATCGGTGCAGAAGGATCTGACCAAGGAGCCGATCGGCGACGACAAGGACGGCAACCCGGTTTACCTCAAGGACATCTGGCCTTCTTCCAAGGAGATCCAGGAGTTCATCATGAAGTATGTGACCCGCGAGCTCTACTCGGCCAAATATGCCGACGTGTTCAAGGGTGACGAGAACTGGCAGGCCGTCGAAGCGCCTGAAAGCCAGACCTATGCCTGGGACGACAACTCGACCTATGTCCAGAACCCGCCCTACTTTGCCGGAATGGGCAAATCCGGCGCCGGCATCTCCGACATCAAGGGCGCGCGCGTGCTCGGTCTGTTCGGTGACAAGATCACCACCGACCACATCTCGCCTGCCGGCTCGATCAAGGCCCAGTCTCCGGCTGGTTCTTACCTGATGGATCACGGCGTTGGCGTTGCCGACTTCAACCAGTACGGCACACGCCGTGGCAACCACGAAGTCATGATGCGCGGCACCTTTGCCAACATCCGGCTGCGCAACCACATGCTCGGACCGAACGGACGTGAAGGCGGTTACACCTTCCACTACCCGTCGCGCGAGGAAGTCTCGATCTTCGATGCGGCCATGCAGTACAAGGCCGAAGGCGTGCCGCTGGTGATCTTTGCCGGCGTCGAATACGGCAACGGCTCCTCGCGTGACTGGGCTGCCAAGGGCACCAACCTGCTCGGCGTCCGCGCCGTCATCGCCCAGTCCTATGAGCGTATCCACCGCTCCAACCTGGTCGGCATGGGCGTGATCCCGTTTGTCTTCGAGGAAGGCACCAGCTGGGAAAGCCTCGGCCTGAAGGGCGACGAAACTGTCACCATCGAAGGCCTGGCAACCATCCAGCCGCGCGAGAAGAAGATCGCGAAAGTGACCTTCGCCGACGGTACCGTCAAGGATGTGCCGATCCTCTCCCGCATCGAGACGCTCGACGAGCTCGAGTACCTCAACAATGGCGGCATCCTGCAGACCGTTCTGCGCGATCTGGCTGCCTGACCGCAACTGCCATGAGATGAAGGAAAGGCCGGGCTTGTCGCCCGGCCTTTTTTTGGCTGAACACTCAACCCGGGCTGCTGATCGCCTCGAACCGGATCTTCCCGTCATTGAGAAAGCAGGCCTTGGTAAAAAGCCCGAGATCCAGCGGGTTCGGCAGCCTTATGTCGGCAAGCGTCGGAAACGGCTGCTGCGCCGCGTCAAATGAGCGCCAGACTTGCGAGATACAGATCGTTGTGATGCCCCGTTCAGCCGAAAAATCGCGCAAGGCACCGATCTGGCTCAGAAGGTCGGGATTGTCGCGGCGCTGGTCAAGCAATTGCAGATAATCAACCACCACCAGCGTGCCCTCGGCCACGTGACGGATTTTCTCCAGAATATAACCAGCGCTGATCTGTTCGGAGCCGTCAAAACGGAATCGGTCTTCGACCTCGCCCGGATTGACGCCGAGAGCCCGAAAGCGGCCGGCAACGTCAAGTTCGGTGTAGTCGAGCGAAAAGAAGAAGGCCTGGTGACCGCATTTCATCGCTTCCACCGCCAGCGCAAGCGCCAGCAAGGTCTTGCCCTGCCCGGGCCTGGCCGCACTGATGACCAGATCACCGCGCGCCAGCTGCGCATAGAGTTCTCCTACCGAAGACAGATCCGGCGCACGCCCCGGATGGCGGTCTGACAGATGGCCCCAGTTGTTAAACCCCTCGCCCACGGCAATCTGATCAAGTGCAGCGTGCAGGGGCATGTTTCGCTCACGCGCCAGGCGCTTCCCCTGATGCTTCAATCGGTAGACTGGCAGATTCGTTTTCATTCCTGACCTCCTGGTTCAGGGCAAAAACGGCAATCCCTCCGCATGCCGGGTGCCCGGAAGGCCTGATCTGAAAAATGCGGTCCCGCATGAAACGTGCTGCCCGAAAACGGAGGGAGGAGGCTCGGACCCGGAGCCTGAAGGTGAGCATAGTCCGATTCGCCGCTCTGTTTCCACCGCCTGCGCACGGCGCTACACGCAAGGTCAATCGAAAGTGATTTTGCCGTGTGGGGTGCTTCACGCTACATATCTCGGTAACACCACATTGCCACACCTTGTCGAAACGGACCTGCTGATGACTGCCCGCACCACCCTTCTTGCCTTTGCCTTGCCGCTCCTCGTGGCCGCGACCGCTGTCGTGCAGCCAGGCGATGCGCAGTCGGCGGAGCTCAAGGGTGTCGTGGAGCTGTTTACCAGCCAGGGCTGCTCATCCTGCCCGCCGGCGGATGAAGAGCTTGCAAGGCTTGCCGAACGGGACGACGTGCTGGCGCTGAGCTACCATGTCGATTACTGGAACTATCTCGGCTGGGCCGATACCCTGTCGAGCAAGGCCAACACCCAGCGGCAATATGGCTATGCCAAGACCTTCAACCGCAACGGCGTCTACACACCGCAGGCAGTGGTCAATGGACAGACCCACATCAATGGCGCGGACGGAGCCGCCATCAGCAGGATGCTGGAGAAGTTCTCCACCGAAGGCGCCGGCCTGACAGTCGAGGTTTCGGCATTCACGAATGCCGACGAGCTGCGTATTTACGTCGGCGCGGGAGAGGGCAAGGCCGACATTGTCGCGGTTTACTTTGATGACGCCACGACGGTCGATATCGACCGCGGCGAAAACACCGGCCGCACCATGACCTATCGCCACAGCGTGCGCGACATGGAAACCGTCGGCATGTGGAACGGCCACGAGGTCAACCTGAAACTGCCGGGCTCGGTGATTTCCGCTCACCCTGGCCGCCGATGCGCCATTCTGCTTCAGGAAGTCGGCAAGGACGGCGCTCCCGGCCGAATTCTCGGCGCCGCAGAGATCTGAACCTCCCGCCCAGGTCCGCGAGCATCCGGACAAAAAAAGACCGGCATCATGCCGGTCCAGTTATGGGTATTGGGGTGTTGCCTCACGCCCAGCGCGCGGGGACGTTCTGAGACGCTCTCGACGCACAGACCCCAGGACCGTTACCGGTCACAAGGCCCGCACGCTTGTTGAGATGATCCGTCCCGGGAACTCCGAGGGGGCTGGGGGGCTGTAAATCCGAAGTCCCCGGTTCGAACCGTCTGAGGCAACGATCAGACAATCACGCTCAATTCCGGCGAGGTTTTGACTGAAATGCGGCCCAAATGGGTCGAGCTCCGGTTTTCACGCCGCCTGCGGTAAACAAAAACGACCGCCGGAAGCCTTTTGTGATGCTGCGCCGCGGCATCACGAACATGGCAGCCCGGCCGATTGGAGGAGCAAAATTTGCCCGTCGCGCTTGAAATTATGCATGTGTCAGGCAAACTGACGCGATGAAAACCGATTTGCAGTCCAGCTGATGGCTGATGGAAGCGATTACGCGGCGCGCCGCGACCAGGGCGGGCAGCCCGGCGCAACGGTAACAGTCGATCTGAGCGAGCACCGCCGCCGCAACACGCCCGAGCCCGTGACATTCAAACGCCGTGAACTGGATCGCATCCTGCAGGTCTACAGCCGCATGGTGGCCGAGGGGCACTGGCGCGACTATGCGATCGATCACCTGCGCGACAAGGCGGTGTTCTCCGCCTTCCGCCGTGCCAGCGAAGTGCCGCTCTATCGCATCGAGAAAGATCCCTCGCGTGCCCGGAAACAGGGTGCCTTCGCCATCATTTCCGCCGCCGGGCTGGTGCTCAAGCGCGGCCATGAGCTGGAGATCGTCCTGAAATATTTCGACAAGCCGCCACGTCTGGTGCGCTGAAGCACCCCGCTACTCCTTGAAAAGGGTCCCCGGATAGGTCTCCGGGTCGGGGTCCGTCTGCTTGCCCTCACCCAGCGGCCTCTGCATGAACACCGTGTCGAGCCAGCGTCCATGCTTGTGACCGGAGCCATTGATCATGCCGGAACTGACGAAGCCTGCCTTCTGGTGCAGCTTGATCGAGGCCGGATGGGCGCCACCGATCACCGCCACCATCTGCCGAAAGCCCAGTGTCTCGCAGCGCGCAATCAAAGCTTCGAGCAAGGCCCGGCCGACGCCCTGTCCGCGCGCCTGAGGCGCCAGGTAGATTGAATCCTCCACCAGCCAGCGATAGGCCGGCCGTGTCCGGAAGGCCGACGCATAGGCGTAGCCAAGCACCGTGCCGTCTTCGTCTGTGGCAATCAGATAGGGATAGCCATTGTCGGTAATCGCCGCCATCCGCCGCGCCATCTCGGCCGCGTCAGGCGCCACGAGCTCATAGCTCGCCACGCCGTTGAGAACGCTGTCGCTGTAGATGCGGGTGATGTCGGAAAGATCGGCGGGTGTTGCATCGCGAATGATCATGGAATTCTGTCCGGTGGGTCAGGTTTCCGGTGTATCGCTGACCGCTCGCGCGGCCAACAAAAAAGGCGGCCCGAAGACCGCCTTTTTCTTGATCAGTGCCGTGCAGACTACTCGCGATTGCCGAGGAACTGCAGCAGGAACATGAACAGGTTGATGAAGTCGAGATAGAGACGCAGCGCACCCATGATGGCCTTACGGCCGGCAGTGGCGTCGGTGTCGCCTTCATAATACATCGACTTGATCTGCTGCGTGTCATAGGCGGTCAGGCCTGCGAAGATCAGCACGCCGATCGCCGAGATGGCGAACTGAAGCGCGCTCGACTGCAGGAAGATGTTGACCACCATCGCGATGATCAGGCCGAACAGACCCATCATCAGGAACGAGCCCATCGCCGACAGGTCTTTCTTCGTCGTGTAGCCGAACAGCGACAGCGCGCCGAACGAAGCTGCGGTGATAAAGAAGGTCTGCGTGATCGATGCGCTGGTGTAGACCAGGAAGATCGAAGACAGCGAGATGCCCATCAGCGCGGCAAACACCCAGAAGGTTGTCTGCGCAGCCGATACGCTCATCTTCTCGATACGGGCGCTCAGGAAGAACACCATCCCGAGCGGTGCCAGCATCACCACCCACTTGAGCGGCGAGCCGTAGAGCGCGGTGCCGAGACCGGTCAGCATCTTGCCATTGCCCATCGTTGCCACGGCGGAGGCCGGGTCATTGGTGGTTGCAAGCATTGCGATTGCATAGGCTGCGACACCAGTGATGCCCAGTCCCATTGCCATCAGGTTGTAAACGCGCAGCATGTAGGCGCGAAGGCCTTCATCGATTGCGGCGCTTGCATAGGCGCCATTTGCTGCGCGGACATTCGAATTGCGAAGGTCAGCCATGTTTTCCTCTTTATAAGCCCCGGTAAGGATTACGGTGTCGGGCTCAAAGACCCAGGCGCCGCTGCGGGGCTCCAGCATGCCTGACTATAATATGAGGATGAACAGTGGCGACGACAAGGCCCTTTGTGACTCAAGATGAACGGAATTAGGTTGATTTGCGTGATGGTTAAGGCGATTCGGCCTCAAAGCTCCCGCAAAACCGGTGCGGCCTTCTGGCCAAGCACCCGCCATGTTCCCGCCAGACCGATGCCGACCGTCAGGACCAGTGCCCCGACAAGTGTCAGGAACGCAATATCCGGCATGAAATCGGACGGTAGTGTCATGATCTGGCTGACCACGAACCAAGAGGCCACGCCGCCGAAGGCCAGCGCAAACACTGCAGTCGCCAGCCCCAGCAGACCATATTCATAGACATAGGCTCTGATCAGAGTCGCCCGTGTCGCGCCCAGCGTCTTCAGCACCACCGCATCGTGGATCCGCGAGCGGTTGCCGGCCGCCAGCGCACCGGCCAGCACCAGCACCGAGGCCACCAGCGCCACCAGCGCCGCGGCCCGGATGGCAATGCCGATCTGCCCGACCAGCCGGTTGGCCAGCTCCAGCGCATCCTTGACCCGCACGCTGGTGATCGTCGGATAGGTTTGCGTCACGGCACGCAGCACCTCGCCCTCGGCCGCCGCATCGGCGTTCGGGTCGGACAGGGTCGCCATCCAGGAGTGCGGCGCGCCGGCAAATGTGTTGGGTGAAAACACCATGACGAAGTTGATCGACAGCGATTCCCATTCGACTTCACGCAGATTGGCGATTCGGGCGGTGATCGCCCGTCCCAGCACCGAAACCGTGATCGTGTCGCCGACAGCAAGACCGATTTCGCCCGCTTCCTCGGCCGAGAACGAGACCAGCGGTTCGCCCTGGTAGTCTGCCGGCCACCATTCGCCTGCGGCAAGCCGCGAGTTTTCAGGCTGGTTTTTCGCATAGGTGACGCCGCGGTCGCCTCTGAGCACCCAACGCGCCTCCGACGGCACATTGTCGGCATTGACCTCTTCGCCCTTGAGCTGGGTGATCCGCCCGCGCAGCATCGGCACCTTGATCACCTTGCCTTCCGGCGCCAGCTCCATGAGCACGTTCTCGAATCCCTCGATCTCGTTCGACTGGATGTCGACAAAGAAGAAGTTTGGCGCCCGCTCCGGCAGATTGCCCGAGAGTTCCCGCCGCAAGTTTGTGTCGATCAGCGCCAGTGTCACCAGAAGCGCCAGGCCGAGACCGAGCGACAGCACCACCGACGGCGTCAGCGCACCGGGACGGTGAATATTGCCGATTGCCAGCCTGAGCGGCGTCGAGCGCACAGCGGGCCAGCGCTTCGCAATCAGCTGCACCGCATGGCCGACAAGCCTGAGCACCGCAAAGGCAACAATCACCGCGGCAACAAAGACCATGGCAATGCGCCGGTCATCGGCGAACCAGATCGCGGCCAGGCAGAGGGCGGCCAGTGTCAGGCCGGCCGTCAGCAGATAGGGCCAGCGCGGCAGTGAACTGGCTTCGAATCCCTGCTGCCTGAACAGCGCCGTGGCAGGCACCTCGCCCGCCCGGCCAAGTGGCAGAACCGCAAACGCAAATGCGGTCATCAACCCGAACCCGGCGGCAATCGCCAGCGAGGCCGGGTAGAACGAGGCGCTGACGGAAATCGGAATGATGCCGCTCAGCGCGCCGGCTGCCAGGAACGGCGTCGCAGCACCCAGCGCCAGCCCCAGGGCAACCCCGAAGGCGGCAATCAGGATCACCTGGATCAGGTAGATCGCCACCACCAGCTTCGACGGCGCACCGACGCATTTCAGCGTCGCGATCACACCGCGCTTGCCGTCGAGCCAGGCGCGCACCGAATTGGCGATGCCGACGCCGCCGACAATCAGCGCCGTCAGACCAACCAGCGTCAGGAACTGTGAAAAGCGCTCGATGTTGCGGGTCAGCGAAGGTGCTGCGTTCTGGCTGGTGCGGATCGACCAGCCGGCATCGGGAAAGCGGCTCGTGGCGTCGGCGCGCAGGGCCGCCAGATCCCTGGCGCCGGCTCCGTCATCAAGCCGCACCCGGTAGCTGTATTCCACCAGGCTGCCCGGCCGGATCAACCCGGCCGCCTCAAGACCTTCACGCGACATCATCAGCCGCGGTGCAAAACCGAAACCTTCCGACAGCGAATCGGGTTCAGCGGTAATGACACCGCGAATTTCCAGGCTGGCCTCGCCGACCAGCACCGTATCGCCGACGCTCAAATCCAGCCGGTCGAGAAAGATCTGTGCCACCGCGGCGCCATAGGAACCGTCGCTTTCGGCAAACAGCTCGTCAAGCGGCATTGGCGGAACCGTCTCGAAGCCGCCATAGAGCGGATAGACGTCATCCACCGCCCGCAACTCGACCAGTGACTGGTCCGAACCGTCGGGCTTGCGCGCCATGGTGCGCATGTTCAGACCCGAGGAGACCGTGCCGAGCTCTTCGACATAGGCCCGCTCGGCCTCACCGATATCCTGATTGTCGCTCTCGAAGCGGATATCGCCGCCGAGAATCGTCTGGCCTTCAGACGCAATCGAGCCGGTCATCATCTGCGAGACCGAGTTCACCCCGGCAATCGCGCCGGTGCCCAGCGCCACGCAGGCGAGAAAGATGTAAAATCCGGACAGGCCGCCGCGCAATTCGCGCAACGCCAGCCGTGCCGCCAGACCGATCCGCAGGCCATTAGCCCCGGTATTCGCCCCTGCCGGCGCCATCAGGCAATCGCCTTGGCGGCAGCGTGCGCATCGTCGCCGGTCACGATCCGGCCCGAGCGCACCGATATCTGCCGCTGGCAGCGTTCCGCCAGCACCGGATCATGGGTGACCAGCAGCAGCGTGGTGCCGCGCTCGGCCTGCTTGGCAAACAGCAGATCGGCAATCTGCCGTCCGGTTTCGCCATCGAGATTGCCGGTTGGCTCATCCGCCACGATCAGCACCGGATCCGGCGCCAGCGCCCGGGCAATGGCCACGCGCTGCTGCTCGCCACCCGACAATTGACCGGGATAATGGGTCAGCCGTTCGCCGAGCCCGACCGCGATCAGCTCCTCGCGCGCCCGTTCGAAGGCATTGGCCTTGCCCGCAAGTTCCAGCGGCACGGCGACGTTTTCAAGCGCCGTCATGTTCGGAATGAGGTGAAACGACTGGAACACGATGCCAACGGAACGGCCGCGCACGGCGGCGACTGCGTCTTCGCTCAACGCGTGCAGTGCCTGCTCGGCGACGTGAACTTCACCCGTATCAAGCCGTTCCAGGCCGGCAATGACCATCAGAAGCGTTGATTTGCCCGATCCTGACGGCCCGACAATGCCGACGGATTCGCCCTGGTTGATGTCGATATCGATGCCCTTGAGCACATGAACGGAGGATGCGCCGTTGCCCAGGGTCAGATTGGCTTGCCGCAATGTGACAATGGGTTTTGCTGGAGATTGAGACACGGGCTGAACATCCTATATGGAAAGGGAGTTGTCGGGCGTGAACCGGCTGATGTCGAGCACTTAGGGGCAACCCGGTGCATTTTAAAGGTTTAGCCCATGCGTTTTAAGAGCCTCATCACCGCATTGTGTCTCAGTCTCGGACTGGTAGCCACCCCGATGCGGGCGGCGACCGCCGAGGAGATCAAGCTCGTCGGCTTTGGCGACAGCCTCATGGCCGCCTACAATCTTCAGGCCAGCGAGGGTTTTCCGGCCCGGCTCGAGGCGGCCTTGCGCGAACGTGGATACGATGTCTCGATCACCGATGCCGGGGTTTCCGGCGACACCACATCCGGCGGTCTGGCGCGGCTCGACTGGTCGGTGCCCGAAGGCACCGACGGCGTCATTCTCGAACTCGGCGCCAATGATGCGCTCAGGGGCCTGCCGCCGGAAAAGACCCGCGACAACCTGGAGGCGATGATCAAACGGCTTCAGGAACGCGGGATTGCAGTGCTGCTTGCCGGCATGCTGGCGCCGCCCAACATGGGTGGCGATTACGAGGCCAAGTTCAACGCCATCTATCCCGACCTCGCAGCCCGGTATGAGTTGACACTGTATCCATTTTTCCTCGACGGGGTGACTGGCAACCCTGACCAGCTGCTCAGCGACGGCATGCACCCAAACCCCAATGGAATCAACACGATGGTGGAGAAGATCCTGCCCGTTGCGGAACACTTCCTGTCGCAGATCCAGGCTGAATGAGGCAGCCGACCGACCGGAACCCGAAATTTCGGTGCTTGCCCTGATCTTCGTGAAGTGGTTCGCTCGGATCAAACGGTGATTCGGGGGACACGCAATGCCCAGACTTTTTACCGCACTCGAAATTCCCCGGGAGGCGGCCTTGTCCCTCTCCCTCCTGCGCGGCGGATTGCCTGGCGCGCGCTGGATGCGGGGTGAGAATTACCACATTACCTTGCGTTTTATCGGCGACATCGATTGCCACACCGCCGATGAGCTGATCGCGGCCTTCGACCGGATCGACCGGCCCTCCTTCTCCCTTACACTCTCCGGTATGGGCTCCTTCGGATCGAAGAAGCCGCATTCCATCTGGGCCGGCGTCGCGCCCTCGCCGGAGCTGATGGCGTTGCAGGCGGAAATCGAGCGGATCTGCCAGCGTCACGGCCTGCCGCCCGATCCCCGCCGCTTCTCGCCCCATGTGACGTTGGCCCGGCTGCGCAATGCACGTGTCGCCGATGTGGTCAAATATCTCGGCGGGCGCGGCGATTTCTGCACCCTGCCTTTCGATGTCGGCCGCTTCGTGGTGATGTCGTCGCGCGATTCGGTCGGTGGTGGGCCCTATCTGGTGGAAGAGGCCTACTCGCTGGGCTGGCGCAATTCCTTCTCCAGCCTGGAGACCAGCTCGCTGCAGCCCTCGCGCAACAACTGATAGACATCTTCGAACCCGTCCTCGCCGCCGTAATAGGGGTCGGGCACATCGGCCCGGCTGCCCAGCGTGTGCTCGAGAAACAGCTTGATCTTGTCATGCCGTGAAGACGGCGCCCGCGCCCGCATCGTCGCCTCGTTGGAACGGTCCATGGCAAAGATGATGTCGAAGCGGTCAAAATCTTCCGGCGTCACCTGCCGCGCCCGTTGCCCGGAAATGTCGATCCCGTGCTGCAGGGCGGTTTCCACCGAGCGGGGATCGGGCCCGTCGCCTTGGTGCCAGTTTCCGGTTCCCGCCGAATCAACCGCCACCAGCTCCGACAGGCCTGCCTCTGCGAGACCCTTCCGGAAGATACCTTCGGCCAGGGGCGAACGGCAGATATTGCCCATACAGACAAACAGCACCGAGATTTGGGCCTTTTCCGCATCATTTGCTACGCTAGGTGTCATCATTCGACCGCCATTTTACCAAGAACCAACCCCGGAGGACGCCATGCAGCGCCAGAAACTCGATAGCACAGCCATTGCCGAAAAGCTTGCCGCTGTGGCCTCATGGGACATTGATGCAGGCGAAACCGCGCTCGACAAGACCTTCAAGTTCAAGGATTTCAGCGAAGCCTTCGGCTTCATGGCCCGCGCAGCGCTCGTCGCCGAGAAGCTCGACCATCACCCCGAATGGAAGAATGTCTACAACAAGGTGGATGTGCGTCTGACCACCCATGATGCCGGCGGATTGACCGGTCTCGACTTCGATCTCGCCGTTGCGATGGACCGCATTGCCACCGGAACAGGCGGCAAAACCGCCGGCTGATATTGAAGCCAGACCCCGAAACCACCACATTCAGCAGGCAAGTTGACCGAAAAGATGGGCGAAGGAGGCCTGCAGATGACCGGCCTTGATGGCGAAATTCTCGAACCGGAAAACCTCTCCAGCGAAAACACCGCAGGCGCGGATGAAGCCTCGGTGCGTGCCGGCTTCTGGCGTACTTTCGGCAAGGCCGCAAAGCAGATCCCCTTTGCCGAAGATGTGGTCGCCGCTTATTACTGCGCCCTCGACCCGCAGACGCCCGGCAAGGCCAAGGCCGTGCTTCTGGGCGCGCTGGCCTACTTCATCCTGCCCACCGACGCGGTGCCCGATTTCCTGGCGCTGGTCGGATTTTCCGATGACATCGCCGTGCTGACCCTGGCGATTGCGACTGTCCGCAGCAATCTCACCGAAGCGCATCGCATCGCTGCGCGCAAATCAATCGCAAAGCTGGCTGCTGACAAGACCACGGCCTGACACGGCAGCGCCGGTTGCCGCCACGAAGCACTGGCACACGCCCGATTGCGGCGGAGCGCGATGCATCAATGCATCGTCATTTCGCCGCCATCGCCCTCCAGACTTCGGCGCAGACGCGAAAACGCCAGCCGGATCCGGGATTTGACCGTGCCCAGCGGCAGGCCGGTGTCCTCGGCGATCTGGCTGTGCGAGCGGCCCAGGAAAAACGCCTGCTTGACCAGTTCCGCCTGTTCGTCGGGAAGATCCAGCATCGCCCTGCGCACCCGCTCGTCGCGTTCTTCGGCCTCGACGATATCATCTGCGGATTCGGGCTGGGAGGGTTGCAAGGCCGGGTCATCCGCATCGAGCAGCGCCGATTTGTCGCGACGGAAGGCGTCGATCCGGCGATTGCGCGCGATCCGGAACAGCCATGTCGACAGCGACGACTTGACCGGATCGAACAATCCCGCCTTGTGCCAGAGCACGATCATCACTTCCTGGGTCAGTTCTTCCGCCTGCCCCGATTCCATGCCGAGCCGCAGCAGGTAGGATTTGATTCGCGGCGCGAAATAGTCAAACAACTCGGCAAACGCCGTCTGATCCCGCCTTTCGGCGACCGCCGAGGCAAGCCGGACAAACCGCTCTTTCATTTCATTCGACATTAACTGCGCGCAACCCCGTGAACTCCCTGCGATCAGCCGCCGCCCCGCAACCGACATATGAACACGTACAACGGATTCCATAAAGGTCAAACTGTTGCCGGATTCACATTGTTACAAACAGTGAGCAAGGGACACGCCGGCCCGCGGCGAGACACGATAACCGGCTTTCTGCGGGATTTATTGACGGTTTGGTAACCAGGATTAAGTCAAAATGAACCAATCACCTCGCAACCAGCGGGAACTGTCACCGCGCCTGGCGCATGACACAGGACCACGAACCGGTAGGAAAGCCATGTTTGGGAAGACAATCGCAACCGCAGTGACGGCGCTTTTTGCATTGACCGCCGCCGCGGCGGCGCAATCGCCCACCAGGATCCAGCAGTTTGATGCCTGGGGGGCTTATTCGTACAATTCAGCAGGGGGCAAGGTCTGCTATGTTCTCTCGGTGCCGACCAGCTCCGCGCCGACCAATGTCGACCACGGCGACATCTTCTTTCTCATCTCGCAGCGGCCTGGCCAGAATGTCAGCTACGAGCCGCAGGCGATGATGGGCTATCCGCTGCAGGAATCTTCGAAGATCCAGGTCAATATCGATGGCCGTGATTTCACGCTGTTCACCCGTGGCAATTCTGCCTGGGTGGAAAATGCCGCGCAGGAGCCGCAGCTGGTTGCCGCGATGAAGGCCGGGTCCTCGATGACCGTCAAGGCCACCTCGCGCCGTGGCACCGCGACCTCCTACAGCTACTCGCTCAAGGGTGTGACGGCGGCCCTCAACCAGATCTCCAACTGCAACTGATTTCTTGTCTCCGCACCGAGATGGAGGGGAAGGCCGCTGATCCGGCCTTCCCTTTTCTGTTTCCGCGGCACCCATTGCGAAACCTTCCGGCACCATTCCCAGCCCGGCGAAACAGGCCGCATTAACCATTTGTTATCCATAGCATGTGTAAGGAATCGGACCATTGATTGGATGACGCATTGCATTGGATATGAGGCGGCATGGCCACGAAACAGACCCTCACGCCTGAAGATTGGATCAAAGCCGCCTTCAAGCTTCTGACCAGCGCGGGCCCGAAAGCGATCCGCGTCGACTATCTGTGCAAGGAACTGGGTGTCACCAAGGGTTCGTTCTACTGGCACTTCGAGGATCTGGCAGCGCTCCGTGCCGCGATGGTCGAACACTGGCGCCGCATTGCCACCAGCGACGTCATTGCCTCCATGGTCTCGCCAGAACTGTCGCCGCGCGACCTGTTCATCCGCTTCATCGAAGACATCCTGCACGTCCCCACCCGCGATTATGGCGGGCCGATGACCGAAGTCGCCATCAGGCACTGGGCCGCCGGCGACGAAGCCGTGCAGACCGTGGTCCGCGACGCCGATACCGAGCGGCTGGCCTTTCTCACCTTGCAGATGCGCGGCGCCGGCCTGACCGGCCCCGAAGCCCGCTCCCGGGCGACCCTGATCTACGCGACCCTGGTCGGCCTCAAGCAATTGACCGGAGAACCGGCCTTGCCGCGGATGGACATTCCCGGTTTTGTCGACGCCATGCTGAGGCCGTCTCCGGCAAGTGCCGCTGCCGTTCAGGCCGCCCTGATCGCATCGGCCACCACGGAACGCGTGCCCGAACCAGAGCCAGAGCTCGAAATCCAGTAATTCAGGCGGGTTCTGCCATGCCCGGCTCGACACTGCCCCAGCGGTCCTGATCCGGCCAGATGGCTCTCAGCGCATCGCCTTGGCCGGCAAAGCTCTCGTCGAGCATCCGGCACTCATAGATGCGGTCGGTGCGGAAATGCCGGAACCCGGCCCTGAGCTCGCACCAGCATGCCAGCATCACGCATTCAAGGTGATAGACCAGCGCCAGCGGCCGCACCGTCCTGGTCGTCCGGCACCCCTGTTCATCCTGGTAGACCAGTTCCAGCTTGCGTTCACCCCGGATGGCGTCCCTGAGCGTCGACTTTGACACGCAGCCCTTTGCCGGGTCGTCCAGCGCCGCGCCCCAGGGCGCCACCTGCAACCAGTTGGCGGGACCATGCAACGCGTCGATCTTTTCGTGGATCCGCCTTGCTGCCCGCTGCAGCGCGCTGTCACCGGTGCGCGACAGCAATGCCAGGCCGACCCTCAGCGCCTCGATCTCCTCCAGATCGAAATTAAGCGGCGGCAGGTCATAGCCCCTGCGCATGATGTAGCCGATCCCGGCTTCCCCTTCGATCGGCGTGTTCATCACCTGCAGTGCCGCGATATCGCGGTAGATCGTCCGGATCGAAACCTCGAGCTGTCCCGCCAGCGTCTCGGCGGTGATCGGCTTGCGCGCGGATCTGAGGATCTGGATGATTTCAAACAGTCGGTCGGAACGGCGCATGGTCAGGGTCTCGTGTTCGGCGGGTCATTGCTGCTGACACTATCACAGCCCCTGCTGACACCGTACTGTCAGCAGCCCTTTGCTTTCCTGTCTGCAACAGGAGGCCAGCCATGAGTTATTACGACCACGCCACCATGATTGCCTATCGCCTCGGACCCTGGGCGCCGACGCCCGGACCACCGCTTGATGTGCCCAGTCGCCGCAGAACAAGACAGGCTCCCGCCACCGTGCCTCGCAGCACAGAAATTCCGCTCCGGCGCAGACCTGTCAGGGCCTGGTTTGCCAGCTTGCGGGACCGGCTCAGCCTCCGGGTAATGCGGCAAAACCCGCAAGATCCGTAGTGCCCTTGGGCCTGCGACATCACAGCGATGGTGACGTAAGCCCTAAAAGCTGGTAGGACGCGGCCAATCTTGCAACATCAGAACCGAGTCCGTGATGCCAGCGACCATTGACCTGACAGACCCTTCCGCGCGTCCCGCCCCGTCTCAGGCTGCGAAAGCAGCCAGCCAGGGAATGGACGGCAAGCCGACACTGATCGGCATGAGCCGCGAGGAAATGGTGGCCGCCATGGCCGACGCCGGCGTGCCGGAAAAACAGCGCAAGATGCGGGTCAACCAGATCTGGCACTGGCTTTATGTGCGCGGCTCCTCCGATTTCGCCGACATGCACACGATCTCGCGCGAGCTGCGCGAAAACCTCGCCGGCCGCTACACCGTGGCCCGCCCGGAGATCGTCGAGGAGCAGATCTCCAATGACGGCACCCGCAAATGGCTGATGCGGTTTCCGCCGCGCGGCGCCGGCCGTCCCGTCGAGGTCGAGACCGTCTATATTCCCGAGGAAGGCCGCGGCACACTGTGCATTTCCAGCCAGGTTGGCTGCACGCTGACCTGCACCTTCTGCCACACAGGCACCCAGAAGCTGGTGCGCAACCTGACGGCGGAAGAGATCCTGTCGCAATTGCTGGTCGCCCGCGACCGGCTCGGCGACTTCCCGCACAGGGACACGCCGCAGGGCGCCATCGTGCCGACCGAAGGCCGCAAGGTCACCAACATCGTCATGATGGGCATGGGCGAACCGCTCTACAATTTCGACCACGTCAAACAGGCGCTGCTGATTGCGTCGGATGGCGACGGCCTGGCCCTGTCGCGCCGCCGCATCACGCTCTCGACCTCCGGCGTCGTGCCCGGCATCGTCCGCACCGGCGAGGAAATCGGCGTCATGCTGGCGATCTCGCTGCACGCCGTGCGCGACGAATTGCGCGATGAGCTGGTGCCGATCAACAAGAAGTATCCGCTGAAGCAACTGCTCGACGCCTGCCGCAATTATCCGGGTCTTTCCAATGCGCGGCGCATCACGTTCGAGTATGTGATGCTCAAGGGCGTCAATGATTCTCTTTCCGACGCCAAGGAACTGGTGCGTCTGCTCAAGGGCATCCCGGCCAAGATCAACCTGATCCCGTTCAACCCCTGGCCCGGTTCGGCCTATGAATGTTCGGACTGGGAGCAGATCGAAACCTTCGCCGATTTCGTCAACGCCAATGGTTATGCCTCGCCGATCCGCACCCCGCGCGGCCGCGACATTCTCGCCGCCTGCGGCCAGCTCAAGAGCGAATCCGAGCGTATGCGCAAGAAGGACCGTGACCAGCTGGAAGACATGGCCCTGCAGGCGATGATGATCGCCGGCCACGGCGCTGACTGAAACGAGCGATGAGCGATTTTCTCCGCCTGCTCGTCCGGATGTTTGCCATCGCCTTCGGCTTTTTCATCGGCTGTCTGGCCGCAGGATTGGCCTATGCCTTTCTCGCCCGGTTGATCCGGCCCGAGGATTTCGGCCGTTTCAGCGAGCTTGAGCTCACCGTGACCCTGGTCGTCGGCGTTGTCGGCGTCGCCAGCCTGTTTGCCCGCGCGGCGCTGCTGCCGGCCTTCATTATCATCGCCATCTTCGAGTTCTGGCGCCGCCGCGACTGGCTCAGCCATGCGCTGGCCGGTGGCGCGATCGCCCTTGCTGCAGCCGGCATGCCGTTTGCGACGGGCTCGGCAGCGTCCATTGAACCCGCGCAACTGATCGCCATCCACGCGGCCTGCGGCATCATCGGCGCCAGCATCTACTGGCTTCTGGTCGGACGCAATGCCGGCCGCTGGCTGCCGAGTGAGCGGCAAAGCCGCTCGGACCTGACCCAGACCTAAGGCTGATCGGCGGCTCTAAACTGTCACCGACATGGATCAACGGCTCTGGGTCAGCAGGATCTTGACCGCGAACACCGAAAACACCCCGGCAAAGACATAGTCCACGGCGCGCATCACCTGCGGTTTCCGCCTGAGCCACTCCGCCAGCCCGTTGGCGCCCAGCACCACGACGATGGCGACCGGCAGCGCGATCAGGATCGACAGCACGCCGAGAAAGATCAGCTTGCCGGTGACATGCGGATCATTGACGCTGACGAATTGCGGCAGGAAAGTCATGAAGAAGATGATGATCTTTGGATTGAGCAGATTGACCCAGAGACCGTTGAGAAACGCCTTGCCCTTCGAGGCGCTGGTTTTGCCGGCAGATTCGACCACCAGAACCGACCGGTTGCGCAGCGCCTGGATGGCCAGCCACAGGAGATAGCCGGCACCGGCGGTTTTCAGAACCAGGAACGCCACCGGCGAGGCCACCACCAGCGCCGACACGCCGAAGGCTACCAGCAGCGTGTGAACGACGATGCCGAGATTGGTGCCGAGCATGGTCATCATGCCGATGGCCCGGCCGTCGCGAATGGCCCGGCTCATCCACAGCGTCATGTCCGGACCCGGCGTGATCGCCAGCAGAAGAACAGCCAGAGAGAATGCGGCAAGGATGGGCAACCCGGGAATGAAGTCGGTAATCATGTCGATGTTCCTGATCAGCGAAGCAATTGTCTTATGCCAGTTTCACCGCGCCGCCAATCGGCCACGATATAGATCGGCCAAGACCTGACCGTGTTGACAGCCGGTCGGTTCGCCGGGTCAGCCTACGTCTTGAGATACTCTGAAAACGCGTTTTTGTAGTCCGGATGCCAGCGCGACAGTGGCGGGCGGTTTTCGACAATGTCGCCGGCCGCCCAGGCAATGCGCTTCTCGTCGGTGGCACGATCGACGTCATTGTCCGGACACAGAATGTAGAAATCGCCCTTTTTCAGGCTGTCCATCATGAATTCGACGGTCTGCTCCGGCGTCCAGGCTGCCTCGGGCTTTTCGGGCCGTCCCCGTGAGGTGAGCGGCGTGTAGACAAAGCCCGGGATCAGCAGATGCGCACTGACCTGGCAATCGGCGGTGTTGCGCAGCTCGTGCTCGAGCGCTTCGGTGAACACCTTCACGCCCGCCTTGGCGACATTGTAGGCCGGATCGCCGGGTGGCGTGGTGATGCCCTGCTTGGAGCCGGTGTTGATGATCATGGCGGGCTCACCATGCGCGATCATGCCCGGCCCGAAGGCGCGGGTGCCATGGATGATGCCCATGAGATTGACGCCGAGAACCTTGTCCCAGCTGGCCTGGGCCCCGAAGACACTGCTGCCGGGCTGGATACCGGCATTGTTCATCAGCAGGTGGACAGGACCGACCCGCTGGGCAATCTCCCGCTCCAGAGCGGTGACGGCGTCGAGGTCGCTGACATCGGTGACCATCGAGACGACATCGGTTGCCGGATTTTGCGACCGCTCCGCCACGGCCTTTTCGGCCTCGGCCAGCCTGTCGGCGTCATTGTCGACCAGCACGATGCGCATGCCGCGACCGGCGAGAAACTGTGCCGCAGCCAGGCCGATGCCGGAAGCCGCCCCGGTCACCACCGCGACCTTGCCCGTACCTACTACCGATTGCAGATCCGCCATATCCGTCTCCTCCCGTGACAACCTGATCCAGAGAAGCGATAGAGCGGGAGACGCCGCCGCGTCAAACAAAATGCCCGCCTGCGCGCTTCACCCGGGCGGCTTGACCCTTGCATGGCGCTGTAAACCGGCTAAAAGTGCCGCAAAATTCAGGGCTCCGAGCTTTCACAAATCTCCGGGGCGAGGCTCAAAACAGAAAGACGCACAACCATGGCATCGCACAAGGACGTCAAGAAGGTCGTTCTCGCCTATTCCGGCGGTCTCGACACCTCGATCATTCTCAAATGGCTGCAGACCGAGTTCGGCGCCGAAGTCGTCACCTTCACCGCCGATCTCGGCCAGGGCGAAGAGCTGGCGCCGGCGCGCAAGAAGGCCGAGATGCTTGGCATTCCCGACGAGAACATCTTCATCGAGGATGTGCGCGAGGAATTCGTCCGCGATTTCGTCTTCCCGATGTTCCGCGCCAATGCGGTCTATGAAGGCGTCTACCTGCTTGGAACCTCGATCGCCCGCCCGCTGATCTCAAAGCGCCTGGTCGAGATCGCCCATGAAACCGGCGCCGACGCCATTGCCCATGGCGCCACCGGCAAGGGCAATGACCAGGTCCGTTTCGAGCTTTCGGCCTATGCGCTCAACCCCGACATCAAGATCATCGCGCCGTGGCGTGACTGGTCGTTCAAGAGCCGCACCGACCTGATCAACTTTGCCGAGGCGCACCAGATCCCGGTCGCCAAGGACAAGATGGGCGAAGCCCCGTTCTCGGTCGACGCCAACCTGCTGCACTCCTCGTCCGAGGGCAAGGTGCTGGAAGATCCGGCCGTCGAAGCTCCCGAATATGTGCATATGCGCACGATTTCGCCGGAGGCAGCACCCGACAAGGCCACCATCATCAAGATCGGCTTCGAGCAGGGCGACGCAGTCTCCATCAACGGCGTGCGCATGAGCCCGGCCACGATCCTGGCCGAACTCAACAATTACGGCCGCGACAACGGCATCGGCCGTCTCGACCTGGTTGAAAACCGCTTTGTCGGCATGAAGTCCCGCGGCGTCTACGAGACGCCGGGCGGCACCATCCTGCTGACCGCGCACCGGGCAATGGAATCGATCACGCTCGACCGCGGTGCAGCCCATCTCAAGGACGAGCTGATGCCGCGCTATGCGGAGCTGATCTATTTCGGCTTCTGGTTCTCGCCGGAACGCGAAATGCTGCAGGCGGCCATCGATCTCAGCCAGAAGAACGTCGAGGGCGAAGTCACCCTCAAGCTCTACAAGGGCAACGTCATGGTCACCGGCCGCGAAAGCGACAAGTCGCTCTATTCCGACGCGCTGGTCACTTTCGAGGATGACCGCGGCGCCTATGACCAGAAGGATGCGGAAGGCTTCATTCGTTTGAACGCCCTGCGCCTGCGCACTCTCGCTGCACGCGACCGGTAAAACCGGCAAGACACTCGGACTTCAAGGGCGGGACCAGCGATGGTGCCGCCCTTTAATTTTACAGCAGCAAGCACCCGAGAAGGCCAGGCGCCTTGTCCATCCCCACGGGCAAGCCTACATCAGGCCCAACAAGGAGCCTTTCATGACCTCACCTGCCTCCCCCGTTTTTGACTGGAACGCACCGCTCGGCCTGCCGCAATTCGACAGGATCGCCGACACGGATTTCGCCCCGGCCTTTGAAACCGCTCTTGCCGAGCATGATGCCGAGATCCAGGCCATCGCCGGTAATCCCGAAGCGCCCGATTTCGACAACACGCTGGTGGCGCTCGAGCTTGCCGGAAAAAAGCTCGCGAAAGTCTCGTCGCTGTTCTGGAACCGGGCCGGCACCGACACCAACGATACCATTCAGGCGCTCGAGCGCGAGATCGCGCCGCGCATGTCGCGGCATTACTCGAAGGTCGCCATGAACCGCGCCCTGTTCGAGCGCGTCGACAGCCTGTACCGGAAACGCTCCAGTCTCGGCCTGACGCCGGAACAGGACCGCCTGCTCGAGCGCGTCTGGAAATCCTTCATCAAGTCCGGCGCGGCACTGGATGAAGCAGGCCAGAAGCGGCTTGCCGAAGTCGGCGAGACCCTGGCCGGTCTGGGCGCGCAATTCGGCCAGAATGTTCTCGCGGATGAGAAGAACTGGGTCATGCTGCTCGACGACGGCGCTGATCTCGACGGGCTGTCCGAGGATCTGCGTGCCGCCATGGCCGCCGTCGCCGAGGATCTCGGCCACAAGAACAAGTTCGCCGTCACCCTGTCGCGCTCGATCATCGAGCCGTTCCTGAGCTCGAGCGCGCGCCGGAATTTGCGTGAGACCGCCTTCAAGGCCTGGGCCGCCCGCGGCGCCAATGGTGGTGACACCGACAATGCCGCGCTGATCTCGCAGATCATCGCCTTGCGCAGCGAGAAGGCCGAGCTTCTGGGCTATGACAGCTACGCCGCCTACAAGCTCGATGACACCATGGCCAAGACGCCGGAAGCCGTCGAGGAACTGCTTGGCAATGTCTGGACCCGTGCCGTCGCGCACGCCGACACCGATCGCGAGGAACTCGCAAAGCTGATCGCCGAGGAGGGCGGCAACCACGAGGTGGCGGCCTGGGACTGGCGCCATTATGCCGAAAAGCTCAAAGCCCGCCGCTTTGATTTCTCCGAAGCAGAGCTCAAACCCTATTTCCCTCTGAGCGGCATGATCGAGGCCTGTTTTGACGTCGCCAACCGGCTTTTCGGTGTCACCATGACCGAGCGCCCCGACATCCGCGGCCCGCACAAGGATGCCCGCGTCTTCGAGGTCAGAGACAAGGACGGCAAGATGATCGCCACCTTCATCGCCGATTATTTCGCCCGGCCGTCAAAACGCTCCGGCGCCTGGATGAGCGGCATGCGCAGCCAGCACAAGCTGACCCTGCCAGACGGCAGCACCGGCCAACAGCCGATCATCACAAACGTGATGAACTTCGCCAAGCCGGCACCCGGCCAGGAAGCGCTGCTGTCGCTCAACGATGCGCGCACCCTGTTTCATGAATTCGGCCACGCGCTGCACGGCATGCTGTCGGATGTCACCTATCCGTCGCTGTCGGGCACTTCGGTCAGCCGCGATTTTGTCGAACTGCCGTCGCAGCTCTATGAGCACTGGCTGACGGTTCCCGAAATCCTGGAAAAGCACGCCCGCCACTACAAGACCAACGAGCCGATCCCACGGGCGTTGCTCGACAAGGTGCTGGCGGCCCAGACCTTCAACGCCGGCTTTGCCGCCGTCGAGTTCACTGCCTCAGCACTGGTCGACATGGCCTGGCACACCGCCGGCGACAAGGCCGATCCGGCGACCTTCGAGGCCGAAACGCTGAAGAAGCTCGGCATGCCCGAGGCCATCGTCATGCGTCACGCCAGCCCACATTTCCTGCATGTGTTTTCCGGCGAAGGCTATTCGGCCGGCTACTACTCCTACATGTGGTCGGAAGTGCTGGATGCGGACGCTTTCGCAGCGTTTGAGGAAACCGGCAACCCGTTCGACCCCGATATGGCCGAGAAGCTGCGCACCCATGTCTACTCGGCCGGCGGCTCGCGCGATCCGGGCGAACTCTACGAAGCCTTCCGCGGCCGCATGCCCGATGCCACGGCAATGCTCGAAAAGCGCGGCCTCGCCTGACCGGTTTGAGCCAACAGCAATCCGGCGCCGGAACAGGCTTCAGTAAGCCTTTTTCGGCGTCCGGTCGTCCGACAGCGATTGCTGTGATCTCAGGATGATCGCCTCGATCGCGTCGGCCAGGTGGATTTCGGCGATATTGTAGTCCCCGCGTTCCACCCGCAGCTTGTGGGCTTCAAGCAAGACCTCGGCATGGGACGAGCCCGCCGGCGGCTCGAACCGGTAGGCGGCCAGCTCGATCAGGAAGCCCATCGGATCGGTGAAATAGATCGAATCCATAAAGCCGCGGTCCTTGACACCGCTGTGCTTGATGCCGCGCTCATCCAGCCGCTCGACGGCCTGCGAGAAGGTCGCCTTCGACACGTTGATCGCCAGATGGTGAACCGCCCCCGGCTCGGTCGAGGTTCGCGCCGGGTCGGCTTTGCGGTCCTCGCTGGTGAAGATGGTGATCAGCCGGCCATCGCCCGGATCGAAATAGAGATGGCTTTCCGACGCCCGGTCCAGATTGGGCTGTTCGAAGATGAAGGGCATTCCAAGCAGCCCCTCCCAAAAATCAATCGAAGTCTGCCGGTCCGCCCCCATCAGGGTGATGTGGTGGATGCCCTGTGCCTGCAGTTTTCGCATCTTGCTCTCCCGCTTGGTGTCAACGTGTTGCCCGACATTGTTACCCCAAGCCTCGGAAGCGGCAAAATCGCGCCTGTCATGAAAGCTTGATCAAGCTTTCATCAAACCGAAAAGGCAGCGTCACATTCCCCTGCGAGGGATCCTGGTCCGCAAAAATCGGCAAACCACCCAGGCTATCCCACCCAGGAGAGAACCATGTCCCTGTCCCGTCGCAGCTTCCTCGTATCCGCCAGCGCCACCTCGCTGGTCACCGCCTCCGGCCTCGCCGCACCCTCTTACGTCCGGGCTGCCCAGCGCCCGGTTTTCACCCACGGCGTCCAGTCCGGTGACGTCACTACCAATTCCGGCATGATCTGGACCCGCGTCGATCGTCCCTCGCGCATCAACATGGAGATCTCCACCGTCGAGAGCTTCAACAACGCGATCAAGCTGCCGCCGATGAACGCGCTTCCCGACAGCGACTTCGCCGCCAAGCGGCTGCTCGAGAACCTGCCGTCCGACCAGGACATCTTCTACCGTTTCAGCGCCGCCGACTTGTCAGACATCAACACCGTCTCCGAGACGATCATCGGCCGTTTCCGCACGGCACCCGCCTCGCGCCGGAATATTCGTTTTGCCTGGTCGGGCGACACCGCCGGCCAGGGCTGGGGCATCGACGAGGTCGGCATGAAGACCTACGCCACCATGGCCAGGCACGAGCCCGATTTCTTCCTTCATTCCGGCGACACCATCTATGCCGATGGCCCGATGCAGGATGAGGTCGAACTCAAGGACGGCGCCAAATGGGCCAACAAGGTGCTGATTGACGAAAAACGCAAGGTGGCCGAAACGCTGGACGAATATCGCGGCCAGTGGAAATACAACATGATGGACGAGCATGTCCGCGCCATGAACGCCATCTGCCCGACCTTCTTCCAATGGGATGACCACGAGGTGGTCAACAACTGGTCCGATTCCAAGGATCTGGCCGGCGACGATCGTTACACCGAGAAATCGGTCCATTTGCTCGCCGCCCGCGCCGGCCGTGCATTCCATGAAATGACCCCGATCAGCTACACCCCGGCAGAACCCGGCCGAGTCTACCGCAAGATCGCCTACGGCCCGCTGGTCGATGTGTTCTTTCTCGACCTGCGTTCCTATCGCGGCCCCAACGGCGCGTCGATGGAAGAAACCATGACGCCCGAATCCCGCGTCCTCGGCGCGGAACAACTGGCATGGCTCAAGCGCGAACTCGCCAATTCGCGGGCCACATGGAAAGTCATCGCCTGCGACATGCCCATCGGTCTCATCGTGTGGGACGACTGGAAGCAGCAGGCCGGAGCCGAAGCGGTTGCCAATGGCGACAACGGTTCCGCCAAGGGCCGCGAGCTGGAATTCGCCGACCTGCTGCGTTTCATCAAGAATGCCGGCATCACCAACACCGTCTGGCTTACCGCCGACGTGCACTACACCGCAGCCCATTATTACGATCCGAACAAGGCTCAGTTCCAGGATTTCGACCCGTTCTGGGAATTCGTCTCGGGTCCGCTGCATGCGGGCACCTTCGGCCCCAACGCACTCGACGGGACCTTTGGCCCGGAAGTCAAGTTCGTCGCAGCGCCCACGGAGGAGCAGGGCGTCAACCTGCCGCCGTCCATGGGCTTGCAGTTTTTCGGCCTTGTCGACATTGACGGCGCCACCGAGCAGCTCACCGTCCGGCTGATGAATCGCGACGACGAGGAACTCTGGAGCAAGACGCTGGATCCGGTCCGCAGCGCCTGATTACTTGTTTCGATTCCGGTACAACATGATAGGGAAGGGCGTCTTGCGCCCTTCCTTCGGCGCATTAAGCCTGTGTTGCCATGGCCTCTTTCGCAACCGCAAAAAACCCTGTATAAGCCGCCCAAAGTCCGGTCATTGCCGGCCCGCGCCGGATCTGCATCCGGCGTTTTTGTATTCTCCAGAATGAGACCTGATCTATGTCCCTGCGCAATATTGCGATTATCGCCCACGTTGACCATGGTAAAACCACCCTCGTTGACGAGCTCTTGAAGCAATCCGGTGTCTACCGCGAAAACGAACGCGTTCAGGAACGCGCCATGGATTCGGGCGACATCGAGAAGGAACGCGGCATCACCATTCTCGCCAAGGCCACCTCGGTGGAATGGAAGGGAACCCGGATCAACATCGTCGACACCCCTGGCCACGCCGACTTCGGCGGCGAAGTCGAGCGCATTCTCTCGATGGTGGACGGCGCCATCGTTCTGGTTGACGCAGCCGAAGGCCCGATGCCGCAGACCAAGTTCGTGGTCGGCAAGGCACTCAAGGTCGGTCTTCGCCCGATCGTCGCCATCAACAAGATCGACCGTCCCGACGCCCGCGTCGACGAAGTCATCAACGAGGTTTTCGACCTCTTCGCAGCACTCGACGCCACCGACGAGCAGCTCGACTTCCCGATCATGTACGGCTCCGGCCGCAATGGCTGGATGTCGGCCGGCCCTGACCGCCCGGAAGACGGCGGATCATTGACCCCGCTGTTCGACCTGGTTCTCGAGCACTGCCCCGAGCCGACCGTTGCCGAAGGCCCGTTCCGCATGATCGGCACGATCCTGGAAGCCAACCCGTTCCTCGGCCGCATCATCACCGGCCGCATCCATTCCGGTTCGATCAAGCCGAACCAGGCCGTCAAGGTCCTCAACGGCGACGGCAAGCTGGTCGAAAACGGCCGCATCTCCAAGATCCTCGCCTTCCGCGGCCTCGAGCGCCAGCCGGTCGAGGAAGCCCATGCCGGCGACATCGTCGCCATTGCAGGCCTCTCCAAGGGCACCGTGGCAGACACGTTCTGTGATCCGGCCGTCACCGAGGCGCTGACCGCCCAGCCGATCGACCCGCCGACCGTGACCATGACCTTCCTGGTCAATGACTCGCCGCTGGCCGGCACCGAGGGCGACAAGGTGACAAGCCGCGTCATCCGCGACCGCCTGCTCAAGGAAGCCGAAGGCAATGTGGCGCTGAAGATCGAAGAGTCTGAAGGCAAGGATTCGTTCTACGTCTCGGGCCGTGGCGAATTGCAGCTCGCCGTCCTGATCGAGACCATGCGCCGCGAAGGCTTTGAGCTTGCCGTGTCGCGTCCGCGCGTCGTCATGCACAAGGACGAGAGCGGCACCCTGATGGAGCCGATCGAGGAAGTCGTCATCGACGTTGATGAGGAACATTCCGGCGTCGTCGTCCAGAAGATGTCCGAGCGCAAGGCCGAGATGACCGAACTGCGTCCTTCCGGCGGCAATCGCGTCCGCCTGGTGTTCCACGCACCGACACGCGGCCTGATCGGCTACCAGTCGGAACTTCTCACCGACACCCGCGGCACCGCCGTGATGAACCGCCTGTTCCACGGCTACCAGGCCTACAAGGGCGATATCGGCGGCCGCACCAACGGCGTTCTCTTGGCCAACATGTCCGGCGAGGCTGTTGCCTACGCGATGTTCAACCTGGAAGACCGCGGCCCGATGATCATCGAGCCGGGCGACAAGGTCTATATGGGCATGATCATCGGCATCCACTCGCGTGACAACGATCTCGAAGTCAACGTGCTGAAGGGCAAGCAGCTGACCAACATCCGCTCTGCCGGCAAGGACGAGGCCGTCAAGCTGACGCCGCCGATCCGCATGACGCTCGACCGGGCGCTGTCGTGGATCCAGGACGACGAGCTGATGGAAGTGACGCCGAAGTCGATCCGCCTGCGCAAGCGTTACCTTGACGCCAACGACCGCAAGCGCTTCGGCAAGGCCGGCGCCAGCGCCGCCTGATCATGACATCTGATACATCAGGCGCGCGCGAAATCGATCTTGCGACCTGGTCACGGGCCGGACAGTTCAACCTGTTCCGGACCTATGACCGGCCGCATTTCGCCACCACCGCGCGCGTCGATGTCACCGCCCTGATGACCAGGGGCAAGCCTGCGGGCGTCTCGCCCTACCGCGCCTTCATTCATGCCATCGCCACCGGCGTTCACGCCGTGCCGGCGCTTCGAACGCGGTTCCTGGGCAACACGGTGACGGAGTACGACGAGATCCTGCTGTCGACGACGGTGCCCCGGCCCGGTGACAGTTTCGGCTACGCCTATATCCCCTATGTCGCGAATTGGGCCGGCTTCGATGAAAGCTGCAAGGCGATCATCGAGGAAACCTCCAAGGGGGCCGATTTCACCGCCAATACCGGCGAGCGCAACGATCTCGCCTATCTCTCCTGCCTGCCCTGGATCGATTTCACCGCGCTCGACAATGCGCTGCCTGGACCCGACGACTGCATCCCGCGCTTTTCCTGGGGCAAGTTCGTCCAGGCCGCGGACGGAAGCTGGAGCTGTCCGATGGCGGTCCAGGTGCACCATGCGCTGGTCGACGGCCTGCAGGTCGGTCAGTTCTTCGAAGCCGCGCAGAAATGCCTCAACCGCTTCGAGACACCCGCCTGAGCGGTGAATACACACCCTCTCCGGACTTGCATATTTCGTTAACAAACGGTTAACTCAACTCACGCCGTCCACAAAACAATACTGTGGGCAGAGGCCGGAGCAGACCCACCGTGGCTTCTTCGGACATACCATGACCGGTAGTGTGAGCGCATGAGCACGTTAACAATCGATATTCGGCACGCCGAGCCGCAGGATGCCGAAGCCATTGCCGGCACCCATCGTGCGGCCTGGAGCCATGCCTATGCGGGGCTTCTGCCCTACAAGGCGTTGCGCCACATGCTCGAACGCCGCAATATTGCCTGGTGGCAGCGCGCCGTGCGCGGCTCCACCTCGATCCTGGTGCTCGATGTCGGCGGAACGGTCGCGGGCTATGCCACACTCGGCCTCAACAGGGCCCGCTCGCTGCCACAGGAAGGCGAGATCTACGAACTCTATCTCAAGCCGGAGTTTCAGGGCGTCGGCCTGGGCAAGCGCCTGTTCAACGAAGCCCGGCAGTTGCTCGACTCCCTCGGCTGCAAAGGCGTGGTGGTGTGGTGCCTCGAGGACAATCATTCCGCCGTCGAGTTCTACCGCTTTCAAGGTGGCCGCGATGTCGCCGAAGGCCATGAGACCTTTGACGGCAAGACCCTGAAGAAACTGGCCTTCGTCTGGTCCTGACGCCGCGTCACGGGCACCCGCTCCAAAAGTCCTGTTGCACCGAACCGTCTTTGGCTTTAATTCCGGAGCCGACTGATACAGCGCGCGCTCACAAGAGCGTGCACCGCCGTATCATGGCACTGAATTGTCGCATGCGCGTTTTCCTCAATCCTCCCATTTGAGTACGGCATGCACCACATATCCGGATTGGAGCGACCATGCGTATAGACGCCATCAGCATCGGCGAGAAGCCACCCCACGACGTCAACGTCATCATCGAGGTGCCGGTCGGCGGGCAGCCGATCAAGTACGAGATGGACAAGGATGCCGGAACCCTGGTCGTCGACCGCTTTCTCTACACGCCGATGACCTACCCGGGCAATTACGGCTTCGTGCCGCATACCCTGTCTGACGACGGCGATCCGATCGATGTGCTGGTCTGCAACACGAGACCGCTGATCCCCGGCTGCGTCATCAATGTGCGGCCGATCGGCGTGCTGGTCATGGAAGACAATGCAGGACAGGACGAGAAGATCATCGCCGTGCCCTCAACCCACCTGACCAAGCGTTATGAAGGTGTCAACGACTACACCGACATGCCCGACATCACATTGCAGCAGATCGAGCACTTCTTCGAGCACTACAAGGATCTAGAGCCCGGTAAATGGGTCAAGATTGGTGGCTGGCGCGATGCCGAAACCGCCCGCACGCTGATCGTGGAAGCGATCGAACGGGCCAAGACCAAGGCCTGATCCACGGCCTTCCGGTTCACAGCCAGGAACAGTTTATCACGCCGCCCGGTCAAATGATCCGGCGGCGTGTTTGTTATCAGCCGGCAAGACGATTGAGACCCTCGACAATTGCGCCGGGATTCCCGTCAATCCGGATGATCTTCGACCGGCTCGTCTCTCCCGAGACGACCCGTACCGCGGTCTTGGCCATTTTCAGCTTTTTGGCGATGAGCTTTTCAAGCGCCCGGTTGGCCTTGTTCTTCTCGGCCACCGCACGGACGCGCGCTTTCAGCCGGACCACTCCGGCAGCATCCTCGATCAGACCGTCAATCGCGTCGAGGGAGGCAGATGGCGTCAGCCGAACTGAAAGCTCGACGCCATCCTCAACGATTTTGTACCAGCTGCTCAGATGAACATCGGAGCAATTGAAGTCATGATGAAGGTGCGCACGAAGAAGATCGCGATCAGCAGGATGATCGGCGAAATATCGAGACCGCCCAGATCCGGCATGATCCGCCGGATCGGCTTGAGTGCCGGTTCGGTCGCCTTGTAGAGAAACTCGCCGATCATGCCGACAAAGCGATTGTTGGCGTTGATCACGTTGAAGGCATAGAGCCAGGAGAAAATGGCACTCCCGATGATGATCCAGGTGTAAAGGCCCAGCACCATGTCGATGGTTGAAAAGACTGCAATCATGGGATTCTCCGGCTGTTCTTCGCGTGACAGACATGTAGACACTCGAAGCCCGGGCGGCAAGAGCGCGAAACATCCTATGAGCCGGAAGGGTTAAGGCCGCCGGAGGGGGAGAAAAGGTCGCCGGAAAACGCTCTATGCGAACAGTGGCATCGTGCTGTCGCTCGTGTATAGCTCACCCAGCACCAACCGGACAGACATCATGCAAGCCCCAGCCACGGCGGAAGACCGCTTTGCAGCCTTTCGCCACCGCGCCTTCACCTTCTATTTCACAGCCCGTTTCCTCTCGACATTTGCGCTTCAAATCATCAGCGTCTCGGTCGGCTGGCAGATCTACGACCTGACCCGGGATCCGTTCGATCTCGGTCTGGTCGGCCTGATCCAGTTTCTGCCAGCCTTGGTGCTGATCCTGTTCACAGGTGCCGCTGCCGACCGTTTTGGCCGCCGCACCATCATGCTCATCTGCGAGATCATCATCGCGCTGTCTGCCGCAGCGCTGGCCTATTTCGCCTGGCGCGGTCTGACCACGCCCCTGCCGATCTTCGGCGTTCTGCTGGTGATCGGCATCGCCCGGGCCTTCTTCGCCCCCGCCTCGCAATCGCTGGCGCCAAACCTGGTGCCGGCCAGGGATCTGCCCAACGCCATTGCCTGGAACTCGACCTCCTGGCAGACCGCCACCATCGTCGGGCCCGTCGCCGGCGGCCTGCTCTACGGCGCCGGCGCCATCGTGCCCTACCTGACCGCCTGCATCTTCTTTGCCGCCGCCATCATGGCAATCGCGCTGGTTCCGCCGCCGCTGCAGCGCGCCCGTGGCGAAGGTCAGAGCTGGAAGACACTGGTCGCGGGCTTCAGCTATGTCCGCAACCAGAAGATCGTTCTCGGCGCCATTTCGCTGGACATGTTTGCAGTGCTCCTTGGCGGCGCAATTGCGCTGATGCCGGTCTTCGCCCGCGATGTGCTCGAACTCGGCCCCTGGGGCCTCGGCTTCTTGCGCGCCAGCCCCGGCATCGGCGCCATCGGCATGGCGATTTATCTTGCCTCAAGGCCGATCCGCAGACATGCGGGACGGGCGATGTTCATCGCGGTCGGCGTGTTCGGAGCCGCCACGGTCGTCTTCGGCCTGTCAAAATCGCTGCCCCTGACCATGGCCGCGCTGATCGTCATGGGCGCATCCGACATGATTTCGGTCTATGTTCGCCAGAGCCTGGTGCAATTGTGGACGCCGGACGAACTGCGCGGCCGCGTCAGCGCCGTCAACATGGTGTTTATCGGCGCCTCCAACGAGCTCGGTGAATTCCGCGCCGGCGTCATGGCCTCGTTCATCGGACCGATCGCGGCCGTGGTCATCGGCGGCGCGGGAACACTCGCCGTTGCGCTGGCCTGGAGCGTCGGCTTCCCGCAATTGCGCCAGATCCAGTCGCTCGACCGCGATGCGGAAGAAAGCCGCGCCGCGCTCAAAGCCGAGCTGGAGCAACAACGAAAATCAGGGTCTGGGACGACCTGAGGCAAGCAACAAATCCCGCCTGCTTGCAGGATTCGCCTGCGCCGTCACGGCGTCAGCTCAGCTGCCGCTGTCCGGGTTTGCTTCGTCCTCGATCCCCGCACTTGCCAGCGCGCGCTGCCGCGCCAGCACGCGGTCACGGCTGGACACACCCATCAGGTCGGCGATGCGCCACACCACATGATCCTCCAGCTCGTGCCGGTAGCCATCGGCATAGGCAAGGTTCCACAACAGCTCGATGAAATGCACTTTCGCCTCAGGCTCGAGCGCGCGATTGAGCACGCTGGTGAACTGGTAAAGGTCAACCGCTTCCCGGTCCGCCTGTTCGCCGGCTTCGATCAGCTTCTGCATATCAGTGCCGTCGACATTGTATTCCTGGGCAATCAAGGCCCTGAGCTTCTCGGATTCCTCCGGATCGATCACTCCGTCAGCGCCAATAACGTGGAAGAACAGCGCCACTGCCGCTACATCCGTGTCGTTTGCGCCGGATTCCTGAGGGGTCTCGCCTTTGAGCTCACGCAAAAAGCTGCGTATCTGATCAAGCATTCATGGTCCTTTCACTGCCCGGTCAAAACAGCCGGAAACGGCCCGGCTTTTCAGGTTCGGCGTTGACGTCGATCCCCGGATCATCCGGGCGATGGGTCAGAAACGCCGCTTCCTTGGCTTTGGCATCCGCTTCCGGATCGGCATTCGCCTTTGCAGCCACCTGTACCGGCTTTTCAGCCTTGGCCGGTTCCGCAGGCTTCACCTCTGCCCGGTCGGCCTTGTCGGATTGGGCCACCGGCGCGGGCGCGGGTGCTGTTGCTTTCGCCTCCCCATCTGCTGCGTCATGCGGCTTGTCTTTCACCGGGGGTGCGGCTGCGGCAGCCGGTTTGTCCTCTGAATTGGTGCTGGCATTGTCTGCCGGCTTGCCGACAGGTTCGGAGACTGAGGCTGCCGACCGCTTGCTGTCGGTCACGGCATCGGCCTCGATCACCGTTGTATTAGCCTTGGCCGTCTCAAGCTTGGCCTCTTCAGGCTGATCCGCCGGCACGGTAGCCTCGACCAGGGGATCTGCTACCGGAGCCACGGTTGCTGTAGCACCATTCGACACCGACGCCGGTTCGGGCTTGGGTGCCCTGGTGATCGGCGGCAGGCTTGCCATCGCCCGATCGAAGGCTTGCGCCGGCGGCTCATTGTCGATGCTCGGGCCGGCCAGCTGCTCGACCGGGACCTTCCATTCGAAGGCATCCAGCTTGCCGCTCACCGGCGACACCGGCTCCCAGGTTTCAGACACATAACCGTCCGCAGTCCACGCCGGGTCACGCGGCGCGCGCACAGCCTGACTCAGCCAGTGGCGGACGCGGCCCTGATCGTCGGTTTCGGCCTCCTCGATATCGGCCAGCAGCAGGAAGATGCCTTCGCAAGGCTGCAGCCGAGCCGAGGCTTCTGCCTTTTCCCGGGCCAGGTCGAACCGGTGCGCTTCCAGCGCCGCCCGCGCCACCACATCCAGCGATTGCGGATTAAGCGGCTTGAGCTTTTCCAGCCGCTCCGCACGCTTGAGCCGGTCGGCAGCGGTGTCTCCGACGCGCGCCCGCACATAGGTCTCGGCAATCTCGGGATGCGGGTTCTGCTTCCAGGCCGCTTCAAGCGTTTTGGCCGCCTTGCGCAGATTGTCCTGACGCAGCAGCGCCTTGGCGGCAATGATTGCAGCGGGCGGGAAACCTGGTGCCAGCTTCAACGCGGCAAGCGCATCGTCACGGGCAGAAGATGGGTCGCTGTCGACATGATCGCGCGCCCGGGCGGTCAGCAGCACCGCCTTGCTGCGGTCGGCGTCCGCCGCTTGAACCGTGCCGGCCTGGCGTTGACGGTCGAGCAGCTTCAACGCTTCGTCCCATTTGCCTTCGCGGGTTCTGTAGGACAGCGCGGCAGCACCCGCCCAGGGCAGATGCGGCGCTTCGTCGGCAGCGGTTTCGGCATAATGCTGGGCTGCTTCATCAGCGCCCTGGCGCTGGGCTTCAAGGTAAAGGCCACGCAGCCCGAGAAGCTTGGTTTCGGGATCTTCCGACATCGCCTCGAACAGCTTGCGGGCTTCCTCGTGGCGGCCTTCGATCAGGGCTGCCTGGACATCCAGCAGGTGGATCAGCGGTTCCTGGTCGGCATTCAGCAGACCCTTGGTGCGCTTGTTCATCTTGCGCGCCATCGCTGCGTCACCCGAACCCGCCGCCAGAAGGCCGGTCGACAGTGCCTGGTAACCGCGGTCGCGCTTGTTGGCCCGGAAATAACGGGCCAGTGTCCGGGGCGAGTAGAGGATGGTGCGGATCAGCCACCAGGTGATCATGATCGCCGCAATCAGCGAGACAATCATCGTCACCGCCGCCATCAGCGACATTTCAATTTCGCGACCCTGCCAATTAATGGACAGATCACCCGGCCGGTCGGCAAGCCATGCAAATCCAAAGGCAAGCGCCAGCACCAGCACCACGAAAAACAATATCCGGATCATGACGGATCTCCTAGTTGGCCGGGGCTTCGGAAGAGGGAGCGGCAGGCGACATTGGTGCCGTACCGGATGGCGCAACCGCCGAGGCAATCAGCCTTTCCGCGCGAGCCCTCGCGGCCAGCGCATCGCCATATTCGGCCGTGGCGGTCAGAGCGGCTTCGGGAAGCGTGTTCCACTCGCTGACAGCGGCATCGAGATCACCATTGAGCAGCCGGGCTTCGGCGCGGGCCGTGATCGCTTCGGCGCTGTCGCCTTCGATATCACCCACCTTGCGCACCTTGACCACCGACATGGCGCTCGACATCAGCCTGTCGACGAGACCGGCTTCCGGATCACCCGGATTGGCCGCGGCAATCGCCGTGCTCGCCGCATTGGAAAAGCCTGCGACCAGGTCGGACCGGCTCGGAACCCCGCGTGCTGCGAGCTCCCGCAGCTCGGCCACAGCCGGATCGTCCGGCGCAACGGAAGCGAAAGCTTCCAGCTCGCTCATGAAGGACCCGCCGCGATCGATCGCGGATTTGAGGCCTGCGGCGGCAATGGCGCGCGCCACATCAATCTGTCGCGCAGGCGCATCGACCTGTTCGGAAAGTGTTGCCTGTTCGGTCTCAAGTGCTGAGAGTTTTTCCGAAACCGCATTCGAGCCCGATTGAAGCTCACCGAGCGCCGCCTGCATTCCGCTCTGGGCCGCGCGCAACTCGTTGAGCTCAGCAGCCAGCGCCGGATCGGCCCCAGCCGTGCCATCGCCAAGCTCGGCGATCTTGCTCTCCAGCGCTGCCAGCCGCTCTTCGATCGGAGCCAGCTGAGCAGGATCACCCTCGGACCCGGCCGGTCGTGCTGCGACCTCCGCCAGGCCGGATTCTAGACTGTCCAGACGCGCGCCCAGATCAGCGGGAACCTCTGCACCGGCTTGCGCGGTGGAGTTTTCAAGCTGCTGCGACAGCGTCTCGACCTGAGACGACAAGGCATCCACTCTTGAAACCAGCGGTGCATTGGAGTCTCCGCCCGCGCCGGGAGCTGGAAGCACACCTCCGGCCTGCAGCGCATAGCCGCCGCCGAGCGCAATCACCGCGCCGATGACGCCGGACATCACCATGCCCAATCCACCGCCGCTCTTCTTGTCCGCCGAAGCCCGCGGCTTGGAGCTCGCAGGACCCGTCGATCCCGGTGTTGCCGTCTTGGTCGCTGCTGATTTGGCCGCTTCTGGCTGGGGAGCCATGCCGCCGGTCTTGCTGTCCTTGGGATCAGCCGGCTTGGCGTCTGATGCCTTGCCCTGCGGAGCCCTGCCGGCAGCTGTGGCTGAGCCTGGCTTTGCCTCCGACTTCGAATCAGCCGCTGATTTGGTGGAAGCTTCGGTTTTCGAGCTTGCACCAGCAGTGCTTGGCTGGTTTGGCTTACTGCTCCCCGCCTCCGATTTGGCCGCATCTGATTTGGCTGCGTCGGCCTTCGCCACGTCCGGTTTCGCCGGATCCCCGGAGGATGCCGGCTCCGGCTTGCGGGCCACCGCGGGTCCGGTCGCTGACGGCTTTGCCTTCAGGTCCTCGTTCTTCGGCGTCACGTCAGTGGCGTCGAGATCTATGGTGACCGGTTTGGGCGATTTGGAGTGTCGCGGGGTGGGGCCCTTGCTCATGGCATCTCCTGCTTGATCTGGGGTGGCGTGGCTTTTCACGCCAAGAGTATGACGCAATACGCTCTAACCATGACCATGGTTCCGGCAAATCACTCCAGAGCGGAGAGCAATGCGAGCAGGCTGTCCTCGTCCGGACGCTTGGCCACCCTTACGCGCGGCTGCCATCCAGGTGGAAGTTCAGCGGCGATTGGCGCGGAAAGGCAGAGAAAACCAACAGATTCAATAACTTCATCAATTGCACCTGTGCCTGCCAATTCGCGGAAAGCCCGGGCGGCATTGGCCGAGTAGAACAGCACGACATCAGGGGCCGGTGACAAAATGTCTGTTTTTACAATGTCAGTTGAATAACTTATTTTGTTCATTTTGTAGCATTCGACCACCCTGAGGCTGACCTGATGCGCGCTCAACCCGGCCTCGATCATTGGAGTTCGCGGGACGCCGGCCAGATAGACCAACGGCATTGCGCTGTCGGGAGAACAACTCCTGTCAGCACCGCTTGAAACCGGTGCAAGATCACCAACGAGCTCTTGCAGCAACGCTTCTGCGGTCCCGCCTCCCTCATGAACATCCGCAAACCCGGCATCCCGTGCCGCCTGCGCCGTGGCAGTTCCAACTGCATATACTGTTATGCCGGAATATCCCGATTCAGAGACGCTCTGGTTCCCGAACATGTCGAATGCGCGGGCGCTGGTCGCAATCAGCCCGCCAATCTCCGTCGCCGGCGGGAGATCATCCATGGACGCGGTGACCGAAGCCTCGAACAACGGCATCACCGCCGCCTCATGTCCCAGTTGAGACAGCCTTGCGGCGGTCCGGTCGGCACCGGGCTGCGGCCGTGTTACCAGAACACGCACCCGCCCGGCCTCAGACCCAGCTGTCGAAGAAGCTGCTGCCGGCCCGGCCGCGCACCTCTGCACCGGCTTCCGCACCGAGCACGGAGGCATCGCTGACCGGCCCTTCCGTGCGGATGTCATGCCAGACAGTCCCGTCCGGCGTCAGGATCATGCCGTAGAACGACAGCTGGTTGCCGGAAATTGTCGCCAGCCCGGCAATCGGCGTCCGGCACGAACCGTCAAGCGCGCCCAGGAAGGCCCGTTCGCACAAAAGCGCTGCCTGCGTAGCCGGATGATTGATCGGCGCCAGCAATTCGGCGGTCCGCTCGTCATTGATCCGGGCTTCGATGCAGATCGCCCCCTGACCCGGAGCCGGCGGAAAGCTCTCGGGATCGAGCAATTCGGTGATCACCTCGGTGTTGCCGAGCCGCTTCAGACCCGCATGCGCCAGCAGCGTGGCGTCAACCTGTCCCTCGCCGAGCTTGCGCAACCGGGTTTCCACCTGGCCGCGGAAGGTGATGACGGAAATATCCGGCCGTAACCGGCGGATCAGCGCCTGTCGCCTGAGCGAAGCAGATCCCACCACGGCATTCTGCGGCAAGTCCTCGAGCCGCGGCGCTGTCCGGCCGATAAAGGCATCGCGCACATCTTCGCGTTCCAGGAATGCCACCAGCCCCAGCCCGTCGGGCAGAACCGTCGGCATGTCCTTGGACGAATGCACCGCCAGATCCAGCCGCCCGTCACTGAGCTGTTCCTCGATCTCCTCGGTGAACAGACCCTTGCCGCCGATCTCGGACAGCGGCCGGTCCGTGACCCGGTCGCCCTTGGTCGACAACACCACAATCTCGAACGCCTCTTCCGGCAAGTCATGCGCCGCCATCAGCCGGGCGCGGGTTTCAGACGCCTGCGCCAGTGCGAGCGGACTGCCGCGGGTGCCGATGCGGTAAGGTTTCATTTGCAAGATATCCGATCCGTTGTTACCGACAGACAGGTACCGGGATCATCCCGCGAGCGCAACATTCGGGCTTGAACTCCCCGTAAATGACACACGACAGGCATCAGCGGCATGGACATTCTCGGACTCGAAACAAGCTGCGACGAAACCGCTGCCTCTGTGGTGCGCCGCCATCCGGACGGCTCCGGCGAGATCCTCTCCGACGTGGTGCTGAGCCAGCTTGACCTGCATGCGGCCTTTGGCGGCGTCGTGCCCGAGCTCGCGGCCCGCTCGCATGTCACCACGCTTGATCGGCTGGTCAAGCAGGCGCTTGACGAAAGCGCGGTGAAGCTCGCCGATATCGACGCCGTGGCAGTCACCTCCGGACCCGGCCTGATCGGCGGACTGATGGTTGGCCTGATGACCGCCAAGGCGATCGCCATGGCAGCGCGCAAGCCGTTCATCGGCATCAATCATCTCGAAGGTCACGCCCTGACGGCGCGTCTCACCGACAATGTGGCGTTTCCCTACCTGCTGCTGCTGGTCTCCGGCGGCCACACCCAGATCGTGCTGGTCAAGGGCGTCAACGACTACGAACGCTGGGGCACCACCATCGACGATGCGCTTGGCGAAGCCTTCGACAAGACCGCGAAACTTCTCGGTCTCGGCTATCCCGGCGGTCCGGCGGTCGAGAAGGCTGCGCTTGAGGGCGAAGCCAAGCGCTTCCGCCTGCCGGTGCCGATGCGCAAGGACCCGCGGCTCGATTTCTCCTTCTCCGGGCTCAAGACAGCCGTCAGGCAAATGGCCGAAGAGCAGGCGCCGCTGTCGCAACAGACCATCGCCGATCTGTGCCTCGCCTTTCAAACCTCGGTGACAGCAAGCCTCGACGACCGCATCTCCATGGCGCTGGAGCGTTTCACCGAGCGTTTTGGAGCCGAATCAAGACCTGCGCTGGTGGTCGCCGGTGGTGTCGCCGCCAACAAGGCGATCCGCGTAACGCTGGAAGCGCGGACGGCCAAGGCCGGGTTCCGCTTCATCGCCCCGCCGCTTCACCTGTGCACCGACAACGCCGCCATGATCGCCTGGGCGGGAGCCGAGCGCCTGGCCGCCGGGCTGGGCACCGACGAGCTCAATCTCGCGCCGCGGTCGCGATGGCCGCTTGACCAGGCTGCCGCGGCCGCAATCGGCTCCGGCAAACGCGGCGCCAAGGCCTGAGTCACTATTGAAACTGCCGGACGGGCAAGGCATAGAATGCGCCACACCCTGACCGGCAATCCGCCCCCGGAATGCCAAACCTGATGGAGACCTCATGCTTTACGCCCTGATGTGCAAAGACAAGCCCGGCTCGCTCGACCTGCGGATGTCCAACCGTCCGGCCCATGTCGAATACCTCAAGAGCCTGGAAGCCAGTGGCGTGTTGAAGATGGCAGGCCCATTGCTCGATGATGAGGAAAAGCCCATGGGCAGCCTGCTGGTGCTCTCCGCCGGCGACATCAAGGAAGCCGAAGCCATTGCCGCGGGCGACCCCTATGCGATGGCGGACCTGTTTGCCTCGACGGAGATTCGCGCCTTCAACTGGGTCTTCAAGAATCCCGAGGCGTGACAATGGCTTACTGGTTGTTCAAATCCGAGCCCTTCAAATGGTCCTGGGAGATGCAGAAGGCCAAGGGCGATGTTGGCGAGCAGTGGGATGGTATCCGCAATTACCAGGCCCGCAACAACATGCGCGCCATGAAACTGGGCGACAAGGCCTTCTTCTACCACTCCAATGAGGGGCTTGAGGTTGTCGGTATTGTCGAGGTCTGCAATCTCATTCATCCCGACACCACCACCGACGACCCGCGCTGGGAATGCGTCGACATCCGCGCAGTCTGCGACATGCCGAAGCCGGTCACGCTCAAGGATGTGAAGGCCAACCCGAAGCTTGCCGAGATGAGCCTTGTCACCTCGATGCGGCTGTCGGTGCAGCCGGTCACGGAGGCCGAGTATCTCGAGGTCTGCCGCATGGGCAATCTCGACAATCCGCCGCGTTCGCCCGAGTGATAAAGGGGTGATCGAAGCGTGACACCGCACAGCGGAGCGGCCGGATGAAGACCGACCCGGAAAGCTTCATCCGCGCCAACACCGCGCTTTCCTCGCCGCCGCATGTGCCCGAAATCCGGCTGCATCTGGCCGATGAAGCCCATGAGCTGTGGCTCAAGACCGAAGAAGAACTCGACGCGCTCGGCCTGCCGCCGCCGTTCTGGGCCTTTGCCTGGGCCGGCGGGCAGGGACTGGCACGGCACATCCTCGACACTCCGGAGCTGGTTGAAGGCAAGACAGTTCTCGATTTCGCCTCCGGATCCGGACTTGTCGCCATTGCCGCCAGACGCGCCGGTGCGGCCAAGGTAACCGCCGTCGACATTGACCCCTGGTCAGCCACCGCGGCGCGGCTCAATGCGGCTGCCAACGATGTCGCCTTCGAGATCAGCCAGTCCGACCTGGTGGGAACCGACCACGGCTGGGATGTGGTTCTGGCCGGAGACGTGTTCTACGACCAGGCCATGACAGCCATGATCCTTCCCTGGTTCCTTGATCTCAGCGGCCGGGGCGCCCTGGTGCTGATCGGCGACCCCGGCCGCTCCTATTGCCCGCGCGACGGCATGCAGCTTCTCGCCACCTACGAGGTTCCCGTCACCCGCGCGTTGGAAGACAGCGAGATCAAGCGCACCTCGGTGTACCAGTTTACCAGTTAAACCAAAATTTGTACTTGAGTTGTATATACATTTAGTATATACATATCATTCTCAATTGTGAGAACCCAAGACGGAAAAACGTTCAAGAGGTCTACAAATTGAGGTCGAAGAGATGGAATTCGAGTGGGACGAAGCCAAGCGCACGGAAGTCTACAATAAGCATGGCGTTGACCTTCTCGACGCAGCCCTGATTTTTGAAAACGATGTTCTGGAAAAAGAAGACACACGCAGGGATTACGGCGAGAAGCGCATGATCGCTTTGGGCATGGCCGACGGTGAAGTTTACGTCTTCGTTTACACTAGGAGAGACCACGCCTATCGCCTTATCACCGCGTGGAAAGGAAGCCGAAATGACCGGGACAGATACGAAGAGAGCCAGTCTGAGCGATCTGCGCAAGATGAAGGAGCGCGGAGAGATTAAACCTTCGCTCATTGCAGAAACCCCACCAGACCTGCCGGAGGGGTTTTGGGACGATGCCAAACTCGTAAATCACACCAGAACCAAGGAACCGATCAGCTTGCGTGTCGATTCCGACGTCCTTGAGTTTTTCAAGGCCCAGGGGAAAGGCCACCTGACGCGAATGAACGCGGTTCTGCGGTCCTACGTTGACGCGCATCGCTCGAAAAACAGCTGACCGCTCGAAACCGGTCCGATCCGTGATACATTTCCCATTTTGTGGGAGAGCGATATGCAGTTTGCGGGCATGAATTATCTGGCGATCCTGGTCGCTGCCATCGTCGCCTTTGCCATCGGCGCAGCCTATTACGGCTCGCTGAGCAAGCCCTGGATGAAGGCCGCAAGGCTGGATCCGGACGCGCCCAAGCCAGCCATGGCGCCGCTGATGATCACCACATTCATTTTGGAGCTTGGTCTCGCCTTCGTCACCGCCGGAATCATCGGTCATCTTGGCCCGGGCCAGGTCACCGTGCTCAACGGCGTGATTTCGGGCCTGTTTCTCTGGGCCGGCATCATCTTCACCACCATGGCGATCAACAACCGCTACCAGGGCTTTGACTGGGATCTGACCCTGATCGACGGCCTGCACTGGCTTCTGGTGATGATCGGGATCGGCGCCACCATCGGCTGGTTCGGGGTCTGACAGCCGCAGGCTCAGCTGCTACGCGACGCGCACCACCGTGCCGCGCCTGATAAGCGGCATCAGCCTGAGCATGTCACCGCGCTTGAGCGCGATGCAGCCCTCAGTCGGCGGGAACCCCGGCTTGGCCACGTGCAGAAAGATGGCGCTGCCCATGCCGCGCCGCCGTGAGCGGATGTTCCAGTCGAGCACGAAGCCGAAATCATAGAGCACGTCGTGGCGAAGCAGCGTTTCATGGCTTGCGGGAAACGGCAGCCGAACAGGCCGGTTGTAGCGCCCATGCCCCGGCGCATCGCACCAGCCATCGCGGCCGCCCGCCCGGCGCAGCTTCAGGCCGGCCCGGTCCGGTGTCAGCATGCCGCCCTTGCGAAATCCCGACAGCACCGCCATGCGGGCGCGCGGCGTGCCGCCATCGCCTTCGCGCTTGAAGCTGGTTACGCCACCCCGCCCCAGTGCAGCCTGAAAGGTCAACGGACCGAATTGAACCAGCGCCTTCAGGCGGTCACGCGGCGATACTCGCACCATGAGTATGCCTGTACTGCGGCGCTTGAGTAACGGTCTGTATAACGTCGAACTCACAATCAAGTGCTCCTGCTGTGACCTGAGGGAGATATTTAGCACTTTGCCCTCGCGCCGAAAGTGCCTAAACAGGGACACAATGACATATGACACCATCGATCGCATCCGTGACCGGACCGCTATTGATGCCAGAATATGAAGAGGGAAGACACGATGACCGCCCGTTCGATCCTGCTGGTAGATGATGACAACGACCTGAGGGAAACCCTGGTCGAGCAGCTTTCTCTGTACGAGGAGTTTGCAATTTCACAGGAATCCTCCGCAACCAAGGGTGTGCAGGCGGCAAGGAACGAGCATGTCGACCTGCTGATCATGGATGTCGGCCTGCCGGACATGGACGGCCGGGAAGCCGTCAAGCTGCTGCGCAAGGGCGGCTTCCGGTCACCGATCATCATGCTCACCGGTCATGACACCGATTCCGACACCATCCTCGGCCTGGAAGCCGGCGCCAATGATTATGTCACCAAGCCGTTCCGCTTTGCCGTGCTGCTGGCGCGTATTCGCGCCCAGCTGCGCCAGCATGAACAGAGCGAAGACGCCACCTTCACCGTCGGGCCCTATACCTTCAAGCCAAGCCAGAAACTGCTGCTCGACGACAAGGGCGCCAAGATCAGGCTGACGGAAAAGGAAGCCGCGATCATCCGCTATCTCTACCGGGCCGATCAGAAGGTGGTCACCCGCGACGTGCTGCTGGAGGAAGTCTGGGGCTACAATTCAGGCGTCACCACCCACACGCTCGAAACCCATGTCTATCGCCTGCGTCAGAAGATCGAGGCCGATCCTTCGAACGCCGAAATTCTGGTCACCGAAAGCGGCGGCTACAAGATCATCCCGTGATCCTGCCGAACCCGCCCATGTCTGATGCTGTCTGGCATTTTCGACCTCAAGGAGTGCATCCGTGGCTCTGAATGATGACATTGCCCTGCTTTCGATCGTGCCGCTGTTTCGCGACATCAGCGAGGACAAGCTGCGCCTGATCGCCTTTGGCGCCGAACGCAGGCGGATGCAGCCGGGACAGATGCTGTTTCGCGAAGGCACCCCGGCTGATTGCGCCTTTGTCGTCGCCGACGGCCGCTTTGAACTGACCCGGGCCGGCAAGGACGGACGAGCCGTTCAACTGGGTTTTGCCGAGCGTGGCACCCTGCTCGGTGAGCTGGCAATGGTCACGTCGGTCGACCGTTCGATGACGGCGATTGCGCCCGACAATGCCGAAGTGATCCGCATCAACCGGCCGCTGTTCCGCCGCATGCTGGAAGAATATCCCGACATCGCCGGCATTGTCCGCCAGCGCATCGACGAAAACCTCGCAGCGCTCAATGCCGATCTGGGAAAGATCGCCGGACGCTTCGCCAGCTGAGAGACTACAGCGTCCTTTGAAATGATGCATGTACGTTATCACTCGATTGAATCCAATTGAGCGCGACATGCAGTAAGGCTTCAGAAATCGAAATGGGCCGTTACCGGCACGTGGTCGGACGGCCGTTCCCAGCCGCGGGCTTCGCGCAGCACGTCGATGCGCTTGAGCGCCGGCGCCAGGTCGGCTGACGACCAGACATGGTCGAGCCTGCGGCCACGATCGGCGGCATCCCAGTCCTTGGCCCGGTAACTCCACCAGGTGAAGATCTTCTCTTCCGGCGGAATGTGCTTGCGGATCAGGTCGACCCAGCCGCCCGCCTTCTGCATCGCCAGAAACGCCTCGGTCTCGACCGGCGTGTGACTGACAACTTTCAGAAGCTGCTTGTGCGACCAGACGTCGGTTTCCAGTGGCGCGATGTTAAGATCGCCGACCAGTATCGAGGACACGCCATTGGCCTGTTCGGCCTCGGCGTGAAGCTGTTTCATCTCTTCGACGAAATCGAGCTTGTGGGCAAATTTCTCATTGATCTCGCGGTCCGGCTCGTCACCGCCCGCCGGCACATAGAAATTGTGGATCCGGATCCGTCGCGAGCCTGGGGCTTCCACAATCGCCGAAACATTTCTTGTGTGATCGATCTCGCAATAGGTCTTGCGCTGATCATCCGACAATGGCAGCCGCGAGATGATGGCGACGCCGTGGTAGCCCTTCTGGCCATGGATCGCCATGTGCTCGTAGCCGAGCTTGCGGAAGGCCGCGCTCGGGAAGGCATCATTGGGGCACTTGGTTTCCTGCAGGCACAGCACATCGGGCTGATGCGCTTCGAGAAAATGCTGGACCAGCGGCATCCGCAGCCGCACGGAATTGATGTTCCAGGTGGTAAGGGAGAATGCCAAATCGAAATTGCCTTCGTGGATGAGAACCTGCCCGTATGTGGCCGATTAGGCCCCCAAGGGCAAGCCGATCCGGCCGGTCAGGGCCGAATCGAGGTTCATCCACAATCTATTGAGGCTGTCAGGCGACAGGCAGCCGCCGTCTAGCGTTCGCTCGGCTTCTTTGTCGGCTGAACCTGCGCATAGGGAACTTCGAACACGTCCTCGGCAAACCGGACACCGGACTGCACATTGAAGATCATCACCGACGTGTCCTTGCCCTGCGCATCACGGATCGTCCATTGCCGCAATTCGAAACTCTCCGGGTCGAACATCATCGAAATCGTCGAATCGCCGAAGATCGACTTGTTGCCCAGGACGATGGTGGTCAGATCCGGATCTTCCTTGACCGAGCGCACGGTCTCGCCCGAAAGATCGATGCGTTCTGACAACAGCAGTTTCAGCGGTGTCTTGCCTAAGGGATAGAGATCCCAGGTCCTGAGCTTGCGGTTGCCGATGACGACGTTCTTTCCGTCGGCAATCACCCTGACGGCGGACGGCGCTTCATAGTTGAAACGCAGCTTGCCGGGCCGCTCGATGAAGAACTTGCCCCCGGTCTGCTCGCCATTGGGTCCAAACTGGATGAACTCGCCGGTCATCGTCTTGACCGAGGCAAAATGGTCGGCGACCCTCTGTGCCGCTTCCGCCGAACGCGCAGCACCGGGAAAGCCGACAAGCCCGGTGGCGACCGCCATCAGCGACAATCCAAATCCGAGGCCTCCGCCCAGAATTGCCCGGCGGGACGCCTCATGCCGTGTGATCGTGGTGGAAGTGGTCTGCTTCGGCATCTCTGTCTCCGTTTGATTTCGGCATCTGTCTCGCCCAAGACTGCGGCGCCAGTGTGACGCGCGGCACCGCATCCGGAGAAGTCTAGCGCGGGTCGATTTCGTCTTCGGTTGGCACCAGGATTTCGCGTTTTCCGGCATGGTTGGCGGCACTGATCACGCCTTCGTTTTCCATCCGCTCGATCAGTGAGGCGGCACGGTTGTAGCCGATGCCGAGCCGGCGCTGGATGTAGGATGTCGACGCCTTGCCGTCGCGCAGTACCACGGCCACCGCCTGGTCATAGGGATCGTCCGACTCGGCCATGTTGCCGGTACCTGCGGGACCGCCGCCGGACTCTTCTTCCTCGTCCTCCTCGGTGATCGCGTCGAGATATTCCGGCACGCCCTGGGTCTTGAGGAAGGAGACGATGTCCTCGACTTCCGTGTCCGAGACGAAGGGACCGTGCACTCGCTGGATCCGTCCGCCGCCGGCCATGTAGAGCATGTCGCCCATGCCCAAGAGCTGCTCGGCGCCCTGCTCGCCCAGAATGGTCCGCGAATCGATCTTCGATGTGACCTGGAAGGAAATTCGGGTCGGGAAGTTGGCCTTGATGGTACCGGTGATGACGTCGACCGATGGGCGCTGCGTCGCCATGATCACGTGGATACCGGCGGCACGAGCCATCTGCGCCAGCCGTTGCACCGCGCCCTCGATATCCTTGCCGGCAACCATCATCAGGTCAGCCATCTCGTCGATCAGCACGACGATATAGGGCAGCGGTGTCAGATCGAACTCTTCGGTCTCGTAGACTGCCTCGCCGGTTTCGCGGTCGAAACCGGTCTGGACGGTGCGGGTGATCGGCTCGCCCGAAGCCCTGGCCTGCTCAACCCTCGAGTTGAAACCGTCGATGTTGCGCACACCGATCTTGGCCATGTTCTTGTAGCGCTGTTCCATCTCGCGGACGGTCCATTTCAGCGCCACGACGGCCTTTTTCGGGTCTGTCACCACCGGGGTCAGCAGATGCGGGATGCCGTCATAGACCGAAAGCTCGAGCATTTTCGGGTCAATCATGATCAAGCGGCACTTGGACGGATCCATCCGGTACAGGATCGACAGGATCATGGTGTTGATCGCCACCGACTTGCCCGAGCCGGTGGTACCGGCAACCAGCACATGCGGCATCTTGGCGAGATCGGCAATCACCGGCTCACCGCCGATGGTCTTGCCCAGCGCCAGGCCAAGCTTGGCCTTGGAGGTTTCGAAATCACGGCTGGCGATCATTTCGCGCAAGTAAACGGTTTCTCGCTTCTGGTTCGGCAACTCGATACCGATGGCGTTGCGTCCCGGAACCACGGCAACACGAACCGCAATCGCGCTCATCGAGCGGGCAATATCGTCGGCAAGCCCGATCACCCGCGAAGACTTGATGCCGGGGGCGGGTTCCAGTTCGTAAAGGGTGACGACCGGACCGGGCCGGACGTGAATGATCTCGCCCTTGACGCCAAAATCCTGCAGAACACCTTCGAGCATGCGCGCATTCTGTTCCAGCGCCTGCGGTGACAATGTAGAATCCCTGGCAACATTCGGTGCCTCCGACAGCAGGTGCACCGACGGCAGCGAGAAGCCCTGATCGTCCAGCATCGAGCCCTGGGCGTCGCGATGCACGCGGGCGCTTGGCTTGGGACGCTCGGCCGGTGCGGAAATGCGCGGCGACGGGGTGGCCCTTGCCGGCGCCGGCGCCGCCTGCGGCTGCCAGTCGGATGCGGGATCATCGTCATAGTCCATATCGTCCGACAGGATGCCCGCGGGAAGCGCCTCGTCTTCGATGTCGAACGGTGGTGCGTCGTCAACCGCTACCGGTTGCGTGCGCGCAGCCGACGCAAAGCCCGGTTCGATGCGCTCACCCACCGGGCGAACGGCCGGCGCCTCATAGAGATCGCCAGAGCCGTCCTCATAGACGCCATTCAGGTCGAGCGGTGAATCCGGCATGACCCGCTTGCGCAGGTTGGCCAATCCCCTCAACCGGCGCACACGACCCCGCGCGGTAAACCAGGCATGGGTTACGGCTCCAAGGATCAGCGAGCCGCTTGAGGCCTCGTCGACTTCTTCGTCCTCTTCGACGGCCGCTGCGTTGCTTTGCTCGGACACGGCGGCTCTGCCGACCAGGCCGGCGCCAAACAGCAGCAACCAGCAGGCCACCGGAGCAATCAGCAGGCCCAGGATCACGGCAACAAGACCGGACGGGAAGCCACCGATGAAGACAGAGGGTATCTTCAACGCCATGTCACCCAGTACGCCACCCAGGCCATTGGGCAGCGGCCAGCTCTCCGAGCGGGGCAGCAACCCGAACAGCGCCGCGGTCAACCAGGCGCCGCCGAACCAGGCGGCTCCGCGGCGCGGCATCCGGTCGACCGGACGATTGCGCAGCAGACCGATCGCCCAGAACAAGGCGGGCAACAGGCCGACAACGCCCGCCAGTCCGAAGAACTGCATGATCATGTCGGCAAAGGCGGCACCGGTGAAGCCCAGCGCATTGTTCGGCACGGCGCCATTGGCGTTGGAAAAACTCGGATCCGCCACGTTCCAGGTGGCAAGCGCGGCAATGGCAAGCACCAGCCCGGCAAGGACAGCCAGGCCGATGACAAACCGGATCTGCCGTCGCACCAGCTCGCCCAGCAAGCTGTTGTGAGTAGAAACACCTGACGAGAGGGAGGATGAGCCTGACTGCATGGGTACACAATGTCCGAATCGGGTTTTGGGCCCTTGCGAGCCCATTTGCAGCCGATCTAACCACTGGCGGGTTAATACGGCATTAACCATGCATGCGCCTGGTCCGGCATTGTTCCCGCTTCAAACGCAAGACGCGGCCCGGAGATCCGGGCCGCGTCGGTTTTGACCTGTCCTGGGGGCGGTATCAGCCGTGGTAGGCGGCTTCTCCGTGCGAGGCCAGGTCCAGACCCTGCCGCTCGTCTTCGACGCTGACGCGCAGCCCAAGGGCCATGTCGACGATCTTGAACAAAACGAAGGAGAGGATACCGCACCAGACGATGGTGATGCCGACAGCCGAGGCCTGAATCACGAACTGCGATGCGACGGCATAGTCTTCGCCACCCGAGCCGCCGAGGCCCGGCATGTTGACCACAGCTGTGCCCAGCGCACCGACAATGCCGCCAACGCCATGGATGCCGAACACGTCGGCCGTGTCGTCATAGCCGAACTTGTTCTTCACCACCGCCACGAAGTAGTAGCAAACGCCCGAAGAGACGGCGCCCAGCGCAATGGCGCCAACCGGCCCGGCAAAGCCCGCCGCGGGCGTGACCGCGACGAGACCGGCGATCATGCCCGAGACCGCGCCGAGCAGGGAAGCCTTGCCGCGGTGCAATGTCTCGATCACGGTCCAGGCCAGGATGGCGCCGGCGGTGGCCGTAAACGTGTTGATCATGGCGAGCGCTGCGCCGGCATTGGCTTCAAGGTTGGAGCCGGCATTGAAGCCGAACCAGCCGAACCAGAGCAAAGCCGCGCCGACCATGGTCAGCGTCATCGAATGCGGCGCCATCATGTCGCGGCCGAAACCGGTGCGCTTGCCGACCATGATCGCACCGATCAGGCCGGCGATACCGGCATTGATGTGCACGACCGTTCCGCCGGCAAAATCAAGCGCGCCCATCTTGAACAGCAGGCCATTGGCGTCCCACACCATGTGCGCAACCGGGAAGTAGACGATGGTGACCCACAGCGCGGTAAACAGCATGATCGCCGAGAACCGGATGCGCTCGGCAAAGGCGCCGACGATCAGCGCCGGCGTGATGCAGGCAAAGGTCATCTGGAAGGCGATGAAGATGTATTCGGGGATCATCACGCCGTCGGTGAAGGTGGCAGCTTCGCTGGCCGGCGTCACGCCTGCCAGGAACAGCTTGCCGGTTCCGCCCCAAAACGCGCTTTCAGAGCCGCCAAAGGCAAAGGAATAGCCGTAGAATACCCAGATCACCATCACCAGTGCGGTGATGGTGGTGCACTGGATCAGCACCGACAGCATGTTCTTGGTGCGCACCAGCCCGCCATAGAACAGCGCCAGGCCGGGAAGGATCATCAGCAGCACCAGGATCGTCGAGACCAGCATGAAGGTGGTGTCGCCCTTGTCCATGGTGGTTGCAGCTTCCTGGGCGAAGGCGGGAGCAGCGAAGGCGGCGAGTGCGCCTGCTGCCATCAGCCCGAGCCGAAGCGGGGATGTGTGTGACATCTGAAGTGTCATGGATTAGGTCTCCTGTTGCCTTACAACGCGTCGGCGTCGGTTTCGCCGGTGCGGATACGCATGGCCTGGTCAATCGAATAGACGAAGATCTTGCCGTCGCCGATCTGGCCGGTCTTGGCCGACGTCGCGATAGCCTCGACCGCCTTGTCCACCGCATCCGATGCCACCGCGATCTCGATCTTCAATTTCGGCAGGAAGCTCACCGCGTATTCCGTGCCGCGATAGATCTCCGTATGCCCCTTCTGTCTGCCGTAGCCTTTGACTTCGCTGACGGTCAGGCCCTGAATGCCGATGCCGGTAAGGGCTTCGCGCACCTCGTCCAGCTTGAACGGCTTGATGATGGCCATCACAATTTTCATCTGGTTTCCCATCCTTGTTGTCCGCGGCCATGCCGCCTCTCCTGACAGGCTCCCCAGCACGCGCTGGGTACCCCGCCTGAAAGCAACACAAACAAATGCCGTGCCAGTTTCGAAAAAACCGAACAAGGCATTGGGAATATTGATTTATTTCAGGATATGGGATTCAGCACGGCGTAGTGCCGCGTTGCGAGAGTTCAATTATTAGGCAATAATTAACGAATGCACAATAATTAGGCTTTTGCCCGATCTCGAATCAATCCCTCTTGCGCAACAGAGGCAATCAGCTTGCCGTCACGCTGGTACAGGCTGCCCCGCGTGAAGCCGCGGCCACCATTGGTGTTGGGTGAATCCATGCTGTAAAGCAGCCAGTCATCGAGCCTGCAAGGCCTGTGAAACCACATCGCATGATCGAGGCTTGCGACCTGCAGATCGCGGTCGAACACCGAGCGGCCATGGGCAAACAGGGCCGTGTCGAGCAGCGTCATGTCCGACAGATAGGCGAGGATGGCCGCCTGGATGATCTGGTCGTCGGGCACCGGGCCGGTGGTCCGGACCCAGACCTTTTGCTCGGCGTCCAGTTTGCGATCAGATACATAATGCTCCAGCGATAGCGGCCGGACCTCGATCGGTCGTTCGCGCTCCCAGTAGTTGCGGATATGGTCGGGCGCACCGGAAAGGAATGCTTCGCGCATTTCTTCCTTGCCCGGCAGGTCCTGCGGCTGCGCCACCTGCGGAATCGGATCCTGGTACTCAAGCCCTTCTTCCGCCTTCTGGAAGGACGCCGACAGCGAAAAGATTGCCTTGCCGTGCTGGATCGCCACCACAGAGCGGGTGGCAAAGCTCATCCCGTCGCGGATCCGGTCGACTTCATAGATGATCGGCGCCTCGGGATCTCCCGGCCGCATGAAATAGGCATGCAGCGAATGCACCGGCCGGTCCGCCGCAATCGTCCGTTGGGCCGCAACCAGCGCCTGGCCGATCACCTGGCCGCCAAACACCCGCTGCCAGCCGACCTGCGGACTGGTCCCGCGAAACAGGTCTTGCTCGAGCCGTTCGATATCGAGGCTGGTGAGCAATTGTTCCATGGCAGTGGGAGCAGGACGCGACATTTTGGTGTTCTCGCAGAGGTGGGCTGGACGGTGACAATGCGGTATACGGTGTCAGGACGCCGCTGCAAAGACCGGAGCTGTCTTTAGCGGCGCAACGGCCGGAATGATGGGCCGCCCTGTGGCAGCCGAGCGGGTATCACGAGAAGGAAGCATGCGATGACGACCGAGAGCCTCGATATTCTGGTGTGTGGCGGCGGATATGTCGGCCTCTCCACCGCTGTGGCGCTGAAACTCGCAAGCCCCTCGCTCGAGATCGCCGTCATCGATGCCGCGCCTGCCGAAGTCTGGCGCAAGGACCAGCGCGCCTCGGCCATTGCCGCGGGCGCCAAGAACCTGCTCAGGACCCTTGGTGTCTGGGATGCGATCGAACCTCAGGCCCAGGCCATCAACGACATGGTGATCACCGATTCGCGCACCTCCGATCCGGTGCGCCCGGTGTTCCTGACATTTGACGGCAAGATCGAGGATGGCGAACCCTTCGCCCACATGGCCCCGAATGTCGCCATGGTCGCCGCCCTGCGCGACAAGGCCGCCGAAATCGGCGTCGAAATTCATCAATCCGCAGCTGCAACCGCGCTCGACATCACCGAGCGCGACGCCCGCGTCGAAACAAAGGATGGCCGTGTGTTTTCGGCCCGGCTTGTCGTCGCCGCCGACGGCGTCAAGTCCAGCCTGCGCGAGATGGCCGGCATCAAGACCCAGCATTGGGAATACGGCCAGTCGGGCATTGTCACCACTGTCGCCCATGAGCGGCCGCACAATGGCCGCGCCGAGGAACACTTCCTGCCTTCGGGCCCTTTCGCCATCCTGCCGCTCACCGGCAACCGTTCGTCGCTGGTCTGGACCGAGCGCACCGAGGCGGCCAACAGGCTGGTTGCCGAGGATGATTTCGTCTTCGAGGCCGAACTTGAACGCCGTTTCGGCCACCATCTGGGCGCTTTGAGCATTGAGGGCGGCCGCCGGGCCTTCCCGCTGGGGCTGACGCTGGCGCGTGAATTCGTCCGGCCCCGGCTGGCGCTGGCCGGCGACGCCGCCCACGGTATTCATCCCGTCGCAGGTCAGGGTCTCAATCTCGGCTTCCGCGATGTCGCCGCCCTGGCCGAGACCGTGGTCGAAGCCAACCGGCTCGGCCTCGATATCGGCTCCCTGACGGTGCTCGAGCGCTACCAGACCTGGCGGCGGTTTGACACGGTACGCATGGGAGTGACCAGCGACGTGCTGACTCGCATGTTTTCCAACGACATCACGCCGCTGCGGCTGATCCGCGATTTCGGTCTCGGCCTTGTCGACCGGATGCCGGCCATGAAGCGCTATTTCATCAACCAGGCAGCCGGCATTCCCGATGCCTCCGGCCCGCGGCTGTTGCGCGGCGAGGCCATCTGAGCCACGCGCGGCTTTTCTCACCAGGGTCGCGGCTCTAGGCAGCGATCTGCAGGCTCTGCTCGGCCCGGCGCAGGCTTTCGGTCAGCACGGTCATGTCGTTGAACGCATGCGCCAGTGCGATGCCGCCCTGCCATTCGATCACCACCGCGCGGGCCCGTCCCAGCGCAATGGACGGCCGCGGCCCGGTTTTCTGCAGCTCGCGGGCAATGAAACTGACCAGCAGCTCGAAGCTCTGGCCGGCACGCGCCGAGGCCTCGGGTGCCGCTCGGCGAAAGTCACGGACGGCGGCACTGATCGGGCAGCCATTGTCCACCCGGCTGCGGTTGGACTGGCTCAGCCGCTGCAACAGGAAGCGGATGCGCTCGCGCGGGTCCGGCGATGCCGCTTCGGCCTCAAGGATCAGCGATTGCGTTTCGTCGACAAACACGATCGCGACCGCCAGCGCCAGCTCGGCCTTGGTCCGGAAATAGTAAAACATGTTGCCCTGCGGCACACCGGCCGCGCGGGCGATGTCGGCAATGCTGGTGGCCGCAAACCCGTTCATCCAGAACAGCCGCGCGGCGGCGGCCACAATCGCCTCGCGTCTCTGATCGCCTTTTTTCGACATCAAGCCCGCCTTTGTGATTTGGATGGCTGACTTATATTCAGGCAAATGACTGCCTGCGGTCAAGCGCATGCAGGAACGGCATTAAATGGCGCGGATGTTCAGTCCTTGTCCGGAAGCTCGCGCGCTTCGGAAACCAGCATGATCGGAATCCCGTCACGTACAGGGTAGGCCAGATTGGCCCGCTTCGAGACCAGTTCTTCCTTGTCCGCATCAAACTCCAGCGGCCCGTAGGTCAGCGGGCACACCAGCAGCTCGAGCATCTTGACGTCGACAACGCCCCTGGCTCGGATACCCTTTGTCGGCTCGGTCGGTTGGGTCATTATGCTCGGACACGCCTATTGCAGAACAGGTCCATGATCGTCCGAATCGCGCGCCAGGGCAATCTCGGTGATGGCAATCAACGTCTCTGCCCGGATTTTGAGATTGTCCGCCTCCAGCAGCGCCTGCTTTTCCGCTGGACCGTAGGGCGACATCATCGACAGCGAATTGACCAGAGATTCGGTGCTTGCCCGTTCGACGGAGCTCCAGTCGGCTTCCAGATCATTGGCTTCAAGATAGGCCCTGAAGCTCTCCAGCAGTGCCTTGCGGTCAACTTCCTTGCCTTCATCGCCCGCTTCCAGGTCGCCGAGGAAGGGCGAAATCCGGCATATCCGGTAGGGCTTGCGCTCTTGCACCAGCTCTTCGCCGATCCGGAACCTGCACACGCCGCCAAGGGTGATGACGTAGCGGCCATCCCCGGTTTCGGCAAAGGAGGTAATGCGTCCAAGACAGCCGACACGGCAAAGGTCTTCAACCGGGCCCTTGCCAGTCTTCGTATCCACCAGCGCCGGCTGGATCACGCCGATCAACCGGTCGGAACTCATCGCATCATCGAGCATTGAAAGATATCGCGGCTCGAAGATGTTGAGCGGCAGCTGCGCGCCCGGCAGCAGCAACGCGCCCGACAACGGAAACACCGGAACCTGCTCCGGAATATCAGCTTCAACCCGATAGGATTTGTTTCCGACCTGCATGCCACTATGCCCCACTGTTCACCACACCCCGTGATGTGGTGCAAAGCCCCAAAATCTCAAGGGCCGGAGTGCGATTCGGTTCTCAGGAGAAAAGCAGTGACGACAGCTTGCGCCGGGCCGACAGGGTCGCCTGATCGACCGGCCCCCAGGCTTCGAAAAACTCGAGCAGCATCTTGCGCGCCGCCTCGTCCTCCCATTTCGGATCCTTGCGCATGATCGTGAACAGCTCGTCGGCAGCCGCGTCCCTGTGGCCCTTTGCGTTCAGGATCTTGGCAAACTGGATCCGCGCCTCGTGATCGTCCGGGTTCGAAGCCAGGCGCGCTTCGAGCTCGACCGGGTCACCCAGTTCGGCCACTTCCTTGGCCATCTCGAGACGCTTGAAAACCGAGGCAATTTCGGGGTCCGTGCGCTCTTCCACCGGCACCGCATTGAGCAGTTTCTCCGCACGGTCGAGTTCACCGGCCGCCAGCATGCACGCAGCCATCCCGGTTATCGCGCCGACATGGCCCTGATCCATCTGCAGAACCGCGCCGAAACCACGCGCTGCAGTCTCGACGTCGCCTGCGGCCAGCGCCTCGCGCGATTGCGTCACGATCTGTGCGATCTGCTCATCTGCAGACGATGCGGGCGCGGGGCCTGCCACCTTGTCGATGAACTCCCGGATCTGGCTTTCCGGCAGCGCGCCCATGAAACCGTCCACCGGCTTGCCCCCGGCGAAGGCCACCACGGCGGGAATCGACTGGATGCCCATCTGTCCCGGGATGGCCGGGTGATCGTCGATGTTGAGCTTGACCAGCTTGACCCGGCCTTTGGATTCATTGACCACCTTCTCGATGATCGGCGTCAGCTGCTTGCAGGGCCCGCACCACGGCGCCCAGAAATCCACCAGCACGGTGGCATCCCGCGAGGCCTGGATCACATCGGCGGTGAAGCCGGCGGTCGTGGTGTCGGAAATCAGATCTCCTGCCACGCCACCACTCTGGGCCGCGGCCTGAGCGGGCTGCTGGGCAGGCTTGGCCTGGTCGCCAAAGGTAACCGTGCCGCTCATCTGGCCACCGGAAGCCGGCGCATAGGGGTTGTCATAGTCGCTCATGGGTCTGATTCCGTGCCTGCTGAAAAGATACTGCTATCAAAGTCGTGTTTCAGACCGAAACTTTCAAGATCTTCGGCTCATGCCCGGTATGGGCGAGGAAGCGCTTCAGGTCGTCCCGTCCGATGGATGTCGTGGCATCATTGCTCAACGGATGGGCGTTAATAGTGTCATGCTCCAGAAGCGGAGCGTCAATGACGATTGTCACCTCGTGCTCCGGATCGTTGATCGCGCAGAAGATCGTCACCGAGCCCGGCGTCACGCCGAGCTTTTCCATCAGTGCTTCGGGCTTGCCGAAGGACACCCGGCCACTGGCACCGATCAGGCCATGGATCGTCTTCAGGTTCACCTCGGCGTTTTCTTCCAGCGTCACCAGGAAATAGGCGCCCTTCTTGTCCTTCAGGAACAGGTTCTTGGTATGCCCGCCGGGGATTTCGTCACACAGGACCTGTGATTCCGCAACGGTGAAAACGGGTGGGTGATCGACAGTCGGATGCGCGATTCCAAGCGCATCGAGGCAGTCAAACAGGTCCTGGCGGGTCTTCGGCATGGGATCAACTCTTGCTGGTTGCACGGTCAATTCGGGTCCGGCTGATCCAGGGCGGGATACGGCTCGCCTGTTGTCAGCCTAGATTTGCGTTCTTGATAGGCAACCCTGCAGACCAGCGCAATGCCTGGCATTTTCAAAGCAGATCCGCTTCACGCCCACAGACCGCCCGCTTGCCGCAAGCCCCTCAAATCACCCGCAAATGCGATATAGTGCAAATCACTGAAAATTCCCTGTTGCAATTGAAAGCAGGTTGCGCCATATAGCGCCGGTCCGGGCCGAACAGCCTGGGCAGCCGGTCCGAGTTACCCACGGATCTGGTGATGAGCGGGCGTAGCTCAGGGGTAGAGCACAACCTTGCCAAGGTTGGGGTCGGGCGTTCGAATCGCCTCGCCCGCTCCATTTTTCCAGGACACACAAGGCCTCGGTTTTCCGGGGTTTTTTGTTGTCTGGAGACCGCCCCCAAAGCACGCAAATCGGAAAAAGCCCGGGCTGCCATCCTATGCACGGCCGCCAATCGGATCGTCCTGCCAACTGCAGGCGCAACCCATCCAGGCAGATGCCCACAGGCCGCTGAGACGCCTTGATGGGTTGCATGTAGGTTGCCGTTCAAGCGAAGCGATTCGAACGCTACTCTGCGCTAGATGAAATGCAGGCTGATCGGTTTGCCGGCGATCATTTCCACATTGATCCTGAACCCGAACAATGTCTCCAGAACATCGGGCCGTATCACCTCTTCACTGCTGCCATCGGCGACAATCCTGCCATCGCGCATTCCCACGATCCGGTCCGCATGGACCGCGGCATGATTGAGGTCATGCAGCACGATGATGATGCTCCGGTCTGTCGTGTCCGCCACGTGGCGCAGGGTGCGCATGAGTTCGCGGGCGTAGAAAATGTCGAGATTGTTGAGCGGCTCGTCAAGAAGCATGTAATCCGTGCCCTGGGCAAAACACATCGCCGCCCGCACCCTCTGCCGCTGTCCACCGGACAGCGTGTCGACGAACTTGTCTCTGATGTCGCCCAGATCGAAGATCTCGAGCGCCTTTGCAGCTTCATCGTGATCCTCTTGCGTCGGCCGTCCCTGGTGGTGCGGGAATCGCCCGAACTGCACCAACTCGCCAACTCGCAGCCGCCCGGCCACGCTGTTGTCCTGCGGCATCACCGACAGGCGGCGGGCAAGCGTGCGCGAGGGAGACTGCGTCACATCCAGCTCCTCCACCGTGATCCGGCCCGAGGTGATCGGCACCAGCCGCGCCATCGCCGACACCAGCGTCGACTTGCCGGCGCCATTGGGCCCGATCAGCGCGGTGATGCCGCCCTTGGCAAGCTCCAGATTGATGTCCTGCAGGATCGGCGTACCGGACAGGGAAACGGAAACATTCTCGACTTTGATCACCATTGCCTCCGGTGAAACAGGATGACGATGAAGGCGATACCGCCGAAGAATTCGATCAGCACACCCAGCGGCACGGCATTGCCGAAGCCGTGGCTGAGCAAGGTCTGGCCACCGACAAGAAGAATGATGCCGACCAGGCAGCTTGCGAGGATCGTGTGGCCGTGACGGCTGGTGTCGACAAGCTTGCGGCCAAGCGCCACCACCAGCAGGCCCAGAAACGTCACCGGGCCGACAAGCGCCGTGGAGACAGCCACCAGCGCACCCACAAGCACCAGCATGGCGACTGAAAAGAGCCGCCAGTTGACACCCAGGCCGATCGCCGTCGGCTTGCCCAGCAGCAGGACATCCAGCGCGTGGCGCGCCCGCCAGCAGATGATCAACGCGATGAGCGTCAACACGACACTGGGCAGCAACAGCTCCGCGTTCACCGAGTTGAAATTCGCATAGCTGACATTCTGCACAACCGCAAAATCATTCGGATCGATCATCCGCGCCAGCAACGAAGACAGGCTGCGGAACAAGACCCCCAAAACGATCCCGCCCAGCAGCATCAGCACGAGGGCGTTGGAATAGCGCAGCAGCGGCAGGAACAGGGCGAGAGCAAGCCCGATCATCAGCACGACTTCGACGGAAAACTTTGCTTCGGGATCCAGCGCCGCATAGCCAAGACCGCTCAGCGAGAAGACCAGCACCGTCTGCAGCAGGATGTAAAGCGCGTCCATGCCCATGATCGAAGGCGTCAGGATGCGGTTGGCGGTAATGGTCTGAAACACCAGCGTCGACAGCGCCACGGAAACCGAGACCAGCAGCAGGGCAAGCAGCCGCACCCCTCTCAGCTCCATCGCAAACAGCACATCGCCGCGGATATTGACCGTCATGAACAGCACGATCATGACCAGGGCGACGGCAGCAAGGCTCAACAGACGCCGGTCAGACATGGCGGAAGGACCGGTTGAAGATCAGCAACAGGAAGGCCGCAGCGCCGACAACACCCATGACGGTGCCGGCGGGGATCTCGTAGGGAAACCGGATCAGCCGCCCGCAAATATCGGAAACCAGCACCAGCACTGCCCCGCCAAGCGCCACCAGCGGGATCGCCCGGCGCACATCATCACCCAGAAGGCGTGCGACCGACGCAGGCACGACAAGCCCGACAAAGGGCAAAGCGCCCACCGTTGCGACTGTCAGGCCGGAGACGATGGAAACAATCAACAGACCGACCCGCAGCGTGGCCTTGAAATCCAGACCCAGACCGGTGGCAGTTGCCTGGCCGAGCGAAAGGATCGTCAACCGGTCCGCCACCCACCAGGCAGCCACCATGACAGCGGCTATCAGCCAGAGAATTTCATAGCGGCCGCGCATGATTCCGGAGAATTCGCCACTCATCCAGACATCCAGGAACTGCAGCAGGTCGTAGTGCCAGGCAAGGGCAGTGGCCAGCGCGCCGATGATGCCGCCATAGACAATCGCAAACAGCGCCACGACATAGGGATCCTCCGGAGGCAACTGTCGCACCAGCCGGAGAAACAGCGCTGTTCCGATACAGGCGGCAGCACTTGCCACCAGAACCTTGAGAAAAATCGATGTCGCCGGCGCCAGGATGGTGATGGCGAGAATGCCAAGCGCGGCACTTTGTCCTGTGCCCGAAATCATCGGATCGACGAAGCGGTTGCGCACCAGGCTTTGCATCACCAGCCCGGCGATTGCGAGGCTCGCGCCCGTCAGCACCACCGCCAGGGTGCGCGGCAAGCGGCTGCTCAGGACCAGATCTAGATTGGCGGCAGCGTCGCCGCTGAAGACATTTCCAACGCCGACGCCAAGACTGACGCCGCTCAGCACCACAAGCAACGACGCAGCTGTAATGATCCAGGCAGTCGCCGGTGACAGCCGCTTGCGCTGTAAGCTCATCGCGCTGTCGAAAAGCCCGCTGCCAGACTGTCGATGACTTCCATCGTGGCCCGTGCGCCGCCGGCTGCGATGTAGACATTTGCCGATGGCGCATAGATCACCTGGCCCGACTTCCAGGCCTTGGTCCGCCGGATCAGCGTGTTGTCCAGGGTGGACTTGGCATTCTGCTCGTTCGAGCCGATGGCCGCAGCTCTGTCGACGACGATGAGCCAGTCCGGATCGATGTCTGCGACGAATTCGAATGACACGGCATCGCCGTGTTCACCGGCATCGATATCGGGATCAGCAGCCGGAACACCCAGCACGGTGTGAACCCAGCCGAACCGCGATCCGGGCCCGTAAACCGAAATCTTCGGACCATTGGTCATCAGGATAAGGGCGTTACCCTCACCTTCGATCGCTGCTTTCGCGCTTTCGATCTTGTCGTCGAGTTCGCTGACCAGGGCCTGAGCCTTGTCCGGCACGTCAAAGATTTCGCCATAATCGAGGATGCGCTGACGCATTTGCCCGATCAGGTCTTCTCCCCAGATGGTCATGTCGATGCTGGGCGCAACGCGGCTCGTCTCGGCCTGCTTCCCCGCGGAACGCCCGCCGACGACCACCAGCTCGGGCGCGAGCGCATTCAAGGCTTCGAGGTCGGGTTCGAACAGCGTCCCAACCACCTCTGCACCTGCGTATTTTGTCTGCAAGCGCTCGAGATAGAGATTGTTCGGCACGCCATCGATCTCGATGCCGAGGGCGTCCAGCGTATCGATCGCAGCGATGTCGAAGACTGCGATCCTTGCCGGGTTGTCCTTGACGGTCTGGGGTCCGGCATAGGTCTGCACTTCGGCAGCGTGACCCGGCATGCAGGTCGCGGCCATCAAAAAGGCGGCAGTGCAGAGTATTTTGTTCATGGTTCTCTTGTCTCGATAAGTCACCGGGCGCGACTGCACACAATCGCGCCCGGCAAGAAGGTTAGAATTTCGCCTTCAGCGACACCTTGAATGTCCGGCCGGGTTCACGCAGTGGGACAACGCTCGCATATTCGCCGCCATAGGTTGCCCGGGCCGAATAGGTCTCGTCGAAGATGTTGTTCACCGACGCCCGGAATGTCAGGTTCTCGTATTGCGTAGGCGTGTACTCTGCATAGGCATTGAAGACCTCATAGCCAGGCAAGGCCTGGCCAACCCCGCCGGTGGCGGTTGACGTGCTGTTTTCCGACAGAACGATCTGACCGCTCGCACCGATTGTCACGCCATGGTCCACGAACGTGTGCGCAGCTTCCAGCGTGAAGATCTGGCCGATAGGCGTGGTCAGGTAGTTGCCGTTATAGGAATCAGAGGCTGCACCATCGATCGTGGTGTCGATATTGGCATAACCGAGACGGGCAAAGCCGCTCGCCCAATTATACCCCAGCCCCAGCTCGAACCCGGTGCTCTTCATGTCCTTGTTCAATCCGGCGCCACCGCCCCAGCTGGGCGTACGCGCGTTGCTGATCGAGGTCTGAAACACCTTGCCGCTCAGGTCGAAATCGCCCAGACGCGCGGTCAGGCCGGCATAGACATTGTTTGACGTCACGGCTTCGACGCCGCCCGCATAGGTCCAGGCCGGGTTCTGGATGAAGTTTTCGGCCAGCGGAATCCCGCCGAACACGTGAGAAACGCCGGCGCTGGCCGTGAGGAAATCGGTCAGGTCATAGGCAGCGGAAAAATTGCCCGAGAGACCCGAAACATCGTTGGAATACCCGTTCGTCCCGGTGAAGCTCTGGAAATCGGCGCGGCCGCCGAAGGAGGTGTGCAGACGGTCGGTCAGATCCAGCCGTGCCTGCGCGTAGGCGCCGATATTGGAGGCCTTTTCCGCGCTGACATAGTTGGAGGCCCGGTTGGTCAGAAGCCTGTAATCCATGTCAGCTTTGTCAGAATAGAAATCGACGCCCGCAGTGACCGAACCATTGTCCAGGCCGAACCGGTTCTCGATCTTGCCGTTGAGGCTGTCGGTCTTGCCGTAGCTTTGCTGGTTTGTCTCGTCGATGTCGAGATTGGTGACGCTGTAGGCGAGCTGGATCGTCGGGTCCCACCAACCTGTCGGGGCTTCATGGGTATAGGTCATGACCACGTTCTGACGCGCCAGGTCATAGTTGCGCGTCAGAGGGACCGGGCGACCGCCCAGGATCTGGCCGATATTGGCCCGGTAGGGTCGGGCTTCATCATCATTCACGCGCTCATAGGAGAATTCCAGCCGGTGGCCTTCCTCGCTCTGATAGGCAACCTTGCCCAGCCCGCTGAGAAGCTGAGTTCCGGAGCCGATGATATCGGTTCCCGACCCGTCTTCCTGCAACCCGCCTTCGGCATATTTGAAGAAGCCGAGGAATTCAAAACCACCCTGCAGGCCGTAAAGCGCATTGCTGGTCGAAAACACGCCGCCATTGCTGGAATATTCGTTGAGCGTGTAGCCGCCGAAAGATTTGCCGTCCTCCAACAGATCGCGGACATCCTTGGTTTCGTACTGGACAGCGCCGGCAAGCGCGCCCGGACCCGCATCCGCCGGCGCGACGCCTGGATCGATGCTGACAGCCTTGAGCAGCGACGGATCGATCAGCGTGGTCGAGTTGTGGTGGAAAATCTTGTTGTTCTGGCGGCTTCCGTCAATCCGCACCGAGAGGTTGGTTTCCTCGACGCCGTTGACATAGAGCTTCTGCGACATGGGAAGCGAGCTCCCCACCGCGATGGTCGGCTCGGACGCAAACAGGTCCTGCAAGTCGACCGGATTGATCCGGACGAGATCCTCGTCGGTAACCTCAACCGCGTTGTCACTGGCACCGCTGGTGCCGATCACGATGCGGTTGAGTTCGGTCACGTCCTGCGCTTGAGCGTGAGCTGCGAGCGTCAAAAGGCTGACAGTGCTAACCAGGAAAAGGGCGGATTTGGACATGGAGCCTCCAGACATTACTCAGATGATGGTGGCTCGACTGAACTCGGTCTGGCTTCCGTTGGAGCCCAAATTGCATATATGATAATCAGACTCAAGTTTAAGTTTGGACTTTCCGACCATCGGGATTGGCTTGGCCACTGCGCCGATAGGCTGTTTTCTCGGGGCGAAGGTTCAGCCCGTCCATGAGGGGTGCTGATTCTGTGAGTGGGTCTGGCCACCCGGGCGAGCCGGATTTGACGCTCATCAAAGCGACAACCTCAAGAATCGCTGATAAGACGACAAGAACATTCCTGCGGCGCGGATGACGCGGTTGCCAGGGCGGGGTCCCGGCGAGGTCGCCAGCGAGGTCCCGGCCCGTCAAACCGGTCTGGCGCCACTCATATTCCGGACCCGACGCATGCATTCCATCATCACTGAACTCCTTATCGGCAGCCTGACCATCGTGGCCTCCACCGCCGTCATGATCGGGTTCGTGCTTGTCACCCTTCGCCTGGTTCGCAGGGCGGAGATCAATTACGCCGACCACCGGCCCGGGATCCTGCAGTTCTTTCTGATCCTGTCGAACGCGGTCCTGCTCATCCTGTTCGCAAACACGGTCTGCGTCTGGCTCTGGGCGTTGTTGTTCCATGTTCTCGGAGTCTTTCCCACACTCGAGGAGGCGGTCTATTTTTCCATGGTCTCGTTTACCACCGTCGGCTATGGCGATGTCGTTGTTGAACACAGTTGGCGCATTCTCTCCGGCTTTGTCGCCGTCAACGGGCTTCTGGCCTTCGGCGTTTTCACCGCGGTCCTGATCGAGATCATCCGCGGCCTGTCGGACCGCTACATTCCGCGACGGTGACCACTGCCCCCTCAATTCCTGCCCTCGAAAAGCCGAACCGCTTCCCTTATATGCACATTGACGGACTGACCGGCCCGACGAAGACGGACCGGAGGGCAAAAGGACTTCTTGATGGCACGCATCGATCAGACAGGGGATTGGAGAGACCGGCATGCCCCGTCTCTTGCCGAGTTCGAATCACTCGCCATTGACGCCTATGCCCAACTGCCTGACAGTTTCCGCAGCCATACCGGCAATGTGGCGATCATCGTCGCCGACTTTCCCGATGACGAAATTTTCGAGGACATGGGCCTGGAAACCCCCTTCGACCTGCTCGGCCTGTTCGAAGGCCGCGGCCTGACCCAGCGTTTCGCGATCGAGACCGGCGAACTGGCCAACAAGGTCATTCTCTACCGCCGTCCCATCCTCGACTACTGGGCCGAAAACGACGAGACCCTGGGCGACATCATAAGCCATGTCCTGATCCACGAGATCGGCCACCATTTCGGCCTCTCCGATGACGACATGGAGCGCATCGAGGCCGGCGTCGAATAGGGCTTCGCCCCGCCGCCCGTCAGCCGTCACCCCTCAGCCGGAGGCTGTCCACCGCAGATATCCCGCGTGATTGCTTCAAACATAGCAACACCCGGCCCGATCAATTCGTCGGGAAAGTCGAAATCGGGGTTGTGCAGCCGCGGATGATCTTCCCCGGACCCGAGCACGAACAGGCCGGATTTGGCGACGCTGCCGAAACGGCCGAAATCCTCGGACCAGCGGAACGGATCACCGACCTCGGCGCGGCTTGCCCCGAGCTTTGCTGCCGCGGCCTCGATCTTCTCCACCGCTTCCGCGTCATTGTGCCCGGCGGCAAAATTCTCATACCGGTCGAAGCTGACGCCCAGCCCGCCGGCCTCGGCCAGCCGCCGCGCCAGCATTTCGGCCTCGCCCATCAGTTCGGCCTGCAACCGGTCGTCAATCGCCCGCACTGTCACCCAGATGTCAGCCTCACCCGGCGAAATCCCGAAGGCCGCCTCGCCCAGCCGCGCATGCGACAGCGTGACCAGCGAGTGGCCGGAAGCATGGCCCAGCGTTTCCGGCAGTTCGGGAAGGGCCTCCATCAGCCGGCCCATGATCGCCGCGGGGCTGAGCCCGGCCTCGGGTTGCGCCGCATGCGATGTACGGCCCGACAGCCTGATTGCCAGGCCCTCGGAAGCAAATGTGAACGGACCGGACCGGACGCCCACCGCCCCAAGCGGCAGTCCCGGCAGGTTGTGCAATGCAAAGGCAAAATCCGGCCGAATCCGGTCGAACCGCGGGTCGTTGATCACGTCCGCAGCCCCGGCTCCGGTTTCCTCGGCCGGCTGGAACAACAGCACCACCCGGCCGCGGGCCGGCCGGTTTTCGGCCAGCTGCCGGGCAAGCCCGACCACGATCGCCATATGCCCGTCATGCCCGCACAGGTGGCCCTTGCCATCGATCTCGGAGTGCCAGCCGAACGTGGATATCTCGGTGATCGGCAAGCCATCAAGCTCGCAGCGAAACAGCACGGTGGGGCCCTCGATGCCACTGTCGTAGACAGCTGCTACCCCGTGCGTGCCCAGGTCACTGAGGATTTCGTCAGGCCGGCAGCGCTTGAGTTCCGCCACGATCCGGGCGGCAGTTTCCCGCTCCTGGCTGGAGAGCTCGGGCCGGCGATGAAGCTCCTGCCGCAAGGCGACCAGTTCCGCCGAAGCGGTTTGGCTGAGAAACCCGGTCAAGATCACTGCTCTCCAAGCTTCATGCCGGGCTCATACTCCTTGCCCTCGACATCCTTGGTCACGGCCTGGCCGCACTCCATCACGCCCGTCGCCGCATTGTACGCCAGGCTGGGCGAGCCATGCAGCTGCCAGCCCTTGGACAGGGCCAGGCTGACCTTGTGGCAAAAATCAGCGCCCTGGTCGGGCCCGGTTAGAAAGCGGTAGAGTTTCATGTCGCATGTCCTTCGTCTTGCCGCGCAGCGATCCGCTTGGCCTTTTCAATCAGCCGTTCGGCCATCTCCAGATGCAGCCGCTCGACCATTTTCCCGTCAAGACTGATGACGCCGCGGCCCTGGTTTTCCGGCAAGGCAAACGCGTCTGCTATCGCCCTGGCCTGCACAAGCTGGTCCGGTGCAATGCCAAAGGCCTGGTTCGCCGGCGCGATCTGCGCCGGGTGAATCAGCGTCTTGCCGTCAAACCCCATCGCCTGTCCGTCCACGCATTCGCGCACCAGACCCGCCTCGTCCCTGAAATCATTGTAGACCCCGTCAAGCACATCGAGACCATAGGCCCGGGCCGCCAGCACGATCTGCATCAGCCAGGATGACAGCCACGGCCGCCCCGGCAGCGACGCCACCCCGGTCTCCTTGAGCAGGTCGTTCGTTCCGGTAATGAAACAATCCAGCCGTGCCCCGTCCGTTCGCGCCATGCGCGCGATCTGGCCGGCATTCATCACCCCGCGCGGCGTCTCGATCATCGCCCACAATCTGAGCGCTGCCGGCGCGTCGGTCTGATCAAGCGCGTCTTCCACCGCCAGGATGTCCTCGGGCGCATCGACCTTCGGGATCAGGATCGCATCCGGCCTGCAGCCACGCGCCGCCAGCAGATCCTCGCTACCCCAGGGCGAGGACAACGAATTGATGCGGATGACTTTCTCCATTCCAGCCGGCAGGGCCGCCGCCCGGCCATCGCTGAAGAAACGCCTGAGGCTTTCGCGCGCCTCGTCCTTCGCACCGGGCGCAATCGAATCCTCAAGATCGAAGACGACGCTGTCACACGACAGGCCCGGAAGCTTGTCGAGCGCGCGGGCATTGTTGGCCGGCAGATACAGAACGGAGCGGCGCGGTCGGACCGGCCTGGAGGATGATGTGGTCATGGTGCTTTTATTGCCTTTGCCGGCCCGCCCTTGCAAGGGGTCGCCGAGACACTGGCCTCGAACCGCCCGGCCAGGCGCCAACAGTGCCCCGCTATTGAACGGGTGACTTGCGATCACCACATAGAGGTCATGAAACAAGGGAACGCCGTCATGAGAACTCTTCTCGCAGTCGTCACCGGCCTGGGCCTGGTGCTTGCAGCTTTCGCCGGTGTCGCACTGGCGCTCGTTCTTGGCACCGTCGCCGCTGGCGCCATCGCACTTGCCCGCCTGACCGGCCGCTTTCAGCCTGAGATGGCCAAGGCTTCGGCCACCCGGGACCATGACCGGTCAAAAACCGACTACCGGGTCTGGAATGACGGACGCGGCACCATTATCGACATGTAATCAGCGACTTTAGGCGCACAAATCGCCTTCTTGCTCAGAAGTAGCCGCCAGCCTCTTCTTTTTCGGCTCTTTGTTTGTTAAATGCTCCGGCACAGACAGACAGGATCCGCAAGCCATGGAAAAATTTACCCGCCTCACCGGCGTCGCCGCCCCCCTTCCGGTCGTCAACATCGACACCGACATGATCATCCCCAAGGATTATCTCAAGACCATCAAGCGTACCGGTCTTGGCAAGGGCCTGTTTGCCGAAGCCCGCTACAATGAGGATGGGTCGGAAAACCCCGATTTCGTGCTCAACCAGCCGGCCTGGCGCAATGCCTCGATCCTGGTCGCCGGTGACAATTTCGGTTGCGGCTCATCGCGTGAGCACGCCCCATGGGCACTTCTCGACTTCGGCATTCGCTGCGTGATTTCCACAAGCTTCGCCGACATTTTCTACAACAACTGCTTCAAGAACGGCATCCTGCCGATCGTTGTCAGCCAGGAAGACCTCGACAAGCTGATGGATGACGCCCGCCGCGGCGCCAATGCCACCGTGTCGGTCGACCTGGAAGAACAGGAAATTCGCGGTCCCGATGGCGGCGTCATCAAGTTCGATATCGACGCCTTCAAGAAGCATTGCATGCTCAATGGTCTGGACGACATAGGATTGACTCTGGAGAAAGCCAGCGCCATCGATAGCTATGAGACAAATACCAGCGCCACGCATTCCTGGCTCTAGGCCCGGTCAGCTGACACGCAGCGGCCTGCAATAAGAATAATAATGCGTTCCGGCGCGCGTTGAAGGGAGTATCCATGTCCAAGGATGTCGAAGCCTCGATCATCGCAATGATTGCGTCCGCAGGGGAAATCGAACCCGGCGAGATCACCCGCGACACCGAACTGGCGGAACTCGAGATCGATTCGCTGGTCCTGACCGAGATCGTCATGGATATCGAGGACGAGCACGATATCGAGATCGACCTCAACACCGCAGAAGCCTGGGAATCGCTCAAGACCGTCGGCGACATCGTCGACATGGTCAAGCAACTCGTCGCGGCCAAGACCTGATCATGAGCCAGCATCGGGTCGTCATCACGGGCATGGGGGGCATATGTGCCCTCGGCGGAAATCCGGACGACATCTGGACCAGCATGAAGGAAGGCCGCGACGGATGCCGGCCGCTGGAAATGGACACCCGCGATCTCAAGATCGGCGTTGGCTGCGGCCTTGTCGGCTATCCGGAGGATGACGGCATCGACAAGCGCCAGAGCCTGACCATGAGCGGCATCAGCCGCATATCGGTGATCGCGGCGCGCCAGGCCATGGCCCAGGCCGGACTCGCACCGGGTGAGTTCAACCCGCAGCGCTGCGGCGCCGTGGTCGGCGTCGGCATCTTCGGCACCGATGCGGTCGATCAGAGCTATGTCGACATTTTTGTCGAGAAGAAGAAACGCGCCCACATCTTCACCGTTCCCCGGGTGATGCCGAGCGGCCCGTCCGGCCATGTCTCCATCGCCATGGGGCTGCAGGGCCCGGTCTTTGGCGTGACCTCTGCCTGCGCCTCGGGAAATCATGCCTTCATCTCGGCGATTGACCAGATCCGGCTCGGCCGCGCCGATGTGATGCTCGCCGGTGGCGCCGAGCTCGCTCTGGTTTACGGTCCACTCAAGGCCTGGGAATCACTTCGGGTTCTCGCCCGCTCCGTCTGCCGGCCGTTTTCGGCCGACCGTGACGGGCTGGTGCTCGGCGATGGCGCGGCCATCGCGGTTCTGGAATCCTATGAGCACGCCAAGGCACGCGGCGCCAACATCCTGGCCGAAATCATCGGGTCCGGCATGTCCGGCGACGCCTCCGACATCGTCAATCCGACGGTCGAGGGTCCGGCTGCGGCCATGCGCAATTGCCTTTCAGATGCCGGCATTTCCGCCGACCAGGTCGATTACATCAACGCCCACGGCACCGCCACCCAGACCAATGACCAGACCGAGACAAAGGTCATCCGCGAGGTCTTCGGGGCTGCGGCCGACACCGTCTCGGTGTCTTCGACCAAATCCATGCACGGTCATTGCCTTGGCGCCTCGAGCGCCATCGAGCTGATTGCCTGCGTCAATGCGGTGCGCGAAAACGTGATCCCGCCGACCATCAACTACACCACTCCCGACCCGCAATGCGATCTCGACGTGACACCGAACGAGGCGCGCGAAAAGACCGTCGACATTGCTATCTCCAACGCTTTTGCCTTCGGCGGCACCAATGCGGTGATCGCGGTGCGCAAGGTCTAATGCATGTCGCGTTCAAATGGATTCATTTGAACGATAACCTACATGCATCATTTCAAAGTGTTGCAGCGACCTTTGCGCATCCGATTGGATGCGCGGCGCTGTAGGGCCAGCCTCTCTACTCGACGTCCAGTTCGACGCTCCTGGCAAGGATCTTTTCGCCTTGCCGGATGATCGCCGTTTCCAGCCGGTAATGACCCGCCGCCGGACTTCCCTTCTTGCCCGCATAGGCGACATAGACGGCCTTTGACCGGTCCAGCGGCTGGGTTGTCTGTTGGCTGAACACCTGCCCGTCCTTTTCGATCCGGAGCGAGAAACTGTCGCCCTTCGCCAGGTTTATGGCCCAGATATAGCCGATCAGGGCCTGCGAGCGGATGCCCGGCGGCTTGGGAGGACCCGTTTCGACAAGTTGCCTGCCGCTGACCGGCCCGCCGGCGAACCCGGACGACAGCACCGTCGGTCGATCGGGCGCCGCAAAAGCCGCCATCGCATCCGCATCCAGCAAGCCGCTGGCGCCCACCCCAGCATCATGGGCTGCGCAGGCCTGGCCCGGTTCCAGCCCGGTATAGGGATCCGTTACCTTGCCATTGCGGCGCAGCGTCACGTGGATATGCGGAAACTGGGCCATCCCGGATGCACCGACGAGCCCCAGCACATCGCCCTTGCGCACCTTCACCCCGGGGGCCAGCCGCAGCGAACCGCGGCGCATATGACAGTACTGGGTTTCAAATCCGCCGCCGTGATCCAGAATCAGGCCATTGCCGCACTCGCGTGAACTGACCGCCTGCCGGTCCTGGTCGGTTGAGATCAGCCGGTCGGCCATCCCGTCGCGCGCGGCCTTGACCACGCCATCGGCCATGGCGACGACGTCGACTCCGCGCGCCACATCCTGCATCGACAGCACCCGGAAGTCGGTGCCCTTGTGACCATCATAGGTCTTGGTCCCGCACCAGGGATCCCGTGCGCCGGAGCCCGGATCAAGGTCCACGAATTGCTGGATCGGGCACTCCGATCCTTTCGGGCAGACCAGCGGAAGCCCGAACAGCGGCTCGGCCGTCACCGGCCATACCGGGGTCAGGACCAGCACCAGACCGGCGAGCCGGAGCGGCCTGCTCAACAGCGACAAAACCCGGGTTGGTAAGCCAGACAGTTGAAAACCCTCCGAAGGGTGTTTAAGGACGCATCATCTTTTCGATTTTGGTCCGGGGACTTCTAAATGGCAACACGCTCTCTCTTTCTTCTCCCAGGTGACGGTATCGGCCCGGAGGCCATGGCCGAGGTCCGCAAGATCATCACGCACATGAACGACAAGGAAGCCGCAGGCTTTGAGACCGACGAAGGACTTGTCGGCGGCTCGGCCTATGACGCCCACGGCCAGGCGATTTCCGATGCCGACATGGAGAAGGCGATGGCGGCCGACGCCGTTCTGTTCGGCGCCGTCGGTGGCCCGAAGTGGGATGCGGTGGCTTATGAAGTTCGCCCCGAAGCCGGCCTGTTGCGCCTGCGCAAGGACATGGAACTGTTCGCCAATCTGCGCCCCGCCATCTGCTATCCGGCGCTTGCCAACTCCTCGTCGCTGAAGCAGGACGTGATAGAAGGCCTCGACATCCTGATCGTGCGCGAATTGACCGGCGGCGTCTATTTCGGCGAACCCAAGGAAATCATCGATCTCGGCAACGGCCAGAAGCGCGGCATCGACACCCAGGTCTATGACACCTACGAGATCGACCGCATTTCAGCCGTGGCCTTCGAACTTGCGCGCACCCGCCGCAACGAAGTCTGCTCGATGGAAAAGCGCAACGTCATGAAGTCCGGCGTGCTGTGGAACGAAGTGGTGAGCGCCACCCACAAGGAACGCTTCTCCGACGTCAAGCTCAGCCACATGCTGGCCGATGCCGGCGGCATGCAGCTGGTGCGCTGGCCAAAGCAGTTCGACGTCATCGTCACCGACAACCTGTTCGGCGACATGCTGTCGGATATTGCAGCCATGCTGACCGGTTCGCTCGGCATGCTGCCATCCGCCTCGCTCGGCGCACCGGACGCCAAGACCGGCAAGCGCAAGGCGCTGTATGAGCCGGTGCACGGCTCGGCGCCTGATATCGCCGGCCAGGGCATCGCCAACCCGATCGCCATGATCGCGTCCTTTGCCATGTGCCTGCGCTACTCCTTCAACATGGTGGCCGAGGCTGACCGTCTCGAAGCCGCGATCGCCGTCGTGCTCGATCAGGGCCTGCGCACCGGCGACATCATGTCCGATGGCTGCCAGAAGATCACGACCGCTGAAATGGGTGACGCGATCCTCGCCGCCTACGCCGGCTGATACACTCGGACACCTGATCCACTTTTCAAACCCGGCCCGGCTTCACGCCCGGCCGGGTTTTTCATGCCCGCGTCACACTGGAATCCGCGCCCTCAATGGCGACGACTTGATGATGGAGGTGTTGGTCTCCGCCTTCTCGTGAAGCGGCAGCAGAACCGGATCGAGATCGGCAATCGAGCGCAGCGCCAGCCTGGTGACGAAACAATCGTCGCCGGTCACCTTGTCGCAATCGAGAAATCCCGGCTCGTTCATGATCATCTCCTCGACAATATGCATGTTGCCCGGCCGCGGCTTGATCCTGACAATCGCTTGCAGTGGATACCCGAGCGCCGCGAGATCGATCTCCAGCGTAAACCGCGAGATGATGCCGCCTGCCTCCAGCCGCCGGATCCGCTCACTGGTCGCCGGTCCCGAGAGACCAACCCGTTTCGCCAGTTCGCTCACCGGCAACCGCGCATCACGGCTCAACAGTTTGATCAGCAGGCGGTCTTTCTCATCGATCTTCATTTTCAAATCTCTTAATGCCAAGAACTTTACATAGTAAGGCACATTGAACCGTTCACCTTGATTATGACAAGGCAAAATGACCCGAACTCGTGTAATTTCGGCTCAACAGGATTCAGAAAGGACACCAACATGACCGTTCAACGCATTTCAGCCTTCTCGGATGCCGGGCAGGGCGGCAATCCGGCAGGTATCGTCCTGGCAGAGCAACTTCCCGCAGACGCCGAAATGCGCCGGATCGCAGCCGAGGTGGGCTATTCGGAAACCGCGTTCGCTGCCCCTAACGGCGCTCCGGACCAATGGCGGGTGCGCTATTTCTCGCCGGAATCAGAAGTTCCGTTCTGCGGCCACGCCACAATCGCGCTCGGTGCGGCGCTGGCAGCTCATTCCGGCGATGGCACATACCGCCTCACACTCAATCAGGCCGAGATCAGTGTCGAAGCCTCGGCCAGCGCTGAATCGGCCCGCGCCGCACTGCAGTCTCCGCCCACCCATAGCAAGCCCGCAAATCCGGAGCTGGTTGAAGCTGCGCTGGCGCTGTTCGGCTACAGCAAGGAGCAGCTTGACCCGGCGCTGCCCCCGGCCGAGATCCATGGCGGTGCCAATCACCTGATGCTTGCGCTGAAGGATCGCCCCGATCTCGCCGCCATGAGCTATGAGCTCGACGCAGGCCGCACCCTGATGCGCGAGTTTGGTCTGGTCACCATCATGCTGGTCCATGTGCGCAGCGACACCGAGTTCGACGTGCGCAATGCCTTTGCTTCCGGCGGAGTTCTCGAGGACCCCGCAACCGGCGCCGCCGCAGCTGCCTTTGCCGGCTATCTGCGCGATCTCGGCTGGCCGCACCGAAACCGGATCCAGATCACCCAGGGCGAGGACATGGGCGCCAGATCCTTGATCACAGCGGAAGTTGAGGATGATCCGGGGAGCTCGATCCGTGTGTCCGGCGCCACACGCATGATTGCGCATCCCTGAGTCCGATCCGGGTGAGCCTAGCGGATTTGTCCAACACCAGGTGCAGGGGAGCATCTTGACGATGGTCCCCTGCGGGCCGCTGAAGCGCTGTTTCCCGTCCGCTTGAAACTCTCGGCCGTGATGGAATTGACATTTTGCAGCACTTGCATCAAAACACCGCCACCATGCGCACCACGATCAAAACCAAAACCACGATCTGACCCGTTCCGCCCCCTCACTCTCCCCGGGGCGGGAAGAGTGGCGCTTGACTGCTAACAAGGGGAGAGAGGAGCACGGGAACCATGGGTTTCAAAATCGCAATCGCCGGGGCGACAGGCAATGTCGGCCGCGAAATGCTCAACATCCTTGCAGAGCGCGCCTTCCCTGTCAGCGAAGTCGTCGCCCTCGCCTCGAGCCGTTCTGTCGGCACCGAAGTGTCCTTCGGCGACACCACGCTCAAGGTCAAGAATCTCGAAACCTATGACTTCTCCGACACCGATCTCTGCCTGATGTCGGCCGGCGGTAGCATCAGCAAGAAGTGGTCGCCGAAGATCGGCGCCCAGGGCTGTGTCGTCATCGACAACTCCTCGGCCTGGCGCTACGACGCCGATGTGCCGCTGATCGTGCCGGAAGTGAACCCGGATGCGATTTCCGGCTACACCGCGCGCAACATCATCGCCAATCCCAACTGCTCGACCGCGCAGCTGGTGGTGGCGCTGAAGCCGCTGCATGACCACGCCAAGATCAAGCGCCTGGTGGTCTCGACCTACCAGTCGGTCTCCGGCGCCGGCAAGGACGGCATGGACGAGCTGTTCAACCAGACCCGTGCGGTCTTCGTTGCCGACCCGATTTCCAGCCAGAAGTTCACCAAGCGGATCGCTTTCAACGTCATCCCGCATATCGATGACTTCATGGAAGACGGTTACACCAAGGAAGAATGGAAGGTGCTCGCCGAAACCAAGAAGATGCTCGATCCGAAGATCAAGGTCACCTGCACCGCCGTGCGCGTGCCGGTCTTCATCGGTCACTCGGAATCGGTCAATATCGAGTTCGAAAACGAGATCAGCGCCGAGGAAGCCCGCAACATCCTGCGCGATGCGCCGGGTTGCCAGGTCATCGACAAGCACGAGGACGGCGGTTACATCACGCCCTACGAATGCGCCGGTGAAGACGCGACCTACATTTCGCGCATCCGCGAGGACGCAACGGTCGAGAACGGCCTCAACATCTGGGTTGTCTCGGACAATCTGCGCAAGGGCGCGGCCCTCAACACCATCCAGATCGCCGAGCTGATGATCAACCGCCGTCTGATCAAGCCACGCGCTGAAGCCTGATCAAAAGGCCGGCCTGAACTTCAAACCCCGCGATCGAGATCCGATGGCGGGGTTTTTTCCTGTGTTCCGTGACTTTTAACCGAATCGCTGGCAAAGTCCGCCCCTATCGGTTTCACAGGGATGAATGGTGGCAGGCATGAAGAGCAGGTTTCAGAGACTGAAGGTTGTAGGCGCTGCAGCACTGATCGCGGCAGGATTGAGCGGGCAGGCCCTGGCCGCCTCCTGCGGCAACAATTCGAGCGGATTCTCGGCCTGGGTCGAGGACTTCAAGAAAGACGCGGCCAAGGCCGGAATTTCCAAGCGCACCCTCGACCGGGCATTCAAGAACGCACGCTATGCCACCAAGACCATTTCGGCTGACCGCAATCAGAAGAGCTTCAAACTGTCCTTTGACCAGTTCATGCGCAAGCGCGGTGCTTCGACGATCATTTCCAAGGGCAAGCGTCTGAAGCAACAGAATGCGGGCCTGTTTGCTGCACTTGAAAAGAAATATGGCGTCCCGCCCGGGCCATTGATTGCGATCTGGGGCATGGAATCAGGCTTTGGCTCGTTCATGGGCAACCAGCACACGGTGTCCGCGGTGGCCACGCTGGCCTATGATTGCAGGCGCTCAGCATTTTTCACCGAACAGCTCTACGCCCTGATGCAGCTGATCCAGAAAGGCTGGATTTCACCCGATTTCAAGGGTGCGGCACACGGCGAAATCGGACAGACCCAGTTTCTGCCTGCCAATGTCGCGCGCTTTGGCGTCAATGGCGATGGTAGCGGCGGCATCAATCTGGGAACCAAGGCTGACGCACTGGCTTCGACCGCCAACTTCCTGCGCGGCCATGGCTGGCGTCGCGGCGGCGGCTATCAGCCTGGAGAAACCAACTATCGCGCCATTCAGGGATGGAATGCGGCAGGCGTCTACCAGAAGGCCATCGCTAAGATCGGCGCCGAGATCGACGGCTAGGTCACGCGCACGGCGCGTTTGAAGACCAGCTTCGGAACGCGCTGTGCATTGCGGCGGCGCGCATCCAACCGGATGCGCAAAGCTCGATGCAAATCTGTGAAATGATGCCTGTAGGTTAGAAATTTTCGCAGCTGTCGCCGACCGTTGTCTGCACACTGCTGATGATCTTGGTTTCGCGGAAGCCGAAGACTTCCCGGATCATCAGCTCATTGTCCGGGAACTGGTAGCACACCAGCACCGAAGCCTCGTTTTCGTTGACTTCTGCGCCCTCTTCGAGCTGCCAGGCGAGGTTGGCGTTCTTGACCACGTCTTCCCATTCATCGAGCGACTCGATGAACTCGGCCTTGGTCTGGGTCACGCCCAGATCTTCAAGATTGATGACCACGTCCTCGGCAAGCAGATCGGCAATCGCCAGGCGATTGACGTCGAACAGCGCTGTATACCAGCGGTCAAGCAGCGTGTTCTGAGCCGAAGCCAGAGAAACAGGCAGAAGAGCTGTGACAACCAGCAGCATACTCAAAAAGCGGATGGCATTCATCTACGGCTCCCAAACTTGTCCCGCGTATCAACGCTTGACGTTCATGGAACCGGACAGACGTGGCTGATGTCAAGTTGCCGCGGTTTCGGGCCTGAAAAAATCGCCGGTTTTGCTGTCCATCACCCACAATTCGCCGCTTGAAATGTCAAACCACGCACCGTGGATCCGCAACTTGCCACGTTCCTCGAGAACCTTGACGCAAGGGAACGTGCGCAGGTTTGCCATGGAATTGCGGATCGAGATCCGCTCCAGCGCAATCTGCCGCTCGCCACTTGTCAGAAGCTGGCTGTCCTGGATCTGCTGGGCAGCAGGCTTGAGCAGCTTGACCCAGTTGCCGATAAAATCCCCGGGGGAGAGTGGCGCTGCATTGGGATCAAGCGCTGCCTTGATGCCGCCGCAGCGGCCATGCCCCATGACCAGGATTTCCCGGATCTTCAGAGCCTGCACCGCAAATTCCAGCGCTGCGGATGTCGCATGCAGATTGTCATCAGGCTCGTAAGGCGGCACCAGATTGGCGACGTTGCGGACAACGAACAATTCTCCCGGGCCGCAGTCGAAAATCGTCTCGGGCGCGGCACGCGAATCGCAACAGGCAATCACCAGCGTGTGCGGTTCCTGCCCGGTCTCGGCGAGTTGGCGATAGCGGTCACGCTCATCTGCATAACGACCGCTCATGAATGTCTTGTAGCCTTCGAGGAGGCGGCTCGGAAATGTCGACATGGCTTTGCACATAACCGGGCCTGAAAAGAAGATCAATCAGCCTTTTGCGTCATTGCTGCAATGCCGTCCTTGAATCGGCCAAGGACGGACGTGGTTCAGGTGAGCTGTCCCGACCGCCAGGTCCACCTATGGTAATCGAGCCGGGTCAGCCGTGTATGGCGATCAGTATGCCGTGGCGGTCACGCTCTGGATTGGCAGGAAAATTCTCGGTCAGACCTCTTGCATGGCGTCCGGCGATAACCAGGTTGACGCTAGCATCCACCAGGTCGTCCATTGCCGCCCCTCGCGGCGGCCCATTGGCGAACAGATCGCTGTCTATTCCGTGCAACGCGAGCACATCGATCCGCTCCGCCATGCCGTCGGGATTGAGCGCGCCGCCTGTCTTTTTGGGAAACCTCATCGGGACCATGTTGTTCAGCCGGCAAAACGAAAATTCCGGATGACATTCGATGATCCGCGACCGCAAGCCCACGTCCGCCTGCAACAACCGGTCAATCTCGAGGATCTTGCCGAACAGGAAAAACGCCTGTTTCGACACCTTCTTCGGCGGATCGGAGTGGAGTTGCGCCAAGTCGCAGGCCTCCTGGTAGGTCTCAGCCTCCACCGCCGCCCGTGCCGGGATCGAGAACACGCTCGACCGGCGCGCACCAAGATGGGGCCGGATGGCCTGCTCCGGTCCGCGCCCAGATCCGCCGATCCTGTCCGGCAGACCGATCGGCATGTCGACTGCAATTATGGCGTCTGCACCGAACCCGGAAACCAGATCGGCAAAACGCGGGAAAATCCTTGCCTCGGGCCGCGTTTCCCCTGGCCGCGACGCCACCGCGATCCAGCCGGCACGGCACCCGTCGACACCAACCAGAACCGGGCCGGACGGGGCGGCTTCGCTCACGGTTTCTTGCGGTTTGCCATCGACATTACCCGGCGCATATTGACCATGGCCATCGGTGTGCGGAGGCTTTGCGCGTCGGTTTCAAGCGTCAGCTCGTCCGCGCCGCGCCGTGCCGTGCGGGCAAGAATTTCAAACACCGTCCCCGTTGCCGTCTGCAGCGCCTTTTCCTCGGGCAGACCTTCGAGCAGCCGGGCAAGAAAAGTCGCCGACATCAGATCGCCAAGCCCGTTCGGCGCATTCGGGATCAACCGGTGCTCCGCCATCACCGACTGTTTTCCGCTGACCAGAAGATTGCCGGTGCTGCCCGCCATCATCGCCAGCGCCGAGGTCACCAGGACCCGTGCCGGTCCCAGCGTTTCCGCAGCCGATGTCATCGCCGCGGACTCGGTAATCGGTGCGCCTGATAGCCAGGCCAACTCATGCACATTCGGCGTGGCAATGTCGGCAATCGGGATCAGCTCCCGCGCGATTGCGGACGCCACAGCCTCGGGCACGTAGAGACCGCCGGTATCGCCGATCACCGGATCACACATGTAAAGCGCCTCCGGATTGGCCTTGCGCACCGCGCCAACCAGCCGCGCCACATCGGCCGCCTGTCCGGCGTCTCCGAGATAGCCGCTGAGCACGCCGCCGACTTCGCCAAGCCAGGGCGCGCCGCACAGATCATCGATCAGAGCGGCAAAATCCTCTCCCGGCGGCACGATCCTGGTCGCGCGGGAATGACCCGGATGCCAGGGCAGAACAACCGTCGGCACCGCCCAGACCGGAAAGCCCAGTGTCTCCAGTGCAAACACCGCAGCCCGGTTGCCGACCGATCCACGAACCACATGGCTTGAAATCACGATCACCGATGTGCGGATATCGGAATTGCGCTGATGTTCTGAGGTCATCCCGACACCTGCCCGAGCATCCAGAGCACCAGTCCGGCAAAGGCCAGGACCGCCAGTCCGCGGGCGATCCGCGTTCCCCAGACCTCGACCCTGTCATTCTTGTCGGCATCCTCGGCGGTGAAGTGATCTCGGACGCTGTTGGCCGTTGATTTCATCACCGGCGTTGCCGACAAACCACCTTCTTCCCCGATCCGGTCGAGCGTTCGTTTGGCCTGGCGGACTGTGTCATCGTCTTTCATCGCGAAGGCTCCCAGTCGGGGTGGATTGCCGGTTTGGTGTACCGGCTGGATGGATGGTCCGGCCTGATCAGCGGGCGAGCCCGTGATATTCCGGATTTGGCTGCATGTCGGTGGCCGACGCCATGCGGTTGGTCATGTTGAAGAAGGCTGCCACCGCCGAGATATCCCAAATGTCCCGGTCCGTAAAACCGGCATCGCGCAGGGTCTGCCTGTCAGCCTCGACAATGCGTGCCGGATCCTCCGTGACCAGGATGGCAAAATCAAGCATGGCGCGTTGTTTCGGCGTGAGGTCAGCAACCCTGTAATTCATCACCATCTGTTCGCCGAGCACCGGATCGCCGGACATCTGCCGCACCGCCGCACCATGCGCCGTCAGGCAATAGAAGCACTTGTTGACCGACGACACGGCCACCGCGATGAGTTCCCGCTCAAGCTTGCTCAGGTTGGAACCGGCCAGCATCAGGTCATTGTAAAAGCCGACAAAGGCCTCGAGCTTCTCGTTGTTGAAGGCATAGGCCTTCAACACATTCGGCACCATGCCAAGCTTGTCCTCGCATTTGGCAAAATAGGCCGTCATGGAGTCACTCAACGGCGTTTCCTGCTCCAATTTCAACGCAGTGACAGCTTCTTGCCCGGATTTCATCTTTATTCCTCCAATATTGCCTTTGATCGCGAAAGCGGGTCGCTTTGATACACACTTCTGCTAGGATTCGGCCAAAGATCAAGCCTCGGAGGATATGGGATGGGGGTCAGAAACACCCGCAAGACGGAAACGCTTCTTGCTGAAACAGCGGCCATCGCCGCCAAGGGCAAGAAACCGCACATCAATCCCGACGTGCTCTTCTCCAGTGTCAGCATGGACGATCTGGAGCTTTTTCCCGCCAAAAACCTCGCTTCTGCTGCTGTATTGGCTGAATCCGAGGTCCGCGCCTGGGACGGAAAGTCCTCCCGCATGAGCCTGGTCAATGTCGATCAGGCCACCACCGACGGCCGCGACATTTCGATCCTGGCGATCACCACGCTCAACAAGCCGTTCCTCTATGATTCGGTCATGGGCGAGGTCACCTCCGACGTCCGCGACATCCTGATGGCGCTGCATCCGATTCTCGTTCTCGACGGCAAGAAGCCGGCAACCCTTTTTTCCCATGGCGACGGCAGTGAACATTCCCAGCGGGTGAGCCACATCCAGATCCACATGCCGCGGCTCAGCGAGGCGGCTGCCGAGGATCTGACCGCACGGGTCCGCCATGTGCTTGATCAGGTCAAAGCCGCGGTCAGCGACTGGAAATCCATGCTGGCGATGATCGATCACAGCGCCGCCGACCTGGTTGCGCTGGACGTTGACAAGGCGACCGAGCCGGCGCGGCAGGAAGCCCTGGCCTTCATCGCCTGGCTGCGCGACAACAACTTCACCTTTTTGGGCATGCGCGAGTATGTCTACACCGATGACGGCAAAACTGCCGTGTTGAGCCGTTCCTCGGGCGAAGGCCTCGGCATTCTCTCGGACCCGGACGTGCTGGTGTTGCGGCTTGGCAAGGACCAGGTCACCACCACGCCGGAGATCCTCGATTTCCTGCAGGGACCGGATTTCCTGATCGTCACCAAGGCCAATGTCCGCTCGGTGATCCACCGCCGCACCTATATGGACTATATCGGCATCAAGCGCTTCAACTCCAAGGGCAAGGTTGTCGGCGAACTGCGCATCGTCGGGCTGTTCACCTCCACCGCCTACACCCGTTCGGTCACCAAGATCCCGCTGCTGCGTTCGAAGGTGCAGTCCGTTGTCTCCGAATTCGGTTTCGATCCGGAAAGCCATTCCGGCAAGCTGCTGCTCAACACGCTCGAAGCCTATCCGCGCGATGATCTGTTCCAGATCGATGCCGATCTCCTGGCCCGGTTCTGCATGCAGATCAACGAATTGGCCGACCGCCCACGGGTCCGCGTCCTGCCGCGGATCGACCGTTTCGACCGCTTTGTCTCGCTGATCGTCTATGTCCCGCGTGACCAGTATGATTCGATCGCCCGCGAACGCATCGGCGATTACTTCAAGACCGTCTACAATGGTCGTGTGTCGGCTTACTATCCGGCCTTTCCCGAGGGTGGCGTCGCCCGGGTGCATTTCATCATCGGCCGTTCCGAAGGCAAGACACCGCAGATTCCGCAGGAGCAGCTTGAACGCGACGTCCGCTCTATCGTCACCCGCTGGGAGGACCAGTTCCGCGTGCTTGGCGGTGGCGAGACCCAACGCGTCAGCGTCAGCCAGTCCTACAAGGAGCGCTTCCGTCCCGAAGAGGCCCTGGCCGATCTCAACTCCATCATTGCCTGCAAGGAAACCGGGGCGATCCAGATCGCGTTTTATCGCGGTGACACCAGCTCTGACGACCACCTGGCGCTGAAGATCTTCCACGCCGGTGAGCCCGTGGCACTGTCGCGCCGGGTGCCGCTCTTGGAAAATCTTGGCTTCAAGGTCATCAGCGAGCAAACCCACGAGATCTTCCTTGATGGCCAGGAAGGTGTCACCAACACCGTCGTTCTGCATGACATGGAGATCGTGCACGAGGACAAGCGCGCCATTGATCTCGACACCGACGGATCGAGACTGGAAGAAGCCTTTCTCTCGGTCTGGCGTGGCGACACCGACAATGACGGCTACAACCGGCTGGTCACCAATGCCGGCCTGTCGGTTCGCGAAGCCACGGTTCTGCGCGCCTATGCACGCTATTTGCGCCAGGCAGGCATACCCTATTCCCAGGAATACATTGCCCACAGCCTCAACCGCCATTCGGGCATAGCCGCCAGACTGCTCGAATTGTTCCGGATCCGGTTTGATATTGATACCAAGCCGGCCGAACGGACAGCACAAAGCGAAAGCCTGATCGAAGCGATTGAAGCGGCGCTGGCGGAAGTCCCGAGCATCGACGATGACCGGATCCTCAGGCGCTACGTCAATGCGATCGAATCCTCGCTCAGGACCAACTATTTCCAGACCGGCGACGACGGTGCGCCACGGCCGGCACTTGCCTTCAAGCTCGACCCGAAGAAGCTCGAAGGCCTGCCGGAGCCACGCCCGTTCCGCGAGATTTTCGTCTATGGCTCGGAAGTCGAAGGCGTTCATCTGCGCTTTGGTCCGGTAGCCCGCGGCGGACTGCGCTGGTCCGACCGGGCGCAGGACTACCGCACCGAGGTGCTCGGACTGGTCAAGGCGCAGCAGGTCAAGAACGCCGTCATCGTGCCGGTTGGCGCCAAGGGCGGCTTCTACCCCAAGAAACTGCCGCTGGATGGCGGCCGCGATGCGATCTTTGAAGCCGGCCGCGACGCCTACAAGCTGTTTATCCGCACCTTGCTCTCGGTCACCGACAACATTGTCGGCGATGCCATCATTCCCCCCGCCAACACCGTCCGCCACGACGCCGACGACCCCTATTTCGTCGTCGCCGCCGACAAGGGCACAGCCACCTTCTCCGACACCGCAAACGCGCTGAGCCAGGAACAGGATTTCTGGCTCGATGATGCTTTTGCCTCGGGCGGCTCTGCCGGCTACGACCACAAGAAGATGGGGATTACCGCCCGCGGCGCCTGGGAAGCGGTCAAGCGCCATTTCCGCGAGATGGACATCGACATCCAGACCACGCCCTTCACCGCCGCCGGTGTCGGCGACATGTCGGGCGACGTGTTCGGCAATGGCATGCTGCTGTCGACCCAGATCAGGCTGCTGGCGGCCTTTGACCACCGCGACATCTTCATTGATCCCGATCCCGACTGCGCCATCGGCTTTGCCGAGCGCAGCCGGCTGTTCGAACTGGGCCGCTCCAGCTGGCAGGACTATGACACTTCCAAGCTGTCGAAAGGCGGCATGATCATCCCGCGCGCGCTGAAATCCGTCGAACTGACCCCGGAAGCGGCAGCCGTGATCGGGCTTGAGCCCGGCAAAGCCACGCCACAGGACATCATGACCACGATCCTGTCGATGCAGACCGATCTGTTGTGGTTCGGCGGCATCGGCACCTACATCAAGGATGCCGGCGAAAACGATGCCGATGTCGGCGATCGCGCCAATGATGCCATCCGCATCACCGCGCGCCAGGTGCGCGCCAAGGTGATCGGCGAGGGCGCCAATCTCGGCGTCACCCAGAAAGGCCGCATTGCCTATGCGCTCAATGGCGGCCGCTGCAATTCCGACGCGATCGACAATTCGGCCGGGGTCAATTCCTCCGACGTCGAGGTCAACATCAAGATCGCGCTGGCCAATGCCATGCGCGAGAACAGGCTGACCCGGCCCAAGCGCAACACCCTGCTGGCAGCCATGACCGACGAGGTTGCCGAACTGGTGTTGCGCAACAACTACCTGCAGACGCTCGCCATCTCCATTGCCGAAGCCGAGGGTGTTTCCGGCGTCGGCGAGCTCAACCGGGTGATGAGCAATCTCGAAGCCCGCGGCCTGCTCAACCGCAAGGTCGAGGACCTGCCCGACGACCTCGCCGTCGCCGAGCGCGTGGCGACCGGTCATGCGCTGACCCGGCCGGAAATGGGCGTGCTGTTGTCCTATGCCAAGCTGGTGCTGTTTGACGAGATCGTTGCCAGCTCCTTGCCGGACGATCCCTATTTCGACACCACGCTGCGGTCCTATTTCCCCAGACAGATGCAGAAGCTGCATTCAAGCGACATTGCCAGTCACAGGCTGAGACGCGAGATCATCTCGACCCTTCTTGGCAACGACGCGATCAACCGCGGTGGACCGGCCTTTGTGATCGGTCTCGGCGACAAGTCAGGGGCCACGGCCGCCGATATCGTCAAGGCGTTCGTGCTTGCCCGTGATGGCCTCTCGCTCAACCAGCTCTACGCCCAGGTGGATGACCTCGACACAAAGGTGTCGGGCACTGTCCAGAACCAGCTCTACGCCCGCATTGGCAACACCTTAAAGGATGTCACCGGCTGGGCGCTGAAGACCGGCGCAGCGCAGGGCGATCTCGCTGCAGCGGTCAAGTCGATGCAGCAGAGCCTGAACAAGCTCGACGGCAAGCTCCCCGCCGCCATGCCCGATTTCATGCGTCAGGAAGCCGAGGAAACCCGCAACACCCTGCTCGCGCAGCAAGTTCCTGCCGATCTGGCTGATCAGATCGCGGGCCTGACCGGTCTGACCCTGGCGCCCGACATCTGCCACGTCGCAGCCCATGCGAAGACCGATCTGGGCCGGGCGACCGCGACATACTTTGCCGTCACCGAAGCCTTCCGGCTGAGCCGCATTGTCGCGGCGGTCGACAGGATCCCGGTGACCGATCATTTCGAGGGGCTTGCCCTGGCCCGCAGCCTTGATGAGATCTCGGAAGCCCGCCGGATCATCGCCGCTGCGGTTCTCGACAGCAATCCCAAGGCTTCGGACCCGGCCGAGCAATGGCTCAAGGCCAACAAGGATCGGATCTCGCATGTTCGCGGGCAGATCCTGACACTGACCGACAGCGGCGAATTGTCAGTGGCGAAGCTGACCGTGGCCGCCGGCATGCTGAGCGATCTGGCCCGCTCCCTGCGCGCGTGACAGGTGCCGTAGCCTCAAGGATCAAAAGCCATGACTGATGTAACCGGATTGCCGCCGGCCCCCGTGATCAAGCGCCGCGGTGTCGTCGGATGGATGCTGTTCGACTGGGCGGCGCAGCCGTTCTTCACGGTGATTACCACCTTCATCTTCGGCCCCTACTTCATCTCCCGCATGGCCAGCGACCCGGCCACCGGCCAGGCGGCCTGGGGCTACGGCATTGCCGCCGGCGGCCTGCTGATCGCGCTGTTCTCGCCGCTGCTTGGCTCGATCGCCGACCAGACCGGGCCGCGCAAGCCCTGGATTGCCTTCTTCGCCATCATCAAGATTGTGGCTCTGTGCGCGCTGTGGTTCGCCGCACCCGGGTCGAACATCGTCGCCGTGGTGGTTGCCTTCACCCTGGCGTCGGTCGCTGCCGAGTTTTCCATCGTCTTCAACGATTCGATGCTGCTGCGGCTGGTGCCGAAAGCCCAGATCGGCCGGGTCTCCAATCTGGCCTGGGGGCTGGGCTATCTCGGCGGCATGATCGTGCTGATCTTCATCATCGGCTTCCTCGCCGCATCGCCCGAAACCGGCAAGACTCTCCTCGGTCTCGACCCGCTGTTCGGCCTCGATCCGCTTCAGGGTGAAGACGCCCGCGCATCCGGCCCGATTTCCGCCCTCTGGTATGCGGTGTTCATCCTGCCGATGTTCCTGTTCACCCCGGATGCCGGCGGACGCAGGGCGCTCAAGGGCGCCGTCGTCGACGGGCTGGCGGAACTCAGATCGACGCTCGGCGAAGTGCGCCAGCGCTCGGGCATTTTCCGGTTTCTGATCGCCCGCATGATCTACCAGGACGGCGTCAATGCGCTGCTGGCGCTGGGCGGCGGTTTCGCGGCTGCGATGTTCAGCTGGTCGATCACCGAAATCGGCGTTTACGGCATCATGCTCAATGTCGTGGCGATCTTCTCCTGCCTCTATGCCAGCCGCCTCGACACCCAACTCGGATCCAAGATTGTCGTCATGATCTGCATCCTGATGTTGCTGATCGCCACGCTTGGCATCGTCTCCACCGGTCCAGGGTTCAGCCTCTTCGGTGCATTGACCTTTGCCGGCCCGGACAGCGGCGGACTGTTCGGAACGCCGGCAGAGAAGGCCTATATCCTGTTCGGCATGCTGATCGGCATCGCCTTCGGGCCGGTGCAGGCTTCATCCCGCGCCTACATGGCCCGCAGCGTCACCGAAGACGAGGCCGGCCGCTATTTCGGCATCTACGCCCTGGCGGGCCGCGCCACCAGCTTCACCGCCCCGTTCCTGGTCGCCACGGTAACGGCTCTCTCGGGGTCTCCACGGCTCGGGATGGCCACCATCACCATCTTCTTCGCCCTCGGCCTGGTCATCCTCTGGACCACGCCCTACCCGGCAGATCAGCCTCGGCGCGCAGAATAAAAAACTTGAGTGGATGGAAACAAAACGCCCATTCCATACTTAAAGTATGGACGCTGTACTCGAGGTACTGCGCTGATTTGGCTGGTAAATCAGATGATGGAACCTGTGTGACGCGAAGGCGACAAGTCACCGGGAACCCGGTGCACAGGCAACTACACCGCCAATCCATGCAGATAGATTAACGCGGCTGAGATTATTCGCGCTTGCGCCGAAAAATCAGCACCGCGCCAGCAATCAATGACGGAAATGCCGCATTCCGGTAAACACCATCGCGATACCAGCTTCGTCTGCCGCATCGATGACATCCTGATCCCGCATCGATCCGCCGGGCTGCACAACCGCGGTGGCGCCGGCTTCGATCGCCGACAGCAAACCATCCGCAAACGGGAAGAACGCGTCGGATGCAACGACACTGCCCTTGGTCAGCGGTGCGTCCAGTCCCAGCACTTCCGCGGCATCGACGGCCTTGCGCGCGGCAATGCGGGCGGAATCGACGCGGCTCATCTGGCCCGCGCCGATGCCGACCGTGGCACCGTTGAGCGCGTAGACAATGGCATTGGATTTGACATGCTTGGCCACCCGGAAGGCAAAGCCGAGATCGGCGAGTTCTCGCGCATCCGGCGCACGTTTTGTCACCACCTTGAAGTCTTCCGGCAATACAATGCCGTTGTCTCGGCTCTGCACCAGCAGCCCGCCAGCCACGGTCTTGACCGTCATGCCCGGCTGACGCGGATCGGCCAGTTCACCGGTGACCATCAGGCGCAGGTTTTTCTTGGCCGAGATAATCGCCTTGGCTTCGTCGCTGGCATCGGGCGCGATGATCACTTCCGTGAACAGCTTGACGATCTCCGTCGCGGTCTCCGCGTCGAGCGTCCGGTTCAACGCGATGATCCCGCCGAATGCGGAAGTCTGGTCGCATTCCAGCGCCCGGCGATAGGCCTCTGTCAGGCTGTCACCGACAGCAACGCCGCAGGGATTGGCATGCTTGATGATGGCGCAGGCCGGACGTTCCTGGTCGAACTCGCTGACCAGCTCGAACGCCGCGTCGGTGTCGTTGATGTTGTTGTAGGACAGCTGCTTGCCCTGCAGCAGCGTGGCGGTAGCGACACCCGGACGCTTCTCACCGTTTGAATAGAAGGCCGCCGCCTGGTGCGGGTTCTCGCCATAGCGCATGACATCGCGCAACTGCCCGCCAAAGGCGCGGTGCCGCGGCGCTTCCAGCGAAAGCTCTCTGGCAAACCAGCCCGAGACGGCAGCATCGTAAGCAGCAGTTCGGGCGAAGGCCAGCGCCGCAAGCTCGCGCCGCAATGCCAGCGGCACGGATCCCTCGTGGCTGCGCAATGCTTCCAGCACGCGGTCATAATCTTCAGGGTCGGTGATCGCGGTGACATAGGCGTGGTTCTTGGCCGATGCCCGGATCATTGCAGGCCCGCCGATATCTATGTTTTCGACAATCGTCGCCGCATCGGCGCCACCAGCCACGGTCTCTTCGAACGGGTAGAGATTGACCACCGCCAGGTCGATCTCGGCAATCCCATGCTCTTTCATCGCCGAGGCATGGTCTTCATCCGCCCGGATCGAGAGCAGCCCGCCATGCACGCCGGGATGCAGCGTCTTGACCCGGCCATCCATGATTTCGGGAAAACCCGTCAGGTCCGATACATCCTGAACCTTGAGCCCTGCCGCCTCGAGTGCTGCCCGTGTGCCGCCGGTCGAGACCAGTTCGACGCCGAGGTCGGAAAGGCCGCGTGCAAATCCCACAAGCCCGGTCTTGTCGGAGACCGACAGCAAGGCGCGGCGGACCTGCACCATGTCCGGCACAGGATGGTTCTTGGATACTACAGCCATTTGAAACCCCTAGAGAACAGCCGCGCAGCCCGGCGGCGAGGATGCGTTAACACAGGCAGGAGCCTGATAAAACACGCAAAGGGCCTTATCTGTGGAGCATTGCCGCTTCATGGCCCGAATGATGACCGTGGACCACGCTCGCTTCAATCCGAGGCAATTGCGTCAGGCGCGACGGGCTGGGCCATCGGATCGACACGGCCGAACCGGTCTCAGGCACGCGGAAGATTGGTGCGGATCAGCTTCCAGTCGACATGAGACTGTTCGCCGACCACAAATTCCAGCGTGATCTGCTTGCTCGCCCGTGCTCCGGCGAGATCGGCAAAATGCACGTCTTCCTCGATCTTCGGCTTCAGATCACGTGCGACGAAAGCCCAGGATTCCCCGTCCCCCGCCGTCAGATGAACCACACCGGCCTCGTCCTGCGAGATCGAGATGGTCGGATGGATATGGAACCGGGCCACGGCCATCGTCCGGTTGTCAGCCTGCGGTACGCTTTCATCCGGTCTGAGGATCTCGTCCCGGCCCTGCACCTCGTGCCCCGAGGACAGCAATCTGATCTTGCGGCGATGCAGGAGCTTGAGGCTGCCGGCATAGCCGTCATGGGTCGCGGCAAAGCCCTGGTGCTTGCCCTCCTCGTCAAGTGATTCCACCGCCACCCGGCGCACCCCGCCAGTAACGATCGGGCCCAGAAACGGCGAATGTGAAAAGCTCAAGCAAGACCGGTCGCCCAGTGTCACGGTGCTGTGAGCAGCCGTCATCCGGGCGAAATCGGCATAGGGTGAAGGAGAAACCACCGGCGCGCCGGCATTGACCACGAAACAGTTTGCGCCTGACGACAACTCGAAAGACAGGCAGCCGGCATGGGCCTGGCTCGACAGGATCCCGCGCGGCGGCGCCCCCGTGTCGGCAACCACGACGCAATTGCCCGCCGACAATCTCTGGTAATGCGAATGCGGCATCTCGCGAAACGCAACCCCGGAGGTTTCGTCATAGCGCAAGACACCCAGAAGCCGGTCGGCGGAGACCGCGGAGGCGCCGTTGAACAGCACCAGTTCGCCGCTGGAATGGCGAAAGAAGCGCAGCGCCGAGAACATCCGGTCCATCCCCGCCGCCATGTTGCGCGGTGGTTTCTGCCCGAGATTGATATAGGTCTGCTTCAATGGCAGCAGATTGGTCAGCAGATCGATCAACACCATCGGATTGCGCGAGACATGACCGCCATCGGGCAGGATCTGGGCATCGATTTCGCTGTCGAGGTACCGCGACGCAGCCCGCACCGCGCCGGCGCTGGAGGGCACGCACAGGCTGGCCATCGCCAGCGCGATCCGGGCCTTGAAACGGGTTTCGTCGCCCGGCATCGCCCCGGCCACATGCTTGAGATAGCGGGTCTGCAATGCGATGCTTTTGAGAAAGCGGCGGTAAAACCCGTGATCGGCGCCACGCAACACGATCGGCGAATGCGAGAACCAGGCGATCAGCCGGTTGGCCAGCACATCCGGCTCAAAGGCGAGCCCGCCCAGTTCACGGCCTTCGACCGAAATCCAGTCGTCCACGAGCGCACGGGCATTGGCAAAGGCAAGGTCATGATCGGCGGCGCGCATGTGCCTGAGCCAGCCGAAGCCGTGCAGGCTGCGATTGAAGGACTGGTTCGAGACCTCGACCTGGAACGGGCTTCCGCCCCCTGTGTCGACCATGCTTCCCCCCATGGCGAAGCGGCCGGAATAGATCTCTTCGGCAATATGTGGATCGGCAATGCGCAGATCGATCGGTGCAACCACGAGCCGGTCCGGGGTTCCGCCGGCAAATCGCAGGGCGCTGATACGGCCCAGGGCCATGCGCCGCGCAAACCGCCGCCAGATCTCTGTCCCGTACAATTGCACTGAGCGTTGCGAATCAAGAATTGAAAATGCCAATCGGGATATCCTGAAACCGGGTCCCCGGCCCTCCACCGGACAAAAATCGTAGCACAGTGGTTTGATTGTTCAACTGTTACTAATGTGTCTTTGATTGCAAGCTATTGTGTCGTTCCGGGGCACTTGTCAACATTTCTGCTGCTATTCCGGGTTTCAGCTGCAGGTTTTACTGCCGAATCAGCACCACCGCATAGAATCCGTCGAGCCCGGCAAGCCGCGGGTCGTCATGCGCGAGCATCGCCGGATGGGTCCGGATCTCGCCCTTTGCGGTAATGGCGGTTTCGAGCCCCGGCCAGCGTAAGGCATCCATCGGCCTGATCGTCCAGGCAGGATGGTCGGACAGAAAACCCGCCACCATTTCTTCGCCCTCTTCGGGATCAAGCGAACAGTTGGAAAACACCAGTTCGCCCCCCGGACGCACCAGCCCCGCCGCATGGTCAAGCAGATCGCGCTGGACCCGGGCCAGCCGCATGATGTCGTCCGGTCCCTTGGTATAGGGAATGTCGGGATGCCGGCGCACCGTCCCCGTCGAGGAACAGGGCGCATCGAGCAGAACCCCGTCAAAGCCTTCAGGCGCAACCAGGTCCTGGGCCCGCGTCAATTGCGTGGAGACATCAAGTCCGAGACGCGCGAGATTGCCGCGCAGCCGCTCCAGCCGCGTCGCGGACTGGTCGCATGCCGTGACCCGCGCACCGGCCAGCGCCAGCTGGGCGGTCTTGCCGCCCGGGGCTGCGCACAGATCGGCGATCTCCAGCCCTTCGAGCCGGGAAAACATCTGCGCCGGAACGCTGGCTGCAGCATCCTGAACCCACCAGGCGCCTGTATCGAAGCCCGGCAGGCCGGAAACCGGTCCATCCGGCCGGGCAATCCGCACCGATCCCGTCGGCAACACCATGCCGCCAAGCTTTTCAGCCCAGCCGTCAGGGTCGTCCTTGACCGTGACATCAATGGCCGGCGGCTCCGACAGGATCGCAAGAATCGCCGCAGCCTCCGATTTGTAGGCATTGCGTAGCCGGCTTTCAAACCAGTCGGGGAAATCCGGCGTGACCGCCGCGATCTGCGGCAGAAGCTGGTCTTTCTCCCGCGCCATCCGGCGCAGAAGCGCATTGACCAGGCCGGCAAAGCGGCGATTGCGCGGATCGGAATCGGCCTGCGTGACCGCCAGATCCACCGCCGCGCGATCGGGAACATCAAGATAAAGGATCTGCGCTGCGCCGACGCGGAGCACCTGCCGCAAGGCTTTCGCGCCCTCGGGCAAAGGGTTGTCGACCAGCCGGTCGATAAAGGCGTCGATGACCTGAAGATGCCTGAGCGCCGACAACAGGATGGCCCGCACCAGCAGCCGGTCCTGGTCGCCGAGCCCGGTAAAGGCCGGATTGCCACCTGCCGGATCAAGCAGGCCATCCAGCGAGGCGCGGCTCTCGGTCACCGCCGACAGCAGCCGTGCTGCTGCCTGGCGCGCCGCAAGACCCGGCTTCAGATCCGCCGGATTCCGCCTTGCATGTGATTTCTGAGGTCTCCTGCGCTGCCCGTCCGGCCTTGTGCCGGTCAAGACCAGGGCCCCTTGCGCGGCGGCGTTCCGTCACGGCCCCAGGGTCCCGACTGCGGAACCGATGTCCTGGCCGGACGCGCAGGGCGCGGCGAAGGTGCCGCCATCTCGGCAGCCATCGCTTCAAGTGCGGCGATGCGGTTTTCCGTTGCCGGGTGGGTCGAAAACAGACTGTCCATGCGTTGACCATTCAAAGGGTTGATAATGAACATGTGCGCCGTCGCCGGATTGCGTTCAGCGTCCTCATTGACCACACGACCGGCCCCCATGGCAATCTTTCTCAGCGCCGAAGCCAGCCAAAGCGGATTGCCGCAGATCTCGGCGCCGCGCCTGTCGGCGGAATATTCCCGCGTCCGGCTGATCATCATCTGCACCAGCATTGCCGCGAACGGCGCCACGATCATCGCCACCAGAATGCCGATGAAGCCGAACGGATTGTTGTTGTCGCGATTGCCGCCGAAAAACAGCGCGAAGTTGCCGAGCATCGAAATCGCCCCGGCCAGGGTCGCGGTAATGGTCATGATCAGCGTGTCGCGGTTCTGCACATGCGCCAGCTCGTGCGCCATCACGGCTGCCACTTCCTCGTCACTCAAGGCCTCAAGCAGCCCGACAGACGCCGCAACGGCCGCGTTTTCGGGATTGCGGCCGGTGGCAAACGCATTGGGCTGCTGGTTGTGAATGACATAGACCTTCGGCATCGGCAGGCCGGCATTTTGCGCCAGATCAGCAACGATCCGGTAGTATTCGGGCGCCGTTTTCGCATCCACTTCAACGGCGTTGTGCATGCGCAGCACCATCTTGTCGGAATTCCAGTAGGAAAACAGGTTCATGGCCGCTGCGATCACCAGCGCGATCATCATGCCGCCGGTTCCGCCGATCATGTAGCCGACACCCATGAACAGGGCGGTCATCAGGGCAATCAGCATCGCTGTGCGAACAAGGTTCATGTGCATCATCCTTTCCGGCGACCAGGCACCTGTTGCCTCGATTGGCGTCGAGGTTTGGAATTTGTCGCTTGTGACGCTAGATATGGGTTGTTTCAAGATAATCTTCAATGTGAAGACCAGGCTGGCAGACCCGATCCATGAGCAAAGACGCGACGTCCGAAAGCAAATCCTCCGAACTAGCCAAGGCACACTCCGGCAAGGAACGCGAGCCAGCAGCTGAAGCCGCAGACGAGAATGGGCAGGCTGCGCGCCCTCCACTCAGCCCTGCTGCAAAGCGGGCGCTGGCTGAAGCCGAGGCCCGTCGCAAGGCGCGCTATGCCGAGATCCAGGCGACCGAACGCGAACTCGGCGGTCGCGGCGGTGCGGATCCGGCCCGTTTCGGAGACTGGGAAATCAACGGCCGCGCCATCGATTTCTGAGCCGTCCCACTTGATGCGCCTGCTGATACGGAATATATTCCTATATCATGCGCACCGATTCGGCCGTTCCGACACTTTTGCCCGCCCTGTTGCTTGCATCGCTTGGCCTCCCGGCTTTCGCGGCCACCCCTGCAGTGGCCGCCGACAAGCAGTGGCGCAGCATCGTCGGGCCGGTCTCAGCCCAGATCATCCGGATCATTGACGGGGACACGCTCGAGGTCGACGCCCATCCCTGGCCAAGCCATGCGGTGCGCGTTTCGGTCCGCTTGCGTGGCATCGACACCCCCGAACGCCGCTCCCGCTGTGCCGACCAGCGCGCCGCCGCGCAAATGGCGCGCAACGAGCTCGAACGGCTGGTATCAGGATTTCAGACCGTCGAACTGATCAACGTCGCAGGCGGGAAGTATTACGGCCGCGTGCTCGCCGACATGAAGGCCGGAACCCGCGACATTGCCTCGGCCATGCTCGAAAGCGGTCTGGCCCGGCCCTACCAAGGCGGCAAGCGCCACAACCCAAAATGCGCCGGCTAGGTTTCAAATTCCCCATTTTCATCTAGCCGGACATCAAAAAGGCCACCCGCAAGGGGTGGCCTTCGTGAATTCCAGCGCCGGTTGGACGCCTGCCCGCTCACATCATGGATGGATCGGGACTTGCCAGTATTCCCGGCGCTTCAGAGGCTGCTCCGAAGTCCGGCAATCCGTATCGCACGAACCGGCTTGTGGGAATCACTCGACATCAGATCACCTCCTTTTCAATTGTTAACGACACAGACAATGTGGGGCAGGTTTGCCTGCTTGCCAAGTCGTAAGCGCGTTTATTTTTATCAGCACACCACCAGCCGGACACAGAGAAGCCCGCGCCGGACGACACCGGGCGGGCTTTTGTTTGTCTACCCCGATCCCTGCGCAGATACCTGCGGCAGCAATCAGCCCTTCTTATTCTGGCGGTTGCTGATCAGATCATCGACAACGCTCGGATCGGCGAGTGTGGAGGTATCGCCCAGCGCGCCGAACTCGTCTTCGGCGATCTTGCGCAGGATCCGGCGCATGATCTTGCCGGAGCGGGTTTTCGGCAGGCCCGGCGAGAACTGGATCTTGTCCGGCGAGGCGATCGGGCCGATTTCGTTGCGCACATGCGCCACAAGCGCCTTGCGCAGCGCATCGTCGCCTTCCTGGCCCTCCATCAGCGTAATGTAGCAGTAGATACCCTGGCCCTTCACATCGTGCGGGTAGCCGACGACAGCCGCCTCGGACACCGAGTCATGCGACACCAGCGCGCTTTCGACTTCCGCCGTGCCCATGCGGTGACCCGAGACATTGATCACGTCATCGACCCGGCCGGTGATCCAGTAATACCCGTCCTCGTCACGGCGGCAGCCGTCACCGGTGAAATACTTGCCCTTGTAGGTCGAGAAATATGTCTGGATGAAGCGCTCATGGTCGCCATAGACCGTGCGCATCTGCCCGGGCCAGGAATCGGTGATGCAGAGATTGCCCTCGGTCGTACCTTCGAGCACATCGCCGTCGCCATCGACCAGCTGTGGCTGCACGCCAAAGAACGGCCGCGTCGCCGAACCCGGCTTCAGCTTTGTGGCGCCGGGCAGCGGCGTGATCAGGATGCCGCCGGTTTCGGTCTGCCACCAGGTATCGACGATCGGGCATTTTTGCTCACCGACCACGTTATAATACCATTCCCAGGCTTCCGGGTTGATCGGCTCGCCCACGGACCCCAGCGTGCGGAGTGAGGTGCGCGAGGATTTCTTGACGTGGTCGTCGCCCGCGCCCATCAGCGCCCGGATCGCCGTCGGCGCCGTGTAGAAGATGTTGACCTTGTGCTTGTCGACCACATCCCAGAACCGGCTCGGCGAAGGATAGTTCGGCACGCCCTCGAACATCAGCGTGGTCGCGCCATTGGCCAGCGGCCCGTAGACAATATAGGAATGCCCGGTCACCCAGCCGACATCGGCGGTGCACCAGTAGATGTCACCCTCGTGATAATCGAACACATATTCATGCGTCATCGAGGCATAGACCAAGTAGCCGCCCGTGGTGTGCAGCACGCCCTTGGGCTTGCCGGTCGAACCGGAGGTGTAGAGGATGAACAGCGGGTCTTCCGCGGCCATCTCTTCAGGCTTGCACTCGGGGTCGGCCGCTGCCGTCGCCTCATGGTACCAGACGTCCCGCTCGGAAAACCATTCCACCTTGCCCGCAGTGCGCTGAACCACCAGCACATTCTTGACGCTCACCCCGTTCCGCTCGGCGATTTCAATTGCCAGGTCGGTGTTGTGCTTGAGCGGTATTTTCTTGCCGCCGCGCAGGCCCTCATCCGCGGTGATGACGAAGGTTGATTCGCAATCGGTGATTCGGCCCGCCAGCGCATCGGGCGAAAACCCGCCGAACACGATCGAATGCACCGCCCCGATGCGGGTGCATGCCAGCATCGCGTAGGCGGCTTCCGGGATCATCGGCATGTAAATGGTGACCCGGTCGCCCTTCTGGACCCCATTCGCCTTCATCACATTGGCAAGCCGGCACACTTCGTCATGGAGCTCGCGGTAGGTGATCTTCTTGTCGTCGTAGGGATTGTCGCCCTCCCAGATGATCGCCACCTGGTCGCCGCGCTTTTCGAGGTGCCGGTCAATGCAGTTGTAGGAAACATTGGTCAGGCCGTCTTCGAACCACTTGATGGCCACGTCGCCGGTAAAACTGGTGTTTTTCACCTTTGTATAGGGCTTGAACCAGTCGATCCGCTTGCCGTGCTCGCCCCAGAATTTCTCCGGATCGCTGATGCTCTCCTGGTACCATTTCTGATAGGTTTCATCATCAATCAGCGCGCGCGCTTTGGCATCGTTCAGGACTTCGTAGGTTTTCTGCGACATTGGGCCCTCCTCACTAAAAACATGCGCCTGTCATCGATTCAGGCGCAACCCGGCTTTCATGGCGGCCATTATTGCAAGGCCAAGGCATTGCTGCAATTAGACAATGGGCCGGTTCACGAAACCATGCTGCAACAATTGCATTTGGCCGGGCTTGCAGTTATAAGAACGCCGATTTCCCGGAAAATAGTGGTAACATCCACGGCCCGCGCCCCCGGAGCGGACGGACAGGAGAATTGTATTCATGGCACAGCAGCTTCTCATGCCGAAGGCAACCGCCGTTTGGCTCGTCGACAACACCGCATTGAGCTTCGATCAGATCGCCCAGTTCTGCAAACTTCATCCGCTTGAAGTCAAGGCCATCGCCGACGGCGAAGCATCGCAGGGCATCAAGGGTCTCGACCCGATCGGCACAGGCCAGCTTTCACGCGAAGACATCGCCGCTGCAGAAGCCAATCCCGAACTCAAGCTGAAGCTTCTCGAACCAAAGGTTCGCGTGCCCGAAACCAAGCGCAAGGGACCTCGCTACACGCCCGTTTCCAAACGTCAGGACCGGCCCAACGCCATCCTCTGGCTGGTGCGCAATCATCCCGAACTCAAGGACGCCCAGGTCTCGCGCCTGGTTGGCACCACCAAGTCGACCATCGAACAGATCCGCGGCCGCACCCACTGGAACGCCGCCAACCTGACACCGATGGACCCGGTCACACTCGGCCTTTGCACCCAGATCGATCTCGACCTCGAAGTCGAGCGCGCTTCCAAGAACCGCGGCGCCCTGGCCGGCTCCGAACAGGACAGCGTTCTGGTGTCCGCCAGCGAGACCGAATCCGCAATACCGGTCGAGGACGAGGGCGAGAAGGAAATCGATGCAGATGCAGTCTTTGCAAAACTGACCTCGATGAAGCGTACCGAGCCGGAAGAAGAAGACGAGGGCTGAGCCCAGTTTGCCACTTTCATGCAAAAGGCCCGGCAGTGCCGGGCCTTTCTGTATCCGGGGGACGATGCTGACAGACCAGCAAGCCCTCTGCCTGCTATTCCTTGACCGGAACCGTGTAGTTGAGCGGCAGGCGGCCGCCATCGGCATAGATCGTCTGGCCGGTGACATAGCTCGCATCGCCTGACAGCAGGAATGCCGTGACCGCAGCAATTTCCGAAGGGTCGCCGATACGTCCCAGCGGGGTGCGCGACAGGATCCGGTTCTTCGCTTCCGGATTATCGGCCACAGCCGACAGCAGGTCGGTCATGATCGAGCCCGGCCCGACGGCATTGACGCGGATGCCATGGGTTGCGAGCGACAGCGCCATCACCTTGGTCAGCTGGCTCACCCCACCCTTCGACACCGAATAGGGAACCTGGTTGGCGATCGCGAACGTGTCGTTGATCGAGGACATGTTGACGATCGAACCGGGCTCTTCACCCTTTGCGATCTGCTCCACCATGTGGCGGGCCACGGCCTGCCCGCACAACAAGGTGCCCTTGAGGTTGACCCCCATGACGCGGTCGAAATCGGCTTCTTCCAGCTCGAGAAAATCGGCGGCGTGCACGATTCCGGCATTGTTGACCAGGGCATTGATCGAGCCGAAGGCATCGATGGTCTTGGCCACCAGATTGTGAACATCAAGCCGTTCCGAAACATCGGTAACGGTAAACCGCACCTCGCCGTCATTGGAGACCGTTTCCAGTGCGGCATTGCCCGCTGCCTCGTCATTGTCGGCGATCATCACCTTGGCGCCCTCGGACGCCAGGCGGCGCACGATGGCCAGCCCGATGCCCTTGGCGCCGCCGGTGACAATCGCTGTTCGTCCATCCAGTCTCATGGTCATTTTCCTTTCTCAGAGCGCCATGCCTCGTCAATCGGACGCGCACGGCTACCCTAATCCGTCTTTTTCACGCTGTGCCCCGGAAATCATGCGATTTTCCGGTCAAGACCACAGCGAAACGGCGGGACATTGACGTGGACGGGTGCCGAGGTCAATCGCTGTTCTTGGCGATCCCGCGCTTTGTCAGCACCTCGGAAATTTCGTCAAGAACCCCAGGATCATCGATGGTTGCCGGCATCTTCCATGCCTCGCCATCGGCAATTTTCTGCATCGTTGCGCGCAGGATCTTGCCTGACCGGGTTTTCGGAAGCCGCTTCACCACCATCACCGTCTTGAAGGCGGCGACGGGCCCGATCTGCTCGCGCACCAGCTTGACCACTTCGGTCTCGATCTCGCCATCGCTGCGGCCATGATGATTGTTGATGACGATGAATCCGGCCGGAATCTGGCCCTTCATGGCATCGGCAATGCCGATCACCGCGCACTCAACCACATCGGGATGCTCGGACACCACCTCTTCCATGCCACCTGTTGACAGGCGATGGCCGGCCACGTTGATGATGTCATCGGTCCGCGCCATGATGAACAGATAGCCGTCTTCATCGATGAAGCCCGCATCCGCGGTTTTGTAATAGCCCGGGAACTCGGCCAGATAGGCTTGCCGGAAGCGGTCCTCGGCATTCCACAGCGTCGGCAGGCAGCCCGGCGGCAGCGGCAGCTTGACCACGATATTGCCCAGCGTGCCGGCAGACACCGGATGGCCGGCATCGTCGAGCACCTGCACGTCGTAGCCGGGCATGGCGACTGCGGGCGAGCCGTACTTGACCGGCAGCAGTCCCAGGCCCATTGGGTTGCCGGCAATGGTCCAGCCGGTCTCGGTCTGCCACCAGTGATCGATCACCGGTACCTCGAGCACCTTTTCCGCCCAGTGAATGGTATCCGGGTCGGCCCGTTCACCCGCCAGGAACAGCGCCCGGTAGCCGGAAAGGTCATATTGCCTGACAAGGCTGCCTTCCGGGTCTTCCTTGCGGATGGCGCGAAACGCGGTTGGCGCGGTAAACAGCACCGCAACCTTGTGTTCGGAAATCACCCGCCAGAAGGTTCCCGCATCCGGTGTTCCCACCGGCTTGCCTTCGAATACGATGGTGGTGTTACCGTGCAGCAGCGGCGCGTAGACGATATAGGAATGGCCGACCACCCAGCCGATATCGGACGCCGCCCAGAACGCTTCTCCCGGCTTGACACCATAGATCGCATGCATCGACCAGTAGAGCGCGGCCATGTGGCCGCCATTGTCGCGCACCACGCCCTTGGGCTGACCGGTGGTGCCCGAGGTGTAGAGAATATAGAGCGGATCCGTGGCCGCAACCGGCGTGCATGGGGTCTTGCGGCCGGCATTGGCCTGAAGCAGCTCGGCATAGTCGAAATCCCGGCCTTCGATCAGCTCGCAGCCTTGCTGATCCCGCTGCAGCACGATCGTCGCCTCCGGCTTGTGACGAGACTGTTCGATCGCCGCATCCAGCAAGGGCTTGTAAGCCACGATCCGGCCCGGTTCGATGCCGCAGGATGCGCTGACAATCAGCTTGGCCTCACTGTCCTCGATCCGGGTGGCCAGCTCATGTGCCGCAAAACCGCCAAACACCACCGAATGGATGGCGCCGAGCCGGGCGCAGGCCAGCATTGCCACGATCGCTTCGGGCACCATCGGCATGTAGATGACAACCCGGTCGCCCTTGCCGATCCCCTTGTCCGCCATGGCGCCGGAAAAGGCCTCAACATCAGCCAGCATCTGCGAATAGGTGATCGAGCGCTTGGCGCCGGTGATCGGGCTGTCATAGATCAGCGCCGCCTGGTCTCCCCGGCCGGCGGCCACATGACGGTCGAGACAATTGTGACAGGTGTTGGTAATGCCCTCCGGATACCAGCCGCCATAGACGCCCTGATCCGCATCGAAAGCTCTCTCGGGCTTCGTGAACCAGTCGATCGCCTCCGCCTGCTCCATCCAGAACCCTTCCGGGTTCTTCTGCCAGCTCGAATAGACCTCGGCATAGCTGCTTGTCATGACCATCTCCTCCATACCCTCTGGCGCAGCACTCACATGCCGCGCACTCCACCCGGTAAGCTGATTTCGCGGCACCCTAGGCCTCCCGGATCGCCGCGAAAACTAGACCTTGGGCTAGGTCTGCCCATCAAATCGATTAGCGCGCTCCAAATATTGCCGAGCCGACCCGGACTTCGGTTGCACCAAAGCCGATCGCCGTCTCGAAATCGTCCGACATGCCCATCGACAGCGTCTCGATACCGTTCTCTCGGGCAATCTTGCCGAGCAGCGCAAAATGCGGGCCGGGGTTCTCGTCCACCGGCGGAATGCACATCAACCCGCTGATCGTCAGCCCAAGCTCGGAGCGGCACAAGGCAATGAACGCAGCCGCTTCATCCGGCTCGATGCCGGCCTTTTGCGGCTCCGAGCCAGTGTTCACCTGGATATAGAGACGCGGATGCTTGTCCTGTTTCTTGATTTCCTTGGAAATTTCCCTGGCAATCTTCTCTCGGTCGACGGTCTGGATCACGTCAAACAGCACCACGGCGTCAGCGGTCTTGTTCGATTGCAGCGGTCCGATCAGATGAAGTTCGATCCCGTCAGTGCCGGCCTTGAGATCCGGCCATTTCGATTGCGCCTCCTGGACCCGGTTTTCGCCGAAGACCCGTTGCCCCGCCTCGATCACCGGTGTGATCTCGTCGGCGGGCTTGGTCTTGGAAACCGCCACCAACCGCACCGAGCCCTCTTTCCGGTTCGCCTCGGCTTCCGCAGCGGCAATCGCCGCTCTTACCTTCTCCAGGTTTTCCCGTGCACTCACGCTGTGCTCCATTGGCTTGCTTCGATCTAAGCCCCCGGTGTTACCCCAGCCCGCCGTCCTTGCCAATCGAGCCAGGCAGGCTTTGAGCCGTATCTGGAACTCCAGCAAAGGGCCAATAGGCCGCATCTTGGTCTCCAAAGCCGCTCAATGGTTGACGCTTGCCGGGTTTCATGGTGAAGGTCGCGACAAAATCTGACAGGTTTTCTGGTGATCCTTTATGGCAATTGAACGATACAATCCCAAACAGGCGGAAACCCGCTGGCAGCGCATGTGGGAAGAGGCGCGGATTTACGAGACGGACAATGACAGTCCGGACCCGAAATACTACGTCCTCGAGATGTTCCCCTATCCCTCCGGCCGGATCCACATGGGACATGTGCGCAATTACGCCATGGGTGACGTTGTGGCGCGTTACAAGCGCGCCAAGGGCTTCAATGTGCTCCACCCGATGGGCTGGGATGCTTTCGGCATGCCGGCCGAGAACGCCGCGATCCAGAACAAGGTTCACCCGCGCGACTGGACCTATGCCAATATCGACGCCATGCGCAAGCAGCTCAAGTCGATGGGCCTGTCGCTCGACTGGAGCCGCGAATTCGCCACCTGCGATGTCGACTATTACAAGCAGCAGCAGGCGTTGTTTCTCGACTTCCTCAAGGCCGGCCTGATCTATCGCCGCAATTCCAAGGTCAACTGGGATCCGGTCGACATGACGGTACTGGCCAACGAGCAGGTGATCGACGGCCGCGGCTGGCGCTCCGGTGCACTGGTCGAACAGCGCGAACTGACCCAGTGGTTCTTCCGCATCTCCGATTATGCCGAGGATCTGCTCGCATCTCTCGACGAACTCGACCAGTGGCCTGAAAAGGTCCGGCTGATGCAGAAGAACTGGATCGGCAAGTCCGAGGGCCTGTCGCTGCGCTGGGAGATCGCCGATCCGTCACAAGCCGGCGGCGCAACCGATATCGAAGTCTACACCACTCGGCCCGACACCCTTTATGGCGCCTCGTTCCTGGCGATTGCCGCGGATCATCCGCTGGCCAGGGAACTGGCCGCCAAGGACCCCGCAGTGGCCGCATTCTGCGACGAATGCCGCCGCGCAGGAACATCGGTCGCAGCGCTGGAAACGGCCGAGAAAACGGGCATGAAGACCGCAATAAACGTGGTTCATCCGCTCGATCCGGACTGGACGGTACCGGTCTATATCGCCAACTTCGTGCTGATGGATTACGGCACCGGCGCCATTTTCGGCTGCCCCTCCGGCGACCAGCGCGACCTCGATTTCGCCCGCAAGTACAATCTGCCGGTCACCCCGGTGGTCATGCCGGCGGATGCGGACGCGACGAGCTTCGTCATCACCGACACGGCCTATGTCGGCGATGGCGTGATGATCAATTCGCGTCATCTGGACGGCATGACCCCGGATCAGGCATTTGATGCGGTGGCCAACCAGCTCGAAGCCCGGACCCTGGGTGACGCGCCGCAAGCCGCCCGCAAGACCAATTTCCGCCTCCGCGACTGGGGCCTGTCGCGCCAGCGCTACTGGGGCGCACCGATACCCGTCATTCATTGTGATGACTGCGGCGCGGTTCCTGTGCCGGCTAAGGACTTGCCGGTCCAGCTGCCCGATGACGTAACACTGGACAAGCCGGGCAATCCGCTTGATCACCATCCGAGCTGGAAACATGTCGATTGCCCCAGCTGCGGCAAGGCAGCCCGGCGCGAAACCGACACGATGGACACATTTGTCGATTCGTCCTGGTATTTCGCTCGTTTCACCGCGCCGCGACATGACACGCCCACCGATCCGGCCGTTGCCAGCGCCTGGTTGCCGGTTGATCAGTATATCGGCGGCATCGAGCATGCGATCCTGCATCTGCTCTACTCGCGCTTCTTCACCCGCGCCATGCAGAAGACTGGCCATGTCGATCTGAAAGAGCCGTTCCGCGGCCTGTTCACCCAAGGCATGGTGGTTCATGAAACCTACCGCACCGACAAGGGCGGCAAGGGCGAATGGGTTCCCCCGGCTGATGTGGAAATCACAGACACTGACGGGGTCCGGCACGCGAAACATGCCAAGACCGGTGAAGCGCTTGTTATCGGCTCCATCGAGAAAATGTCGAAATCGAAGAAGAATGTCGTTGATCCCGACGATATCATCGACAGCTATGGTGCTGATACTGCTAGGTTTTTCATGCTTTCCGATTCTCCTCCGGATCGCGATGTGATCTGGACCGAAGCCGGCGTTGAAGGCGCACACCGCTTTGTTCAGCGGGTCTGGCGCTTGCTCGGTGAAGCGGCTCCCGAACTCGAGGATGTCACGGCAGCAACCGGCGCCGCGGGCAGGGCGCTTGATGTTTCCCGCATTGCGCACAAGACCGTCAAGGCGGTTGGCGAGGACATCGAGAAGCTGGCCTTCAACAAGGCCGTAGCCCGGCTTTATGAACTGGTCAACACGCTGGCCGGACCGCTGACGGATGTTGCAGCGGGCAAGGCCGATGCAGACCTCAAGGCGGCGTGCAAGCAGGCTGCCGGCATGCTGGTTCAGCTGATTGCACCGATGATGCCGCATCTGGCCGAAGAAAGCTGGAAACTGCTTGGCAATGACGGCATGGTGGCAACCATCGCCTGGCCGGAATTTGAGGCCGGCTTGGTCACGGATGAACAGGTCACCCTGCCGGTCCAGATCAACGGCAAGAAGCGCGGCGATTTGACAATTGACCGCAATGCCGATCAAGCTGCTGTCGAGAAGGCTGTGCTTGCACTGGATTTCGTTCAATCCGCAACGGGCGGCAATCCGCCGCGCAAACTCATCATCGTACCTCAGAGGATCGTCAATGTCGTGGTTTGAAGTTCGCGGATTGGGCAGCAGGACACGGATTCTTGCAGCCATGCTCGGCCTCGGCCTGCTGGCCGGTTGCCAGGCGCAGCCGCTTTACGGTTCCATGCAGGGCCAGCAACAGTCAGTCTCCGTGTCGGAAGCCGATAGCCGGATTGAGCAGGTGGTTCGCAACGAGCTGGTGCTCGGCTTTGGTGGCGAGCAGCACAACAGCGCCTATACTCTCGACCTGATGGTCACCTCGGCAACCGCAGGCCTGTTGCCCGGCGGCCTCGACAACGAGTTCTCCGCCGCCCGCACCACGGTAACAGCGGCTTACGTGCTGAAATCGACAAGCACCGGAGAAACCGTCAAATCGGGGTCCCGCTTCGCTGATGCACAGCTCGATCTTCCTTCACAAAATTTTGCTCAGGAAAGAGCCAAGCTGGAAGCGGAAGACCGTGCTGCTCGGCAGGTTGCAAACCTGGTGCGTGCCGATATCGCTGTGGCCCTCGCACGCTAGACATTACCGCATTCAATTGCGCTCATGTGAATGTTAGACTGCACGCAACGTTGCAGGAAGTTTCAACGTCGCTCGCGCAACTGGTTGTTTACGTTCCGTTTTATAGCTCAAATCGGTATCCACAGGCTGCATGGCACAACTCAAGAACCATGAATTTGCCGGGTTTGTCCGGCGCGAAGGCACTCCCTACCGGATCGTGCTCGTCTATGGACCCGACCGTGGGCTGGTCTCCGAACGCGCAGCCGAAGTCGCGGCCAAGACTGGTGTTGATCTCAAGGATGATTTTGCTGTTCTCAAGCTCGAATCTTCCGATCTGTCCGGTGACCCTGGACGATTGGCCGATGAATTCGGCGCCATAAGCCTGTTTGGCGGAGATCGCCTGGTCTGGGTCAAGAACGCCGGCAATGATCGTGGACTTGTCCAGTCCGTCACCGCTTTGACCGAGGCAGAAGCCGGATCTTCCCATCTTCTGATCGAGGCGGGTGATCTGAAAAAGGGCAGCGGCCTGCGCAAGGTGATTGAGAATGCCCGCACGGCACTTGCCATTCCCTGCTATGCCGACGACGCCAGAGGTGTGCAGACACTCATCGATGAAGAACTCGGCAACGCCAACCTGACCATTCAGGGAGACGCCCGTCAGCGGCTCACACAATTGCTAGGCGGCGATCGGCTGGCAAGCCGCAACGAATTGAAAAAACTGGCACTTTACTGCCATGGCAATGGAACCGTTACCGATGATGATGTCGTCGAAGCCATCGGAGACGTCGCGGCGCTGTCGGTGGATGATGCCGTCGATGCCGTGTTTTCCGGTGATCCGGTACGGCTGGAAGCCGCACTGGAACGGATCCTGGCGTCAAAGACATCCGTCTTTCTGGTGCTGCGCAGCTGTATAATGCAATTCGAGCAGCTCGACGCCATGCGCTCGCTGGTCGAAAATCATGGACGCCATCCGGCCCAGGCCCTGACCGAGAGGGGACGCGGCATCCACTTCAAGCGAAAGCCGGTGGTCGAGCGCGCCTTGCGTCATTGGCGGCTGGAAGCAATCAACCGCGAAATGCGCCGCCTGTCGGAAGCTGTGCTGGATACACGCCGCAGACCACAGCTGGAGGCATCGATTGCCAGACAGGCGCTTCTCAGAGCCTGCCTACTTAGCCGTTAAGCCACCATCTCACTGGTTTATTTAACTATTTCTCGCCCAGAAGCCGGCAAAGCTCATCGAGTTGCTCAAGTGACTTATAGTCGATCCTGAGCTGCCCGCCCTGGCCCTTGTGAGCCAATTGCACCTTGAGTCCCAGCACGTCGGACAGGCTTCTCTCCAGCGCAACCGTGTCGGCGTCCTTCTGGTCAGAGCGGTTCGACTTGGTTTCCAGCCCATCCGGCCTGCTGCTCTGATCCGCATCCTTCTGAGCCAGTTTCTCGGCATCACGCACCGAAAGCCCCTCGTCGGCAATCTTGCGAGCCAGGCGAACAGGATCGGAAGTCGACACGATGGCGCGCGCATGACCGGCTGACAGCGCGCCTTCCGCCAGCATCGTCCGGACTTCGTCAGGCAGTTTCAGCAGACGCAGCGAATTCGCCACGTGACTGCGGCTCTTGCCGATCACTTCTCCAAGATCGTTCTGGGTGTAACCATACTGCGCGATCAGCTGCTCGTAGCCCTGCGCCTCTTCAAGCGCATTGAGATCAGCACGCTGAACGTTCTCAACGATCGCGATTTCCAGCGCCGTGCGGTCGTCGACATCACGCACGATGACAGGAATTTCCACCAGGCCTGCCATCTGCGCGGCGCGCCAGCGGCGTTCACCGGCAATAATTTCGTACCGGTCTTCACCGGAACTGCGGACCATCACCGGCTGCACGATGCCATGCTGGCGGATCGAGTTCGACAGATCCTCGAGGTCAGTCGGATCGAACGTCCTACGGGGATTGCGCGGGTTCCGGCTCACATGTTCGATCGGAACGGTTCGATCCGCCGAAACACTCGGCTTCGACTGGGGTTGCACCGGTTGATCGATCTCGCCAATGAGAGCAGCCAAGCCTCGCCCGAGGCGTTTTCTTGATACATCGTCCGACATTGTCATACCCATCTTCGCCGCTCGCCCTTTCGGGTCAGGCCGCCTTACGATTGCGTTCGCGTTGAATAACCTCGGATGCCAGCTGCAGATAGGCCTGGCTGCCGGCGCATTTCAGATCATACAGGATCGCCGGCTTTCCGTAGGAAGGTGCCTCGGAAACCCTGACATTGCGCGGAATGAGAGTCCTGTAAACCTTGTCGCCCAGATGAGAGCGGACATCCTCGACCACCTGAAGCGCAAGATTGTTGCGCGCATCATACATCGTCATCACGATGCCCTGAATGTCGAGCGTCGGGTTCAGCGAATCACGCACCTGGCCCACCGTCTCCAGCAACTGGCTCAGACCCTCAAGCGCAAAGAACTCGCACTGCAGCGGCACCAGGATCGAATGAGCGGCTGCCATGGCGTTCATGGTCAGAAGGTTGAGAGACGGCGGACAATCAATCAGCACATAGTCATAATGCTTGGCATCGTCGGCCTGCAGCGCCTTCTTGAGCTTATAGACCCGATCCGGCAAGCCGGAAATTTCCATCTCGACGCCGAGCAGATCCATCGTCGATGGGATGATGCTGAGATGTGGCACAGCCGTCTGCATCACGGTCTCTGCCACCGTCGCGTTCTGCGTCAGCAGATCATAGGCCGATACGCCGCGATCCTTGCGGTCAATGCCCAGCCCGGTGCTGGCATTGCCCTGCGGGTCGATGTCAACGATCAACACTTCCTCGCCAATCGCTGCCAGGGCGGTTGCAAGGTTGATGGCGGTGGTGGTCTTGCCCACGCCGCCCTTCTGGTTGGCGATGGTGATGATCCGGTTCTTCGAATGGTGCATCGAAAAGGGTCCGCGGCTTAGTTTCGCTTGGAAAGATTGCTGATCTCCAGGATTGCCGATCCATCCTGCGCCAGACTTTGATGTTCTACCAGATCGAAACCCCAAAGGTCACGTCCTGATCGCACTTCTTCCCGGTAATCCAAGCCTTTGTGGAGCCAGATCTGGAGCGACGGATTTTTTTCCAGAAACAGGGAGCTGTAATCCAGCAGTTCCGGCAAGGACGCGAGCGCCCGGGCGGAAATTGCATCCAGACCGTCCAGTTTCTCCGCGGCAACCTCGATTCGCATCGGATGAACGCTGGCTCGCGCGCCAGTTTCAAGTATGACCTGGCGCAGAAACGCCGCCTTCTTGTTGTTGCTTTCCACCAGATGGACCCAGCCCTGACCTGTTTCGGCAAGACAAATGCCGGTCACCAAGCCCGGAAAACCGGCGCCGCTGCCCATGTCCACCCATGTCAGCGGTGCTGGCTGCAGACGGAAAAGCTGCAGACTGTCAAGAACATGCCGTTCCCAAAGCTCCGGAAGCGTCTTCGGCGAAATCAGATTGATCGAAGCCTGCCATTTGCGCACCAGATCGCTGTAAATCTGCAACTTGTCCCATGTTTCACGTGAAACAAAATTGCTGTCTGGGAAAAAACCGCTTGCACCGGTCACGTCAAACCACCGCCACGCTGTCATTGGAGTACCCAATCGAAGACTTGCGCAGATGCGCAAGCAGCAGGGCGATCGCGGCCGGAGTCATGCCTTCGATGCGCTCTGCATGCCCCACCGACGGCGGCCGAACTTTCTCAAGTTTCGATTTCAACTCATGCGACAGCCCGGCAAGCCTGGAATAATCGAAGTCCTCTGGAATCTTTCGGTTTTCCTCACGCTGCCGCTGGTCGATCTCCTGTTTCTGACGATCAAGATATACCGCGTAGACCGCATCCACCGCGGCGGCGTCCAGGACCTTCCGGCCATGACGACCGAGTTCCGGCCAGATCGCGAGAATACGATCCACATCAATATCGGGGTAAGACAACAACTGAAATGCTGAACGCCGGATGCCATCCTTGTTCAACTCCAGACCATGTTTCAGCGCTTCACTCGGTGTCAGGCTACGCTTAGACAGATCGGCCAAACATTTCGTCAGCGAATCGAAATAGCTCTCAAACGCCAACTGGCGTTCTTTGGAAACGCAACCCAGCGCGATAGCTTTCGGCGTCAGGCGCAGTTCCGCGTTATCCGCACGGAGCGACAACCGATACTCCGCCCTGGACGTAAACATCCGGTACGGCTCGCTGATTCCCTTTGTGGTCAGATCATCTACCATGACCCCAATATAGGAATCGGTACGGCTGAACACGCATGCATCCTTGCCCTGAACCATCAACGCCGCATTCAACCCCGCAACAAGGCCCTGGGCTCCGGCTTCTTCGTAGCCTGTCGTGCCATTGATCTGACCGGCCAGGTAGAGGCCTCCGATACGGCGGGTTTCCAATGTCTGCCGCAATTCACGAGGATCAACGTGATCATATTCAATCGCGTAACCGGGTTGGATAATGCGGACGTTTTCGAGGCCTGGAATGGTGCGTAGAAACGCATCCTGAACATCCTCCGGCAGCGATGTCGAAATTCCATTCGGATAGACCGTCGAATCATCCAGGCCCTCGGGTTCGAGGAAGATCTGGTGCCCGTCCCGTTCTCCGAAACGGACAATCTTGTCCTCAATGGAAGGGCAATAACGGGGACCGACACCTTCAATCTGACCGGAATACATCGCTGATTGATGAATATTGTCCTGGATGATCTGGTGCGTACGTTCCGTGGTTCTGGTGATACCACAGCGGATCTGCCGAACCTTGATCTTGTCCGTCATGAACGAGAAGGGGATGGGCTCGGCATCAGCTTCTTGCCACTCGACCAGATCCCAATTGATGGTGTCGCCGTCAAGCCGCGCAGGAGTACCGGTTTTCAAACGTCCGAGCTGAAACCCGGCGCGCTCAAGCGTTGCGGACAGGCCCAATGAAGGCTCTTCGTTCATCCGCCCAGCCGGGATCTTCCGATCGCCAATATGAATGAGACCCCGCAAAAAGGTGCCCGTGGTCAAGACCACTGCAGAGGTCTCTACCAACCGACCATCTTTCAACAAGACACCGGTCAGTTGATCGCTTGCGAGCGTCAGATCATCTGCTTCGGCTTCAATGATATCCAGATTGGGGATTGCCTTGAGGAAGCTCTGGATGGCCTGCTTGTAAAGCTTGCGGTCCGCTTGGGTCCTTGGGCCCCACACGGCCGGACCCTTGCGGCGATTGAGCATGCGGAATTGAATGCCGGATTGATCGGCAGCCCGGCCCATCAATCCATCCATGGCGTCAATTTCGCGCACCAGATGGCCTTTGCCCAGGCCGCCAATCGCGGGATTGCAGGACATGGTGCCAATGGTCTCGAACTTGTGGGTCACAAGCGCAGTCCGCACGCCAAGTCGTGCAGAGGCTGCTGCGGCTTCACTGCCGGCATGTCCCCCACCGATTACAACCACATCATACTTCATTATTCATCTCCGCAAGACAGACTTCTTCGCCATGCTTTGAGGCGAGTCAAGGCCAATGTTTCACGTGAAACGTCAGCCCTGGCATTTTTCACTGTAAAATTGTCCTGCTGGATGTTTCACGTGAATCACTCAACAATCCAAATACCAGATTGTTTCACGTGAATCATTTCCCGACACAGAACTCTGAGAAAATCACGCCCAGCAGATCTTCCACATCAACGCGCCCGGTAATTTTGCCAAGCGCAACAGCTGCATTGCGTAAATACTCAGATCGCAGTTCGATCGGAAGCATGGTGCTGGAAATGGCTGCGTCCAACTCCTTGAGACTCTCACGCAAGTATTGGACGTGACGCGTCCGGGTTGGAAGGACATCCCCGCCTCCACGCTGGAACTCCGACACATATACTCCGATCCTGTTGAGCAGATGATCAAGACCAACTCCGGTTTTGCTGGAGACCAGTATTTCTTCATCCGTTGTGTCAAAAGTCAGGTCGTCCAGCAAATCCGTTTTTGTCCAGACGATGAGCGATTTCGTGTCGATCAACGATGCTGCAAATCGGCCTTCGGCCAGCAACCGCGAATCACGAAGTTCCAGTACCAGATCAGCATTCAAAGCCGCGTCCTTGCTTCGGCGAATGCCTTCTTGCTCCACATCGTCATCAGAATCTCGCAATCCCGCCGTATCCTGCAGCACGACAAGGTGCCCCCCGATGTCCAGCCGCACTTCAACGATGTCTCTGGTGGTTCCGGGCACATCGGAGACAATCGCAACATCCCGCTGCGCCAATGCATTCAGGAGAGAGGACTTGCCGGCATTCGGCGCGCCAATAAGGGCAACTCGAAATCCATCGCGGACAATTTCACCGTTTCTTGCCAGCAACAGGTGGTCCGAGAGTTCAGACCAGAGTTGTTCCATGGCCGGCCAGATACGATCCGTCACTGAGCCCGGAATGTCTTCTTCATCAGAAAAGTCGAGCTCCGCTTCCACCATCGCCCGTGCGTGGGTGATACGCCGTGCCCAGTCCTCATAAATGTCGCGAAGCCTGCCGTCTGTCTGTCCCAGAGCCTGGCGCCGCTGTGCTTCTGTCTCCGCCCGTATCAGATCAGACAGGCCTTCGACAGCGGTGAGGTCCATGCGCCCGTTCTCAAACGCCCGCTTGGTATATTCGCCGGGTTCCGCCAGCCGATAGCCGGGCAGTCGGGAAAGACAGTCGATCACCGCGGACACAGATGCGCGGCCGCCATGGATCTGCAGCTCAGCGACATCCTCTCCGGTAAACGACTTCGGGCCAGGAAAGAACAGGACCAGCCCGTGATCAAGTTCCATTCCCTGCGCGTCATGAAGTCGCGAAAGGACTGCCTGCCGTGGTGGAGGTACCGATCCTGAAACTGTTTCGAGTCCGAATCGAACACTCGGTCCCGATATCCGGATAACGGCTACACCCGCAGGTGGCGCGCCCGAGGAGAGGGCGAAAATTGTATCCCGCATATTTGTACCGGCTTCGAATCGAATCGGAGTTTTGCGCGACTTGTCAGGTGTTCATGGAGTCGAAGAAGTCGCTGTTTGTCTTGGTCTGCTTGAGCTTGTCGATCAGGAACTCGATTGCATCCGTGGTACCCATCGGGGCCAGAATACGCCGAAGGACGAAAATCTTCTGCAGATCCTGTTTCGGCACCAGCAGATCTTCCTTGCGAGTCCCGGACTTGAGAATATCCATTGACGGGAAAATTCTCTTGTCTGCAACCTTACGGTCAAGGACAATTTCCGAGTTGCCGGTACCCTTGAACTCTTCAAAGATCACTTCATCCATGCGTGAGCCGGTATCAATCAGCGCCGTGGCAATGATGGTCAGTGAACCGCCTTCCTCGATGTTACGCGCAGCACCGAAAAAGCGCTTCGGACGCTGCAAGGCATTGGCGTCGACACCGCCGGTCAGAACCTTGCCCGACGAAGGCACTACGGTGTTATAGGCACGACCCAGGCGCGTGATCGAATCCAGCAGGATAACCACATCGCGGCCATGCTCGACCAGCCGCTTGGCCTTTTCGATCACCATCTCGGCCACCTGGACGTGACGAACAGCCGGTTCGTCAAAGGTTGACGCCACAACCTCGCCCTTCACCGAACGCTGCATGTCGGTGACTTCTTCAGGCCGTTCATCGATCAACAGGACGATCAGATAGCAATCGGGATGGTTGGCGGTGATCGAATGGGCAATGTTCTGCAGCAGAACCGTCTTACCGGTCCGCGGCGGCGCCACGATCAGCCCGCGCTGGCCCTTGCCGATCGGAGCAACAAGATCGATCACCCGGGCGGAAATGTCCTTGGTGGTCGGATTGTCGATTTCCATCTTGAACCGCTCGTCAGGATAGAGCGGCGTCAGATTGTCGAAATGCACCTTGTGCCGGATCTTTTCGGGATCCTCAAAATTGATCGTGTTGACCTTCAGCAGCGCAAAGTAGCGTTCGCCTTCCTTCGGTCCCCGAATCGGCCCCTCGACCGTATCACCGGTCTTCAGCGAGAAGCGGCGGATCTGCGACGGTGAAATATAGATGTCATCGGGACCAGGCAGGTAGTTTGCATTGGCCGACCGCATGAAGCCGAATCCGTCCTGCAGGACTTCAACAACACCCTCACCAATGATCTCGACCTCTTGCGCAGCGAGTTGCTTGAGGATCGCAAACATCAGTTCCTGCTTGCGCATCACCCCCGCATTTTCAACTTCAACGGATTCGGCAAACGCCAACAGATCGGTCGGGGTCTTGTTCTTGAGCTCTTGAAGCTTCATTTCCTGCATGGAAAATCCAAATTCTTTATGTGTAGATAGGGGAGTGGCAGGCATATGCGATCCGGCTTTTGATTGCCGGCCAGACTGGTACTGGCGCCCGCCATAGAAGACGTTGCCTGCTAGATAGCGATTCACGTGAAACGTCGCAAGCCCTGCAACACCAGAATCTGGCGCTTCACGCAGTCGCATGCCTGCCAGGGATCAAATCAGGCAAACGGCTTGATGATCACCATGATCACCACAAGGATCATCAGCACGGTCGGGATTTCATTCGCCATCCGCCATTGGCGTGCTGTCATGGTGTTCTTGCCGGCAGCGAATCTGCGCGCCGCGCGGCTGAGGAATACGTGGAACACGGTTAGGCCGATCACCGCGGCAATCTTGACCCAGAGCCAGACGCCGAGGAACGCGAAGCCGCTCCAGGCCAGCCACAGGCCAACGACCCAGGATACCATCATCGCCGGGTTCATGATCACCTTGACCAGCCGCTGCTCCATGACCACGAAGGTGGCGGCAGGTTCTCCCGTCGACGCAGCGTCGGCGTGATAGACGAACAAACGCGGCAGATAGAACAATCCGACCATCCAGGAGATCACCGCCACGATGTGCAGCACCTTGAGCCAGCTGTAGAGCCAGTCCGGCTCGAACCACCAGGCAGCAACAGCCAGCGCGACAACCACGGCAATGCTCGTATAGGCCTTGATCCCGGCCTTGCGGCCTTCCTGCCGGCTGGTCGCGCGCTCCGTGGTCACGTGCGGCTCGCTCCTCGGACACGCTCGATCAGCCGGGTGACATTTTGCGGATCGGCCTGCGGCGTGATGCCGTGGCCGAGATTGAAGATCAGCGGCCCGTTGCCGAGCGTGTCCAGCACTTCGTCGATGCCTTCATCGAGTGCTTTGCCGCCAGCCACCATCCGAAGCGGATCCAGATTTCCCTGCACTGCTCCCTGCGCCTGGATCTGACGCGCAAGCCCGGAAGGTACCGTCCAGTCAAGACCAACGCAGTCGATGCCGGTCGCAGCCCGATAATTTTCCAGCAATGCGCCGGCGCCCTTGGCAAACCCGATCACCGGAACACCCGGCCGTTCCTTGCGAATCCGGTCGACCATGTGTTTCACCGGCGCAATCGAGTATCGCGCAAAATCACGCTCCGAAAGGACACCCGCCCAGGAATCGAAAATCTGCACCGCGTCAGCACCGGCATCGATCTGGGCAATCAGGTAATCGGCCGAGAGATCCGCCAGCAGCGTCAACAGCGTCATGAATTCTTTCGGATGCTGCATGGCAAACAGCCGGGCAGGCGCCTGGTCAGGCGTACCACGGCCGGCGATCATGTAGGTCGCAACCGTCCAGGGAGCGCCACAGAAGCCCAGCAGCGTTGTCTCCGCCGGCAGCTCCGCCCGTAGCCGCCGCACCGTCTCATAGACCGGAGCGAGGTGCCTGTGCAGGTTTGACGCATCGAGCGCTGCAATCGCCTCCGGAGAAATCGGATCCATCAGGGGTCCGGTGCCTTCGACAAAACGCACATTCCGGTCAAGCGCATCAGGGATCACGAGAATATCGGAAAACAGGATCGCTGCATCAAAGCCAAATCGACGGATCGGCTGCAACGTCACCTCGACTGCCAGGTCCGGCGTATAGCAGAGATCAAGAAACCCCTTGGCAGTTTTTCGTGTGGCGCGATATTCCGGCAGATATCTCCCTGCCTGCCGCATCAGCCATATCGGAGGAGGGAAGACGGTTTCACCGGCCAACACCCTCATCACCTTGCGATCACCGGTTTTCGTCATCCACCACTTCCTTAAATAAATCCTTATTGAAAAGGATTCTGATTCTATGACTCTGTGTTTTCCGGGGATTGGAAATTATCCACACGTCATCCACAGCTTGCTCATATAGCGGGGGATGGCACGCAAGGCCAATCTCAATTGCCACCGAAAGAGGCCGGGCTTCAAATTGTCACACGATTCCAGCAATCTACTGAAGCATGTAAATTCACCTCTCGAATTTCGCGCTCAGCTTTTCCAATCTCTTCCGGAATCAGGCACGTATTCCTTCCCCAAAACAGCCATTGTGGAAAACCCGGTGGGTTATCCCTTGCAATCGTGAGGTCGGGCTCGCTACTTCAATCTTGTCCCGCCTTATCAACAGCCCCCGGAGAATCCTGTGGAGCAGACCAAAAACTATTTTCATCTGCATCTGATCTCCGATTCGACCGGCGAGACCCTGATGGCAGCGGGCCGGGCGGCTGCGGCCCAGTTCCAGGGCGCCCAGGCGCTTGAGCATGTCTATCCGCTGATCCGGACCCGCAAGCAGCTGTTTGCCGTGCTCGACGCCATCGATGGCGCGCCGGGAATCGTCCTCTATACCATTGTTGATACAGAGCTTGCCTCCATCATAGAGCTCAAATGCCGCGACATGGGCCTGCCCAGCGTGTCCGTGCTCGAGCCGGTGATCAACGTGTTCCAATCCTATCTCGGCGCCCCCTCGCGCCGCCGTGTCGGCGCCCAGCACGCCATGGGCGAGGAATATTTCAAGCGCATCGATGCGCTCAATTTCACCCTCGACCATGATGACGGCCAATTGCCGCTGGATTTCGACGAAGCCGATCTGGTCATTCTCGGCATCAGCCGGACCTCGAAAACCCCGACCAGCATCTATCTGGCCAATCGCGGTATCAAGACCGCCAATATCCCGATTGTTCATGGTGCGCCGCTTCCCGAAGGCTTGCTCAAGGCCAAGAAACCGCTTGTTGTTGGTCTTGTCGCCTCTGTCGAGCGCATATCCCAGGTCCGGCAGAACCGTGTGCTGGGATCGACCGCCGGATATCAGGGCGAACATTACACCGACCGGGCGCTGATCAATGAAGAGCTGAAATATGCCCGCTCCCTCTGCGAACGCAATGGCTGGCCGGTGATCGATGTCACAAGGCGCTCGATCGAGGAGACCGCCGCCGCCATTCTTGCCTTGCGTCCGAAGTGGCGTTAACCCCAACCTATCAGATCGCCTCGTATCAGGAGACGTCCATGACATCGCGCCTCGTGCTTGCATCGGCAAGCCCTTTCAGGAAAGCCTTGCTCGAAAATGCCGGCCTGACCTTCGACGTCGAACCCGCGCAGATTGACGAACGTGCCGTGGAAGCCCCGCTCGGTGACCTCAACCCTGAAGATGTCGCCACCATTCTGGCCGAAGCCAAGGCTCAGGACGTCTCGGAGCGAAATCCCGGCGCTATTGTCATCGGTTCCGACCAGACATTATCGCTTGAGGGAACCATCCATCACAAACCTGCCGACATGGATGAAGCCCGGCGCCGGCTTCTGGCACTTTCGGGAAAGACCCATGAACTCAACAGCGCCATTGTTCTGGCCAAGGATGGCGAAACCATCTGGCGGCACATGTCGGTTGCGCGGATGACCATGCGCGATCTCGATCCCGGCTTTGTCGGCCGCCATCTTTCCAATGTCGGAGAGCGGGCACTGTCTTCCGTCGGCGCTTACCAGTTTGAAGGTGAGGGCATTCAGCTGTTTGAGCGGATCGACGGGGATTACTTCACCATCATCGGCCTGCCGTTGCTCCCCCTGCTGGCACAGCTTCGGGAGCTTGGAGCCATTGATGGCTGATCCGGACGTCCACCGCCCGCGCGCTTTCGTCATCGGCCATCCGATCGGCCATTCCCGTTCGCCGCTGATCCATGGCTACTGGCTCAAACAGGCAGGCCTTGAAGGCAGCTATGAACCGGTGGATGTCGCGCCGGATGATCTGCCGGCTTTCATCTCGGCCCTTCGGGACGGCTCTTCCGGCTTTTGCGGCGGCAATGTCACCATCCCGCACAAGGAAGCCGTTCTCGATCTGGTCGACGATGTCGACCACACGGCGCGCCAGATTGGGGCCGCCAACACGCTCTGGCGCGAGAATGGCCGGTTGAAGGCCGGCAACACCGATTCCTACGGCTTTACCGCCAATCTTGATGCGCAGGCACCGGGCTGGGATCATGGCAAGACCGCCGTGATCTTCGGTGCCGGCGGCGCCAGCCGGGCGGTCATCCACGCCTTGCTGTCGCGCGGGTTTGAAACGGTCCGGATCGTCAACCGCACCGAAGCAAGAGCCCGGATGCTGGCGGAAGTGTTTGGCCCGCGGGTCACGGCTCACCGTGGGGAGCAGCTTCAGGACTGTATCGCGGGAGCCGATCTGTTCGTGAACACCACCTCTCTCGGCATGGGCGGGAGCGAGGTGCCCGACATCGATTTCACCCTTATGGCGAGCGATGCGCTGGTCACCGACATTGTCTATGTTCCGCTGGAAACGCCAATCCTCGCGATGGCCCGGCGGCAGGACCTGCGCACGGTTGACGGCCTGGGTATGCTGCTGCATCAGGCGGTACCGGGATTCGCCCGGTGGTTTGGTCTGACCCCGCAGGTCACCCCAGAGCTCAGGCAGCTGATCATTGCCGATATGGAGGCGCATTCATGATCAAAATCGGTCTCACCGGCTCGATTGGAATGGGAAAATCGACCACATCGGACATGTTCGAGGCGCTTGGCGTGCCTGCCATCAGCGCCGATGAGACTGTGCATCAGCTCTACAGCGGTGAAGCCGCACCCCTGATCGAGGCCGCCTTTCCCGGAACCGCTTCCGAGGGTGTGGTCAACCGCGAGGCCTTGTCCCAACACCTGATGGAAAAGCCTGAAGACTTCAAACGGCTCGAGGCGATCATCCATCCGCTGGTGCGCGCACGCGAGCAGAGGTTCCTCGATGACGCGGCCGCCCGCGGCGAGCCGATGGTTCTGCTTGATATTCCACTGTTGTTTGAGACCGGGACCACCGACCGGGTCGATGTCATCGTGGTGGTCAGCTGCGCGCCCGAGATCCAGCGCCAGCGGGTAATGGCGCGGCCGGGCATGACGGCGGAGAAGTTCGAAGCCATCCTGTCACGGCAGACACCCGACGCGGAAAAGCGTAAACGCGCTGACCATGTCATCGACACCGGGCAGGGGCTCGCGGCGGCCAGGGACCAGGTCGCCGGGATCGTTGCCAGCTTGTCCAACACCGAAGCCAGGGGCGAATAATGCGCGAGATTGTTTTCGATACCGAAACGACGGGCCTCGACAACCAGACCGACCGGATCATTGAGATCGGCTGCATCGAGCTCGAAAACCAGTTTCCCACCGGCCGCAGCCTGCATCTGTTCATCAATCCCGATGGCCGCAAGGTCCATCCCGATGCGTTGGCCGTGCATGGCATCACCGATGCCTTTCTGGCCGATAAGCCGGTCTTTGCCGAAGTGGCGCAGGAAATCGTAGCGTTCTTCGAGGGCGCGCATTATGTCGCCCACAATGCGTCCTTCGACATGGGCTTCCTCAACACGGAATATCAAAGGGTCGGGGTTCCGGTGGTTGCGCCTGACCGGGTGATCGACACCTTGTCGCTGGCGCGCCGCCGCCACCCGATGGGGCCTAACAGTCTGGATGCGCTGTGCCGCCGCTATGGCATCGACAACTCGCACCGGACAAAACACGGCGCTCTGCTCGATGCCGAGTTGCTGACCGATGTCTATATCGAGATGCTGGGCGGCCGCCAGGCAGCACTCGGGCTGTCTTCAAACGAAGACAACACGGCGCGGCGGTCTGCAGAGGAAGAGGTCGTCGTCATTGGACAACGCCCGCGGCCATTGCCGCAGCGCGTGACCGAGGCCGAACTTCAGGCCCACGCCGCCTTGATCGATCGCATTGGAGACGATGCAATATGGCGCAAGGTTCCGGGCGGCGATTGATCCAAGCCCGTCGCTTGCCTGGTCTCCAGACATGTAAAAGCCGCCCGTAGGCGGCAATCACATGACAGCAGAATCGTGTCTACGCTGGTCTCAGTTGACGTTGTTGGCAACCTGAGCCTTGGTGTTCTCTTCAGCCATGCGCTGCTGGAACATCTGCGCGAAATCGATCGGATCGATCAGCAGCGGCGGGAAGCCGCCATTGCGTGTTGCATCCGCAACGATCTGGCGGGCGAACGGGAACAGCATCCGCGGGCATTCGATGAACAAGAGCGGCAGCATGTGCTCCTGCGGGAAGTTGGCAACCCGGAAGACGCCGCCATAGGTCAGCTCGACATTGAAGACTACGGTTTCGCCGGACTTGGCCTGGGCGTTCATCGTCAGAACAACATCGAATTCGGACTCGCTCAACGGATTGGCGTTGACGTTGACATTGATGTTGATTTCCGGGGCCTGCTCGCGCGGGCCGAGCGATTTCGGAGCGCCCGGATTCTCGAACGAGAGATCCTTGATGTACTGAGCCAGAATGTTCAGTGTCGGTGCTGGTCCATTGCCTTGGCCTTCAGCTGTTGCTGCTGCTTCGCCTTTGCCGGTCGTATCTTTTGCCATCTGGCTCTTCCCTGTTTTTCATCCGCGAACGCGGTCATACGGTAAATTGTCCGGGTTTGGCTAGCATTTCGGCTTCTAGCTTACAACCCGTTTGAGCCGCCACCGCCCCGCTTGCCGGGTCCTGACAGGCGCTCGTCCTCGTCGGACCAGGGAGACGACGGGTCGGGGTTGCGCTGAAACTCGTCTTCATCAAGGTCGACCACGCCCTCATCGGCCCGACGGGGACGGGCAGTCTGTCCAAAGCCGCCGCTCGACATGGTCTGAACAACGATCCTGTCCTTCACCGACCGCCACACCAGGTCGCGAATCGCCGGAACAAACAGCAGGAAGCCGAGACTGTCGGTGACGAAACCCGGCGTCAGCAGCAAGACACCGGCGACCAGGATCATCACTCCGTGCACCAGTTCGCGTCCCGGAACGCGGTTTCCCCGAATCTCCGTGTTGATCCGGTTGAACAGCCCCACGCCCTGCCACCTGAGCAGAAAGCTGCCGATGATGGCGGTCAACAGAACCATCCCCAGGGTGGCCCAGACCCCGATCTGGCCGCCAATGACGACAAATGCCGCGATTTCGGCCAGCGGCACGACGAGAAGCAGAAACGGGATCAGGGAGAAACGCATGGTGACTTATCCGAGGTCGTGTCCGGCCTGTTCTTACAGCCAATGACAAATAGAATGATGCGACCCTTTGATTGATGGGCCTGAGAGGATTATATGCATCCTGATTGATGATGTAACCGAAAGAAGGCGGGAATGGGTTCCTTTGATTTTGTGACGTTCTTCTTTTTCGTGGCGGCTGTGATCATATTCATCCAGCTCAGGTCCGTGCTCGGCAAGCGGACAGGCCACGAACAACGCCCGCCGCAGGACCAGATGGCGCGTCGCGACGACGCCCAGACGGCGGAAGGCATGGACGATCCAAAGGTTGTGACATTGCCGCGTCGTGGCCGGGAGAATGCCGAGCCTGACACCTTTGCCGCCGTTGATGCCTATGCCGAACCGGGTTCGGAGCTGAACGAAGGCCTGCGTGAAGTGGTGACGGCAGACCCTTCGTTTTCGCCCAGAGAGTTCATCGGTGGCGCCACCTCGGCTTACGAGATGATCGTGACGGCCTATGCGGAAGGTGATCGCAAGACCCTCAAGGGCCTGTTGTCCCGCGAGGTCTACGAGGGCTTTGTCGCTGCCATCGACGAGCGCGAGGCGCGGGGCGAAACCGTCCGTTCGAATTTCGTCGGTATCGAGAAAGCTGCAATCATCCAGGCCGAAATGAAAGGTCCGGAAGCCAACATCACGCTGCGGATCATAAGCCAGCTGATTTCGGCCACCCTCGACAAGGATGGCGAAGTGGTGGAAGGCGATCTTGTCGAAGTTGCCGATGTCAATGATGTCTGGACCTTCGCCCGCGATACGCGGTCTCGCGATCCCAACTGGCGTCTGATCGCGACGGAAGCCGATCAGTAATGGGACTGTCGCTGCGGCGGGAAGATTTCTCGGCGCTTCCCGGTTGGGCGGATGACAGGCCGGCGGCAGCCTTCGCCGCCTTTCGCCGCTCGGCCGGTTTCGCGACAACCAGCAAGCCCTATCGTCCCGGATCGCTTGGCCTGAGCCACGAAGATTTCGGGCCAGCCTACGCTGCAGCGCTGGCGGAACCGGCCTCTGAATCCGGCTATCCATCCGACGGTCAGGCCCGAGCCTTCTTCGAGACCTGGTTCAGGCCGGTGGCGATCGGCCCGGATGAAAGCGGGGGATTTGTAACCGGCTATTACGAACCCGAGGTCGAGGTCAGCGAGCGCGCTGAATCCGGCTATCGATTTCCGTTTCTGCGCAAGCCCGCGAATCTGGTCAAGGTTCCGGATCCAGACAACACGCCCGCCGGCATACCTGCCGGGTATGCCTTCATGCTCAACGATTCGACCTGCTGCCCCGACCGGAAAGCCATTGAAAGCGGTGCCTTTGAGGACCTCGGTCTGGAAATCGCCTGGGCAAGATCCCGGGCCGACGTGTTCTTTGCCCATGTCCAGGGCTGTGCCCGGCTCCGCTTTCCGGATGGAAGGGTGGAGCGCATCACCTATGCGGCCAAGAGCGGCCACCCTTTTACCGGCATCGGCGGCTTGCTGGTCAAGCGCGGCGAAATTCCTGCCGAAGAGATTTCAATGGCCAGCATCCGGCAATGGCTGGCCGCCCATCCGGACCAGGCGGATAGCCTGATGTGGGAAAACCGCTCCTTCATCTTTTTCGAGAGCGCTGCGGTTGAAAACGATTATCTCGGTCCGGTTGCTGCCGCCAAGGTGCCGCTTGAGCCCGGCCGATCGCTCGCCGTCGACAAGCGCATTCATACATTCGGCACGCCGATCTTTGTCAGTGCGCCCGGGCTGCAGGACTTTGATGAACCACGGCCGTTTGCCCGGCTGATGATTGCCCAGGACACGGGAACGGCCATTGTCGGGCCGGCGCGCGGTGACCTGTTTGCCGGATGCGGGTTCAAAGCCGGCGAAACGGCCGGTTCGATCAAGGCTGCGGCGAGATTTGTCATTCTGGCTCCGGCTGGTTCGGAAACAGCGCGGCGGGCCGGGCATGAGCGCTGACAAACCCAGACTCAGCCATGAGGACCGGATCATCTGGGCCCGCATCGCGCGCACGGTCGAGGCTTTCCCCGGAAAGGAAATCCCCGAGGACGACTGGTTCGCCGTCGAGACTCCGGCTAAGGACCAGCCACAACAGAAGCCGCCGAAGCCGGTCAGGCCGGTAGCATCCGGCCCCGGAGTCAAACCGGCTGTCAGGCAGCCGCCACATCCGATCGAGAAACCCGTCATCCGCAAGCTGGCCCGTGGACGGCTGCCGATTGACGGCCGTATCGATCTGCATGGCCTGACCCAGAGCGAAGCCCACAATCTGCTGTTCGGCTTTCTGGCCCGCGCCCATGAGCGGGGGCTTCGGCATGTGCTTGTCATCACCGGCAAGGGCGCCTCGCGCGGCAGCGAAGGCGCCCTTAAGCGGGCGGTGCCTGTTTGGCTGTCGAAGCCTGAATTCCGCTTTTTGATTTCCGGCTATGAGGATGCCGCCAGGGGACATGGCGGCGAAGGGGCGCTGTATATCCGCCTGCGCCGCGAAAAGGCGAACCCGCGATGACCCCGTTTGGCGAGGCGATCCGGCGCTTGCGCGCCGAACGCGGCGTGACCCAACGCCAGATGGCGGCTGCCATCGGGGTCTCGCCGGCCTATTTGTCGGCACTGGAACATGGAAACCGCTCGGAGCCGAGCTGGGAGTTCGTTCAACGCGTGATCGGCTATTTCAACATCATCTGGGACGAGGCCGAGGAACTGCAGACACTCGCGGGCCTGTCGCGGCCGAAAGTCACGATTGACACGTCGGGCCTGGCGCCGAAGGCCACCGAGCTTGCCAACAAGCTGGCAGCCGCCATCGGTCAGCTTGACGTGGCGACGCTGGAGCAGATGGAAGCGCTGATTGATGCGGATCAGGGTGCGCGCAAGGCGGAAGTCGAACCTTCAACCAAATGATCGTGAAGGGTCGGACGGTTAAGTCCGGCTATGGGTAGCAGAGCGGAAGCGATGTCATCACTGGTCGATGATGTCGCGCAACTCGTCCTCATGCTCGTTGACCAGCCAGCCATAGTAGTTTTCGCTCGGCGGGTTCGGCTTCAAGCCGCGCTTCTTGCGCCTTGCGTTGTCGGCTGCCAGCGCCTTTGCCCTGCGCGAGGCATTGCCGACATTGTACAGTGTCGCGGTGATGCCGGGATTTCCGGAGATGTCGAATCCGGCTAAGTTCTTGTAGGCGTCGATGGAGTCGGCGATCGAAGCCGCCATATAGGCCAGCGTTGAATCCGGCTCCATGATCGCCTTGTAGACGTCGGACGCGTCACCCGCGTCAAGCTTTCTCAGCCGCGACACCTTGTTGACCCGGTCCGTATGCTTCAGCGCGGTCAGCGGGTTGAGCTGCCCAAGTCCGAAGGTCTGTCCGGCATAGAAAGGCTGAAAGAACACGGCGCCAAAGCGGTCGTTCGGAAAGGACTTTCCATCGACTTTCTTGCCGCGAAAAGTGTCTTCCCAGACTTCCTCGCGGCAGGTCCAGAGCTCTTCCGATCCCGCCTTCTCGTCACAGTCCTCGAACTCCGGACGCTTGACGAAATCAACGACGCTCTCTCCGTCATGCTCGAAGCGAAACCGGTTGCCGGCATAGGAGACCGCCTTGATGTAATAGGTCTGCAGCCGGTCATAGGCATCGACATTGTAGGTATGCTCGCCGACCAGGGCGCCAACGATATGGATCGGGTCAATCTTGTAAGCCTTGGAGACGGACTTGATCTTGCGCCGCAGCTTGGCGTCTTCGGCGATCAGATCGCGAATTTTCTCGTACTTGGCGTCGAATGTCGATTTGGTTGCCTGGGTCCGGCGCTTGGAGGCGCCGGGAATGGCCGGCTGCTGTGCGTTGCGATTGCCCTTGGCCACGGTTTCGGCGGAATAGGCGACTGGTGCCCATGCAAGACCCATGCTGAATGCGAATGTCATCGCGATTACGGCATTGAGCTTGCTGCTGGGCACAATCAGTTTCCTCTTCGACACGCCACCGGTTCTCCGCCAGGAAAACGGTTCCGCTTCACATCCTGCTTGCCATGCGTTGCCTGCACCCGCAGCTCAGAGAATGAAACGCGACAGGTCTGTATTCTGCGCTAGGTCGCCAACGTGTTCCCGGACATAGTCTGAATCAATCGTGATTGTCGAGCCCGGCTGGTCCGGTGCAGTGAAAGAAATCTCGTCCAGAACCCGCTCCATCACCGTCTGCAGACGCCGCGCGCCGATGTTCTCGATGCTTGAATTGAGATGCACGGCAACCTCGGCGAGGGCGTCAATCGCATCCTCGGTAAACTCGAGTGTCAGATCTTCTGTCGCCATCAAGGCCACATACTGTTTGATCAAACTGGCTTCGGTCTCGGTCAGGATACGCCGGAAGTCGTCTTTCTCCAGCGCCCTGAGTTCGACCCGGATCGGCAACCGGCCCTGCAGTTCCGGCAGAAGGTCCGAAGGCTTCGAGACGTGGAACGCGCCCGAGGCGATAAACAAAATGTGATCGGTCTTCACCGGACCGTATTTGGTTGCAACCGTGGTGCCTTCGACCAGTGGCAGCAGGTCGCGCTGGACGCCTTCGCGCGAAACACCGGCACCGGTTCCGCCTTCCCGCGTTGCGATCTTGTCGATTTCGTCGATGAAGACGATGCCGTCATCCTGGGCAGACTGCAACGCCTCCTGGTGGATCTGCTCCATGTCGAGAAGCTTGTCGGATTCATCATTGAGCAGCGAATCATGCGAGTCGCGCACCGTTGTCTTGATCTTGCGGGTGCGTCCGCCCATCGCCTTGCCGAACAGATCGCCAAGATTGAGGACGCCGACATTGCCACCCTGCATGCCTGGCAGCTCGAACTGTGGCATGCCGGACGAGGTGTCGGCCACCTCGATCTCGATTTCCTTGTCGTCGAGCAGGCCGTCGCGCAGCTTCTTGCGGAATGATTCCCTGGTCGCGGGTGACGCGGTATTGCCGACCAGTGCATCGAGCACCCGTTCCTCGGCATTCAGCTTTGCCTTGGCTTCCACTTCCCCGCGCTTGCGTTCGCGCACCAGCGTGATGCCGACTTCCACCAGATCGCGGATGATCTGCTCAACATCGCGGCCGACATAGCCGACCTCGGTGAACTTGGTGGCTTCCACCTTGACGAACGGCGCTCCGGCCAGCTTGGCCAGGCGGCGCGAGATTTCGGTCTTGCCGACGCCGGTCGGTCCGATCATCAGGATGTTTTTCGGCATTACCTCTTCGCGCAGCAGCCCGTCGAGCTTCTGCCGGCGCCAGCGGTTCCTGAGCGCGATCGCAACGGCACGCTTGGCGTCGCTCTGGCCGATGATGAACCGGTCGAGTTCGGTGACGGTTTCACGGGGGGAGAAATTGCTCATGTCGGGATCATGCCTTTATCGGGGGAAGTCTGTTCAGCAGCGATGTGGGAAGCAGCGGCCGGATAATCAAGCCGCGGATCCGTTGCCAGCCGGCGCCGAACAGGATGACAAGCGCGCCGATGCTGACCAGGATCAGCGCAAATGGCGGGATCCCCGTCGTGTTGGCTGCACCGCTGATGAGATAGTAAATGCCGATGGAACCGAAATAGGCCAGTGTCGGCGCCAGCAGCGAGCGGCGGTCAATCGCCAGCGCCACCAGCACGAATGCGGCCATCATCAGACCGAGAAGCACACCTGCACCTGCCGCCGGTTCGATGCCGCCGGTAAAGCCCTCCTGACCCGTGGCCAGGATGAAAAGCGGATGCACCAGCAATGGAGCCGACACCACATGCAGCCAGAAGGCGCAATCGGACCACACTGTCTGGCGCTCGCGGTCGTGCAGGTCGAGAGCGACCGCCACCGCAAAGATCACCACCCCGCAGATCAGCGGAATGACAAGCGCGGTGGACAGAACTTCTGCAAGCTGCTCGGCACCCGGCGCAGCGATCGCGCCGCTGACCATCCCGTCATAAGTGACCAGCACCGCCGCGAGAAAGGCCAGACCGGTTGCTGCCACGGCCGCGACCGCTGCCAGCACCGGGACCTTGAACCTCAGGAAGTAGACAGCCGCTGCGGTAATCAGCCCACCTGCCATTATCAGCCCGATCGGAACCGCATCGTCTCTCAGCGCGAACAATGAAATCGGGTTGATGCCGCCGGCAAGGCCGAAACGTGCGCTGATGAAGTCAGACAGGATGACGCCCACCGAAGCGCTGAACACCAGTGCCAGCAGTGTGCTCGACAGTCGCATCCGTTTCTGCCGCGTGACGATTTCGGCGACGGCCCAGCTGGCCGCGCCCAGCAGTCCCGCCAGAACCATACGGTCACCGGGAAACACCGCTTGCAACGCAAACAGCGCGCCGGAAAACAAAAGCACGATCCCGACCGTGACGAAGATGTCGTTGCCTCCACCCACCAGCCGCATCTGGTCATCGACCGACAGCGAACCGGTTCCCGCTGAAAGCGGAGCCGTTGAACTCTCGGCGGCGAGGGCGACAAGCGCCTTTTTCTGGCCGGCATCGAGAATGCCCGCGGAGACCGCGCGATCAAGCGTCGCTTCGTCAATCATTCGGCCACCTTGCTTTCGTCCGACGCGCCGTCGGGCGCAAATTTCATGATCAGGGTTTCACCCTGGCCCGATGATTCACGTGAAACAATCCATTTTCTGAAGCCGGCCTTCTCATAGGCGCGAATGGCCCGGAGATTGGTGACAGATGGATCGATCAGGATCGTTGCGTGGCCTTTGGCGCTGAGCCGCTCGGCAAAAAGCCGCACCACTGTCGAGCCCAGCCCACATGAAAGCTGTGTTGCCGCGCCGATGGAGATATCGACGCCGACACTGCCAGCCGGAACCTCGGTCATCCACGGGGCTTCACTCAGCCACGGTTCCTTGAGCTGATCGGCGATGGTCCAGACCTGTATATAGCCGGCGGGCGCGCCGTCGAGCAGAAACAGAAATGGCCGGGTCGTGTCTCTGCCCTCGACCATGTCGCGGATGTAACCCAGCTCGGTGGCAGGCTCGCCCCACCACTCGCGCCAATGCGGGCTGTCGAGCCAGCTTTCAAGAAGCGGGTAATCATCCGGAGCGACCGGCCGGAAGCCGATCCGCTCGGCGTCAATCGAGTTCAAGGGTTTCGATCACGATATTGGAATTGGTGTAGACACAGATGTCACCGGCAATTTCCATAGCCCGCCGGGCAACTTCTTCCGCCGTCTTCTCGCTGTCCATCAGCGCGCGGGCCGCGGCGAAGGCATAATTGCCGCCCGATCCGATCGCCATGGTGCCGTGCTCGGGTTCCAGCACGTCGCCATTGCCGGTGATCGCCAGCGTCACGGTCTTGTCCGCCACCAGCATCATCGCCTCGAGTTTTCTCAGGTAACGGTCGGTGCGCCAGTCCTTGGCCAGTTCCACTGCCGCCCGGGTCAGCTGTCCGGGATACTGCTCGAGCTTGGCTTCAAGCCGTTCCAGCAGCGTAAACGCGTCGGCTGTCGCGCCGGCGAATCCGGCAATCACGTCATTGTCCTTGCCGATGCGGCGCACCTTGCGCGCATTGCCTTTCATCACCGTCTGGCCAAGGCTGACCTGGCCGTCACCGGCCATGACCACTTGCGCGCCCTTGCGCACGGTGATGATGGTGGTTGCATGCATGTCGCCAAAGGGGTTGTGCTCGCCCATGGGGCATCCTTTCCTGCAAGCGGCGCTCGCGGCCGCGGGTCTGATGAGGTCAGTCCTATGTAAGTCTCTGCCGGGCGAATGCAAATCCGCCGCGAGCGCTCGACCCTCACGTGTCGCAAACAAAGCCGTTCTGGATATTTCGATTGCGGACTGATATTGAGCGCTCGACTGTACCGTTCGGAGACGACAGATGGCCACCACCGAAACCGCGCGCACCGCTGCCGTTGCCCGCAAGACCAACGAAACCGATATATCCGTGTCCGTGTCTGTTGATGGCACCGGGGCCGGTGACATTTCGACCGGCGTTGGCTTTTTCGATCACATGCTCGAGCAGCTGTCGCGTCATTCGCTGATCGACATGGACATCAAGGCCAAAGGCGATCTGCACATCGATGACCATCACACGGTCGAAGACACCGGCATCGCCATCGGCCAGGCACTGGCCAAGGCGCTGGGTGACCGCAAGGGCATCAACCGGTACGCCTCGCTCGATCTGGCGATGGACGAAACCCTGACCCGCGCAGCCATCGACATTTCCGGCCGCCCGTTCCTGGTCTGGGACGTGAGCTTCAGCGCGCCCAAGATCGGTACTTTCGACACCGAGCTGGTGCGCGAGTTCTTCCAGGCACTGGCCCAGCATGGCGGCATCACCCTGCATGTCTCCAATATCTATGGCGCCAACAATCACCACATCGCCGAGACCTGCTTCAAGGCGGTGGCCCGCGTTCTGCGTGTCGCCTGTGAAGTTGATCCACGCCAGAAGGACCGGATCCCCTCGACCAAGGGATCGCTGGCCTGAGCCGTTTCGGGCCTGAAGGCTGATCGGAGACAACCGCAATGACCGCCTATCTTGTTCTGGCCAGCCCTGGTGCACAGATACCGGACGAGCGCTCGGTGGTGATCGCCGACCGCTTCGCACCGATCGCGTTTTTCGTGCCGGTCATCTGGCTGTTGTTCAATCGCCTTTGGCTCGAAGCGATTGCCGCAGCCCTTGTGATGGCGGGAGCCACCATGCTTTCGGGCAGTCTTGGCCAACCGGCGCTCGGTCTGGCCCTCAGTCTTGCCTTGTCCTTGATCACGGCGCTTGAGGGCAGGGGTTGGCGTGCTGCAGCGCTTCAGCGCCGCGGCTGGCGGCTTGTCGATGTGATTGAAACCGATGACGCGGATCTGGCGTTTGACATTCACGCGCGCCAGGCCGCATCCAACTTTCAGGGCACCCCCCAGGGACCGGCGCGCTCAAACCTTGTGACCACTCGCCAACCATTGAAGCCGGGACGCCAGCCCGGCAGTGACCATGGCTCCATCGGCCTTGTGCCGGTTGAAAGGAACTGAACCTGATGAAGGTTGTCATCGTTGATTACGGGTCGGGCAATCTCCGCTCGGCGCTCAAGGCATTCGAACGCGCCGCGCGGGAAGCAGGCGTGTCGGCTACCATCACGCTGAGCGCCGATGCCGATCATGTCGCCAGTGCCGACCGCGTCGTGCTGCCGGGTGTCGGCGCCTATGCCGATTGCCGTGCCGGGCTCGATGCCATCGACGGCATGGATGCAGCCTTGCGCCACGCGGTCGAAGACAAGGCGCGGCCGTTTCTGGGCATCTGCGTCGGCATGCAGCTGATGTCGACCCGCGGGCTTGAAAAGACGACCACAAGGGGCTTCGACTGGATCCCCGGCGATGTGGTCGAAATCAAGCCTTCGAATCCGGCTTTGAAAATCCCCCAGATCGGCTGGAACACGCTGGAGCTGAAATCCGCGCATCCGCTGTTTGATGGCATCCCGACGGGCCCGGACGGGCTGCACGCCTATTTCGTTCATTCCTATCAGTTGGCGGCTAACAATCCCGATGACGTGATCGCGATGACCGATTACGGCGGGCCGGTGACCGCTGCCGTGGCCCATGGCAACAAGGCCGGCACCCAGTTCCACCCGGAAAAAAGCCAGACGCTGGGTCTGTCGCTGATTGCCAATTTTCTCAAATGGAAGCCCTGACATGATCCTGTTTCCCGCAATCGATCTCAAGGACGGCCAGTGCGTGCGGCTCAAGCTGGGCGAGATGGACTCGGCCACCGTCTACAATGAAGATCCCGCAGCCCAGGCCCGCGCCTTCGAGCAGCAGGGGTTTGAATGGCTGCATGTGGTCGATCTCAACGGCGCCTTTGAAGGCCAGTCGGTCAATGGCGCCGCGGTCGAGGCCATTCTCAAGGCAACGAAGAACCCGGTCCAGCTCGGCGGCGGCATCCGCACGCTGGCCCATATCGAGGCCTGGCTTGAAAAGGGCCTGGCCCGCGTCATTCTCGGCACGATCGCGGTCCGCGATCCGGATCTCGTGCGCGAGGCCTGCAGGCTGTTTCCGGGCAAGGTCGCCGTCGGCATCGATGCCAAGGGCGGCAAGGTTGCCGTCGAGGGCTGGGCCGAGGCGTCAGAGCTTGGCGTGATCGAGCTGGCGCAGCGTTTCGAGGGCGCCGGCGTCGCAGCCATTATCTACACCGACATCGACCGTGACGGGGTGCTGACAGGCATCAACTGGGAATCGACCATAGAACTGGCCGAAGCCGTCTCGATCCCGGTGATTGCCTCGGGCGGACTGGCCTCGATCGCCGACATCGTGCGCATGAAGATGCCCGATGCCGCAAGTCTGGAAGGCGCGATCTCCGGCCGCGCGCTCTACGATGGCCGCATCGACCCGGCGGAAGCGCTGGGAGTTCTCAATGGCACCCTTGCCGTTGAAGCCGCAAAATTCGAAGAGGCGGATCGCTCATGACGCTGAAATCCCGTGTTATTCCGTGCCTTGATGTGAAGGACTGCCCGCACGCCCCGCAGCGGCTTTGCCGCGAGGACGTGCTAACTGGAAAGGCGGCCGTCTGATGACGCTGAAATCCCGTGTCATCCCCTGTCTCGACGTCAAGGACGGCCGCGTCGTCAAGGGCGTCAATTTTGTCGACCTGATCGATGCCGGTGACCCCGTTGAAGCTGCCCAGGCCTATGATGCGGCCGGTGCCGACGAGCTCTGCTTCCTCGACATCACAGCCTCCTCCGACAACCGCGAGACCATCTTCGATGTCGTCGCGCAAACCGCCGAACATTGCTTCATGCCTTTGACCGTCGGCGGTGGCGTCCGCACCGTGGCCGATATCCGCAAATTGTTGCTCTCGGGTGCTGACAAGGTCTCGATCAACTCGGCAGCTGTCAGGAACCCGGATTTTGTGGCTGAGGCCGCCGACAAGTTCGGCAACCAGTGCATCGTCGTCTCGATTGATTCCAAGAAGGTCTCAGCCCCCGGTGAAACCGACCGCTGGGAGATCTTCACCCATGGCGGGCGCGAACCGACCGGGATCGATGCGGTGGAATTTGCCGTCAAGATGGTCGAGCGCGGGGCCGGCGAATTGCTGCTCACCTCGATGGACAAGGACGGCACCAAATCCGGCTATGATATCGGACTGACCCGTACCATCGCCGATGCCGTGCGGGTGCCGGTGATCGCATCGGGCGGTGTCGGCAGCCTTGATCACCTGGTCGAGGGCATTCGCGATGGCCATGCCACCGCCGTGCTGGCAGCCTCGATTTTCCATTTTGGAACCTATACCATCAGTGAAGCCAAACACTTCATGGCCGATGCCGGGCTCGACATGCGCCTGAACTGATCAGGCACACTCGGGTAAAAGCCGCAGGAGACACGTCCCAGATGACCAGCTTCACTCTCACTGATCTTGAACGGATAGTCTCCGAAAGGTCGCTGGCTGATCCTGGCACGTCCTGGACGGCAAAGCTTGTTGCCGCCGGCATGCCCAAGGCTGCCAAGAAGCTTGGCGAGGAGGCAGTGGAAACCGTGATTGCCGCAACCTCGCAGACCCGCGGCGAACTGGTCGGCGAAACCGCGGATCTTCTGTATCACCTCATGGTCGTGCTAAAGATTGCAGATATACCTCTGGACGAGGTGATGGGTGAACTTGAAGGCCGGACCGCACAATCGGGCCTCACCGAAAAGGCGAGCCGTACGGCGGAGTGAGCATGGACCAGACCAACATCCAACCGCCCGCACTTGATCATTTCAAGGGTGACGAGTTCTCGCCGTACCGGTTCTTCACAGCCGACAAATGGGCTGAATTTCGCGCCGACACGCCGCTGACCCTGACCGAGGACGAGGTCCGCCGGCTCCGTTCGCTCAACGATCCGGTCAATCTCGACGAGGTCCGGCGGATCTATCTGTCGCTGTCGCGGCTGCTTTCGGCGCATGTGGAATCTTCGCAGCTGCTGTTCGAGCAGCGCAAGCGCTTCCTCAATCTTTCCGGTGTCGCCAAGACCCCCTTCATCATCGGCATCGCCGGCTCGGTGGCGGTCGGCAAATCCACCACCGCCCGTGTTCTGGCAGAGCTTCTGAAGCGCTGGCCGTCGAGCCCGAAGGTGGATCTGGTGACCACCGACGGTTTTCTCTATCCCAACGAAGTGCTCCGTCGGGAAGACCTGATGGACCGGAAGGGCTTTCCCGAGAGCTATGATGTCGGCGCGGTTCTGCGCTTTCTTTCGGGCATCAAGGCCGGCCAGCCCAATGTCAAGGCGCCGTGCTATTCGCACCTGACCTATGATGTGCTGCCCGGCAGTTTCACCACCATCGACCGGCCCGATATTCTGATTTTCGAGGGCATCAACGTGCTACAGGTGCGCGACCTGCCCGAAGACGGCAAGATCGTGCCTTTCGTCTCGGATTTCTTTGATTTCTCGATCTATATAGATGCCGAGGAAGGTGACATTCACAAATGGTATGTCGACCGCTTCATGAATTTGCGGCAGACCGCGTTCCAGAACCCCGAATCCTTCTTCCACCGCTATGCCGCGATCAAGGAAGAGGCCGCCCGCGCCATAGCTGAAAGTCTCTGGGAAAACATCAACCTCAAAAACCTGCGCCAGAACATCCTGCCGACCCGGCCGCGCGCCGATCTGATCCTGCGCAAGGCCGAAAACCATCTGATCGAACAGGTGGCTCTGCGCAAACTCTGAGCCGCATCGCCATCAACGCCCCCAGCCAGAAGGCGGTCGGCTCAGGCCGTCACCCGCCGCATGGTCAGGTTGATGCGGCCGCCATCCCTGAGCAGCGTCGACGTGGTCGGATAGATCTTGTCCACGCCATGAAACGCCAGTCGGCCTTCGCCCCCGAGAACGACGATGTCACCGCTTTCCAGCCGGAACGATTTCGTGGGTTGACCGCGTTCGGTGCCGCCGATCCGGAACCGGCAGGCATCGCCCAGCGAGACGGAGAGAACCGGCGCGGACAGATCGTTCTCGTCGCGGTCCTGGTGCATCCCCATGCGGGCGCTGCTGTCGTAGAAATTGACCAGGCAGGCTTGCGGTGGAGCCGAATGGCCCGAAAATTCTTCCCATAGCTTGAGCAAGCGATCTGGAATGGGCGGCCAGGGTTCGCCGGTTACCGGATGGTGATCCTGGTAGCGGTAGCCTTTCTTGTCGGTAAGCCAGCCCAGCTCTCCGCAATTGGTCATCCGCACGCTCAGCGGCTTGCCGCTGCGCGGCATTTCCGGCCGGTAGAGCGGTGCCTGCCGCACCACTTCGCGAATGTCATCGAGCAGCGCTTGCTGCGCGTTGCGGTCAAGATGACCTGGGATGTGGCGTACGCCTTTGGGCAGAACGAACATTTCCCGCCTTTTCTCACGGTTGTCAGACAGTCCGCACCGGTCTTGGCGCCGGCGCCTGAAACCGCGAGATAGAGCACCCTGATGTCAATTCTGTGGTCTCGGGGTGCTCTATCTCTGTTCGCCGTATCAGGCTGTTTCGATATCGGGAATGCGCAGCACCTGGCCCGGATAGATCTTGTCGGGATCCGACAGCATCGGCTTGTTGGCTTCGAAGATTACCGTGTATTTCGATCCCTTGCCCTTGCCGTAGGCGGCCTCGGCAACCTTCCAGAGATTGTCGCCCTTTTCGACCGTGTGGAAGCGGGGTTCCTTGGCCGGTGTCGATGCCTTGACCAGTTCGGTCATGTCGGTGGAGCCGAGCGAAAGGCCGGAGTCGGGAATGACCACCTTGAGTTCGGAAGCCTCGACCTTGGAAATGCCGAGCGTATTGCCCACGGCCACGATCGCCTTTTCGAAGATCGACTGGTCTTCCACCACACCGGAGAGAACGATCTTGTCGCCGTCGACCTTCACATCGACCTTGTCGGTGCCAAGCCCGTGCGAATCCAGCTCTTTCTTCACCGCATCGGCTTCCGGCGCTTCGTCGTCGCCGCCAATGCCGAGCTTCTTGCCAGCTGATTTGATGAAATCGAAAATGCCCATAAACCGTGTCTCCCTGAGTGAATATCGCGATGACTTAAGCATGGCCGAATACAGTCTGCCAACCAAAAGCTTGTGCTAATCTACTCGTCGCGCACCTTGCCGCGGGCTTTCTTGATCTGGCCGCGGCCGGTTTTCGCCGCCAGCCGCCGCTCGACCGAGCCTCTGGTCGGCCTTGTCTTGCGCCTTGGCGGCGGCGGTGGCTCCGAGGCCTGGTTGATCAGCTCCACCAGCCTCTCGCGTGCATCGGCCCGGTTGCGTTCCTGGGTCCGGAACCGGTTGGCCTCGATGATGATGACGCCGTCCTTTGACACCCGGCTGCCGCCAAGCTTGATTGCGTTCTTCTTGACCCGTTCGGGCAGCGAAGGCGAATTGCGGATGTCAAAGCGCAATTGCACCGCCGTCGCCACCTTGTTGACGTTCTGCCCGCCGGGGCCGGAGGCGCGAATGAAACTCTCGCTAAGCTCCCAGCCGGCGATAACGATGTCCCGCGCTGCATGGAGAGGGTCAGTGCTCATGGCGCTGTCTTCCAGAACAGAACCTCATCCTCGTCCTTGCGGCTGATCGCCGGAACCCGCGCGCCTTCGGCCGGATGGCCAACCACCAGCAGCACGAACGGTTTCTCATTGTCCGGCCGGCCGCAGATCTGGTTGAGAAAACCCATTGGAGAAGGTGTGTGCGTCAGCGTTGCCAGTCCCGCCGAATGCAGGCTGGCAATCAGCAGGCCGATGGCGATCGAGACCGATTCGGGCACATAGTAATGTTTGACCTTGCCGCCTTCGTCATCCGTGCCCCAGCGCTGGCCGAAGATCACGATCAGCCAGGGCGCGGTTTCCAGGAACGGTTTGTCGGCGTCGGTGCCAAGATGCGCCAGCGCGCCGAGCCATTCTTCTCCGGCCCTGCCGTCGTAAAACGCCCGCTCTTCCGCTTCCGCGGCCAGTCTGATGGCGCGCTTGGTCTCCGGATCGCTGATGGCGACGAAACTCCACGGCTGCTGGTTGGCGCCCGATGGCGCTGTCGCTGCGGCTCGGACCGCCAGCCGGATGATCTCCGGATCCACCGGATCGGATGAAAAATCCCGTACCGTGCGGCGCGCCTGCATCAATTCGAAGAACGTCCTGGCCTCGTCCAGCATCTCCGCGTCCGGCTTCCGGGCGAGCGAAAGCGCAACAGTTTCGGCCATGGCGTGTGCTCCTTCCGGGGTTCGAACCGGCCGAAAATGCGCGACAGGCCCCGCTGGGTCAACGGGGCCTGTCAAAGATTGCAGCAATGATCGTTGAAGCCTACTCGGCGGCAGCCTTGAAGCCGGGTGCCGCATCAAGCACGGAACCATCGACATGGGCCTCGAACTTGGCAAAGTTCTCGATGAACATGCCGACCAGCCGGTTGGCGGCGGCATCATAGGCGTCCTTGTCAGCCCAGGTCGAACGCGGATCGAGGATCGCGCTGTCGACGCCTTCGACCGTAACCGGCACGGCGAATCCGAAATTCGGGTCGGTGCGGAAGTCGCCAGTGTCGAGCGAACCGTCGAGCGCACCGCTGAGCAGGGCCCGGGTTGCCTTGATCGGCATGCGCTGGCCTTCGCCATAGGCGCCACCGGTCCAGCCGGTGTTGACCAGCCAGCAATTGACCTTGTGATCATTGATCAGCTGGCGCAGCAGATCGCCATATTCCGACGGATGCCGCGGCATGAATGGTGCGCCAAAGCAGGTCGAGAATGTCGCTTCCGGTTCGGTCACGCCCTTCTCCGTACCCGCCACCTTTGCCGTGTAGCCCGACAGGAAGTGGTACATTGCCTGTTCCGGCGTCAGCTTGGCGATCGGAGGCATCACGCCGAACGCATCAGCGGTCAGCATGATGATGTTGTGCGGGTGGCCCGAACGGCCGGTCTCGCTGGCATTGGGAATGAAGTGCAGCGGATAGGCGCAGCGGGTGTTTTCGGTCAGCGACCCGTCGTCGAAATCCGGCACCCGGTTTTCGTCCAGAACCACGTTTTCCAGCACCGTGCCGAAGCGTTCGGTGGTGCCGAAGATTTCCGGTTCCGCCTCGCGCGACAGCCGGATGGTCTTGGCGTAGCAGCCGCCTTCGAAGTTGAACACGCCATCTTCGCCCCAGCCATGCTCGTCATCGCCGATCAGGGTACGCTTTGGGTCTGCCGACAGCGTGGTCTTGCCGGTTCCCGAAAGACCGAAGAACACCGCCGTGTCGCCGTCTGGCCCGACATTGGCCGAGCAGTGCATCGGCATCACGCCCCTGGCCGGCAACAGGTAGTTGAGTGCGGTGAACACCGACTTCTTCATTTCGCCGGCATAGGAGGTGCCGCCGATCAGCACCAGGCCGCGCACCAGGTCGACCGCGATGACCGTCTCGGAGCGGCAGCCATGGCGCGCCGGGTCGGCCCGGAACGACGGCAGGTTGATGATGGTCAGCGCAGGGGTGAAATCCGCAAGCGCCGCACGCTCCGGCCGGATCAGCAGGTTGCGGATGAACAGGGCATGCCAGGCATATTCGGTGACAACACGCGAGTTGAGCGCGTTTTCCGCGTCCGCGCCGCCGACGAGATCCTGCACGAACAGGTCACGGTCCTTGGAATGTGCCATCATGTCGGCGTGCAGCGTGTCGAAGGCCTCCGGCGTCATCGGCTTGTTGTTGTCCCACCAGATCTGGTCTTCGGTGGTGTCGTCGCGGACAACGAACTTGTCCTTGGCCGAGCGGCCGGTGTGCTGGCCTGTCAGGGCCCGGAGCGCGCCATGGGCTGTAAGTGTTGCCTCGCCGCGGGCGACGGCCAGTTCGATCAGCTCTGCCTCGCCGGTATTATATCGCACCGTACCGGTGGTGTTGAGGCCGCACAGGCCAATTCCAGCGGATGGATTACGCACTCCCAAATCCTTACTCATGTCGGATTCCTTTTCGTACTAGCGCGGGACAGGTTCAAATTTCGCCGGACCATAGGGACGAGAATTTTAAAAAACAACATGCAGTTGGAAAAATAGTGAATGAAATCAGAGTATTAATCGATTTAAAAAAATGCGCTCTTGTTTAAATCGTTTCAATTGAGGTGTCCGGCTTACGCGGTCCCCAATGAGGGAATGACTCGAGATTGGAACTGTGCCACATTTTGTTCTCACTTTATCCCCAAGGACGTGACGGCGGGATCCGGAAATGGCGCTTCAACGCGGCGTATCCGGAACAAGCGGGGGCACTTCCTGGAGATGTGCAAGACGATGATGGAGACGACAGACATGCAGACAATCGCGCTCGTCGACGACGACCGCAACATCCTTACCTCTGTTTCGATTGCACTCGAAGCAGAAGGGTATCGTGTTGAAACCTACACCGATGGCGCCTCCGCACTGGATGGATTGCAGGCGCGTCCGCCGCAGCTTGCAATCTTCGACATCAAGATGCCGCGCATGGACGGGATGGAGCTTCTGCGCCGTTTGCGTCAGAAGTCTGACATTCCGGTGATCTTTCTCACCTCCAAGGATGAGGAGATCGATGAACTCTTCGGCCTCAAGATGGGCGCCGACGATTTCATCACCAAGCCGTTCTCGCAGCGGCTTCTGGTCGAGCGGGTCAAGGCGGTGCTGCGACGCGCTGCCAATCGCGAGGCTGCCGCGGCGGCGACGCCGGGACGGGCGGATGCGGCGCCGACAAAATCGCTCGAGCGCGGCAACCTGATCATGGACCAGGAGCGCCATACCTGCACCTGGAAAAATGAGCCGGTCACCCTGACGGTCACCGAATTCCTGATCCTGCAGTCGCTCGCCCAGCGTCCCGGCGTGGTCAAGAGCCGCGATGCGCTGATGGATGCTGCCTATGATGAGCAGGTTTATGTCGACGACCGCACCATTGACAGCCACATCAAGCGTCTGCGCAAGAAGTTCAAGATGGTCGATGACGATTTCGACATGATCGAAACGCTCTACGGCGTGGGTTACCGCTTCAAGGAAGCGGCATGACAACCCCCGCCATCTTCACAGGCTGCGGGATCTGACAAAAAGCGCAAATGGCCACTGAAACCGAGGACAATGCGGACGGCAAGGACACGGGCCCTTCCGATATCCGGACCCTGACCAGCTGGGCTCACCCGCTCAAGCTGCTTCGCCGGCTGTTCGGTCACCTAATCTTTTCAAGCCTGACCCGCCGCATTCTGTTTCTCAATCTGGCCGCGCTGATCGTCCTGGTCTCGGGAATTCTCTATCTCAACCAGTTTCGCGAAGGCCTGATCGATGCCCGGGTCGAAAGCCTGCTGACCCAGGGCGAGATCATCGCCGGTGCCGTTGCCGCCTCGGCCTCGGTGGACACCAACTCGATCACCATTGATCCGGAGAAACTGCTCGAACTGCAGGCGGGACAGAGCATCTCGCCCACCAATTCCAACGAGAACCTCGATTTTCCGATCAACCCGGAACGTGTCGCGCCGGTGCTGCGCCGGCTGATATCACCAACCCGGACCCGTGCCCGGATTTATGATGACGACGCCAGCCTGATCCTGGATTCGCGCTACCTCTATTCCAGCGGCCAGGTGCTGCGTTATGACCTGCCACCGGCTGAAGCGGTCTCGCCCGGCTGGACCGAAATGGTCACCACCTGGTTCAATCGCTTCTTCCAGCGCCGCGATCTGCCACTCTACCGCGAGCCGCCGGGCGCCGATGGCTCGATCTATCCCGAGGTGATGAACGCCCTGACCGGCGGCCGCGGTGCCGTGGTGCGGGTGACGGACAAGGGTGAGCTGATTGTCTCGGTCGCCGTCCCGGTGCAGCGCTTCCGGGCGGTGCTGGGCGTATTGCTGCTGTCGACCCAGGCCGGCGATATCGACAAGATCGTCCATGCCGAACGGATGGCCATTTTCCGGGTGTTCGGCGTCGCCGCAATGGTCAACATCGTCTTGTCACTCTTGCTCGCCAGCACCATCGCCACCCCGCTGAGAAGGCTTTCGGCCGCCGCCGTCCGGGTTCGCCGCGGCGCCCGAGCCCGTGAGGAAATTCCTGATTTCTCCGAACGGCAGGACGAGATCGGCAATCTCTCGGTGGCGCTGCGCGGCATGACCAATGCGCTCTATGACCGGATTGCCGCCATCGAAAGCTTTGCCGCCGATGTCAGCCACGAGCTCAAGAACCCGCTCACCTCGCTGCGCAGTGCGGTCGAAACCCTGCCGCTGGCGCGCAACGAGCACTCCCGCAAGCGGCTGATGGATGTCATCCAGCACGATGTCCGCCGCATGGACCGCCTGATCAGCGATATTTCCGATGCCTCGCGGCTGGATGCCGAGCTGGCGCGCCAGGATGGCGTTGCGGTCGACATGCGCCAGCTTCTGACTGACCTCGTCGATATCGCCCGGCAGACCCGCTCCGGCGGTAAGGAAGTCGCGATCGAGTTGAAGATCGACAAGCGCGGCGCCGCCAAGTCTGCCTTCACCGTGCTGGGCCATGATCTCAGGCTCGGACAGGTGGTCACCAATCTGATCGAGAACGCCCGCTCTTTCGTGCCGGAAACCGGTGGCCGCATCACCATCCGACTTCGTCGCCGCCGCGGCACGGTTCAGGTGCTCATCGAGGACAATGGTCCTGGTATCCGTGCCGAAGTCATCGAGCGGGTGTTCGAGCGGTTCTACACGGATCGTCCCGATGGCGAGGATTTTGGCCAGAACTCCGGTCTCGGCCTGTCGATCAGCCGCCAGATCATCGAGGCCCATGGCGGCTCGCTGACCGCGGAGAACATCCCCGGTGATGAGACCGGCGCCTGGCAGGGCGCGCGCTTCATCATCGAACTGCCTGCTGAAACACCATGACCGCCCTGACCGTTGGCGCCGGGGAAACCATTCATGCGACATCGATCGTTGTCGGCCAGGCCGGGCTTCTGTTTCTCGGACCCTCGGGCTCGGGCAAGAGCGGCACGGCGTTCAGCTGCCTGGCCGAGGCCTGGGCGCTGGGCTGGCACGCTGCGCTGATTGCCGATGACCGGACCTGCCTGGCGGTTCATGGCGACCGTTGCATTGCCTCGTGCCCCGAACCGATCCGCGGGGTGATGGAATTTCGCGGCACCGGGATCGTTCCTGTCCGCCGCGTCGACCGGGCCTTGATGCACTGTGCGGTCAGCCTCGGCGAACCATCGGCTGCATCCCGGATTCCGCCGGCTGATGAAACCTTTTCGTGCAATGGCGCCTCGATGCCTCTTATGCGTCTGTGGCACGATGGCGCAGTTTCTCCGCTTGCCCGCATTCGGGCCGCCCGTCCGCAGCTGTTTTCCGGCTGCTGAGGGCGACACCAGTCAAAATTGGCGGTTCTGCATCGATTTTTGGCTTGAACTTCGCCTGCATCTGTCCAAGATGAATTTTCAAACTGTTCGCAGCTGCGAAGCAATCGGCATGTCCAGGTGATCAGACACCCTGGCCAAATGCTGCTGGAGGCAAAATGATCGGATTGGTGCTTGTCACCCATGGCAAGCTCGCGGAGGAGTTCAGGCATGCATTGGAGCATGTCGTTGGACCGCAAACCGCTCTTGAAACCGTCAGCATTGGCCCGGAAGATGACATGGACCAGCGGCGGATGGATATCGTGGGTGCCGTGTCACGTGTTGAAAACGGCAATGGTGTCATTATTCTGACCGACATGTTCGGCGGAACGCCCTCGAACCTGTCCATCTCGGTGATGGATTCCGGGCGCATCGAGGTCATAGCCGGCGTCAATCTGCCGATGTTGATCAAGCTTGCCGGTGTCCGCGGCGGCAACGACATGGCCAAGGCTCTTGCCGATGCCCAGGATGCGGGACGCAAATACATCAATGTGGCAAGCCGCCTGCTGACCGGCAAATGACCTCCGCTTCCGCTGTCCAGTCGCGTACCTTCAAGATCATAAACAAGCGCGGTCTGCACGCCCGTGCCTCGGCCCGGTTCGTTCAGACCGTCGAGGGATTTGATGCCCAGGTGCGGGTCACGCGCGAAGGATCGACCGTCGGCGGCACCTCCATCATGGGCCTGATGATGTTGGCCGCGAGCACCGGCTGTTTCATCGAAGTCGAGGCCGAAGGCCGTCAGGCCGGCGAAGTCCTCACCGAACTCGAGGCGCTGATTGCCGATCGCTTCGGCGAAGAGGCCTAGCCTACCCCCCCCACATAAAGACATCTTTATATCGTATTGCCAGCATGTCGGTTTCCTGCTATGGCAGCGCCCATGCAATTCAGTCTGTCCCGGCTGGATCTCGAAACCTTTGGATAATCACATGACCGCTCACCAGGATTACGTCGTCGCCAACATCGATCTGGCTGACTACGGCCGCAAGGAACTTGATATCGCCGAAACCGAAATGCCTGGCCTGATGGCCCTGCGCGAGGAGTACGGCACGGAAAAGCCGCTCAAGGGTGCGCGCATTGTCGGTTCGCTGCACATGACCATTCAGACCGCGGTGCTGATCGAGACCCTGACGGCACTTGGCGCCGATGTCCGCTGGGCGTCGTGCAACATCTTCTCGACACAGGATCACGCGGCAGCGGCCATTGCCAAGAGCGGCGTGCCGGTGTTTGCGGTCAAGGGCCAGAGCCTCGTCGAGCATTGGGATTATCTTGATCGCTCGTTCCAGTTCCCGGAAGGCGCGAACCTCATCCTCGACGATGGCGGCGACGCTACGCTTTACGTCCTGCTCGGCGCACGCGTTGAAGCCGGTGAAACCGACCTGATCGAGGTTCCGACCTCCGAAGAAGAAGAAGCCATCTTCGCCCAGATCAAGAAGCGCATGAAGCAGAGCCCGGGCTGGTTCACCAAGACCCGCGATGCCATCAAGGGTGTGTCGGAAGAGACCACCACCGGTGTGCACCGCCTTTATGATTTGCAGAAGAAGGGCCTGCTTCCGTTCCCGGCCTTCAACGTCAATGACTCCGTCACCAAGTCGAAATTCGACAACAAGTACGGTTGCAAGGAAAGCCTCGTCGACGGCATCCGCCGCGCCACCGACACCATGATGGCCGGCAAGGTCGCCGTGGTTTGCGGTTACGGCGATGTCGGCAAGGGATCCGCTGCCTCGCTGCGCGGTGCCGGCGCCCGCGTCAAGGTCACCGAAGTCGACCCGATCTGCGCGCTGCAGGCGGCCATGGACGGCTTCGAGGTTGTGCTGCTTGAAGACGTGGTCAGCACCGCCGACATCTTCGTCACCACCACCGGCAACAAGGACGTGATCCGCCTCGAGCATATGCGCGAGATGAAGGACATGGCCATCGTCGGCAACATCGGCCACTTCGACAACGAGATCCAGGTCGCTGCGCTGAAGAACCACAAGTGGACCAACATCAAGGACCAGGTGGACATGATCGAAATGCCCTCGGGCAATCGCATGATCCTGCTGAGCCAGGGCCGCCTGCTCAACCTCGGCAACGCAACCGGTCACCCGAGCTTCGTCATGTCGGCCTCCTTCACCAACCAGGTGCTGGCCCAGATGGAGATCTGGATGAAGGGCAATGAGTACAAGAACGAAGTCTATGTCCTGCCCAAGCACCTCGATGAAAAGGTGGCTCGACTGCATCTGGACAAGATCGGCGCCAAACTGACCCAGCTTCAGACAGAGCAGGCAGATTATATTGGCGTCACTGTCGAAGGTCCGTTCAAACCGGAACACTACAGGTACTGATTTTCTGATCGATACCCACAAGATATTGAAGCCGCGTCCTTGACAAAAAGGGCGCGGTTTCTTTTTGCGCGACGTCCTCTTCACCGTGATTCGCGAAACAGGTATGTTTTTGGCTCATGATTCGTTTTCACGTTGTGGCGGCGCTGCAAACGGATTGGCCAAACGATTGGCGATGTCTTGTCAGACAGACCACGAGGGGACTGGGACATGCCGGTGAAGACGGATTCACTTGGGCTTACGGGGCGACTGGGACTCAAGCAGACTGTGATCAGGCATCTTGACGCTTTCCGGCGCAGGATCCTGACCGGAACAGCGCTGCTCAGCGGCGGTTACCTCGCATCGGCACTCCCTGCTCTGGCCCAGGCTTCGGGCGACGCCCTGTCCAGCAGCACCGGCGTATCCTCCTTCGAGGTGATCAATTTCGCCATGGTCATCGGTGCCATTTCGGCGGCCATGATCTCGGCCATCTGGCTGATCCGCGAGCGCGGCAAGATTGACCTCGAAAATGTCGAACTGCGTGCCGCTTTGGCCGATGCCAATGCGAGGATTTCGCGCCATGAGGCCCTGATCGTCGACCGCGACCGGCAGATCGTCGTGTGGGACGGTGTCGGATTGCCAGCCGAAGTGCTGGGACAGCTGTCCGCCGAAACCGGGGCACCGCAAAAGCCCTCCGATTTTCTGGCTTTCGGCCGCTGGCTCGAGCCGCGCTCTGCAGCCGGCCTTGATGAGGCCATCGACCGGCTCCGCGCCCATGCCGAACGCTTTGACATGATTGTCGAGACAGCCCGGGGCCATGTCATCGAAGCCCAGGGCCGGGTCTCCGGCGGCCGCGCCTTTGTGCGCTTCGTCACCCTTTCCGGGGTCCGCGCCGAACTGGCCGAGCTGACCACGGAACGCGATCGGCTGCTCACCTCTCTCGACACGCTCCAGGCCTTGCTCGACATCATCGACATGCCGGTTTGGCTGCGCGGCCCGGATTCGAAACTGGTCTGGGTCAACAATGCCTACACCCAGGCCGTCGAGGGCGAAGATCGCCAGGATGCTCTCAACCGCGGACTGGAACTGCTGGGAACGGCCACGCGCGAACGGGTTCGCGCTACGGCCACCCCGGAACGCCCGTTTCTCGACAAGGTCTCGACCGTCATCCACGGTCACCGCCGCTTCCTCGAAGTTGCCGATGCCAAGACCCCCTCGGGCACAGCCGGGCTGGCGCTGGATGTCTCGATCGAGGAGGATCTGCGCCAGGAGCTCAAGCGCACCATCCAGAGCCATGCCGAGACGCTGGATCACCTGGCCACGCCGGTGGCGATTTTTGACCGTGACCAGCGGCTGCAGTTCCACAACCAGGCATTCCAGCGCCTGTGGGAACTCGACACCCCCTTCCTCTCCCGCCGGCCCGACAATGGCGAGTTTCTCGAGCGGCTTCGCGCCGACGGAAAACTGCCCGAGCCGCATGCCTGGCGCGACTGGAAAGAGCAGATGCTCTCGGTCTACCGCTCGGTCGAGGCGACGCCGCATCTGTGGCATCTCCCCGATGGCCAGACTCTCAACGTCTTCGCAAACGCCCATCCCCAGGGCGGCGTCACCTGGGTGTTCGAGAACCTGACCGAAAAGGTCGACCTGGAAACCCGCTACAACACGCTGCTCCAGGCCCAGGGCGAAACCATCGATCATCTCGCCGAAGGCGTCGGCGTGTTCGGGCCTGACGGCAAGATCCGCCTGTCGAACCCGTCTTTCCGGGCGCTCTGGGGCCTGACCGAGCAGCAGGTCAAGCCCGGCACCCACATCAGGCACATTGCCGAAGCCTGCGAACCCTCCTATCGCGAAGCCGATGGCTGGAAACTGTTTGCCGGCGCGATTACAGGTTTCGAGGATGAACGCCGCACCCGGGAAGGCCGCATCGAGCTCGTTACCGGGCTTATTCTGGATTACGCCATCGTGCCGCTGCCTAACGGCCAGACCATGATCGCCTTCGTCAATGTCACCGACAGTGTCGGCGCCGAACGCATGCTGACCGAGAAGAACGAGGCGCTGCGCAAGGCCGATGCGCTGAAGAACGATTTCGTCCAGCATGTTTCCTACGAGCTGCGCTCGCCGCTGACCAACATCATCGGCTTCACCGAACTGCTGCAGACCCCCGGTATCGGCGAGCTGAACGAACGCCAGTCCGAATATCTCGATCATATCGCCACCTCGTCCTCGGTGCTTTTGACCATCGTCAACGACATTCTCGATCTCGCCACCGTCGACGCCGGCATCATGCGCATCGAATCGGGCGTGGTGAACATCGAGCAGCTCTTTGCCGAGGCCGGCGAGCAGATCGCCGACCGGCTGAAGGAAAACGGGCTGTCGCTCAAGATCGACACGGCGAACGCGCCGGCCGAGATGGTGGGTGATCACCAGCGGCTCAAGCAGATCCTGTTCAAGCTGTTGATGAATGCCGCAAATTTTGCCCCCGACGGGTCCGTGGTGCGTTTGCGCTGCACCCGGGACGAGGATGCGGTCTGCTTCTCTGTCACCGATTCCGGCCCGGGCATTCCCGAAAACGCGCGCAAGGATGTCTTCGCCCGCTTCGAGACCAGCGGCCAGTCGGGCCGCCGCCGCGGCGCCGGACTGGGGCTTTCCATCGTGCAGAGCTTTGTCGGCCTGCACAATGGTACCGTCTCCATCGAAAGTGGCGAGGAAGGCGGCGCGACCATCGTCTGCCGCTTTCCCGTGCAACGCCCGCTGGCCCGCGATGCGGCCGAGTAACGCCCGGTGAAACCGGCCACCATGCGCCTGGAACTGGCCGATCTGGCAGCGACCGGCCTGTTTGCCGAAGATGTCTCGCTGGCGCTCAAACCCAGCGATTGCCTCTGCCTCTCGGGTGATCTCGGCGCCGGCAAATCGACCTTCGCGCGGGCCCTGATCCGCGCCATCGCCGACGATCCGGAGCTGGAGGCGCCGAGCCCCACCTTCACGCTGGTGCAGAGCTATGATCTCAGGCTTCCCGTCGCCCATATGGATCTCTACCGCATCGGCTCGCCCGAAGAGCTCGATGAGCTGGGCCTTGATGACGCGCTGGCAGAAGGCGTGGCCCTGATTGAATGGCCGGAAAAGGCGTTGGACCTGCTGCCCAACGACCGGGTGATGCTGCGGTTCGAAGGGACCGGCGAAAGCCGCACCGTGAGCATCTCGGCTCCGCACACCTTCGTCGCCCGGCTTGAGCGTTCCCGCGCCGCCCGCGCTTTCCTCGAACAGCAGTTTTCCACGCCGGTGATCCGGCGCCACTTGCAAGGCGATGCCTCGACCCGGACCTACGAGACCATCCGACCCGAAGGCCGGCAACCACTGATCCTGATGAACGCGGCGCGCCAGCCCGATGGCCCACCGGTGCGGGACGGCTTGCCCTATTCCCGTATTGCCCATCTGGCCGAGGATGTCGTTCCCTTCGTCGCCATTGCACGCTGGCTGCGCGCGCAAGGCTTCGCCGCCCCTGAAATCCATGCTGAAGACCTCGATCAGGGTTTATTGCTGATCGAAAACCTCGGCGCCGATGGCATTCTTGATGAAGACGGCAAACCTGATCCGGACCGGTACAAAGTCGCGATCGACTGCCTGGCCGCGCTGCATGGCAAACCGATTCCCGATGCGCTGCCGGTCGGCGGCGGGCTGCATCATTTGCCGGCTTATGATCCCCGTGCCATGCAGATCGAGGTGGAACTTCTGACCGACTGGTACCTGCCCTTCAAGCGCGGCACAGCCGTGCCCGATGCGGAACGGCAGGACTATATCGAGCTGTGGCGCGCACTCTTTGCCGAGCTGCAGGATGCGGAAAAAGCGCTCGTGCTGCGCGACTATCATTCGCCCAACCTGATCTGGCGTTCCGACAGAACCGGGCTGGACCGGCTCGGAATCATCGACTTTCAGGACGCGATGATCGGCCCGTCCGCCTACGATGTTGCCTCCCTGTGCCAGGATGCACGGGTGACGGTGGATCAGGAACTCGCCGATCAGCTGCTGAACCACTACGTGGCGGCGCGCCGCGCCGATGATCCGCTGTTTGACGAGGCTGCATTCCACCGGGCCTATGCTATCATGGCGGCCCAGCGCGCCGCCAAGATCCTCGGGATCTTCGTCCGGCTCAAACAGCGTGATGGAAAACCCGGCTATTTGCGGCATCTGCCGCGAATCGAGGCCTATATCGCGGCTTCTCTGCAGCATCCGGCGCTGCAACCCTTGCGTAACTGGTTCGCAAAGGCTGGTATCGGCGAAACCGAATCATAAACCGGAACTGCCCAGCCGATGACCATCAACACCGCCATGATCCTTGCCGCGGGGCTTGGCACCCGTATGCGCCCGATCACCGAGACGTTGCCCAAGCCGCTGGTTGAAGTGGCAGGCAAGCCGCTGATCGCCTATGGCCTTGAAGCGCTGACCCGTGCCGGGGTGCGCCGCGCTGTCGTCAACGTGCACTATCTTGCGCCGCTGCTGGTTGAATGGCTATCCAGCCAGGCCGGCATGACAATCGAGATTTCCGACGAAACCACTCAATTGCTCGATTCAGGTGGCGGCATCGTCAAGGCCTTGCCCCTGCTCGGGCCTGAACCGTTTCTGGTGCTCAATGCCGATACGTTCTGGCTTGAGGAGCCGGGCGGCGAGACCGATAACCTGACCCGGATGAGAGATCGTTTCGACCCCGAATCAATGGACATCCTGCTGATGACCGCCCGCCTCGACCAGGCCACCGGCCATACCGGCGCCGGTGATTTCATCCTCAGTGAGGATGGCCGGCTGGCACGTTTCAAGGGCGAGGGCGATCCGGTCATCTATGCCGGTGCGATTGTGCTGCATCCACGCATTTTCCAAGCCATTACGGAGCCGAAATTTTCCCTCAACCGCTGTTTCGATACGGCTGAAAGCCAAGGCCGGCTGTTTGGCATGCCGATGCGGGGCCATTGGTTGACCGTTGGAACCCCCGAAGCCATCGGCGAGGCCGAAGCCGCCCGCGCCCGCTATCTCGGCGAAGCGGTCCAGTGATGCCGGCAACGCCCCGTATCGTCACGATTCCGCCCGGGGTGGATTTCCTTGCCACGCTGGCAGGCCGGATCATCGAGGGCGGGTTGGTGCCGGGATTGGCCTATTCCCCTGAAAACCCGCTGTCTCTGGCCGGCGCCACCGTGTTCGTGCCCACCCGCCGCGCCGCGCGGGTGCTGCGCTCCGAGCTCACCGATCTGATCGGCAAGGGGTCTGCGATCCTGCCGTCCATCCGTCCCCTGGGCGAAACCGACGACGATGCCGGGTTTTTCGATTCCGCCGATCCGAAAACCCTGGCGCTCGATCCGCCGATTCCGCAAACCGCCGCCACCTTGCGCCTGGCCGATCTGGTGCTGGCCTGGAAGCAGACCTTGCCGCAGGCGGTCAAGGATCACCTCGGCGGCGTGCCGCTGGTTGCACCCGCCAACCCGGCCGATGCCATCTGGCTTGGCCGCGCCCTGTCCGACCTGATCCAGGCCGTGGAAACCGAGGAATGCGATTTTGCCGGGCTGGATACGGTTGCCGATGCCGATTTGCAGCAATGGTGGCAGCTGACGGCAGAGTTTCTCAAGATCGCGCGCGAGTTCTGGCCGTCGCTGTTGGCGGAAATTCATCGTTCCAGCCCGGCCCGGCATCACAATGCGATGCTCGACGTCTTCACCCGCAGCCTGGCCGCGTCGCCCGCCGATCGCCCGGTGATTGTCGCCGGATCGACCGGCACGAGGCCTTCCACGGCCCGGCTGATTGCCACGGTGGCGCAACTGCCGCACGGGGCGGTGGTGCTGCCGGGGCTGGATCACGCGATGCAGCCAAGGCATTGGCAGGGGCTGGCGGAAGCGGCGATGACCCGGCAATCGCCCGATGGCCGCAATCTGGTCGATGTCGCCATCCGCAGTCACCCGCAATATGGACTTCTCAAACTGCTTGAGACCTGTGGCCTTGGCGTCGACCGGCTGGACGAGATCCCCGAGATCGGCGGCCCTGGGCCTGAGCTTTCAACCCGCCGGACCCTCGTCTCCCAGGCCTTGCTGCCGGCCATGGCAACGGAAGCCTGGGGCGAGGCCGGCTTTCTGCCCGATGCGTCGGTGGTCGGACCGGGATTTGAGGGCGTCAGCCTGATCGAGGCCGCCAATGAGCGCGAGGAAGCCGCAGCCCTTGCCGCCGCCATCCGCCGCGCGCTCGAGCCGCGCCCGGGCATTGCCGAGCCTAAGGCGGCACTGGTCACGCCCGACCGCAATCTCGCCCGCCGCGTCGTCACCGAACTGGCGCGCTACGGCATCGAAGCCAATGATTCGGGAGGCACGCCTCTCACCTCCAGCCTGCAGGGCGGACTGGCGCGGCTCGCCGTTCACGTGGCCTTCGCACCCGGAGATCCGGTGGCCATCGCCGCCCTGATCAAGCATCCGCTGGCGCGCTTCGGGCTGAGTCAGCCCGAGGCCCGGGCCCGGGCCGGCTTTGTCGAGCGGATTGCACTGCGCGGCGGCAGTGGCGCTGCCGACATTGAAGACCTTGAGGCTCTGGTGACCAGCCGCGAGGCTGGGCGGCACGACCGCCATGCCGGCGGATGGCTGAAACGCATCAGCGACGAGCAGGCGGAGCAGGCGCGTGATTTTGCCGCCCGCGCCGCAGACGCCCTGTCGCCGCTGACCTCCGTGCTGGTCGAGCGCGCCGGGCCGGGCGTCACTGACCAGATCCCGATCGGCCGGCTCGCCGCCCTGACCGCAGACGCGCTCGAACGCATCTGCGTCGATGACACCGGCGCGCTGGAAACCTTGTGGGGCGATGAGGCCGGGGCCGATCTCGCCGCAGTTCTGCTCGAAACCCGCGACAGTGGCGCGATGCTGTCGATGACCGGGTCCGAGTGGCTGGGTGCGCTCGATGCGCTGATGTCTGGTCGCATGGTCAAGCCGCGCGCCGGCGGTCATCCCCGCGCCTTCATCTGGGGCGCGCTCGAGGCCCGGCTGCAGCATGTCGACACCTTGCTGATGGGCGCGCTCAATGAAGGCGTCTGGCCGCAGGCGGGCCAGGAAGATCCGTTCCTGTCGCGCTCGATGAAGGCGGCCATCGGACTTGAGCCGCCCGAACGCCGCATCGGTCAGGCGGCGCACGATTTCCAGATGGCGATGGGTGCGCCCGAACTGGTGCTGTCGCGCTCCTTCCGCGCCGGCAAGGCGCCCACCGTTGCCTCCCGCTGGCTGCAACGGCTCCTGGCCGTCATCGGGCCGGAACCGGCTGCCATGCTCCGGGCCCGCGGCGAGGCCTTGCTGTCCCATGCCCGCACGCTTGATCAGGGGCCGTCTGCCCCGTCATCGCCCCGGCCCGAACCGCGTCCGCTGGAGCATCTTCAGCCTGGCAGCTACTCGTTTTCCGAAGTCGGCAAACTGCGCCGCGACCCCTATGCCATCTACGCCCGGCGCATTCTCGGCCTTGATCCGCTCGAGCCGTTTCTCGCCGATCCCGGTCCGCGCGAGCGCGGCACGCTCTACCACGAGATCCTCGAGGAATTCGTCGCCGAGCATGATCCGGCTGCCCGGACGCTCGAAACCCTGCGCGCCATCGCCACAAGGCGCTTCGAAACCGCCGGTCTGCCGGATGCCACGGCGCTGGTCTGGCGCATGCGCTTTAACAAGGCTGCCGAAGCGATCGCTGCCTGGGAGCAGGACCACGCCGCCGGTCTGGCACAATCCCTTGTCGAGACCCGCGCCAGCCTGGAGCTGCCGCTGGGCGGGCTCAAGCTCACCGGCATGGCTGACCGGCTGGACCTGCGCCAGGACGGAACCGTCTGGATCATCGATTACAAGACCGGCGGCACGCCGTCGCGCAAGGAAGCGCGGATCCTGCTCGATCCGCAGCTGGCGCTCGAAGCCTATGCGCTGCTCAATGGCGGTTTTTCCGGGCTTGGCAGGATGCCGGTTTCGAGCCTGCTTTATCTCCGCCTGACCGGCCGGGAGCCATTCGCCGAGCGCATCGACACCGATCCCGACAAGCCCGGCCGCGACGAATTCCTGGCGCCGCAGGATCTGGCCGACAAGGCGGTCGAGGAGTTCAGCCGGCTGGTCGCGCTGCTGCGCTCGGGCAAGCGCGGCTTCCTGTCGCGGGCGATCCCGCGCAGTGCCCGCGATTTCGGTGGCGAATATGACCATCTGGCGCGTGTCGCCGAATGGCAGACCGCCGTCGATGCCGAGGGAGGCGATGGCGATGACTGAGCAAACCAGCCAGGCGATCATTTCCGACACCACGCTGCGCCAGAACCGGGCGGCGACGCCAACATTGTCGGCCTGGGTCTCGGCCAATGCCGGGTCGGGCAAGACCCATGTTCTGGCCCGCCGGGTGATCCGACTGCTGTTGCGCGGCGCCCGTCCTTCGGCGATCCTCTGCCTGACCTACACCAAGGCCGCGTCGGCGGAGATGTCCAACCGCATCTTCAAGACGCTGGGCGAATGGGTCCGGCTCGATGACGCCGCTCTTGCCGAAAAGATCACCGAGCTGGAAGGCCGGCCGGCCGAACCGCATCAGCTGGTGCGCGCCCGCCGGCTGTTTGCCACCGCGCTCGAAACGCCGGGTGGCCTCAAGATCCAGACCATCCACGCCTTTTGCGAGGCCGTGCTGCACCGGTTCCCGCTGGAAGCCAACATTCCCGGTCATTTTAACGTGCTCGATGACCAGAAAGCCGCCGAGCTTCTGGCCGAGGCGCGCCGTCATCTGATGTCGTCGCAATCCTTCGAAAACCATCCGGAGCTGGCGCGCGCCGTCACTGCGGCGCTCGACATCGGTGGCGAGGCCGGTTTCGACAAACTGATCTCGGGCCTCTACGCGCGTCGTCGCGAATACATTGCCTTTGACGCCAGGGCAAAGACAGCGGGCGGCGCCGAGGCGCTCATCCGGCAAGCGCTCGACCTGGCTCCGGAGGACAATGAAGCCTCGCTTGTAAAAACATCCTGGCCGCTCGAGGCCTTGCCGGTCGATTACCTGCGCGCTGTCTATGAATTTGCAGAATCCGCCAAATCCGCGACCAAGGCCTACAATCTTTCCTACGGGCTGCTCGCCGCCGGGTCCGAACCTGATCCCGACACCCGGCTCGATCTGCTCAGGCAGGTGTTCTTCACCAAATCAGGCACGCCGGCCAGGCTCGGCACGGTCGCCTCGAAAACCGTCCTCGAGCGGTTTCCCGACCTTGCCGACCGGGTTGCCGCGGCGCAGGCACAAATCATCGCCACTCTCGACAAGCTGGCCCGGCTCAGCATGCTGTCAGCCTCGGTGACCGTGTTTCACCTGGCCCGGCGCTATCTCGGCGAATTCGAGCGGCTGAAAACCCGTCAGGCTCTGCTCGATTATGACGATCTGATCGGCGCCACCGAAGCGCTTCTGTCGAAAAGCGGCGCCAGCGCCTGGGTCCACTACAAGCTCGACCAGGGCATCGATCACGTGCTGGTTGATGAGGCGCAGGACACCGCACCGCTGCAATGGAACGTCATCGGCGCCCTGTCGGATGAATTCTTTGCCGGCGAAGGAGCCCGGCCCGCCACCCGCACGCTGTTTGCCGTTGGCGACGAAAAACAGTCGATCTATTCGTTCCAGGGTGCCCGTCCCGAGCGCTTCGCCGAAGAGCGTGGCCGGATCGCCAGGCTTGCCGGGGCCGCAGATGCGGAGTTCGAGCAGGTTTCGCTGCGGGTTTCGTTCCGCTCGTCGACGGAAGTGCTCAAACTTGTCGACCATGTCTTTGCCAGCGCCGATGCGCTGCGCGGCATGGGCTCGGCTGATGAGCCGGTGATCCACGAGACCGCGCGGCTGCAGGCGCCCGGACTGGTCGAGATCTGGCCGATGATCGCCAAGGAGCAGACCGGCAACGACGAAGACTGGACCGCAGCCTTCGACGAGGTGCCCGAATCCGCACCTGCCGCCCAACTCGCCCGCCGGATTGCCGATGTGCTGCGGCAATGGGTCGACAAGGAGATGATCGAGGACCAGAAATCGAAAAAGATGCGGCCGGTTGCACCCGGCGATATCCTGGTTCTGGTGCGCAAGCGCGATGGTTTCGTGCCGACATTGTTGCGCACCCTGAAGGCGACCACGGATATCCCGGTGGCGGGCGCCGACCGGTTGCGGCTTACCGATCACATCGCGGTGCAGGACCTGATGGCGCTGGGACGTTTCGTGCTTCTGAGCGATGACGACCTCTCGCTCGCCGCTCTGTTCAAGAGCCCGTTGCTGGATCTCGATGAGGATGATCTGTTCCGCCTGACATCGGGACGGCCCGACGGCGTGTCGGTCTGGCGGCGATTGCGTGAGCTGGCTGAAACCGAACCGCGCTTTGAGGCCGCGGTTGCGAAACTCAAACGCTGGCGCAGCCGTGCCGCGCAGCTGCCGCCGCATGATTTCTTTGCCAGCCTGCTCGGTCCCGATGGCGGCCGCCGGGCCTATCTCGGCCGTCTCGGCCATGAAGTTGGTGATGTGCTGGACGAATTTCTCGGCCTGACGCTGGATCACGAACAGGCCGGCTTGCCCGGGCTGCAGTCCTTCCTCGCCATGCTCGAAACCGACACGCCCGAAATCAAGCGCGAGATGGAAGGCCAGTCCGGCGCGGTGCGGATCATGACCGTGCATGCCGCCAAGGGGCTGGAAGCGCCGATCGTGTTTCTGGTTGATTCCGGCGGCGAGGCGTTCCAGCACAGCCACCAGCCCCGGCTCTGGCTGCTGCCGCCAAGACCCGGATCGACTGAGCCGCCGAGCATCCCGGTCTGGTTGCCGGACAAGAGCCACGAGAACGACGCCATTGCGCCGGTCCGCGAGAAAATGCGTGAGCAGGCCGAGGAGGAGTACCGCCGGCTGCTTTATGTCGGGCTGACCCGGGCGGCGGACCGGCTAGTGGTTTGCGGATATCGCGGTATCCGCGAAGTCAAATCCCCGACCTGGCACTCGCTGGCCTCGGCCGGAATCGAGCGCGCAGCCGACGAGGCTGACTACACAGTGTCTGATATCGTGCATGAGAATGTCACGGAGCCCTTCGAGGCCCGCAGGTTCTGCCGGACCCGCGCTGAAACTCCGGACCACGCTGCCTCTGGTCAGACACCCTCCAGGCCGGCCCCATCGGTCCCTGCCAGCGGCATCGAAATACCCACTGACCCCTTGCCGCCTCCTGCGCGCCTGCCCAGGCCCCTGGCGCCATCGGGTGTCAGCGCCGTGCTCGAGGACAGCGCCGAGCTGGCCACCCGCTCGCCCTTTGCCGGCAGCCAGACCGGTTCGACGGCAGCGCTCGAACGCGGGAGCATGATCCACCGCCTGCTTCAGGTCTTGCCCGGCGTTGCCGCCACTGAACGGCAAACCGTGCTCACCCGTTATCTCGCTCGCGCCCTGCCCGAAGAACAGGCCGAAGCACGACAGACCATCGAGACCCAGGTGCTGGCGGTCCTGCAGGATCCGGCCTTCGCACCGATCTTCGATGCGCCGGGCGAGGCGGAAGTCTCTGTCATGGGCACGTTGCGGGTCGCAGGCGAGGAGCGCGCTGTCTCGGGCCGCATCGACCGTATCGCGCTCGACGGTGACCGGGTGCTGATCGTGGACTACAAGACCGGCCTGGCGCCACAAGCCGGTGAGCAACCACCGTCTGGTCACGTGTTACAGCTCGCCATCTATCGCGCGCTGCTGGCGCCGCTCTATCCGGGGCGGCGAATTGACGCTGCGCTGGTCTATGTTTCCGGTCCGCAACTCATTGAGATTCCCGGCCCGGTGCTGGATCAGGCACTGGCCGGTCTCGATGCATAAATTGCCGTCCGGCATCACGGCTCGGTGAAGCTGATCGAAATGCCTTGAATACTGAAGGGCGAATCATCACATTGAGACCACACACGAGTCACCCGATCAAAGGAGTGCCGCAACATGGCAACCGTAAAAGTAGACACCGCCAATTTTCAGAGCGAAGTGCTCGATTCCACCGTTCCCGTCGTCGTCGACTTCTGGGCTGAATGGTGCGGACCCTGCAAGATGATCGCTCCGAGCCTCGAGGAAATCTCCAACGAGATGGAAGGCAGCGTCAAGGTCGTCAAGCTCAACATCGACGAGAACCCGGAACTCGCCTCCCAGTTCGGTGTCCGCTCGATCCCGACGCTTGCCATGTTCAAGGGCGGCGCCGTGGCCGACATCAAGGTCGGCGCTTCGCCGAAGACTGCGCTTTCGAGCTGGATTTCCGGCGCCATCGCCTGATTTCAGATCTTCGAACCATCAAAAACCCGTCCGGGAAACCGGGCGGGTTTTTTCATGCGCGGATTTGAGGGGGTGCAGCTCAGACCGGCGGTGTCTCGTTGAACTTCAGCACTTCACCCAGAAGGTAGAGCGATCCGCCGATCAGGATCCGCGGTGGCCGTTCCAGCCCATTCCAGTTGGTGCAGATGGTGGCAATTGCGCTTTCCACATCCTTCGCGGCTTCTGCGGTCAATCCCGCTTCGTCGGCGGTATCGGCGAGAAACTCGGGGTCCAGCCCCGCTTCGGAATCTGACACCGGAACCGTGAACACGTGCCGCACCATGCCGGCAAAGGCTTCGAAATAGCCCACCGGATCCTTGGTGTTGATCATCCCGGTGACCAGGAACAGCGGCCGGGAGTCGCGGTCGTTGAGATTGGCCATCGCCTCCGCAATCGCCTTGCCGGCGCCCGGATTGTGGCCGCCGTCGATCCACAGCTCCACGCCTTCCATCGCGCCCTCGACAAGACGCCCGTGGGTCAGCCGCTCAAGCCGCCCGGGCCAGGACACATTGAGCAGGCCTTCGGCGGTGGCGCGTTCTTCAAGCTTGAAGCCGGCTGCCTTCAAGCCACGGATGGCGGCTGCCGCATTGCCCTGCTGGTGCCGGCCCGCAAGCCTCGGCAACGGCAGGTCGATCAATTCGTCCTCGTCCTGGTAGGCCAGCCGTCCGTTTTCCTCGAGCGCGAGGAAATCCTGGCCGTAAATGCTCAGCGGGCATCTGAGCCGTTCGGCGATCTCGATCAGCACTTCGCGGGCCGCATCTTCGGTCTGTGCACCGATCACCACCGGCGCGCCGGGTTTGATGATTCCGGCCTTTTCCGCCGCAATCAGCTCGACGCGATCGCCAAGATAGGCCTGGTGGTCGAGCGAGATCGACATGATCAGGCTGACCGCGGGATGGGCGATCACATTGGTGGCGTCAAACCGTCCGCCGAGACCGACCTCGATCAAGGCCGCGTCGGCGGGATGCTCGGAAAACAGCACGAACATCACCGCGGTCAGGATCTCGAAGACGGTGATCATCTCGCCCTGGTTGGCATCCGCCACCCGGCGCAATGCGTCGGTCAGCACCTCGTCGTCGACCAGGTGCCCGCCGCCCTCGGCGCCGATGCGGAAGCGCTCATGCCAGTTGACCAGGTGCGGCGAGGTATGGACGTGAACCGTCAGCCCGTGCGCTTCGAGAATGGCGCGGCAGAAGGCGCTGGTCGATCCCTTGCCGTTGGTTCCGGCGATATGAATCACCGGCGGCAGCTTTTCATGCGGATTGCCGAGCCGCCCAAGCAGCCGGGTGATCCGCTCTAGCGAGAGGTCGAAGCCCTTCGGATGCAGCGCCATAAGCGCGTTGATTTCCCGTTCAGCAGCCGACACGACAGCTCCTCTCGCCACCGTTTCCGGTTCTGGTTGGGATCTTACTCCGCGGCTTCTGCCGGTGCGGCTTCAGCAGGTTTTTCGGGTGCAGGAAGCGCGGTTGGCGCCGGCGCATCCAGTTTCAGGAAGATCCTGAGCAAGCGGGCCACCATCGCCGGCAGATCGTGGCGGTGCACCACCATGTCGACCATGCCGTGATCAACCAGGTATTCGGCAGTCTGAAAGCCTTCGGGAAGCTTTTCCCGGATCGTCTGCTCGATCACCCGTTTGCCGGCAAAGCCGATTTCCGCACCCGGCTCCGCCAGGTGGATATCGCCGAGCATTGCGTAGGAGGCGGAAACGCCGCCGGTGGTCGGGTTGGTCAGCACCACGATGTAGGGAAGCCCGGCTTCTTTCAGCATTTCCACCGCAACGGTGGTGCGTGGCAGCTGCATCAGCGACAGGATGCCTTCCTGCATGCGGGCGCCGCCCGATGCCGGGAACATCACCAGCGGGCAATTGCGTTCGATCGCTGCCTCGAAGGCCTGTACGATGGCTTCGCCGGCAGCAAGTCCGAGCGATCCGCCCATGAAAGCAAAGTCATGCACGCAGGCGACTATCTTGACACCCTGGACCGACCCGTGGGCGGACACGATCGAATCTTCCAGCCCGGTCTTGGTGCGGTTTTCCCGCAGCCGGTCGGCATATTTCTTCGAATCGCGGAACTTGAGCGGATCCTGGGGTACTTTCGGCGACGGCAGCAGCTCGTACTTGCCCTCGTCGAACATGTGCTTGAGCCGGGCTTCGGCCGACATCTTCATGTGGTAGCCCGAGGCCGGGATCACGAAATGGTTCTCTTCCAGATCGTTGTGGAACACCATTTCCCCGGTTTCGGGGCACTTGATCCATAGGTTTTCCGGCACCTCGCGGCGGCCGAGCATCGAATTGATCTTTGGCCTGACGTAGTTGGTAATCCAGTTCAACGCGTAATCTCCGGTTCGTCACCCAATGTGGGGGTCTTACTGTGTCGGTGCAAGGCGTGCGGCGCGAACGCCGGTGGCAAGGCCGCGCACCATGGTGGCGACGCTCTCGACCGTGTCGGTTGTGGCCGCACCGTCGGCATCAAGTGTATTGGCGATCTGGTTGACGATCGCGGTGCCGACCACGACGCCGTCAGCCGACTGGCCAATGGCGCGGGCCTGTTCGGCGGTCTTCACCCCGAAGCCGACGCAGACCGGCAGGTTGGTGTGGCTCTTGATCCGGTCGACGGCCACATTGACCTTCGACGTGTCGGCAATCGCCGACCCGGTAATCCCGGTCATCGAGACGTAATAGACAAAGCCCGACGTGTTGCTAAGCACCAGCGGCAGCCGCTTGTCATCCGTTGTCGGTGTCGCCAGCCGGATGAAGTTGACCCCGGCCTTCAGCGCCGGAATGCACAGTTCCTCGTCCATTTCAGGCGGCAGGTCGACCACGATCAACCCGTCGATCCCGGCCTCCTTGGCATCGACCAGGAACTTGTCGACGCCATAGATGTAGATCGGGTTGTAATAGCCCATCAGCACGATTGGCGTTTCATTGTCGCCCTTGCGGAAATCCCGCGCCAGATCCAGCGTCCTGACAAGCGACTGGCCGCCCTTGAGCGCCCGCTGTCCGGCCATCTGGATCGCCGGGCCGTCGGCCATCGGATCGGAGAACGGCATGCCGAGCTCGATCACGTCGGAGCCCGCGCCCGGCAGCGCCTGCATGATCTTCAGCGAAGTGTCGTAATCCGGGTCGCCGCCCATGAAATAGGTCACCAGCGCCGGCCGGCCCTCGGCCTTGAGCTTTTCAAAACGGGTAACAATGCGAGTGGTCATGATCAGAGCTCCACGCCGAGGATCTTGCCGACGGTAAAGATGTCCTTGTCGCCGCGGCCACACAGGTTCATCACGATGATCTGGTCCTTGTCCATCTTCGGCGCCCGCTTGACCACTTCCGCCAGCGCGTGGCTCGGCTCAAGCGCCGGAATGATGCCCTCGAGACGGGTCAGTAGCTGGAAGGCTTCCAGCGCTTCGTCGTCCATGATCGGCACATATTCGACCCGGTCGGTCTCCTTCAGGAAGGAGTGTTCCGGCCCGATACCGGGATAGTCGAGACCGGCCGAGATCGAATGGCCTTCCTTGATCTGGCCGTCACCGTCCTGGAGCAGGTAGGTGCGGTTGCCGTGCAGCACGCCGGGCGAACCGGCGGTCAACGAGGCGCAATGCTCTTCGCCCTCAAGGCCCTTGCCGCCAGCTTCAACGCCGACAATCTGCACGTCCTTGTCGTCTAGGAACGGGTGGAACAGGCCAATGGCGTTGGAGCCGCCGCCGACCGCGGCCACCAGCATATCCGGCAACCGGCCTTCGGCGGCCAGCATCTGCTCGCGGGTTTCCTGGCCGATCACCGACTGGAAGGTGCGCACCATTTCCGGATAGGGATGCGGGCCAGCCGCCGTGCCGATCAGGTAATAGGTGTCGTCGACATTGGTGACCCAGTCGCGCAGCGCCTCGTTCATCGCGTCCTTCAGCGTGCCCTGGCCGGAGGTCACCGGGTGCACCTTGGCGCCCAGCAGCTTCATCCGGAACACGTTCGGCGCCTGGCGCTGCACATCGGTGGCGCCCATATAGACTTCGCACGGATAGCCGAAGCGTGCGGCGACCGTGGCCGAGGCGACACCGTGCTGGCCGGCGCCGGTTTCGGCGATGATCCGCGTCTTGCCCATCCGCTTTGCGAGCAGGATCTGGCCGATGCAATTGTTGATCTTGTGCGATCCGGTGTGGTTGAGCTCGTCGCGCTTGAAATAGACCTTGGCGCCGCCGAGATGCTCGGTCAGCCGCTCGGCGAAATAGAGCGGCGACGGCCGTCCGACATAATGGGCGTTGAGATGATCGAGTTCGGCGCGGAACGCCGGGTCGGCCTTCGCCTTGGCCCACTCCTCTTCCAGCTCCAGGATCAGCGGCATCAGCGTTTCGGCAACGAAACGGCCACCGAAAATGCCAAACATGCCCTGTTCATCAGGGCCGGTGCGGAAGGAATTCGGGGTGCTTGTCTGGTTCAAATCATCTACTCCTGAGACCCTGCCCGGGCTGTGAGGCCGGCATCGTGAACGGCGCGGACGAACGCGTCCATCATGCCGAGATCCTTGATGCCGGGTGCGCTTTCAACGCCGGAGGACACATCGACCATACTCGCGCCGCTGATGCGGAGCGCCTCGCCGACATTGTCTTTCGTCAATCCACCGGAAAGCATGTAACTAGCGGCCCCGTCAAGCGTTGCAAGAAGCCGCCAGTCGAAGCTTACGCCGTTGCCGCCGGGCAGGTCCGAGCCTTTCGGCGGCTTGGCGTCAAACAGGAACCGGTCGGCGATGCCGTCATAGGGGGCAATGCGGTCAAGGTCTGCGGCCTCGCGGATGGCAAATGCCTTCATCACCGGCAGACCGTAGTGGGCCTTGAGTTCGGCTGCGCGTTCGGGGCTTTCAGCGCCATGCAGTTGCAGCCAGTCGGGCTTCATGCGGGTGACGATCTCGTCCAGCCCGGCATCATCCATGTTGACTGTAACCGCCACCGTCTTGAGATCACGCGCCCGGGCGCGCTCGGCCAGGGCTGCGGCAGTGTCGACGGCGACGTGACGCGGGCTCTTTTCAAAAAAGATGAAGCCCGCCATGTCGGCGCTCAGATCGGCCGCGCGATCCACCGCTTCGGGCGTGCTCAGGCCGCAAATCTTGATCTCTGTCTTCATGGCGGCTGACGTCGCACAAAATGGTGGCAGAGTCGAGATGGGGATGCTGCGACAATCGTCGCGGCGCTGCTGCGCAGAGTGGCCGAAGCGGCAGGGTTCAGAAACTCACCGCGAACAGGCGCGAGCCGTTCTGCTTGAGCCAGCGCTTGGCTTCCTTGGTGCGCGGGCACAGCGCCTTGCAGGTGGCCCAGAAATCCGGCCCGTGGTTCATTTCCTTCAGATGCGCCACTTCGTGGGCGGCGAGGTAGTCGATGACGAAATCCGGCGCCATCGCGATCCGCCAGGAAAACGACAGGTTGCCCTCGGACGTGCAGGAGCCCCAGCGGCTCCTGGTGTCCTTGTAGGAGATCGACCCGAACGGTCTGCCCAGGGTTCCGGCATGGTGCCGGACCAGCCGCTCCATCTCGGTCTTCGCCACCCGCTTGAGGTGGTCGGAGACGCGCCGGCCGACATGTTCGGGCAGGCAGGAAACAAGCAGCGTCGGCACCCCGTCGATCTCGGTCTGCTCGGCCAGCCCGCGCAGCTTGCCGGTCATCTGGATCCGGTGCTCGACACCGCGAATGGTGATCTTGCCGGTTTCCGCCGGCGATCCGCTCTCTTCGACGCGGGCCAGCCGGGTCATCAGCCAGCCGTGATGGCGGGTGAGGAACTCGTCGATCTCGCGGCCCGGAAGCCCCTTCGGAATGGTCAGCTTCAGCGCCTGGCCGCCGGGTTCGATGCGCAGCGTCATCCTTGTGGCGCGCGCGTTTTCCCGGATCGACAATGGCAGCTCACGGCCATTGACGGTGACCGCGACAGGTCGCGGTGCAGCGGGCTTGCGGGCAGGGCGGGGAATACCAAACATGCGGGCCTGTTTATCCGATTCGACTGTGACAGCGGGACTGTTTTCTTCCCGGCCGTTGAGGCGGGACCTGGGTTTTGAGCAGCAAAAAGGGCGGCGCTATCAACGCCGCCCTCCCGGGAAGTCAACTGGAGCGTGGCTCAGGCGTTGATGTCAGGCACGGAGCCCGATGTTCTTGCCTGGTTGGCCTTGCGGTCAGCCATGAAGCGATTGAACTCTTCGCGGTCACGCGCCATGCGCAGGTCGCGCATGTGCTGGTCGAACTCGCGGCGCATCTCGTCGAGCTTCTTGCGCTCTTCATCGAGCCGCGACATTTCCGCGTCGCGCCACTCGTCAAAGGCGGCATTGCCGCTGCCGGTGGAGCGCATGCCGTGACGGTTCTTGCGGAATGCGCTGGTGAAATCGTCGGTCGCGCGGTTCACGTCAGCCTTGAACCCGTCAAGCCGTTCGCCCCAGATAATATAGGCGAGCATGGCCAGGCCGAGCGGCCAGAAGACCATGAAGCCCAGGACCATCAGGGCGATGGTTGCAGGCGTCCAGGCGGGACGGATCAATGCGGTCTGTGTCATAGGTCAAAACCTCATCTGGTGAAGGGAAGCGGGGATCGTTCCCTTGTGCATTTGATGTGGTATGAATCGTGAACCTATTCAAGAAAATGGACGTAGAAATCCGATAATCCCTTCTTTTGTAAGGGAAATATCGAATCTCTAAAATGCCGGTAAAATGCTGCTCAGTCGCTCCGACCGCCCTTGATGACCTTCGGCTGAGGCTTCTTCCTGGTGTTGCCGCGAGCATGCGTGCGGGCAAAATCGAGGATCCGCGGGGCGATTTCCGAGCGGAAACGCGAGCCGTTGAAGACGCCGTAATGGCCGACCTTGGGCTGCACGTAATGATGCCGCATGTCATCGGGAATATTGGGGCAGATGGTCTGCGCCGCCTCGGTCTGGCCGAGTCCCGAGATATCGTCGTTCTCGCCTTCGACCGTCAGCAAGGCGACATTTCGGATCGCCTTGGTGTCGACCTTGCGGCCACGGTGCATCATTTCGCCCTTCGGCAGCGAATGCTTGATGAACACCGTGTCGACCGTCTGCAGGTAGAACTCGGCTGTCATGTCCATCACGGCGAGGTATTCGTCATAGAAGTCGCGGTGCCGCTCGGCGGAATCGCCGTCGTCCTTGACCAGGTGCACGAAGAAGTCCTTCTGCGCGATCATGTGTCGGTCGAGATTCATGGTCATGAAGCCCGACAGCTGCAGAAATCCCGGATAGACGGACCGGGAAAAGCCCGGCAGCGGCCAGGGCACCTGCATGATGACATTGTCCTCGAACCATTCGATCGGCTTGGCCTGGGCCAGCTCGTTGACGCCGGTCGGATTGATGCGGGTGTCGATCGGTCCGCCCATCAGCGTCATGGTCGAGGGCGCAAAGGTGTCGCCGCTCTCTTCCATCACTGCGACAGCTGCGAGAACCGGCACGGAGGGCTGGCACACGGCGACCACATGGGTGTCGGGACCAAGCGCGTGCAGCATGGAAATCACGTAGTCGATGTAGTCGTCGAGATCGAAGCGTCCTTCGGACACCGGCACCATCCGCGCATCGGTCCAGTCGGTGATGTAGACCTCGGCATTGGGCAGCAGGGTTTCGACGGTGCCACGCAGCAGGGTCGCGTAATGTCCCGACATCGGCGCAACGATCAGGATTTTCGGATCCGGCTTGTGATTTGCCGGCAGGGTCCGTTCGAAATGGATCAGGTTGCAGAATGGCCGCGACCAGACGATCTTCTCGTGAACGGAGACTTTCCCGGTGTTGAGCGATGTCTCGTTGAGCCCGAATTCCGGCTTGCCATAGCGCCGCGTCGTGCGCTCGAAGACTTCAAAACCCGCGGCGAGCGAACGGCCGAACGGTGTGTGGGACATCGGATTGGCCGGGTTCCGGAACGTCAGACGCATTGCATCGGCGTAGGCGCGCATCGGCGCCATCGCCGCGTGGTTAAGTTCATACATCTGATAAAACATGATGCTATGCCTTTTGTTGCGACAGACAAGCTGCCCGGTTTGCGCCATCATGCACATCATATCCTTACCGGAGTCTGACTTGTTGCAGCGCGCAAACGGTGCAGGAGCCTAGCACGGTTTTATTGCATTGCAACAACAGGCCCCTGTAATTCCGGGGTGCATTCGACCAAGGCACAAGCTTGTGGACAGCTTGAAAACCGTCCGGGTCTGCTTCTTGAGTGGCTGAGGGCGGCGTTACTCTTTGCAGTCCCCGCGCAGCAAACGCCGTTGTCCTTATCAATGTTCCCGAACTGGTCGTAAGATCTGGGCGTGGTTCGTCCTATGCCGGGTTAGGTCGGGCATCTGGCCCAGGAGGTAGGTCCGTGAAACCCTTTGCCGGCAATTTTACCCAGCAGGAGCCACTTGATGACACGGTCATCGCCGCGGCGACCAAAGTTCTGAAATCGGGCCGTCTGCACCGCTACAACAGTGAACCGGGCGAACTGTCCCAGGTTTCCCGGCTTGAACAGGCCTATGCAGCCTATCAGGGCGCGCGCTACTGCCTGGCCTGCGCTTCGGGCGGATATGCCATGGCGATCGCCTTGCGTGCGGCGGGCCTTGTCCAGGGCGAGGCTGTTCTGACCAATGCCTTTACGCTGGCGCCGGTGCCCGGAGCCATCACGGCTGCCGGCGGCAAGCCGCTGCTCGTCGAAATCACCGAAGCCCTGGTGATTGATCTCGAGGATCTCGAGCGCAAGGCAAGAACCTCCGGTGCGCGGTTCCTGCTGTTGTCGAACATGCGCGGCCATCTGGTCGACATGGAGCGGCTCGCCGCCATCGTCCGATCTTACGATCTGATCCTGATCGAGGATTGCGCCCACACCATGGGAGCCGTCTGGAACGGCCGCAAAAGCGGCAGTTTCGGCCTGGCGGGGTGTTTTTCCACCCAGACCTACAAGCATCTCAATTCCGGAGAAGGCGGTTTGCTGACCTCCGACGATCCCGACTTCATGGCGCGTGCCATCATCCTGTCCGGCTCCTACATGCTCTATGAACGCCACGGCGCCGCGCCGCCGGCCGATGTGTTCGAGCGGATCCGGCTGGAGACGCCCAACATGTCCGGCCGCATGGACAATCTGCGCGCGGCCATCCTGTTGCCGCAGCTTGACCGGCTCGAAGACAGCATCGAACGCTGGAACGAGCGCTACCGGGCTGTCGAGCAGGCGCTCGCCGGTGCCGATGGTGTCGAAGTGCGAAGGCGTCCGCAGGCGGAACGCTATGTCGGAAGCTCCATCCAGTTCCGGCTGCCGGGCATAACGCCGGCTTTGGCGCAGGCCTTCGTCGCGGCCAACAGGGCGCTGGGCGTCGAGCTGAAATGGTTCGGCGCCGCGGAACCGGTGGCCTTTACCTCAAACCACCACAGCTGGCGCTATGTCGATGCGCAGGAATTGCCGCAGACCGACCGGATCCTCTCGGGCCTGTTCGACATGCGCCTACCGCTGACCTTTTCTGTCGAGGATTGCCGCCACATCGGCGCTATCATCGCCCATTGCGCAGCAGAGCTTGGCACCGATGCGTGAAGCCAGCATGCCCGCGGATCTGCGGGCTTGATGCTTCAGATCAGCACGCCGCGCATCTTCTCGACGGCGCTGTTGAACTCCCCCAAAAACCCGCGGAGCGTCTCTGTCGACAGCCGGATATTGGGCCCGTGACAAGCAATCGCCGCCAGGAACCGGCCGGCGTCATCCATCACCGGAACCGCGATCGCCACCATGCCGTCCATGAATTCCTCGTTGTCGATGGCATAACCGTCTTTTGATACCGTCGACAGCTCCTTCAGCAGCGCATCGGGATCGGTGATGGTCTTGGGCGTCTTCCGGTCCAGCGTCAGCCCCTGGGCAAATGCCTTGCGCTTGCGGCTGTCGAGGCTGGCGAGAAAGGTCTTGCCGCTGGCGGTGCAGTGAAACGGCACATGCGATCCGATCGGCAGCTGCACCCGGAAGGCCCAGCCGGTCTCCACCCGGTCGAGATAGCTCATCCCGCCATCCTCCGGCACCACGTAATTGATTGTTTCGCCGGTCTTTTGCGCAAGTTCGACAAGCACTTGCCGGCGCAGGATGTGTTCGCGCGACGAGTGCAGAAGGCCGGCGCCCAGCGCCCGGGCACGTCGCGCAGCGCGCAGCCGTTTGCCATTCGGTTCGTAGACCAGAAACCCTTCTTCCACCAGCGTCGCGCAGAGCCGGTGGATGGTCTGTTTCGGCAGCCCGATCGACTGGTTGATCTCGGTCGGCGTCATCGCCTCGGCCTTGGTGCCGACAACTTCAAGAATAAGCAGGGTTCGCAGGTTCGTCGCGATGCGGTCTTCCGAATTCGGCATGTTCTTTCCAGTTTCGAACAAGTCCTAGAGCCAGATGAGCTCCCCCTTGCACCTTGGCCCAATAAGTGAATACGATGATTAACGAGAAGTAAAGTCTCATTTTTTGAAAATTGAGGTATTCTTACTTGGAGTTTGACTTTGTCATCGTCGGAGCGGGATCAGCCGGTTGCGTCTTGGCCAACCGGCTTTCGGCTGATCCGTCTGTCTCGGTGGCACTGATCGAAGCCGGCGGCCGCGATGCCTCGCCGTGGATCCACGTGCCGGTCGGTTACTTCAAGACCATCAAGGATCCGGCGCTGAACTGGATGTACCGAACCGAGGCCGACAAGGGTCTCAACGGCCGTTCGCTCAACTGGCCGCGCGGCAAGACGCTGGGCGGTTCGAGCTCGATCAACGGGTTGCTCTATGTCCGCGGCCAGCCGCAGGACTATGATCGCTGGCGGCAGATGGGCAATCTCGGCTGGGGCTGGGATGATCTGTTGCCCCTGTTCAAGCGCAGCGAAGCCTGGGAAGGCGCGGCCGATCCTGTCCGCGGAGGCGACGGCGAACTCTCGGTCTCCCGCTCGCGGCAATCCTGGCAGGTGGTCGATGCCTGGGTCGAAGCCGCCAGATCCGCAGGCTTTACCTTCAATCCGGATTACAATGGTAAAAGCCAGGAAGGCGTCGGCTATTTCCAGCTGACTGCGCGCAACGGTCTGCGCTGCAGCTCCGCCAAGGCCTTCCTCAAGCCGGTCAGATCACGGCCCAATCTTACCGTCTTCACCGAAATGCAGGTCGACCGGATAGAGCTTGCGGACCGCCGGGCGGTGGCCGTGCGTGGCCGCCGACTTGGGACGCCGCTGCGGATTGCGGCAAGATCGGAAATCATCCTCTCGGCCGGGGCCATCGGTTCGCCGCAGATCCTGATGCTGTCGGGCATCGGCGAGCCGGAGCATCTTGCCGCTCTCGGCATCGCGCTCAAACACCAGCTTCCCGGCGTTGGCCAGAACCTGCAGGACCACCTTCAGGCCCGTCCGGTCTATCGCTGCGCAGCGCCCACCATCAACACCCGCACCCGCGGTCTCTTCAACCAGGCCCGGATCGGCCTTGAATACATGCTCAACCGCTCCGGCCCGCTAACGCTTGCCGCCAGTCTCGGGACCGGTTTTCTCAAAACCCGGCCGGATCTGGAAACGCCCGACATTCAGTTCCACATCCAGCCCTTCAGCGCCAACAACCCGACCACCGACACCGATGATTTCGACGCCTTCACCGCGTCGGTGCTGCAATTGCGGCCCGAAAGCACCGGCGAGATCAGGCTGCGCTCGGCCCGTATCGAGGACCATCCGCTGATCCGCCCCAATTACCTGGCCACGCCGCTCGACCAGCAGACAATCGTCGAAGGCATCCGCATGGCGCGTCGCATCTGCCGCCATGCCCCGGTCGCCGCTCTGATCACCGAGGAACATGCGCCGGGAAAGACAATACCCGACGAGGATTTCGAGGGACTGCTCAACTGGGCCCGCGACACCGCGACCACGATCTATCATCCGACCGGCACCTGCAAGATGGGCCAGGACTCGATGGCCGTGGTCGATGAACGGCTGCGCGTCCGTGGCATCGACGGCCTCCGGGTGGCTGACGCGTCGATCATGCCGGTGATTGTCTCGGGCAACACCAATGCGCCGGCGATCATGATCGGTGAAAAGGCCTCGGACATGATCCGGGAGGACATGCGCGCATGAGGGGACAATTACCTTCAGCCTGGGAGGGGGGGCGCTGATGTTGCAGCAGGTCTTCGATTTCGGCGCCATCGTTCTGGCCGATCTGGTACTGTCGGGCGACAATGCCCTGATCATCGGCATGGCCGCGGCGTCGCTGTCGCCGGAGCTGCGCAGACGCGCCATCCTGTTCGGCATCATCGTCGCCGCCGGGCTGCGCATTGTTTTTGCGCTGGTCGCGACCAAGCTTCTCGGCGTGCCGGGTCTGTTGTTTCTCGGCGCTCTGCTGCTGTTCTGGGTCTGCTGGCGGCTTTATGGCGAAATTCGTGACAACATCGACCGGGAGGCGGCCGAGGCGCTGGAAACCGCCGATCATGATGACGAGGGCTATACCGGGCCGCCGCGCAAGACGCTTGTGCAGGCCCTGATCTCGATCACCATTGCCGATCTGTCGATGTCGATCGACAATGTACTGGCGGTGGCCGCCATCGCCGACGGCGACACCAGCATGCTGGTCTTTGGTCTCGGGCTGGCGATCCTGCTGATGGCCTTCGCGGCGACACTGATCATGAAGCTGCTGACCCGCTACCCGGCGATTTCCTGGCTTGGCCTGGTGGTGCTGCTCTATGTCGCCGGCGACATGTTCTACCGCGGGATTGCCGATCCGGAGACCGGAATCCTGATGATGGTGGGGAGGATACCATCGTGAGCAGCAGCTGACTGCCCGTCCGTTTACCCGCTGTCCGGGAAGCCTTCGCCGGACAGGTTGGTCTGTCGATGAATTGGAGGCAAGACATGAAACGGGAGGAGAACCCCATGTCGAGACTAACCAAGCTTACCAAGGGTGCCGCAGCCGTGGCTCTGTTGGCGGCAACGGCGCTGTTTGGCGTGTCCGCCAGTGCCAAGACGACGATCCGCGTTCAGTCGGTCATTCCCAACACGGCCGATGAAGTGGTCATGCTTCAGGATTTTGCCGATGACGTCAAAGCCCTGACCGATGGCGAGGTCGAATTCGAAATCCTGCCCGCCGGCGCGGTCGTCGGGGTCCAGGAAATCCTCGATGCGGTGGATGCCGGCCTGATCGACGGCGGTTTCGCCTGGACCCACTACTGGTCCGGCAAGCATCCCGCTGCCATGCTGTTCGGCTCGCCTGTCGCAGGTGCGGGTATCGGCATCGACAACATCGCCTTCATGTCCTGGTTCCTCAATGCCGGCGGCAAGGAGCTCTATGACCAGCTCTGGAAGGAAATGGGCGTCAACGTAAAGGGCTTCATGCTGCAACCGGTCGGCCCCGAGGCGCTCGGCTGGTTCAAGGAGCCGATCACCACCATGGATGATTTCCGCAAGTACCGGTTCCGCACGCCTCCGGGCATTCCGGGCCAGACCTACAAGGACATTGGCGTGGCGTCGGTCGCCATGGGCGGCGGCGACATTCTGCCGGCGCTGGAAAAGGGCACCATCGATGCTGCCGAATGGTGCTGCCCCAAGCCCGACTCGGTGTTCGGTTTCCAGAAAGTGCTCAAGCACTACTATCTGCAGGGCCTGCACCAGGTGGTGGTCAATGCCGACCTCTATCTCAATGGCGATGTCTTCGCCGCGCTCACCCCGTTGCAGCAGAAGGCCATCGAAGTGGCCGCCAATGCATCGCTGATGAAGGCCATGGCCTACCGCATCAACGAAAACGGCAAGGCGCTCGACAAGCTGATCAACGAGGACGGCGTGCAGCTGCATGACACCCCGGCGGAGTATTTCACCGAGTACATGGCCGCCGCCAATGCAGCACTCGAGAAGAACGCCTCTGAAAACGCCTTCTTCAAGGAAGTCTGGGACAGCCAGAAGGCATTTGCCCGGACTGCAGTGCCCTATTGGGCCCAGGCCCAGCGCACCAATGCCAATCTCGGCGCGGCCTACGCCGACACGCTCAAAAAACAATAACCATCATGAGCTTGCAACCCGCCCCGCGCTTTTTCGGGGCGGGCCAACCACCCGGGAGGGGTGAGAAAACAGGGTCTTGAGGGAGGGCATGATGGCCGGGAATGAAACAGACGACACGCTGCCGATCGGTGACGAGCTGCTCGCCGAACGCCGCGCCGGCCCGGGCAACCGGATGCCTGATGACATGCATCCCATGGCTCGCGTCACCATTCACAGCATCGACACGGTCTCCGAATGGGTTGGCCGCGTGGTGGCCCTGATGGTGGTGCCGATCATCCTGGCGATGGTCTACGAGGTGATTGCGCGCAAGTTCTTCATCGCCCCGACGCTCTGGGCCTTCGACGTCTCGCGCATGCTCTACGGCATGTCCTTCATGCTTGGTGCTGCCTATGCGCTGATGCATGGCCTGCACATCCGCGCCGACTTTCTCTACCGCAATTTCGAGATCAAGACGCAAGGCCGCGTCGATCTCGTTCTCTATATCGTGCTGTTCATGCCGGCGATGATTTTCCTGCTGATCGCCGGTTATGAATTTGCGCTGAAATCCGTGATGCAGGGCGAACGCGCCGGTGACAGCACCTGGGCGCCGGTGGTCTGGCCGGTCAAGGTCTCGCTCGCCGTCGGCGTGGCCTTGTTGCTGGTGCAGGGCGTCTCCGAAATTCTCAAATCCTGGTATGCGGCGACCCGCGGCAGGTGGCCGTCATGAGCTTCTTCGAGATTGCGCCTGAAATCATCGGCTTCCTGATGATCGGGGCGATGCTGTTCGCCATTTTCATCGGCTTTCCGATTTCCTTCACGCTGATCTTTCTCGGCATTGTCTTCGGCGCCTGGGGCTTTGGCCTCAAGCTGACGATCTTCCTGATGACCCTGCAATTCTACGGCTCGATGATGGAGCAGACGCTGGCTGCCGTGCCGCTGTTTGTCTTTATGGGCTTCATGATGGAGCAGGCCGGGCTGATGGAGCGATTGTTCAAGGCGGTGCAGCTGATCCTCGCCCGGATGACCGGGTCGCTGTTTGTCGCCGTCCTCTTCGTCTCTGTCATTTTCGGCGCCGCCACCGGCATTGTCGGCGCATCCGTGACGATCCTCGGCATCATGGCGGCCAAGACCATGAGCGAGTCCGGCTATGATGTCCGTCTCGCCGCCGGCACCATCACCGCCGGCGGCACGCTCGGTATCCTCATTCCGCCGTCGATCATGCTCGTCGTCATGGGGCCGGTGCTTGAGGTCCCGGTCACCGATCTGTTTGCCGCAGCCATCCTGCCGGGCGTGATGATGGCGGTTCTGTATCTCGCCTATGCGCTCGGCCGCTGCTGGCTCAACCCCACACTTGGCCCGCCCTTGCGTGAAGACCAGATCCCGGGCGATCGCAGCCATGTCTGGCGGGAATTTTTCATGGGTCTTGTGCCGCCGACGATCCTCATTGCCTTTGCCATGGGATCGATCCTGTTTGGCTGGGCGACGCCAACGGAAGGTGCAGGCATGGGGGCCTTTGGCTCGGTGCTGCTGACCATCGGCTACCGCAAGTTCACCTGGAAGCGCACCTATGACGCGCTACTCAAGACGCTGGAAATCTCGGTTCTGATCCTGTTCCTGGTCGCAGCCTCGAATTTCTTCGGCGCGGTCTTCTCCCGGCTGGGAACCCCTGGCCTGATCACCGACTGGCTGCTGGTACTCGATCTGTCGCCGAGCCTGATCATCATCATGATCCTGGCCATGGTGTTCCTCCTCGGCTGGCCGCTCGAATGGGTGCCGATCGTGTTGATCATCCTGCCGATCCTGCAGCCGGTTCTGGTGGAAATGAACGTCAACATGACCTGGTTCGCCATTCTCGTGGCCGTCTGCCTGCAGACGGCCTGGCTATCGCCGCCCGTGGCGCTTTCGGCCTACTTCCTCAAGGGCGTGGCGCCGGACTGGGATCTCAAGGACATCTATTACGGCATGATGCAGTTCATGACCGTGCAGATCTTCGGCCTGGTCCTGGTCTTCATCTTTCCCTGGCTGGCCCTGTGGTTGCCGGGATATCTCTATGGCAATTGAGCGGCTTCCGGCCGCGGCGTCGCAGCAAACCGATCTGGCGTTGCGATGCGGCCAAACTGGCACTAGAGGTGATCAAGCCAGTTGTGGTTTCTAACCCTCAACAAGGAGGATTTTCCCATGCCCAAGATGACCACCGAGGAAGCTTTCGTCAAAGTGCTTCAGATGCACGGCATCGAACACGCTTTCGGCATTATCGGGTCGGCCATGATGCCGGTGTCGGATCTTTTTCCAAAAGCCGGGATCACCTTCTGGGACTGTGCCCACGAAACCAATGCCGGCCTGATGTGTGACGGTTACATCCGCACCACCGGCAAGATGGCGATGGCGATTGCCCAGAACGGACCCGGCGTCACCGGCTTCGTCACCCCGGTCAAGACCGCCTACTGGAACCACACGCCGATGCTGTTGATCACGCCGCAGGCAGCCAACAAGACCATCGGCCAGGGTGGTTTCCAGGAGATGGAACAGATGCGGCTGTTTGCCGATTGCGTCTGCTACCAGGAAGAGGTCCGTGACCCGTCGCGCATTCCCGAAGTCCTCAACCGCGTGATCATGAAGGCCTGGCGCAGCTCTGCCCCGGCGCAGATGAACATTCCGCGCGACATGTGGACCCAGGTGATCGATGTCGAGCTGCCGCAGATGGTCCGTTTCGAACGCCCCGCCGGTGGCGAGCAGGCGATCGCCGATGCCGCAGAGTTGCTGTCGAACGCAAAATTCCCGGTGATCCTGTCTGGCGCCGGCGTGGTGCTGTCGGGCGCGATCCCGGATCTGGCGAAACTGGCCGAACGGCTCGATGCCCCGGTCTGCTCCAACTACCAGCACAATGACAGCTTTCCCGGATCGCATCCGCTGGCCGTCGGACCGCTAGGCTACAACGGTTCCAAGGCCGCGATGGAACTCATCGCCAAGGCCGATGTCGTGCTGGCGCTTGGCACAAGGCTCAACCCGTTCTCGACGCTGCCCGGTTACGGCATCGACTACTGGCCCAAGAATGCCGACGTCATCCAGGTCGACATCAATGCCGATCGCATCGGCCTGACCAAGAAGGTCTCCGTCGGCATCGAGGGCGACGCCACCAAGGTTGCCCGCGCGCTGCTCGCGCAACTCTCGGACAATGCCGGCGATGCCGGCCGTGAGGACCGCCGCAACCTCATCTCGCTGACCAAGTCCCGCTGGGCCCAGGAGCTGTCCTCGCTCGACCACGAGGATGACGATCCGGGCACGGTCTGGAACGAGGAATCACGCCGGCGCGATGCCGATCTGATGTCGCCGCGTCAGGCCTGGCGCGCCATCCAGTCGGCCCTGCCCAAGGACGCGATCATCTCGTCCGACATTGGCAACAACTGCGCCATCGGCAACGCCTATCCGACCTTCGAGGAGGGCCGCAAATATCTCGCCCCCGGTCTGTTCGGCCCCTGCGGCTACGGCTTCCCGTCGATCCTCGGCGCCAAGGTCGGCCAGCCGGATGTGCCGGTGGTCGGTTTTGCCGGCGATGGCGCCTTCGGCATTTCCATGAATGAAATGACCGCCTGCGGCCGCGAGAACTGGCCGGCCATCACCATGGTGATCTTCCGCAACTACCAGTGGGGTGCTGAAAAGCGCAACACGACGCTCTGGTACGACAACAATTTCGTCGGCACCGAACTCGACCGCGACACATCCTATGCCGGGATCGCTGAAGCCTGCGGCGCCACCGGCGTGGTGGTCTCGGACCAGCAGGGCCTGACCGAGGCGCTGGGCAAAGCCATTGAACGGCAGATGAACGACGGTGAAACCACCTTCATCGAAGTGCTGCTCAACCAGGAACTGGGCGAACCCTTCCGCCGCGACGCGATGAAGAAGCCTGTCGTTGTCGCCGGCATCAGCCGTGACGACATGCGCCCGCAGCAGGGCGCCGTCTGACGCGAACCGTTCCGGCCGGGATTTGAAAGGGGCTGCGCGTGAGCGTAGCCCTTTTGATTTTCAGAACTCGGCGATCGTGTCGGCGATTATGTCGATCCCGGCCGAGATCTTGGCGCTTTCGATCGAGGAATAGGCAATCCGGTAGTAATGCGCGCCATCCTCGGGGTCGTCGAAGAAGAAGTGGCCTGGCTCGAGCAGGACGCCCCTTTGCCTGACGGCCAGCGCCAGATCGCGTGCATCGATGCTGTCAGGCGTCTTCATCCAGAAGCTGGAGCCGCCGGAGACATCCGAACCGGCCACATGCAGCCCACGCCGGTCGATCGCTTCCTGCATCACCTCGCGCCGCCGCCTGTAGGTCTGGCCCATGCGCGCCACCAGCGCATCGAAATGGCCCAGCGACAGGAAGTTCGCCACGGTGCGCTGCAGATGTCCCGGCGGGTGGCGGACAACCACCATCCGCAGCGCGCGGGCCTCGCGGATGAAGGTTTCCGAGCCCACCATGTAGCCAAGCCGGAGGCCGGGAAAAATCGATTTCGAAAACGAGCCGACATAGATCACCCGGCCTTCCTCATCCAGCGACTTGAGCGCCGGAGCCGGCGGGTTGAGGAACGACATCTCGAATTCGTAATCATCCTCGACGATGACGAAATCCTCCCGCGAGGCTTTCTCCAGCAGTTGCTGGCGTCGCTCCAGCGGCATTGTCACGCTGGTCGGGCAATGATGGCTTGGCGTGGTGAACACCACATCGGTCTCCGCCGGCAAGGCATCGAGCCGCATGCCGGCATGATCAACCGGCACATTGACCACATTGCAGCGCGCGTGGTTGAGCGCCACCCGCAGGCCCGGATAGCCCGGATTTTCCATCACCGCGGTGCGGCGCTGATTGAGCAGCACCTGGGCCGCCAGCCACAGCGCATTCTGTCCACCCATGGTGATCAGGATCTGTTCCGGCTTGGCCTGAATGCCGCGACGCGGCAGCGTGTTGAGCGCGATATATTTCACCAGCTCCGGATCGTCGCGCTCATAGCTGTCGGCGGTCACCGTCGAGAATTCCCGCTTGCCCAGCGCCTGCAACGCACATTGCCGCCAGTTGGAGTGATCGAAGATCTTCTCGTCCGCCTGGCCATAAATGAAGGGGTAGGGGTAACTGCGCCAGTCCACCGGCTTTTCCACCAGCACCTGGCCGGAATAGCGTTGTCCGATTGCCCGGTTCCAGTCGACCGAATCCGTCACTTCGCCGCGCGGCGGCTCGAACCGGGTGCGTTGCGGCGCCGTCGGCGAGACGTAATAGCCCGAGCGGCCCCTGGCGATCAGGTAGTCGTCGGACACCAGCTCGCTATAGGCCAGCGTCACGGTGATCCGGCTGATGCCGAGATGGGTGGCCAGCTTGCGGCTTGAAGGCAGCTTTGCTCCCGGGATGAAGCGGCCGGACAACACGCCCTCGCTGATCATCCTCTGGATCTTCTGTTGCAGCGTTCCCTCGAATTTCGGGTCGAGAAAAAACGTGTCTATCGGAATCGACATTCGATCGCCCAGCCAGTTTTTGCCAGCCTATCGAAATACTTAGCCAAGCGGAAGGGGCAGCGGGAGGATTGTCCGGCCCCTGCACTCCGGTCTCGCTTCCGTGCGGTTTGCCGCTCTATGCGAACACCCGTCCGATCGCCTGGTCCACACTGTCGGTGATCCGGTCGATGTCGTCGGCTGTGGCAATCAGCGCCGGGCTGAAACACAAGGTGTTGTTGAAGCCGGGAAGCGAGCGGTTGGTGGCGCCGATGATGACGCCCTGCGCCATGCAATCGGCGACGACGGCCTGCACCCGCTTCTCATCCATCGGTTCCCTGGTCTTGCGGTCGCTGACCAGCTCGGCACCGATGAACAGGCCCTTGCCGCGCACATCGCCGATCACGCCATGTCTTTCCTGCAGCACCCTGAGATTGCCCATCATCCGCTCACCCATCGCCTGGGTGTTCTCGATCAGGTTTTCATCCTCGACAATGCGCATGTTCTCAAGCGCCGCTGCGGGACCTGCTGCACAGCCGCCAAAGGTCGAGATGTCGCGGAAATAGGACATCGGGTCGGCAGGATCGTCCTTGAACTGCTCGAACACCGCTTCGGTGGTCACCGTGCAGGAAATCGCCGCATAGCCTGAAGCCACGCCCTTGGCCATGGTGACGAAATCCGGCTTGATGCCGTAGTGCTGGTAGCCGAACCAGGCGCCGGTGCGACCGACGCCGCAGACCACTTCGTCGATATGCAGCAGGATGTCGTACTTGGTGCAAATCTCCTGGACCCGCTCCCAATAGCCCGGCGGCGGGGTGATGACGCCACCGCCGGCGGTGATCGGCTCAAGGCAAAGCCCGCCGACAGTGTCGGGGCCTTCCCGCAGGATCACCTCCTCGATCGCATTGGCCGCGGCGAGCCCGTAGCTTTCCGCATCCGGGTACTGGCTGCGGTATTCGAGACAATGCGGAACCATGACAAAACCCGGCGCCATAGGCCCATATTGCTCGGCGCGCTGGGCCTGCCCGCCGGCCGACAAGGTGGCGAGCGTCGTGCCGTGATAGTCACGGTCGCGGTAGAGGATCTTGTATTTGCGGCCGCCATGATGCCGGTGCGAGATCTGCCGGATCATCTTGAAGGCCTTCTCGTTGGCCTCCGAACCGGAATTCGAGTAATAGACCCGGCTCATTCCCGGCATCTTCTCGATCAGTTTCTTGGCGAAAAGTGCGCCCGGGATCGAGCCTGCGCTGTTGGCGAAATAGTTCATCTTGACCAGCTGGTCGCGCACCGCATCGGCGATGCTTTCTCGGCCATAGCCGACATTCACCGTCCAGACGCCGCCCGACACCGCATCGAGATGCTCCTTGCCGGTGGCGTCCCACACCCGCATGCCGCGGCCCTCGACCATGATCCGCGGATCGATGGTTTCAAACGGCTTGTGCTGGATCAGGTGGTGCCAGACATGGGCGCGATCGGCTTCGACAACCGCCTGGATATCATTGGTCTGAATGGGCAGGTTCATGCGCGGTCCCTCCCGGGAAAAATGGTGATGTCCGGTTCTCCGGCGTCAAAACCATCGCCGAACTCCCGGGCAAGAGAATAGGGCCAGTGGCCCTTCAGCCATATGGCCAGAAAAAGCCGAACAAAACCAAGGGCCTGAGGCTTTAAAAGGAAACTGGTACAATGTTGTCGGGCAAATTGGCGCTATGGCTTTGCATGCCGACTTGATCGACTTGGCAATGTAGGCGCAAGATAGATCTTAAAAGAACGCCAAAAAAACGGGAACAGCGCCGGAAACCTCGAGTTTGCCCGGCAATATATTGCAATCGAAAGACCGGCATCATGCTGGTCCGGACAGGGAGCATCACATGAAAGCTGCATCAAGAATTTCCGCATTGCTGGCCGGCATTGCCATGGTCGCCACCGCTTCGGCGGCCAAGGCCGAAGAGATCACGGTCGGTTACTTCCTCGAATGGCCGATGCCGTTCCAGTATGCCAAGGTCAAGGGCCTGTATGACGAAGCCCTGGGCATGAAGGTCAACTGGAAATCATTCGACGCCGGCACCGCCATGTCCGCCGCAATGGCTTCGGGCGATGTCCAGATCTCGGTCAGCCAGGGCGTTCCGCCCTTCGTCGTCGCAACCTCCGCAGGGCAGGATCTGCAGATCGCCGATATCGCCGTGGTCTACAACGACAACGACAACTGCGTGGTCAAGGCCGAGCTCGAAATCGACAAGGACAGCGCCAAGGAGCTCGAAGGCAAGAAGGCCGGCGTTCCGATCGGCACCGCCGCCCATTACGGCTTCCTCAAGCAGATGGCGCATTTCGGTGTTGATGTTTCGACCATGGAAGTGGTCGACATGGCTCCGCCGGATGGCGCTGCGGCATTCGCCCAGGGCAGCCTCGACATGGTCTGCGGCTGGGGCGGTTCGCTTCGCCGCATGAAGGAACATGGCAATGTGCTGCTGACCGGCGCCGAAAAGGATGCCATCGGCATTTCCGTCTATGACGTCACCTCGGTGCCGGCATCCTTCGCAGCCGAGCAGTCCGATGTGCTGGCAAAGTTCCTCAAGGTCACCGCCGACATGAACGCCATGTGGCTGACGGATCCGGAGGAAATGCTTCCGGTCATCGCCAAGGATTCCGGCATGAGCGAAGAAGATGCGGCCGACACCCTCAAGGGCTTCCAGTTCCCCACCGTCGAGGCGCAGCTCTCGGACAAGTGGCTTGGCAAGGCGACGCCCGAATTCCTCAAGGGTGTGGGCGACTTCTTCAAGGAACAGGGCAACATCCCGGACTCGCGCGACACCTATGATGGAGCCGTCAACACCGGCCCGCTTGCCGCTGCGGCGAAAATGTAGGCAAGAACCAGACAAACCGGCGGCCGGGCAGATCCCTGTCCGGCCGCCCGGCCACGGCACACTTTGTTTCCATGATTGGAGTAGCCATGGGTAACCTGGTCATTGATGACCTTTCCATGCGCTTTGATCTGCCCAATGGCGGATCGGTGCAGGCACTGAAAAATGTTTCGCTGGAACTGGCAAAAGGCGAGCTTCTGGCTGTTCTGGGCCCTTCGGGCTGCGGCAAGACCACCCTTCTCAACATCGTTGCAGGCTTTCTCGCCCCGACCGGTGGGCAGGTGACACTCAATGACAAGAAAGTCACCGGACCCGGCGCCGAACGCGGGATGGTCTTCCAGCAGGGCGCGCTGTTCGAATGGATGAGCGTCCGCCGCAATATCTCCTTTGGCCCGGATATGGCGGGAAAACCGGCATCCGAAACCGCTCCCATCGTCGAAAATCTTCTCCGGACGGTCGGCTTGCAGGATTTCGGCGACAAGATGATCTACGAATTGTCCGGCGGCATGCAGCAGCGTGTCGCATTGGCGCGGTGTCTGGCCAATGATCCCGACGTGATCCTGATGGACGAGCCGCTCGGCGCGCTTGATGCGCTGACCCGCGAGAAGATGCAGGGTCTGGTGCTCAAGCTCTGGAAGGAAACCGGCAAGACCATCATTTTGATCACCCACTCGGTCGAGGAAGCATTGCTTCTGGGCGAACGGCTGCTGGTGATGGCGCCGCGGCCCGGCCGGATACACAAGGAGTACCACCTGCCGTTCGCCGAAATGGGTGTCGGCCGTGATTTGCGGCTGGTCAAGAAGGAGCCGGAATTTGCCGAGCGCCGGGAAGAAATTCTCTCCATGATCTGGGACATGGAAGAGGAAATCATGGGCCGGCAGGAGGAATCGGCATGATCGTCTTTCTCCTTTATCTGACGATATTCGCGCTGGCCTATGTCGCCTACCGGTTCTGGGAGCGTTCACGCCGGCACATCCATGATTTCGACAGCCTGAAAACCGTGACCTTCGGCGATGAAAGCGCGGTGTCGCCAAACCGCTTTGCCTCGGTCGTCTCGATCATCGCGCTGTTTGCGATCTGGGGCGCTTTCACCGGCTCGGTGATCACGCCGCTGCATGTGCCGGGCCCCTTTGTCGGCGACACGAGTTTCACCTACACCGCCCGCAATGCTGCCGGCGAAACCGATGATGCGGTTGCCCATCTGCGCGTCTACCGCGTGGGTGAAGAGGTGGATCTTCCCGAAGTTTCGGACCAGCCCAATGTTTTTGCGGTCGATGACGCGGTCAAGATCGGCGCCTGGCGATCCGCGCTGAGCCGGCCCAATGAAAACGACATTGGCGGCAAGGAGGACGACTACAGCCTGATTGCCATTGACGGCCAGCCCATCGCGCCGGGCGAAACCGTCCGCTTTTCCGATGGCGAGATCACCATGACCAACAAGGGCAGCCTGTCGATCAAGCCCGACAAGGGCTGGCAGATGGAGCCGATCTGGTTGCCCGCACCCGAAGCAGTTGTCAGCCGCCTGGGCGAGATTGCCAGCGAAGGTTACAAGAACTTCTCGCTGTGGGAGCATCTGGGCTATTCGCTCGGACGTGTTCTGGTCGGCTTCGTCATCGGCTCGATCATCGGTATTCCTCTGGGCTATGCCATGGGCCTGTCCAACTGGTTCCGCGGCTGGTTCGATCCGATTGTCGAGTTCATGCGGCCGGTGCCGCCGTTGGCGCTGATCCCGCTGATCATCATCTGGTTCGGCATCGGCGAGGAAGGCAAGATCATCCTGCTGTTCCTGGCGGCTCTGTGGATCATGACCATTGCAGCCCGTGCCGGGGTCTCCGGCGTACGGATCTCCAAGGTGCACGCGGCCTATTCGCTGGGCGCGTCGAAATGGCAGATCCTCAGGCATGTCATCGTGCCCAACTCGCTGCCCGAGATCTTCACAGGTGCGCGGGTGGCCATGGGCGTGTGCTGGGGCACGGTGGTCGCCGCCGAACTGGTGGCAGCCGATCGCGGCGCCGGCATGATGATCGTCAACGCATCCAAGTTCCAGCTCACCGATATCGTCATTCTCGGCATCATCCTTATCGGCATCATCGGCTACGGCATCGATATCCTGATGCGCATGGCCGAGAAATGGCTGGTCCCCTGGAAGGGCCGCGGCTGATCATGCATGTCGCGTTCAATTGGATTCAATTGAGTGATAATGTACATGCATTAAATCAAGAAGATAGAACACCGTGTGTCCAATTGGACGCACGGTGTTCTGGCAAGCGAGCAACAAGAAAGCCGCCGTTCCGGTCCGGAACGGCGGCTTTTCCATTCTTGAACGATCGATTGGTCAGATATCGAGATTGGCCACCGACAGTGCATTGTCCTGAATGAACTCGCGCCGCGGCTCGACTTCGTCGCCCATCAGACGCGAGAACAAGCTGTCGGCGTCGACCGCGTCATTGACCCGGACCTGCAGCAGCGAACGGGCGTGCGGATCAAGCGTTGTTTCCCACAACTGCTCGGCATTCATTTCGCCAAGGCCCTTGTAGCGCTGCAGCGTCAGGCCCTTGCGGCCGACGGCAAACACCGCCTGCAACAACTCGCGCGGTCCCGAAACCTGGGTTCCGCCTTCCTTGCGCCGGATCACCGGCGGCTCGGTGTAGACATCGCGCAGCTTGGCGTTCATCTGGTCGATCATCCGCGCGTCCTGGCTGCCGATCAGGCCGGAATCGAGATAGGCGGATTCCTTGACGCCGCGGACGACGCGTTCAAACCGGTAGCCGTTCTCGCTGGTCACGCCGGTCCAGCCCCGCTCGGATTCTTCCGAAATCATGTCGAGCCGCCGGGCAACTTCGGCGGCCATGGCCTCCGACGAAGCCGGATCGGTAATGCGCTCCAGGTTGAAGGCGCCTGCGATCGCGGCCTGCTCGACAACCGAATGGTCGTAGCGCGAATGCAGCCCTTCGAGCAGCGCACGCATTCTCAGCGCATCTGTGATGGTGTCCCTCAGGTCGGCCCCGGTGCGGACTTCGCCTGTTGAAAGCTCCAGCGAGGCTTCATCCAGCCCCGTCGTGATCAGATAGTCCTCCATCGCCTTCTCGTCCTTGAGATACTGGCTCGATTTGCCGCGCGAGACTTTGTAGAGCGGCGGCTGGGCGATGTAGAGATGTCCACGCTCGATCAGCTCCGGCATCTGCCGGAAGAAGAAGGTCAGGAGCAGGGTGCGGATATGCGCGCCGTCGACATCAGCATCGGTCATGATGATGATCTTGTGGTAGCGCAGTTTCTCCGGGTTGAATTCGTCCTTGCCGATACCGGTGCCAAGTGCGGTGATCAGCGTGCCGATTTCCTGGCTCGACAGCATCTTGTCAAACCGTGCCCGTTCGACATTGAGGATCTTGCCTCGCAGCGGCAGGATGGCCTGGTTTTCGCGGGAACGGCCCTGTTTCGCCGATCCGCCAGCGGAATCACCCTCCACCAGGAACAGTTCCGACTTGGCCGGATCCTTTTCGGAGCAATCGGCCAGCTTACCGGGCAGCGACGAGATGTCGAGCGCGCCCTTGCGCCGGGTCAGCTCGCGCGCCTTGCGAGCGGCTTCGCGGGCCGCTGCGGCTTCGATCACCTTGCCGACCAGGACCTTGGATTCGGCCGGATGCTCTTCCAGCCAGGCGCTGAGCGTCGAATTGACCAGGTTTTCCACCACCGGCCGTACTTCCGACGACACAAGCTTGTCCTTGGTCTGCGAGGAGAATTTTGGGTCCGGCACCTTTACCGACAGCACTGCGGTCAGGCCTTCGCGGCAGTCATCGCCGGTCAGCGAGACCTTTTCCTTTTTGGTCATGCCGGAGCTCTCGGCATAGGCCACCATCTGCCGTGTCAGCGCCGCGCGGAAGCCGGCCATGTGGGTGCCGCCGTCGCGCTGCGGAATGTTGTTGGTAAAGCACAGCACGTTCTCGTGGTAGCTGTCGTTCCACCACATCGCGAGCTCGACGGTGATGCCGTCCTTCTCGCCCAGCAGCGTCACCGGATCATTGACCAGCGCCTTCTTCGACCGGTCGAGATAGCGGACAAAGGCTTCCAGGCCGCCTTCGTAATAGAGCTCGAGCTCCTTGACGTCGGAATGACGCTTGTCGGCCAGAAGGATCCGCACGCCGGAATTCAGGAACGCCAGTTCGCGCAGGCGATGCTCCAGCGTGCCGAAGTCGAAATCGACCATGGTGAAGGTTTCGCTGCTCGGCATGAAGGTCACTTCGGTGCCGGTCTCGTCGCCGCAATCGCCGAGCACTTCCAGTGGCGCGTCAGCGACACCGTGGGTGAAGCGGATCTGATGGATCTTGCCCTTGCGCCGGATGACCAGTTTCAGCCAGACCGAAAGCGCGTTGACCACGGAGACGCCCACGCCGTGCAGACCGCCCGAAACCTTGTAGGAATTCTGGTCGAACTTGCCGCCGGCATGCAGCTGCGTCATGATCACTTCGGCGGCCGAAATACCTTCACCGCTGTGGATATCCGTCGGAATGCCGCGGCCATTGTCGGTTACGGTGACCGATCCGTCCGGGTTCAGCGTCACGGTGACGCGGTCGGCATGGCCTGCCAGCGCCTCGTCGATGGCGTTGTCCACCACCTCGTAGACCATGTGATGCAGGCCGGAGCCGTCATCGGTGTCGCCGATATACATGCCCGGCCGCTTGCGTACGGCGTCCAGGCCCTTGAGAACCTTGATCGATTCGGCGCCATATTCGGCACCTGCGGTCGGGTTTGTCTCAGGCGTATCGTTCATGTAGCAGGTCTTTCAGTCCAGAGCGGCAATGCCGGGCGGAGTAATTGAAAACGCGGCGGCGAATCACCGCTCATACGAGCATCCAGTATAGGCGGGCGGCTGGTGAAAACCAAATCCGCCACGCCATGGAATTGTGGGTTTTGGAATGCATATATGGGGATGGACGGGCCCGAACCCAATGCCCCGCCCCCTGTGGGAGGACATGGCGGTCAAAACCGGCTCGGAACGAGGCGGCAGACGCGCCGCACTCCACACCGAGCCGGGTCTCAAAGGAAGCTGAATGACAGACAGCAACACGCCCACAACAGACAGCCCGTTCATACCGCCGGCGCCGGTTCCCAGAACAACGCCGCCTTCGCGCTTCGAGATCATCCGCACCGTCATGCGCAACCCGCTCGAGCTGTGGGGCGAGCCGTCGTTCCGGCTCGACTGGCTGAAGACCAGGTTCTTCAACGAGCGGACTGTTATCGTCAATCACCCGGGCCTTGTGCGCCATGTGCTGGTCGACAATGCAAGGAATTACCGGATGGCGGAGATCCGCCAGCTGGTGCTGCGCCCGATCCTGCGCGACGGCTTGCTGACGGCAGAAGGCGAAACTTGGAAGCGCTCGCGCAAGGCCATGGCGCCGGTCTTCACCCCGCGTCACGCCCGCGGCTTCGCCGAGCAGATGCTCGAGCAGTCAAGGGCTTTCACCGGCCGTTACGAGCAGGCGGCCGACAATGCCGAAGTGCGCGACATTGCCGTCGACATGACCGAACTGACCTTCGACATCCTCTCGGCGACGCTGTTTTCAGGCCAGGTGGCCGGTAGCGAGGAAGAATTCGCCGGCGATATCGACCGGCTCCTGTCGACCATGGGCCGGATCGACCCGATGGACCTCCTCAAGGCGCCGTCCTGGCTCCCGCGTATCCGTCGCATGCTGGGCAAGCCGATCCTCGCCAAGTTCCGCGGCATTGTCGAACAGACGATGGCCAACCGTCAGCAATTGATGCGCACCGATCCGGACAACGTGCCCGAGGATTTCCTCACCCTGCTGATCAGGCTCCATGGTCCCGATGGCCTGACGCTGGGCGAGATCGAGGACAACATCATCACCTTCATCGGCGCCGGCCACGAAACCACCGCCCGGGCACTGGGCTGGACGATTTACTGCCTCGCCAACTCGCCCGCCGACCGGCAGAAGGTCGAAGCCGAGATCGACGAGGTGCTGGCCCGCGAGCCGGACCCTGTCAAATGGCTCGACGCCATGCCCTGGACCCGCGCAGCCTTCGAGGAGGCAATGCGGCTCTATCCGCCTGCGCCGTCGATCAACCGCGCGGCGATCGCCGATGACGAGTGGTACAATGGCGAGGGTGAAACCGTCACCATCGAGGCGGGCACAACGGTGCTGGTGATGCCCTGGACCCTGCACCGGCACACAAAATTGTGGGACCAGCCGGGAGCCTTCATTCCGTCCCGCTTCCTGCCGGAGAACCGCGACAGGATCGATCGCTTTCAATACCTGCCCTTCGGCGTTGGTCCGCGCATCTGCATCGGCGCCACCTTCGCGCTGCAGGAGGCGGTGATCGCGCTCGGCGTGCTGCTCTCACGCTACCGCTTCGACTGCACCGAGAAGACCAAACCCTGGCCGATGCAGAAGCTGACCACCCAGCCCGAGGGCGGCTTGCCGATGCGTATCAGCCGCCGCTAGGGCAGGATGCGGTCAAACATGCCCGGCGCCCCGTCGTTTTCGGCTGCGGTTCGAAGTGGTGGCGCCGATGTTGAAACCGGCCTATGTCAGATCTGAGCTCCCGCAGCCGTGGAGCGCATCAACGGAATGCTCGACATGACCTCACCCCTGTTTCTCGGCATTGATACCGGTGGCACCTACACCGACGCTGTTCTTTACAGCGAGACAGAAGGCGTTCTCGCCTCCGCCAAGTCGCTGACCACCCGCCACGATCTGGCGATCGGCGTGTCCGGTGCGGTTGAAACCGTTCTCGCGGAAGTCGGCGGTACGGTGAAGCGCATCCGCTTGGTGTCACTGTCGACGACGCTCGCCACCAATGCTCTTGTGGAAGGCCAGGGCGGCCGCGCCGGACTGGTTATGATCGGCTTCGGGCCGGAGGATCTGGCCCGTGACGGCCTCGCCGAAGCTCTGGGCACCGACCCGGTGATCTACCTCACTGGTGGCCACAATGTGCATGGCAACGAGACCCCGCTCGATCTGGCGCCGCTCGAAGCCCAGCTCGACAGCCTGGGTGAGCAGGTGTCCGCGGTGGCGATCGCCGGCTATTTTGCCGTCCGCAATCCGGCGCATGAAATCGCGGTGCGTGACCTCATTCGCCAGCGCACATCCCTGCCGGTCACCTGCAGCCATGATCTGTCGTCGCGTCTCGGCGGGCCGCGCCGGGCGCTGACCACGCTGCTCAATGCGCGGCTGATTTCCATGGTGGCGCGGCTGATCGACGCCACCAGTGGCTACCTTTCAAGCCGCGGCATCGACGCGCCCCTGATGGTTGTGCGTGGTGACGGCGCGCTGATTTCAGCCGCCGAGGCGCTGATGCGGCCGATCGAGACCATCCTGTCCGGCCCGGCGGCAAGTCTGGTCGGCGCACGCCATCTCACCGGGCTCGACAATGCCGTCGTCTCCGACATTGGCGGAACCACCACCGACGTGGCCGTGCTTGATGGCGGACAGCCGAGGCTCGACAGCGAAGGCGCCACCGTGGGCCGCTACCGCACAATGGTCGAGGCCGTGGCCATGCACACATTCGGGCTCGGCGGCGATTCCGAGGTGCGGCTTGAGGAAGGCGGTTTCGAGGCCGGCCTGACGCTCGGCCCGCGCCGGTTGATGCCGCTCAGCCTCGCCGCCCATCTCTGGCCGGACCCGGTGCTTGCAGGCCTGGAGCGGCAGGCACAGGCCTCTTTCGCCGGACGCTATGATGGCCGGCTGGCCTTGCGCACCGGTCTTCCGCAAGCGCTTGCTGCAGGCCTCACCGCACAGGAAGCAGCCCTTTACCAGCGCATCACGCTCGAGCCGCAAACACTCGACGCGGTGCTCACCGGCACGTCGCAGCGCGCCACGCTCGACCGGCTGGTTTCGCGCGGCCTGGTGCTGATTGCCGGCTTCACTCCGTCCGACGCCATGCATGTGCTGGGCCGTCAGGACCAATGGAATGCGGATGCGGCACGCCTGGGCGCCGAGATCTTTGCCCGCCGCAAGGCAGGTTCGGGCCGCGTCGTGGCGCAATCACCGGCCGAGCTTGCGGAGATGGTTTCCCGGCGTCTGACCCGCCAGAGCGCCGAGGCTGTGCTGACCGCGCTGATCGCGGACCAGGGCATCACCGGGATCGATGTCGCAAGATCCGCCTTTGTCGATCGCGCGCTCAGCCGTACACCCGGTCTGGTCTGCTTCAGCGTCAAGCCTGACCGTCCGCTGGTGGCGCTTGGCGCCTCGGCCCCGGTCCATTATCCGGCTATCGCCGACATGCTCGACATTCAAAGTTTCGTCCCCGTCCATGCCGGTGTCGCCAATGCGGTGGGCGCCGTGGTCGGCCAGGTCCGCGAGACGGTGACGGTTTTTGTCAGCGAACCCGAGGAGGGCCGCTTCGTGCTCAACGGTGCGGGGGAGCATCAGTTGTTCAGGGACCGCGAGGACGCCTTTACCCGGGCGCGAGAACTGGCTGTCTTCGAGGCTCGCCGGGTCGCACTGCGCAGCGGTGCGGAGCATCCCGGCGTGGAGTTGACCGAACAGGTCGACATGCCGCTGATCGAGGGGCTGGAAAAATTCATCGAGGCCCGTTTCATAGCTGTTGCCTCGGGCCGACCGCGCGTCGCTCGCGGATGATTTGTTCCGATTTGGAATAAATCATTTGCACCTTAGATCAATTGACAGGCAATGCGCCGCCCGGCAGGGTCGGCTCCAAATCGGGACGCGTGGGATCGCGTCCGCAGAAATGGAGACTCACTGTGGCAAGAATCGAAACAAATGGGCTGAAAATCAGCGCCGACCTGCACGATTTCATCGTCAACGAAGCCATACCGGGCACTGGTGTCGAGGCCGAGGCTTTCTTCCAGGCCTTCGGTGATGCCGTTGCCGAACTTGCGCCGAAGAACCGCGTGCTGCTCACCAAGCGCGATGCGATGCAGGACAAGATCGACGCCTGGTACCGCGAGAACGGTGCCCCGGTCGATATGGGCGTCTACAAGGATTTCCTGACTTCGATCGGCTACCTGCTGCCCGAAGGCGGTCCGGTGCAGGTCTCGACCGAGAATGTCGATCCCGAGATCGCGCTCATAGCCGGTCCGCAGCTCGTTGTTCCGGTGATGAACGCCCGTTTCGCGCTCAATGCCGCCAATGCCCGCTGGGGCTCGCTCTATGATGCGCTCTACGGCACCGATGCGCTCGGCGATCTGCCGCAGGCCGGCGGCTATGACGAGGAACGTGGTGGCCGCGTCATCGCCTGGGCCAAGGCGTTTCTCGACGACAGCGTTCCGCTGGCAAAAGGCACATGGGCCGACGTCACCGGCTTCGACTTCGAAAGTGGCACGCTGAAGATCGCGGCCGTCGCTGGCGAGACCACGCTCGCGGATCCCGCGCAGTACACCGGTTTCAAGCGTGACAACGACCAAGCCTACCGGCTCTATTTCCAGAAGAACGGCCTGCACGCCGTCGTCTGTGTCGGTCCCGCAAGCGTCATCGGCAAGACAGACAAGGCCGGCATCTCCGATGTGATCCTCGAATCTGCCGTCACCGCGATCATGGACTGCGAGGATTCCATCGCCGCCGTCGACGCCGAGGACAAGACGCTGGTCTATCGCAACTGGCTCGGCCTGATGAAGGGCGATCTCGAGGAAGAGGTGAACAAGGGTGGCAAGAGCTTCACCCGCAAGCTCCATGGCGACATCGAGTACTCCACCCCCGATGGTAAGGAAGCCTCGCTGAAGGGCCGCTCGCTGATGCTGATCCGCAATGTCGGCCACCTGATGACCAACCCGGCCATCTTGATGAGCGACGGCAGCGAAATCCCGGAAGGCATCATGGATGCGTTCGTGACCGGCCTCATCGCGCTGCATGACATCGGCCGCGATGGCCGCCGCGCCAATTCGGCCACCGGCTCCATGTATGTCGTCAAGCCGAAGATGCACGGCCCCGAGGAAGTCGCCTTCGCCGTCGAGATCTTCGGCCGCGTCGAAAAGGCTCTCGGCATGGCGCCCAACACCATCAAGATGGGCATCATGGACGAGGAGCGCCGCACCACCATCAACCTCAAGGAATGTATCCGCGCCGCCTCAAGCCGCGTGGTCTTCATCAACACCGGCTTCCTCGACCGCACCGGCGACGAGATCCATACCTCGATGGAAGCCGGTCCGATGATCCGCAAGGGCGACATGAAGCAGGCGGCATGGATCGCGGCTTACGAAAACTGGAACGTCGACATCGGTCTCGAATGCGGTCTCGCCGGCCATGCCCAGATCGGCAAGGGCATGTGGGCCATGCCGGATCTGATGGCGGCGATGCTTGAGCAGAAGATCGGTCATCCGGAGGCCGGCGCCAACACCGCCTGGGTGCCGTCGCCGACCGCGGCCACCCTGCACGCCACCCACTACCACAAGGTCAGCGTAGCAGACGTCCAGGCCGAGCTGCGCTCCCGCGAACGGGCGAAGCTGGACGATATCCTGTCGATCCCGGTGGCCAGCAAGCCCAACTGGACGGCCGAGGAAATCCAGCACGAAATCGACAACAACGCGCAAGGAATCCTGGGCTATGTGGTGCGCTGGGTCGACCAGGGCGTCGGCTGCTCCAAGGTGCCCGACATCAATGATATCGGCCTGATGGAAGACCGCGCGACGCTCAGGATCTCGGCCCAGCACATGGCCAACTGGCTGCATCATGGCGTTGTCAGCAGGGACCAGATCATCGAGACCATGAAGCGCATGGCAGTGGTTGTCGATGGCCAGAACGCCGGCGATCCCGCCTATCAGCCGATGGCGCCGGACTATGACAAGTCAATCGCCTTCCAGGCCGCGGTCGAGCTGGTTCTCGAAGGCCGCACCCAGCCCAACGGCTACACCGAGCCGGTGCTGCACCGCCGACGTCTCGAACTCAAGGCCGCTGGCTGAGCCAGGAAAAACTGCGCCCGGGATGCCTCGCGTCCCGGGCGCCACTCGATCTCGAAAACCGCCATTGAAAAAGCCCGCCAGGTCATCCCCGGCGGGCTTTTGAATTTCAGGACTGCGTCAGGTCTATTGCTTGACGATCACGCGGGCGCTCTTTCCGGGACGGACGCGCTCGTAAAGGTCGATGATGTCCTGGTTCATCAGGCGGATGCAGCCCGAGGATGCGGCGGTGCCGATCGAATTCCATTCCGGTGTGCCGTGCAGGCGGAACAGCGTGTCCTGGCCCTTCTGGTTGAACAGGTAGAGCGCGCGGGCGCCGAGCGGGTTGCTGAGGCCGGGCTTCATGCCGTCCTTGCCGTACTTCGCCAGTTCAGGCTTGCGGCTGATCATTTCCTTGGGCGGGGTCCAGGTCGGCCATTCCTGTTTCCAGGCAATATAGGCCTCGCCTTCCCAGGCAAAGCCTGCCTTGCCGACGCCGATACCATAGCGCACCGCCTTGCGGCCTGGCAGCACCAGGTAGAGATAGCGGTTGGGCGTATCAACGATGATGGTGCCGGGCTTTTCCTTGGTGGAGTAGGAGACGATCTGGCGGTGGAACTTCTTGTCGATTTTGCTGATCGGCACCGCCGGGATCGAATAGCCGGCGTCCGTGACCGAACCGTATTCCGAGGTGAAGATCTGCGAAGATGTTCCATCCCCAGTGCTTGATGTACAGCCGGCAAGTGCAAGCGCCGCGATCAGTCCGGCAACAGTAAGGGAAAAGCGAGGTGTCATATGAAAACTTCCGAGAGCGAGGCGTAACCGCCGATTTTGGACCGCGGCCAACGTGATGCTGTTTATTTTAATTAAGTCTTAACTATGCAACTGTTTTGACTGAAAAATTGACACAATATTCAAGCTTTGTCGGACTGCATTGTTTTTCTGCAACATCGGCGCGGCCCGACATTGCGATAGAACAAATGCCGTGGCACGTATAGATCATGCCGATCATTTCCCCACATTCCACCAACCCGCTTATCGACGGAAGACAGTCCGATCGCGCCATGATGGTGCGCCGCGGCGTGCAGCGGCTGTTCTCCGATCTGAAACTGTCGATGGTGCCGGAACTGGCGCTGGCTTCCGGCCGCAGGGCGGATCTGGTGGCGCTCGGCCCGAGCGGCGAGATCTGGATCGTCGAGATCAAGTCCTCGATTGAAGACTACCGCACCGACAGCAAATGGCCTGACTACCGCCAGCACTGCGACCGGCTGTTCTTTGCCACCCACGCCGGCGTGCCTGCGGAGATCTTCCCTGAAGACTGCGGACTGATCATCGCCGATGAATGGTCGGGTCATCTGCTCAGGGAAGCGCCTGAACACCGCCTGGCGGCGGCAACCCGCAAGGCGATGATGCTGCGCTTTGCCCGTGCAGCCGCCGACCGGCTGCTGCTCGCCGAACTGGCTGCAGGCGCAAGCTGAAACCTGATTTCAGTCTCGAATTGACCGGCTTCAGCGCGGGGCGCGTTTTGCCAGGATCCGCTGCAGGGTTCTGCGGTGCATGTTGAGCCGCCGGGCCGTTTCCGAGACATTGCGCTCGCACATCTCGTAAACCCGCTGGATGTGTTCCCAGCGCACCCGGTCGGCCGACATCGGGTTCTCGGGAACCTCGGCCCGTTCGCCGGGCTTGCGGGTCAGCGCCGCAAACACCTCGTCGGCGTCGGCGGGTTTGGCAAGATAATCGATCGCGCCAAGTTTCACCGCCGTCACCGCCGTGGCAATGTTGCCGTAGCCGGTCAGCACGATGATGCGGGTGTCGTCGCGGCGTTCACGGATCGCCTCGATCACATCCAGCCCGTTGCCGTCCTGAAGCCGCATGTCCACCACGGCGTATTTGGGTGTCTTGGCGCGTGCCTTGGCGAGGCCTTCGGCCACGCTTTCGGCAATATCCACCTCGAAGCCGCGCGCTTCCATGGCGCGGCCGAGCCGGCGCAGAAAGGGTGCGTCGTCATCGACAAGAAGAAGCGTGGCGTCGGGGCCAATGGCCTCGGCTTCTGCGGATTGGGCGATTTCACCGGTCATGGTTCACCTCACGGGTGCTGGCAATGCGTGTTTGCACAACCGATTTAATGCGTTTGTCGAGATTATCCAGCTCCAAACACATGTCAAAGCATCTTATCCGAGCCAAATAGGTCCATTTTCTCTCTTGGCCAGCTTACCTTGACATGCGCCCCGGTCGCCGGAAGCGGCTTGTTGGCGAATTCCAGCGTCGCTCCGGATCGCTCGAGCAGGGTCTTGGCGATGAACAGGCCAAGCCCCAGCCCGCCGCCCTTTTCCCGGTCCTGCCGGCCACGCCGGTTCATGAACGGAACCCCGATCTGGGTCAGCACGTCAGGCGCGAAGCCGGGACCGTCATCGTCGATCGAGATCTCCACCCGGTCGCGATCATGGCTGACTGTCACCGTTACCCTTGTCTCGGCAAAATCGACCGCGTTCTCGATCAGGTTGCCAAGCCCGAACAGGATCGCCGGATTGCGCCGGCCGATGGTTTCCCGCATCTCGGAATCGCCGTGCACCACGTCAATGGTGATGCCGAATTCGCGGTGCGGCGCGATCACTTCCTCAATCAGCGAACGCAACGGAAGCCGGATCATGTGGGCCTCGTCTTCGGCAGACAGGCTTGTCAGCCGCCTCAGGATATCGCGGCAACGCTCGGTCTGGCTGCGCAGCAGCATCAGGTCATCGGTAAACCGCGGGTCGTCAACCAGCGCCTTTTCCATCTCGCGGGCCACCACCTGGATGGTCGCAAGCGGTGTGCCCAGTTCATGCGCCGCCGCCGCCGCAAGGCCGTCGAGTGCCGAGATGTGCTGCTCGCGTTGCAGCACCAGCTCGGTTGCTGCCAGCGCATCGGCCAGCTGGTTGGCTTCCGCCGAGACCTGGAAGGAATAGAATGCCGTGAACGCCATGGTCGACACGATCGCAATCCAGACCCCGAGGATAAGCAGAAATGGCACCTCGAAAGTGCTGCCGGGATACCAGGGCAGCGGCAGCGAGAAGAAGGCAAGGATCGTCGCCGCGGTGACCGACAGAACACCCAGGCTCAAGGTGTGACGCACCGGCTGCGAGGCCGAGGAGATGATTACCGGCACGCACAAGAGCACTGAAAACGGATTGGCCAGCCCGCCGGTCATGAACAAGAGCCCCGCCAGCTGCAGCACATCGAAGGACAACACTGCCGTCGCCCCCAGCGGCGGCAGCCGGTGGGCGGCGGGAAACCGCACCGACAGGAATATGTTCATCCAGGCCGAGCAGGCAATCAGCGCGAAACAGAAGAGCTCCGGCACATCAAACCCGTAGCCATGGGCGATGATCAGAACCGTCACGCTCTGGCCGATCACGGCCAGCCATCTCAGCCGCGTCAGCGTCTGCAGCCGCAACCGGTGCCGGATCGAATGGTCTTCAAGAAAGGAGGGAAAGACTGTCATGTCCCCTGATCTAGCGCATTGATCGCGAAACCTGCAATCAATTTGGCAGGGGCATTATGTCCCGCGCGGCTTGGCGCGATGGGTCGGTGCTGCTTCCGCCGGGTTTTCAGGCCAGGGATGGCGTGGATAGCGGCCACGCATTTCCGCCCGCACATCGGCCCAGGAACCGGCCCAGAACCCCGGAAGGTCCTGCGTGGTCTGGATCGGCCGTTGCGCCGGCGACAGCAGTTCCAGCGTCAGCGGCAGCCGCCCGCCGGCAATCGCCGGATGCCGGGTTTCGCCAAACAGCTCCTGCACCCGGATCGCCACCACTGGACTGCCTTCGTCATAGCGGATCGGCACCCGTGAACCGGTCGGCGCTTCGTAATGCGACGGTGTCAGCCGTGCGATTTCGCTTCGCGCGCCCGGCCCGCACAGGGACAGCAGGCCTTCGTAAAGCCCGTCCCGGTCAATGGCTTTCAGCGATGTCACGCCGGGTTGGAAGGGCGCAAACCATGTTTCCAGCTCATTCAGAAGCGCCTCGTCGGAGACATCGGGCCACGGCGCGCCGAGGCTCTTGTGCAAAAACCCGATCCGGTCGCGCAGTTGCAGGCCAGCGGTGGAAAACGGCAACACCTTGATGCCGGCCTTGCGGATCGCCCCGCACAGCACGGCCATCGCCGCCGCATCATCGGGCTTCGGCAGCGGCGTTTCGGCCAGAATGATGGCGCCGAGCCGGCTCACCCGCCGCGCCCGCACCGCGCCCGATTGCGCGTCAAACACGCATTCCTCGCTCTGCACGGCCCGGGTCTCCAGAACCTCTTCCAGCGCTTCGCCCGACAATTCTGCCGCGGCGAGAATGCGCGCTGCTTGGGCCTTGCCGCTCGTGTCGGCGATCACCAGAAAGTCAGCGCCTGCCAGCCGGTCCGTCTCGTCGATCATCGCACCACGGCCATTGGCCAGCACGAACTTGCCCCTGGCGCCGCGTTGCCGGGCGATCCGGTCCGGAAACGCATGCACCAGCAGCGATGCCGCCGGGCAGGGGCCGGATTGTGATCTTTTGCCGCCCGCCAACCGGACTGCCAGCGCCCGCGCTGACGTCCCCCGCGGGGACCGGTCCGAGCGGAACCGCGACAAGCGTGTTTCCAGATCCGCATCCTGCCCGCCAAGCCCCTGCTCGGTGAGCAGCACCGCCAGTTCCGCAGCCTCGTAGCCAAATCCGTCTTCCTGCCCCGACACCACCATCGAGGCGAGCCGTGGCGGCAGCGCCAGCGCCCGCATGCGCTTGCCCCGGTCGGTCAATCCGCCCTCCACATCGATCGCGCCAAGGCTTTCAAGCAGCACGCGGGCTTCGCTGATCGCAGCGTCCGGCGGCGGATCGATGAAGCGCAAGTCGCGCGGGTCCTTCACCCCCCAGGCCAGGCAGTCGAGCACCATCGCCGAAAGATCGCTCGCCAGCACCTGCGGCGTCGAGAATGCGGGCAGCGCCTTGGTCTGCTCGGCCCGCCACAGCCTGACGGCAATGCCCGGTTCCGTTCGTCCCGCGCGCCCGGCGCGCTGATCGGCGGACGCCTGCGAGGCCTTGATGGTTTCAAGCCGGGTGATGCCGGTTGACGGCTCATAGACCGGTTGGCGCACCAGCCCGCTGTCGATGACGATCCGCACCCCGTCGATGGTGATCGAGCTTTCGGCCACCGGGGTGGCCAGCACCACTTTGCGCCGGCCTGCGGGCGCCGGCTTAATCGCCGCATCCTGCTCCTGCGAACTGAGCCCGCCATAAAGCGGCTGAATATCCGTCAACGGCCCCAGCCGCCCCTCAAGGCGGGAGGCCACCTGCCGTATCTCGCCCTGACCCGGCAGAAACGCCAGGATCGACCCCGCCTCGCTGCGGTGAAGCGTTTCGAGGGCGCTTGTCATCGCAGCTTCGATCCGGCTTCCCGGCAGCCGGTCGATATGTCGGATCTCGACAGGGTAACTCCGTCCGAGACTCTCGATCACCGGGCAATCATGAAGCAGCTTTGCCACGCGGTCCGTATCCAGCGTTGCCGACATCACCAGGATGCGCAGGTCCTCCCTGAGCCCTGACTGGATATCGAGCACCAGCGCCAGCCCGAAATCGGCCTCCAGCGCGCGCTCGTGAAATTCGTCGAAGATCACGCAATCGATGCCCGCGAGATCGGGCGAGGACAGCGCCATGCGCGTAAACACGCCTTCGGTCACCACTTCGATGCGCGTCTTGGCCGAAACCTTGGTATCGAGTCGCATCCGGTAGCCGACAGTGCCGCCCACTTCTTCGCCGAGCATCGACGCCATCCGCCGTGCCGCGGCACGGGCCGCCAGCCGCCGTGGTTCGATCAGGATGATCTTGCCGGTGAGCCAGGGCTCCTGTGCCAGTACCAATGGCACCAGCGTGGTCTTGCCCGCCCCGGGAGGGGCGGCGAGGACGGCGTTGGGACCATCGGCAAGTGCTGCGCGCAAGGGCGCAAGCGCGTCGGAAACCGGCAGCTCCGTAAAGCGGGACGCTATGCCGCTCACGCCGGATCGACCTTGTGCACCTGTCCGCCCGCGGCGCGGGCATCGTCCTCGTCATGGGTAACAAGCACCACCGGCAGGCCCGCCCGCCGCGCCCGGTCAAACACCAGCTGCCGGGTTTGCTCGCGCAAGTTCGCGTCGAGTTTGGAAAACGGCTCGTCGAGCAGCAAGAGCCGCGGCCGCGACGCCAGCACCCGCTGCAGCGCAACGCGGGCCTTTTGCCCTCCCGACAGTGTGTCGGGATCACGGTCCCCGAACTCGGCCAGCCCGGCGTCTTCCAGCGCTTCCTCGGCCAGCGCACGCCTTTGCCGGCGGCCATGCACGTCTTCCGGAATGGCGATGGCGATGTTGTCGGCAACACTCAAATGCGGAAACAAGAGCGGATCCTGAAACAGGATACCCGCATGGCGTTTTTCCGCTTCCAGTGCGGTCAGATCGATGCCGTCGACGATCACCCGGCCGCTGGCCGTGAATGCCGGGTCGAGAAAGCCGCCAAGATAGGCCAGCAGCGTCGATTTTCCGGACCCGGACGGCCCCATGACGGTCAGCGTCTCACCACGGCCGACATGGGCATCAAGCGCCACCAGCACGCGGTCGCCGAGGCAGATATGCACGCCGTCAAGTCGAAGTCCCTCAGTGTCGCTCATGCTGTCCAATCTCACACCCGCAAGCCGCGCCGGTTGCGGAATACCAAGCCGGGCAAGCCTGTTGCAATGGCAAATGCCAGAAACGGCAGCAATGTCTGCATGAAGGCATAGACGCCGATGACGCGGCGGTTTCCCCCCGCCGCCAGCGCCACCGCCTCGGTGGTCACTGTCGTCAGCCGCCCGGCGCCGATCAGCACGGTGGGCAGATACTGCCCGACCGAAACAGAAAACCCCACAGCCGCCGCCGTCAGGATCGCGCGCGTCAGTATCGGCATCCGGATCCTAATCAGCGTCCGCGTCCGGCTCATGCCCAGCCCTGCCGCGATCAGATCATGCCGCCGGTCATGCGCCCGCCAGGGATCGCTGAGCGACAGGAACACGTAAGGCAGCACGAAGACCAGATGCGCCAGCACCAATGCTGAAAAGCTGGCATCCACCCCGAGCCAGATCGACAGCACCTGCAGCCCGAACATGAACGAGATCTGCGGCACGATCAGCGGCAGGTAGATCAACAGCAGCGCACCATGGCCGCGTCCGCGCCCGGTCTCGTATTCGCGCTCCAGGCACAGGATGGTCAGCACCAGCGCGATCAGGGTCGACAGCCCGGCCACCGCCAGTGTGGTCGCCAGCGGGCCGCTCATCCGCGGCAGCGCCTGCATCCAGCTCCTCAGGCTGAAATTGTCAGGAAGCGCATCAGGAAACTGCCAGAGACCGGAAACCGACCACAGCGCCAGCACCGCAATGCCGCCGAACACCACGACAGCCGAGGCGATCATCACCATCCGGGCCGCGGCGCGCAGCCACCGGTCACGCTGCATCCGATGGCCGCAGTTGCGCGCCCGCCCGACCAGCGCCGCACCGATCCGTTCAAGCCCGATCCAGCCGATCAGCGCCGCCAGCGTTACGCCGAGCTGCGCCACAGCACCCGCGGAGGCCAGAAACCGGGTCTCGAGATCCGGATCGTTCATCCAGTCGATCAGCCTGACCGGAAGCGTCGGCGGCAGGTGCGGTCCGAGGATCAGCGCCACATCGACCACCGAACTGGCATAGGCCACCACCGCGAACACGGCGAGCCGGATCTGCCGGTAAAGCGGCGGCCACAAAAGGAAGGTGAAGCTGGCGATGCGGCCATAACCCAGCGACCGCCCCAGCCGCATGGTCTCGACATGCCGTGTCTGAGGCAGCGCGGCGAGTGTCACCAGGAACAGGAACGGAATTTCCTTGACGATCAGCCCCGCCATCATCGACAGCGCCAATGGGTCATTGACGATCAACAAATCCGGCGGCCGATCGTAGCCGGTGAGCCACGGCGAGACCAGCCGCATCAGCATGCCCGAAGGTGCAATCAGGAACGCCAGCCCGAAGGCCGCCGCCGCATGCGGCACCGACAGCAGCGGCGATATCATCCGCCGCATCCGGGCAAATCCTGCCGTCCCCAGATCACTGGCGACGAACGCCGCCACCGCGCCGAGCGACACCAGCGTCGTCACCAGCCCGATCAGGATTGAGAGACCCGCCGAGCTGACGATCCCCGGCACCTCGGCCAGCGCCGAAAAATGCGCGGTGGTGAAACTCACGCCGCCCAGTTCCGGCAGGTAGCCCAGCGCGGGAAGCGCAGTTCCCGCCAGCCCGAACGCCAGCGGCCCGAGCAGGATCGCCAGGGTCAGCGGCGGCGCCAGTCGCGCCAGGCGCACGCCGCCGGTCATGTCAGATATATCCGTGGTGCGGGATCATGCCGGTCAGTTGGCCGCGCCGTAGCGCCTCAGCCACTCGCCCTCGATATGCTCCATCCAGTCCGGATGCGGCTCATCCAGCGCCGGGCCCAACTCATCGGGCTTCAGCGTGGCGATGCCGAGATCCAGCGCGTCGAAGGCGGCGCGGTCCTGGTCGGACAGCTTGTCCATCGATAGCACCGTCGGATCGCCCCAGATCGACGGATCCTGCTTGCGCGCCTGGGCTTCCGGCGAGATCAGGAAGTTGGCCAGCACCAGCGCGCCGGCCTTGGCTGAAGCATTGTAGGGAATGGCGACAAAATGCGTGTTGCCCAGCGTGCCATCCGCATAGGTGAAGGAGCGAACCGTGTCGGGCAATTCGCCGGCAGCGATTCCGGCCGAGGCTTCCGACGGGTTGAAGGCAAAGATGACGTCGAGTTCGCCATCGGCCAGCTTCTGCTTCATGTCGGGATAGTTCTGCGGATAGGCCTTGCCGCTGCGCCACAGATTGGGATGCAGCTTGTCGAGATACTCAAACAGCGGCGCCGAATCCGCCTTGAAGCTCGCCTCGGTCACCGGCTGGCTCAGCTTGGACCGGTCGTCGATGGTTTCGATCAGCACCTGCTTCAGGAACGACGAGCCGATGAAATCCGGTGGCTGCGGATAGGAAAACCGGCCCGGATTTTCCTGCGCCCATTCCAGCAGCTCTGCCGAGGACTGCGGCATGCTGTCAGCCGGCGTGCGGGCGGTGTCGTGGAAAAACACCATCTTGGCCCCGCCCCAAGGGCTTTCGAGTCCATCGGTCGGAATGGTGAAATCAGTCAGGATCGTCGGCTTGTTCTCATGGTCGACATAGGCCCAGTTCGGCAGGCCGGTGGTCCAGTCCGGCGCCATCAGGAGCTGCTGGCGCTTCATCGAGGCAAAGTTCTCGCCATTGATCCAGATGAGATCGACCGAGCCGCCTTCATCCTTGCCGGCAGATTTTTCGGCCAGCACCTTGGCCACCGCGTTGGCGGTGTCATCGAGTTTCACGTGAACCACCTCGACGCCGAAGCGGTCTCTCAGCGTCTCTCCGGCCCAGCCGATATAGCTGTTGATGTTCTCGGAGCCGCCCCAGGCGTTGAAATAGACGGTCTGGCCCTTGGCCTCCTCCAGCACGGCATCCCAGTCACGCGGGTCGGGGTCGGCGGCGTGGACCGGAAGGGTCAGGCCAAGCGCGGCACTCAGCGCGCCGGCAAGCACGGTCGGAAATTTCAACATGGCAGTCCTCCTCAGGCGGCAGATCATGTCCACACACCACAAGCCCTTGAAGGCGTCAAATAAATGCCCCCTGTCCCGGCGTCACAATTTGGTGACCCGCACGTGTGTGGGCAGCCTGCGAACCCCGGTCGGCTCTAATGCGCCTCGTCCCAGTTCAGCGCTGCGCGGGCGTCGACTTTCAGCGGCACGGCCATGTCGACGGCTGGCATGGCGGCGTTTTCCATCACCCCGACGATCAGCGGGATGATTTTTTCGGCCTCGGCTTCGGGGGCTTCGAAGATCAGTTCGTCGTGAACCTGCAGCAGCATCCGGGCATTGGCGCCGGCCTTTTGCAGTGCCGGTTCCATCCGCACCATGGCGCGGCGGATGACATCGGCGGCGGAGCCCTGGATCGGAGCGTTGATCGCCGCGCGCTCGTTGAAGGCGCGAACCTGCGGATTGGAGGAGCGGATCTCCGGATAATGCGCCCGGCGGCCGAAGATCGTCGTCACATAGCCATGTTCCTTGGCTTCCGCCTTGGTGGCTTCCATGTAGTCCTTGATGCCGGGGAAGCGCTCGAAATACTTCTTGATGTAGTCGCCCGCTTCCGAGCGTTCGATGCCGAGCTGGTTGGCCAGCCCGAATGCCGAGATGCCATATATAATGCCGAAATTGATCGCCTTGGCGCGGCGGCGCACTTCCGAAGGCATGCCTTCGACCGGCACCCCGAACATTTCCGACGCCGTCATGGCGTGAATATCGACGCCATCGGCAAAGGCCTGCGTCAGCTGCGGAATATTGGCCACATGCGCCAGAACCCGAAGTTCGATCTGGCTGTAGTCGGCCGAGATCAGCACATTGCCCGGTTCGGCAATGAAGGCAGTGCGGATCTTGCGACCGGCGGCGGTGCGCACCGGGATGTTCTGGATGTTCGGATCCGATGAGGACAGTCGTCCGGTGGTGGTCGCCGCCATCGCAAACGACGTGTGCACCCGCTGCGTCCGGGGGTGGATGAACCCGGGCAGCGCGTCGGTGTAGGTGGACTTGAGCTTGGTCAGCTGCCGCCAGTCGACGATCTTGCGCGGCAGCTCATGGCCGGCTGCGGCGAGATCCTCGAGCGCCTGGGCCGTGGTCGACCATTGCCCGGTCTTGGTTTTGGTGCCGCCCGGCAGGCCCATCTTGTCAAACAGGATTTCGCCGAGTTGCCTGGGCGAACCGACATTGAAGCTCTCGCCGGCCAGTTCCTGGATTTCCGCCTCCAGTGCCGCCGCTCCCTGGGCCAGTTCGCCCGAAAGCCGCGACAGGATCTGCCGGTCGACGCGGATGCCATGCCCTTCCATCCGCATCAGCACCGGCGCCAGCGGCCGCTCCAGCCGCTCGTAGACCGAAGCCAGCCCGTCCGAGACCAGCCGTTGCTTGAGCACATGCCACAATCTCAGCGTCACATCGGCGTCTTCCGCCGCATAGGCGGTTGCCTTGTCGATCTGCACTTCGGCAAACGGGATCGCGCTCTTGCCCGAGCCGGTCACGTCCTTGTAGCTGATGGTCTTGTGCCCGAGCCAGCGCTCGGACAGCGAATCCATGCCATGCCCGCCGGCGCCGGCTTCCAGCACGTAAGACAGCAGCATCGTGTCGTCGAAACTCTGGATCGAGATGCCGTGCTGCGCCAGCACCAGCATGTCGTATTTCAGGTTTTGCCCGACCTTGAGAACCGCCGGGTCTTCGAGCAGGGCCTTGAGCTCGTCAAGCGCCGCGCGCATCGGCATCTGGCCGGGCTGTGCCCCGCCACCACCAAGCAGATCGCCGGCGCCGTTGGAATGGGCCAGCGGCGCGTAACAGGCCTTGACCTTCAGCTCGCCGGTGTCGGGCGCGCTTTCCGCGATCGCCAGCGAGAAACCGACCAGGTCTGCCTGCATCGCGTCGAGCGAGGTGGTTTCGGTGTCAAACGCCACCAGCCCGGTCTCGCGGGCCTGATCGCACCACGCCTTGAGCTGGCTGAGTTCGCTCAGGGTCTCATAAGCGGTGGTGTCGATCTTGGCCGATCCCGCCGCTTCGGCGCGCCGCTTGGCCAGCCCCTGCGGCGTCTCGTCGATCTCGCCAGTGGCGGCCGCCTGGCCCGGATCGAGATCCGGTCCGCGCATTTCGGCTGCCGCGTCCACGGCCACCGCAGCTGCGTCGACCACGCTGGCGTCCGTCTCTGTCGCTTCGGCCACCCGGCGTGTCAGCGAGGTGAATTCCATGCCTTTGAGAAACGCTACCAGCTTTGGCCCGTCGAGCGGGTTGAGCACCAGCTCGTCGAGTTTCTCGGTCACCTCGACATCGTCCCTGAGCCGCACCAGCTCGCGGGAGATCCGCGCCTTGTCGGCAAATTCGATGATGTTCTCGCGGCGCTTGTTCTGCTTGATCTCGCCGGCGCGTTCCAGAAGCGTGTCGAGATCGCCGAACTGTTCGATCAGCTGGGCTGCCGTCTTCGGCCCGATGCCGGGAATGCCGGGAACATTGTCGACCGAATCGCCGGTCAGCGCCTGCAGGTCGATCATCTTCTCGGGCGGCACCCCCCATTTCTCGATAACTTCCGGTACGCCGATCTGCCGGTCCTTCATCGAATCATACATCGACACCTGCGGCCCGACGAGTTGCATCAGGTCCTTGTCCGACGAGATCACCGTGACATCGGCGCCGGCTTCCCGCGCCAGCCGCGCATAGGTGGCGATCAGGTCGTCGGCCTCAAAGCCTTCTGTCTCGATGCACGGGAGATCGAAGGCCCGTGTTGCTTCGCGGATGACGGAGAATTGCGGCACCAGGTCTTCCGGCGGCGCTGAGCGGTTGGCCTTGTATTCGGGATACAGCTCGTTGCGGAATGTTTTCGACGAATAGTCGAAAATCACCGCAAAATGCGTCGGCGTCACGCCAACGGAGGTGTCGCGCGCCTCCGACACCAGCTTCCACAGCATGTTGCAGAAACCCGACACCGCGCCGACGGGCAGCCCGTCGGATTTGCGCGTCAGCGGCGGCAGTGCGTGGTAGGCCCGGAAAATGTAACCGGAGCCGTCGACGAGGAAGAGATGATCACCTTTTTTCATGAGGCAAGGATTACAGCGGGGTGGGCGCAAGGTCCATGCGGATGAGGCTTGAAATGTCGGGAAAAGCATCCCCGCGTCGGCCCGGCCTGGCCTTGATCCCGCTGACATCGCGTCATCGTGCGGCGAAAAGCCTGCCGTCATCCCCAAACCAGACAGGAAATGCACTTTTTTCAGATCATTTGGTTGATGAACAGGAAACAGGGGGAAGGTGCAACCAAAACGCGATTAAGACAAGTCTAAAACATTGATATAAGGCAACAAGTGCCAATCTTGGTTATTGGAAGCGAGCTTTTGCCTGATTGTGCAGCCCGCGACGATCACACAATGGTTACCGATTTGTAATCTTGTGAAACACTTGCTGTCCTTGAAAAGCCACATTCACCGAACCAGATGTCAATCACCGGCGAACGAATAAGCCGATGTCTGGATCCCGGCTCGTCCCCCGCCGTTTCCAGACCATGGACAAGGGCCGCCCCGCCCCCCTTATAGGCCCTTGTCCTGACAATATGCCGCCATGGCCCTTCCCCTCCGGCCATGGCGGCTTTTCTTTTGTCTGATCCCGCGATGCTCTAGTCTCTGCTCTTCTGATTCCCTCCGGAGCATCCCATGACAGACCTGACCGCCGCCCTTTCCGCCGCCGACACCAATCTCGATGACAGCCTCGAGCGCCTGTTCGGTCTTCTGCGCATCCAGTCGATCTCGACCGACCCGGCCTATGCGCCCGAGTGCCGCCGCGCCGGTCAGTGGCTTGTCGATGAACTCACAGCGCTCGGCTTCGACGCCAGCCTGCGCGACACCCCCGGCCATCCCATGGTCGTTGCCCATCATGCCGGCGCCACGCCGGATGCCCCGCATTATCTGTTTTACGGCCATTACGACGTGCAGCCGGTCGATCCGCTCGATCTCTGGGTTGATCCGCCATTCGAGCCGGCAATCAAGGAAATTGCCCCGGGCCGCAAGGCGATCACCGGCCGCGGCGCCTCCGACGACAAGGGCCAGCTGATGACTTTCGTCGAGGCCTGCCGGGCCTGGAAGGCGGCATCCGGGACGCTGCCGTGCCGCATCACCATCCTGTTCGAAGGCGAGGAAGAATCCGGCTCGCCCTCGCTCAAGCCATTCCTTGAAGCCAATGCCGAGGAGCTCAAGGCCGAGTGCGCCCTGGTCTGCGACACCGGCATGTGGGACCCGGAAACGCCGGCAATCGCCGTCGCCCTTCGCGGCTTGGTCGGCGAGGAAGTCACCATCCACGCCGCCGACCGGGACCTGCATTCCGGCCTGTTTGGCGGCGCCGCCGCCAATCCGCTGCACATCCTGTCAAAGATCCTCGCCGATCTGCACGATGAAACCGGGCGCGTGACATTGGATGGCTTCTATGACGGCGTCGAGGAAACCCCGGCCCAGGTTCTCGCCAGCTGGGACAGCCTTGGCCGGACGGCCGAGGATTTCCTTGGCGAAGTCGGTCTTTCAGTGCCCTCGGGCGAACAGGGACGCTCGGTGCTCGAGCAGACTTGGGCGCGGCCCACGGCCGAGGTCAACGGCATATGGGGCGGCTATACCGGCGAGGGCTTCAAGACCGTGATCGCCGCCCGGGCCTCGGCCAAGGTCTCGTTCAGGCTCGTCGGCAAGCAGGATCCCGATCAGGTTCGCGCCGCCTTCCGCGCCCATGTCGAAGCCCGCTTGCCGGCCGACTGCACGGTCAGCTATGCCCCGCATGGCGGCTCGCCTGCCATCCAGTTGCCGTTTGATTCGCCCGTGGTCACCAAGACCCGCAATGCGCTCACCGATGAATGGCCGAAACCCGCGGTGACGATCGGCATGGGCGGTTCGATCCCCATCGTTGGCGATTTCCAGAACATTCTCGGTCTGCAGTCGGTGCTCTGCGGCTACGGTCTCACCGACGACCGGATCCATTCCCCCAACGAAAAATACGACCTGACATCCTTTGCCAAGGGAATCCGCTCCTGGGTGCGCATCCTCGACGCGCTGTCGGCGCGATAGCCCCGGGACGACAGGACGTAGCCACACAGGTTTTCACATGGTGTAAGGGGTGGTTTCCTTAACCACCCCTTAAATCGTCGCATTTAAGGTGTTTTCAGATCGCCGGGCAGTTTCGGAATGGGACATCGCGTGTCTCCGTCCGCAATTGCCGTGAAACCAAACCCCGGATCCAGCACCCAACCCGATCGGGTGTTTGTGCTGCCGGGACCGACCAGCATCCGGACACTTCATGGCGCGCAAGAAAACGACCCGAAGCCGCATCGAGCCTTCTTTCGAGGGCGGCCGATCGAAGGGAAGTTCGCGCACCCTTGCCGATGAGCGGGTCGCCGGCAAAACCTCGCCCAAATCGGCGCCCAAGACAGCCTCCAGGCGCCGCAAGAAACCGCAGTCGAAAGCCCGCAAGCCAAGGGGTCGCACATCCCGCGGCCGCATCAGCGGTGTCTTGCGCTCGACCATCTACTGGTGCTGTGTGCTCGGTATCTGGGGCGGGATCGCCATCGCCGGCGTGGTCATTTTCTATGGCGCGCGCATGCCAAGTGCCGCGACCTGGTCGATCCCCGATCGTCCGCCCAACGTCAAGATTGTCTCGGTCAATGGCGAGACCATGGCTAATCGTGGTGCGACCGGCGGCGAAGCCCTGCTCCTGGGTGACATGTCGCCCTATATTCCCGAAGCCGTGATCGCGATCGAGGATCGCCGATTCTATTCGCATTTCGGTGTCGACCCGATCGGCCTGGCGCGGGCCATGGTCGCCAACGTCATGGCCGGCCGGATGGTGCAGGGCGGTTCGACGCTGACCCAGCAATTGGCCAAGAACCTGTTCCTGTCGCCTGAACGCACCATCGAGCGCAAGGTGCAGGAAGTGCTGCTGTCGCTGTGGCTCGAGCACCGCTTCTCCAAGGACCAGATCCTGGAAATGTATCTCAACCGGGTGTTCTTCGGCTCCGGCGCCTACGGCGTCGAGGCGGCGTCACGGCGCTATTTCCGCAAGCCGGCCAGCGATGTTTCGCTCGCAGAAGCTGCCCTTCTGGCGGGCCTGCTCAAGGCCCCTTCGCGGCTCTCGCCGGCCCGCAACCCGAAGGCCGCCGAAGCCCGCGGCCAGCTGGTGCTGGCTGCCATGCGCGACCAGGGTGTGGTCACCGAAAGCGAGATCGCCACGGCGCTGACCAGCCCGCAGGTCCGCGCCAAGAGCTACTGGACCGGGTCGGAAAACTATGTCGCAGATTTGGTGATGCAGCGCCTGCCGGACCTTGTCGGCAAGATCTCCGAAGATCTGGTCGTCGAAACCACCATCGACTTTCAGCTTCAGCGCGAGGCCGAGAAAGCCCTGCGGGCGACACTTGAGAAAAACGGCGCCAAATTCAATGTCAGTCAGGGTGCGCTTGTCTCGCTTGATGGCACCGGCGCCGTCAGGTCGCTGATCGGCGGCCGCGAATATGCCACCAGCCAGTTCGACCGGGCCACCGATGCGCTGCGCCAGCCGGGCTCCGCCTTCAAGCCGATCGTCTATGCGGCAGCCCTCGAGCAGGGCCGCACGCCCTTGTCTGTGCGCAATGATGCACCGGTAAAGATCGGCAAGTGGACGCCCGAGAACTACGACAACAAGTATCGCGGCGAGGTGACCCTGTCGGATGCCTTGACCCATTCGCTCAACACGGTGGCGGCTCAGCTGGTCATGGAAGTCGGTCCCAAGACCGTGGTCCAGACCGCCCGGCGGCTCGGCATAGAAGCCCCGATGAAGGCCAATGCCTCGATCGCCCTGGGCACGTCCGAGGTCACGTTGCTGGAACTGACCGGCGCCTATGCGGCCTTCATGAACGGCGGCTACAAGGCCACGCCGCATGTCATCCGTCGGGTCACGAGTCATGACGGCAAGGTTCTCTACGAGAATGCCTATGCCAATCCGCCCCGGGTCATCGACCCGGCTGTCGCCGCGATGATGAACCAGATGCTGGCGCGTGTGGTGGAGGAAGGGACCGGCCGCAAGGCGCGTCTCGGCGGCTGGCCTGCCGCCGGCAAGACCGGAACCACCCAGTCCTACCGCGATGCGCTGTTTGTCGGCTACACCGCCAATCTGGCAACCGGCGTCTGGTTTGGCAATGACGATGGCAAGCCGATGAAGAATGTCACCGGCGGCGGGCTTCCGGCCGAGACCTGGAAGCAGTTCATGCAGGCCGCCCATTCCGGTCTGCCGCCGGTCAATCTGCCGCTTGGCGGCCCGCGCCCGCCGGTGGTGATCGACGGATCGGGAGCACAGGACCACGATCCGGTGGCCGGTCTGGTCCGCGACCTGACGCCCGTGCCGGTCTCGCGGGATGCGACCGGCGCCACCGGCAACAATTTTCTCACCCCGCCGGCAGACGTCGGATCGGCGCCGCCGCAGCCAAATGGAGCCAGGCAAACCACCTTGCTCGACATTCTGATGGGCAACTGACAGGGTGAAGGGCAATTGTCGGGCAATTGGGCCACTTTAGCCCGAAAAAAACCGACAAAATCGTGCAATCTGCGTTTCCTCTGACGCTTGCAGTCTGCAGGTGACATTCTTATATACGGCTCAACGCTTCGGGCGGGGCCTTCTTCAACATGGTCCTGACCAAGAGAGCGGAGACGGATGACACGGGTCATCCTGTTTTCAGTAGAGTCCCGTTAGGGGCTGTCGAATGGAACGCCTGACCGGGTCCCGGCAGCTCGCTTCAAGGAGAATTCAATATGGCTAAAGTAATCGGTATCGACCTCGGAACCACCAACTCCTGCGTCGCAGTGATGGATGGCAAGGACGCCCGGGTGATCGAAAACGCGGAAGGCGCCCGCACCACACCATCCATGGTCGCTTTCAGCGATGACGGCGAACGCCTGGTCGGACAGCCGGCCAAGCGCCAGGCTGTCACCAACCCGGAAAATACCCTTTTTGCGGTCAAGCGTCTGATTGGCCGTCGCTTTGAAGACAAGGCCGTTGCCAAGGACCAGGAACTGGTCCCGTTCAAGATTGTCCGCGGCGACAATGGCGATGCCTGGGTTGAAGCCAATGGCGACAGCTATTCTCCGGCCCAGATCTCCGCGATGATTCTTCAGAAGATGAAGGAAACCGCTGAATCCTATCTCGGCGAAAAGGTCGAGAAGGCCGTTATCACCGTTCCGGCCTACTTCAATGACGCCCAGCGCCAGGCCACCAAGGATGCCGGCAAGATCGCCGGTCTCGAAGTCCTGCGCATCATCAACGAGCCGACGGCTGCGGCTCTCGCCTACGGCCTCGACAAGACCGAAGGCAAGACCATTGCCGTTTACGACCTTGGCGGCGGCACCTTCGACGTCTCGATCCTCGAGATCGGTGATGGCGTCTTCGAAGTGAAGTCGACCAATGGCGACACCTTCCTGGGTGGTGAAGACTTCGACATGCGTCTGGTTGGCTACCTGGCCGACGAGTTCAAGAAAGAGCAGGGCATTGACCTCAAGCAGGACAAGCTCGCGCTGCAGCGTCTCAAGGAAGCTGCCGAGAAGGCCAAGATCGAACTTTCGTCTGCCTCGCAGACCGAAATCAACCTGCCCTTCATCACTGCTGATGCCTCGGGTCCAAAGCACCTGACGCTCAAGCTCAGCCGCTCCAAGTTCGAAAGCCTGGTCGATGATTTCGTCCAGCGCACCATCGCTCCGTGCAAGGCTGCTCTCAAGGATGCAGGCCTCCAGTCCGGCGAGATCGACGAAGTGGTCCTGGTCGGCGGCATGACCCGCATGCCCAAGATCCAGGAAGTCGTGAAGAAGTTCTTCGGCAAGGAGCCGCACAAGGGTGTGAACCCGGACGAAGTGGTTGCCATGGGTGCTGCCATCCAGGCCGGCGTTTTGCAGGGCGACGTCAAGGACGTGCTGCTGCTCGACGTGACCCCGCTGTCGCTCGGCATCGAAACGCTGGGTGGCGTGTTCACCCGCCTGATCGACCGCAACACCACGATCCCGACCAAGAAGAGCCAGGTGTTCTCGACCGCTGAAGACAATCAGAATGCGGTGACCATCCGGGTCTTCCAGGGCGAGCGCGAAATGGCTGCCGACAACAAGATCCTCGGCCAGTTCGATCTCGTCGGCATACCGCCGGCGCCGCGCGGCGTGCCGCAGATCGAGGTCACCTTCGATATCGACGCCAACGGCATCGTCAATGTCTCGGCCAAGGACAAGGGCACCGGCAAGGAACACCAGATCCGCATCCAGGCATCCGGCGGTCTCTCCGACGACGATATCGACGCGATGATCAAGGAAGCCGAATCCAACGCCGAGGCCGACAAGAAACGCCGCGCCGTGGTCGAGGCCAAGAACCAGGGCGAAAGCCTGATCCACTCTTCGGAACAGTCGCTCAAGGACTATGGCGACAAGGTCTCGGAAGAGGATCGCACAGCCATCGCCGATGCGATCGCCGCGCTGAAGGCTTCGGTGGAAGCGGAAGAGCCTGACGCAGAGGACATCCAGGCCAAGAGCCAGACCCTCATGGAAGTTTCCATGAAGCTCGGCCAGGCCATGTATGAGCAGAGCCAGACTGAAGAAGGCGCTGCCGAAGCCGGAACCGAAGGCGAGGAAACCATCGTTGATGCAGACTTCGAGGAAGTCGACGGCGACGACGATGAGAAAAAGTCAGCCTGATCTGACGGCATTCGAGAATGAGAAAGGGCCCCCTGGTGGGGCCCTTTTGCGTTTACGATAATCAGAAAATCCGATTGTGAACATCGGCGCCAGACTCTAATTCATGGCACCCGCTCAGGTCTTTCACCAACTCCAACCTTTCTCCGCCCGGGAAAACCGGTCAACGGAGACAAGGATTGATTGTTGGTCCGGTAAGGCGAGCAGGCGCAGGTCGATGATGGGAGAGTTTTGTGCGGCAGAACTACAGATTGTTTGGAGTTTGGAGACTTCTGGCCGCCATGCTGGTGATGGCGTATCACTTCTCGCATTTTGCGCCGAACCCGGAGCCTGTTGTCGAGTGGTTCGAGCACATGCTGCCATTGCTTGACATGTTCTTCATCATGTCGGGTTTTCTTATCTTCGAGCACTATGGCCGGATGGAAAACACAAGCGACAATTACGTCCTGTTCCTGATCAAGCGCCTCTCGCGCCTTTATCCGCTTCACCTGATAACGCTGATGTTCTTCGTGGCATTCGGGCTGGCTGTGCATCTGGGGCTGTTGCAATCCCAGGCCGCTGAAACGCGCTATGACTTTTCCGCCTTGCCCGCCAACCTGCTGCTGATCCAGGCATGGGGTGTCGATTCCGAGCTGACCTTCAATTACGTATCCTGGTCGCTCTCCGGCGAATGGTTTGCCTATCTGCTCTTTCCGATCGTGCTTTTTGCCTTTGCCCGCGGGCAGGCCGTCGGGTTGGCGCTGCTGGTGGCGACGATCATCGCGGCGCTGGAAATCGCGGATTCCGGTGCGACCGAGAAATATGATTTCTGGTTCGACACAAAGGTATGGGCGGCCTATCGCGTAGCTGCAGATTTCAGCTTCGGTGCATTTCTTTGCGTGGTCACGCAGCAATTGAAGGTGCCACCGCGCTGCCAATGGCTCGCCTGGGGCGTTCTCGGCGGCGTGTTTGCCGCCATGTTTTCCGGCGCCAATATCTATCTCACCCTTTCCTTGTTCGGCGTCGCGATTGTTCTGGCAGCGCTGGCAGACCGGACAGAAAAAGACCAGACGGCATGGCTTGAGCCGATCATGCCGGTGGCCGCGGTCTCGTTCGGTGTCTATCTCTGGCATCCGGTGATCGAGCTGTTCGCCTACTCGCTGGTGTGGAAACGCATACTCGGCATTGATGACCCGGTCTTGTTCTGGGTCTACATGCCGCTTCCGATGCTGATCACCATCGGTGTGGCCCTGGTCTCGGCGCGCCGGTTCGAGCGGCCGGTGGGCAAGTGGATCGAAACATCGCTGACCAGAATAGCCAGGCAGCGCATCCTGTCCCGGCAACAGGCCTGAAACCGGATTGCGCTGAAATGTTCCGGTTCATAGGGGGCTAGAATTTTTCCCGGCGAGTGACTACATGACGCATGTGCATGCGCGACGGCGCGAACCCCGCAATTTTTAAGGTTGCGGAAGTGTGAGAGTTCTTGAGCATCCATCCGGCCAGACGGCCGTGAACTGGATGCCTCCCCGGAAGAGAGATTGACGGACAATATGGCCAAGCCAGACTTCTACGAAACGCTTGGTGTGGCGCGTGGCGCGGATGAGAAAGAGCTGAAGAGCGCTTTCCGCAAGCTTGCCATGAAGTACCACCCGGACAAAAATCCCGACAGCGCGGAAGCCGAACAGAAATTCAAGGAAATCAACGAGGCCTACGAGTTCCTCAAGGATCCGCAGAAGCGCGCGGCCTATGACCGGTTTGGCCATGCGGCTTTCGAACAGGGCGGCCCCGGCGGAATGGGCGGCGGCTTTGGCGGTGGCGGGGGAGGTTTCTCCGACATCTTCGAGGATATTTTCGGCGAGATGATGGGTGGCCGCGGTGGCCGCCGCTCGTCCGGTGGCCGTGAGCGTGGCGCCGATCTGCGCTACAACATGGAAATCACGCTCGAGGAAGCCTATGCCGGCAAGACCGCGCAGATCCGGGTTCCGACCTCGATCACCTGCGACGTCTGTACCGGCTCGGGCGCCAAGCCCGGCACCCAGCCGACCACCTGCGCCACCTGTGGCGGCGCCGGCCGAGTTCGTGCCGCGCAAGGCTTCTTCTCCGTCGAACGCACCTGCCCGACCTGTCATGGCCGCGGCCAGACCATCTCCGACCCGTGCACCAAATGTGCGGGCCAGGGCCGCGTCACCGAAGAGCGCTCGCTCTCGGTCAACATTCCCGCCGGCATCGAGGACGGCACCCGCATCCGGCTGTCGGGGGAAGGCGAAGCCGGAATGCGCGGAGGCCCATCCGGCGATCTCTATATCTTCCTGTCGGTCCGGCCTCACGGGGTGTTCCAGCGCGAAGGCGCCGATCTTTACTGCTCGGTGCCGATTTCCATGACCACGGCCGCACTCGGCGGCAAGTTCGACATCACCACCATGGATGGCGCCCGCTCACGGGTGACGGTGCCCGAGGGTACCCAGCCCGGCAAGGAGCTGCGACTGCGCGGCAAGGGCATGCCCGTCCTGCGCTCGGCCCAGTTCGGCGATCTCTATGTCCGGATCACCATCGAAACCCCGCAGAAACTGTCCAAGCGTCAGCGCGAACTGCTGATGGAGTTCCAGGAACTGTCGTCCAAGGAAACCAGCCCGGAATCCACCGGCTTCTTTTCCAAGATGAAGGGCTTCTTCGACACCATGTCGGACTGAGCCTTCGGGCGGCGCAAGCCGCCCTCGGGAATCACGGGTTCGGCCGGACAAGGCGTGTCGAGGCCGAACGCCTGAGATCAGAGGACGGCCACATCGCAGCGGAGCAGACCATGACCCCCAGAATTCTCGTTCTTCCCGGCTCGAACCGCACCGGTTCGTTCAATGCGTCGCTCGCCGCCGCAGCGTCCGTCGAACTGGCCGGGCAGGGTGCGGATGTCAACCGGATCTCGCTGGTGGACTACCCGCTGCCGCTTGTTGACGAGAACCTGAAAAACGAGAGCGGCATTCCCGAAAACGCGATGAAACTCGGCCGCCTGATTGCCGCTCATGACGGTGTGTTTCTCTGCTGTCCGGAATACAATTCCTCGATCCCGCCCTTGCTCAAGAACATGATCGACTGGGTCAGCCTGATCAACAAGGACGGCGACCGGCCGTTCAAGCCCTGGGCGGGGCGCTATGTGGCGCTTGGGTCTGCGTCGAATGGCAAGCTGGGCGGCATCCGCGGGCTCTATCATGTCCGCTCGGTCATGGTGAATGTCGGAACCCAGGTCATCAGCGAGCAATGCGCGGTCAGCGGCGCGGCGGAGGCTTTCGAGGCCGATGGCCGGCTCAGGGACGAACGCACCAGCGCCATGCTGGCCAACACCTGCAAATCCCTGATCCGCCATTGCACGATGATGTCGACCGGCTGACAGCCGCCCGTTTCGGCGCCATTCCTTTTCGTTGTAAAGTCAGCGGTCTTGCGATCCCCGTGTCTTCATGCGAGGACCGGTTGAAACGAAGGGAGTGCACGATGCCGGTTGCAACGCTTGAACAGGGTTCGCCATCCGACAACCAGTTTGATCCGCGGCTGATCGTCGGACTCGACGTCCCGACCGTCGCCGAGGCCGAGGCCCTGGTCAACCGGATCGGCGATGCGGCGATGTTCTACAAGGTCGGCTATCAGCTTGTCTTTGCCGGCGGCTTGCCGTTTGCCAGGGAGCTCAAGGCTTCCGGCCGCAATGTCTTTCTCGACATGAAGCTTCTCGACATCGACAACACCGTCGCCAAGGGCGTCGAGAACATCGCCGAGATGGGCGTCGACATGCTGACCATCCATGCCTATCCCAAGGCGATGCGCGCCGCGGTCGAAGCAGCTAGGGGCAGCAATCTGTGCCTGCTCGCCGTCACCGTGCTGACCTCCATGGATGCCACCGACGTGGCCGAGGCAGGCTATGCCCTGTCGCCCGAGGAGCTGGTGCTGCGCCGGGCAGCCCAGGCAAGAGACGCCGGCATGGGCGGCATTGTCTGCGCTGCGACTGAAGCGAAAGCCGTGCGCGAAGTCGTAGGGCCTGACATGGCAATCGTCACGCCGGGCATCAGGCCAGCGGGCGCCGATCACGGCGATCAGAAACGGGTGATGACACCCGCCCAGGCCCTTGCCGCGGGATCATCGCATCTGGTGGTCGGACGACCGGTCTGCAAGGCGTCTGATCCAGCGGCGGCGGCACGGGCAATCACCGCCGAAATGGCGCAAGGCTGACAAGGGAGAGAGTGAGAATGGCAAAGGGATACTGGATTGGCCGCATCGACGTGCATGATCTTGAGGCCTACAAGGCCTATATCGAGACCGCTACGCCGGCCTACAGGGAATTCGGCGCAACATTCCTGGTCCGCGGCGGCGAATTCGATCCGGTCGAAGGTCCGGCGCGCTCCCGCAACGTGATCATCGAGTTTCCGAGCTACGAGGCGGCGCTGGCCTGCTACAACTCCGAAACCTACCAGAAGGCCCGTGCGATCCGGGAGCAATTCGCCGAGGGTGAACTGCTGATCGCCAAGGGTCATGAAGCCTGATATCTGCCTCAAGGTGCGATTAATCCCCGCGCCTTGTGCTCGGGGCTTCACCTCGCGCGGGTTTTTGACTAAGAGCTTTGGTTGACTGCGACCGATTCCGGTCGCGCACGCGTGAACAACCGGCGCCAGAGATCCTGTCAGGGAGTGCATAGATGACATCGCTCAATCAACCCAAGCTCGTCACGGTCTTCGGCGGGTCCGGCTTTGTTGGACGCCATATTGTGCGCGCGCTGGCCAAGCGCGGTTACCGCGTTCGCGTCGCCGTCCGGCGGCCCGATCTTGCCGGTCACCTGCAGCCGCTGGGCGGAGTGGGCCAGATCATGGCCGTTCAGGCCAATCTCCGGAACCGGGAGTCGGTCAACAGGGCGATCCGGGGGGCGGACTACGTCATCAATTGTGTTGGCATCCTGTTTGAATCAGGCCGAAACACTTTTGCCTCGGTTCAGGATTTCGGGGCCCGTGCCGTGGCCGAAGCAGCCCGCGCCGAAGGCATCGGCCTGACCCACATTTCAGCCATCGGCGCTGATTCCGAGTCTGAGTCTGTTTACGCAAGGTCCAAGGGCCTCGCCGAAGCCTCTATCGCCAAGGTTCTGCCCGACGCGGTGATCCTGCGTCCGTCGATCGTGTTCGGCCCGGAAGACGGCTTCTTCAACAAGTTCGCCGAAATGGCGCGGTTTTCTCCCGCCCTGCCGCTGATCGGTGGTGGCGAGACCAAATTCCAGCCGGTCTATGTCGGCGATGTCGCCGAAACCGTGGCCCGCAGCGTCGAGGGCACCATCCCCCGCGGTGCCATTTACGAACTCGGCGGCCCGCGCACCATGAGCTTCAGGGAAGTGCTTGAAGAGATCCTCGAGATCACCCACAGAAAGCGTGTCTTGCTGCCATTGCCCTGGGGCCTGGCTTCGCTGATCGGCAAGATCGCCAGCTTCATCCCCTTCATCGATCCACCGCTGACCGATGACCAGGTGACGCTGCTCAAGACCGACAATGTGGTCTCAAGCGAAGCCACCAACGACAAGCGCACCCTGGCAGGCCTCGGCATCCCGCAGACGACTGTGGAAGCCATCCTGCCGACTTATCTCACCCGTTACCGGCCGCATGGCCAGTACAGCGGCACCGGAAGCGAAGCCTGAGCGACCTTGTCGCTGCGCTGACGCCAGTCCTGGCGCCGCCGGGACTGGATGCCTGGGCTGCACTTGTCCTGATCACAGCCAGTTTCTTCACCTCGGCGCTCACCGTGTCGGTTGGCATCGGCGGCGGCGTCGCACTGCTTGCGCTGATGGGCTACCTTGTTCCGGTCGCAGCCATCATACCGGTTCACGGCCTGGTACAGCTGGGCTCCAATGTCGGGCGCGCGGCAATCCTGCGCAGCCATGTTGCCTGGACCTGCCTCGCAGCCTTCTTCATCGGCGCGGTCCCAGGCGCATGGGCCGGCGGCAGCGTTGTCGGCATACTGTCTGATTCCATGCTCAAGGCAGCCCTTGGCGGCTTCATCCTGCTGATCACCTGGATGCGGCTTCCGCGTCTGGCGGCGATCCGGCTGCCGGGTTTTGCGCTCACCGGGGCAATTACCACCTTCCTGACTATGATCTTCGGCGCCACCGGCCCGTTCAATGCCGTTGTCCTGTCCAAGACCTTTCCCGAAAGGTTGCGGTTTCAGGCCACTACGGCGGCGGTGATGAGCTTGCAGCATCTGGTCAAGACCGCCGCTTTCGCGCTCGCAGGCTTTGCCTTCGGTCCCTGGCTGCCGCTCATCGCCGTGATGATTCTCACCGGGCTCGGAGGAACCTGGGTCGGGACCCACATTCTGCGAAAAACCCCGGAAAGCCGCTTTCAGCTGATTTTCAAGATCTGCCTGACGGTGCTCGCGCTCGATCTGATCCGCCGCAGTGTTGCCGGAATGGCGCATGGTTAGCAATGATTTAAGGTTCGGCCGCTTTATTGTTGTCTATTAGGGAATCGGGCTTGAACCGGTGACCGGAGCCGGGTAGATCGCGCCATCTGCTCCGGAAGGAAGCCTGCAGGCATTCATCCACGGACCATATTTCGCCATTTGGCCAAATGCAGCATTAGTATCAGACAGATCAGGACATCAGTTTATGGGTAAAACAGTCGTATCCGCGTTCGCTTTCGCCATAGTGGTAATCTTGTCGGCGTCAGCTTTTGCGCCGCGCAGCGTTGCCCACTCGTCGAATGGCTGCACACCGGCCTACGGTGTTGATCCCTGCGCCGCCAAGGCCATCACGGAATAATATTGCTGCACCGCCTGCCGGGGCTTGATGCTGTGCTTCAGCCCATCAGCCACAGGCCGATCAGCCCCAGGCTTCCTACGACAATTCGCCACCAGCCAAACAGGGCGAAACCGTGCCGTGAGACAAAGTCGAGCAGCCAGCGCACCACGATCACCCCGGCAATGAACGCCATGACGAAGCCGACGATGATGGTCACCATGTCGTCTTGGGCCAGCTTGTCGTAGTTCTTGTACAGATCGAGCGTGAACGCCCCGGCCATGGTCGGCATCGCCAGGAAAAATGAAAACTCCGCCGCCGAGCGCTTGTCGGTGCCCATCAGCAGCGCACCGGCGATTGTCGCGCCGGAACGTGACGTGCCCGGAACCATCGCCAGGCATTGGCAGAGCCCGATCTTGAACGCCAGCGACAGCGGGTAATCCATCACATTGGTGTATTTCGGGGTCAGTTTCATCCGGTCGATCACCAGAAGGATGACGCCGCCGCCGATCAGCACCCAGCAGATCAGCGCGGTGGATTCAAACAGCACCGACTTGATGAAGCCATGCGCCAGGGCGCCGATCACGGCGGCCGGCAGGAAAGCCAGAAGGATCGCGCCGACAAAGTGCCGCGCCTTTGCGCTCGAGGGAAGCGAGGTGGCGAGGATCCAAAGGCGGGAGAAATAGACCGACAGGATGGCAAGAATCGCGCCCAGCTGCACCAGCACTTCAAAACTGTTGCCGGGTGACTTGAACCCCATGAAATGGCCTGCCAGCAACAGATGCGCTGTCGAGGAGACCGGAACGAACTCCGTGAGACCTTCGATGAGGCCGAGCACGGCCCCCACAATTGTCGTTTCATTCATGCCGGAACGTCCTGTTTCACAACAATGGCAGCCATTGGCCTTCGGGTTGCCCGTTTTTGCGACAAGTCTTCTCCGACATCTGATCAGTGATTCGCTTGTCTTGCGGTGGGCCAGTCCCTATAGCTCTATTTTCCGGAACCTGACCAGTCCCGCGCACCGGCGCCAACGCAAACACGTTCAGCTTCACGATGCCCGTATTATATCACCACACCATTTCCGCCTCGTCCCGATTCGTTCGGGTCTGTTTCAGCGAGGTCGATTTTGCCGCCGAGCTGGTGGAGGAATTGCCCTGGGAAAAGCGGCCGGATTTTCTCAAGATCAATCCGGCCGGAACCGTGCCTGTCTGCGTCACCGACAATGGCTATGCGCTGTGCGGGCCGCACATCATTGCCGAATGGCTCGACGAATCCTTCGGCGTGTTCAAGCGCGAGCGCCGGCTGCTGGCCGAAGATCCGTTTCAGCGTGCTGAAATCCGGCGCCTGGTCGAGTGGTTCCTGATCAAGTTCGAACAGGATGTGGTTCGCCCGCTGGTGCGCGAGCGCATCATCAAGCTGCAGCTGCCGACAAGCCAGGGTGGCGGCTCGCCTGACCCCAAGATGCTCCGCGCCGGGCGCGCCAATATCCGTCAGCACATGAAATACCTGTCCTGGCTCGCAGGATCCCGCGCCTGGCTCGCCGGCGACCGGCTGAGCTATGCCGATCTGGCCGCCGCGTCCGCATTGTCGGTGATGGATTATCTCGGCGAGATCGACTGGAACGAATACCCGCAAGCCAAGGACTGGTATCAGCGGGTCAAATCCCGCCCCTCGTTCCGGCCCTTGCTGGCAGACAAGGTCCGCAACCTGCCGCCGGTCGCCCATTACGCCGATCTCGATTTCTAGCCTGATGACGGGCGCAAGCCATACCCGACCCGTCCCGCCGGCTGAGGCAGATCACGCCATGACCGCGCCGCAGGTCGCACGGCTCAGGGCATTCCTGACGGCCGAGGCCGAGCGTCTCGGCTTTTGCGGCTTGTCCATTACCTCCGCCCAGGCACTGCCTGGCCTGCGTGAGCGGCTCAGCCAATTCGTCTCCCTTGGCCGGCACGGATCGATGCAATGGCTGCCCGAAACGCTCGACCGCCGCGCCGACCCGCAGACTCTGTGGCCCGAGGCGCGCTCGGTGATCGTGCTGGCGATGAATTACGGCCCCGATAGCGATCCGCTCGAAAACCACGCCCGCAAGGACAGCGCCACCATCTCGGTCTATGCCCGAAACCGCGACTACCACGACATAATCAAGGGCAAGATGAAGGAGCTGGCGGCCAAGTTCGCCTCCCGCGCCGGTGGTGACGTCAAGGTCTTCGTCGACACCGCGCCGGTGATGGAAAAGCCGCTGGCGCAGGCAGCCGGCCTCGGCTGGATCGGCAAGCATACCAATCTGGTCAGCCGCAGCCACGGCTCCTGGATCTTCCTGAGCTCGATCTTCACCACCGTTGATCTGGGCACGGATAAGGCGGAGATCGACCATTGCGGCTCTTGCCGCGCCTGTCTCGATGCCTGTCCGACCAATGCCTTCCCCGCGCCCTACCAGATCGACGCGCGGCGCTGCATTTCCTATCTGACCATCGAGAACAAGGGTCCGATCCCGCTCCAGTTCCGCAAGCCCATCGGCAACCGGGTCTATGGCTGCGACGATTGCCTGGCGGTCTGCCCGTGGAACAAATATGCCAAATCCGCAAACGAGGCCAAGCTGATCGCCCGCGAGGATCTCCGCTCGCCGTCTCTGGCGGGGTTTCTGGCCATGGATGACGCCGCGTTCCGCAACTTCTTCTCAGGCTCTCCGGTCAAGCGAATCGGCCGCGACCGGTTCTTGCGCAATGTGCTGATTGCGGCCGGCAACAGCGCCGATCCGGCTCTGGTGTCGCCTTGCGAAGCCTTGCTCGGGGATGCATCGCCGCTGGTGCGCGGGTCCGCCATCTGGGCCTTGTCGCAATTGACCGGATACGAGCACATGCAGGACCTGGCGGCACGATCGGCAGAGGAAACCGATCATCAGGTTGCCGAAGAATGGCGCCTCGCGCTTGCTGCCACCGGCACCGGCCAAACAGACACTACGGGATTGAAACCATGAGATTGATGATTTTCGGCGCCGGATTCTCCGGACTGGCCATTGCCCGCACGCTTGCCGGCGAGTGCGATTTTGCCGGCGGCACCACACGCGGCCCCGAGCGCTTCTCCGCGCTTGAAAACGCCGGGCTGACGCCCTTCATCTATCAGGGCGAAAGCCTGCCGGATGACCTGGCAGCCGCAACCCGCGAAACCACGCATCTGGTGATGTCGATTTCCCCGGATGCGGCTGGCGATCCGCTTTTGCAGGCTTTTGCCGAAGGTTTGCGCAACTCAATGCCGAAACTCGAATGGATCGGCTATCTCTCCACCGTTGGCGTCTATGGTGATCATGAGGGCGGATGGGTGGATGAAGACACGCCCTGCCGGCCCAAATCCAAACGCTCGATTGCCCGCCGGGCGGCTGAAGACGGCTGGACGCGCCTCGCTGATGAGGCAGGCGTACCGCTCGCCATCATTCGCCTGTCCGGCATCTATGGCCCGGGACGCAATGCGCTCAGGACCATGCAGCAAGGCAAGGCCCGCCGGCTGATCAAGCCCGGACAGGTCTTCAACCGCATCCATGTGGCCGACATCGGCGGCGCCACTGCCCTGCTGGCCAGGCAAAGGCTCGGCGGCATCTACAATGTGACCGACGACAGGCCCGCCCCGCCGCAGGACGTGGTCAGTGAAGCCGCGCGGCTGATGGGCGTCGAGCCGCCAGCCGAGATCGACTTCGAAACCGCCGAACTGTCGCCGATGGCGCGGTCGTTCTACGGCGAGAACAAGCGCGTCTCCAATGCGAAGATCAAGCAAGCCGGCTACGACTTTCAGTATCCCGACTATCACGCCGGGCTCGCTGCCTTGTATGCCGAGGGCTCCTGGCAGAACTAGTTTTGCCGCGTTGCAACAAAACGCAACAAGAAGTGATTTCGACAGTCTTCTTTTGGCCCGGTTTTGCCGTCACCTACCGGCGCGACACCAAAAGGGATAGAAAATTGACTCCAACCAAACTCAACGCACCAGCCGTCGGATTGTTCCTCGCCGCTCTCATGATTGTCGCAGCCACGCTTGCATCGATCAGCCAGGCCTCCGCCGCGGGCCCCTCTTGCGGCCGCGCATCGTGGTATGCGCTGACCTCCCAGACAGCTTCGGGCGAGCGCATGGACCCCTCCAAGCTCACAGCCGCCCATCCGCGTCTGCGCTTCGGCACCAGGGTCGAAGTGGTCAACCAGCGCAACGGCAAGTCCGTGGTTGTGCGCATCAATGACCGTGGCCCGTTCATCAAGGGCCGTATCATCGATGTCTCCAAGGCCGCCGCCGGTCATATCGGCATGATCAAGTCCGGCGTCGAAAAAGTCTGCTATCGCGTCATTTCCTGATCCACTGTTTCAGAGCCGATCATCTTCAAAATACTCCGATTTGACGATGATCGGCATAACCCGCTTGCCAGCTCCGAATGTCTCGCTATTGTGGCGCGAGACGTATTTATTCAAGGGGTTACAGCGCTGCACGGCATTTGTGCAAACGCCTGTCGTTTGAGCAAGGGCCGGGCTTCGCTGGGAGCAGGCAATGACGGAAACTGCAGAACTCGTGGGACGGCAGCACGCCCTGACCGCTGAAATTGCCTCGCGGCGCGATGATCTTGTGGCGCTGACCCAGGATCTGATTCGCATTCCGACGCTCAATCCGCCCGGCGATTTCTACCAGGACATCTGCGAATATCTCGCCCGCCGTCTCGAAAAATCCGGCTTTGAGGTCAAACTGCTGCGCGCCGTGGGCACGCCCGGCGACAGCGAACGGCATCCGCGCTGGAATGTGATCTGCCGCCGCGAAGGTGGCCGGTCCGGCCCATGCGTCCATTTCAATTCCCATATCGATGTCGTCTCCACCGGCGCCGGCTGGACCTTCGATCCGTTTGGCGGAACCGTGTCCGACGGCAAGATCTATGGCCGCGGTGCCTGCGACATGAAGGGCGGGCTAGCCGCCTCGATCGTCGCGGCGGAAGCCTTTGTTGCCGTGTTTCCGGAGTATCCCGGCGCGATCGAGATTTCCGGCACGGCCGACGAGGAGACCGGCGGCTATGGCGGCGTCGCCTGGCTCGCCGAGCAGGGCTATTTCTCGCCCGAGCGGGTCCAGCACGTGATCATCCCCGAGCCGCTCAACAAGGACCGCATCTGCCTCGGTCACCGCGGCGTCATGTGGGCCCAGATCAAGACCCATGGCCGCATCGCTCACGGCTCGATGCCGTTTCTGGGTGATTGCGCCGTCCGTCACATGGGCGCGGTCATTTCCGAGATGGAAACCTCGCTGTTTCCGGCGCTGGCGCAAAAGCACACCGCCATGCCGGTGGTTCCCGACGGCGCGCGGCAATCAACCATGAACATCAACTCGCTGCATGGCGGCCAGGCCGAGCCGGACCCGGATTTCACCGGCTTTCCCTCGGCCTGTGTGCCCGACGAGGCCCGCATGGTCATCGACCGGCGCTACCTGATCGAGGAAAAGGCCGAAGAAGTGCGCGAGGAGATCATTTCCCTGCTCGAGCGCGTCAAGACCGAGCGGAAAGACTTCCGCTATGATTTCGAGGAACTTTGGCAGGTCAGCCCAACCATGACCTCGGTCGAGGCGCCGGTGGTCAAGGCGGTCGAGCGCGGCATTCGCTCGGCACTCGCTTGCGAGCCGGTGCATGTCGTCTCGCCCGGCACCTACGACCAGAAACATATTGACCGCATTGGACGCTTGAAAGACTGTATCGCCTATGGCCCCGGCATTCTCGACCTGGCGCACCAGCCGGACGAATATGTGGGGATCGACGATATGGTTGATTCAGCGAAGGTCATGGCTTTTGCATTGGACGATCTACTGCACGGACGCGCGTAAGACGTTAGCCGTGCCAACGGGAGCGAAGGGAACGAAAATGACAAAGACACCGATCGCGGCGGCAGCCGTCTCACTACTGACACTGGGTCTTGCGCTCGGCGTCACACCGGCAACAGCCGCCAAGATGGATGCGACCATCGGCATGCAGCTCGAGCCACCGAACCTCGATCCCACCGGCGGCGCGGCCGCTGCCATCGATGAGGTGGTCTACGCCAACGTGTTTGAAGGCCTCACCCGTTTTGGCGCCGATGGAGCGATCCTGCCGGCGCTGGCCAAGAGCTGGGAGATCTCCGACGACGGTCTGACCTACACCTTCATGCTCAATGAAGGCGTGAAATTCCACGACGGCACGGATTTCGATGCAGAGGACGTGAAGTTCTCGCTCGACCGCGCCCGCGCCGACGAGTCCACCAATGCCCAGAAAGCGCTGTTCGCCGACATCGCCTCGGTCGACGTGGTCGATCCGGCCACTGTGAAGGTGACCCTGTCCAAGCCCAACGGCTCGTTCCTGTTCAACATGGCCTGGGGCGACGCGGTCATTGTCGCGCCGGAATCGGCAGCCGACAACGCCGCCAAGCCGGTCGGAACCGGACCTTTCAGCCTGACCGAATGGGTCAAGGGCGACCGTGTCGAACTCGGCCGTTACGACGGTTACTGGGGCAACCCGGTCAAGCTCGACAAGGTAACCTTCAAGTTCATTTCCGATCCGACCGCGGCCTTCGCGGCGATGATGGCCGGCGATATCGACGCCTATCCCACCTTCCCGGCACCGGAAAACCTGGTCCAGTTCGAAAGCGATCCGCGCTTTGAAGTGATCATCGGCTCGTCCGAGGGCGAGACCATTCTCGCCATGAACAACAAGCAGGCGCCGCTCGACAACATCAAGATACGTCAGGCAGTCGTCCACGCCATCGACCGCCAGGCGATCATCGACGGCGCCATGTTCGGCTATGGCACGCCGATCGGCACGCACTTCGCGCCGCACAACCCGGCCTATGTCGATCTGACCGGCCAGTCGGCCTATGATCCCGAGAAATCGAAAGCACTGCTCGCGGAAGCCGGTGTCAGCGACCTGACCCTGTCGCTCAAGCTGCCGCCGCCGAGCTATGCCCGCCGAGGCGGTGAAATCATCGCGGCGCAATTGCGTGAAGTCGGCATCGAGACCGACATCACCAATGTCGAATGGGCGCAGTGGCTTGATGACGTGTTCAAGGCCAAGAATTTCGACCTGACCATCGTCTCGCACACCGAGCCGATGGACATCGGCATCTATGGCCGTGAAGACTACTATTTCCAGTATGGCGATGCCGACTTCAAGGCGATCATGGCTGATCTGGATAAGGCCACCGATCCGGCAAAGCGCACCGAACTGATGCAGGCGGCGCAGAAGAAGATCGCCGACGACTATGTCAACGGCTACCTGTTTCAGCTGGCCCGCACCGGTGTCGCCAATGCAAAGCTCAAGGGCATCTGGCCCAACTCGCCGACCCAGGCCAACGACATGACCGGTGTCTACTGGGAAGACTGAGACCTGTGACGACAGCAATGGCCGGGCGTGATCCCGGCCATTGTGCCACCATGCCCCTGGAGCATGCACCTGTGGATCGTGCCCCCCTGGATCGTACCTGATGACCGCCTATCTCCTGCGGCGCCTTCTCTCTCTGTCGCTCAGCCTCGTTGCCGCCAGCCTGGTCATCTTCCTTGTCATGGAAGTGGTGCCGGGCGATCCGGCTTCGTTCATGATGGGCATCAATGCCGACCCGCAGGCGGTCGCTGCCCTGCGCACCCAGCTTGGTCTCGATGAGCCGCTGCCCGTGCGCTATCTTGGCTGGGTCGCGGGCCTGCTGCAGGGCGATTTCGGCATTTCCTACACCTACCGGGTTCCTGTTTCCGAACTGATCGCCGAGCGCGTGATGATCTCGCTTCCGCTGACGCTCTACGCGCTGGCGCTGTCCACGCTGATCGCCTTTCCCGCCGGTATCCTGGCTGCCTCGCGGCGCAACTCCGCCGCTGATCTTTCGGTCATGGGCGCCACCCAGCTTGGCGTTGCGATCCCCAATTTCTGGTTCGCGATGATCCTGGTGCTGGTCTTTGCGATCAACCTGCGCTGGTTCTCGGCCGGCGGTTTTCCCGGATGGGACGCCGGCTTCCTTGAGGCCATCAAGGCGTTGACCTTGCCGGCGATTGCGCTCGCCCTGCCGCAGGCCTCGATCCTGGCGCGGGTGATGCGATCCTCGCTGATCGACACGCTCAATGAGGATTTCATGCGCACCGCCCGCGCCAAGGGGTTGAGCCGGGGGCAGGCGCTGCGCCGCCATGCGCTGCGAAACGCCTTGATCCCGGTGCTGACCATCATCGGCCTGCAATTCTCCTTCCTGCTCGCCGGCGGCATCATCATCGAAAACGTCTTCTATCTGCCGGGTCTCGGCCGGCTGGCGTTCCAGGCCATCACCCAGCGTGATCTCATCGTCGTCCGCTCGGTGGTGATCCTTCTGGTCTTCGCCGTCATCGTCGTCACCTTCCTGGTCGATCTCGCCTATGCGCTAGCCGACCCGCGATTGCGCAGGCGCCGCACATGACCACAGCTTCTCATGATCGTTCCTTCCTGCGCGCAGCCCTTGGGCATCCGGCCTTTGTCATCGGCCTTGTGCTGTCGGCCCTGTTCATCGTGCTGGCGCTGGTCTCCTTCGTCTGGACGCCGTTTGATCCGACCAAGCTCGCCATCGCCAACAAGCTCAAGACACCGACATTCGAGCACTGGTTCGGCACGGATCATTTCGGCCGCGACATGTTCTCGATGATCATGGTCGGCGCCCGCGTATCCATCGCCGTGGCCTTTGTTGCTGTCGGCATCGGCATGCTCATCGGCGTGCCGTTGGGGCTCTATGCGGCAGCGCGCCGGGGCAGCCTGATCGACGAGATCATCATGCGCGGCAATGATCTGGTCTTTGCCTTCCCGTCGCTCTTGCTGGCGATCATGATCACCGCCGTGTTCGGCCCCGGCGCCATCAACGCCATCATCGCCATCGGCATTTTCAACGTGCCGGTCTTCGCGCGTCTGGCGCGCGGTGCGGCGCTCTCGCTCTGGACGCGTGACTTCGTCCTCGCTGCCCGGGTCGCCGGCAAGACCAAGGCGCGGATTTCGGCCGAACACATCCTGCCCAATATCGCCAATCTGCTGATCGTGCAGGGCACCATCCAGTTTTCGCTCGCCATTCTTGCCGAAGCAGCCCTTGCCTATGTCGGCCTTGGCGCGCAACCGCCGCTGCCGAGCTGGGGCCGCATGCTGGCCGATGCTCAGACGCTGATCTCGCTGGCGCCGCACATGGCTTTGTTTCCCGGCTTTGCCATCATCATCACCGTGCTTGGCCTCAATCTGATGGGCGACGGTCTGCGTGATCTGTTCGATCCAAAACTGAGACGGGGGCGCTGATGCCGGTGCTTTCCATCTCCGATCTGAAGGTCGATATCCACGGCAACACTGTGCTGCACGACATCGACCTGACGCTCGAGCCAGGCCAGATTCTCGGCGTGGTCGGCGAATCCGGCTCCGGCAAATCGATGACAGCCCTGTCGGTGATGCAATTGCTGCCGCACGGCAGTCAGTGGTCCGGAACGATTGAGGTGGCCGGCACCGATCTAGCGACACTGGACGAGCCGGCGCTGTGCCAGATGCGTGGCCGCGATGTCGGCATGATCTTCCAGGAGCCGATGACGGCGCTCAACCCGGTGCGCACCATTGGCGACCAGGTCGCCGAAACCGTCCGTATCCACACCGGCGCCAGCCGCCGCGAGGCGTTCGCAATCGCCCGCGAGATGCTCAACCGGGTCGGCCTCGGCGAAGACCGTTTCCCGCTTGACCGCTTCCCGCATGACCTCTCCGGCGGCCAGCGTCAGCGCGTGGTCATCGCCCAGGCCATTGCGCTGAGGCCCAAGCTGCTGATTGCGGACGAACCCACCACCGCGCTGGATGTGACCACCCAGGCGCAAATCCTCGACCTGCTCAGGCAGCTGGTGCGCGAAGAGGACATGGGTTTGATGCTGATCACCCATGATCTGGCCGTGGTCGCAGGCCTGGCCGACAAGATCGCGATCATGAAGGATGGCGAAATCGTCGAAGCCGGGCCGACGCGCGAGATCTTCAGCGCCATGCGCCACCCCTACACGCGAGCGCTGTTTTCCGCGTCCGCCCATGTGCCCGACCGTGGTCGTAAGCCCGAATCCGGCAAAACACCGGTGCTGGCGGTCGAGAATGTGGTCCGTGACTATCAGCAGCCGCGCCGCAATATCTTCGTCAAGCCGCCGCCCTTCCGCGCGGTCGATCATGTCAGCTTCGAAATCTCCCATGGCGAGAATGTCGGCCTGGTCGGCGAATCCGGCTGCGGAAAATCGACCCTTGCCCGCTCGATCCTGGCGCTCGACGGGTTGCAGGGCGGCGACATCCGGCTCAACGGCCATGTCTTCACCAGTGCCGGCGACGGACCGCATCCGGAGCTCCGGGCCCGGATGCAGGTGGTGTTTCAGGACCCCTACGGCTCCTTCAACCCACGCCACCGGGTGCGCCGGCTCGTTACGGAACCGTTCCATCTCGTCAAGGATCCGCCCCGCGGCGCCGAGCTGGAGCGGCGCATCGACCGTGCGCTCACCGAGGTCGGACTTACGTCCAGCGACGCCGACAAATACATCCACGAATTTTCCGGCGGCCAGCGCCAGCGCATTGCCATCGCCCGCGCGCTGATTATTGAGCCGGCTTTGATTGTCCTCGACGAGGCGGTCTCCGCGCTCGATGTCTCGATCCGCGCCCAGATCCTCGATCTATTGGCTGGCTTGTCGGACCGGCTGGATCTGTCCTATCTGTTCATCTCGCATGATCTCTCCGTCGTTCGCGCCATCACCGACCGGGTGCTGGTGATGAAGGACGGCAAGATCGTCGAGCAGGGCGAGACCGAAAGCGTGTTTCGCAACCCGCAGCATCCCTATACGCAAAAACTGGTGGCGGCGACGCCATCGCTGGAAGCAGCCCTTGCTGTGCCGGCAAACTGACAGTGAAGAAAGGACGAGCCGTGAGCGAGCTTCTCGACGCCGGATTTGACACCAGCCAGTGCCTGATTGGCGGGCGATGGATTGGCGCCAGCGGCGGCAAGACGCTCCCCGTGGAAGATCCCTCGACCGGTCAGGAAATCGGCCGCATCGCCCGCGGCGGCAAGGCCGAGATCGAGGCCGCGGTCGACGCCGCGCAAACAGCACTGACTGGCGAGTGGGGGCAGATGCCCGCTGCCGAGCGCGGCCGCCTGCTCGCAAAGATCGGCCGGGCGGTGGAAGAGAACATCGAGTGGCTGGCCAAGCTCGAAGCCCATGATGTCGGCAAGCCGCTGACCCAGGCCCGTGCCGATGCCCGGGCGCTGGCGCGTTATCTCGAATTTTATGGCGGCGCCGCCGACAAGATGCATGGCGAAACCATCCCCTACCTCAATGATTACACCGTCTTCACCCTGCGCGAGCCGCATGGGGTGACCGGCCACATCATTCCCTGGAACTACCCGATGCAGATCCTTGGCCGCTCGGTCGGTGCTGCACTGACCATGGGCAATGCCGCGGTTTTGAAGCCGGCTGAAGAAGCTTCGCTCACCGCTCTGGCCTTTGCCCGCATCGCCATGGAGTGCGGTCTGCCCGCCGGCGCGGTCAACGTGGTGCCGGGACTGGGCGAGGAAGCCGGTGCAGCGCTTTGCGCCCATCCCGGCGTCAACCATATCTCGTTCACCGGCTCGCTCGAGACCGGCCGCAAGATCCAGCAGGCCGCGGCCCAGAACGTGATCCCGGTGACGCTGGAGCTGGGCGGAAAATCGCCGCAGATCGTCTTCGCCGACGCCGATCTGGAACGTGCCCTGCCGTTTCTGGTCAACGCGGGCATCCAGAACGCCGGCCAGACCTGTTCGGCCTCCTCGCGCATTCTGGTCGAGGCCTCGCGCCATGACGAAGTGGTGCGGCTGATGAGCGAGCGCTACAAGGCGCTGACCGTGGGTGCTGCTATCGAGGATCAGTCGGTCGGGCCGCTGATTTCGGAGCGCCAGAAGAACATCGTTCAGGGCTTTCTGGCCGAAGCGGACGAGGACGGACTGGCCCCAGTGGCCGAAGGCCAGATGCCCAAATCCGCCCCCATGGGCGGCCATTACGTGCGCCCGACGCTCTATGGCAACGTCGATCCCGGTCACGCGCTGGCCCGCGACGAGATTTTTGGACCGGTGCAGGTGATCATTCCGTTTCGTGACGAGGAAGAAGCCATCGCAATCGCCAACGGCACCGATTACGGCCTTGTCGCCGGCGTCTGGACCAGTGACGGCGGCCGCCAGATGCGGATGGCCCGCGCCATCCGTTCGGGCCAGGTCTTCGTCAACAATTACGGCGCTGGCGGTGGTGTCGAACTGCCCTTTGGCGGTGTCGGCAAGTCAGGCCATGGCCGCGAGAAGGGGTTCGAGGCGCTTTACGGTTTCTCGGCCTTGAAGACCGTCGCCGTCTGGCATGGCCGTTGATATTTTCAGGAGGAGACAGTCATGAGACTTGAAGGCAAGACAGCGCTGGTCACCGGCGGGGCATCCGGATTTGGCGCCGGCATCACCCGCAAATTCCTGGCCGAGGGCGCCCGCGTCGCCATCGCCGATATCAATACCGGTGCGGCCCAGGACCTGGCATCGGAGCTTGGCGATCAGACATTCGCTGTGACGGTGGATGTTTCCCTCAATGACAGCGTGGCGGCGATGGCAAAGACCGTGCTCGAGCGCTTCGGCGGTCTCGACATTCTGGTCAACAATGCCGGCATCACGCATCTGCCCGCAGCGATGGAAGAGATCAGCGAAGAGGAATTCGACCGGGTTCTGGCGGTCAATGCCAAGTCGGTTTACCTGACTGCACGCCACTTTGTTCCGGTCATGAAACAAAAAGGCGCGGGCGCCATTCTCAATGTCGCCTCCACCGCTGGCGTCAGCCCGCGGCCGCGGCTGAGCTGGTACAATTCCTCCAAAGGTTGGATGATCACCGCCACCAAATCGATGGCCGTCGAACTGGCGCCTTCGGGTGTCCGGGTCAACGCGCTCAATCCGGTGGCCGGCGAAACGCCGCTGCTCAAATCCTTCATGGGTGAGGACACCCCGGAAATCCGCGCCAAATTCCTCTCGACCATTCCGCTGGGACGGTTTTCGACGCCCGAAGACATGGCCAATGCGGCCTGTTTCCTCTGCTCCGACGAAGCGTCCATGGTCACCGGTGTCGCCATGGAAGTTGACGGCGGCCGTTGCATCTAGGCCTCCAGGCACTCAAATCGCTTTCATTTGGGCAAGAAACGCTCTAGCAGAGGCCAATATACAGCGCCGCGCCTCAGCCGTGAGGCGTGACGGACGCTGTACCCAACCCAAGCAATGCATATGCGGTATCGCTCAGGGGGCTCGATTGAGCCCTCCATGCATTTGGAGACAAGATCATGCGCCTAGGCGGACGTCTGCAAGCAGCCATTGAAGTCCTGACCGACATCGAGACCCGGCACCGGCCGGTTCCCGATGCACTCAAGGATTGGGGCCTGTCCCATCGCTTCGCCGGATCGGGTGATCGCGCGGCGATTTCCAATCTGGTGCATGATGCGCTGAGGATGAAGCTTTCGCACGGTTTCATCATGGAAGGCGAGACGCCTGACGATCTGGCGATCGCCACCCTGTTGCGGCAGTGGAGCATCAGCCCGGAAGAACTGACTGCCAGTCTCGACGGCGACAAGTTCGCGCCCGAAATCCCCTCGACGGACCATCTCGTTGCCTGCCTGGCGCGTGACCTGTCCCAGGCCGAACCGCATGTTCGTGCCGACATTCCCGACTGGCTGGCAGCCTCGTTCGAGCGCGCCTTTGGCGATCAGTGGGAAGCCGAGGCCCAGGCCATGACTGCCCGCCCGCCGCTCGATCTCCGCGTCAACACGCTTGCGACCGATCGTGATCGGGTGCTCGAAGCCTTTGCCGAGCAGGGGGCGCATGCCACCCGGCTGGCGCCAAATGGTATCCGCATCGAGCCCGGCGTGGGACCGCAGCGACAGATCGCAGCCACCAGCGAAGTCAGCTTCGCCCGCGGCTGGTTTGAAATCCAGGACGAGGGCTCGCAACTGGCAGCCGCCCTGGCCGGTGTGTATCCGGGCGAAAAGGTGCTCGATTATTGCGCCGGCGGCGGCGGCAAGTCGCTGGCTTTCGCGGCAATGATGAACAACGAGGGTAGCATCAATGCCTATGATGCCGACCGGCGCAGGCTGGCGCCGATGGTCGAGCGCATCCGCCGTGCCGGCGCCGAAATCATCCATATCAAGGAACGCGCCTCCAACTTGGCAGGTCTTGATGGCCGCATGGATCGGGTGCTGATCGACGCCCCCTGCACCGGCACCGGCACCTGGCGCCGCCGCCCGGACGCCAAATGGCGGATTTCAGAAAAGAACATCGCCGACCGCACCGCGGATCAGGACAAGGTGCTGGAGAATGCGTCGATCTATGTCCGCCCCGGCGGTGAACTCGCCTATGTCACCTGTTCGCTTCTGCCCGAGGAAAACACCGACCGGGTCAAGGCATTCCTGCAGCGTCATCCCGAATTTGAAACCATCAGCCTCAAGGAGCGTTGGCGCTCTGCTGTGGCCGATGCGGATGCGCCGGTTCCCTATGCCGATCAGAACCTGGGACTGGTGCTGTCGCCACGCCGCACCGGCACCGACGGGTTCTATTTTGCCGGGTTCCGCCGCAAAGCGTGACTTGCCTCAAGGGATGGCAAGCCCGACGCAGCGCGCTAAATGTGTGATGGTGACGGACCAGAGGTAGACCCATGAACAAATCCCATGCGCTGACATTGATCCTGTTTGTGGTCCTGACCGTCGCCGGTGGCAGCCTGATCGGCTATGCCTCGATCCCCGGTCCCTGGTACCAGGAGCTGCAGAAGCCGGCGCTCAATCCGCCCAACTGGATCTTCGGCCCGGTATGGACGACGCTTTACGTGCTCATCGGCATCGCCGGCGCGCGGGTCTTCATCCGCGAACGCGGAACCTGGCTGCCCAAGACCTGGTTTATCCAGATGGCGCTGAACTTCGCCTGGTCTCCGGTGTTTTTCTCGCTGCACCGTCCGGATCTGTCGCTGGTGATCCTGGCCTTCATGCTGGTTGCCATCCTCGCGTTCATCGCGATGGCTTGGAATCGAGACCGGCCCTCCGCGCTGCTGTTTCTGCCCTATGCCGCCTGGGTCAGCTTTGCCGGCTACCTGAATGCTGCAATCTGGTGGCTGAACCCGCTCTGAGCGGCACGTTCTGAAAATTCGCTTGCTGTTTGCCCCCCTGCTTGGCACCTTCGCACCTGCGAAAGGAATTGCTGCATGAATGAGAGGCCCGACGAGAATTTCCGCGAGCGTGTGACCGCCAGCTATGCGCGCCAGAACATCATGCGCACCATTGGCGCCGAGCTGACCAAGGTCGAATACGGCATCATCGAGATCGAGATGCCGTTCCGCGAGGATCTGACCCAGCAGCACGGCTTCCTGCATGCGGGTATCCTGTCGACCGCGCTCGATTCGGCCTGCGGCTACGCGGCCCTTTCGGTGATGCCGGAAGATGCGGCCGTGCTGACCATCGAATTCAAGATCAACCTGCTGTCGCCCGGCCGTGGCGACCGCTTCCTGTTTCGCGGTGAGGTTACAAAGCCTGGCAGCACCATCATCGTCAGCGACGGGCGCGGCTATGCCCTGTCAGACGGCCCGGCCAAGCTGATTGCCTCGATGACCGGAACCATGATGGTGGTGCGCGGCCGTGAAGGGATAGACGGATGAGCGGCACACTCAAGACAGTCGGCGCCCGCCAGGTGCTGTACGTGATGGCGGCGGAGCCCGAATACGGCCCGCACCTCAAGAACCGCTTCGAGCCTCTGATCACCGGCGTCGGCCCGGTCGAGGCGGCGGTCGCGGTCGCGGGCGCCCTGTCGCGGATGGACCGGACCCGGCCCGATTGCATTGTCTGCATCGGCTCCGCCGGGTCCCGCACGCTGGAGCAGACCGGCGTCTACCAGGTCTCCTCTGTGAGCTACCGCGACATGGATGCAAGCCCGCTCGGTTTCGAGAAGGGCCGCACCCCGTTTCTCGATCTGCCCGCCGTCCTGCCCTTGCCGGAAATTGCCGACGGCGTGCCCTCGGCAAGCCTTTCGACCGGCGCCAACATCGTCTCGGGCGCTGCCTATGATCTGATCGACGCCGACATGGTCGACATGGAAACCTTCGCCGTTTTGCGCGCCGCCAGCCGTTTTGACGTGCCGGTGATCGGCCTGCGCGGCATTTCCGATGGCAAGACCGAGCTCAACCACATCGACGACTGGACCGAATATCTGCATGTGATCGACGAAAAACTGGCCGATGCGGTGGATCGCGTCGAGCAGGCGATTGCATCCGGCGCGGCTTTGGCTTAATCGCTCGCCATGAACGATATCCTTCACACCACTCATCCCGATTCCATCCTGATTATCGATTTCGGCAGTCAGGTGACGCAGCTCATTGCCCGCCGGGTTCGCGAAGCCGGCGTGTATTGCGAAATTGTCCCGTTCCAGCTGGCCGATGAAGGCTTCGAGCGGATGAAGCCGAAAGGCGTGATCTTTTCCGGCGGACCGGATTCGGTCACCCGCGAAGGCTCGCCGCGCGCGCCGCAGGCAGTGTTTGATTCCGGCGTGCCGATCCTCGCCATCTGCTACGGCCAGCAGACGCTCTGCACCCAGATCGGCGGCCATGTCGAAGGCGGTCACCATCGCGAATTCGGCCGCGCCGATGTCGAGATCCTCAAAGCCTCGCCGTTGTTCGAAGGTTTTTGGGAAGTCGGCAAGAAGTATCCGGTCTGGATGAGTCATGGCGACCGTGTCACAAGGCTGCCGGAAGGCTTTGAAGTCATCGGCACGTCGCCGAACGCGCCGTTTGCCATCTCGGTCAACGAGAACAAGCGCTACTACACCACCATGTTCCACCCGGAAGTGGTGCACACGCCCGATGGCGCCAAGCTCCTGTCGAACTTTGTGCACAAGATCGTTGGCCTCAAATCGGACTGGTCGATGGCTGCCTACCGCGCCGAAATGGTGCAGAAGATCCGCGACCAGGTCGGTTCCGGCAAGGTCATCTGCGCGCTCTCCGGCGGCGTCGATTCCTCCGTTGCGGCGCTGCTGATCCATGAAGCGATCGGTGATCAACTGACCTGCATTCTGGTCGATCACGGCCTGATGCGGATGAACGAAGCTGCCGACGTGGTGCAGATGTTCCGCGATCACTACAATCTCAACCTCAAGATGATCGATGCGTCAGACCGTTTCATCTCGCAGCTTGAAGGCGAGGCGGATCCGGAAACCAAGCGCAAGACCATCGGCCGGCTGTTTATCGAGGTCTTCGAGGAAGAAGCCAAAAAAATCGGCGGCGCCGATTTCCTCGCCCAGGGCACGCTCTACCCCGACGTCATCGAAAGCGTCTCCTTCTCCGGCGGTCCTTCGGTCACCATCAAGTCGCACCACAATGTCGGCGGTCTGCCCGAGCGCATGAACATGCAGCTGGTCGAGCCCCTGCGCGAACTGTTCAAGGACGAAGTCCGGGTGTTGGGCAAGGAGCTCGGCCTGCCCGACAGCTTCATCGGCCGGCATCCGTTCCCCGGACCGGGCTTGGCGATCCGCTGCCCCGGCGGCATCACCCGCGAAAAGCTCGACATCCTGCGCCAGGCCGACGCGATCTATCTCGACGAGATCCGCAAGGCAGGCCTCTACGACACCATCTGGCAGGCATTCGCCGTGCTCTTGCCGGTGCAGACCGTCGGCGTCATGGGCGATGGCCGCACCTACGAGTTCGTCTGCGCGCTGCGCGCCGTCACCTCGGTCGACGGCATGACTGCGGATTTCTATCCCTACGAGATGGATTTCCTCGGCAAGACCGCGACCCGGATCATCAACGAGGTCAAGGGCATCAACCGCGTCGTCTACGACGTCACCTCAAAACCCCCCGGCACCATCGAGTGGGAATAACGGGCGAGTGGGAATGAGGCGCTAAAAACACTGGACTGCACATGACTGTTACCATCTACGGCATCAAGAACTGCGACACGATGAAGAAGGCGCGGGCCTGGCTCGCCGAGCATGCGGTCGAGGCGGAGTTCCACGACTACAAGGCGTCGGGTATCGACCGGGCGCATCTCGAGCGCTGGTGCAGTGAGGCCGGCTGGGAGACCGTGCTTAACCGTGCCGGCACAACCTTCCGCAAGCTCGATGACGCCGACAAACAGGATCTCGACCAGGAAAAAGCCATCGCGCTGATGCTGGCGCAGCCGTCGATGATCAAGCGCCCGGTGCTGGAAGCGGGTGACCGGATCATCGTGGGTTTCAAGCCCGACCGCTACGAGCAGTTCTTCGCCTGAGGAGCATCGAGATGGCGAAGACCACCCGCGCCACGCAAACGCTCGGCAAGCTCGGTATTGCCTTCACCGTTCACAGCTATGACTACGATCCCGACGCCGAGAGCATCGGCCTGCAGGCAGCCGAGGCGCTCGGCGAGCCGCCCTCGCGTGTGCTCAAGACCCTGATGGCGGACCTTGATGGCAAGCCGGTCTGTGTCGTGCTGCCATCCGACCACGAAGTCAGCATGAAGAAGCTGGCCGCAGCCCTTGGCGGCAAGTCGGCCACGATGATGAAGTCCGCCGACGCCGAACGGCTCACCGGTTACCATGTCGGCGGAATCAGCCCTTTCGGCCAGAAAAAGCGGGTGCCGACGGCAATCGAAGCGGCCGCCTTGTTCGAGCCTTATGTCTTCATCAATGGCGGTCAGCGCGGACTGCAAATCCGGCTTGACCCCAAGGACGCAGCGCAAGCGCTCAACGCCGTTGCCGCCTCCGTCACCGCCTGATCTTCATCGCGGCTCGCAGGCGGCGACCACTTCCGGTCGAGTTGCAAGCGCTGCAATCATCTCGACCGCCCGGCGCAGATCGGCCTCGAACAGAGCCATCTGCCTTTCCCGCTCCGCCGGATCGGGCAGACGCAGCAGGAACGACGGATGCACGGCCAGCAGCACCGGGGTGCCGTCGGCAAGCTGTTCCACCGTGCCGCGACGGCGCAGAATATTGGCCCCGGTTCCGGTCAAAGCTTCCGCAGCGGTGGCGCCAAGCGCCAGGATCAGCTTCGGCTTGACCAGCGCCCGCTCGGCATCGAGCCACCAGCGGCAATGCTCGATCTCGCCGGAATTCGGCCGCTGGTGCAGCCGCCGCTTGCCGCGCGGGGTGAACTTGAAATGCTTGACCGCATTGGTGACGAAGGCCACCGAGCGGTTCAGCCCGGCGGACTGGGCCACCTTGTCAAACAACTGCCCGGCCGGGCCGACAAAGGGCAGGCCCGCCAGGTCCTCCTGATCACCCGGCTGCTCGCCGACAATCATCAGCCCCGCATCGAGCGGCCCGACGCCGGGAACGGCCTGGGTCGCGGTTCTGTGCAGTGGGCAGCGGCTGCAATCGTGGATCGCCGCCGGCAGCGCCTCTTTCGGGCCTTCCCAGGCTGACATGTGTGCGGCGAGTTGTTGCCGCGCCTTTTCGGCGCGGACCGGGGGCAGGGTGGGCGCTGCCTCGGCCATCGCCCGCGCCCGGGCCGGGGCATTGGCAATCAGGTCAGTAATGGTCGCCGCCTCCGGCAGGTTCTTCCAGTATTTCTTCGGCATCTCCGAGGTCATCGCCTGCACCTTCAACCGCGCCGGGTTGAAGATGCTGCGGAAATAGGTGAGCCACAGCGCCTCGCCGGCATCCTCCGGCAAATCCGGCTTCGCCTGCCCGGGGGCAAAGCTCAAGCGCCCATCGAGAAAGATTGCAGTCTTCTCCGGTGTGACGATGCGCCAGTCCATATCGGCGAAGCGGCGGGCAAAGAAATCCGCCGTCGGCTCCACCGTGTGGTGGGTCGGCTCGAACCAGGCGGCAAAACTGCGCCGCGCATCCTCGCGATCACCAATCTCCCGGAAACGGACAAAGGCCTTCATCTTGTGCTGGCATCGATGCACCGATTTTTCCATTGAGCGCAGATGCGCCAGCTCCTTGTCGCCACGATCGGCAATCAGATGCGGCGCGTCTTTCAGCCGCCACAGGAAGGCGTAGAGCCGTGCAAAGCGGTCCGCGTCACGGTGCCAGCAAACGGTTTCGGCGAGGCTGACGAAACTGCGCGGCACCGTCATTTTCACCGGCGTGGCACCCGAAACCGGCTGGTCATCAAAAAGGCTGCGCTCGCTTGCCTCGCTGCCCCAGGAAATATCCGCAGGCGACAGCCCTTCGGTGAGGCACGAGCGGGCGGCCTCGCGCCAGGCGGCGGCTGTTCCGAAATCGGGAAGCGTGATGTGCCGCATCAGAGCAACGACAATTGCTGCGGCGGCGGCAGAAACCGGCTGCGCAGCTGCGCCGTGTCGATCAAGCCGCCCGGCGACCAGCCCTGTGCGGTCACGAATGGCCCGGCCTTCTTCATTGATCCGCCCATCCGCACCACATCCTCGTAGCGGATGCTGCGGTAGCGCCGCGTGCTCAGGATCCGGTTGACCGTCTTCACCCCGAAGCCCGGCACCCGCAGCAGCAATTCGCGCTCGGCGCAGTTGATGTCGACCGGAAACATCTCCCGGTGCAGCAAAGCCCAGGCCAGTTTCGGATCAAGCTCGAGGTCGAGATTGCCGTCCCGCGCGCCGCTGACGATCTCCTTGAGGTCGAAGCCATAAAACCGCAACAGCCAGTCGGCCTGGTAAAGCCGGTGCTCGCGCACCAGCGGCGGCGACACCAGCGGCAGCCGCGACGAGCTGTCAGGGATCGGCGAAAACGCCGAGTAATAGACCCGCTTCAGCTGGTAGCTGGAGTAAAGCCGGGTCGATTCGCCCAGGATTGCCGCATCGTTGGAGCCATCGGCGCCGACGATCATCTGCGTTGATTGCCCGGCCGGCGCAAAACGTGCTGCCTTGCGCCCGGTATGGGTCTTGTCGCTGGCTGCTTCCTTGCGCAGCCGCACATCAGCCATTGCCCGGCGGATCTGCCCCGGGTTCTTTTCCGAGGCGAAGGTCTCCATGCTGGCATCCGTCGGCAGTTCGACATTGATCGACAGCCGGTCGGCGAGCCGCCCCGCTTCCTCGATCAGTTCCGGCGCTGCATCGGGAATGGTCTTGAGGTGAATATAGCCGCGGAAATTCTCTTCCTCGCGCAATTTGCGCACGATCTGCACCATGTCCGACATGGTCGCATCCGGCGAACGGATGACGCCGGAGGACAGGAACAGGCCCTCGATGTAATTGCGCCGGTAGAAATCGATGGTCAGCCGAACCACCTCGTCGACCGAGAACCGCGCCCGCGGCACGTTCGACGACACCCGGTTGATGCAATAGGCGCAGTCATAGATGCAGAAATTGGTCATCAGGATCTTGAGCAGACTGATGCAGCGCCCGTCCGGCGCATAGGCATGGCAGATCCCGGTGCCCTCGTTCGAGCCCAACCCCTTGCCGTCGCGGCTGTCACGCTTGGTCGATCCCGACGAGGCGCAGGACGCATCATATTTGGCCGCATCGCTGAGAATGGCGAGCTTTGATTCGAGTGTCTTTCCGGTCATGTGTTCCTTATATGTTCCGCCTGTGCACACAGCAACAACCCAGGTTAAGCCTGGCCGGAAACAATGATCGGGGATTTATGCCGCTGAACGCGGGTAGTCCGGAAGCCGCCGCTAGAACAGGCTGCCCTGTCCCGGTGCGCCGGGCTTTGTAGTCTTGGTAGCCTTGGCGCGAGCCGGCTTCTTCGGTGCGGAGATCGGCTGATCGCTGCTGCTGGCAAGTGCCGAAACCTCGCCATCGGCGAATTCGACGGCAATCATCGTCCCGGTCTCGACCTGTGCCGCGCGCGACAGCAGCGCGCGGTCCTGCCCGCGAACCACCGCGAAGCCGCGCCCCAGCACGCTCTGGTAGGACAGCGATTGCAGCATCCGCGATTGCGCCCCAAGCCCGCGCTTGTGCTGGTCGAGCATCAGGGTCATGGCGCTGTCGCGTCTGCGTCCCAGGTCAGTCAGCCGTTCCAGCCCGCGGCTATGCGCCTCCCGGATACGGCGCGGCAGCGTGGAGATGGCCTGGGCATGACGCTCAAGCCGCGCCCGCAGCGCATCGATCCGCCGCTCCTGCACCCGGTCCATGCGGGCGATCTTGTCGCGCACCTGCTGATGTTTTTCGCGCAGCGCCGAAACCAGGGCGACAGGGGTGATCCGTGCTGCCTGCTGCTCGAAGCGGCGACGGCGGTTGGCGGTGTTGAGCTCCAGCGCCCGGCCCAGTGATTGCGCCGAGCGGTCGAGCCGCTGCCGCGGCAGCGCCAGCACGCTGTCGAGCGTCGGCAGTGCGCGCGCCAGACCGCGCACGGTGTCGCGCCGTCGGTCCAGGGTGCGGGTCTGTGCTGATCTGAGCCGCGCGGCGAGCGTGGCGAGATGCGCTTCCAGATCGGCCTTCACCGGAACTGCCATTTCGGCGGCTCCCGTTGGTGTCGGCGCCCGCCGGTCGCTGGCGTGATCGATCAGCGTCCAGTCGGTCTCGTGCCCGACCGCCGAGATCAGCGGAATGTCGGAATTGGCTGCGGCGCGCACCACCGCCTCGTCGTTGAAGCCCCAGAGGTCTTCCAGGCTGCCGCCGCCGCGCGCCACGATGATGAGATCCGGCCGCCTGATCCGGCCACTCGGCGAAAACGTGTTGAAGCCGTTGATGGCACGGGAAACTTCGTCACCCGAGGTGTCGCCCTGAACCCTGACCGGCCAGACAATCACATGGACCGGAAACCGGTCCTCGATCCGGTGCAGGATATCCCGGATCACCGCACCCGTGGGAGATGTCACCACGCCGATCACCATCGGCATGTAGGGCAGCAACTGCTTGCGGCCCTCGTCGAACAGGCCTTCCGCGGCCAGCTTGCGCCGCCGCTCCTCGATAAGCGCCATAAGCGCGCCAGCCCCGGCGGGTTCCAGCGCCTCGATCACGATCTGGTATTTCGAAGACCCGGCATAGGTGGTGATCTTGCCCGAGGCGATCACCTCCAGCCCTTCCTCGGGCCGGTGCTTGAGCCGCGAGAACACGCCCTTCCAGATCACCGCCTCGATCCGGGCCCTGTCATCCTTCAAGGAGAAATAGGCGTGTCCCGAGGAATGCGGTCCCCGGTAGCCGGAAATTTCGCCGCGCACGCGCACATTGCCGAAGGCATCCTCGACCGTCCGACGAATAGAGCCCGACAGCTCACTGACCGTGAACTCGGCGGCGTTGGTGGGCGAATCATCCATAAGCGAAACCATGCCCGAATGCGCACCATGATGCAGCCGGCGTCAAGTGCGGGCCGGGTCCAAAGGGCCAACCACCAAATCACACCTTACAGAGAAAAACCGCGCGCCGCCTGGGTAAATTGATCGTTAGTATTTTCTTCAGCAACGACACCCATATTTAAACCGCTGAATATTATAAATAATTTTTGATGTATTGGGATGGATATATTGAGCGCTCCGAAAAATTATCTTTCGCGTCTTCCGGATGAGGACAGACGCGAAAAACCGCGCAGGCAAACCAACAAGGTGGCCACCGTCTATTACCTGCTTCACGGGGTTCGCGGTTACTCAAAGCAGTCCTGCAGGATGGACAATATTTCCGAAAATGGCTGTCACGTCTGCCGTCTTCTGTCCGAACCGATCCCCGATTTCGTCTATTTCGTGCTTGAGGGATTGGAAGCAAAATTTCCCTGTGCCGTGGTTGATCGTTCCGAGGATGGCCTGCATCTGAAATTCATGACTGATCTGCCTACCGAACTGGTCGACAGGATCGCGGACAAGAAATTCCCCGCGAATTAGGGCCTGGTCCCGGTCAGGAAGCGGCAAATCGCCACCTCGGTCTGTCGGCACGCGCCATTGCGCCGGGCTTTGCTCCCGGTGCAGGATGCCGCCAATCGAAGCAGGACATATGACATGAAGCATGCAGTTGTCGTCGGCGGCGGCCATAACGGATTGGTGTGCGCCTTTTATCTGGCCTCGGCCGGGCACAAGGTCACCGTCCTCGAAAAACGCGACACGATCGGCGGCGCCGCGGTAACCGAGGAGTTCCACCCCGGCTTTCGCAATTCCGTGGCCTCCTACACGGTGTCGCTGCTCAATCCGAAGGTGATCGCCGATCTCGATCTTCACCGCCACGGGCTGGAGATTGTTGAGCGCAGGATGGGCAATTTCCTGCCGCTGCCCGATGGTCGCGCGCTCGAGGCCGGCCCAGGACGTACGAAGGACTCGGTGGCGCAGTTCTCGCAAAAGGACGCCGAAGCGCTCGCGGGCTTCAACCAGATGCTCGACAACGCCGCCAATGTGCTGCGTGACCTTCTGCTGCGCACCCCGCCCAATGTGACCGACGGCAACTGGATGTCGGCGGTGCCGGAACTGCTCAAGGCCGCCTCGCTGGGGCGGCAGTTTTCCCATCTCTCGCTGGACGCAAGGCGCGACGTGCTCGATCTTTTCACCTGTTCGGCGTCCGAGATTCTCGACCGTTGGTTCGAGAGCGACCCGATCAAGGCACTGTTCGGTTTTGATGGCATCGTCGGCGCCTGGGTCAGCCCCCATACTCCAGGTACGGGATACGTGCTGCTGCATCACTGCTTTGGCGAGGTCAACGGCAAGCAGGGCATCTGGGGCCATGCCATCGGCGGCATGGGCGCCATCACCCAGGCCATGCGCAGGGCCTGCGAGGAAAAGGGCGTGACCATCAAGACTGGTGCCCCGGTCGCCCGCGTGGAGGCTGAGAAATCCGGTGTCACAGCCGTCATCACCGAAGATGGCGCCCGCCATGAAGCCGACATCGTCGCCTCCAATATTCATCCGCAACTGCTCGTGGGCGATCTGCTTGAGGCTGCGCCCCTGCCTGAGGATTTCCGCCGCCGCATCGGCTATTGGCAAAGCGGCTCCGGCACTTTCCGCATGAATGTGGCGCTCGACGCGCTGCCGGTCTTCACCGCGCGGCCCGAAGCGGGGGATCACCTCACCGCCGGCATCATCATCGCGCCGTCGCTCGACTACATGGACCGCGCCTATCTCGATTCCCGCGCCCATGGCTGGTCACGCCAGCCGGTGGTCGAGATGCTGATACCCTCAACCCTGGATTCCACGCTCGCGCCGCAGGGCAAACATGTCGCGAGCCTCTTCTGTCAGCATGTGGCGCCTGAATTGCCGGACGGCTTTCCTGGCGTCGCTTCCTGGGATGACCACAAGGAGGCCGTCGCCGATCTGATGATCGGCACAGTCGACCGCTATGCACCGGGCTTTGCCAAAAGCGTGATCGGCCGTCAGGTGCTGTCGCCGCTCGATCTCGAGCGCAAATTGTCACTGGTTGGCGGCGACATCTTTCATGGCAAGCTCAGCCTCAACCAGCTATTCTCGGCCCGCCCGGTGCTGGGTTATGGCGCCTACCGCGCTCCGCTCAAGGGCCTATACATGTGCGGCTCGTCCACCCATCCCGGCGGCGGCGTCACCGGCGTGCCCGGCCACAACGCAGCCCGCGAAATTCTCGGCGACATCCGCGCCCGGCGGGTGTAGTCGGGGGCATCGCCGCCGGGTTGGATCGGCCAACCGCAACAAAGACAGCAGAGTAGCAATCCATGAAGACCGAGATCGAAACCATCGCCGGCGAAACGCCGGGCATTTCCTACGAGCTGATCGTGCATCGCTTCGAGGGGACGGACGCGTCTGCCCCGCGCGTCTACATCCAGTCCGGCCTACATGCCGACGAACGACCTGGCGTGGCCGCAATGCATTTCCTCATTCCGATGCTGGAAAAGGCCGAGGCCGAGGGCCGGCTCAGGGGATCGCTCACCCTGGTGCCGCACGCCAACCCGATCGGCGCTGCCCAACATCTCTATGGCGAGCATATGGGCCGGTTTGCGACCGGCACCCGCACCAATTTCAACCGTGACTTTCCGGCTCCCGGGGACGACGGCATCCGCCATCTCGATCAGGCGTCTGCCCCGGTCTTCGCCGAACGCCGTCTGAAAAGCCGTCTGCTCGAACTTGCCGACGGCTGCCCGATTGTGCTCGACCTGCACTGCGACGACGAGAGCGTGCAATATATCTATGCACCGGAAGCGCTCTGGCCGGAAATGTCCGACCTGGCCGCCTGTCTTGATGCCGAAGCAGCCCTGCTGTGGGATTCCGGCGCCGACCGGGCCTTCGAGGAAGCGGTGTTTGAGGAGATGCTGGCCCGCGCGCCAGACGGCAATCTCACCGGTCATTGCGTCACCACAGTCGAACTCCGCGGCCAGAACGATGTCGACGCGACATTTGCCCGCAAGGATGCCGAGGGGCTCTACCGCTTTCTTCAGGGCCGCGGCGTGGTCGCTGGGGACGAAAGCCCGGCGCCCGCTCTCAGGGCCGGTTTCGTCGGCAAGCCGATCCGCCATGTCGACATGGTGCTGGCGCTGGTGGGCGGCACCATCCTGTTTCACGTGAACCCCGGCGAGCGCGTCGAAGCCGGCCAGCTGGTAGCCGAGATCATCACCAATCCAGGCTGCAAGGACGGCTCGGTCGAAGTTCATGCCCCGCAGGCGGGCTATGTGCTGACCCGGCGCATTCGCCGCTTCATCCGCATGGGCGACAATCTGCTCAAGATCATTGGCGACACTGCTGCCGTGGAAGCGCGCAAGGGCGCGCTGGAAGACTGAAGCCCGGCCTACGCTTCCCCTTTGACAACGAGGTGCGAAACCGCGACCTTGTGCGCGGTTCAACAAGACCGGCGTCAGACCGGTCATGTCCAATGGCTGGGGGAAAGCATGGAAATTCGACGATCGGCGCTGTCAGGTGCCGTCAGGGCGCTGGCGATTGCGGCTTTGCTGTTCACTGGGGCGGGCGCAGGCCAGGCCGAGGAGGAAATCCGCTATTTCACCATCGGCACGGCAGGCATCGGCGGAACCTATTTCCCGCTCGCCGGCGACATCGCCAACGCGATCTCCAATCCGCCCGGCTCGCTTGGTTGTGAGGAAGGCGGCTCCTGCGGCGTCCCGGGACTGATTGCGGTGGCGCAATCCTCGCATGGTTCCGTGTCCAATGTCAGCGCGATCATCGAGGGGGGCCTGAATTCCGGCTTTTCCCAGTCCGACGTGGCCTACTGGGCCTATTCGGGGACAGGCACCTTCGAGGGCCGGGCGCCGATGCGTGATTTGCGTGTGATTGCTGCGCTCTACCCCGAACATGTTCACCTGATCGCCTCGAAGGCTTCCGGCATTGCGTCGGTGGCTGATCTAAAGGGCAAGCGGGTCTCGCTCGACAAGACCGATTCGGGGACCTATCCGGACGCACTTCTGGTGCTCGAGGCCTTTGGCCTCTCGGAAGAGAGTCTAGCTGTCGAAAATTTCAAGCCCGAGGACGCCGCCGCGGCTCTGCGCGAGGACCGGATCGATGCATTGTTCTTCGTCGGTGGCTACCCGGCGCCGGCCATCAGCGAGCTGGCCGAGACCACTGAAATCGTGCTTGTCCCGATCAATGGGGGGCAGGTTGACGGCATGTTGCGCGAGCATTCCTTTTTTGCCCGCGATGCGATCCCGGACGAGGCCTATCCCGGTGTGGCCGGGGTCGACACGATTGCCGTGGGGGCGCAATGGCTCACCCGTCTGGAGCTCGAAGAAGATCTGATCTACCAGATCACCCGGGCACTGTGGAACCCGGCGACACGGAAGCTGCTTGATGTCGGCCATGCCAAGGGCGCGTCGGTGACCCGGCAGACCGCGCTCGACGGGATCGGAATTCCGCTGCATCCCGGCGCCGAGCGTTTTTATCGCGAAGCCGGCATGATCAGGTGATGTGAGATCGCTGACCGTCGCAGGGCTCTCAGCGGTGCCCGTAGTAGAGCGAGACCGCGTGTTCGGCCTCGGCAAAGAACAGCCAGCGTTCGGCCAGCAGCCCAATGACCATCGAGACGGCGGCGAGCAGGTTGAACAATGACGGAGCGCCGCTCAAGGCCACGATCGTCAGAACGAGGATCGGCACCGCACCGCCCAGCAGCAAAGCCAGCATCCGCAGCCGCGCAGCATGTTTGCGGCCGATCCGGTGCACCATCTCGCGGGTCAGGTAGTTCTCGCCGGTATGCGGACGTTCGAGCAGCCGCACCTTGCCGATGAAACCGAGCCCGGTGGCGGTCTCGGGCGACGATCCGGCATCGGCAAGGCGGGCCCGGCCGGCCCGTGCCCACCACAGCCATTTGGCAGCCCAGGCAAGGACAACAAGTCCGATGCCCCAGAGTTCGGGCGCTTCGTGCGTGCCCAGGGCCGATGCCAGCAGCCAGCCGGATCCGAGCGCGAATGCGCCATAGACCAGCGGCGTCAGCCGGCTGTTCCACTGCGGCACGGTCTTGAGCTGGGCATAGATCATCGAAGTGGTGAACACGGTAATTGCAGCACCCAGGGCGGACAGCAGACCCAGAAGCTGATACCGCGACCCGGTCGCCATCCAGATCAGCACGTAGATGCCGAAAACCACCAGCGTCACGATTGCGGCGATGCCCTCACGCGACAGCCAGCTCGAGCGCCATTGACTGAGCGCCCGCCAGGCTCGCTCGGGATGGCCGAGATGGAAGGTCGAGGCCAGCAGCCCCGCCACCGCCAGACCGCCGCCGACCAGTGCCACGAAGAACACCCGGAGGGCGGAAGCATCAACCGGAAACCCCAGGCCAAGCAGAAAGATCATGCCGAACCCGGCGCCCGACGTGACTGTGAAGAAAATGACGGAGACAGCAGGATGCATGGAACTATCCGAGTTTGTCGAGTGCGGCGTCGAGCCAGCCGAGAAAACCGTCAGCCTTGGGCACGGGCGCTGCGACCTTGGCTGAAGTTGCGGCGGGCTGCGAGCGGGTCTTCGGCCGCGGCGGCAGGTACTTGTTGACCGGGCGTGTTTCCATCTCCGGCATCAGATCGATGCCGCCACGCTCGGCCACCAGCCGCGACACGTCGGATTCCGGATCGTTGAAATCGCCGAAATGCCGCGCGCTCGACGGGCAGGTGCGCACGCAGGCCGGGATCCGGTCTTCCTCCGGCAAGGTCTCGCTGTAGATCCGGTCGACGCAGAGCGTGCATTTCTTCATCACGTTTTCGACCGGGTCCATTTCCCGCGCGCCATAGGGGCAGGCCCAGGCACAGAGGCCGCAGCCGATGCACATGTCTTCGGTGACCAGCACGATGCCGTCTTCGGGGCGCTTGTGGCTGGCCCCGGTCGGACACACGGTCACGCAGGGCGCATCTTCGCAATGCAGGCAGGATTTCGGGAAATGCACGATCTGCGCCGGTGCGTCCTCCGGCGTCACCTCGAAGGTGTGGATCCGGTTCAGCCAGGCACCGGAGACATCGGCGCCATAGGCATCGACATCGCTGAGCGGCGAGGCCCCGGCACTGGTGTTCCATTCCTTGCAATTGACCGCACAGGCGTGACAGCCGACGCAGGTGTCGAGATCGATGACGAGGCCGAGCCTTTTTCCGCTCGATGCGGGAAGACTGGTCATTCGGCCGCCTCCTTCCCGAACCGCACCGTGTCAGGTGCTGGTCCCACCGGGCTTGCCTGCGCATTTGCATTGGGCAGGCTCCGTTCCGTGGTCTGGTCGGGATCCTTGCGGATCGCCACCCGCAGATCGAACCAGGCCGCCTGGCCGGTGACCGGGTCGGAATTGGCCCAGCGGCGGCCATCGCCCTTTGGCGGCAGCAACTCGTCGATCAGATGGTTGAGCAGGAAACCGCGTGTCGCTTCCGGCGCATCCTTGTCGAGCGCCCAGGCGCCGGACCGCTTGCCGATGGCATTCCAGGTCCACAGCGTCGAACCGTTGACCGCGTCCATGCGGGCAATTTTTACGCGGATCTCGCCCGATTGCGACGACACCAGCGCCCAGTCTCCGGTTTCCAGGCCCTGTTGGTCACAGACATCGCCCGGTACATAGAGCGCATTCTCGCCGTGGATCTGCCTCAGCCAGGCATTCTGCGAGCCCCAGGAATGATACATCGCCGCCGGACGCTGGGTGATCGCGTGCAAAGGGTAGGCGTCTTCACTCAACCCGTCGTCCGCAAAGGGCGGATACCAGGTGGGCAGCGGGTCAAAACAGCTCTTGATCCGCTCCCGGTGATGCTCCGGCGGCACCGGCTTGATCTTGCCCTCGGCGGCGAGCTGAAACTTGCGCAAGGGTTCAAGATAGAGCTGGAAGATGTTTTCCACCGGCCCGTCCTGCAGCCCGTGCTCGATCGCCCAGTCGCTCCAGGCCCGGTTGGCATGTTTGAAGTAATGTGCCTCTTCAGGCACATGCACCTGCGAGAAGCCGCCATTCTCGATATAGCGCTTGAGCTGGTCCGGATTGGGCTTGCCGCGTCCGGTCTTCTCACCGTCCTCGCCGCGCCAGCCCGACAGCGGGCCGATCCCCGGCTTGCGCTGGTGATTGACGATATAGTCGGCGTAATCGGTGTAGATCGCCTTGCCATCCTCATCGACCATGCCCGGGAGTTTCAGCCGTGCGCCAAGATCAAGCAGCACGCTCTGGAAACCGCGCACGTCGCGGTCGGGCTCGACCACCGGCCAGCGGATCGAATCGCAAAGCGCTTCCGGTTCGCTGATCGGCCGGTCCAGGAGCGATATGCAGTCGTGGCGCTCGAGATAGGTGGTGTCGGGCAGGATCAGGTCGGCAAACGCCACCATCTCTGACGAATAAGCGTCCGAATAGATGATCTTCGGAATGACGTAGTCGCCGTTCTCGTCCTTGTCGGTGAGCATGTCCATCACCGACGACGAGTTCATCGACGAGTTCCACGCCATGTTGGCCATGTACATGAACAGCACGTCGATGCCGTAGGGATCATGCGCATGGGCATTGGAAATTACCATGTGCATCATGCCGTGCGCAGACAGCGGCGCATCCCAGGAAAACGCCTTGTCGATGCGCTCTGCCGTCTCGCCATCGGCTTCGAGCAGCAGGTCTTCCGGCCCGCGCGGATAGCCCAGATGCGGCCCTGCCAATGCCGTATCGGCACAGGCGCCGCCATGCGGGCGCGGCTGGCCGGCCACCGGGCGCGGATAAGGCGGCTTAAAGCGGAAACCGCCGGGGCAATCGATCGAGCCGACCAGGATCTGCAGCATGTGCAGCGTGCGGCAGGTCTGGAACCCGTTCGAATGGGCCGAGATGCCGCGCATGGCGTGAAACGCCACCGGCCGCCCGATCATCCGCTCGTGACGCTCGCCCTTCATGTCGGTCCAGGGTTGCTCGATGATGACTTCGCGCTCGAACGCGGCTTCCGCAATCTCGCCGGCAATCCGGATGATGGTCTCGGCCGCGATCCCGGTGCGTTCAGCCACCGCGGACGGCGCATACTGCTCATCGAGATATTTTTCGGCCAGCAATTCGAACACCGGAGTCGCTTTGCGCCCGTCAGGCAGTTCGAAACTGCCTTTCAGCGCGGGCTTGATCCCCGGCGTGGCGGACGAGACAGGTTTACCGCTCGCCCGTTCGGCCACCAGCGGCGTGCCCTCGTCGTCGCGCGCGAGAAGACCGTGACCCGCTCCGTCCGGATCATCAATCACCAGCCAGGGCGCGTTGGTGTAGCGGATCAGATAATCGACATCGATCCTGCCGGTCCGCATCAACTCGTGCACCAGCGCCAGGATCAGCAGCCCGTCGGTGCCCGGCGTGATGCCGAGCCATTCATCGGCTATGGCATTGTAGCCTGTGCGCACCGGGTTGGCCCCGATCACCTTGACGCCACGCTCCTTGAGTTTGCCCAGCCCCATCTTGATCGGGTTGGAATCATGGTCCTCGGCGACGCCGAAAATCATGAACAGCTCGGTCTTGTCCCAGTCCGGCGCGCCGAACTCCCAGAACGCGCCGCCCATCGTGTAGATGCCGGCGGTGGCCATGTTGACCGAGCAGAATCCGCCATGGGCGGCATAATTTGGTGTGCCGAAGGCTTGCGCCCACCAGCCGGTCATCGACTGGCTCTGGTCACGGCCGGTGAAAAACGCCAGCTTGCGCGGATCGGTGCGCCGCACCTCGCCGAGCCAGTCGGTGGCGAGATCAAGCGCCTCGTGCCATTCGATTTCCTTGAATTCGCCGGACCCGCGTTCGCCGGTCCTCAGCAACGGCTTCTTCAGCCGCGCCGGCGAGTAATGCTGCATGATCCCCGCCGAGCCCTTGGCGCACAGCACGCCCTTGTTGATCGGGTGATCGCGGTTGCCTTCGATGTAACGGACCTTGTCTCCCGCCATATGGACATTGATGCCGCAGCGGCAGGCGCACATGTAACAAGTGGTCTTGCGAATCTCGGTCTTGCCGTCAGCCGCGCCTGAAGCCCTGCTGGTCTGGTTCATTCACCCTCCCCGAGACGCGCTGCCCGATGGTCGGTCGCACCGCGTTGGTCTCTGCCCTTCTGGACAAATCGACAGCGACCGCCTCCGCTGTCGCGTGATCAAACGGACCGCGCAGGCGGGCGAATGTCAAGCCTGCCGCGTAAAGCCAGATCGACTACCTCTAAGTCCAGATCGGGTGGTGCGGGGAGCCGCGCTACGATCGCTCGACCGTGGTTTCGTCACGTACCTGCGGCGAACATGGGTGCCGCATCTGCAGCACTTGACGCGGCAAAGCGCGTCAGCACGGCTCCTTGCCGGGCGTGGTGCAGTACAACCCGTGCAGCACCTCGAGAACGGCGGCAACTTCCTTGCCTTTCAGCGAATAGTAGATGGTCTGGGCGTCGCGCCGTGTGGTGACCAGATCAGCGTCCCGCAGCTTGCGTAAGTGATGCGACATCGCCGGCTGCGACAGCCCCGCCATGTCGGCAAGCTTGAGCACGCTCTGTTCGCCATCGAGCAGGATGCATAAAATCCGCAGGCGTACCGGCTGCGACAGCATCTCCATCAACTTCGCCGCTTCGCCCATGCGCGGCTCCATTTCCACCATGTCCTGTGCTTCAAGCATCTCCGGCGCCCTGTCTCGTACACATCAATGTCTCCTTATATAAGGAGTTTTCCCGATGATTCAATCGTCGACTGCCCGGGTACTGCCACGCACGATGAGTTCGACTTCCAGTATGGTCGTCTCGATCGCCGGGCTCGCGTTGGTCCCGACATGATCGATCAGCATCTGGGCGGCATAAAGCCCCAGTTTCTTGCGTGGTTGCCGCACGGTGGTGAGAGCGGGAATGAAGCGCCGGGCGATGTCGATGTCGTCAAATCCGACCACCGAGACATCGTCCGGAACGGAAACGCCGTTTCGCGCCAGTTCCGAGATGAAGCCGAAGGCCATCTGGTCGGACTGGCAGAACAGTGCACTCGGACGGTGCGCGAGGTCCAGCCACGCTTGCGCTGCGCGCGCGCCCGACTCAAGACTGAAATCGCCTGAAAAGACATGCGAGGGGTCAAGCTCGAGACCCCTTCCGGCCATTTCTCGCCTCGCACCTGCACTTCTCGTGTGGGTCAGCACATTGTCGCCAGGGCCGGTCAGTATGCCGATCCTGCGGTGCTTCAGCTCGGCAAGATGGGCGATCGCAAGACTGGCGCCGCAGGTGTTGTTGGCGCGCACCGATGAAAATTCGCCTTCCGGTGTCCATTCGCAGGCAAAGATGATTGGTGGCGCCCCGGTTCCCGAGCTGGCAACCGAGAGAATCTCATCCGGCAGCGAGCCATCCAGCGCGATGATGCCGTCGGCCCGCGTCGCATGCAGGTATTCCAGCACCAGCTGCGGCTTGGTGTGCGCCTGCCTTGTGTCGACCACCAGCATGTTGATGTCGACTTCCGACAGCGCCGTTTCGATCCCCGCGAGAATCTCCGAGAAAAACGGATTGCCCAGATTGGGAACCAGCACCACGATCGCGCCGGTGCGCTGGCGCCTGAGATTGCGCGCCGAGAGGTTGACCCGGTACCCGGTCTTTTCTGCGGCCACCAGGACAGCGTTACGCGTTGATTCGGCTACGGTTTCCGGCTTGCTCAACGCCCGACTTACGGTCGCGGTCGACACGCCTGCGAGCCTTGCGACATCGGTAATCCTCGGTGCTTTTGTTTCCATGATGAGCTTTATTCCCGCTTCGGCGAGACGGGCTTGAGGCACGTTACGCAAATATCACTTGACTCCAAAACTCATCGCGGTCAACCTTTATGTAATCGATTGCACTGCAGCAATTCATTCGCCGATGTAATCGATTAAAACGGTGTGAGGACACCGGTGGGCCCGGATAGCTGCGTCAGAGCAACAAGGCCGGGAGGAGGAACATTCCTGGGAGGGAACTCGATGAACACATTCAAGCTTTTTCTGGCCGGTGCGTCCGCACTGGCGCTTTCGACATCCGTCAACGCGACCGATCTGGAAGTCACCCATTGGTGGACGTCCGGCGGCGAAGCCGCGGCAGTGGCCGAATTCGCCAAGGCCTTTGACGCGACCGGCAACAAATGGGTCGACGGCGCCATCGCCGGCGGCGGCGGCACTGCCCGCCCGGTCATGATTTCCCGCATCACCGGTGGTGATCCGATGGCCGCGACCCAGTTCAACCATGGCCGCCAGGCCGAGGAGCTGATTGAAGCCGGCCTGATGCTCGACCTGACCGAGCTCGCCGAAAAGGAAGGCTGGAAAGACATCGTCAATCCGTCAAATCTTCTCGACAGCTGCACCCTGGATGGCCGCATCTACTGCGTCCCCGTCAACATCCATTCGCCGCAGTGGCTGTGGCTGTCGCATGCCGCCTTCGAAAAGGCAGGCGTCGATGTTCCCACCAACTGGGAAGAATATGTCGCCGCAGCACCGAAGCTGCGCGAAGCCGGCATTCAGCCGCTTGCCCTGGGTCAGCAGCCCTGGCAGTCAAACCTGCTCTTCGGCGCCGTTCAGATCGGTGTCGGCGGACTGGACCTGTGGAAGCAGGTCAATATCGGCAAGGATGTCGATGCAGCCGGTGGTCCGGAAATGGCCAAGGTCTTCGAGGCCATGGCCGATGCCCGCGACATGGCTGACGGCTCCAATGTCCAGGACTGGAACCAGGCCACCAACATGGTCATCACCGGCACCGCCGGCGGTCAGATCATGGGCGACTGGGCGCAGGGTGAGTTCCAGGTCGCCGAACAGGTGGCAGGCGAGGATTACACCTGCCTTCCGGGTCTCGGAGTGCATGAGTATCTCTCGACCGGTGGTGACGCCTTCTATTTCCCCAAGCTCGATGATCCGGAAAAGACCGCAGCCCAGCTCGAACTGGCATCGGTGATGATTTCCAAGGAAACCCAGGTCGCCTTCAACCTGAAGAAGGGTTCGCTGCCGATCCGCGGCGACATCGATCTTTCGGCTGCCAACGACTGCATGAAGAAGGGTCTGGAAATCCTCGCAACCGGCAATCTGCTGCCGTCCGGCGACATGGTGTTCTCGGCTGATACCCAGACCCAGTTCAACGATCTCATGGTCGAGTTCCTGAACGACAAGTCGATCACGCCGGAAGAGGCCCACAAGCGTTACGTCGCGATCGTGGAAGCTGCTGACTGATCAAGTCTTTGATCGCACCGCCGGCCCGCTCCGCTTAATGCGCCAATGCGGGCCGGCGGTCATCAGTCACCTGGAGACCGTCGATGACCACGACCAGTACGCCCGCGGCCACGCAGCGTCCGATACGCCTGTTTCGCAACAAGGCAGCCAAGATTGCCGCCATTCCGATGATCCTGACGGCCCTTGTGGTCTTCATGGGCGGAACCATCTGGACGGTCGTCTTCTCGTTTACCAAGTCCAAATTGCTGCCCAAGGCCAACTTCATCGGCCTTGATCAGTATGAACGCCTCTGGTCCAGCTCCAAATGGATGATCGCCATCGAGAACCTGGTCATCTTCGGCCTGTGTTCGCTGGTCTTCTCGCTTGTCATCGGTTTCGTTCTCGCCGCCCTGCTTGACCAGAAGATCCGGTTCGAAAACACGTTCCGGACCATCATGCTCTATCCCTTTGCCCTGTCCTTCATCGTGACAGGTCTTGTCTGGCAGTGGATTCTCAACCCCGATTTCGGCATCCAGAACGTGGTCCGGTCGCTGGGCTGGGAGAGCTTCTCCTTTGACCCGCTCAACAATCAGGAAATCGTCATCTACGGCATTCTCATCGCCGGCCTCTGGCAAGGCACCGGCCTGGTCATGTGCCTGATGCTGGCAGGCCTGCGCGGTATCGACGAGGACATCTGGAAGGCGGCCCGCGTCGATGGCATCCCGGCCTGGAAAACCTATATCTTCATTGTCATTCCCATGATGCGGCCGGTCTTTGTCACCACGCTGGTGATCATCGCCTCCGGTATCGTCAGGCTCTACGATCTCGTCGTCGCGCAGACCTCGGGCGGTCCCGGCATCGCCTCCGAAGTGCCGGCAAAATACGTTTATGACGCGATGTTCCTGTCGCAGAATCTCGGCCAGGGCTTTGCCGGCTCGACCATGATGCTGCTTGCGGTTCTGATCGTCCTCATCCCCTGGGCCTACATGGAATTCGGAGGACGCCAGCGTGACTGACGTGACCACTCTCGACGCCCCCGCCGGCACCCGGACAGCGGCATCACCCGGCCTGGTCGATGGTCCGCGCGGCGCCAAGCCCAAACGCGCCATCTCGCCGCGCAACGTCTTCATCTACGGCACCCTTTTGCTGGTGTCGGTCTATTACCTGCTGCCGCTTTACGTGATGATCGTGACCTCGCTGAAGGGCATGCCGGAAATCCGGCTGGGCAACATCTTCGCCCCCCCGGTGGAAGTCACCTTCGAGCCTTGGGTGAAAGCCTGGGCCACGGCCTGTACCGGCCTCAACTGCGAAGGCCTGTCGCGTGGCTTCTGGAACTCGGTGCGGATCACCGTCCCCTCGGTGGTGCTGTCCATCGCCATTGCCTCGGTCAACGGCTACGCGCTGGCCAACTGGCGCTTCAAGGGCGCTGATGTCTTCTTCACCATCCTGATCTTTGGTGCCTTCATCCCCTACCAGGTGATGCTCTACCCGATCGTCATCCTGCTGCGCGAGCTGGGCATCTATGGCACCCTGTGGGGTCTGATCCTGGTCCATACCATCTTCGGCATGCCGATCCTGACATTGCTGTTCCGGAATTACTTCACCTCGGTGCCGGAAGAGCTGTTCAAGGCCGCGCGCGTCGATGGAGCCGGCTTCTGGGGCATTTATTTCAAGATCATGCTGCCGATGAGCCTGCCGATCTTCGTGGTCGCCATGATCATTCAGATCACCGGCGTCTGGAACGACTTCCTGTTTGGCGTCGTCTACACCAAGCCGGATGTCTACCCGATGACCGTGCAGCTCAACAACATCGTCAATTCGGTTCAGGGCGTGAAAGAGTACAATATGAACATGGCCGCGACCATCATCACCGGGCTCGTTCCGCTGATTGTCTATTTCGTTTCCGGAAAGCTTTTCGTGCGCGGCATCGCCGCCGGTGCGGTGAAAGGGTAAGTATCGTGACCAGTGTATCGATCCGTGACCTGACCTTGAAATTCGGGTCTCTCGAGGTTCTCAAATCGCTCAACCTCGACATCGATGAAGGCGAATTCCTCGTCCTTCTCGGGCCGTCGGGCTGTGGCAAGTCAACCCTGCTCAACTGCATCGCCGGGTTGCTGGATATTTCCGATGGCCAGATCTTCATCGGCGGCAACAATGTTACCTGGGCCGAGCCGAGCGAACGTGGCATCGGCATGGTATTCCAGTCCTACGCGCTCTATCCGCAAATGTCGGTCGAGGGCAATCTGGCATTCGGCCTGAAGAATGCCCGCATGCCGAAGGACGAGATCGCCAAGCGCATTGCCCGCGCAGCCGAAGTGCTACAGATCGAACCGCTTCTGCAGCGCAAGCCGGCTCAGCTGTCCGGCGGCCAGCGCCAGCGCGTCGCCATCGGCCGCGCCCTGGTCCGTGATGTCGATGTGTTCCTGTTTGACGAACCGCTGTCCAACCTCGACGCCAAGCTGCGCGCCGAGCTGCGGGTCGAGATCAAGCGGCTGCATCACCGGCTCAAGAACACGATGATCTACGTCACCCACGACCAGATCGAGGCGCTGACCCTGGCCGACCGGATCGCCATCATGCGCAACGGCATCATCCAGCAGCTGGATTCACCGCACGAGATCTACAACCGGCCGGTCAATCTCTATGTCGCGGGCTTCATGGGCTCGCCGGGGATGAATTTTATCGAGGGCGAGATCTCCGGCGCCGGCGAGTCGAGCTTCAACTTCGCCTCCACCCAGATCCCGCTGTCGCGCTACCCTTTTGCCCGCGATGACCGGCCCGACAAGGCCATTTTCGGCATCCGGCCGGAACATGTCAGCTGCGGCCCTGCTGCGTCGGATGAACCCTTCAGCACCGACGTCGAAATCGAGGTGGTCGAGCCGATGGGTGCCGACACGCTGGTCTGGGCCGTGCTTGACGGCAAGGAGTTCCGTTTCCGCGTCGATGGGCAGAGCCCGCTGCATGCGGGCCAGACAGTCCGCATAGGCTTCGATCCGGCCAAGGCCTCGATCTTCGACGCGGCGAGTGAATTGCGGCTCTGACGGCCGTCTGGAAGATCAGGAGCCGCGGCCCGACGCGCGCCTGCAGCTGCACAGCCACTGCCTGCTTCATCTGCACGATGATGAAGACCGGCGGACCAGACATTTCGAGACACTGCCCAAACAGGAAAGTTCAAAGCGATGGATTTCTCATTTCAGCTCTACAGCGCCCGTAATTTCCAGCCCTGGTCCGACGTCCTGGCGATGCTCGCCGCCGCCGGATACAGGAATGTCGAAGGCTTTGGCGGCGTCTATGAAGATCCCTCAGCCTTCCGCAAGCTGATGGACCAGAACGGCCTGTCCATGCCGTCGGGGCATTTTTCAATCGATGCCCTGGAAGGCGATCTGGACGGCGTTCTGAAAACCGCCTCGACGCTTGGCATCAAGCAGATCTACTGCCCGCACATCACCGCCGAGCAGCGCCCCGCCGACAAGGCCGGCTGGCAGGCTTTCGCCGCACGCCTGAGCGCTGTGGGCGAAAAGGTCCGCGCCGCCGGCTACGGCTTCGGCTGGCACAATCATGATTTCGAATTCATGCCGCTCGGCGATGGATCGGTGCCGATGCAGATCCTCTTGGAGGCGGCACCCGAGCTGGAATGGGAAGCCGACATTGCCTGGGTCATTCGCGGCGGCGCCGATGCGGCCGATTGGGTTTCCCGCTTCGGCAAGCGCATCACTGCGGTCCACGTCAAGGACATCGCGCCGCAAGGCGAATGCCTGGATGAAGACGGCTGGGCCGATGTCGGCCACGGTACCGTCGACTGGACGGCGCTGTTCACACAGCTCAAGGCCAGCGCGCCGGCGACGCTTTTCATCATGGAACATGACAATCCTTCCGACATCAGCCGGTTCGCCTCGCGATCGATCGACTGGTGCCGCAGCACTTCGGAGTAGGCGATATGGCAAAAGTTCTCGGCGTCGGCATCATCGGATGCGGCAATATTTCCACCTCCTATCTCGGGCTCGCGCCCCTGTTCAAAGGCATCGAGGTGCGCGCCTGCGCCGATATCAACGCTGACGCCGCCAAGGCCCGTGCTGCCGAATACGGCATTCGCGCCCAGAGCGTCGAAGACATGCTGGCGTCTGACGACATCGACATGGTCGTCAACCTGACGGTACCTGCGGTGCATTACGCCGTTTCGGCCCAGGTGCTCGATGCGGGCAAGCACGTGTTTTCGGAAAAACCCTTCGTGCTCTCGGTGGAAGAAGGTCGCGATCTGGCCGAACGGGCGGCCCGGAAGGGCCTGCGCGTCGGCTCGGCGCCCGATACCTTCCTCGGTGGCGCCCATCAGCTGGCGCGGCATCTGGTGGAATCTGGCGCTGCCGGCCGCATCACCGGCGGCACCTGTCATGTGCTGAGCCCCGGTATGGAGCACTGGCACCCCAATCCGGACTTCTTTTTCAAGCCCGGCGGCGGACCAATCCTCGATCTTGGTCCCTATTACATTTCCAACCTGGTGCAGTTGATCGGACCGGTGGTCCGCGTTGCCGCCATGACTGCGATCCCCAGCCCCGAGCGCAAGATCACCTCGGAGCCGCGCCATGGCGAGATGATCACCGTCGAGACGCCGACCACGGTCCATGCGGTTCTCGAATTCGCCAATGGAGCCCTTGTCACACTCGGCGCCAGTTGGGACGTCAAGACCCACGGCCACCGCCCGATGGAACTTTACGGCACCGAAGCCAGCCTGGTGGTTCCGGATCCGAACTTCTTCGGCGGCAAGGTCGAGCTGGTCGGACAGGGTGGAGAAGCCCTCGATCTGCCCGCATGGGAGCATGCGCTCGGCGTGCCCAACCAGAAGCACAACCAGGGCATGATGGCCAATTACCGCACGGCAGGCCTCGCCGACATGGCGCTCGCCATTCTCGAAAACCGGCCGCACCGTTGCTCGCTTGAATTTGCGCTTCATGTGGTAGATGTGATGACAGCCATTCTCCGTTCGGGAGAATCCGGCACGTTCATTCGCCCGACCACAAGCTGCGAGCAGCCGCCCCCCCTCGGTATCGAGGAAGCTGCAGCGCTGCTGAACAAGAAAGAGGCCTAGACATGTGGAAACCCTCACCCGACCGCTACGAGTCCATGAGCTATCGCCGTACCGGACGATCCGGGCTCAAACTGCCGGCCATCTCGCTCGGCCTGTGGCACAATTTCGGTGGTGACACGCCGCACGAACTCAAGCGCGAACTGTGCCGCACTGCGTTTGATCACGGCATCACCCATTTCGATCTCGCCAACAATTACGGCCCGCCCCCCGGCTCGGCCGAAACCGCATTCGGCGAAATCCTGAAAACCGATTTTCACGGCCTGCGCGACGAACTCGTGATCTCGTCCAAGGCCGGCTACAACATGTGGCCTGGACCTTATGGCGAGTGGGGCAGCCGCAAATATCTGGTTTCGAGCTGCGACCAGAGCCTCAAGCGCATGGGGCTGGATTACGTCGATATTTTCTATTCGCACCGCTACGATCCGGATACGCCGCTGGAAGAAACCATGATGGCGCTCGATCACATTGTCCGCTCGGGCCGGGCGCTTTATGCCGGCATCTCGAGCTATAATTCCAAGCGCACCAGGGAAGCCGCAGCGATCCTCAAGCAGCTCGGCACCCCGTGCCTGATCCATCAGCCGAGCTATTCGATGATCAACCGCTGGGTCGAGGATGACGGCCTGCTTGATACGCTCGACGAGGAAGGCATCGGCTCGATCGTGTTCTCGCCGCTGGCCCAGGGCATGCTGACCACCAAGTATCTCAACGGCATCCCCGAAGACAGCCGCGCGGCGCAGGAAAAGTCGCTCCAGACAGGCTTCCTCAACGAGCGCAATCTGAACAACATCAAGGCGCTCAACGAGATTGCCAAGCGCCGCGGCCAGACGCTGGCGCAGATGGCGCTGGCCTGGGTGCTGCGCGGCGGTCGGGTGACGACAGCCCTGATCGGCGCCAGCAAGCCGCAGCAGATCATCGACTGCGTCGGCGCGCTCGACAATCAGGAGTTCACCGAAGCCGAACTCGCTGAAATCGATACCTATGCGCGTGATGCCGACATCAATCTGTGGGCGGCATCCGCCGAGAGGAAGGGACCCTCGAGAAAGTGACAGCCGCCGCAATGCGCATAACGGGCGGTTGCCTGTGCGGGCAGACCCGCTTCCAGGCGAACGGCCCGGTGCTGTTCAGCCTGTTGTGCTATTGCGTGGATTGCCAAAAGGCATCCGGGACCGGCCACGTTCCGATCATGGGCGTGGCCAGGTCGGGCTTCACGGTGGATGGCCCGGCGCTCATGTCGACAGTTACCGGCGGCAGCGGCTTGAGGGCGATAAGGAACTTTTGCGCCAATTGCCACAGCCTGCTGTTCGGAACGCCGGAGGCCGCGCCGGATTTTGTCACGATCTATGCCGGCAGTCTCGATGACCGGCATTTGTTCACGCCCGAAAAGGCCCAGTTCACGCGGACACGCCAGGCCTGGGACTTAGTGCCTGCCGGGCTGCCCGCCTATCAGGAGGCTGCGCCATGAGCCAGATCATCAATCCGATACTGCCCGGCTTCAATCCGGACCCTTCCATCTGCCGGGCAGGACCGGACTACTACATCGCCACCTCGACCTTCGAGTGGTATCCCGGTGTCCAGATCCATCACTCGACGGATCTGGTCAACTGGCGCCTGGTCGGGCGTCCACTCACCCGCGCCAGCCAGCTCGACATGCGCGGCAACCCCGATTCCTGCGGCATCTGGGCGCCGTGCCTGTCTTACGCCGACGGGCTGTTCTGGCTGGTCTACACCGACGTCAAGCGGCTCGACGGCAACTTCAAGGACGCCCACAACTACATCGTCACCGCGCCTGATATTACGGGCCCCTGGTCCGATCCGGTCTATATCAATTCGTCCGGCTTCGATCCGTCGCTGTTTCATGATGATGACGGTCGCAAATGGTTCCTCAACATGGTCTGGAACCACCGCACCGATTCGGTCGGCGGAAGCCCCAAGCACCCGGCTTTCGCCGGCATTCTGGCACATGAATATGATGCCGGCGCCGGCAAGCTGGTCGGTGAGCCGGTCAATATTTTCGCCGGCAGCGATCATGGCCTGGTCGAAGGCGCGCACCTGTTCCGGCGGGACGGCTGGTATTACATCACCGTGGCTGAAGGCGGCACCGGCTATGATCATGCCGTCACCATGGCACGGTCGCGCAACCTGACGGGGCCTTACGAGCTGCACCCCGACAACTTCCTGATGACTTCGAAGGACGCGCCCGACGCTATTTTGCAGCGCGCCGGCCATGGTCAGATGGTCGAAACTCCGGACGGCCAAGCCTACCATACCCATCTCTGCTCGCGGCCCTTGCCGGGCGTGCGCCGGTCGCCGCTCGGGCGCGAAACCGGGCTGCAGAAATGCGTCTGGGGCGAAGATGGCTGGCTGCGGCTGGCCCAGGGCGGCCTGGTCCCCGATGTCGAGGTACCGGCACCCGATCCGGCAAGCCGCAAGCTGCCGGACGAGGCCATCCACCGGGATTTCAGCGGCGACACCTTGCCGGAAGAATTCCAATGGCTCCGCACGCCGCACCCCGAACGCATTTTCTCGCTGACCGGTTCTGCGCTCAGGCTATGCGCGCGCGAATCCATCGGCAGCTGGTTCGAGCAGGCGCTGGTGGCCAGACGGCAGGAACATCTGGGCTTCCGTGCCGAGACCAGCGTCAGCTTTGCGCCGCGCAATTTCCAGCAGACCGCCGGACTGGTGCATTATTACAACCGCAACAAGTTCCACTATCTCGCCGTCACCTGGCATGAAGAGCACGGCCGTGTACTGTCAATCCTCAGCTGTCCCGGAGACTGGCCCGACGGCAAGCTGCAGTTCCCGCTCGAAAAGCCGGTTGCCTTGCCAGAAGACGGCGCGGTCGAGCTGGCAATGAATGTCGACGGCGCCGAATTGCAGTTCTTCTACCGGGTGTCAGGCGAGAACTGGCAACCGGTCGGCCCCGTGCTCGATGCCAGCGTCATCTCCGATGAAGGCGGCCGCGGCGAGCACGCCTCCTTCACCGGGGCGTTTACGGGCATGGCCGCATTCGACACCTCGGGCAGCGCGATCGAGGCGGATTTTGACCGCTTCGCCTACATCCCGACGGACAGTTGATGCGCAGCCAGCTGTGTATCTATGATCTGGCCACCGATGTCGTCGAGGAGGTTCTGTCGACGCCGCGGCTGATCGAAGCGCCGAACTGGATGCCCGACGGCAGCTCGCTGGTCGTCAATGGCGATGGCCGCATGTTCCGGATTCCGCTTGATGCGCCGGAGCTCGTTGCCATCGACACCGGACACGCGCTCAAGTGCAACAATGACCACGGCATCTCGCCCGATGGCAGCCAGCTGGTGATCAGTGATTCCACTGACACCGGACAATCCTGCATATGGATTTTGCCGATCACCGGCGGCACCCCGTGCCGCATCACCGAAAAGGTGCCCTCCTGGTGGCATGGCTGGTCGCCGGACGGCAAGACGCTTGCCTATGTCGGCCGCCGCGAGGATGTCTTCGGCCTCTACACGATCGAAATCGAGGGCGGCGCCGAACAGCACATTGTCAGCGGCGGCGGCCATTATGACGGCCCGGACTATTCGCCCGATGGCGCCTGGATCTGGTTCAATTCCGATCGAGGCGGTTCCATGGATCTGTGGCGAATTCCGGCCGCTGGTGGCATGCCCGAGCAGATGACCGCTGACGACCGGGTCAACTGGTTTCCGCATCCCGCGCCCAGTGGCAGCAAGGTTCTGTATCTGAGCTACCAGCCTGGAACCGAAGGCCATCCGCGCGACCGCGATGTCGAACTGCGGCTGCTCGACCTGGCTGACGGATCTGTCCGCACGCTGCTGAAATTGTTTGGCGGCCAGGGCACCATCAATGTGCCCTGCTGGTCGCCCGATGGCGGCCGCTTCGCCTTCGTTCGCTATGAGCCAGCCGCGAGCTGACCGCGCCCGTGAAGCGTCAACCTACCAGTGTGGCGGCGGCTGATTGGCGGGCGGGGCGTCAGCGCCGTCTTCAAGCTCATCGAACCGGTCGGTGAGCCGGGCCAGCTCCTTGCGCAGCTTCTCGCTCTGTTTCCAGCCTTCGGTCAATTGCCGCGACAGGTCCTCGATCGCCGCCTGCTGGTGCGCGACCAGTTCCTCAAGCCGCACAAGCCGGGTCTCGGTGTCGTTGCTGGTCTCGTCTTTTTCGCTCATGTTTCGATGGTCCCGAGAATTGTACGCCAGGCCTCCGGCAACTGAACCGGCCGCCGTGTCGCGCGGTCGACATAGACATGGACAAACCGGCCGTCGGCGAAGGCCGTTTCCTCGTCATTGCGGAACAGGCCGATTGTGTAGGTGACCGAGGATCCGCCAAGCCGCTCGACGCTGATGCCGGCGGTGATCGCGTCCGGAAACATCGCCTCGGCGTGGTAGCGGCAGCCGGTTTCGACAACCAGCCCGACAATCTCACCCTTGAGCGGATCAAGCAGCCCCTGTTCAATCAGCCAGTGATTGATGGCCGTGTCGAACAGCTGATAGTGGACCACATTGTTCATGTGGCCATAGGCATCATTGTCCGCCCAGCGGGTCTGCAGCTCGCGAAACACCTTGAAGGCGGTGCGGGGTGGTGGTGGCGATCTTGTCATAGGCCTGCTTTCACCATGTCATGCGCCTGCGGGCAAGAGCCCGGACCTGGCCCGCACCCGGCGCCCGGCCATGTTGAAAACAATCGGCCACAAAAACTGCGCTCTCATTTGATTCTGGACTTTGCAATCAGAACTGTCGAGACTAAAGCATTGGCCCGAAAATTTGTATCGGTTTTCGACAGGCCGCACACGACCTCAAGGGACAGACGAGCTCAGCGTTTCAAGGGCGATGTGACGTTTTGGACCACAGGCTGCGCCGGCGATGAGTCGGTGACGGCAAACAAAAAAGACGAGGGGACATGAACGACATTGCCATTGAGCTGAAGGGGATCGACAAGAAATTCGGTCTCGTTCACGCCAACAAGAACATCAATATGCGTGTCCGCAAGGGCACCATTCACGGAATCATCGGCGAGAACGGCGCTGGAAAATCGACCCTGATGTCGATCCTCTACGGTTTCTACCAGGCCGGCGCGGGCGACATCTTCGTCGATGGCAAGAAGACCGTGATCAAGGATCCGAACGCGGCGATCGCGGCCGGCATCGGCATGGTCCACCAGCATTTCATGCTGGTCGAGAATTTCACCGTGCTCGAAAACATCATGCTCGGCGCCGAGGAAAGCCAGGTCCTCAATGCCGGCATCACCAAGGCACGCGACGAATTGCGCCGGCTCGAGCAGGAATACGAGCTTGAGGTCGATCCCGATGCCGTCATCGAGGAACTCCCGGTCGGCCTTCAGCAGCGCGTCGAGATCCTTAAGGCGCTCTATCGCGGCGCCGAGATCCTGATTCTTGACGAACCCACCGGTGTGCTGACCCCTGCCGAGGCCGATCACCTGTTCCGGATCCTCGAGCAGCTCAAGTCGCAGGGCAAGACCATCCTGCTGATCACCCACAAGCTGCGCGAAATCATGGCGGTGACCGACGAGGTCTCGGTGATGCGCCGTGGCGAAATGGTTGCCACCCGCACCACGGCCGAAACCTCGGTGGAGGAACTGGCCGAACTCATGGTCGGCCGCCACGTGCTGCTGCAGGTCGACAAGGGCCCGGCGACCCCCGGCGACGTCCTGCTCTCGGTCGAAAACCTGTCGGTGCGTGATGGCCGCGGCGTCGACATGGTCAAGAATGTCTCCTTCGATGTCCGTGCCGGCGAGATCGTCGGCATTGCCGGCGTCGCGGGCAATGGCCAGTCCGAATTGCTGCAGGCCATTTCCGGCATTCGCCGCGCGGTGGCAGGCAAGGTGCTGCTGCAGGGCGAGCCGATCCATGTCACCGGCACCGCCGATCCCTCGGAGCTCAGGCATCGCGGCCTCGCCCATGTGCCGGAAGACCGCCAGCACATGGGTCTGGTGCTGAAATTCGATGAAAGCGAGAACTCCATTCTCGGCTATCACGACGATCCGAAATATCTCAACGGCATGTTTCTCAACATCGATGCCATCCGCAAGGACGCCACCGACAAGATCGAGAAATACGACATCCGTCCGCCCAACCCCAGGCTCAAGACCGCCAATTTTTCCGGCGGCAACCAGCAGAAGATCGTGCTGGCCCGGGAAATGGAGCGCGATCCGGCGGTGCTCGTCATCGGCCAACCGACCCGCGGTGTCGATGTCGGCGCCATCGAATTCATTCACAAGCGCATCATCGAGATGCGCGACGCCGGCAAGGCGGTCCTGCTGGTCTCGGTCGAACTCGACGAGATCCGTTCCCTGTCCGACCGGGTGCTGGTGATGTTTGACGGCCGCATTGTCGGCGAACGCGCGCCGGATGCCGGCGAGGGTGAACTCGGCCTGCTGATGGCCGGTGTGGAAGATTCCAAGGAGGCCGCACAATGAGTGTGCCCTATGCAAAGCTGCCCGCCTGGGTGGATTATGGTTTGATCCCGCTGATCAATCTGATCGTGGCCTTTCTTGTTGCAGGACTGGTGGTTCTGGCCGTTGGCGAAAGCCCGCTGCGCGCCGCAAGCCTGCTGATCGAGGGCGCTTTTGGCTATGGTGAAGGCATCGGCTTCACGCTGTATTATGCCACCAACTTCATTTTCACCGGGCTGGCTGTCGCCGTTGCCTTCCATTGCGGCCTGTTCAACATCGGCGGTGAGGGTCAGGCCTATGTCGCCGGCCTCGGTGTGGCGCTGCCCTGCCTCTGGCTCGATCAGTTCGCGCCCTGGTACATCGTCTTTCCCGCCGCCATCCTTGGCGCGGCGATGGTCGGCGGTTTCTGGGCCATGATCCCGGGTTGGCTGCAAGCCAAGCGCGGCAGCCACGTGGTGATCACCACCATCATGTTCAATTTCATTGCCTCCAGCCTGATGGTCTATGTGCTGGTGGATGTGCTCAAGCCGGCGGGCTCCATGGCCCCGCAGACCCGGGCCTTTGCCGATGGCGGACAATTGCCGCGGCTCGACTGGCTGCTTGCTTCCGTCGGCCTTGATATTGGCGGCGCGCCGTTCAACCTCTCCTTCCTGCTGGCGCTGCTTGCGGCCTTTGTCGTTTGGGTGGTGATCTGGCGCACGAAGCTGGGCTATGAAATCCGCACCATGGGACACAGCCCCACCGCGGCGGCCTATGCCGGCATTCGCCAGAGCCGGATCATCGTCATCACCATGATGATGTCGGGCGCGCTGGCCGGCATGATGGCGCTGAACCCGATCATGGGCGACCAGCACCGCATGCAGCTCGATTTCGTCAGCGGCGCCGGTTTCGTCGGCATCGCCGTGGCGCTGATGGGCCGCTCGCACCCCGTCGGCATTGTCCCCGCGGCTATCCTGTTCGGCATGCTCTATCAGGGCGGCGCGGAAATCTCCTTCGAGATGCCGCAGATCTCGCGTGACATGATCACCATCATCCAGGGCCTCGTGATCCTGTTTGCCGGTGCGCTGGAAAACATGTTCCGCCCCGCGATCACCGCGTTTTTCGCCACCCTCGGCGGATCAGGCTCCGACAAACCCTTGCCAGCGGCGGAATAAGACCATGGAATATTTCGACACTCTCATCGTCATTCTGCAATCCACCGTCCGTGTGTCGGTGCCGCTGATCCTGGCCGCCCTGGCCGGTCTCTACTCCGAGCGCGCCGGCATTTTCGACATTGGTCTCGAGGGCAAGATGCTTGCCGCGGCCTTTGCCGGGGGCGCCGCCGCGGCGGTCACGGGCTCCGCCCTCATCGGTCTTTGTGCCGCCATTCTGGTTTCGGTCTGCCTCGGGCTGGTGCATGGTTTTGCTTCCATCACCCAGCGCGGCAACCAGATCGTCTCCGGCGTGGCCATCAACTTCATCGCGCTCGGCGCCACGGTCATTCTTGGCCAGGCCTGGTTCCGGCAGGGCGGGCGAACCCCGCAATTGAGCGGTGACGCCCGCTTCACCACGGTCGAACTGCCCTTTGCCGCCGAGATCGCCGACATCCCGGTTCTGGGCCCGATCTATTCCGACCTGCTGTCGGGACATTTCCTGCTCACCTACCTGGCATTCATGCTGATTCCGTTTACCTGGTGGGTGCTTTACAGGACCCGCTTCGGGCTTCGGCTGCGCGCCGTCGGCGAAAACCCGGGCGCGGTCGACACAGCCGGAATTTCGGTGACCTGGATGCGCTACCGGGCGGTGATCTGCTGCGGTATCCTCTGCGGCATTGCCGGCGCTTACCTGTCGATGGCCATGACCGCCGGCTTCGTCAAGGGCATGACCGCGGGCAAGGGCTTCATCGCCCTTGCGGCGCTGATCTTTGCCAAGTGGAAGCCGGTCAACGTCATGTTTGCCTGTTTGCTGTTCGGCTTCCTCGACGCCATGTCGATCCGCATGCAGGGCAACGAGCTGCCGATCATCGGCGTGGTGCCGGTGCAGTTCATGCAGGCATTGCCCTATCTGCTGACCGTGATCCTGCTCGCAGGCTTCATCGGCAAGGCGATCCCGCCGCGCGCCGGCGGCGTGCCTTACGTCAAGGAGCGATGAAATGGCGCATGACCTGTTCGAGGCTGCCCGTGACGCCATGGCGAAATGCCATGCGCCTTACTCGAAGTTCCCCGTCGGCGCGGCCATTCGCGCCGATGACGGCAGGATCCATGCCGGAGCCAATATCGAGGTGATCTCGTTCCCGGAAGGCTGGTGCGCCGAAACCACGGCGATCAGCCACATGGTCATGGCCGGCGGCACCCGCATCCGCGAAGTTGCGGTGATTGCCGAGAAACTCGAACTCTGCCCGCCCTGCGGCGGGTGTCGCCAGCGGCTGGCGGAATTCGCCGATGCCGAAACGCTCGTGCATCTGTGCGATGCCGAGGGTATCAGGAAAACGGTGCGCATGGACGAGCTGTTGCCGCACGCCTTCGTTACGGAGGCGCTCGGATGAGCCCGGCGATCGATGTGCTGACAGAGCGGCTTGAGGGCCTGATGCCGCGCCATGCGCTGGTGCTGGGATCCGGCCTTGGCTCGTTGGTCGAGACCGTTTCCGATCCGATCCGCATTCCCTATGGCGATCTGCCGGGCTTTCCCGAAAGCGGCGTTTCCGGCCATGCCGGAGAGGTGGTCGCCGGCCTCATCGGCAAAACCCCGGTGGTGATCCTGTCCGGCCGCGTCCACTATTACGAAAACGGCAGGGCCGATGCCATGCGCGCGCCGCTCGAGGCGCTCAAGGGCATCGGCGTCACCAATCTGATCCTGACCAACTCCGCCGGGTCCTTGCGCAATGACATGCCGCCCGGCTCGGTGATGCGGATCTCCGATCACATCAATTTCTCCGGCACCAATCCGCTGTTTGGTGAACCCAGCGATGGCCGCTTTGTCGGCATGACCAGCGCCTATGATGCCGAAATGGGCGAGCGCATGAAGGCTGCGGCGCAAAGCACCGGAACCGAGCTGCATGAAGGTGTCTACATGTGGTTTTCCGGCCCCAGCTTCGAAACACCTGCGGAAATCCGCATGGCGCGAACGCTTGGCGCGGACGCGGTCGGCATGTCCACCGTGCCTGAAGTCATTCTCGCCCGGTTCCTTGGCATCAACGTCATCGCCGCTTCGGTGATCACCAATTTCGGCGCCGGCATGACCGGCGGCGAGCTCAGCCACCAGGAAACCAAGGACATGGCGCCCATCGGCGGCAAGCGCCTGTCGGCGATCCTGACCGCAATGTTTGAAAACCCGGAGCCGTCCCATGGCTGAACCAATCGATCTTACGTCCCCGAAAGCCGTTGCCCTGGCAGCGCTGTCCTGCCTCGATCTGACAGAACTCGGCGATACGGCGACCGAAGCGGCAACGCTTTCGCTGGTTGACCGCGCCATCAATGAGTTCGGCTCGGTGGCAGCCGTCTGCATCTGGCCGCGTTTCGTTGCCGCTGCACGGGCACAACTCGGCGCGAAATCCCCTGTCCGGATTGCCACCGTGGTCGATTTCCCCTCCGGCGATCTGCCGGTTGATGAGGTCGTCGGGGAAACAACCCGCGCTGTTGCCGACGGCGCCGACGAGATCGATCTGGTGATTCCCTGGAAGGCGCTTATTGCCGGCGACGAACAGGCGGTTCGCGACATGATCCGCGCCGTGCGTGCGGCAGCACCCGCACCCACCACGCTCAAGACCATTCTGGAAACCGGCGAGCTGAAGGACCCGGCGCTGATTTCCCGCGCCTCCGATATCGCTCTGGAAGAACAGGCGGATTTCATCAAGACATCGACCGGCAAGGTCGCCGTCAACGCCACGCTCGACGCCGCACGGATCATGCTTGAAGTGATCCAGCGGTCCGGCAAGCCCGTTGGCTTCAAGCCCGCTGGCGGCATCCGCACGGTGGAGGATGCACGCGCCTATTTCGCGCTCTGCGAGGAAATTCTCGGCGCCGGCTGGGTCTCGCCATCAACCTTCCGCTTTGGCGCGTCGGGCCTGCTTGGCGATATTCTCGCAACGCTCGAAGACCGCACCCCTTCGGCAGGGCAGGGAGAAGCCTATTGAGCTTGCTGCCGCAGGAGATCATCCGCGCCAAGCGCGACGGCGGCGAGCTTGACCCCGCCGCCATCGCCGCTTTCATCAGAGGTTTCGGCGATGAAAGCGTCAGCGAAGGCCAGATTGCGGCCTTTGCCATGGCGGTGTTCTTTCAGGGCATGAGCCGCGCCGAGGCGGTGGCGCTGACCGTCTCGATGCGGGATTCCGGCGAGGTGCTGTCCTGGCCCGAGCTCGATATTCCGGTGGTCGACAAACACTCGACGGGCGGTGTCGGCGACAATATTTCATTGATGCTGGCGCCAATTGCAGCCGCTTGCGGACTGGCGGTGCCGATGATTTCCGGCCGTGGCCTCGGCCACACCGGCGGCACGCTCGACAAGATGGAATCGATTCCCGGTTACTCGGCGATGCCCGACAGCAACCTGTTTCGCAAGGTGGTCGCCGCTTCGGGCTGCGCCATCATCGGCCAGACCGGCAATCTGGCACCGGCCGACAAGCGCTTTTATGCAATCCGCGATGTCACCGCGACGGTCGAATCGGTGCCGCTGATCACCGCCTCGATCCTGTCGAAAAAGCTCGCCGCCGGGCTTGGCGCGCTGGTGCTTGATGTCAAATGCGGCAACGGCGCCTTCATGGACAATCCGGACCGGGCCAATGAACTGGCGCGGTCGCTGGTCGAGGTCGCCGTCGGCGCCGGCATGCCGACCACGGCTCTGGTCACCGACATGAACCAGCCGCTGGCAAGTGCCGCCGGCAATGCGGTCGAAGTCCGGAATGCGGCGGATTTCCTCACCGGCACGGCCCGCGACAGCCGCTTGCTTGACGTTACCCTCGCGCTCGCCGCCGAGATGCTGGTCTCCGGTGGTCTGGCAGGCACGGTGCAAGACGCCAGAGCCCGCGCCTTGAAGGCGCTGGAGGATGGCAGTGCGGCCGAACGCTTCAACAGCATGGTGGCCGGGCTCGGTGGCCCGCTCGACTTTCTCGCTGATCCTGACTGTCATCTGGAGACGGCGCCGATCGTCTCGGCCTGTGTCGCCGGTCGGGAAGGCTATGTCACCGGTTGCGATACCCGCGCCGTCGGCTTGAGCGTGGTCGAGCTTGGTGGCGGCCGCACGCGGCCAGGCGACCCGGTCGACAACGCCGTCGGGCTGACAGGCTTGCTGCCCGTCGGCACCCGCGTCGAGAAGGACACGCCGCTGGCCTTCATCCATGCCCGGAACGACGATCAGCTGGCACGCGCCGAACAGCAGCTGCGCGCGGCGGTGAAGCTCGGCGATGTCGCGCCGGCAGTGTCACCGGTGGTGATGGGACGTCACGGATAGCAGCGGAGGGCTGTCGGCTACAGCGCCGCGCATCCGACCGGATGCGCAAAGGCCGCTGTAACAGGCATCAGTTGACCAGTTCCATCCGGTTGTTGTTGACCCGGTAGGATTGCAGCTTCGACATGAAACTCATGCCGATCAGGGTTGTCGAGAGCGCCTTGTCATCAAGCACGAAGGCCTCGACGTTTTCGACCGAAATGGCCCCGATCTGCATCCGGTCAAGATCTACCAGAGCCGCGCCGGTCGTGCCGTTGGCGGTTCGTACCTGGTGCTTGTAGTCGGATTTTGCCAGACGCAGGCCGAGATGGCGTGCGGTCGAGGCATTGATGGCCACATAGGTCGCCCCGGTATCGATCAACCCTTTTATGCTGCGGCCGTTGATGCGGAAATCGGCGGTGAAATGCCCATCCCGCGACATCGGAACCGTGGCCGCACGGACCCCGGTCGTGTAATGCGCGGTGGCCTGGGAAGCCGTCTTCTGCACCTTGACCGCGGAAGGCTCGCGGGTCACGTTTTCCTGTCCGGCGTCGTCGGACACCAGCGCGGAAATGTCCTGGGCATAATAGGGCAGGCCCGAGATGACGAGGACCGCACAGGATACGAGGAAAATGTTCTTGATCATGCCGATGCCTTTGGTGAGTCCGGATCATTCAACATGGTCCGGACTAACGGCAAGTGAAGGTGCCGCGAACAGGGCTGAAAACCGGACTGTTTGGTTAAGGAAGTCCAAAAGAGTGCGGCCGCTTCGACGCCGGGATGCAGGTGAAGCCGCCACTGCGGACCGAAATCTTGCCGGATCATGAACAACGTCTCCACTTTTTGCGAACGTGCTTAACAATGCGATAATGTTTCGGGCCTAGTTTCGAGGGGCCGGACAAACCAGTCATGACAACTGGGACGCCGAATACGGACGTTCGCGGCACATGCGGTCAGTTTCCAACTTGTAGCCGAGTCATTGTATGACGAGTATTCACAGCAATATCGGTGCGACCACAGCTCTCCAGACGCTGCGTGGCATCAACAACTCCATGCAGATGACCCAGGGCCGGGTTGCATCCGGGTTCCGGGTCGAGACCGCCGCGGACAACTCGGCCTACTGGTCGATTGCCACCACAATGCGTTCCGACAACAAGTCGCTGTCCGCCGTCGAGGATGCCCTTGCGCTGAGCGCCGCGAAGGTGGACGTCGCCTATAACGGCATGGAAGCCTCGGTTGATATTCTTGACGAGATCAAGGCCCGTTTCGTCACCGCGCGCGAGCCGGGGGTCGACAGGGGCAAGGTGCAGAAAGAATTCACCGAGTTCAAGCAGCAGCTTGTCAGTATCGCTCAGTCCGCGACCTTCAGCGGCGAAAACTGGCTTTACCTTTCGACACCTTACGATGCCGCCAACAACGCCTCCGACAAGGAGCTCGTTGGAGGGTTCAGCCGCAGCAAGGACGGCCTGATCACGGTGCAGACCATCAAGCTCGATTTCCGCGACGAGACCCAGGTCGCCGAGCCATCGGACACCTGGGCGATGTTTGATTTCATGACCGGGCACATCGGTGATCTGGGCATTGCCACCAGTCCGAATTTCGCTTGGGACGCGGGCTTCGCAACGGGATGGGTGCTTTTCAAGAGCCCCAGCCCGACAGTTGCCGGCTATCCATCGGTCACCGAGATCCAACTTGACGCCTCAACCACAGATGCAGAACTCGACGAGATGATCGTGGTCATCGACGCCATGCTGCAATACGCCATCGAAAAGGCCTCGACCTACGGCACGGTGAAGTGGCGGATCGACATGCAATCGAATTTTGTCCAGGACCTGTCTCACACAATCGATACCGGCGTTGGCCGCCTGGTTGATGCCAACATGAGCGAGGAATCCACCAGGCTGAAAGCGCTGCAGACACAACAGCAACTGGGCATCCAGTCACTGTCGATGGCCAACTCGAACGCCCAGACCCTGTTGACGCTGCTGAACTGATTCCGGCCTTTCCCGGACCGGCTCATGAAACCTGCCTGACAGGCAGTCGCGACGGCAACAGCGGCCTATTTGGTGCCATACATGCGGTCGCCCGCGTCGCCCAGGCCCGGGACGATATAGCCCTGCTCGTTGAGATGGCTGTCGATCGAGGCAGTGTAGATCGGCACATCGGGGTGGGCGGCCTGAAAGTTGCGGATCCCCTCCGGCGCTGCCAGCAGGCAGAGAAAACGGATGTTGCGCGCGCCGCGCTCCTTCAGCTTCTCGATCGAGGCGATGGACGAATTGCCGGTGGCAAGCATCGGGTCGACAACGATGATCAGCCGGTTGCTGACGTCTTCGGGCGCCTTGAAATAATACTCGATCGCTTCCAACGTTTCATGATCGCGGTAGACGCCGATATGGGCGACGCGCGCCGAAGGGACCAGGTCGAGCATGCCTTCAAGCAGGCCGTTGCCGGCCCGCAGGATCGAGGCGAAAACCAGCTTCTTGCCTTCAAGCACCGGTGCTTCGATTTCCACCAGTGGCGTTTCGATCCGCTCCATGGTCAGTTCGAGATCGCGCGTGACCTCGTAGCACAACAGCGTTGAAATCTCTCTCAGCAGCCGCCTGAAGCCGGCCGTGGAAGTCTCCTTCTTGCGCATGATGGTGAGTTTGTGCTGCACCAGAGGATGGTTGATGACTGTAACGCCGTCCATGTTGTTCTGCCTTGAATTTGTGACCGGGTGCCGCGCTGATCGCCGAAATCAATGCGGAACATGCCCTGTTCCATATGAATTTCCCGCCGGCTCCAACACGAAGGACATCCGGAAGCACGGCATGAGCCTGCCCGATTTAGACACTTATTCCGCAGGCCCGGCAACCGTCGGATTGGATTTCAGTCAAGCTGTCCCAAGAGATTTGCGCGGGTTTGCGGATCGACGAAGGCAGCCTCGATCGCGGTCCGGGTGATATCGGTCAGGTCCGATGAACCGTAGCCCCAGGCATCGGCGGCCATCTGGTATTCCCGTCCGACCGAGGATGCGAAATGCGGCGGATCATCAGAGCTCAGTGTCACCTTCACCCCGGCACGCCGCAGCCGGTCAAACGGATGGCTGGAAATGTCCGGATAGACATTCAGCGCCAGGTTGGATCCGGGGCAGACCTCCAGCACCACGCCTTCATCAGCAATCCGCTGAACCAGCGCGCCATCTTCGATTGCCCGGACGCCGTGGCCGATTCGGGCTGGACGGACGTGATCAAGCGCGTCGCGCACGCTCTCCGCCCCGGCCAGTTCGCCGGCGTGAATTGTGATGCCCAGCCCGGCATCGCGCGCGATATCGAAGGCGCGGGAGAAATCGGCAACCTTGCCGAAGCGTTCATCGCCGGCCATGCCGAAACCGGTAATCAGCTTGTGCGGCCGTGAGGCTGCAAGCCGTGCTGCCGCTTCCACCTTCTCGGCACCGAGATGCCTGACCCCGACGATGATCATCCGGCATTCGATCCCGCAGGATGCCTTGGCCTGGGCAATGCCCTCGGCAAGCCCGTCGAAATAGGCTGCATGCGACAACCCCGCGGCGGCCGCATGATCGGGCGAGACGAAGATTTCCGCATAGATCGCGTTCTCCGCGGCAATCCCTTCAAGATAGGTCCGCGCCAGCAACGCGTAGTCTTCCTCGCTGCGAAACAGCGATGCTGCGCCGTCATAGGCCGTGAGAAACTCGGTGAAATCTGACCAGACATAGCTGTCGCCGGAAATGAAGCCGGACACATCGGTCTTGTATTTGCCGGCCTGTGCCTTCACCAGCGCCGGGGAGGCAGCGCCTTCAATGTGGCAATGAAGTTCGGCTTTCAGGACCGTGGCCGTGTTGAAAGCTGCCGTCACAGGAAACTCCTTCCATTGGCGGTTGCCGCAAGCCCCAGATGCTGCGCCAGCGTGGCGCCGATATCGGCATAGGTCGAGCGAACGCCAATATCACGGGCGGCAATACCGGGTCCGAAGCCCAGGATCGGCACCCGCTCGCGGGTGTGATCCGTGCCGCGCCAAGTCGGGTCGCAGCCATGGTCTGCGGTCATCAGCACCAGATCGCCCGGTTTCAGCAGCTTGGCAAAGCGCGGCAGCATCGCATCCAGCGCTTCCAGCGCCGCGGCGTAACCGGCCACATCCCGGCGGTGGCCGTAAAGCATGTCGAAATCGACGAAATTTGTGAACACGAGGTCGCCGTCCCTGGCTTCCTTGGTGGCCTTCAGCGTGGCCTCGAAAAGCGCGGGATTGCCGCTTGCCTTGCGGACATCGGTCACGCCCTGATGCGCGTAGATGTCGCCGATCTTGCCGACTGCAAACACCCGGTGGCCGCTCTCGCTGACCTGGTCGAGCAGGGTCGGCCCCGGCGGGGGAACCGAAAAGTCCCGCCGGTTTCCGGTGCGGTCAAACCCGGTTTCGGGCGAACCGACGAAAGGCCGGGCGATCACCCGGCCGATATTGAGCGGATCGATCAGCTTGCGCACGGTCTGGCACAGCTCGATCAGCCGTTCCAGACCGAAGCTCTCCTCATGGGCGGCAATCTGGAACACGGAATCCGAGGAGGTGTAGCAGATCGGCTTGCCGGTTTTCATGTGCTCGGCGCCGAACCGGGCGATGATCTCGGTTCCCGAGGCGTGGCAGTTTCCCAGGATCCCGGGCAGCTCCGCAAGCGCCACGATCTTGGCCACCAGTTCGTCGTTGAAGGCCGGCCCGTCATCGGGAAAGTAACCCCAGTCGAACATCACCGGCTGGCCGGCGATCTCCCAATGTCCCGACGGTGTGTCCTTGCCGTGGGAGACCTCATTGGCGGCGCCGTGAATGCCGCGTGGCCGGGAGGTCAGCGCCCAGCCCGCCGGCATGTCGCCGGTGGCAGTGACCGCCGCCTCCGCCAGCCCCAGCGATTGCATGTGCGGCAGCGACAGCGGCCCCTTGCGCAAACCAGGGCGGTCAGCAAGGCCGGCCGCGCATTGTTCTGCAATGTGGCCGAGTGTGTTGGCGCCCAGATCGCCATAGGCTTCCGCGTCGGGAGCTCCGCCGATGCCAAAGGAATCAAGAACAAAAAGGAATGCACGCGCCATGAAATGTCTCCAGAGTGACAGCCAAGTTAGCCGGTTTCGCACGGGACCGGAAGAGTCGAGATTGGCTGCCTGCGGTAACCTTGTTTTCACCATAACCGTGCATTTCAACGGGGTCGTGGTATAGACCGGTTATGGCTATGATTGATCGCTTATGGAAACTTGCAGCACAGCTTCGGCGGCCGCTTTGGGCGGCTCTCTGCTGTGCAATGGTCTGGGCCGGTCCAGCAAGGGCCGACTACCGGGAATCGATCGCCGTGCTGCGCATCGGCCTGGTGGAAACCCATGTTGCGGCAACCGATCCGGTCAAGCTCGAAGCGATTCAGGCCGCCTTTTCCAGGGCGTTGGGCATTTCTGTCGAAATCATCAAGCTGGGCAGCTATGCCGCCTTGATCGACGCGCATGCCAGCGGCCGTGTCGGCTACGCGATTCATTCCGCAAGATCGTATGCGGCCACCGAGGCGGCCTGCGGCTGCGTCAGGGCTTTTCGCAGCCCCGTGGCTGCGGATGGGTCCACCGGCTTCCGCTCGGTGCTCGTCGCCCGCGACAGCGTCAACAAATCCGTCGGCGAGCTCAAGGTCGGCTATTCCAGCGAAACTTCGGTATCCGGATGGCAGATCCCGCACCAGGCGATCCGGGCAGGCAGTCTGACTATGCCCGATCTGGTCCGCGCGGGAAGCGTCGGATCGGTCATGGAGCTTTACCAGGCGGGTGAAATCGACGGCTTCTTCGGCTGGGTCCCTGATGTGCCCGGCGACGCCGGCTCGGACACCAGGCGCTTGTTCGGCGGCTGGAACCAGGCGCTGATCGAAACCGCCGAACCGCTCCGGATCATCTGGTCTTCGCAGCGCATTCCCTACGGGCCGCATGCTGCCAACCGCTCTCTGCCCGATGATCTGGTTGATGCTCTGGGCCGGTTTCTTGATGAGATGGCGGTGTCGGCCCCGGGGCTGCTGGATATTTTCGAGCCGCTTTATGGCGGTGGTTACGTCACCCCGGATCCCGAGGAATACCGCAATCTCCGGAGCCTGGTCGAGGCTCAGTCGGACCGCAAATCCGCTGCCAGAATACCCTGAGCGAAGACTTTCCGAACCTTCGTCGGGCGCGAAGAGTTACGCTCCTTCCCCGGCCCGTCGGATCTGAAGCGTGGGCCAGGCGGCGTGATCCTGTCTTGTCTGCCTTCGAGCTTCACGATGTTTCCCGGGGCTCGGACGCACCAGGTTTGCAGGTCTAGCAGTTGCCGCAGGCCACGTTGTCCCCGATGCGCTGGCGCAGATGGTAGACCTTCTTCATCTGCAGCGTCCGGACATCGACCTTCGGCAGGTCCGGCACAAACAGCAGAAGCTTGTGATCAAACTCCACCTCGGTACGGACCAGGAAAGTGTCCGGGATCGCCAGTTCTTCGGGAAGATCCTGGGTCGAATTGTTTGAATAGGGCCGCGTGCCGTCTTCCTGCCAGGACCAGCTGGCCTTGCCGACCCCTGAGCTGTTGACGGAAATGCCCGTGATCTTCACCTTCACGCCGTCCGATGGAAACGGCGTCATCACGCTTTCCGCCACATTGACCATGGAACTCAGGAAGGCCTTGTCGACCGTGCTGTCCTGCGTCACCAGGTCGGCAATGGTGCTTGCGGCGCGCGCCAGTTTCTTGTTCACGGACATGGCGACCGAAACTTCCAGCGATCCCATGTACAGAATGATCAGCACCGGTGCGATCAGCGCGAACTCCACGGCGCCGACTCCGGATCGGTCGCCGCGCAGTTTGCGCACGCTTCGATTGATTTTATCCAGAAAGCCCGTCATGGCCGTGGTTCCTTGTGGTGTTCGCCGTTCGAGATGCCCATGGTCATTGCTCACGGGAAGTTCTCGTTGCGAAAGGCAGCCGTCGCCACCATGAGATAGTCCCGTGGCATTTCACCATCCTTGCGGATGTTGGTGATGAATGGCCTGACGAGATCCGTCATCACTTCCCAGCGGTAGTAGGCACGCACGATGTTGATGCTCTTCGGGCCGCCGGGGCTGTAGTCGAAATCGGAGGAATCGAGATCCGCAAACTGGGCATTGCTCTGTTTCGGGATGTAATTCGGGATCGCGGCGAAACTGGCGAACTCGCGTACATCGAGATAGAGCTTCTGATCGTCGGGGTCTTCTTCGGCCGCGCACTTGATCATGATGCTGATTTCGGCGCAGAATCTGGTGCGGAACTCTTCCTCATTGAGGTTCTTGGCCTGCCCGGTGCGCACCTGCCGCGCCATCGTGTCCACGGCATTTTCCAGCAACTGTTCGCCGGCAAATGCAACAAAGGCTTCGATCGTCGCAAAGATCAGCAGGAAGAACGGAAACGCCAGCAGGGCAAATTCGATTGCAGTGGACCCATCTCTCGACCGGCGGAAACGCGCCAGCGCCCGCGGCATTCGTCGCGGTGGCTTTCGAGATGTGGTGGCTTGATCGTCGACTTGCATCGTCGCACTCCCGGACTTTCGTTTCCTGGGAGCAACGCTAGGTCAAACAGGTTGAATATTGGTAACGCGCGCGCCGGCTAGCTGTACAGGTGGTGAACAAATGCCTAACGCGGCTTCAGGTCACGGGCTTGTCGTGGCAACGCTCGGCACGTGCTCTTCGCAAGCCGGTGCGCAGGAGTAGACCGACCGTGATGTCTGCTTGAAGACCCGCAGCGTGTTGGCCTCGTCCACCGAGACCAGGATCCGCTCATCGACGATCGCATCGCCCGCCTGGTCGAGAATGACCAGATTGGTGGTGCCGTAGGATTTGCCGGTCAGAACGATAGTCTGCGGATCGGACACCGCGACATCGGCCACATTGGCATTGCCGATGATGACCTTGCTGACAGCGCGATCGAGCTTGAGAATTCGGGCATGATCCATGAACACGCGAATGACATCCTCTGCTGCCCGGGCCGGGAGTGATGCCATCGCTACCAGGGCCGTGCCGCACAGAAACATTGCGAGCCGGCGATGCGCAGGGTTGGTGTGGGTCATGCCATGTCCTCGGAATTACGGATATCGTCTCTAAAATCGCCGGGATTGGTGAACGAAGGCTTAAGGCCGGCCGGTTCGACCGATTTCTTTCTCAGTGATCCGCTTTCAGGCAACGGCAAGCCCCCGGCGAGGCCTTGTTCGATCTGCTGGCGGCTACTCTTTAATAATGCATGCGATCTTTATAGTGCATGTAACCTTGCGCGGAGTTCCGAACGGCAGTTTGCCGGGCGCTGTTCCGGCACCGGCACCCGGTCGCCACCATTACTGTTTGCCGGTTAGAACAGCGGTCCGCAATTTAGGGATTTGTTTACCATGCAGGGGGCTTTGGCCGGGAAAGGATTTGCTAACCTTGTTCATTAAGCGGTTTGAAAACCCACTCTCCTATGATCGTCACATCCGACCAACCGAAGCAGCTGGCGGAGTGCTGAAAACACTATTGGATGAAGGAACAGACCCATGAAGAATCTTTTCGATCGTTTCGTCAAAGACGAATCTGGTGCCACCGCAATTGAATACGGCCTGATCGCTGCGCTGATCTCGGTCGCGCTCATCACCGGCGCCACCACGCTCGGCGACGCGCTGAACAACCAGTTCGACCAGCTGTCCAAGAAGCTGGACTACTCCGCCGACTAATCGTCTGGCTCGAGAACAGATACAATCTCGAAATGGCCGCCTCAGGGCGGCCTTTTCTGTTTGACCACCGTTGCCCTTTGTTAAGGTCTTTCGCTTAATCTTTCCTGCAGATTCAGGAGTGATCCAACATGTTCGAGGCCGCGATTTTCGTCATCTTTCCGCTTTGCGTGGCCATGGCGGCATTCTGCGATATCATCTCGATGAAGATCCCCAACCGCATTTCGGTCATCCTGGCGGTTTCATTCTTCGTGGTCGCGCCGTTCAGCGGCATGGATCTGGCGACATTCGGCTGGTCCGTGGCTGCAGCCCTGACCGTGTTTGCGGGTTGCTTTGCCCTGTTTGCCTTCAATGTCATGGGTGGTGGAGACGCGAAGATCCTCAGCGCCGCAGCCCTCTGGTACGGTTTCAACATTGATCTGGTGAGCTTTCTCGGGCTGACCGGGATTTTCGGCGGCATTCTCGCCCTTGTGGTGCTGGCAATCCGGGCCAACCAGAATTTGCTGCTCGTGTCACCGCTTCCGATTCCCATGCATTTCTTCAAGCAGCGTGCCGGAATCCCCTATGGCGTGGCCATTGGTGCTGCAGCTTTTGCCACCTATCCCCAGACCGGGCTCTTCCTGCAGGCGCTCGGCCGGCTGAGCTGAGAGTCTTTCCCCGGCCGCATTCCAGTTTTCGCTCTACGGAAAAACCATTGCCTTGATCGCCGGTTCGGGCCGGCCCGTTGGCTGTACGAGGCGGGTCCTGCATCCGCAGGCGATTGATCGCCGTCATCCGGACGCCGAATACTGAAGCCCCGCTTCACACCGATTGTCCCGAATTTCCTGGCTTCAACCCGACGGTTGCGCACAGGCGTCCGCCTGCCTGCACTTTGGCAATCTTGCGTTAACCCTGTTTGCTACCGGCTTGTTAACCATAATTACACGATTGCAAATGCATTCTGCGGTCAGCGTACCCAAACTCCGTTCGAGGAAACAGTATGAAAACCGCCCGCGTCGTCATCATGTCAGTGGCTGGCCTGGCCGCAGGATTGGCCGGGTACCTGGCCATGAACCTGACCTCACCGACCGTCCAGGTGACCGAAGTGTCTTCTGATCCGATCATTCAGAAGATGCCGACCATCGACGTGTTGGTGACAACCGCCAACCTGCCGGTGGGCGCGCGCCTGGGTGAAGATTCCCTCGAGTGGAAGGGGTGGCCCGAAGATGGCGTGATCGAGGGATTGATCCGCCGTGACAACCGGCCCGAGGCTATAGCCGAACTCACCGGCGTGGTGGTTCGCCTGCCGCTGTTTGCCGGGGAGCCCCTGCGCAGCGAAAAGATCGTGGATTCGTCGTCCCGGATCATGTCTTCGCTGCTTCCGGCCGGCAAGCGCGCCATCGCCACCGAGATCTCGGTCGCCACCAGCGCCGGCGGCTTCATCCTTCCCAACGACCGGGTCGATGTGATCATGGTGCGCCGGAAGACGGCGGAGGAAGGCTTTCTCACCGAAGTCATCCTGTCCAACATCCGGATCTTGGCGATCGACCAGCGGATCGAGGAAAATGCCGATGGCAGCCGGACCGCGGTGGGAACCACCGCAACTCTCGAGCTGACCCCGGAACAGACCAAAATCATCACCGTCGCGCAGCAGATGGCCGACCGGTTGACCCTCGCTTTGCGCAGTGTCGCCGATGTCCAGGAATCTGACAGCGACGGCGCAAAATACCTACTGAGCGGCGAAGACGGCAGTGCAGCCATCCAGCTGATCCGCTCTGGCACCATAACCAAAGTTGGCGCCACCAACTGAAGCGGAGAATGAACGTGCGTCCTTTTGCAAAATCGCTCCTGTCATCCATAACCAGCCTTGCGCTGGTGAGCTCGACCATGTTTGCCGGTCTGAGCCTTGATCCGGCCAGCGGCCGGCTTGTGTCACAGGCCGCTGCCGCCGATAGCGTGATCAAGATCAAGCGCACAGGTCCTGGTGTTTCCAAGCGCGTGAAGCTTGGCTTGAACAAGGCTCTGGTCATCGACCTGCCCACCGATGCGCACGACATCCTGGTGGCTGACCCCACCCTGGCCGATGCCGTCACCCGCACCTCGCGCAGGCTTTATCTCTTCGGCAAGACCGTCGGTCAGACCAACATCTTCATCTTCGGACCGAATGGCGAGGAAATCGTCGCCATCGAGCTGGAGATCGAGCGCGACGTCTCGGGCCTGCAGGCTCACCTGGCCCGCTTCCTTCCCGATTCGGACATCAGTGTCGAAATCATTTCCGACAACATTGTCCTGACCGGCTCGGTGCGGACGCCGCAGGATGCGGCGCAGGCTGCCAATCTGGCGCAGATCTTCCTCACCGGTGGTGAGGCCACCACCCGCAACATCACCGAAAGCAGCGGCACCGGCGGAGAAGGAGCTGTGGCCATTTACGCCGAAGCCCGCCAGCAGTCGAAAATCGTCAACCTGCTCAAGATCGATGGCGAGGACCAGGTCACCCTCAAGGTCACCATCGCCGAGGTCAGCCGCCAGGTGCTCAAGCAGCTCGGCTTCAATTCCTCCATCACAGGCGGGTCGGGAACCTTCGTCAATTCCAACCCCTCGTCGCTTGGCTCCGTCTCCACCGGGCTGAACTTTGCGCAGATCGCCAGCGGTTCGATCGGCGGCCGCACGATCGCGAGCTATGTCAACGCCATGGAGCAGGCCGGTGTCATGCGCACCCTGGCCGAGCCGAGCCTCACCGCCATTTCCGGTGAAAGCGCAAAATTCTTTGTCGGCGGCGAGTTCCAAGTCCGGGATTCTGTCGACTACGACGATGACGGGTCGGCCACCTATACGGACCGTGAGGTGGAATACGGCATCCGGCTCAACTTCACCCCGGTCGTCCTCTCACCGGGCCGCATTTCGCTCAAGGTATTGACCGAGGTGTCCGAGCCGACATTCGAGGGCTCCACCTCGCTTCAGGGCGTCGCCGGCAATCCCGGCCTGACCCGGCTGTCGATCAAGCGCCGCGAGGCCGAAACCGCAGTGGAACTGCCTTCCGGCGGCTCGATCGTGCTGGCCGGACTGGTCAAGGATGACATCCGCCAGGCCATGTCGGGCTTTCCGGGCCTGTCGAAGGTACCGGTCTTCGGCACGCTCTTCCGCAGCAAGGATTTTGTCCGCAACGAAACCGAGCTGGTCATCATCGCCACCCCCTACATCGTCAAGCCGGTCGCGCGCAACGAACTCGCCCGTCCCGATGACAATTTCAACGCCGCAGGCGATGGCGCGGGCTTCTTTCTCGGCCGCGTCAACCGGGTCTATGGCCGGATGGAAACCCAGCTGCCACCGGGTCGCTACCATGGCGCCGTCGGCTTCATCTACAAATGATCAGGAACCTCATCATGTCGAGCAAGATCTCCGTTCCCGTCAATCCTGATCTTCGAGCCCTCAGGACCATTGCCGCGCCCCTGCTGGTCGCAGCACTGGTGTCGGGTTGCGCCGGCTGGCCCGGCCGCAGCGTCACGGTCGGTGCGGTTCCCGATGATTACCGCACCAACCACCCCATCATCGTTGCCGAACAGGAGCGCACCGTGGATCTTCCGGTTGCCACCGGCGACCGCAAACTGACAATCTCGATGCGCGAAACCGTCCGCGGCGCGGCACAGGCCTACACATCGAGTGCATCGGGTGCCATCCGCATCATGGTTCCGGTCGGCTCCGCAAATGCGGGCGCCGCGTCGGTCCTGTCCACGCAGGTGGCCGATGTGCTGCGCAGCGAAGGCGTGCCGGGGGACCGCATTCTGTCCTCGCCCTATCACGTGGCATCTGCCGACGATGCAGCGCCGATCCGCATTGCCTTTATGGCGGTCACAGCTTCCACCGGTGAATGCGGGCGCTGGCCCGAGGACATCCTCGCCAATGACACCGAAAACAGGCATTGGGCCAATTTCGGCTGCGCCAGCCAGAACAATCTGGCCGCCCAGATCGCCAATCCGGGGGACCTCGTTGCCCCTCGCGGCATGACCCCGATTGATGCCGAGCGGCGTTCGACTGTGATTGAATCTTACAGAGTGGGCGGCGCGGGGCTGGTGGTCGAATGACCCGCCAGGACCGCCATGCGTTCGATGAAGCAGGACAACGTTGATGACCAATCTAGATTATGCGCTTGAGCAGCAGACCCAGCCGGATGAAGGCGATACCGCCGCAGACCGCGGCGATTTCGAACGAATTCGCCCGCTTCCGCGAATATCGGTTCATGCCTTCGTCGAAACCGAGGGCCTGGCCAAGACCATGGAACGGTGCTCGCAGGACCGTCGCATGGCCAAGGTCAATTTGCGCATCAATTCCGGTGGCGTGTCGGCTGCGGCCAACATGTTCGCGGGCTCTCCGACCCCGAACCTGCTGATCCTGGAAACACGTGTCGAAGGACAGGCGCTGCTCGACGAGCTCGGCGAACTTGCCACCGTGTGTGATCCCGACACGCGGGTTGTCATTGTCGGCCATGTCAACGATGTCGCGCTGTACCGTGAACTGGTGCGCAACGGCGTCTCCGAATATATCGTGGCACCGGTCTCGATGGCCGATGTGATCGGTGTCATCTCGGCCATTTTCGTCGATCCCGATGCCGCCCCGCTGGGTCGCTCGATAGCCTTTGTCGGCGCAAAGGGCGGCGTTGGCTCGTCCACCCTTGCACACAATTGCGCCTGGAGCATTTCCAGTCTGTTTTCGAGCGAAGTGATTCTGGCCGATCTCGATCTGCCTTTCGGCACCGCCAATCTCAATTTCGATACCGACCCGACCCAGGGCATCGCCGAGGCGGTGTATTCGCCGGACCGCCTCGACGAGGTGTTCCTCGACCGGCTGCTGTCGAAATGCTCCGAGCATCTTTCCATGCTGGCGGCGCCCTCGATGCTGGACCGGACCTATGATTTTTCCGGAGACGCGTTCCTGCCGATCCTCGACATCATCCAGCGCAACGCCCCGGTATCGGTGCTGGATGTTCCGCATATCTGGAATGACTGGACGCGGAAGGTGCTGTGCGCAGCCGACGAGATCGTCATCACCGCGACGCCGGACCTGGCCAATCTGCGCAACACCAAGAACCTATTCGACACCTTGCGCAAGCTGCGGCCGAATGATCATGCTCCGCTCCTGGTTCTCAACCAGGTGGGCATGGCCAAGCGGCCTGAAATTTCGCCCGAGGCGTTCTGCGATCCGCTGGAAATCGATCCGCTTGCGATCATTCCCTTCGACGCGCCGCTGTTCGGCGAAGCCGCGAATTCGGGTTTGATGATCGCCGAATCCTCGGCCAAGTCACCCACCGCCGAAGCCTTGTCCCAGATCGCCCACGTGGTCACCGGCAGAGCGGAAGTGAAGAAACGCAAGAAGGCGGGTCTGTCGTCTTTGATGGGCCTTTTGGGCCGCAAGTAATTTGTAAGTCTGGAGTGAACGCGACATGTTCGGCAAACGCAGCAATGATGGATCGGGCAAGCTGCCGCAAGCTCCGGCGCCCAAGCCTGTGGTTCATGCTGAAGCCCCGGCAGCTCCGGCCCCGGAGGCCGCTGCCCCGGTGCAGGCGCCCGCGCCAACCGCCGCCCCGGTGGCTCCGGCTCCCGCCCCACCGCCCGTTCAGCAATCCGCCCCGCGCCGCGAAGAGCCGCCGGTCAAGCGCAAGTCTGCCCGCAACGAGGCCTATTACGACACCAAGAGCCAGGTCTTCTCGGCGCTGATCGACACCATCGACCTGTCGCAGCTGGCCAAGCTTGACGGCGAGAGTGCGCGCGAGGAAATCCGTGATATCGTCAATGATATCATCACCATCAAGAATTTCGCCCTGTCGATTGCCGAGCAGGAAGAGCTGCTCGACGACATCTGCAACGATGTGCTGGGCTATGGTCCGCTCGAACCTCTGCTGGCGCGCGACGACATCGCCGACATCATGGTCAACGGCGCCGGCATGACCTACATCGAAGTCGCCGGCAAGGTATTGGAGACCGATGTCCGGTTCCGCGACAACAGCCAGTTGCTGTCGATCTGCCAGCGTATCGTCAGCCAGGTCGGTCGTCGCGTCGATGAATCGAGCCCGATCTGCGACGCTCGCCTTCCCGACGGCTCCCGCGTCAACGTCATCGCCCCGCCGCTGGCAATCGATGGCACCGCGCTCACCATTCGTAAGTTCAAGAAGGACAAGCTGACGCTGGATCAGCTGGTCAAGTTTGGCGCCATTACGCCCGAAGGCGCAGCTGTTCTGCAGATCATCGGCCGGGTGCGCTGCAACGTGGTGATTTCCGGCGGTACCGGCTCCGGTAAAACCACGCTGCTCAATTGCCTGACCGCCTATATCGATGCCGACGAACGCATCATCACCTGCGAAGACTCGGCCGAACTTCAGCTGCAGCAGCCGCATGTGGTACGGCTTGAAACCCGCCCGCCCAATATTGAGGGCGAGGGCGAGATCACCATGCGTGACCTGGTCAAGAACTGCCTGCGTATGCGTCCCGAACGCATCATCGTCGGTGAGGTTCGCGGCCCGGAAGTCTTCGACCTTCTGCAGGCCATGAACACCGGCCACGATGGGTCGATGGGCACGATCCACGCCAACAGCCCGCGTGAATGCCTCAGCCGTATGGAATCGATGATCGCGATGGGTGGCTTCACGCTGCCGGCCAAGACCGTACGCGAGATCATTGCCGGATCGGTCGATGTGGTCATTCAGGCGACGCGCCTGCGCGATGGTTCCCGTCGCATCACCCACATTACCGAAGTCATCGGCATGGAAGGTGACGTGATCATCACCCAGGACCTGATGAAGTACGAAATGGTTGGCGAAGATGCCAACGGCAAGATCATCGGACAGCACGCCTCCACCGGCATCGGCCGGCCCAATTTCTGGGATCGTGCCCGTTACTACGGCGAAGACAAGCGGCTGGCCGCTTCGCTCGATGCCATGGAAAAGATGACCTCTTAAGGAGACGCGCGCGTGTTTGGTCTGGATATAGTGGTTGTCGCCATCATCGGCCTGGTCGCGCTTTCGGCGGGGGCGCTGGGCTATGGCGTCCTCTATTCCCGCATCGAGGGCGAGCGCAAGGCGGAAAACCGGGTCAAGCGGGTGAAGGCGGCGGAAACCGACCGCTCCAAGGCGACCGCCGCCCGCGACAGGCTCAACGAAGCCAACAAGCGGCGCAAGTCGGTCCAGGATTCGCTCAAGACGCTGGAAGAGAAGAACAAGGAAAACGACCGCCGCAAGTCACCGGCGCTGAAAGATCGGATAGCCCAGGCCGGCCTCACCATTTCGGTGCACAACTTCTACCTCCTGTCGGTGATTTTCGGTTTCGTCATGGGGTTCCTCGCCTTCGTCTTTCAGGGCAGTCTGCTGGTCGGCGCCGGAGTGATGATCATTTTCGGTGCCGGCGTGCCGCGCTGGATCATCGGCTTTCTGCGCAATCGGCGGATGAAGGCCTTCCTCAACGAATTTCCCAATTCGCTGGACGTGATGGTGCGATCGATCAAGTCCGGCCTGCCGCTCAACGATGCGATCCGGATGATTTCCGCCGAAGGCCAGGAGCCTGTCCGTACCGAGTTCAAGCGGATTGTCGAAGCCCAGCAGATGGGCATGAACATCCCTGAGGCTTGCAGCCGTCTCTACAACCGGATTCCGCTGTCGGAGGCGAACTTCTTCGCCATCGTGATTGCCATTCAGGCCCAGGCCGGCGGCAATCTGTCCGAAGCGCTGGGAAACCTCTCGCGGGTGTTGCGTGATCGCAAGAAGATGAAGGGCAAGATCAATGCGATGTCGATGGAGGCCAAGGCTTCGGCGGCCATCATCGGCGCCTTGCCGTTCATCGTTGCCCTGCTGGTCTATCTCACATCGCCCGATTACATCATGATTCTCTTCACCGACACGCGCGGCCATCTCATTCTCGGGGCCTCCGCCGTCTGGATGTCGATCGGCATCATGGTGATGCGCAACATGATCAACTTCGACATCTAGGGGACGACAGTCATGATATCCGATCTCGCGTCATCCCTCACCGATCCCGCCTATCTGGTTCCCATCCTGATATCGATTGCGGTCTTTGCCACGCTGTTCACCATTCTGGCGCCCTATTTCGAGAAGGGCGATCTCGATGCGCGGATGAAATCGGCAGCCCTCGAGCGCGATGAAATCCGCGCCAGGGAGCGTGCCCGGCTCAATGCCGAGCAGTCCCGCAACGGCCAGAAGAGCGCCGGCCTCAGGTCGCGCGACAACGCCTCCGTGCGCGGCATCGTCGAACAGCTCAACCTGAAGGATGCGCTGGCCGACGGCGCCACCATTGCCAAGCTGCGGGCTGCCGGCTACCGCACTCAGAACTCGCTCAACATGTTCCTGCTGGCGCGCTTCGTGCTGCCTTTCATCTTTCTGGTTGCCGCAGTCGTCTACGTCTTCCTGCTGGAGAACCTGGTCGACAAGCCGCTGACGGTTCGGATCCTGGCCTGCATCGTCGTCGCCTATATCGGCTTCTACACGCCCAACATGTTCGTCTCCAACCAGGCGGGCAAGCGTCAGGCCTCGATCAGGCTTGCCTGGCCCGATGCGCTTGACCTGATGCTCATCTGCGTGGAGTCCGGCGTCTCCATCGAAGCCGCGCTGAAGCGTGTGGCCGAGGAAATCGCCGTCCAGTCGACGGCGCTCGCCGAAGAGTTCGTGCTGACAACGGCTGAACTGTCCTATCTCCAGGACCGGCGGATGGCATTCGAGAACCTGGGCAACCGGACCGGGCTGGAGATGGTCAAGTCGGTCACCCAGGCGCTGATCCAGTCCGAGCGCTACGGCACCCCGATCGCACAGGCTCTGCGTGTTCTGGCCCAGGAAAGCCGCGACCAGCGCATGACCGAGGCCGAAAAGAAGGCCGCAGCACTTCCGCCGAAGCTGACGGTTCCGATGATCCTGTTCTTCCTGCCGGTGCTGATCGGCGTGATCCTCGGACCTGCGGCCATCCAGGTCATGGACAATTTCTCCGGCGGTTAGACCTTTTTCGCTGCATTGGCCCTGACGGGGCACTCGAGACATACAAGGTACGATCGACCCTTGGAAACCAAGGGTCGGACCATCTCCGGGGTGCCGTCAGCGAAGCCGGCGCCACTTGGCAAACCGGTCATCCGATCGGTCTTTTGAGGGTGGTGGCAGCGTTTCTCCCGGGTGTCGCGTATCGCGATCGGACAGACGACAGGCCGCGCAAGGCCTCAACGCCCGGCATCACGGCCCTCGGTCGCTGAAACCAAGGGCTGCAGGCAACCTTTTCGACAAGCTTGCGGGCCCCGCGAAGGGTGAGCCTGGCGGCGGATGAATATCTCTGTCGGGGAAGTGCGATTTGCGAGTGGCCCGGAGCGAAGTCTTGACCTCGCCGGCCCCGGAAGGGCTACAGCCGAACTCTCAAACGGGTGCAGCGTCCAGCAAACAACATCAATTGGTGTTGTTCTTGTCCGAATCCTTGAGCTTGCTCCAGGCATTCTGCTGCGACAGCATGGCCCGCAGATAGTTCACATTCGCGCTCGCCTGCTGCGGCGAAAGCTCAGCGCTTGCGATCCGTTCAGCCTCCTGGAAGCGGCCCTGAAGCCCGACGACCAGCGCCAGGTTCTGTCGCACCCGGCTGTCGGCGCCCGGTTGCTTGACCGCGGAGGCGAGGTAGCTCTCGGCGGTTCTCAGGTCACCTTGCAGCACGTAGGACATGCCCAGATTCGACAGGACCGAAGGCTCGTTGGGCTTTATGTCGAGCGCCTTGCGGTAGCGTTGCCGTGCCGAGGCCGGGTCGCCCATCTGGTCCAGAATGGCACCTTCGGCCGACAGCAGTTGCCAGTCCGGCCGGTCCGGTGTCTGGGCCCGCTGGATGGCGTCCAGTGCCTTGTCGAACTGGCCAGCGCCGGCAAGCGCCTTGCCATAGGCCGCCAGCACCGTCCGGTCCGTCGGATTGTGGATAGCCACCTGCTGCATGACTGCCAGCGCCTGTTCGGAACGGCCGCCCATGGTCAGCACCGAGGCATATTTCATGCCCACACCCGCATCCTTGGGGTTGCGGTCATAGGCCCGGCCGATGCTCTCGGCGGCAGAGTGCAGCTCCGACGCATTCATCGATTCGAGCGGCTTGTTCATCGATGGAATCGAGCCGGTCGTCAGCTGTCCCTTGGAGGCGCATCCCGCCAGCGAGAGGCCGATCGCTGCGATGCAGACCGCGCTCAACAGGCGGTTGGGGAGGATGGTGCGTAAATGGGTCGCTGACATTGGCCTGGTCCCGGAAATCGAGTGTCATGGCGCTCCTCAAAGGGTGGCGCCACAGTCTTCGCTCAAGCAATAATCTGTTAACCCTAATCAAGAGTTAACGACTGATTCCCCGTGCATGCCAGCGGGGAGGACGAGAGGAAATACCATGTCGCCCTACGCCCTGATCGATCGCCCGTCGCCATTTGCCTCTGAACCGGCTGAAACAGCTGCTGACGCCCTGCCCGTCTGGGCGGTGACGCCTGCGGATATTGAGGCAGGCACGTTTGATGCGGCAGCACTCGCCTGGGCCAGGGCCGCAGGCTTCCAGGCGGCGGAAGGCGCGGTCCTGCTGGTGCCGGGCCCGGATGGCAAGCTTGCCGGTGCCCTGTTTGGCCTCGGCAATGAAGGGCAGTGTCATCCCTTCATCAGTGGCAAGTTGGCGCGAACCCTGCCCGAGGGCACCTGGCGCATTGAAACCTCGTCGGTGGCACCCGAAACCATGGCCCTGGGGTTCGGCATGGGGGCCTACCGTTTCGAGCGCTACCGCAAGCCTGCGGCCCAGGGCCCGAGGCTGGCCATGACCGAAACTGTCGATGCCGCCGCGGTTCACCGCAGCGTGGCCGCAGTCGCGCTTGCGCGCGATCTCGTCAACACGCCCGCCAACGACATGGGTCCCGACGCGCTGGAAGCGGCGTTCCGTGGTCTTGCTGATCACTACAAGGCGCAAGTGACGGTGGTCGCCGGCGACGACCTGATCCCGAATGGTTTCCCGATGATCCACGCCGTCGGCCGCGCCGCCGATCAGGCGCCGCGGTTGCTGGAAATGCGCTGGGGCAAGAAAGGCGCGCCGAAACTCACGCTGGTCGGCAAGGGCGTGTGTTTCGATACCGGTGGTCTCGATATCAAGCCGTCCTCGGCGATGCTCAACATGAAGAAGGACATGGGCGGCGCCGCCAATGCAATGGCGCTGGCGATGATGATCATGGATGCCGGCCTGCCGGTGGATTTGCGGGTGCTGGTTCCGGCGGTCGAGAATTCGATTTCCGCCTCGGCCTTCCGCCCGGGCGACGTGCTCACCAGCCGCAAGGGCCTCACCGTCCAGATCGACAACACTGACGCCGAAGGCCGCCTGGTGCTCGCCGATGCGCTCACCTATGCCTGCGAGGAAGAGCCCGGTCTGCTCATCGACATGGCCACTTTGACCGGTGCCGCACGGGTGGCGCTCGGGCCCGATCTGCCGCCCTTCTACACCGACGACGAAGCCCTGGCCGGCGCGCTTGCCACCGCATCGGCGGAGGTGACCGACCCGCTCTGGCGCATGCCGCTGTTCAAGCCCTATGAAGCCGATGTGAAGGCCCGGATCGCCGATCTGACCAATGCCCCGGCGGGCGGCTTTGCCGGGTCGATCACCGCGGCCCTGTTCCTCAAGCGCTTCGTGACAGCGGAAACCAGCTGGGCGCATTTCGACATTTTCGCCTGGTCGCCGAAGGACAAGCCGCATGCGCCGATCGGCGGCGAAGCGCAAGGCATCCGCGCCCTGTTCGAGGTCATCAGCAAGCGCCACCCGGCCTGAACCTCGCGGCTGGCTTGCGTGCGCTCTTTGTTTCGGCCACTATAATCCGGTACCGAAACGATACAGGCACGCCGCCATGCAGCTCGACCTCCGGCCCTCCGATGCCCTCGGGCTCTGGCATGCCGCCACGCTTGAACATGTCCGCGTCATCGGACCGGACCTGACAATGCGGCAACTGGCGATCCTGCTGCACATCTATCTCGCGCCGCCCCCGCACACCGTGCGCGGGCTCGCCGCCATGCTCGGCGTCACCAAGCCGGTGATCACAAGGGCGCTCGACACGATGGGCCACATGGGGCTGGTCCGCCGGGTCCGCGACGAGCGCGACAGGCGCAATGTCATCATCAAGCGCACGGTGGAAGGCTCGCTGTTTGTCGAAAGGCTGGGCGACATCATCATTGCCGAAGGCCGCAAATTGTCGTCCGCGGAGGCATCTGGAACATGAGTGACAGCCTTGATCACCGCTCCCATGCCTACCGGCCGGATCTCGCCGATATCCGCCTCAAGGGGCAGGTCACGGCCGAGCGTTTCTCCGAAGGCGCTGCCGGCGAGGTGCGAGTGCCCGTCGCCGATATCCGTCCCCGGCCGGAGGCTGATTGCAGCATCGACACCCAGGCGCTCCTTGGTGAGGCGTTGACCGTGTTCGACATCTCCGCCGGCTGGGCCTGGGTGCAATTGGCGGAAGATGGCTATGTCGGCTATGTGCGAGAAGAGGCGATCCGGGAAGGCGCCGGCGAAGCCACCCATATTGTCTCCGTTCCGCGCAGCTTCGTCTATCCGGGGCCGGATCTGCGCTTTCCGCAGCTCAGGACCCTGTCGATGGGTAGCCGGGTAACGATCGTCGGCGCGGCCGAGACGCGGGGCACGACCTACGCTCTGCTGGAGGATGGCTCGGCCATCATTGCTACGCATCTGCGTCCGGTTGCCGAGCCGGTCGCCGAAGACGCTGTGTCGGTGGCCGCGCGCTTCATCGACACGCCCTATCTCTGGGGCGGACGAACCGGCTTTGGCATTGATTGTTCGGGCCTGGTGCAATTGGCGCTGGCCATGACCGGCAAATCCGCGCCGCGCGATTCCGACCAGCAGGCAGCAGGCCTGGGCGCCGTTATCCATCCTGATCGCGATGGCCTTCAACGTGGCGATCTGGTGTTCTGGAAAGGCCATGTCGGTTTTCTCGAAGACCCGGATACGCTGCTCCACGCCTCCGGCGGCACCATGTATGTCACCCGCGAACCGCTGCAGGCCGCCATCGAGCGGATTGCCAGGCTCTACGGCCCGCCGACACTCTATCGCAGGCCATAAGCCGGCTTAGTACCCGGCCTTGCGGTCGACCAGGTTGATCAGCGGTTCGCCGCGCTCGAAGGCATCCATCTGCCGCGCCATCGGCTCGATCAGCGAGGACGGCATCGAGGCTGCCGCCGCATGCGGCGTCAGCGTCACCTTGGGGTGGGTCCAGAACGGACTGTCGGGATCAAGCGGTTCCTGCTGAAACACATCCAGCGTCACCGCAGACAGCAGGTCCTCATCCAGCGCGGCCAGAATATCCGCCTCGTTCTGCAATCCACCGCGCCCGGCATTGATGACCACCGGTGCGCCCAGCGGTCCGCGCTTGCTCATCCGCTTGAACAGATCCTTGTTGAGGATCTCAGTCGTTTCGGCTGTCAGCGGCAGCAGCACGACGAAGATGTCGGCCGATGCCAGGAAGGCATCAAGCCCCTCTTTGCCCGCATGGCAGGTCACGCCCTCTACCTGTTTCTGCGTCCGTGACCAGCCGGTCACCTTGAAGCCCATGACCTGCAGCTTGGCGGCGGCGTCCGTGCCAAGCTCGCCCAGTCCCATGATGCCGACGCTGAGATCGGCCGCGGCCTTCTGTTCGCGGTCCTCGTACCAGACGCGGTTTGCCTGCTGCGCCCGATAGCGCGGTCCGAGGCGATGGTGGTCGAGCACCTGCCAGACGACATACTCGCTCATCCGCGTGGTCAGGTTGGGTGACACCACCCGCACGATCGGCACGTCCGGCAGGCTGGTATCGGCAAAGACGTGATCGACACCCGCACCGAGCGAGAAAATCGCCTTCAGGTTCGGCAGCTTCGACAGCAATCCGGCCGGCTGCTTCCAGACAATGGCGTAGTCAATATCGGGATCGGTGTCGCCGTTCGGTTCCAGCGCCACCGGGCGGTCCGGCGCTGCCTTCTGCAGCTCCTCGACCCACATTTGCGGGTCCCACCCGGTGAGCGCCAGCAGCACACGTCCCTTGCCGTTGTTGTCGGTCATGATCCTGCCTATTCGCTGACCACTGCGCTGCCGGCGGCTTCCAGGTTGAAGGCCGCCGCCATCAGCGCTTTGGTATAGTCTGTTTCGGGATGGTCGAAAATCTTGTCGGCGCTGCCCTGCTCGACCACCTTGCCTGCCCGCATGACGATGACGTCATTGGCCAGCGCCCGCACCACCTTGAGATCGTGGCTGATGAACAGATAGGCGAGATCGTGCCGCTTCTGCAGATCCCGCAGCAGGTCGACGACCTGGGCCTGCACGCTCATGTCGAGCGCCGAGGTCGGCTCATCCAGCATGACGAAGCGCGGCTTGAGCACCATCGCCCGGGCAATCGCGATGCGCTGCCGCTGGCCACCGGAAAACTCGTGCGGATAGCGCCAGCGGGTCGAGGCGTCGAGCCCGACTTCCTCCAGCGCCTCGGCGACAAGCCTGTCTCGGTCGCGCGCCGAGATATCGCGGGCGTGGATTTCCAGCCCTTCGCCGACGATATCGGCAATCGACATGCGTGGGCTCAGCGATCCGAACGGATCCTGGAACACCACCTGCATCGAACTCCTGAGCGACTTCATCTGCTTGAAGGATCGCTCGTGCAGCGGCAGGGTGTTGAAATGGATCTCGCCTTCGCTGCGGATAAGCCGCATCAGCGCCAGCCCGAGCGTTGTTTTCCCGGAGCCGGATTCGCCGACCACGCCGAGTGTCTGCCCGGATTTGAGCGACAGCGACAGCCCGTCGACGGCCTTGACGTGGTCAACCGTGCGCCGGAGGAAGCCCTTCTTGACCGGAAACCAGACCTTGATGTCCTTGGCGCGCATGACTTCCGGCGCGGTTTCCTTGCGCTCCGGCGGCTCACCGCTGGGTTCGGCGGCCAGTAGGTGCTTCGTGTAGGCGTGCTGCGGGTTGGCGAAGATCTCGGCAGTCGGGCCGGTCTCGACGATCTTGCCGTTTGTCATCACGCAGACCCGGTCGGCGAATTTGCGCACGATGCCCAGATCATGGGTGATGAACAGCATCGCCATGCCGTGCTCGGTCTTCAGGTCCCTGAGCAGTTCGAGGATCTGCGCCTGCACGGTAACGTCAAGCGCCGTCGTCGGTTCATCGGCAATCAGCAGCTCAGGCCGGTTGGCCAGCGCCATGGCGATCATCACCCGCTGCCGCTGTCCGCCCGATAGCTGGTGCGGATAGGAGGCAAGCCGGGTTTCCGGATCGCGGATTCCGACCTGGGTCAGCAGTCCCAGCACCTGCCGCCGGGCCTCGTCCGGCTTGATCAGCTGGTGCAGATGCAGGATTTCCGAGATCTGTTTTTCCACCGTCTGCAGCGGATTGAGCGAGGTCATCGGCTCCTGGAAGATCATGGTGATGTCGTTGCCGCGCACCTCCCGGATCTCCGGTTCCGGTGCCGACAGCAGGTCCTGCCCCTTGAACAGGATCTCGCCCGATGGATGGCTGGCCGCAGGATAGGGCAGCAGCCGCAGCACCGACAGCGCCGACACCGATTTGCCGGAACCCGATTCACCCACCAGCGCCACTGTCTCGCCGCGCCTGATGTCGAACGAGATATTATCGACCGCCGTCTGGCTTTCGCCGGACTGGTGGAACTCCACCGACAGGTCGCGCACCGACAGCAGCGCCTCGCCGGCCATTTTTGTTTTTGCGCCACTCATCGGCCCGCCACTACTCATCGGAATGTCTTTCGTGGGTCGAAGGCGTCGCGGGTGGCTTCACCGATGAAGATCAGCAGCGACAGCATGATCGAGATGGTGAAGAACGCCGTCAGCCCCAGCCAGGGCGCCTGCAGATTGCGCTTGCCCTGGGCGATCAGTTCGCCCAGCGAGGCCGAGCCCGGCGGCAGGCCGAAGCCGAGGAAATCGAGCGATGTCAGCGTCGTGATCGAGCCCGAAAGGATAAACGGCAGGAAGGTCAGCGTCGCCACCATCGCGTTGGGCAACAGATGCCGGAACATGATGGTGCCATTGCCGACGCCGAGCGCCCGAGCGGCGTTGACATATTCGAAATTGCGCGCCCGCAGGAACTCCGCCCGCACGATGCCGACAAACGACACCCAGGAGAACAACAGCATGATGCCGAGCAGGATCCAGAACCCCGGCGGCAGCACCGCGGCGATGATCAGCAGGATGTAGAGCACCGGCATCGAGGACCAGATCTCGATGAAGCGCTGCATCAGAAGGTCGGTCCAGCCGCCGAAATAGCCCTGCACCGCGCCCGCCGCGATACCGATCAGCGCCGAGAACACCGTCAGCGTCAGCCCGAACAGCACCGAGATGCGGAAACCGTAGATCATCCGCGCGGTCACATCGCGGGCCTGGTCATCGGTCCCGAGCCAGTTCATGTTGCCAAGCGTGCAGCCCGGATCCTCGTCCTTCAGCGGGTAGGCGGAGCAGGCCTCCCCTTCCTCCAGCAGCCAGAACGGCGCCGTCGGTGCCGAATGCGGAATGTAGGAATTGGCGGTGGTGTAGGAATAGCGGATCGGCGGCCAGATCATCCAGCCATTGGCCTCGATCTCGTCCTGGATGAACGGGTCGCGGTAATCGGTGCGCGCCAGGAACCCGCCAAATTTCTCCTCCGGGTAATCCACCATCACCGGATACAGGATCTCGCCCTTGTAGGAGGCCAGGATCGGCCGGTCATTGGCGATGAACTCGGCCAGCAGGCTGGCGATGAACAGGATCATGAAGATCCACAGCGACCAGTAGCCGCGCCGGTTGGCCTTGAAATTGGCCCAGCGCCGCTTGTTGGTCGGCGACAGCCAGCCTTTCGGCCGGCCATTGACGTCATAGGCCTGGGGATTGCCGGAAACAGCCTCGCTCATCCCACATCCCTCTTTTCAAAGTCGATGCGCGGATCAACCCAGGTGTAGACCAGGTCCGAAATCAGCCCGACCACCAGTCCCATCAGCGAGAAGATGAACAGGGTCGCAAACACCACCGGATAATCCCGCTTGATGATCGACTCAAAACCCAGCCGCCCCAGCCCGTCGAGCGAGAAGATGGTTTCGATCAGCAGCGATCCGGAGAAGAATGCGGTGATGAAGGCGCCGGGAAAGCCGGCAATGATGATCAGCATCGCATTACGGAACACATGCCGGTAGAGCACCTGGCGCTCGCTCAGGCCCTTGGCCCGGGCGGTGGTGACATATTGCTTGCGGATCTCGTCGATGAACGAGTTCTTGGTCAACAGCGTCGTGGTGGCGAAAGCCGCCAGCGACAGCGCGATCAGCGGCAGCGCAAGGTGCCAGAAATAGTCGACGATCTTGCCGAAAAGGCTGAGCTCGGCAAAATTGTCCGACGTCAGCCCGCGCAGCGGGAACCAGTCCAGGAACGATCCGCCGGCAAACAGCACGATCAGCAGGATGCCGACCAGGAAGCCGGGCACCGCATAGGCGATGATGATCAGCCCCGAGGTCCAGACATCGAACCGCGATCCGTCCGAGACCGCCTTCTTGATCCCCAGCGGAATCGAAATCACGTAGGACAGCAGCAGGATCCAGATGCCCAGCGAGATCGAGACCGGCATCTTTTCCTTGATCAGGTCGATCACGTCGATGCTGCGGAAATAGCTCTCGCCGAAATCGAAGCGGATATAGTTCCACATCATCAGCCCGAAGCGTTCGAGCGGCGGCTTGTCGAAGCCGAACTGGGCCTCCAGCTTGGCGATGAATTCCGGATCAAGCCCTTGCGCGCCGCGATAGTCGGACGATCCCGGGTCGCCGAAATCCTGCTGCGCGCTGCCGACACTGTCGCCGCCGCCGGCAATCCGGTCGATGGCGGAATCGCCTTCGCCGGTCAACTGCGCGATCACCTGCTCTACCGGCCCGCCCGGTGCAAACTGGATCACCGCGAACGAGATCGCCATGATGCCGACAATGGTCGGGATCATCAAAAGCAGGCGTCTGAGAATATAGGCGCCCATCAGGCGGCTGTCCCCTCAGTGGCAGCGATCTTCTCGCGCATGGTGATGTCTGTCCTGGTCAATCCCGCGTCCTTCCAGCCGGAAAATCGGTTTTCCGGCTGATTCGTGTCTGCCCCATACAGAATCGAATGTCGAAACCGGTGCAAGGCCAAAGCGTCTCACTCTGCCGCGGTCGACCACCACACGTCGGGGAAGCCAAGCCCGTAATAGGGCAGCTCGTCGGGGTGCTTCAGCGTCTTGGAGTAGGCCACCTTGACCGCATCGCTGTAAAACAGCGGCACCACGTAATGGTTCGCCAGCAGCACCCGGTCGAGCGCCTTCACGGCGGCGGTCTTTTCCTCGCGTGTCTGCGCGAAGATCACCATCCGGATCAATTCGTCGACGGCAGGATCGGCAATGCCGGCATAGTTGCGCGATCCCTCGCGGTCCGCCGAGGCCGAGCCCCAGTATCCGGCCTGCTCGTTGCCCGGGTTCAGCGACTGCCCCCAGACATTCCAGATCATGTCATAGTCGAAACTTCTGATCCGGTTGGTGTATTGCGAGGCGTCGACGGTGCGGATCCGGGCATCGATGCCGATCTTCTTCAGGCTGGCGATATAGGGCAGCACCGAGCGTTCCAGCGAGGGGCTCGACAGCAGGATTTCGATCCCGAACTGCTCTCCGGTGCTGGTGTTGATCAGCTTGCCGGAGTCGAGTTTGTAGCCGGCTTCCTGGAACAGCGTCAGCGCCTGGCGCAGATTGGCCCGTGCCTTCTGCGGATCGCCGCCCACCGGGTTGGTAAACGGCGTGGTGAAGACCTCGGCCGGGATCTCGTTCTCCAATCCCTCGAGAATCTCTTTCTCGCGGCCTTCCGGCAACCCCGATGAAGCAAGCTCGGTGCCCCAGAAATAGCTGTCGACCCGCGCCAGCGCGTCAAAGGCCAGATTGTGGTTCAGGTCCTCGAAATCCAGCACGAAATTCAGCGCCCGGCGCACCCGCACATCCTGGAATTTTTCGCGCCGCAAGTTCGGCACGAAAGCCTGCATGATGCCCACGGCGCGCAGCGGGTTCTGGATCTCCTCGCGCACGATGTCGCCGCTTTCCACCGCCGGGAAATCATAGGCGGTGGCCCATTTGCTGGCCGAGTTCTCCTGCCGGAAATCCACCGTGCCGGCGCGAAAGGCCTCGAACTCGACATTGGCGTCCGTGAAATAGACATATTCGATGGCGCCGAAATTGTTGTGCCCGACATTGACGTTGAGGTCCTTGCCCCAATAGTCCTCGCGCAGTTCATAGCGGATTGTCGAGCCGGCCTTGAACTCGGCGATCCGGTAGGGGCCTGACCCCATCACCGGCTCAAGCGTGGTGCGGCTGATATCACGGACTGTCCCGGCCTCGTCCGTGCCTTCCCACCAGTGCTTGGGCAGCACGCGGATCTGGCCCAGGATCTGTGGCAGTTCCTGGTTGTTGTCTTCGTCAAACAGGAAGGTCACATCCCGTTCACCGGTCTTTTCCGCCGAGACAACATGCGCGTAATATTGCGCCTGCGCCGGATTGTGTTCCTTCGCCATGTCGAAACTGAAGACAACGTCCTCGGGCGTCACCGGAGTGCCGTCGGCCCATTTGGCTTCGGCGCGCAGCCGGAATGTGACTTTCGAGATGTCGTCCGGATAGGAAATGCTCTCGGCGAGCAGCCCGTAGGACGAGGAGACCTCGTCTTCCGATGGTTTCATCAGCGTGTCGAAAACCAGGCTCAAGCCCGCCGCCGCCTCTCCCTTGTACAGGATCGGGTTGAAACTGTCGAAGGTGCCTTCTTCCGACAGTTTCAGCGTGCCGCCCTTGGGTGCGTCCGGATTGACATAGTCAAAATGCGCAAAGCCTTCGGCGTATTTGGGCGCCTCGATCATCGCCGTGGCATGCTGCCAGGCTGGTTCCTGGGCCATGGCGCTGGCCGTTGCGAACAGGCTGGCCAGTGCCAGCATGATGGGGGCGAGGCGTTTGATCATGTGTGCGGGTCCTCCGGTCACTGTGTCATCCACAGACAATAGGTGACTTCTGCGGCACTTGCAGGGCCAGTCTCACATTTCTTGCCCGCAGAACAAAAAAAGCCGGGCCCAAGGCCCGGCTTTGATGTCGTTGCAGCGAAGAACTTATTCGCTTTCAGCTGGCGCTTCCGCCGCTTCATCCGCTGGTTCGGCAGTGACTTCGGTCGCCGCAGGCAGCGGCGCCGGCGAGTCGCCGAGGGTGCGCAGATAGGCGATCAGGTCGGCGCGTTCGTCGATCTTCTTGACGCCGGCAAAGCCCATCGCGGTGCCCTTGATGTATTTCTTCGGTGCAGCGAGGAAGCCGCTGAGATGTTCGTAATCCCAGGCCACGGAACCGCCTTCGGCAAATTCGACCATGGCGGCAGAGTACTTGAAGTCCTCATTGGCTGCGACCGGGCGGTTGACGATGTTCCACAAGCCGGGGCCGACCTTGTTGGCATTGGACGGATCATTGGTGTGGCAGGCTGCGCACTTCTTGAACACCGATTCGCCCTTGGCCGGGTCGGCGCTGGCGAGCAGCGGTGCGATCAGTTCAGGTGCGGTTTCTTCCGCAGGTGCGCCGGCATCGCCGCTGCCTTCGGCCACTTCGATCATGAAGCCTTCGGTCTCTGGCTCCGGGGCGTCGTAAATGCCTTCCGACACAATCGAAAGAGACATCACGACAAACAGAATGCCCAGAAAAGCGCCCGCCGCAGTATTGAAGTATGAGGAGTTCATGTTCCGTCGCTCCGTTTCGGTTCGGTGTCCCGCCCAGTTTCCTGCAATATCCGAACCAGTCTTGAAATCGCGCGGAACCTATGTCTTTTGCAGTTTCGTTGCAACACCGTTTGTAACAGCGGCGGTGAGACTTTTTGACACCTGCGCCGCAAGATGGGGGAATGGACGCGCCATGGCAACAGGTTCCGAGCATACGCTGGTGATAATTCCGGCGCGATTGGCGTCGTCGCGGCTGCCCAACAAGGCGCTGGCGGATATCGCCGGCGAGCCGATGGTGGTCCGCGTCGCGCGCCAGGCGGCGCTTGCCAATGTCGGCCGGGTGGCGGTCGCCACTGATTCGCGTGACATTGCCGATGTGGTGGAGGCTGCCGGCTTCGAGGCGGTGATGACCCGCGACGACCACCAGTCAGGCTCCGACCGGGTGTTCGAGGCAGCCACGATCATGGATCCCGAGGCCAGGGCGCAGGTGATCCTCAATGTGCAGGGAGACATTCCGGCCATCGAGCCCGAGACCATCCGCCGCTCCGCCCTGCCGCTTGCCGGATCGCCAGCCGACCTCGCCACGCTTGCCGTCGAGATTGTCGATGAGGACGAGAAGACCAATCCCAGCATCGTCAAGGTGATCGGAACGCCGATCGGCGACCGTCTCCTGCGCGCACTCTATTTCACCCGCGCCACCGCGCCCTATGGCGACGGCCCGCTCTATCACCATATCGGCCTTTACGCCTGGCGCCGCACGGCGCTTGAGCGCTTCGTTTCACTCAAGCCATCAACGCTGGAAAAACGCGAGTCGCTCGAGCAGTTGCGGGCGCTCGAGGACGGCATGCGCATCGATGTGGCGATCGTTGACTCGGTGCCGCTCGGTGTCGATACTCCCGCCGATCTTGCCCGCGCCCGCCAAATCATCGGGCCGAAATAGACGCTTCTTTCTCACAACGGACAGATCTGATGACCGCATCCACCAACCGCATCGCCTTTCAGGGCGAATTCGGCGCAAACTCCGACATGGCCTGCCGCGACATGTTTCCAGACATGGATCCCTTGCCCTGCGCCACCTTCGAGGATGCCTTCAATGCGCTGGCCCAGGGCGATGCGGATCTGGCGATGATCCCGATCGAGAATACCATCGCCGGCCGGGTTGCAGACATTCACCACCTGCTGCCCGAATCCCGGCTGCACATCATCGGCGAATATTTCATGCCGATCCATTTTCAGCTGATGGCGCTTCCGGGCGTTGACCGCTCGGAACTGCGCACCGTGCACAGCCATGTTCACGCCGTCGGCCAATGCCGCAAGATCGTGCGCGCCAATGGCTGGAAGGCGGTCGTGGCCGGCGACACGGCGGGTGCGGCGCGGCTGGTCTCGGAGAGCAATGACCGGACCATGGCGGCCTTGGCGCCGCGGCTGGCAGCCGAGCTCTACGGCCTCGACATCCTCGAGGAAAATGTCGAGGACACCGAGACCAATGTCACCCGCTTCGTGGTGCTGTCGCGTGAAGCCAAAATCCCGCCGCGACCGGTGGCCGACGAGGTGGTGGTCACCACTTTCGTCTTCAAGGTGCGCAACATTCCGGCCGCACTTTACAAGGCGATGGGTGGGTTCGCCACCAATGGCGTCAACATGACCAAGCTCGAAAGCTACCAGATCGGCGGCAAGTTCTTCGCCACCCAGTTCTACGCAGATATCCATGGCCACCCGGACGAAGCCCCGGTGGCCCGCGCCATGGATGAACTCGGGTTCTTCTCCAAGGAACTGCGCATCCTCGGCGTCTATCCCGCCCATCCGTTCCGCCTCGCGCAAAACGGATCGCACGCCGAAGAAGCCGAGGGCTGAAATCAGCCTTCAGCGGCCCCAGTCGAGCCAGTCACGCATCAGCCGGTGCGCGATGGCGCCGGGCGGTGGTGCTGCAGCGTCCGCTTCGCCAAGCGATGAGGCAAGCATCGCCTCGGTCTCGGCACGGTCAAACCAGCGGCAGTCCTCGAGTTCGGCGGTGTCGCGGGTGATCTCCAGGCTCTGCGCTTCGGCGTAAACCCCGATCATCAGCGAATGCGGCATCGGCCAGGGCTGGCTGGCGTGATAGCGCACCCGGCCGACCCTGATGCCGGATTCTTCCAGCGTTTCCCGTCGCACCGCGTCTTCCATGGTCTCACCCGGCTCGATGAAGCCGGCCAGGCAGGAATACATGCCCGGCGGAAAATGCGGGCTGCGCCCCAACAGGCAGCGGTCTCGAGCTTCGTCGACCACCAGCATGATGGCGACAGGGTCGGTGCGCGGAAACACCGGGCGCTCGCAACCCCGGCATTTCCGCCGGTAGCCGCCGGCTTCCGGTGACATCTCACCTCCGCAAGCGCCGCAGAACCGGTTGGCCAGCGCCCAGGACACCAGGCTGGTGCCTTGCGCATAGGCGCCAAGCGCCTCTTCATCCATCAGCGCCTGCCGGTAGACCGAGCGTGTATCAATCGCCTTGAACGGCGCGGGCAGATCGTCCGGGTCGATGTCCACCGGCATGGCAATGCGGGCGACATTGTCCTGATCCCAGCCGATCAGCACCGCGTTTTCATGATGCGGCTGCATCCCGGCGATATCAGCGGCTGTCAGCAGGCCATCGGGCGTATCGCCATCAACCCGCATCGCCAGCCGGCCTTTGGCGATGGCAAAATAGCGCGTCGCCGGGTCTTTCAGCGCGTCGCCCAGTTCGGTCTCGGTGCGGTATTCGGATCGGCGGTCAAGCCGGTTGCCGGCAAAGGCGACAAGCCGGCTGGCTTCGCCATGCGGTGCATCATGGTCAAAAAGAGAAAATGTCATGTATCAGAGGGCCTCGAGAAGTCTTTCTGTAAACTCGGTACGGGCTTTTGCGTCCCAGGGCGTGGCCTCGCCGTGGCCCCAGACCGGTCCCGGCCAGGCCGGGTCGCCCTCGTTGCGGGCAATGATGTGAAGATGGAACTGGCGCACCTGGTTGCCAAGCGCGCCGATATTGACCTTGAGGCATTGCGAGACTTGCTTCAGCGCCTTGGCGGCAATAGCGGTCTCGAAGGTCAGCATGGTCTGATCCAGCGGCGTCATGTCGAAGATCTCGCTAATGCCGCCCCGTTGCGGCACCAGAAGCACCCAGGGCCAGCGTGAATCCTCCATCAGCCGGACCTGGCACAAGCCCAGCTTCATCAGCAGGGTCGTGTCACGCTCAAGACGAGGATCAAGAACAAAATCAGACATCTGGCACACCGTCGAACAAGGTTGGCTGACAACTCTAGCAGTTTTTTTCGGCTCTGGCTTGCTTTTGCCTGTGTGATTGACGATATGTGCCTTCGGGAGGTTGGTGGTGGACGAGCCACTCGCCAACCGGGTCAGGTCCGGAAGGAAGCAGCCCTAACGAGCCCGGCACGGGTCACCGTGCCAGCCTCCCACCCTTTTCGCCCGCGCCATGTTTGGCAGGCCCGTCACTGGTTGGCCCCGCCACTAGCTGGCCCAATCACTGGCTCGAATGCCATTGACGGGTCCTGACCGGGGTGCAAACATTCCACTTGAATGGCCACCGGGCCATCACCAGGGCGGCACGAGGATCATGGACGAAACAACCGGCACGACCACAGTTTCGGCGGGATCACAAGCCGAGGGCCAGGCCGCGTACCGGGTGCTGGCGCGCAAATACCGCCCGAAGGATTTCACCGACCTGATCGGCCAGGAGCCGATGGTCCGCACCCTGACCAACGCATTCTCCTCCGGCCGCATCGCCCAGGCCTGGATGCTGACCGGCGTCCGCGGCGTCGGCAAGACCACGACCGCCCGCATTCTGGCCCGCGCGCTCAATTACGAGACGGCCGAGACCGACCAGCCGACGATTGATCTGTCGGTGCCTGGCGAGCACTGCCAGGCGATCATGGAAGGCCGCCACGTCGATGTCATCGAGATGGATGCGGCCTCGCATACCGGCATTGACGACATTCGCGAGATCATCGAGCAGGTCCGCTACCGCCCGGTCTCGGCGCGCTACAAGGTCTACATCATCGACGAAGTGCACATGCTCTCCAACCAGGCCTTCAACGGCCTGCTCAAGACGCTGGAAGAGCCGCCGTCGCATGTGAAGTTCATCTTCGCCACCACCGAAATCCGCAAAGTCCCGATCACCGTCTTGTCGCGCTGCCAGCGCTTTGATCTGCGCCGCATCGATTCGGGCCTGCTGGTCACGCATTTCCAGAACGTCGCCGCCCAGGAAGGCATTTCCATCGACGACGAATCGCTGGCCATGATCGCCCGCGCCGCCGAAGGCTCTGTGCGCGATGGACTCTCCTTGCTCGATCAGGCCATTGCCCATGGCGGCGGCACCGTCGATGCGGAAGCCGTGCGCTCGATGCTCGGCCTTGCCGACCGGTCGCGCATTGTCGGCCTCTTCGGCGCGTTGATGGCGGGCGATGTGGCAGGTGCGCTGGCAAGCTTTCGCGATCAATATGATTCCGGCGCCGCCCCTTCGGTGATCCTCACCGACCTTGCCGATTTCACCCATCTGGTGACGCGGCTCAAATTCGTGCCCGAAGCCGGCGAAGATCCCTCGCTGACAGAGACCGAACGCGAAAGCGGCGCCGACTACGCGGCAAAGCTCTCGACCGTCATCCTGTCGCGGGTCTGGCAGATGCTGCTCAAGGGCATCACCGAAACCGATACTTCGAGCCGCCCGGCCTCAGCGGCCGAAATGGCGCTGATCCGCATTGCCCACGCCGCCAACCTGCCATCGCCCGAGGATGCGCTGAAAGCGTTCCAGAATTCCGGCGGCGCCTCGGCAGGTGCCGGTGGCCAGCCCTCCGGCGGCGGCTCGTCCGGCGGCGGCGCAACCGCCATGGCTGTCGGTGACCGGCGCATGCCCCAGGGCGGACATGGCGGCGGCAACGGCGGTGGCCAGCCTTCCATGCGCCTGGCCCATTCCGCCGAGCCGTCGGTCGTCACGCCGGCGGTCGCGGAGCCGGTGCAGGAAGTTGCCATCAACTCGATCGAGGACATGGTGGCGCTGGCTGAAAAGAACCGCGACATCGCCATGAAGGTGCAGATCCGCACCGGCGTGCGCCTGGTACGGCTCGAACCCGGACGTCTCGAAATCAATCTCGCGCCCGATGCCAGCTCCAGCCTGCCCGGCGAACTGATCAAGAAGCTCGGCGACTGGACCGGCGCAAAATGGTCGGTCACGCTCAGCCGCGAGGAAGGCCAGCCAACCATTGCCGAGCGCGAGATCGCCAAGCGCGAGGCGCTGCACAGCGATGCCCGGCAGGATCCGGATGTTGCGGCGATCCTGGCGCAGTTCCCCGGCTCCCGCGTCACCGATGTCCGCATCGCCGTCGCCGAGGAATCCCTGCCCGACGACGCGCTTGCGCCGTCCGAGGACGGCGACATCCTGCCCGACGACATCGGGCTCGACGACAGCTCGGACTGACAGGAACGCCAGCATTCCGGCTGAAGTAAAGCCGGCAAATCAAATTCACAAAGGAGATCCCGATGAAAGACATCATGGGTATGATGGGCAAGATCAAGGACATGCAGTCCAAGATGGAAAAGATGCAGGAAGAGCTCGCCGATCTCGAATGCGAAGGCGTGGCCGGCGGCGGCATGGTCAGCGTCCGCCTGACCGGCAAGGGCCTGATGAAGGGCCTCTCCATCGATCCGTCGATGTTCAAGGAAGACGACGTCGAGATCCTCGAGGATCTGATCGTCGCCGCCCACAACGACGCCAAGGCCAAGGTCGAGACCATGATGGCCGAGCGCACCAAGGAGCTCACCGCCGGCCTGCCGATCCCTCCCGGCATGAAGCTGCCGTTCTGAACCCATTGACCGCCGTCGGAGAGTAAAATGCAGAAGCGTGTAACCGGCCCCGAGATCGAGCGGCTGATCCAGCTGCTTGCCCGTGTCCCGGGGCTCGGGCCGCGGTCTGCGCGCCGTGCAGCACTTCAGCTGATCAAGAAGAAGGATCAGCTGATGGGTCCCTTGGCGCTGGCCATGAACGAGGCTTTCGACAAGGTCCGCATCTGCTCCACCTGCGGCAATGCCGATACCTCCGACCCTTGCACGGTCTGCACCGATGCAAGCCGCGACCAGAGCGTCATCATCGTGGTCGAGGATGTGGCCGATCTCTGGGCGCTCGAGCGTGCAGCGGCGATGAATGCCGGCTACCACGTGCTCGGCGGCACCCTGTCGCCGCTCGATGGCGTCGGCCCGGATGATCTGTCGATTGCCGGTCTGGTCGACCGGGTGGCCAAGGGCGGGGTCAAGGAGATCCTCATCGCCGTCAACGCCACCGTCGAAGGCCAGACCACCGCACACTACATCACCGAGCAATTGTCGGGCTTCGACATCAAGGTCACCCGCCTGGCCCACGGCGTTCCGGTGGGGGGTGAACTGGATTATCTCGACGAGGGCACGCTGGCCGCCGCGATCCGCGCCCGCACCGCTTTCTGAGCCTGTTCGGACAAAACGCGCCAAACCGGGCACATGGCGTCACAACCGCCATTTTCCCGGCACCAAGCTCGGGTTACGCTGAAGGCATGATTCGCACCCTGATCCTGACCCTCTGCTTCGCTTTCACCATGACCGCCTTTGCGGTGCCCGCATCGCAGGCTGCCACCAAGGCAGGCGTCGAGGCACAATTCCGGCAATGGCTCGAAGCCGATCTGTGGCCCGAAGCCAGGCAGGCAGGAGTCACCAAACCGGTCTTTGACCGCACCTTCTCCGGCGTCAGTCTCGACTGGGACCTGCCCGATCTGGCCCCTCCCGGCTTCCCCAAGCCCAAGCAGCGGGCCCAGAGCCAGGCCGAATTCCGCAGCCCCGGCGCCTATTTCAACGAGAAGCGGCTGCAGGGCCTGACCGCTTCGGGTCGCTCGCTGATGCAAAAGCACGCCGGCCTGTTGCGCAAGATCGAGGATCGCTACGGCGTCCCGGGTTCGATCGTCGTTGCCATCTGGGGCAGGGAGTCCGGCTTCGGCCGGGCTAAAATCCCGCATTCGGCCATCCGCGTCATCGCCACCAAGGCCTTCATGTCGACCCGGACCGAGCTGTTCCGCAAGGAAATCCTCGCGGCACTCAAGATCCTTGAGCGCGGCGACATTCCGGCCTCCGCGATGAAGAGTTCCTGGGCCGGCGCCATGGGACAACCGCAGTTCCTGCCCTCGAGCTATCTCGACCACGCGGTCGATTTTGATGGCGACGGCAAGCGCGACATCTGGAACTCGACCGCTGATTCGCTGGCCTCGATCGCCAATTATCTGGCCAGGTCGGGCTGGGTTCGCGGCCGCGACTGGGGCTTCGAGGCGGTGATCCCCGAAGCCGTCACCTGTGCGCTGGAAGGCCCCGACCGGGCCCGCCCGATCAGCGCCTTGACCGATATGGGCATCATCCGCATTTCCGGCAGGCCGTTCCCCGAACATGAGCGTCGCGCCCCGGGCATGGTACTGGTTCCGGCCGGCACTTTCGGCCCGGAATTTGTCGTCACGCCGAATTTCTATGTCATCAAGGAATACAACAATTCCGACCTCTATGCCCTGTTCATCGGCAATCTGGCCGACCGCATGGCCCATGGCGGCTCGGCCTTTGTCACGCCCTGGGGCAACACCGGCAAGATGCTGCGCTCCGACATTGCCCGGCTGCAATCAATGCTCGAAAGACAGGGCTACGATGTCGGCGGTGCCGATGGCCTGCCCGGTTACAAGACCAGGCGGTCGATCGGCGAATGGCAGGCCAGGAACGGCCAGAAGCCGACCTGCTTCCCGTCTCCGGCCTTGCTCAAGGCAGTCCGCTGAGCAAAGCCCGGCCTGGTAAGATCTGCATCCGTGTAAAATCGACGCGAGAGCCCGTTTCGGAGCGATCAGTGACGGAATCGAGGTTGCTTTCCCCTGCCGCTCCCCCCTACAGATTTGAATTAAGATGACATCGTTCCCATCTGGGACGTCTGAACATGTTTGGAGAATGAAATGATCGAGAAGCGCGAGTTTTACATCAATGGTGCCTGGGTTTCGCCCTCCAAGCCACGCGATTGCGACGTGATCGACCCGTCGAATGAGGAACCCTGTGCGGTGATCTCGCTCGGGTCACCCGAGGACACCGACAAGGCGGTTGCCGCCGCCAAGGCGGCCCAGCAATCCTGGGCGCAGACCGATCCCGAGGTCCGGCTCGGCTACGTCAAGAAGATCCGCGAGATCTACGCCGAACGCGCCGAGGACATGGCGCAGGCGATCAGCCTTGAAATGGGTGCGCCGATTGCGATGTCGCGCTCCAGCCAGGTCACATCCGGAACCTGGCACATCGATAACTTCATCACCGCCTTCAAGGATATCGAGTTCATCCGGCCGCTCGGCCCCCACGCCCCCAATGACCGCATCGCCATGGAGCCGATCGGCGTTGTCGGCCTGATCACGCCGTGGAACTGGCCGATGAACCAGGTCACGCTGAAGGTGATCCCGGCGCTGCTGGCTGGCTGCACCATGGTGCTCAAGCCGTCTGAAATAGCCCCCCTGTCCTCGATCGTCTTTGCAGAGATCGTCGATGCAGCTGGCGTGCCGGCCGGTGTGTTCAACCTGGTCAATGGCGATGGTGTCGGCGTTGGTACCGATCTATCGACCCACAAGGATGTCGAGATGATCAGCTTTACCGGCTCGGCCCGCGCCGGCGCTGCCATCTCCAAGGCGGCTGCAGACACCTTCAAACGCGTCTGCCTAGAGCTCGGCGGCAAGGGCGCCAATGTGATCTTTGCCGATGCCGACGAAAAGGCTGTCGAGCGTGGCGTCCGCCACTGCTTCAACAACACCGGCCAGAGCTGCAACGCGCCAACCCGCATGCTGGTCGAGCGCCCAGTCTATGACCAGGCCGTGGAAAAGGCCATCGAGGTTGCGGCCTCGACCAAGGTCGGCTCTTCGCATGACGAGGGCAACCACATCGGTCCGGTTGTCTCGGCTGCCCAGTTCGACAAGATCCAGGGTCTGATCCAGACCGGCATCGATGAAGGCGCGCGCCTCGTCGCCGGCGGCACCGGCCGTCCGGAAGGCTTCAACCGCGGCTATTTCGTCCGCCCGACCATCTTCGCCGATGTCACCAACGACATGACCATCGCCCGGGAGGAAATCTTCGGCCCGGTTCTGTCGATCATCCCCTTCGACAATGAAGAAAATGCGGTCGAGATCGCCAATGACACGATCTACGGCCTGACCAACTACGTCCAGAGCCAGGACGGCGCCAAGCGCAACCGCATGGCCCGGCGTCTTCGCTCCGGCATGGTCGAGATGAACGGCAAGTCGCGCGGGGCAGGTTCCCCCTTCGGCGGCGTCAAGGCCTCGGGTCGGGCGCGTGAAGGCGGCGTCTGGGGCATCGAGGAATTCCTCGAAGCCAAGGCCATCTCCGGCTGGGACAGCGACGTCAACTGATCAGCTGCCAGCTTGTCCTGAAATCTGAAGCGGCCCGCCCTTCCCGGGGCGGGCCGTTGTTGTTTCTAGTCCGAAAACCAGATGCTGGTGCCATTCTGCCCGACCCCGCCAGCCCGCTGGCAATGCGCCTTATTGGCGCTGACGAGTCACCGGGGAAGACAAGTTTGGCGAAGGTCACTGGATCGAGGACACGCGTGGCCTGCCGTTTCCGGGTGAGGCGCTGATCGGCTTTTCCTGCGACGTATCGGAAATGGCCGAGGCCGGCAGCCACACCGTCTTCATCGGCGAGATCATGGACATGAGGATCAGCGAAGGCGCGCCGCTGGTCTATGACAAGTCCCGCTTCCACCGGCTCGAGCCGCTGTGACACGTGTCCCTGCCGGCCCTTGTCTGCCCTCGTCTGGCAGGGCTCACTAGCCGGTCGCCACGGACCTGGGCTCTGGCGCAGGACCTGACGAGTGTTGTGTCGTCCGCATACGGGTCGCGACCTCGGTTCTGAACACGTGTTCCGGAACCGGGCGGCCGAAGTGATAGCCCTGGAATTCATGACACCCGCAATCAATCAGGAACAGATGCTGCGGAACGGTCTCGATGCCCTCGGCCAGCACCGTAAGCTCGAGTTCCAGCCCCATCCTGACAATGCTTCTGATCAGTGATGCGCCGCTGGGGCTCTCCAGAGATTCCCTGACGAAGCTGCGGTCGATCTTGAGCTGGCTCACGGGCAATTGGCGCAGATAGCTCAGGGATGAGTAGCCGGTGCCGAAATCGTCCAGGGCGAATTCGATGCCGGCGGCGCGCAAGGTGTTCATCTTGGCCACAACCGGCTCCACGCCCGAAATGATGACGGTCTCGGTGAGTTCCAGTTTCAGCTTCCTCGGGTCCACGCCGTAGAGCGCGACGGTTTCCAGCACGGATTGCTCGAAACCCTCGAGATTGAACTGGTTGGCGCTCACATTGACGGCGAGTGTGAGCTCGCTGAGGGCGGGATCGTGCTTCCAGGTGGCCAGCGTCCGGCAGGCTTCCTTGAGCACCCAGCCACCGATCAGCGGCATCAGCCCGCACTCTTCCGCGACCGGAATGAACTCGCCAGGAGAAATGTTTCCCCGCCGCGGGTGCGTCCAGCGCAACAGCGCTTCCGCGCCGACAATCTGCTGCGCATGATCGACCTGCGGCTGGAAGTGCAACTCCAGCTCGTCGTTCCGCACGGCTGTCCGCAGCGCGCGCGAAAGCTGGCTTCGGCCGGAGGATTCGCGATGGATCGCATAGACCCCTCCACACAGCATCGCGGTGGCCAGGGTGGAATTGATCCAGATTCCCACATGCCGGATGTCATCGGGAATGCTGAGGGCGAAGGAGGGCGCGAATTTCGTGCTGGAAAAGAAGATGAAACTCAGCAGCGAGCCGGCGATCACCGCGAGCTGGAAGGGCGATCTTGTGCGCAGGTAATTGAAATAGGCCATCAGGGCGATGGCGGGAAGAAACAGGTGTGACACCCGCGGATGGGCTTCGCTCGGGATATCGAAGACAAGGCAGAAGCCGATGGTAAAGGCCAGAAAGGCAACTTCGGTCACCATCAGGGCGAGGTTGACCTGGTTGCGGCTGACCAGCAGCCAGCCGATGCCACCAAGCACGATTATGCACAGGTCGGCACAGGCAAGAGGCCAGTTCCGGATTGAGGCGAAGTAGACGAACCAGCCAAGACTGAAGATCAGCAGGCTCAGGGAGGCGCCCTTGTAAGCGAAGCGCAATCGCTGCGACGACTTGTTGTCAGGGCTGGTTTGCAAGCTGGTGGGCATGATGAAGCGCGGTTTACATGGGTTTACTGACTGACTCAGCGGATGCTGACCTCCCGATGCTGGTTACAGCATGCGTGTTAACGAATTGATCTAGATATGAGGTGGTCTGCGCGATCGCTCGCATGACGTGTTGACCTGCACTGGCAATTGCGCGGCGAATCTTCACTCGTGGCGCGCACCTCACGCAGAGTGATTGGAGCCCTGACGGCGCAAACTGGACCGACCCTTCTCCAGCCCGGCAGTTGGGAATCGCAGCTCCATCCCGCAGAAGCTTTGATGGTAAATATTTTCGGCTTCAAATATTCTTTGCGATGGAAGCGGTGAAATCGGAGCCGGTTTCTATGAAAAATCATGCGAGCATGCAAGCTTTCGCCGCTGGGCGCTCAACCATTACTGATTAGGTGCAAAACTCTCTCGTGATAATCAGTAGTTCCTGTTTAAGAGACAATTAATATATATCAGTGATTTATAAAAAGCTAGAATGTTCAAGAGGTTGCAGTCCGCAGTCAGGTGAATTTGCAGACAAGTGTGCTGCAAGGAAACAACAACAAGGCGGGGGACAAGTTCAGGAGCTCCAGAATTCAAAGCGCCGAGCACCGGCGAACGCGAAAAATTCGGGAAATCGCGACTATCAGGAAAGACCAGCATGTTCCAGATTTCAGATTCAGTCGAGATTTCCCGGGCGAGCAAATCGGCGCAGGTGGAAACGATCTTCAGCAGCCCTTCCAGGCCCCCGGTCCACGTCATCGGCGGAGGAAAATTCCTCGAAGACGTCGCCCAGGTCATGAATCCCTTGAACTATTCCGCAACAACCGTTGATGGCAGCCAGGGATCGGCCGCGGCCGTGGCCAATGGCGACGACGATGCCCTGGTGCTGATTGACGGATCGATACCCGACGCCCTCGCCATCTGCGAAGATCTCGGCGAGGCCCTGCCGAAAATCCTCGTCTCGCCCGAAACCAGCTTCGCCTACCGCGCAAAATGTGCCCGGTCCCATGTCAGCACCATCATCGCCAACCCGATCGAACAGGCGGAGCTGGTGCACTGGCTCGAGCATCTGGGTGGTCAGCTCAGCGAGCAGCCGGCATCGATCCTGCTGGTCGACGACGACCCGATTGCCTCGGCCGTCTACGCTGAAATGCTGCGCGCCAATGGCATGTTCGTGTCCATTCTCAATGACCCGCTGAAGATCATCTCGACCATCAACGGGTCCTTCTTCGACATCATCATCATGGATCTGCAGATGCCCAATACCGACGGCATCGAGATCGCCAAGATCATTCGCCAGCACCAGAGCCACCTGTCGATCCCGATCGTGTTCCTCTCCTCCGAAGAAGACAAGACCATCCAGATGCGGGCGCGGCAGTTCGGCGGCGACGATTTCATTTCCAAGCGGGCAGACCTCGATGCGCTGGTGATGCTGATCAATTTGCGGGTTGAGCGCGCGCGGGTGCTGCGATCGCTGATCGAGCGCGATGGCCTGACCGGCCTCCTCAATCACCGCCGCTTCAACGAGCGGGTCGGTCACGAGATGGCCCGGGTCAACCGCACCGGTTTGCAGTTCTGCGTGGCCATGATCGACGTCGACCATTTCAAGAAGGTCAATGACACCTGGGGCCACCCGGTAGGCGACCAGGTGTTGTCCATCCTCGCCCGCACGCTGGTCGGCTGGGTCCGCAAGACTGATGTGGTGGGACGGTACGGCGGCGAGGAGTTCGCGCTGCTGCTGCTCGACACCTCTCCCGAGGCTGTCTTCGACGTGCTGGAAAAGTTCCGCAAGCATTTTGCCGAGATCGTGTTTGACGGCCGGCCGGACCTGTTCTCGCTCACCGTCAGCATCGGCGTGGCCGGCAGCAACGCCTGCGAGAACACCGCCGAGCTCTTTGCCGAGGCCGATCGGGCGCTGTATCTGGCCAAGAACAATGGCCGCAACCAAGTCGTGCTGGCCCATCCGGCGGCAGACCTGCCGACAAGCCCCGACGCCGGGGGTGAGGACCGGCCATGAGGGATCTGTCAGCCCATGCCGATCGCCGTGTTGAAGTCTGTTCCCCGGCTCCCGAGGCTTCCCTGCAGTGCATTGGATCAAGCAAATGAGTGTTACCTATGAACAGGCCGCTGACGGCAGCGGCATCAATCTGGCTGGCCGCTCCGTCTGCATCGTCGATGACGACAATCTCTACCGGCTGCACCTCTCGGCGCTGCTTGGCCAGACACATCTGAGAACCCTTGAAGCCGGTGACAGCGACAGCCTCGCGGCCGTCCTGGACAAGGAGATGCCGGACTGCATCTTGCTCGACTACAACCTGGATTCAGAAAACGGGTTCCGGGTGCATGAGCAGCTGAAGCTTCGCTACAAGGACCTGTCCCCGGTGATCATGCTGTCAGCCGATGAATCGCAACGCACGGCGATCAAGGCGTTTCGCATGGGCCTTTACGATTTTCTGCCCAAGCGCAACCTGCGCATCGACGAGATCACCATCGCGATCAGGAAGTCGATCGCCCGCCACGAGGTGGAAGCCTCGCGTGAGGATGAAGTCTCCCGGCTGCGCAAGAAGGCCCTGTTCGATGACCTCACGGGCATGTACAGCCGTGAGGAGCTCGACAAGAAACTGTTCCAGGTAGCTGCAGCCGCCCGCCGCCAGAACAGCAAGTTTGTTGTCTTCTCGATTTGCCTGGCAGAGTACCGGAAGATCTGCACCAGTTTCGGCGTTGCCAATGCCGATGAGATCCTGCGCGGTTTTGCGGCCAGGATCCGGGCCAATATCAGATCCGATGATTTTTGCGGCAGGTACGACGAAGACACGTTCCACTATGTCATCGATCGCAACGTTTCGACACCTGTCGTCAACGAGCGGCTTGCCCGGCTGAACGAGCAATTGACGTTTTCCCATCATCTCAAGTCGGTTGAACTGCGGATTTCGCCCCTGATCGGCGCGGCCATGTCCAGCGAGTTTGCCGGCCTTCACCAGATGGAACAGTATCTGGCAACCGAACTGGGCGACCGCCGCAAGGCGCTCGAAACGCAGCCTGGTGCCGAGGACTGGAGCACGCTCCCCGTCGCAGCCGGTGCCGGCGATCCGAAGGAACGGCGGCGCTCGACCCGGATGCGGACACTGAAGCCCGCCTACATTGCGCTGGAAGAATGGTCCTCCAAGATCAATTGCACCGTCCGCAGCATCTCTGATGGCGGTGCCCGGATCCGGCTCGAACGGCAGATGGCGCTGCCTGAATATTTCCTGCTCAGGATCACCGTTTCCGGCCCGCTCAGGCGGGTTCGGAAATGCTGGCATGTCAATGACGAGATCGGTGTCGAATTCTGCGATCTCCAGCAATAGAGGAGGTTGGCGGCTTGGTGCCGTCGCCGATGTCCGTCAGCGCGGAGTCCGCATTGCCGCACAACACGAGGAAGACATGCCGATGGCCAATCATACAATGAATGCAGGCAAGCTTGACCAACTGCCGGCTGAAGCCCGCGATCGGATCGAGCAGTTGCGGCTTCTCTTTATCGAGCGCTCCAGGGGACATCTTGACCAGATCGAGGAGCTTCTGGCCGCCAGGCAGTCTTCCGGTGAGGTGGCGGCGGCCGACGCGCACCTCGTGACGCTGGCGCACTCCCTGGTCGGCGCATCCGGTATCTTCGGCTGCCAGGCTCTCGGTGAGGCAGCATTCAGGCTGGAAAACGTCTTGCGGGAAGATGGCTACAGCGAATCCGATTTCGCATCCGCACTGGCCGACCTGGTCGATCAGATAAAGGCGCTTGGCTGACACCGGACCTGCTGGCGCCCCAGGTGTCTTGGCAGCCTCGACCCTCGATCGCGCGCTGATCGGCTTTTCCCGGGCGCCTGTCGCCTGCAGTCAGGTCAGCGATGTGGATCCGTTCAGCTTCTCGACCGAGCCCACAGGTCCCGCGCCTGCTCGGCCAGTGACATCGGGTCGAAGGGTTTGGAAATAACCCCTGCGGCCCCGAGACCCATGAACCTCGCCAGATCCTCCGGCTGGGTCCGGGCGGTTGTGAACACGACGGGAATGGAAGCCGTCTCCTCCGCCCGCCGCAGGCGTTCGAGCGTTTCGGGTCCGTCCATGTCCGGCATCATGACATCCAGCAGGATCAGGTCCGGCAGCCAGTCGCCTGCGATCGTCAGCGCCTTGGAACCGCAATCACAGCTTCTCACAGAAAGTTCGGAATCGAATTCCAGCGCCATGACCGCGATTTCCCGGATGTCGTCTTCGTCGTCCACATACAGGATCTTGAGGGGGTCGCTCATCTGTTTGTCGTGCTCCGGGTTTTGAGTGTGCCTGTCGGACGGTGGCTTTGGCTGTGGTCTGGCGTCGGGCTCGCTAGCTGAACACCAGGTTCTCGATCGTCGTGATGATCGTCTTCTCCGAGGCACGCGATTTTACCAGCGCCGAGGCGACTGTTCTCTCGATCTCGTCGGAGACCTCGGTGGCCGAAAGGATGATCACCGGAACGGGAGGAACGATCTGCCGGATGAGATCGGTGAGGAACTGAAGGCCAGAGCCGTCGGGAAGCTCGATGTCGAGAACCACGAGATCGAAGTGCTGCTTGCGCAGCAGCTGTTCTGCCTGCTTCAGGCTGGCTGCCGGAACCACCTCGATTTTGCCGTTCAGTGACATCGCCAGCACGCGGGTGAGGTCTTCATCGTCCTCGATGTGCAGAAGCGTCGGCGCCACCTTGCTCTTGTAATGCAACAACGCGCGCTGGGTGTCTGTCTCCTTCAGACCGCCGATCACATGTCCCTCAACCTGCAGTGGCAACTCGATCCGGAAAGTCGTGCCCTTGCCGGTCTCGGTTTCAAATCCGATGCGGCCACCCATTCGCTCGACGATCTGCTTGCTGATGTAAAGCCCCAGGCCGCTGCCGCCCTTGACCCGCGTCGAGGAGGAATCGCCCTGGGAGAATTTGCCGAAGATCATGGGACGGAATTCCTCGGAAATGCCGCCGCCGTAATCCTTGACCGATATGTGGACCCGTCCTTCCCGGCCCAGGGCCGAGATTTCGACTTCGTCGCCCCGGTTGGAGAATTTCGCGGCATTGGACAGAAGATTTGCCAGAACCTGTGCCAGGCGCGCGGCATCGACATTGACCTTCAGACCGGGATCGATCTCCGTCGCCCTGAAAACCACCCCGAGCTTTTCGGCATAGGGCTGGTTGACCTCGACAGCCTGCGTCAGCAGCTCACCGATATCTTCCTCTTTCATGTCGAAGCGCATCTGGCCCGATTCGATCTTGTCGATGTCGAGAATGTCGTTGATCAGAAGGGTCAGGCGTTCCGAATTCTTGTGGGCGATATCGATCAGGCGATTTGCCTTTTCCGGCAGGTCCTTTGCCATCGGGCCTGCCATCAGGCCGAGCGCGCCGCGAATCGATGTCAGGGGAGTCCGCAATTCGTGACTGACGGTGGAGACGAAATCCGCTTTCAGACTATCCATTTCCTTGCGCTTGGTGATGTCGAGAATGACCCCGAGATACCCCGTCATCTGCTGCTCCTCGTCGCGCAGGGGCGTGACCGCCAGCAACGCCGGGAAGCGTGTCCCGTCACGGCGAATGAAGCTCCATTCGTTCTCCTCGGTGCCGACAAGGTCGACTTTGCGCCTGAAGACCTCAAAGCCGGGCTCGATCGTCTCGCCCAGTTCTTCCGAGAGTACTTTCGCCCGCTCGACAATCTCCAAAGGGTCATGCCAGAGCGCGGGGGTCTGTTTTCCGACAACTTCTTCGGCGGTGTAGCCGAGGGCTTTTTCGGCTGCCTCGTTGAAGACCATCACCGTGCCATCCATTCCGGTAGCGACGATGAGATACTCGGTGCTGGCCAGGATCGCGGTCTTGAGCGTGTCGGATTCATGCAATGCCTGGGCCGCGGCCACCGCTTCGCTGGTGTCGCGGATGGTGCCGACAAACATCCGCCGCCCATCCAGCTTCATTTCGTTGACAGCCAGGTCCATCGGAAACACCGAGCCGTCCTTGCGCCGTCCCACGACCTGTCTTCCGACGCCGATGACTTTCTGTTCCCCGGTGTTCAGGTAGTTTTTGAGAAAACCGTCATGGGCGTCATGATAGGGGGGAGGCATCAGAATTTTGATGTTGTGACCAATAATCTCTTCCTTCGCGTAGCCGAACAGGCGCAACCCGGCCGGGTTGATGGTCTCGATGCGACCTTGCGAGTTGATGGTCACGACCCCGTCAAGAACGGTGTTCATGACGGTGGAGTTGCGCGTTGCTTCCTCCTTGATGCGGTCATTGGAGGCCTCCAGGCGAGCGGTTTTCAACCGCGACAGTCCGGCCATGTGGGCGGTTACGGCGGCGAGAACCGATATCAGTAGTCCGGCCAGGAGAGCCACATTGGGCAGCTGGCTGCGCTGCGACATGACGAACTGGGCAGTCGGTATGGTGTTGATCGACCAGCCCTTGTCGAGAATCTGGATCTTGCCTTGCAGCAGCCAATCCGTTTCCAGCGGCTGGGTCTGGTTTCCGAAGGTCGCATATGTATTGCCGTCATAGGTGATCTCGAAGCGGTAGCGGCGCAGCAGTTCCGCAGGGATCTCGGCGCCGAAAAACTCCTGAACTGAGAAGACTCCGGCCAGGAAACCGCGTGGTGCGCCCTGCATGCTCAGCGGAAAATATGCGGTGAGCGCATGGTCGCCGGGGATCACTTCAAGCGGTGCGCTCAGTTTCGGCACGTCAGCCTCGATCGCTGCCTCAAGCACCTCTGCCCGCGCTTCGTCGAGAACGGTGTCGACCCAGACCAGCCGCTCGTTTCTCGCCGCCTGTTGTGTCTGCAGTATCACGTTGTCGGTGTCCACCTGGCTGATGGCGCGCAAGCCTTCGAGATCCTCGATGAAGTTTGCGGCATCGGTCCGCCAGGCCATGTCCGAAAGGTTCCGGCTCGACTCCAGCCTGTCGGCCATCCGCTCGAGCGCCGTGATCTTTCCCTTTGCCTCAGAGGCGACAATCGAATTGATCCTGTTGGTTTCATTGCCGGTCAGAGCCTTGAGGTAATCCAGTTCCGTGGCTGTCAGCGCGCGGTAGAGTGCCACGGTGCCGATGGTCAGGACGACGAAGACCACACCGGGAAGGATCAGCGCTTTGAGACCCGGCGTGTCCTCGATTGTGTTGCTGCGGCGAAGATTGGCGACAAACAGGAACAACCCCAGCAGGAAGGAGATCAGCAGGCCTCCGGCAAGCACCAGAATCGGGTTGTTGTTTCGCGAATTCTGCTCGAAGCCCGGTGTGCTTTCCCAGACGATCAGCCAGCGTTGCTGCATCACATCGATCTGCTCGCGTTTGCTGAAGGCCGGCACGTAATCGGCCACACGCACCGTCCGGCTGTCGTAGATCAGTGCATCGGGATCTTCCGAGCTGCCGTCATAAACCCGGAAGTTGATCGTGTTGCCCTGGCTTTGGGTCAGCTCCTTCATGAAGTTCTTTGCGATGAAGGGCGCGTAGATCCAGCCGTCGAACACAGCCCATTCGTCCGCCGAGGACCCGGGTTCGAAGCCTTCCTTGTACATCGGATGCAGCAGCAGGAAGCCAGGCGTCTTCTCTGCGTCCTGCACCAGGATGATCCGCTTGGTGATTGCCGGTTTCCCGGTGTCGCGCGACAGGTCGGCGGCCTCTTTGCGGTTTGCCTCGAACGCGATGTTGAGCCCCACCGCCTGCCGGTTGATGTCTTCGGGCTCGATGTAGTTGATGATGTAATGCCCGTCTTCCACATCTTTCGGGCGAATCTCGAAATTCGGCGCCCCGTCCGCGCGCGCCGCGGCGAGAAATCTCTCGATGCCCGAGGGCGCCAGTGAGGTGATCCACCCCAGGCCGTTGATGCCCGGAAAGTTCTTTTGGATGTCGAGCATGTCGACATACCGCCGCCACTCATCGCGGCTGATCTGTTCCGATCCCTGGAAATAGGCCACACCGCCAAGCAGTGCGTTCTCGTAGGAGCTGATGCGGCTCAGCAGCGCCTTCTTGCTTTCGATCGCCAGCGATTCAAACAGGATCTCTCCGTTGTCGGTGTTGGCTTCCGACGAGATCTTCCAGGCATAGAAGGTCAGGCCGAACGGGATGAACAGGATCAGCAGCGCTGCCACCGGCAGTCTGCCAAGCAGGGTTCCGCGCCAGGTAAGCTTGTGCTCGTTGAGTGGCGAGAGCAGGATCAGCGGCAGGAAGATGACGATGCCGAAAACGTCCCCGGTCCACCAGGTAAGCCAGTTCTCCGCCAGCTTTTCGGTCGGCAGGATTCCGGAGACGTGGAGCGACCCGACCCCGATGCTGGCGGCAACGGTGCAGGCCAGCGGCCCGGTGATGACGAACAACAGCAGGATCTGCCGGATCCGGTCGAGCGTCAGCGGCAAACCCACGACCCGCCTGACCAGCCCGTAGCCGAGCAATCCCTGCAGGCTCGATCCACAGGCAATGGCAAGGGCCGTCAGCAGCTTGGTGCTGTCCAGCCCGGCTTCGGGCGTGTAGGCGCCGGAGATATAGCTGTTGAGCAGAAACGACCCGAGCAGGATCCCGGGCCAGAGCCGCCAGCCATAGATGAACAGGGCACCGAGCGCGATACCCGACGGCGGCCAGATGATGGTGGCGTAACCGGGAGGCACGGCGAGAAACAGGCCAAGCCGTCCGGAGATGAAGTACAGAGCTGCGACCAGAAGTATTCGCGCCAGAACAAGTCCAATGCCGTTTCGCGTCATGTTCCGGTTCGCTTTCTGTATCAGGGCTGCCGCGGTATGAACGGGCAAAGGCGCTGCAACGTGGCGTTTTATGGTTAACGAATTCCTAAATTAGAAAGGGCAGGAATTGACGGGCAACATGCAGCCGGGTGCTTGCGCCAACCTTTCTGGATACAGGTTTTCCGGTTTTCAGGCAGTTGAGGGGAAGTAAAAAACGCAAGCATGCCCAGTAGCTGCACCTGTACCAGCGCCTGTACCTGCATCGACACCGGGGGCCGGGCAGGGGCGCTGTCTACAGCGCTTGGTCAGTCATCAGTTTCACTGATGTGGATCTGGCGCGCCGGTCCCCGGTATTTCTCTGTCATGTCGGAAGGAACTTCCGTTCCGTCAACCAGGAATGGCAGGATGCCCTTGCGCGCCGAAGTGCCGCGCATTGCAGCAATGTCCTCGTCCGAGCGCGTCACCCGCTGTGAATTGCGCCGGCCCCACTGCGCCAGCTGTTCATAAAGCCGCGTGATGATAGCTTCATGTCCTGGTTCACCGCCCAGGTCGAAAAATTCGTCCGGGTCGGTCATGGTGTCGAACAGCATCGGCCGGAACCCGCCCTCGGCGTGGATCAACTTGTAGCGGCCGTCATAAATCATGAACAGCCGCGCATCGTCGGCGCTGACACCCAGCGCCTTGCACATCGGCGTCACCGAGTAATCATACTCGCTGATCACGTAGTCCCGCCAGGTCCGGGGTGTCTCGCCGACAAGCCACGGCATCAGCGAGCGGCCTTCGATGATGTGGCCCGGCACCTTGCCGCCGGCGGCCTCGACAAAGGTCGCCGCCAGATCGATGCTTTCCACCAGCGCATCGCAGACCGTGCCGCGCGTGGCGTCGGCCTGCGGGCGCGGGTCGGAGATGATCAGCGGCACCTTGACCGATGCTTCGTGGAACAGGTCCTTCTCGCCCAGCCAGTGATCGCCCAGGTAATCGCCGTGATCGGAGGTGACGACAATCATGGTGTCGTCCATCCGCCCCGTCGCCTCCAGGTGGTCGAGCAGACGGCCCAACTGGTCATCGCATTGCTTGATCAGGCCCATATAGGCCGGGATCACCTTCTCGCGGACCTCGTCGCGCTGGAAGGCCTGTGCGATCCTGTTGGCCATGAAGGCGCCGTAGACCGGATGCGGGTCTTCCTGTTCCCGCGGATGGCGGCGTGCGGCGGGCACGTGGTTGGCACCGTACATGGCATGGTAGGGCGCCGGCACGATATAGGGCCAGTGCGGCTTGATGAAGCTGACATGGGCGAGCCAGTTTCCCTCCGCCTGGTCGATGAACCGGATCGTCTCGGACGTCAGCCACGGGGTTTCGCTGTCCTCCTCGCGGATATTGGCCTGCTTGTCGGCATTCATGAACATCCAGCCGCTGGCCATGTTGCCGTCCGCATCGACCCCGGCATTGGCGTAGTCGGCCCAGGGATTGTCGCTGTCATAGCCCCTGGACTTGAGATACTCGTTGTAGGGCGAGCGCTTGGAATCGTAGAACCCGTCCGGCCCCGATCCCCACAATCCGTCATCCCGGACAAAGGCATCGAAACCGCATTCCGACTGCCGCGCTCCGATCATCGTGTCGGGGCTCAGTCCCAGCCGTGCCATGCCTTCCGCATCGGCCTTCATGTGGGTCTTGCCAAGCAGCCAGGCCTCCATGCCGAGCTTGCGCAGATGGTCGCCCAGCGTCACTTCGCCGACCCTGAGCGGAAACCCGTTCCATTGCGCCCCGTGCGACGAGGTATAGCGGCCTGTGTAGAAGCTCATCCGGCTGGCGCCGCAGATCGGCGACTGCACATGGGCCTCGCTGAAGCGCACCCCGCGCGCCGCCAGCCTGTCGAAATTGGGTGTTTGCAGATGCGGATGCCCGGCGCAGCTCAGATAATCGAACCTGAGCTGGTCATACATGATGAAGAGAATGTTCAAGCGCCCTCCCATACACCGGACCCGCAGCCCGGTTGGAACATGTCAATCAATGGGGTTCAGCCTCGCGCACGAGTCGGATGGCTGGCATCCCTAACGGCTTTGATTCCGTTTTGAAACAGGGCGACGTCAAGGCACTCTGAGCCTCCGGGCCTCGGCTGGCCGTGGCGTCAACGCGTCTGGTCGCTCTCGCCGATACCGCCCAGGAACACCCGGATGGCAAGGGCAACGCGGCGCTCGTAGTCCCTCTCACGCGCCTGTGCCGTCTGTTGCACCAGCAGATGTTCCAGCGCATTGCCATGTGCCATGTCCGTCATCAATCGGGCCGCGGCCTCCGTATTGCTTATGCTGATCTCGCCCCGTTGAACCGAGCGGTCGAGTTCGCGGCGAACCATGCTGACAAATGCATGCGGGCCTTCCAGAAGGAACTCCTGCACCAGGTCCGGCTGACGTTCGGCCTCGGTGACGACGGCACGGAGGATGGCCAGCGGCAGCGGGTCGGAAAATTTCTTGTTCGCCGGTGTCAGCAGCAGGCGCAGCCGTTCGGCCAGCGGCAGACTGAGTTCGCTCTCCTGCAATGGCCGGGTCAGCATCTTGTGGACCCGCCGGATGACCGAAGCAAACAGCGCGGTCCGGCTCTCGAATACATCATAGAGCGTTCGCTTCGACATCCCGGCTTCGGTTGCGATCGCTGCCATTGAGGCAGCCGCAAGCCCCTTGGTCAGGATGATCCGTTCCGCCGCGCTGATGATGATGGCTTCGCGTTCGGCCACATCGAGCTGCCGGGGCCTCCCCGGTCTTCGCTGCGAATTACTGCACGCTGGCATCAAGTCAACTCTCCTCCATTCACGGTCACTTTACTGTGCTTGGCATTGCGCTTGCGCTGTGCCGAAAAACAAATATAAAACCGCTTGGTTTCCATATTATCCATCGAGCTGATGCTCGCCAAGTGGATACTCCTGATTGAGTGGAGAAATTCGATGAGGCTAGTGCCTTGCGCCGTTTTCGTGTCCCTGGTTTTCGCCATGCTGGCATCTGCCGCCTCGGCGCAGCAACCAGGCAGCCCGCCGCCCACGCCGGTCACCGTGGTGACGCTGGAAGCGCAAACGGTAACTGTCACCACCACGCTGCCAGGACGCGTCGTCGCCTCCGGCGTCGCTGAGGTGCGTCCGCAGGTCAACGGCATCATCGTCGAGCGTCTTTTCGAGGAAGGCTCGAAAGTGGAGGAGGGCGATGTCCTCTACCGCATCGATCCGGCAACCTACCGTGCCCAGGTGGTTGCCGCCGAAGCGGCCGTCAACCAGGCCCAGGTCAGCCTCGATTCCGCCAACCGTGAACTCAAGCGCATGGAGTCGCTGCGCAAGAGCAACGTCGCCAGCGAGCAGTCGGTTGATACCGCCCAGACCACCCGTGACAGTGCGGACGCGGCCCTGCAGGTCGCCGAGGCGCAGTTGCTTGCCGCCAATATCGATCTGGATCGCACCACCATCCGGGCCCAGATCTCGGGCGCCATCGGCTTTTCCCTGACCACCCAGGGCGCGCTGGTCATTTCCGGCCAGAGCAATCCGCTGGCCGTGATCCGCAAGCTCGATCCCGTCTATGTCGACGTCACCCAGTCTGCCGCCGATCTGGTGCGCTGGAAGCGCAAGGGCCCGAGGGCCGCCGGCGCCAATATCGACACCAGGGTCAAGCTGACCCTGGCCGACCGCACCGCCTATGATCACACCGGCGAACTCACCGCGGCCGAGCCGCATGTCGATGAGCTCACCGGCGTGGTCACGCTGCGGCTTCAGTTCCCCAATCCCGACCAGATGCTGTTGCCCGGCATGTATGTGCAGGTCGAGATGCCGCAGGGTGTCATCGACAACGCCATCCTCGTCCCGCAGGAAGGCGTCTCGCGCGACCGCCGCGGCAATCCCACCGCCATGGTCGTCACCGCCGACAATGTGGTCGAGCAGCGGACCCTGACCATCGTCAGCGACCGTGATTCCGACTGGATCGTGTCGGATGGCGTTCAGGCCGGCGACAGGGTGATTGTCGAAGGCCTGCAGAAGATCGCCGTCGGCGCCACCGTCGTCCCCGAAGAACGCGCCGAAGTCCCGGCTCAGAACTGACCTCGCGGAGGCCGACATGGCACGCTTTTTTATCGACAGGCCGATCTTTGCCTGGGTGATCTCGATCATCATCATGGGGGCAGGTGTTCTGTCCATCATGACCTTGCCGATCGCGCAATATCCGCAGATCGCGCCGCCGACCATCTCGATCAACGCCAGCTATCCGGGAGCCTCGGCCCAGACCATCGCCAACACGGTGACGCAGGTCATCGAGCAGCGCCTGACCGGGCTTGACGGCCTGCGCTACTTCTCCTCCAGTTCCACCTCGGCGGGCACGGCCTCGATCACGCTGACCTTCGAGACCGGCATCAATCCCGACATCGCCCAGGTCCAGGTCCAGAACAAGCTTTCGCAAGCCACGCCGCTGCTGCCCGAAACGGTTCAGCGGCAGGGTGTGACGGTGCAGAAATCCTCGGCCAGCTTCATGATGGTGATCGGCCTCATCTCGGAAGATGGCGCCCTCGACCAGACCGACCTGTCCGACTACCTCAACACCAATCTCGTCGATCAGTTCAGCCGTCTCGAAGGGGTCGGCGAAGTCCAGGTCTTCGGCGCCAAATACGCCATGCGGATCTGGCTCGACCCGGTCAAGCTCGCCGCCTACGGCCTGGCGCCAAGCGATGTGCTCGCCGCCGTCTCGGCCGAAAACGCCCAGATTTCCGCCGGCGCCTTTGGCACCCTGCCGGCGGTCGAAGGCCAGCAGCTCAACGCCACCATCACCGCGCAGTCGCTGCTGACGACGCCGGAGGACTTCGAGGGCATCGTCGTGCGCGCCGCCACCGATGGCGGCCTGGTGCTCCTGAAGGACGTCGCCCGCGTCGAGATCGGCTCGGAAAACTATTCCACCATTGCCCGCTACAACGGCAATCCCGCCACCGGTATGGCCATCCGCCTGGCAGCCGGTGCCAACGCGCTCGACACCGCAGACCTGGTGAAGGCGAAGATCGAGGAGGCGGCGACCTTCTTCCCCGAAGGCGTGAGCTATGTCGTGCCTTACGACACCACGCCCTTTGTCGAGATCTCGATCGATGAAGTCATCGCGACCCTGATCGAGGCCATCGCGCTGGTCTTCGTCGTCATGCTGGTCTTCCTGCAGAATTTCCGCGCCACGTTGATCCCGACGCTCGCAGTGCCGGTGGTCCTGCTTGGAACCTTCGGCATTCTGGCGATGTTCGGGTTTTCCATCAACACGCTCACCATGCTGGCCATGGTGCTCGCCATTGGCCTTCTGGTCGATGACGCCATCGTGGTGGTGGAAAATGTCGAGCGCATCATGGAAGAAGAGGGGCTCAGCCCGCTTGAGGCCACCCGCAAGTCCATGGGCCAGATCACCGGCGCCCTGATCGGCATCGCCCTGGTGCTCTCCGCGGTCTATGTGCCGATGGCCTTTTTCGGCGGCTCCACCGGCGTCATCTACCAGCAGTTTTCGATCACCATCGTCTCGGCCATGGGACTGTCCGTGCTGGTGGCGATGACGCTGACACCGGCACTCTGCGCCACGCTCCTGACTGCAAAGTCCGCCCATCACCCGAAAAAGGGCCCGGCCGGCTGGTTCAATGCCGCTTTCGACCGCATCACCGGCGGCTATGGCAAAAGTGTCGGCTGGATTGTCCGCCGGCCGTTCCGAGTCGGCGCCCTCTATCTGGCGCTCGTCGGCGTCATGGTCTGGAGTTTTGTCCAGACGCCGACCGCCTTCCTGCCCGACGAAGACCAGGGCATCCTGCTGGCCATGATCCAGGCGCCGACCGGCGCCACCGCGGGGCGCACCCAGAAGGTGCTTGAGCAGGTCGAGAACCATTTTCTTGTCAATGAAAAGGAAAATGTCGAATCGGTGTTCGGCGTGGTCGGATTCTCGTTCTCCGGACAGGGCCAGAACATGGGTCTTGCCTTCGTCCGCCTGAAGGACTGGTCGGAACGCACGGAACCGGGCCAAAGCGCCCAGGCCATTGCCGGCCGGGCCTTTCCCGCCTTCATGGGCATCAAGGACGCGATGGCCTTCCCGATCGTGCCGCCCTCGGTGCCCGAACTCGGCATCATGAGCGGCTTCGATTTCTACCTCGAGGCCCGCAACGGCCAGTCGCACGAGGAGTTGCTCGCCGCGCGAAACCAGATGCTCGGCATGGCGGCCCAGAGCCCGCTTATTGCTTCCGCGCGCCCTTCGGGCCTGGAGGACGCTTCGCAATATCACCTCGACATCGACTGGCGGGCCGCCGGTGCGATGGGGGTCAACGCCACCAATGTCGCCCAGCTGCTGCAGATCGCCTGGGCCGGAACCTATGTCAACGACTTCATCGACCGCGACCGCATCAAGCGCGTCTACATCCAGGGCGAGGCCGATGCCCGCGCCCTGCCATCCGACATTTCCAAATGGAAGGTGCGCAATGCCAGCGGCGGTCTGGTTCCCTTTTCCAACTTTGCCGAGGGCAGCTGGACCTTCGGGCCCCAGGGCCTCAACCGCTACAATGCGGTCAACGCCATGCAGGTCCAGGGCTCTCCGGCCCCGGGCGTGAGCACCGGCGACGCCATGGCGGAAATCGAGCGGCTGGCCGCGCAACTGCCCGGCTACGGCGTATCCTGGACAGGCCTGTCGCTGGAAGAGCGCGAGTCCGGCAACCAGGCGCCATTGCTCTATGCCCTGTCGCTGGCCGCCATCTTCCTCTGCCTGGCAGCCTTGTATGAAAGCTGGTCTATCCCCTTCGCCGTCATGCTGGCTATGCCGGTCGGTGTTCTGGGCGCATTGCTGTGGACCCTGTTCGGCGGCTACCAGAACGGCGTCTTCTTCCAGGTGGGGCTTCTCACCGTGGTCGGCCTGACCGGCAAGAACGCCATTCTGATCGTCGAGTTTGCGCGCGAGCGTTACGAGGCGGGAGAGCCGCTGCTCGAAGCCGTGCGCGAAGCGGCCAAACAGCGCTTCCGCCCGATCATCATGACCTCGATGGCTTTCTCGCTCGGTGTTCTGCCGCTGGTCATCAGCACCGGGGCCGGATCGGGCGGCCGCAACGCCATCGGCACCAGCGTGCTCGGCGGCACCATCTCGGGCACCATCCTCGGCATCCTCTTCGTGCCGCTGTTCTTCGTGCTGGTTACCCGTCGCCGCAGGAAGGCGCCCGAAGAGCTCAAGACAACAGCCGAAACCGGTTCGTGATTGTGTCAGCGCATCGCGTTCGGCACCAGAACCGTGTCGACCTGTCGGGTCATCCGCAGGGAGCCCGGGTCCCGGACGGTATCGGCAAGAGACGGGATGAAGAAATCCAGGACTGAAGGCCGGCCAATGCCGGCCGCAGCGCTGGCCGGCAGCATGCCTTCACCCCTTGGCAGCCACGGCCTCCGGTGCGGCAAGCTCCGAACCTGTCACCTCAGGTGTCGCTCAGCGCCGTCCGGATGGCGTCGATGGCGCGGAACGTGTCGCGGGTCAGCGACGGGATCACGTAATCCGGCCAGGTCGACAGCTTGACCGCCAGAAAGCTGCTCTTCGGGTCGGCATAGATCAGTTGACCGAATACGCCGCGGGCGCAGATGTCGCCTCTCCGGGCATCGCGGATCCACCAGAAGCGGCGATAGGCTCCGCCCGGCATGACCCCGGTATAGGGCGCGCCGAACACCGCCGGATCACCGTTGCGCAAGCCCTCGATCCAGGTCTCGGGCACAACCTGCCTGCCTTCGGCCTTGCCGCCATCGAGCGCCAGCAGGCCGAGACGGGCGTAGTCCCGCAGGGTGGCGTTGAAGCCGCCATCGGCGAGTGCCGTGCCGGCCTCGTCGACGGTGAAGTAGGCATCCCGGTCCGCGCCGATCGGCTGCCACAGGAACCGGCTGACCAACTCTGCCAGGGACTTGCCCGCGGCCCGCTCCAGCGCCCAGGCGACCACGTCGGTTTCGATCGAACGGTATTCGAAGGCGCCGCCATGCGGCCGGGCCTTGGGCAGGCTGAGAATGACTTCGCGGATTGTCGGCCGTGGCGCACTGCCGGCCTTCGGACGCCAGCCCGAGGCGATGTCGATCCGGGTCATGTCGCTGCCCGGCAGGTTGTAGTCCTCGGTGAACCGCACCCCGGAACGCATGTCGAGCACCTGGTCCAGCGTGGCGTCGCCATAGCCGCATTGCGCAAGTTCCGGTACGATGCCGGCCAGCGGCGCATGCATGTCGACCACACCGTTCGAAGCGAGAATGCCGGCCAGCAGGCCGACCACCGATTTGGCCACCGACTGCGACAGATGCAGCGTTTCCGGCGCCATGCCGTTGAGGTAGCGTTCGAAGACGATGCGGTTCTTGTGCATCACCAGGAAGGCGTCGCCGTAGCTCTCGCTCAGGAACCGGTCGACCGTCACGGTGCTGCCGTTCTCGCGCTCGAACGCGACTCCGGAGAGGTCCTGTGGCGCCTCGTCAAGCCGGCTTGCCGGCCCGAAACCGCGAAACACGTCCACCGTCGGAATCAGGCTGCGCACGTTCTGGAAGGTCCAGCGGTTGAACGGCGGAAGGTCCCAGTTCTCGAGCGTCGGCCGTTTCTCCGGCGGCGGCGGGAAGCCTTGCATGATTCCCAGTTGCCGGGCGGTTTTTGGCACAGCCGCTTCAACCTTGCCGGTGTTGGACCCGGAGTTGGACATGGACAATCTTTCTCTGATGGGAGGCCGGCGCGCTGGCCGTGACGAGCGCGCCGGAGCTCGGACCTACTGTTTCAGCTGGGTCCAGATCTTGTTGTACAGATCGACGACTTCCTGCGGGCAGGGAGTGACGAAATCCGGCGCCGGTGCACTGGCCGGCATCACGATTTCGGGCGCCGAAAGCATTTCCGGGTCCATGAACTCGTCGCTGCCCAGGATGCCATTGGCGTAACGCGCGAAGTTCGAGGTCATCCCGGCGTTTTCCGGGTCCATCATGAAGTTGATGAACAGCTTGGCATTGTCGAGATTGGGCGCGCCCTTGAGCACCGCGACATTGTCCATCCAGCCGGTGAAGCCCTCTTTCGGATAGGCATATTTCAGCGTCGGGCGTTGCGCCCGCGCCCGCATCGCGGCGCCGTTCCAGCTCTGGCTCATGTCCACGTCCTTGGAGGTGAGCTTCTCGATGATGGCGTAATCCATCGTCCGCCAGTCGGGTTTGGCCTTGGTCAGCAGGGCCAGCACTTCGCGCAGCTCTTCCTGGTTGCCGTTGCAACGCCTGTAACCGAGATAGCGCAGCCCGGCATTGATCACGTCGTTCATGTCGTTGAGCATATTGATCCGGCCCTTGAGCACTTCCGGCGGATCAAACAGCAGGGCCAGCGTATCGATGTCGCCATCGTAGATCGCGGTGTCGACGGTGAACGAGGTGGTGCCCCACTGGTAGGGAATCGAGTAGTTGCGGCCCGGATCCCACCACACATCGACCCATTTCGGATCGACATTCTTGAAATTCTCCATCGAGTTCGGCTTGACTTCCTCGAGCAGCCCGTCGCCGATCATGACCTTGATCATGTAATCGCCCGGCACCACGATGTCATAGCCGGTGTCGCCCGCCTTGACCTTGGCCAGCATGGCCTCGTTGGAATCATAGCCGTCCAGATTGACCTTGATGTCGAATTTTTCCTCGAACTTCTTGATCATCTCGGGCGAGGTGTAATTGCCCCAGTTGTAGATGTTCAATTCGCCGGCAGCCATGGCCGCTGACGATGCGAATGCCACGATGGATGCGGTGGCGAGAAGCCTCAATACGGTTTTCATCGTTGTTCCTCTCTTTCTTTCTTGTGTCCGTCCTACCGCTGCATCCGCCGCTGCACGAAGAACAGCAGCATGACGAGCAGTACCGAGACCGCGACCAGAATGGTCGAGACGGCATTGATCTCGGGCGTGATCCCGCGCCGGATGGCGCCGAGAATGTAGATCGGAAGCGTGGTTTCCCCGGGCCCCGCGACCAGGAGCGTGATGATCACGTCGTCGAGCGACACGACGAAGGCCAGCATCGCCCCGGAAACGATGCCGGGACCAAGCAGTGGCAATGTCACCAGGGTAAAGACCTTGAGCGGTGGCGCGTAGAGATCCGCCGCCGCCTGCTCGAGCGTCAGCGTCATGGTTTCGAGCCGCGCCCGGATCGGCATGTAGGCAAAGGGAATGCAGAAGGCCGCATGGGCCAGCATCAGGTAGCCGATGCCGTTGAGCCCGGTGATCTTCTTGACCAGCGCAAACAGCGACAGCGTGGCGATTGCCGTGACGATCTCCGGGATCATCAGCGGCTGGTTGATGATGCCGTAGACCAGCCCCTGGCCCGTGAATTTCTTCGTCCGCGTTGTCGCCAGTGCGGCCATGGTGGCGGCGATCGTCGAGATCACGGTGGCAAACAGCGCGATCTTGACCGACACCCAGGCCGCATTGCGGATCCCGTCATTTTCCAGCGCCTTGGCGTACCAGTCGAGCGAGAACCCTGTCCACAGCACCACCGAGCGGTTTTCGTTGAAGGAAAACGCCACCAGCACCAGGATCGGCAGATACAGTGTCACGATGGTGATCCAGGCCGTTGCGGTGAAGCCCGGCATCGCCTTGAGATCCCGGATCATCCTGCGGCGGCGTGGTGCGGAACGGGGGGACGGAACTGCGGTCACCGGATCAGCCATTGCCGCGCGCCTCCTTGCCCGCCGCCAGCGCGTTGACCAAAAGCACAATCACCACCAGCGCCATCAGGATCAGCGCCGCGGCCGAGCCGAACGGCCAGTTCCGCGAAGCGCCGAACTGCATCGCGATCATGTTGCCGATCATCAGCTTCTTGCCGCCACCCAGCAGCTCGGGCGTGATGTAGGCGCCGAGCGCCGGGATGAAGACCAGGATGCCACCTGCAACAATCCCGGGTTTGGCGAGCGGTACAATGACGTGAAACAGCACTTTCAGCCGGTTAGCGTAGAGGTCGTAGCCGGCCTCCACCAGGCTGAAATCCAGCTTCTCGAGACTGGCGTAGATCGGCAGCACCATGAAGGGCAGGAACGAATAGATCAGCCCGATGAACACGGCCGTGTCGGTATACAGGATGGTCAGCGGCGAGGAGAGGACGCCGGCCTTCATCAGCACCAGGTTGATGATGCCTTCGTCGCGAATGATCAAAAGCATCGCATAGGTGCGGATCAGCAGGTTGGTCCAGAACGGCAGCGTGATCAGAAACAGCCACATGTTGCGCTGTTCGCGCGGTTTGGTGGCGATGAAATAGGCCGTCGGAAACCCGAGGATCAGCGCCCCGATGGTGGCCCCCAGGGCGAGACCGATCGATCTGAGAAAGATCGACAGGTAAGCGGAGTTGAACACCAGCGTGTCATCAAAGATGTCGCGCTGGAACAGGAATTGCACATAGCTGTCGGTGCTGAAGTCCCAGGTGACGCCGCCATAGGTGCCTGGTGTCAGGAAGGAATAGACCACGGTGATGCCGAGCGGCAGGATGCTGATGGCCAGGATGATCAGCAGGGCCGGGGCCAGCAGCGAGGACCGGGTCAGTCGCTCGCGGCGCCGGTTTTGCTCAAGCGCGGTGGCCAGCGTCACCGTATCGTCGCGCTCGCTCATTCCAGCACCCGGATCAGCTCGGGTGGCAACACGGCGCCGATGGTTGCGCCGGGCCGATACCTGCCTTCTTCGACGGCGCCGGGCTTGCGGATGACCATCTGCTCACCGGTCGCAAGCCGCAGGTGCAGGTTGGTCGCCGCGCCGAAATAGACCACGTTCTCGACGGTGCCCGACAGCGTCGGCGTCTCGCCCGCCTGCGCCAGCCGGACATTCTCCGGCCGGATCGCGATGCTCACTGCGCCGGAGCTGGCTGCCGCCACCGTTCCCGCTTGCGCCGGGACAGCCGTGCCGTCCTTCAGCCGGACGCTGGCGATACCGTTGTCCAGGCTTTCGATGGTCCCGTCGAGAATGTTGATGTCGCCGATGAAATCGGCAACGAAGCGATGCGTCGGGCGGTCATAGATGTCACGGGGCGAACCGATCTGCAGGATCTTGCCCGATTTCATCACCGCGATGCGGTCCGACATTGTCAGGGCTTCTTCCTGGTCATGGGTCACGAACACGAAGGTGATGCCGGTTTCCGCCTGCAGGCTCTTCAGCTCTATCTGCATGCTCTTTCGCAGCTTGAGATCGAGTGCCGCCAGCGGTTCGTCCAGCAGCAGCACCTTTGGCGCCGGCGCCAGCGCCCGGGCCAGCGCCACGCGCTGCTGCTGACCGCCCGAAAGCTGGTCGGTGCGCCTTCCGGCCATGGCCTCGAGCTGAACCAGTGCCAGCATGCGCTCGGTGGTCTGCCTGATTTCGCTCGCCGGCTTGCCGAGCATCTTCAGACCGAAGCCGATATTTTCCGCCACCGTCATGTGCGGAAACAGCGCGTAATTCTGAAACACCGTGTTGATCGGGCGCCGGTGCGGCGGCAGCGCGGTGATGTCGGCACCCTCAAGCGCGATGACCCCGTGTGTCGGCAGCTCGAAACCGGCAATCAGGCGCAGCAGCGTCGTCTTCCCGCATCCGGAGGGACCGAGCAGGGTGAAGAATTCGTTTTCGAGAATGTCGAGTTCGACGGCGTCCAGCGCCGTGACCGCATACTCGCCCTCTCCGAAGGTCTTTGACAGCCCGCGCACCGACACTGCGGCTTTGCGCTCCGTGGCGACTTCTGGTCCGGTCATTCGATAATTTTGCCCCCGACGGTTTCGCTCGATATCCAGCTTGCAACGCTAGGAGCCGGGGGCATGCGGGTAAATACCCCGAAGGGGATATGCCGCTCAGCTCAGCACGGAGCGCAGAAACCTAGACAGCAGCTCCGATTGCGAGGAGATCGAGAGCTTGCGGTAGATGTTCTTGCGATGGATCTTGACCGTTCCCACCGCGATGCCGGCCACGGTCGATACCGAGGCGGAGGAATGGCCCTTGAGGATCAGCGTCGCCACCTCGCGTTCCCTCGCCGTCAGAATGTCTTCGCCGAACGCATCCAGCGCCGCCGACAGCGTCCTTTCCGGAGACGCGGCCTCGGCGGCGACCGGTCCGGCATGTCCACGCTCGAAATGCTTGCCGGTGAGTGCGCCGATGATGCCGATCTCGGTCTCGAACGCCCGCACCGCCCGGGTGCTGAACCGGGGTTCGTCGCCGATCCGGCCGAGCGAGTAGAAGATCGCGCCGTTCCCCTGAGGCACCAGGATCGCCATCTCGTCCTTGAGCGCGATGTTCTTGTAGTAGCGCCGGTAATAGGTCGAGCGCATGAACTGGTCAGGGGCAATGTCGCGCAGGCGCATGGCGCAATTGCTGCGGCCCAACAGGAAGGCGTCATAGACCGGGTCGAGAAGATAGGCCGTGTCCAGATACTGGTCGACGACCTCGCGGTGACGCTCGGCCCGGACATTGTCATAGATGTGGTCGGGCGCGCCTTTGTGGTGCAGACGGGTGATGAAGGCACCGCTGAACGGCACGATCGAGCGCAGGTAATCCAGCATTGCCGGAAAGAAATCAGCGGTGTTGATGGCCGATATGACACGCGGCAGGCCGATGCTCTCCGCAGGCGCGCGGCCGGGTATCGGGCTGTTGTCATGCGGGGTTAGGCTCTTGGCGCTCACATGTGACTTTCCCAAAGCCGGGGCCCTGGACAGGTTCGGGACGTGCCTGACTGGCTTCTCCGGTTCACCCTCCCGCCTGAGCCTACATCACGCCCTCGCAAACGGAAATCCATTTGCCGGATACTTTTGGTTCAAATCCGTCTTCGTTCCCCGTCACCGAACCACTTCGGCCGCGGGAATACGTCCCTCTTCCACCCCGTGGCAGGCGACAACGCCGGTTCTTGTCTGGGTCCAGCGCGGCACTTCCCGGTCGCACCGCTCATTGGCGAAGGGGCAACGCGGGTGAAAGGTGCAGCCCGATGGCGGGTTGATCGGGTTGGGAATTTCCCCTTCCACTTCCTTGCGCTGACGGCCGGTCATTTCCAGGTCGGGAACCGCATCCAGCAGCATGCGCGTGTAGGGGTGTTGCGGGGCCTTGAACAGTTCCTTGCTGTCGGCAATCTCGACCAGCGCGCCGAGATACAGGACGCCGATGCGGTTGGCCATGTGACGAACCACCGACAGGTCATGACTGATGAACAGGTAGGTCAGGCCCAGCTGGTCCTGCAGATCCCGCATCAGATTGAGGATCTGCGCCTGGACCGACACGTCGAGAGCCGAGGTCGGCTCGTCGCAGACAATGAATTCCGGGTTGGAGGACAGCGCCCGGGCAATGGCGATGCGCTGACGCTGGCCGCCGGAGAACTCGTGCGGGAACTTCGACCCGTCGGCGGCGGACAGGCCAACCAGTTCAAGCAATTCGTCGACCCGGGCCTGGATTTTCGCGCTGTCCTTCTCGACGCCCAGAACAACCATCGGCTCGGCAATGACATCGGCCACCTTCCAGCGCGGATTGAGGCTGGCATAGGGGCTCTGGAAGATCATCTGGAAGCGCTTGCGCAACTCCATCATCCGCTCGGAGCTGTCGATGATCATCGGCTGGCCATCAAACAGGATGGTGCCTGCACTGGGCTCCAGCAGGCCGACAAGCATCTTGGCGATGGTTGATTTGCCTGACCCTGATTCGCCGACCAGCGCCAGGGTTTCACCCTTGCGGATCTCGAAGGAAACATCGTCGACTGCACGCAGGAACTGCTTGGGTTCGCGTTCGACGACGCGGTTCAGCCAGGGCTTCGAGACGTCAAAAACGCATGACAGGTTGTCGACCTGAATGAGCGGAGTCTCGGGCTGCGCGGAAATCTCGGTCATGTGGCGGCCCCCCTCGCTTCGGTATCCTCGTAGAGCCAGCAGGCCACCTCGCGGTTTTCCACCGGGATCAGTGAGGGGCGATGCACCCGGCACTTGTCGAACACCTTGTCACAGCGGGGATTGAACGGGCAGCCGGGCGGGATATCCGAAAGCCGCGGCATCGAACCGGGTATCTGCACCAGGCGGTCTTCCTCCTGTGCGAGCGTCGGGATCGAGCCCATCAGACCGCTCGTGTAGGGGTGCTTGGCGTTCTGGATGATCTCGCGCACCGGTCCGATTTCCGCGATCCGGCCGGAATACATCACCGCCACGCGATCGGCGGTTTCGGCAATCACGCCCATGTCGTGGGTGATGAGAATGACCGAGGCTCCGTGCTGGGTGCACTGCTCCTTGAGAACATCGATGATCTGTGCCTGCACCGAGACATCGAGCGCGGTGGTGGGTTCGTCGGCAATCACGAGTTCCGGTCCGGCCGCGAGCGCCAGAGCAATCACCACGCGCTGGCGCATGCCGCCGGAAAACTGGTGCGGGTAATCGTCGATCCGGCGGCTGGCGGCCGGAATGCCGACATCGTCCAGCAGCTGGATGGCGCGCTTGCGGGCCTCGCGTTCGGACAGCCGCAAATGGGTGCGGATGGTCTCGATCAGCTGGTCGGCGATCGTGTACAGCGGATTGAGCGAGGTCAGCGGATCCTGGAACACCATGCCGATGCGCCGGCCGCGAATGGCGCGCATTTCTTCCGCGCGGAGATTGTCGATGCGCTCGCCCTTCAGGTAGATCTCGCCCGAGGCAATATGGCCCGGCGGATCCAGCAGGCCGATGATGGCCGAACCGGTCAGCGACTTGCCGGCGCCCGATTCACCGACGACGCCGAGCACCTCGCCGGCTGCCAGGTCGAAGCTGACGCCGTCGACCGCCGTCAGCGGACCGTGGCGGGTGGGGAACTTGATGACAAGATCACGAACGGAGAGGAGTGGGGTGGACATGTCTCCGCCTATTTCAGTTTCGGATTGAGCGCATCGCGCAGCCAATCGCCAAGCAGGTTGACCGACAGCGCCAGCGCAAGCAGCGTCACGGCCGGGTAGAGCAGGATCCAGTACTCACCGGAAAACAGAAATCCCTGGCCGATGCGGATCAACGTCCCCAGCGAGGGCTGGGTCGGCGGCGCGCCGACACCGAGGAAGGACAGCGTCGCTTCGGCGATGATGGCCAGCGCCAGCGAAATCGTGGCGATCACCAGAACCGGCCCCAGCGTGTTGGGCAGGATGTGCTTGAGCATGATCGCCATCGGCTTGCGCCCGATCAGCTTTGCCGCCTGCACATATTCCTTGTTCCGTTCCACCAGGGTGGCGCCGCGCACGACACGGGCAAACTGCACCCAGTCGGAAAGCCCGATGGCCAGGATCAGCACCCAGATCGCCACTTCATCGCGGTAGGAAGGCGGCGTGATGCCCTTGGCGATGCCGAAGATCAGCAGCGCGACGAGGATTGCGGGAAAGGTCAGCTGGATATCGGCGATGCGCATGATGATGGTGTCGGTGCGCCCGCCGGTGTAGCCAGCGATCAGGCCGAGAACCGATCCCAGCACCATGGCGAACATGACCGCGGAAAAACCGACAAACAGCGAGATGCGCAGACCGTAGAGGATGGTCGAAAACACGTCCCGGCCCTGGTCGTCGGTTCCGAGCACGAAGGTTTCGCCGGTAAACTGGTTGGGTTCACCCGGCTGGGAAAACCCGTTCATCAGGTTGAGGGACCCCGGGTCAAACGGGTTTTGAGGTGCAATCAGGGGAGCGAACAGGGCCGAGAGCACCAGCACCGCGGTGACGATGAAGGCGAGAACCGCGACCGGCGACTTGCGGAAACGGTAGAACAGGTCCGAAGCCAGGAAATTGGAAACTGCTTCCATCACGTCCCCCTAATGCCCGCGCGCCGACGCGTCAGCGGAAAGCCGCGGGTCAATGACGAAGTAAAGCAGGTCGACGATCAGGTTGATCAGCACGAACATGACGGAGATCAGCATCAGATAGGCCGCCATGACGGGAATATCGACAAACTGGATGGCGTTGATGAACAGCAGGCCGACCCCGGGCCACTGGAACACCGTCTCGGTAATGATGGCAAAGGCGATGATGGAGCCGATCTGCAGTCCGGTCACGGTGATCACCGGAACCAGGGTGTTCTTCAGCGCATGGCCGAAATTGATGGCGCGCGTTGAAAGACCCCTTGCCCGGGCAAACTTGATGTAGTCGGTGCGCAGCACTTCCAGCATCTCGGAGCGGACCAGGCGCATGATCAGGGTCATCTGGTAAAGCCCGAGCGTGATCGCCGGCAGGATGATGGCCTTGAGGCCGCTTTCGGTCAGGAAGCCCGTGCTCCACCCGCCGATCTTGACCGTTTCTCCGCGTCCGAAACTGGGCAACCAGCCCAGTTCGACGGCGAAGACGTAGATCAGCAGGATGCCGATCAGGAAGGTTGGCAGCGAGACCCCGATCAGCGACGTGGTCATGATCAGATTCGCCATGAACCCGTCCCTGCGGATGGCGGTGAAGACGCCGAGGCCAACCCCGAAAACGACGGCGAAGAGGGCTGAAACGCCCGCAAGCTCGAGGGTCGCGGGTGCACGTTCGGCAATGATCTCGGAGACCGGCCGTCCCTGCCGGTAACTCACCCCGAGATTGCCCTGCAGCGCGTTGCCGAGGAACTTGACGTATTGGACGGGAAACGGATCGTTGAGACCCAACTGGTCGCGCACCCGCTCGATATCCGCCTGGGTGCGTTCCTGGCCAAGCAGGTTTTCGACCGGATCGCCGACAAAGCGGAACATGGAAAACGCCACCAGACCGACCATCAGCAGCACGAAGATCGATTGGAATACGCGGCGGATCACGTAAGCGAGCATGGGTGAGCTTTCAAAACAGGGAAATGGACGGGGACCATGGCCCCCGTCCGGAAGCGCTCAGGCGCCGATCAGTTGAACTTCAGGAACTTGAAGTGCGGCTGGTCTTCCGGCTGAACCGGGAAGTCGATATTGGACTTCATGCCCCAGTTCAGGACCTGGTTGTGGATCGGCAGGTAGATCTGCTCGTCCTGAACAACCTGCCAGATCTTGGCGATGGTCTCGTTGCGCTTGTCGAGGTCGACCTCAGAACCCAGCGACTGGATCATCGCATCGACGTCCGCATTGGAGAAGCGCGAGCCGTTCCAGGAACCGCGGTCATCCGTGGTGGAGTGGACCAGGAAGTTGAACACATACTCGGAATCAAAGGTCGGAACGCCCCAGCCAAGCAGGTAGAAGTCGGTCTTCTTGCCCGAAATCAGCGGGAAGTGGTTGGCCTTGGTCTGGGCAACCAGATTGGCCTTGATGCCGATCTTGCCCATCATGCCGACGGCGGCCTGGCAGATGGCCTCGTCGTTGATGTAGCGGTCGTTCGGGCAATGCATGGTGACTTCGAAACCGTCGCCATATCCTGCCTCTTCCATCAGCGCCTTTGCGGCGTCGATGTCAGCCTTCGGATAGGCATCGAGCGCGTCTGTCCAGCCATTGACGAAAGGCGGGATGATCACGCCGGTCGGCGCGGACTGGCCGCGCATCACCACCTGCTTGATGGCATCGCGGTCGATCGCCATGTTCATGGCCTTGCGCACGCGAACATCGGCGAACGGGTTCTTGCCCTCGACATTGTCATTTTCGAGGTCCGCATCGCCCGAATTGATGCCGAAGAAGATGGTGCGGTTCTGCGGTGCATTGCCGACTTTCAGCCCGTCGCCATTGGCCACACGGTCGATATCCTGCACCGGCACGTCCTGGATCAGGTCGACTTCGCCGGACAGCAGGGCCGCCACGCGGGTCGCTGCGTTCTGGATCGGCGTGTAGATGATCTCGGTCACTTCGAGCGGGAACTGGCCCTTGCCCCAGTAGTCCGGATTGGCCTTGAGCACGGTCTTGGTGTCCGGCTCGCGGCTTTCCAGCATGAAGGCGCCGGTGCCGTTGGCATTGCGCACCGCATAGGTTTCCTCGCCATCGTCGAATTCGGCCGGCGCGGTCACGTCGTTGGCTTCTGCCCAGCCCTTGTCCATGATGAACAGGTTGGTCAGGTTGTTCGGCAGGATCGGGTTCGGACCTTCGGTTTCCATCTCGACGGTGTAGTCATCGACGGCGCGGACTTCCTTGATGGAAACCAGCAGCTCCTTCATGTCGGAGCTTTCCATCTTGGCGCGGTTGAAGGAGAACACCACGTCCTCAGCGGTGAAATCTTCGCCGCCGTGGAACTTCACGCCTTCGCGCAGCTTGAAAACCCAGACATTCGGGTCGCCTTCTTTCACCATCCACTCGGTTGCGAGCGCGGGAATAGGCTTGGCTTCCATGTCGGGCGAGATCAGCGGCTCGTAGATCTGCTGGGAAAGCGCATGGGTCGGACCTTCATTCTGCGAATGCGGGTCGAGCGTCAGGCTGTCGCCGGCGCGTGCCCAGCGAAGCGTCTCGGCCGATGCGAGAGCGCTGCTCCCCGCCAGAATGGCGGTGGTCAGCAAGGCGCCGAAAAGTTTCTTTTTGGATGACATCAGTTTCTCCCTGTATTGCTGTTATTGGTGTCATTCTCGAGAAAAAACGTCCCGACGGCGGACAAATCGATTTGGCCTCCCAGCCTGATCGGGACGTTCTGGAGACCTGTGACTATAATTGGACAAGAGTGTATGTCCACACCATAGTTTAGCGGCTGCGCAAGTCCATGGCGCAAGCCGGATCCAAGTGCAATTGTCAGGTCAACAGGGTGGCAGCGCCGGTGTCTCTAAGCCACCGGGCTCTGGATCGGCGATGGGTGAGGCGCTGGATGCGCAAGCGGAAAGGGTGGGACTGGCGATGTTCGGGAGTTTGCTAGTCCGGCGACAAAATGAAGACCGTTTCACTCCTTAATAGCTATTGCAGGTCACGCTATTGCCTATCCTGTTGCACGTGGTCGTAGTTGGCTTTGAGAGAACGACCGGTGGCGGTGAGTACTGCTGGCCGCGAAAAGGGAAAGTCGGCATTCGGCCATCGGATTTGCCGCATTGGAACGACATTCGATACCAAGTGACAGGTCCGGGTAGGACGTCGGCCACGATACCTCCTGCATTGCTGGAGCTATCGATAACTTGGTAGGGGCCCTTGCACATATCAGCAGCTTGCTTCATGCAGCCACGAGGCGATCCACTACACTTTGCTTCAGTCATAGCTATTCCGCTTGGGCCGGGAATACTATCGCTAGTAGACGAGACGCATCCGGCCAACGGCCACACGAATACAATCAGCACCATCGGATTTCTCATGTCAGTTCCAAACTGTGAACGGCAAAACGTGCTTCGAACTCATTGAGCCGGCTCTTTCCTCGATTCGTCAAGCTGCTGGCTTTGATAGGCTTTGGAAGGTAGTTCTTTGGCGCTTGTTGTAAGCGTAATTCGCTGCGAGTTTTGCACCCGGCGAAATGTAGAGTTAGCGCTATAGTTAGGGTCGTCGTGCCTACCGAAGGCTTAGTACTTTAAAAAACAAAAGCCTATGTGAAGTAAATGGCGGAGAGAGAGGGATTCGAACCCTCGAGACGGTTCCCCGCCTACACACTTTCCAGGCGTGCGCCTTCGACCACTCGGCCACCTCTCCGCATATCCGTCTTTCAGGCAAGTACCCGGCCATGCCGGCCGCTGTCAAGGCGGTCGCCCTGCCGCTGGAAGCTGATGACGACGCATCAGAATTCACCGGTCCGGATCGGGCGGCACTATAGTCAAGACGCTCCTCTTGGCAACCGCTATTTCAGGCTTTGTGACGACAATATTGCAGCCGCCCCGCGCCGTCGCCGCCAACTTGCCATTGCATCAATGATTTTGCCCCTCTATGTCACGGGCCAGGGCATTGCCGCCGGTCAACGGGCCGGTCTGGCACAACCATCTGGCTGGAGGGCTGCATGCGATTTGTCGCGCGGGTGCTGAGTTTGATTTTGCTGGTGTTTGCGGTGCTGGCCGGGCTGGTTGACGCGATACAGACGGTGGCGGCCGGCGAGGTGGTGCTGACGCCGCTGATCGAGACCTGGAGCCTCAACAGCCCCGACACGCTGGACTTCGTGCAGGACCTTTTCAGCCGCCATCTCGCGCCTTGGGTCTGGGATGACGGCGTTGTCTGGGTTCTCGCCCAGCCGGCATCGGCGGTTTTCCTGGTCCTTTCCCTGCTGTTCTATCTCGCGGGCTACCGCCGGCCGAACCCGGCGGGCCGGTTCGCGGCCTGAAACCCTGAGCTGTTGCGGTGCCGGCCAACCCCGCTTCCGGCTGGCAGGGCGGGAAAAGGTCGTGTTGCCTGCGGCCCTTCCAGTGCCTAAGCTCGCGATCTGCAGGCTGGCCGTTTGTCGCTTTGCGGTCGAGCATAGCATCTCGGATGCAGGTGGGGAGAAAAGACCATGTTTCTTGTCGAGATGTTCCAGCGCAAGACCACCATGCCGACGGAAGCCGAAGCGCTGGCCGGCCGCGCCGAGCCGATCGAGACGGCGGCCACGCACCTGGTCAGCAACACCCCGCTCAAGCCGCCATTCCCCGAGGGGGCCGAACTGGCCTATTTCGCCATGGGCCGCTTTACAGCCGCCGAGAAGCTGTTCTGGCCCTTGCCCGGCGTCCATGTCACCGCGGTGGGCTATGCCGGCGGGATCACGCCCAACCCGACCTACCAGGAAGTGCTTTCCAGCCTCACCGGGCACACCCAGACGGTGATGGTGGTCTTTGATCCCAAGCGGATCAGCTATGACACCCTGCTGAAGCTGTTCTTCGAGCATCACGATCCGACCCAGACCATGCGCCAGGGCAATGACATCGGCACCTTCTTCCGCTCGGCGGTGTTTGCCACCAGCGAGGACCAGCTGGCCCGGGCGCAAGCGGCACGGCAGGCCTACCAGGCTGCGCTGAAACAGGCCGGGCATACCGGCAGCATCGTCACCGAGATCGGTCCGGTCGCGGCGTTCTACTACGCCGAAGCCAGCCACCAGCAACACGCAGCGCGCAATCCGGGCGCCCAGGCGGCAGCCAGGGGCACCGGCGTCCGATTCCCCGAAGCTGGCTGAAACCAGATAGGTTTGCCGGTCCCAGAGCTGACGCAGCGGCAATTTGGGTTATCTGCAAAGGATGCAAATCGGCGTTGGATTTTTCGCAAAAGCCATGCAAGGATATGGCCTTCCGGCTGAACGAGGCCGGCAAATTCCGCAGGTCTGCCCAACCGGGCATGCGGGAGGACCAAACAAGATCAACAAGTAACCTACAGGGCTGCATATCATGAAACGCACGCTTTTGAGCTTCCTCGCAATGGCCGCGATGTCCGCGACCGCGATGGCCGCCGACATCAAGCCGGCAATCATTTACGACCTCGGTGGCAAGTTCGACAAATCCTTCAACGAAGCTGCCTATGGCGGCGCCGAGAAGTTCAAGGCCGAGACCGGTATCGACTATCGCGACTTTGAAATCGCCAATGACGCCCAGCGCGAGCAGGCCCTGCGCCGCTTTGCCAAGGACGGCAACAACCCGATCGTCATGGCCGGCTTCTCCTGGGGCGCAGCGCTCGAAAAGATCGCACCCGACTATCCGGACACAGATTTCGCCATCATCGACATGGTGGTTGATGCGCCGAACGTCCGTTCGGTGGTCTACAAGGAACAGGAAGGCTCCTACCTGGTCGGCGTGATGGCCGCCAAGGCCTCCGAGACCGGCACTGTCAGCTTCATCGGCGGCATGGACATTCCGCTGATCCGCAAGTTCTCCTGCGGCTACAAGGGCGGCGTCATGGCCACCAATCCCGACGCCAAGGTGCTTGAAGCCATGACCGGCACCACGCCGGACGCCTGGAACGACCCGGTCAAGGGCGGCGAGATCACCAAGTCGCAGATCGACCAGGGCTCCGACGTCGTCTACGCGGCGGCCGGCGGCACCGGCATCGGCGTGCTGCAGACCGCAGCTGACGCCGGCAAGCTCGGCATCGGCGTGGACTCGAACCAGAACGGCCTGCAGCCGGGCAAGGTTCTCACCTCGATGGTCAAGCGCGTCGACGTGGCTGTCTACAACGCCTTCATGGATGCCAAGGACGACAAGTTCACCTACGGCTTCAGCTCGCTCGGTCTGGCCGAAGGCGGCGTCGACTACGCCATGGACGAAAACAACGCACCGCTGGTCGATGACGAGATGAAGGCTGCCGTCGAAGCCGCCAAGGCCGACATCATTGCCGGCAAGATCTCGGTTCACGACTACATGTCCGACAACACCTGCCCCTACTGAGGCAAAATGTCGGCGCATAGGCTGACATGAAAACCGATCCGGCCGGGCTCTTGCCCGGCCGTTTTGTTGCGTGCCCGGCTCTCCCCGGGCTATAGCCCGCATAATGCACACCAACAGGAATGCTGTACCCATGGCCGATATCCGCACCCACAAGGGCGATCTGTCCGAACAGGCAATGGCGCGTTACACCGGCGACATTGCGGTCGACACCGAAACCCTGGGCCTGGTTCCGCGACGCGACCGGCTCTGCGTGGTGCAGCTGTCGCCGGGCGACGGCTCGGCCGACGTGATCCAGATCGCAGCCGGGCAGAAACGCGCGCCCAATCTTGTGGCTCTGCTCAGGGACAAAAAGAAGCGCAAGCTGTTCCATTACGGCCGTTTCGACATTGCGGTCCTGTTCCACACCTTTGGCGTCACCGCGACGCCGGTGTTCTGCACCAAGATCGCCTCGCGGCTGACCCGCACCTACACCGACCGTCACGGCCTCAAGGACGTCACCCGCGAGCTGCTGGAGGTCGATCTCTCCAAGCAGCAGCAATCTTCCGACTGGGCGGCCGAGACGCTGACCAAGGCGCAGCTCGATTATGCCGCTTCCGACGTGCTGCATCTGCATGCGCTGACCGAAAAGCTGACCGAACGGCTCAAGCGCGAGGGGCGCGAGGCGTATGCCAAGGCCTGTTTCGACTTCCTGCCGACCCGCGCCAAGCTGGATCTGCTGGGCTGGGACGAGACTGATATCTTTGCACATAGCTGAGCGGGTCGAGCGGCTCGGCTTGCCGAGCATGCGGAAATGATCCCGCGCAAACAATTCGCCGGGGTTTGACCATGCCAGTCCGGAGGGCCGCACGCGGGCTTTGCCTCTGGAATGAGTAGAAAACGGTGGCGCAACCTGCGCACGGCCCGAACTTCGCCGGATGATGTCCGCATCCGACAGGCGGTCACTGCTTCGCTGTTCCGCTTGAGGGTCTTCACCCGACGCGGAGGTCCAAGGGTTTCCCCAGGCCGCATCCCGGACAGGGGCTGCGGCGGAAGCGTTTGGCGCGGTCTCCGGCACGAAGCATCTCCCCATCCCTGGAGAGGACGGGGCAGATCTCCGCCACAGGCCCGATCCGCTGTCCGGTCCCGCCTGCGTGAGCAGGCCGGACCCGAGGACGTCCCGGTGGCCGACTGACCTCACACGTTGTTGCGAACGCGAAGGCCGCCGACGGAGCCGCACTTGTCACCGCCTCCTTCCAGTCCCTGCCGCACGTTACGGCAAATCCCGAAAGGCATTCCCCCCCGCCTGAACCAAAGCGTCCGCGATCCATCCGGCAGCGGGAGCAGGAGAATCATCGCATGGATTTTATGGGTGGGGATGAAATTGTGGGAGTAGATCTCACGGTCGCCCTGAAACACCGTCATGCCGGACTTGTTCCGGCATCCAGCTGGCGAGCGTCCGCGAGCCGGTAAGCCGTTGCCAAGCTTGGGTTTGACGAGAATGTTTCCAGCACCCGCAGAAGCGGGTGCTGCTGGATCCCGGATCAGGTCCGGGATGACGGTCGGAGATATTTTCTTCCTCTCCCACAAGAGAAGAGGAGAGGTGTGTCCTGCCCCCACCCGGTTTGGCTGCGCTGGCGCTAGGCGTATTGCCTTATTCCGGAATAATCGTTCTTCTGCAGGGCAAGGGCCGCGTCATAATGCGCCTGCAGGCTGAGCCACGTATCAACCCCCATCCCGAAAAGCCTGTCGAGACGATGGGCCGTATCGGCTGTTACAGAGCGGTTTCCAGCCACGATCTCGGATATCCGGTTAGCGGGCACGCCAATCATGGTCGCGACTTTGCGAGCAGACAGACCATATGGCTTCATGAACTCTTCAAGGAGCATTTCTCCGGGGTGTGTCGGCAGCCGGTTTGTAGGTAAGCGCATTGCTGTAACCTCCTAGTGGTAGTCTACTATCTCGACCAGCGAGGCCAATCCGTCTTCAAACCGGAAACAGATCCTGTACTGGTCATTTATCCATATGGCCCATTGGCCAGAGCGGTCTTTTGTCAGCGGGTGCAGCTTGTTGCCCGGCGGGCTTCTGAGCTGCTCGACCGAACTAACACTGTTGATCTGATCAAGTTTGCGCCTCGCTGTCTTGCAGAGACCGGGCTGCAGGCCTTTGACAGGATCGCCATTGAAAACAGCTTCGGTATCCGCATTGGCAAATGACACGATCATACGTGATACGTAATGCGTACAGCGTCTTTTGTCAATCTTGGCGTCAAAGCAACGGCCTGCGGGGAGATGGTTTTCGGGTTCATCTCCCCTGCCGGGGGCAAGTTGGGTGTCAGCGCCGCGGCCTGACAATGCCGATGCGCAGCATCACCTCACGCGGAATGCCGTAAAAGCCCTGCACGTCGCGGGAGGCATGGAGGCCGAAAGCCTCGCGCTGGATGATCAGTGACTGCGTGAGTTCGGCAGCCTCCTGCAGCAGGTCCTCGCGGTCACGATTGGGGTTTGGTGTCTCGTCATGGCGCTTGAGCGCCTCGAGCGCCTCTTCCAGCCGCCTGCCGATCCGGCCAAGGGCCGACGCGGCCTCTTGCTTCGCTTCATGGGCAAAGGCGTCGATGGTGTCGTCGCCCTGCCTGAGGGCCAGGCGCAGCCGGTCCGAAAGTTCCATGCGTGAAAATGTGTTTCCGGCGGCGCACGTCGTCAATGGCGGTTGGCCAAAAAAACACCTTCCGCTTTCAACAGCCGGTCCGCAACGGCAGCGCCCTGATGCGCCGCGCAATATTTTTCGCACCCAGGTGAAACTCTTCCGGAGCCCTGCCCGTCTCTGAAGGGGTCGAAGCACTCCGCGTGATGCAGTGCAAGCAAGAGAAGGATATCGAGATGAAGAAGACCCTTACCGCCGCCGCCGTGATTGCCACTGGCCTCCTCGCAACCCAGGCCTTCGCCGCCAGCCATGGCGCCATGGCGGTGATGGGCGAAGATCAGGATGTGTCGGGCGGCACGGTCACGGCATCGCAGATCATGGCGGCGGCCAATGGCTGGCTCGTGGTCCATCGCACCGATGCAGACATGAAGCCCGGCCCGGTGGTAGGTCATGCGCCGCTGAAGGCCGGTGAAAACACCGACGTCACCGCCATCCTTACCGAACAGGTCAAGAGCGGCGAGATGCTGATGCTGATGCTGCATGGCGAGGACGGCGGCACCAGGACCGGCATTTTCGAATATACGCTCGGCGCCAAGGAAGACGGCCCGGTGCGCGTTGACGGCAAGCTGGTGATGACCGTCATCACCGCGAAGTAAGCCGCTCCAACTGCCACCCCTGTTGGCAGCACCTGGCGCCCAGGCTTCGGTCCGGGCGCCTTTTTTGTCGCGGTGTCGCAGGGGAAGCTGCCGAGACCCGATCTTCGCCGGAGATTCCTGCGCGGACCCTCTCCCCTTGGTGGGGGAGAATGCGAATTTCAGCATCTTGGCTGAAGCCAAGATGCTGAAAATTCCAAGAGAGGGGGACACTGGTTCGGCACAAGAAAATCTCCCTCACCTGAAAAATCCATGACTTGGCGCTCACGCGCAAAGACCATGATTTTTCTTCGTCTCCCACAAGGGGAGAGGGGGAAGTCATACTCCATCAAAAAACCCGCCGGATCGCTCCGGCGGGTTCGTGTCTTGACGGCAGATCCGGGAAGGATCAGTCGTCGCTGTTCTGCTTCTTGAGTGCTGCACCGAGAATGTCGCCGAGCGAGGCGCCCGAGTCGGACGAGCCGAACTGTGCAACTGCCTGCTTCTCTTCGGCGATTTCCAGCGCCTTGATCGACAGACCGACCTTGCGGTCCTTCTTGGAGAAGCTGGTGACGCGGGCGTCGACCGTCTGGCCGACCGAGAAACGCTCGGGGCGCTGCTCGTCACGATCACGCGAGAGATCCGAGCGGCGGATGAACGAAGACAGGTCTTCGTGATCAACCAGAACCACTTCGAGGCCACCGTCGGTGATTGCAGTCACCTTGGCGGAAACGACAGCGTTCTTGCGCAGTTCGCCGGAAGCGGCTGCGTCGCCGATGGAATCCTTGCCAAGCTGCTTGATGCCCAGCGAGATGCGTTCCTTGTCGACATCGACGTCAAGCACGACGGCCTTGACCATGTCGCCCTTGTTGTACTCCTCGATGACCTGCTCGCCTGGACGGTTCCAGTCGAGGTCGGAGAGGTGAACCATGCCGTCGACATCGCCTTCGAGGCCGATGAACAGGCCGAATTCGGTCTTGTTCTTGACTTCGCCTTCGACTTCGGTGCCGGCAGGGTGGCTCTGTGCGAACACTTCCCACGGATTCTCCAGCGTCTGCTTGAGACCGAGCGAGATGCGGCGCTTGTTCGGGTCGACTTCGAGAACAACCACGTCAACTTCCTGCGTTGTCGACAGGATCTTGCCGGGGTGCACGTTCTTCTTGGTCCAGGACATTTCCGAAACGTGGATCAGGCCTTCGATGCCTGGCTCCAGCTCGACGAATGCGCCGTAGTCGGTGATGTTGGTCACGGTGCCGGTGATGCGCTTGCCGGCAGGGTACTTGACGCCGATGCCATCCCACGGATCGCTTTCCAGCTGCTTCATGCCCAGCGAGATGCGGTGTGTGTCCTGGTTGATCCGGATGATCTGGACCTTGACGGTCTGGCCGATCGACAGGATCTCGGACGGATGGTTGACGCGGCGCCATGCCATGTCGGTGACGTGCAGCAGGCCGTCAATGCCGCCAAGATCAACGAACGCACCGTAATCGGTGATGTTCTTGACCATGCCTTCAACGGTCTGGCCTTCTTCGAGGTTCTGCACGATTTCCGAACGCTGTTCAGCACGGCTCTCTTCGAGAACGGTACGGCGCGAGACAACGATGTTGCCGCGGCGCTTGTCCATCTTGAGGATTTCGAACGGCTGCGGGATGTGCATCAGCGGCGACACGTCGCGGATCGGACGGATGTCCACCTGGCTGCGCGGCAGGAACGCCACGGCGCCGTCCAGATCGACGGTGAAGCCGCCCTTGACCTGGTTGAAGATGACACCTTCGACGCGCTCCTGCGCGTTGAACTTCTCTTCGAGACGAACCCAGCTTTCCTCGCGGCGAGCCTTCTCGCGCGACAGCATGGCTTCGCCAAGTGCGTTTTCGATGCGCTCGACATAGACTTCGACTTCGTCGCCGACCTTGAGCGTGCCGTCCTTTGCCTTGGCGCCGAATTCCTTCAGCGGCACGCGGCCTTCGACCTTGAGACCGACGTCGATGATGGCGACGTCCTTCTCGATGGCCATGACGATGCCCTTGGCGACATAGCCTTCGGCGAGGTCCTGCGTGGCAATGGATTCAGCAAACAGGGATGCGAAATCCTCTGTCATAGTTTCAGTGTTAGACATGAATTCTCCTGGTGACCGTGCCGATGGCATGCGGTCGGATGCGCCTGGTTGGTGTTGTTCGGACCGGCGATGCCTGTCTGTCCCGAACCTCTGAGAGGCGGGACACGTACGGCGCGGGACAGGCTCGCTGGCTTTCTTCAGCGTTCGAGCGCGGCATCCACGAGACGCCGGGCAGCTTCGAACGCGGCTTCTATACCCATTTCGGTGGTATCTAGCAAGTGCGCATCGGCAGCCGGCCTGAGCGGAGAATCGGCGCGTTCGCTGTCACGCGCGTCGCGTTTCTCGATATCGGCCTGAATCGAGGCCAGGTCGGCTGACCCGCCCCTGGCGGTGATCTCGTCATGGCGGCGCCTTGCCCGCACCGCCGGGCTTGCGGTGACATAGAACTTGATCAGCGCGTCCGGGCACACGACCGTGCCGATATCGCGGCCATCGAGCACCGCGCCCGAGGCTGAGCCGGCAAAGGCCCGCTGCGCCTCGACAAGCGCCTGGCGCACCCTGGGCATCACTGCGACCTTGGAGGCGGCCTCGCCGATCTCGTGCACCGAGAGCACCGTGCGGTCGAGACCCGACAGATCAAGCGCCCGCGCGGTCTCGGCGGCCACGCCTTCGTCATCGAGCGGCAATCCGCGATCCAGCAGGGCTTTTGCCGTAGCGCGGTAGGTCAGCCCGGTGTCGAGATGCTTTAGCCCGTAATGGACGGCGAGTTTTCGCGACAGCGTGCCTTTTCCGGCCGCCGCCGGTCCGTCCACCGCGATCACGATGTGCTTTGCTTGAGAGGTCATGGCTTCACCTTGTCATTGTGCAGGCCGCCATGACGGCCGACCAGCCCGGCCATGGCCGTCTCGCCTTCGGCTGCGAGACCCGCCTGAACCCCGCGCCGGTCGGCTTCCGGCCGGTTCTGGCTGACTTTCCATTTGCCGGTCAGCTCCGTCACCGCGATCTCGATGCCGACGATGCCGCGCAATTGCGCCGCCACAAAGGCTTCGGGCGCATCGGTGACTTTCCAGGCCTCGGGCCGCTTCGCCTCGTGCCGGTCCGTGAGTTCGCTTACCTGTGGGCCAAGCCAGTCGGCTCCCTCGTGAACCGTGGCGCTTCCGCGGGCCTGGACCATGGCATAGTTCCAGGTCGGCACCACCTTGCCGTGCTCGGTCTTGGAGGCATACCAGGACGGCGTGACATAGCTGTCAGCCCCCTGGAACACCACCAGTACGTTGGCGCCATCCCTGATCTGCCGCCATTGCGGATTGGCCTTCGACAGGTGAGCCCGCAACACCGTGGCGCCATCCCGGATCGAAACCAGGAACGGCACCGGGTTGGCCGTCGCCTCGCTGCCGGCCGTCGAGATCAGCAGGCCCAGCGGATGCGCCTCGATCAGCGCCCGCAGCACGGCCTCATCATTTTCCTCGAACTGTGGTGGTGAATACATCAGATCAGGTCCTGTGCAGACATAGCCGGCCGCTCGCGCATGGCGCGCAAGGTCAACGCGGCAGCCGGCGATTTCACTTGCGTGCAATGCCGATTTCGACCTCGTCGAGGTGGCGGTAGGGTTCGCGCTGAAACAGCGTTTCGTCGTCGAGCCAGGCAAGCAGCATGTCGAAGGCGTCGACTCCCCAGAACACTTCATGGCCCGACGCGGTAGCGCAAACGAAGCTCGGCACGCCGAAGACGCCGCGTGCGATGGCCTCATCGGTATTGGTCCTCAGCACGGCCTTGGCGTTCTCGTCAGTGGCGAGCTGCACCGGAACGCCGACAAATTCTGCAAAGGCCTGCAATTCCTCATCGCTGTCGGGCGCGCGGCCTTGCGAGAACACGAAGTCGAAGGCGCGGCGCACGGTGGCGAGGTCGGCGTCGGTTCCGGCCATCAGCCGCAGCGCTTTCAGCGGATTGAACGGATGACGCGGCGGAAACCGCACATCGACGCCATGCTGCTTGCCCAGAAACACCGACTGCCGGTAGGTGTGCAGCCGCTTGGCCGAGATTTCCGCCGGGCCGAGCTGACCCCAGTGACTGAGGATCGCGCCGAGCAGCACCGGAACCGGCCGCACTGTCACATCCGCCGGCAATTCACCAAGCCGCGCCAGCACCACATGGGCAAAGGGCGAAATCAGGTCATAGTACAAGTCGATTGTCCGTGTGGTCATTGTTCAGCCATCTCCGCCCCGATACCGTTCATCATCGCCATGAAGCCCGGGAAACTGGTGGAGATGATTGCGCAATCATCGATCCGCACCGGGTTTTCGCAGGCCAAGCCCATGACAAGGAAGCTCATGGCAATGCGATGGTCAAGCCGGGTGGCGACAACGGCGTCCGGCGAGACCGCGCCCAGCCCCTTGCCGTCCGGCCGTCCGCGCACCGAGAGCCAGTCGTCACCTTCGCTGCAGTCGACGCCGTTGAGTGCGAGCCCGCGCGCCATCGCAGCCAGCCGGTCGCTTTCCTTGACCCGGAGTTCGCCAAGGCCCCGCATCACCGTTTCGCCGATGGCAAAACTCGCGGCCACGGCAAGCACCGGGTACTCGTCGATCATCGAGGCCGCCCGCCCGGCCGGCACATGGACGCCGGAAAGCTCCGACGCCCTGACCCGCAGATCGGCGACTTTCTCGCCGCCAGCGGTGCGGGGATCGAGGATTTCGATGTCTGCGCCCATTTCCTGCAAGGTCAGGATTAGGCCGGTGCGGGAGGGGTTCATCAGCACATTGCGCAGGGTGAGGTCGGAGCCCGGCACGATCAGCGCGGCCACGAGCGGAAACGCGGCCGAGGAGGGATCGCCGGGAACATCGAGGATCTGCCCGGTCAAGCGGCCGCGGCCTTCGAGCCGGATGGTTCGCGCGCCGTCCGCACCCGATCCCACCTCGATCGCCGCGCCAAAGCCCCTGAGCATGTTTTCGGTGTGATCGCGGGTCGGCACTGTCTCGATCACGGTTGTGATGCCGGGCGTGTTGAGACCGGCAAGCAGCACGGCGGACTTCACTTGGGCCGAGGCCATCGGCACACGGTAGCTGATCGGGGCAGGCGCCCGCGGCCCGCGCAAGCTCACCGGCAGGCGGTCACCGGCTTCCGCGCTGACCTGAACGCCCATCAGCCGCAACGGCTCGAGCACCCGCGCCATAGGTCGGTTGCTCAAGGACGCGTCACCCATAAATCTTGTTTCGAAATCATAAGGCGCCACCAGCCCCATGATCAGGCGGCAGCCGGTGCCGGAATTTCCGAAATCAAGCGGCGCTTCCGGCGCCAGCAGGCAGCCATTGCCGACGCCATTGATGATGAAGCTGTCACCGTCCTTGCGGATCGCGGCCCCCATTGCCTGCATCGCCCTGCTGGTGTCGAGAACATCCTCACCCTCGAGCAGGCCGGTGATCCGGGTTTCTCCCGCCGCAAGTCCGCCAAGCATCAGCGCCCGGTGGGAGATCGACTTGTCGCCGGGAACGCCAAGATCGCCCGTCAGCGCAGGGCTTTTCGATGCTTTGGCGGGGCGGAGTGGCACGGTGGCAGGGGCCATGAGTGTTTTCCGGCTGATTCGGTCGGGGCGTAAAGCCGGTTGAGCGGCTTGGGTGCAGCGCTAACTATCACAGCCATTGGCGGAGCGTCATCCGGCTTGGTACGATTTTTGGCGAGAATGGCTTTGACAGCCGCGCCCAACATCATTATGGGGTCCGGACCCGCCGAAACGGGAAGGCAGGTATTGCAACCTTGGTCTTCCTGCCAGTTCAAGAGGCTTCGACAGTGGCAAAACCGGAACTTGGAACAAAACGCACTTGCCCCGAAACCGGGCGCAAATTCTATGATCTGAACAAAGATCCGATCGTCTCTCCCTACACGGGCAAGACGTATCCCATCTCGTTCTTCGAAGAAACGGCCAAGATCGCCGTTGTCGAGAAGGAAGAGGAAGAGGAAGAAGTGGCAGAAGTCGAGGAGGAATCGGCTGACGTGGAAGTCGTCTCGCTGGAAGAGGCGGACGAGGAAACCAAGGTCAAGGGCAAGTCCGACGATCTGCCCGATATCGACGACGACGTTGAAATCGACGATGACGATGACGACGACACGTTCCTGGCCGACGATGATGATGATGACGACGACGATGTCAGCGACATTATCGGCGTCAATGACGAAGACGACGATTGAGGTGACCGGTCCTGATTTGCGCTGAGAGCCGCCTGGTTTTCAAAACTGCAAAAAGGATTGATTTTTCATCTTGATCTTGTGCGGCAGCAGAAGTATGAAGCCGCACCTGCCCGCCACTTTCGAGTGTCTGGCAACTCGCAGGGATCGGTTCTGACTTCGATCCTTCGCGTCCCGGGGCCATAGCTCAGCTGGGAGAGCGCCTGCATGGCATGCAGGAGGTCAGCGGTTCGATCCCGCTTGGCTCCACCATTTCCTTCTCTACGAACGTTTCGCTGCCGAAAGCCGGGCCCGCAGGGCGTACCTGTTCGTCGGATCCGGCAAAGCCGTGTTTGCCCGACTGCGACGTGTACCATGTCGACGCTGCGTGAGGGCGCCGTTTGCCAGTGCGCGTTGCGGGTGGGCGTCATCAGTGTCTTGGCCGTATCGCTCGGGGACTCCCGGTCGTAACGAATCAGCTCCGGACACCGCCCATGCTCAGGGGATGAAGATGGCAAGCGTTACAGCCAGCACGACGAGTCCCACCAGCCCCAGAATGAAAACAAAGCGTCGGGCGGGAGTTTTGAGAATGATGTCTCCTTGCCGTGCCTTGTGTCCCGAGAACGATTTTTCGTTTTCCTTCAATCTCATCGCTGAAAACCTCCTGTTCGGGTATCAACAACGGCTCGGACGAATTGTTCCGGACAAGGGATCGAGATCGCCCGCGATCGCCAACCGGGCTGGCAGGTCTTCCAGGGGAGGCATGGGAACCAAACGCGCCCTGTTGCGATTGACGACTGCAGCGGAAAGTCACGTGGCCGTCAGCCCGACAAGCGGGCCAGCCCGTTTGCAGAACCCAAAAAGGTGCACCATCATGGAAGAGACATTTGAAATCCCGGAACTGTCTGCCGCGGAGATCGAGGGCCGGCTGATAGCGCAACGCCAAGCCTTGCAGTGGCTGCTGATGAACGTGGCCAAGCAGGATGCCGATGTCGGCGCGTTGCTCGACGATCTGAATGAAAAATGGCCTCCCGCCGATGCGCAGGAGGACCCCGGGGCGGTGCCGGCAAACGGTTTCGCCATTTTTTCGGCTGCGACAGCTGAGATGCGGTTGCTGCTTGAGCCGTTGAAACGAGACCGGCCATTTCGTGCTGGCAGGGAGGGAACGGCGACTGAGCCGGAACCCACGTGAACGCCAGGCAGCAAGTTTCAGACTTCTCAGGCGACCGGAGCGCCCTTGTTCGAAATTCCCTCATCGGCCCAGCGACGGGAATCTTGACCGTCACGCCTTGACGGAGAGATTGCCGCGTTTGCCGATGCGAGCCGGTCGGCGCGTGTTTCAGCGAACCCGGGTGAGGCGGCACAATTTGGGGTGTGCTGCAACTGTTTGATAACCACACCGTGCAAAACCGGCCGTCAATGTTGTCGTTTTTACCGGTATTGAAGTGTTTTCCGCCGATTGTCTCATGGGACAGAAGTGGGGAAACAATCATGGATGCAGTGAGCGACAACCGGCATGTGCCGCTTTGCATTGATCTCGATGGAACGCTGATCGCGACCGATACGCTCTGGGAAGGGCTGGCCGCGGTGTTGATCCGATGCCCGTGGCTGCTGTTTGCGGTCATCGCCTGGGCGATCGCCGGCAAGGCGGTGCTCAAGCGCGAAATCGCGGCCCGATACGCCCGCAAGGGCGTCGAGTGGCCCTACCGTGCCGAAGTCATCGAGCGGATCAAGACTGCCCGCGAAGCCGGCCAGCCGGTCTGGCTGGTCACGGGTGCCGCCGAATCAACGGCGCGAACCATTGCCGACCATCTTGGACTGTTCGACCGTGTCCTGCATTCATCCGACACCGAGAACCTGACCTCGCGCCGCAAGCGCGAACGGCTGATCTCCCTGTGCGGGGATGGCGGTTTCGATTACGCCGGCAACAGCCGCGACGATCTGGAAGTTTTCGATGCGGCGCGGCGCGCCATCATCGTCGCGCCCGATCGCTCGGCCAGCCGCTGGGGCAGCACCCACGAGGCCGAGATGCTGCCGCTGGCCGAAGTCTCGCCGGTGGCAATCCTCAAGTCGATCCGCGTGCATCAGTGGCTCAAGAACATCCTGATCGCGGTGCCGCTGATCCTCAACCACGAGTTTGCCAACCTCAACCTCGTGCTGGCAGCGATCGCGGCCTTCTTCTCGTTCAGCTTCCTGGCCTCGACCGTCTACATCGTCAACGACATTTCCGACCTGGCCAACGATCGCCAGCACCCGCGCAAGCGTCTGCGCCCGCTGGCTGCCGGATCGGTGTCGATCCCCGTGGTCAGCGCCACCGCAATGGCGCTGCTGCTGGCCTCCATCGGTCTGGCCAGCCTGTTGCCGCCGATGTTCTGGGGCGTTCTGGCGCTCTATGCGGTGATCACCACGGTTTACACCTTCGTGCTCAAGCGCAAGCTTCTGGTCGATGTCTTTACCCTCGCCGGGCTTTACACCGTGCGCATCATCGCCGGTGCCGCTGCAACCGGCGTCGACCTGTCGTTCTGGCTGCTGGCGTTTTCGATCTTCTTCTTCCTCAGCCTGGCGCTGGTCAAACGCTATGTCGAACTCGACGAGCTTGCCGATGATTCAGCCAGCCAGCTCAAGGGTCGCAGCTATGTCGGCAGCGACAAGGACATGATCGGACAGGCCGGAATTGCCGCAGCATTTTCTGCCGCCATGGTTCTCGCACTCTATGTCGACAGCAAGGAGGTGGCTTCGATGTACCCGCAGCCGGCGCTGCTGTGGCCATTGTGCCCGCTGATCCTTTACATGCTTTTGAGGATCTGGGTGCTCGCGCGCCGCTCGCAGATGCATGAGGACCCGGTTGTGTTCATCATGCGCGACTGGCGCAGCCAGGTGACCACCATTGCGGGCGCCGGCCTGGTGCTGCTCGCCGCGCTTCAGCTGTGACGCCGATGGGGTCCGAATTCGAAAGCTGGGGCAGGGTACGGCGAAATCCGCGGGCTGCGGCACAGGCTGAGCAGTTCGACGCCGCCAGTCCGGACGGCTTTCTGCCCTTCGGCAACGGCCGTTCCTACGGAGACAGCTGCCACAATGACCAGGGCCGTCTCCTGCCGATGCGGCCCGGGGCCGCCATCAGCGCCTTCGATCCCGACACCGGTCTTGTGACCGCCGATGCGGGTGTGCTCTTGTCGGAGGTCCTGGCCGCGGTGATGCCGCACGGCTTCTTTCTCGAGGTCACGCCCGGAACCGCCCAGGTCACGCTTGGCGGCGCCATCGCCAATGATGTGCACGGCAAGAACCATCACCGCCGCGGCACTTTTGGCCGCTCGGTGGAAAGCTTCACGCTGCTTGGCAGTGACGGGGGCCGCCGGAGCTGTTCGCCGGAGGCCAATGCGGCCCTGTTCAACGCGACGATCGGCGGCATGGGGCTGACAGGGATCATCGAGCAGGCGACCATCCGGCTGATGCGGGTGCCCTCGGCCAATGTGCGCCAGACGGCGTTCCGCTTTGCCGGCATTGACGGCTATTTCGATGCGATCGACGACATCGACGCGGCGCATGAATATTCGGTCGCCTGGATCGACCAGCTGGCCCGCGGCGGCAGGCTCGGCCGCGGTGTGCTGATGGCCGGAGATCATGCCGAAGACGGCGGTCCGGCAAAACCGCCCTCGGCGCCAAGACTGTCGGTGCCGTTCTCGCCGCCGGTCAATTTGCTCAACCGGCTGACGCTCACCGCCTTCAATGAACTCTATTACGCCCGCGCACCGAAGCAGCCGCAGACCGGTGTCGTTCCCTGGTCGTCCTATTTTCATCCGCTCGATGCCATCACCGGCTGGAACCGGCTTTACGGTCCGCGCGGCCTGTTCCAGCACCAGAGCGTCTACCCGGCCGAGACAGCGCGCGAGACCACCGTGGCGCTGATCGAATGCGCCCAGAAGCACGGGGCCGCGTCTTTCCTGACAGTGCTGAAACGCTTCGGCGATGTGCCGTCGCCGGGACTGATGTCGTTTCCGCGGCCCGGTTTCACCCTGACGCTCGATTTTGCCAATTCCGGCGAACGGACGCTGAAGATGCTGGACGCGCTCGACGAAATCGTGATTGCGGCCGGTGGCGCGCTCAACCCCTACAAGGACCAGCGCATGTCGGCGCGGATGTTCGAGGCCTCGTTCCCGCACTGGCGCGAGATGGAGGCGATGCGCGATCCGGCCCTGATGTCGGACTTCTGGCGCCGCACCGCCATGGCGCTGGAACCCCAAAGCAGCAAGCAGGCTGCCCGCGCCTGACACCAATCTATAGGCCCGCCACGCCTGATGATGGCCGCCTGGTCCGCGCAGCTTGCTTGCCAGCATGGTCCGGGCTGACTAAGTGATGGACCGGACCGATTCAGCCCGATCCGGACGCCCCATCCAACCGCGAAGGACCTCGACCCATGGCGCGAATCTGCATACTCGGCACCGGCGCCTGGGGAACCGCGCTCGCAGCCGCTTTCGTCCGCCAGGGCCATGATGTGCGCCTGTGGGGCCGCAACGCGGCCACCTGCGAGGAAATTTCCCTCAAGCACAGCAATCAGGCCTATCTCGGCGATGCCCGGCTGCCCGAAAGCCTGACCGCCACGCCCGACATGAAAGTGGCGCTGGAAAATGCCGAGATCGTGCTCTTCGTTGCCCCGGCCCAGTCCACCGGCGAAGTCGCGAGCCAGGCCGCAGCCCACCTGCCCGAAAGCGCCTGCCTGATCGCTTGCGCCAAGGGCATCGACAACCAGACCGGCCAGACCCAGGGCGAAGTGATCGGCGAAAAGCTGCCCGATCACGTGGTCGGGGTGCTCTCGGGCCCGAGCTTTGCCGCCGACGTGGTGCGCGGGCTGCCGACGGCGCTGACGCTGGCGCTTCCCGAACAGGAGATGGCGCAAGCCCTGGCGGAGGATCTTTCCGGCGACGCTATCCGGCTCTATGCCTCCGATGACACGATCGGCGCCCAGATCGGCGGCTCGCTCAAGAACGTGATGGCGATTGCGGTCGGCATCTGCCGTGGCGGCGGCATGGGCGCCAGTGCCGAGGCGGCGCTGATCACCAGGGGCTACGCCGAACTGGTGCGGCTGGGTGTGGCCATGGGCGCCCGCCCCGAAACCCTGATGGGCCTGTCCGGCCTTGGCGACCTGGTGCTGACCTGTTCCTCGGAGCTGTCGCGCAATTTCTCCTATGGCATCGCCGTGGGCCGCGGCCAGGATGTGTCCGGTCTGAAACTGGCGGAAGGCGTCCACACGGTTTCGATCGCCAACGAGATTGCGGCCAGGCATGCGATTTCCTGCCCGGTGATGCAGACCGCCGGGCTGGTTCTCTCAGGCAGGATGTCGGCTGACGAGGCCCGCACCACGCTGATGTCGCGCCCGATCAAGGCCGAACACCCCGAAACCCTCTAACCGAGCCGAAACGGACTGAAATACGCTGCATTTCCTCATTTTCGCGGAGACGATCCACCGGATGAGAGGAATTTTCACTTTTTCCGGTTTTAATGAATGAATCCAGGAAACGGCCCGGCAACATGACCAGGCGGCCGCGCAATTCGGAGAATATCATGGTCTCAAGCCATACCATCACGCCTGTCATCCTGTGCGGCGGCGCAGGATCCAGGCTCTGGCCGATGTCACGGGATTCCAAGCCGAAACAGTTCCACAAGCTGGTCAACGACAAGACCCTGCTGACCAACACGCTTGAGCGCGTCGACCACAGGGGTGAGGGCCTGCGTTACCTGCCGACCCGGGTCGTCGGTGGCATCGCCTTCGAATCGCTGCTGACCGAGCAGGGCGAAACCAGCAGCGTCGAGGTCGAGCGCTATCTGCTCGAACCGTTGATCCGTGACACGGCGGCAGCGATTGCGGCTGCCATTGCCGATCTTGCCGAGACCGATCCCGACAGGATGGTGCTGGTGCTGCCCTCCGACCACCAGATTTCCGACGTAGCGGCCTTCTATGACGTGATCCGGACCGGCGCGCAGGCGCTGTCGACACGCGGCGGCATCATGACCATCGGCATTGCGCCGACACGGCCCGAAACCCAGTACGGCTACATCGAGCGCGGTGACGGCGACGGGCCGGTCTATGACGTGTCGCGGTTTCGCGAAAAGCCCGATCTCGAGACCGCCGAGACCTTTCTGCGTTCGGGCCGGTTCTTCTGGAATGCCGGGATCTTCATGTTCCGCGCCGGCGAGATGGGGGCGGAGCTTGCCCGCCAGCAGCCCGAGGTCTGGGCACAGGCCAGGCTTGCGGTCGAGCGCGCGGAGGTCGAAGGCAAGTGCTACCGTCTGAACGAGGAGGCCTTTGCGGCCAGCCCGAAGATCTCGATCGACTATGCGGTAATGGAAAATGCGCCCAGCATCGGCGTGGTCGCCGCCAGTTTCGATTGGAACGATCTGGGATCGTGGAACCAGCTGCATGACGGATCGCCGCTGGACGCTCACGGCAATGCCCGCTTCGGCGACGTGCTGACCATCGACGTCAACAACAGCTATCTGCGCTCCGAGGACAGGCTTCTCGCAGTCGCCGGTCTCGACAACATCATCGTGGTCTCCCAGCCCGACGCGCTGCTGATTGTTCATCGCGACAAGTCGCACCTGGTCAAGGACATTGCCGGCCAGGTCAAGAAGACCGGCGAATGGCCGCCTCTGGCGGTGGCGCATTCGGGCCGCCCGGTCCCCTCGCCGCGGGTGATCCGCAAATGGCTGTTCGAGACCGCTCTGCCGCTCTGGGCCGGCGCCGGTGTCGACCGTCAGCATGGCGGTGTCTACGAGGCTCTCAATCATGATGGCAGCCCGGCCGATCTCGGCTACAAGCGGCTTCGGGTGCTGGCGCGGCAGATCTACTGCTTTGCCAATGCCGAGCTGCTGGGCTGGGAAGGGGATGCACGCGAGGTGCTTACCCATTGCTTCACCACGCTGACGGAGACCGGCTGGCATCCCGACGGCGGCTGGATCCATCTCTGGAACGCTGACGGCACGGTGAAGGATCCGCAGCGCGACACCTATGACCAGTGTTTCGTGCTGCTGGCGCTGGCCTGGCTGTGGAAGGCAACCAAGTGGCCCGAAGCCAGGGTCTGGGCCGAACGCACCATCGCCTATATGGACGATCACCTGGTCGATCGCGCCAATGGCGGATTTTACGAATCCAGCCTGAGGCTCGATTACCGCCGCGCCAATCCGCACATGCATTACCTCGAGGCGATGCAGGCCTGGTACGAGGTGACCGGCGAACGCGCCTTCCTCGATCGCGCACAGACGGCGGTGGATCTGTTCACGTCGGTCTTCTTTAATCCCGAAAACTGGAGCGTCACCGAGCATTTCGAGCGCGACTGGTCGGTGCGCCAGGACAAGCCGTCCCGCGTCGAACCCGGTCATCATTACGAATGGGTCTGGCTGCTCTTGCGCCAGGCGCGGTTTGCCGATCAGCCGGAGCTGAAGGAATATTGCCGCAAGCTCTACGCCACCAGCCACGCCTTCGGCCACGCCCGCGGCACCGATGCGGTGTGTGATTCAATGGCTCCCGATGGCTCGGACATGCTCGGCACGGCGCGGCTCTGGTGCCAGACCGAGGCTCTCAAGGCCGGGCTGCTGGCGCGCGCGGAAGGGTTGCCGGGGGACGAGACGCTGTTCATCCGCATGCTCGATGTCATCTTCAACCGTTATCTGACGACACCGGCGCCGGGCGGCTGGTATGATCAGATTGACCCGAATGGCCGGGTGATCTCGAAAAATATGCCGACGAGCACGTTCTACCATGTGTTCTGCGCGCTGGTGGAGTATCTCAGGCATGAGGAATTGCTGCCCTGAGTGGGCGCTGCGCGTGCAAAGCTGAACAGGTGACAAGGGCCCGTTCGACGGGCCCGGACGAACGGGAGAGACGGAGATGGCTGCCAAATTCGGAACCAGCGGGCTTCGCGGCCTTGTCGGCGATCTGACCGACGGCACGGCCGCGGCCCACGCCCGGGCTTTCGCCCACCATCTCAAGACAGCCGCGATGGCGCGCGAGGGTGCGGCGGTGTTCATCGGCCGTGACATGCGCGCCTCGAGCCCGGAGATTGCGGCTCAGTGTGCCGCGGCACTGTTCGCCGAAGGCCTGGAGCCGGTGGATTGCGGCGTGCTGCCAACCCCGGCGCTGGCCTTGCATGCCATGGGCCAGGGCGCGGCGGCGCTGATGATCACCGGATCCCACATTCCCGACGACCGCAACGGCGTCAAGTTCTACCGCCCGGATGGCGAGATCGACAAGACGGACGAGGCCGCGATTTCAGGCCTTGCCCCTCAGTGCCACGCGGCTCAGGCGCCGGCGCCGCAGCTGATGCGGGACCGGTCACTGGACGCCAATGCAGCCTTCATCGAACGCTACAGCGGCTTTGCGCCTGACGGTTTGCTGCGCGGCCTGCGCATCGGTCTTTATGAGCACAGCTCGGCTGCGAGTGTGTGCCTGGCCGCCATTCTCGAGGCCGCCGAGGTGGACGTGGTGCGGCTCGGAAAATCCGATGTTTTCATTCCGGTCGATACCGAGGCGGTCTCCGACGAAACCAGGCGCCTGGCTGCCGGCTGGGTCCGCTCCGAAAAACTCGACGGGCTGGTCTCGGCCGACGGCGACGGCGACAGGCCTCTGGTCGTAGATGAAACCGGCCAGGTGCTCAGGGGCGATGCGCTGGGCCTCATCGTTGCGCGCTATCTGGGCGCCGATGCCGTCGTCACCCCGGTGACCTCGAATTCGGGCATTGAGCGCGGGTGCCAGGCCGAGGTCAGCCGCACCAGGGTGGGTTCGCCCTTCGTCATTGCCGGCATGAGCCAGGCGCTGGCCGAGGGTCGGCAGCGGGTGATCGGTTTTGAGGCCAATGGCGGCGTGCTGACCGGCAATGCGATCAAGGCAGGGGCAGCCGTACTTGCAGCCCTGCCGACACGCGACAGCGTCTTGCCGATCCTCTGCGCCTTTGCCGCAGCGCGGATCGCCGGGCAATCCCTGTCTGCCCATGTCGCCGGTCTCGGCCTGCCGGTCGCCGCCAGTGACCGGATCGAGAATTTCCCCACTGCCACAAGCCAGTCCATGGTTGCCGAGCTGTCGAATGATGCCGCGGCGCGGGCAGCATTCTTCGAGCCGCTCGGCGCGGTGGCAAACGCGGATCTGACAGACGGTCTCCGGGTGACGCTGGAAAATGGTGACATCGTTCATCTGCGCCCTTCAGGCAATGCGCCCGAACTGCGGGTCTACAGTGAAGCCGCAACGGAAGCCGATGCCCACGACGTGATTGCCAGAGCCATTGCCCGGATCAGGCAGCACACCGGCCAGTAAGCCGGGCGCGATCAGTCTTTCGCAAGTCTTAGTATTTCGGCATGCCCTTGGGCCGCATGTGCCGTTTTTGCGCAGCGATGCGGAACTGGGCATTGGGCGCGCCATAGCCGCGATAACCGCCGCGCCGCTCGACGATTTCGAAGAAGAAGCCTTCTCCGAATCCGGGAGAGTAGAGCTGGAAATACTCGCCCTGCTCGTCGCGGTCATACAGCGCGTGCGCCTGTTTCAGCTGCTCGATGAAGGCACTATCGAGATCGAACCGGGCCTCCAGGTCGTCGTAATAATTGCCAGAGATTTCAAGCGGCTGAAACCCGTTGGCCGCAAGCGCTGCGGCGGTGGCGAAGATATCGCTTGTTTCGAAGGCCAGGTGCTGCACCGCGGACCCGAACCGCTCGGCGATGAAATGACCGGCCAGTGTGCGGCGGTTCTCCGCGCCATTGAGCGTGATCCTGAGAGAGCCTTCCGCATTTTCGATCACCTGGCTGCGCACCAGCCCTGCCGGATCGACCACGTCGACCATCGGGGTTTTCTCTGTCTCGAAGATCGAGGTGTAGAACAGAAGCGAGGTCAGCATTTCCTCGTAATTCATCGTCTGCGCAACATGGTCGATCCGCGTCAGACCAACGCCGGCTGAAGTTGCCTTGTCAGCGCTCTCGTGAGCCACCGGCTGAAACTCGATGTCCCAGACCTTGGCCAGATCGCTCTGCTCGTCGATGAAATGGATCAGCCCGCCGCCAAGGCCCCGGATCGCGGGGATCTTCAGCTCGCCGGGCCCGACCGGCTGGTCGAAGGGTTCTGCATCCAGTGCCTTGGCCCGTTCCACCGTCGCCTCGGCGTTCTCGACCCGGAGCCCGATGTCGCAGACATTCATGCCGTGAACGACATGCGAGGCATGGGCAAAACCGTCCCGCTCGGTGTTGATGACGATGTTGATTTCGCCCTGCCGCCACAGGTCGACATCCTTCGACACATGCCGCCGCGCGCGCTCGAATCCGAGCACCTGCAAAAGCCCGCCGAGCTCCCTGGCTTCTTCCTCGTCGGCGGCAAATTCGACGAACTCGACACCGCTGACGGCGATCCGGTCCGGCATCTCGGGGGTTGTGATCCTGATGTCCGGCTCGGCTCGGCGCACCCGGTCCATCAGGTAGACCAGCGACCGGTGTCCGTCGACGGAGATGAATTTCGGCGAGCCGCCACGGAACTGGTCGTTGAAGATTTCCAGCGACAGGGTGCCCTCATAGCCGGTGGCCGCGATCGCGCGCATGAAGCCATAGACATCGAGATCGCCTTCGCCGGGCATGTTGCGGAAATGCCGGCTCCAGTAGAGCAGGTCCATGTCGATCTTCGGCGCATCGGCGAGCTGCACGAAGAAGATCTTGTCGCCGGGAATCGAGCGGATCGATTCCGGATCGATCTTGCGCGCCAGCGTGTGGAAGGAGTCGAGAATGATGCCGACATTGGGATGATCGGCCCGCCGCACGATCTCCCAGGCATCGCGGTGATCATTGACATGCCGGCCCCAGGCCAGCGCCTCGTAGCCGACGCGGATGCCGCGTTTGGCAGCACGCGCGCCGAGGTCGTGAAAATCCCGTGCTGCCCGGTCGATGCCGCCCAGCGAGGCGGGTGAGACATTCGAGCAGATCAGCACCAGGTCGGCGCCGAGCTCGCCCATCAGGTCGAACTTGCGTTCCGCGCGGTCGAACACCTTGCTCCGCTGCGGCTCGGGCATGCCCTCGAAATCGCGGAATGGCTGGAACAGCGAGATCTCGAGCCCATAATCGCGCACCATCTGCCCGACATCGCGGGGACTGCCGTCATAGGCAAGAAAGTCGTTCTCGAAGATCTCGACGCCGTCAAAGCCCGCGGCGGCGATGGCCGCGAGTTTTTCGCGCAGGTCACCGGCAATCGAGACGGTGGCGATGGCGGTTTTCATCCCGGATAGCCGAACATGCGTGGCAGCCACAGTACAATGCCGGGGAACAGGATCAGGCAGGCAAGCGCCAGAATGAGCACGCCGAGGAAGGCCCAGATTTCGCCGATGATCTCGCGCAGCGGGATCTGCGTCACCGCGTTGATGACAAATAGCAGGATGCCGTAGGGCGGCGTGATCAGGCCGATCATGCAGTTGACCACGGCGACGACGCCGAAATGCACGAGGTCGATCCCCAGTTCCCGGCAGGTTGGCAGGAACAGTGGGATGATGACCAGGATGATCGTCGTCGCATCCAGCACGCAGCCGAGCAGCAGGAACAGCACGTTGACCCCGACCAGGAAGGCCAGCGGCGAGACATCGAGCCCGACCAGCGCCTGGGCGACGATGTTGGGGATGTTCTCCGACGCAACCACGTAATTGAGGATCAGCGCCCCGCCGATCACCAGCCCGACGGCGGCCGAGGAGCGGGCACTGTCGACCAGAATGCTGTAGAGCGCGCGGAAGGACAGCGCCCGGTAGAACAGGCTTGCCAGCAGCAGCGCATAGGCAGCGGCGACCGCTGCAGCTTCCGTCGGCGTGGTGACGCCGCCATAGATGCCGTAAAGCAGGATCGCTGGCATCAGCAGTGCCGGGAAGGCATTGGCGGTGTGCCGCGGCAGATCCCTGAGCGGCACCGGCTCCTCGATGGCGAAATTCCGCCGTGTCGAAATGATGGTGTTCATGATCATCAGCACCGCGCCCATGAACAGGCCCGGCACGATGCCGGCCAGAAACAGAAACCCGATCGAGGTGTTGGAGACCAGCGCGTAAAGCACCATAGGGATCGACGGCGGAATGATCGGGCCGATGGTCGCCGAGGCCGCGGTGATGGCTGCGGCATAGCCACGGGTGTAATGGCCGCTTTTGGTCATCATGCCGATGATGATCTTGCCGATTCCGGCGGCGTCGGCGACGGCCGAGCCGGACATGCCCGAGAAGATCAGCGAGGCGACGATGTTGACGTGGCCAAGCCCGCCGCGGAAGCGGCCCACGGCGGCGACGCAGAACTGCAGCAGCCGCTCGGAGATGGTGCCGGCATTCATGATGTTGGCGGCGACGATGAACAAGGGCACCGCAAGCAGGATGAAGCTCTGGTAGAGCCCGTCCATCAGCACCTTGCCGGCGATGCCGACGCCCTGGCCATTGAAGCCCAGATAGACGAAAGCCGCAATCAGGATCGAATAGGCGACCGGCAGGCCGATGCCGGCCAGAAAGAACAGGGTCAGCAGGCAGGCCGCGAATTCGAGGGTCATGGTTTGGCTGCTCCGTCATGTCCGGGCTGGTCGATGTCGGCACCGTGACGGAATGCGCTGATCGCGCGCCAGCCATAGCGCGCGGCGACAACCACCAGGAACAGCATGTAGACCGAATAGAGATCGCGCATCCGCACCCAGTCGCCGAGCAGATGGCTCAGTGTCGCGGTCTTCTTCAGGCGCAGGATATGAAATTTGGACCAGGTCGGCTCGATCGACCACAACAGTCCGGCGCAGACGGCAAGACCGCCGATGATCGCGAACCAGCGCCGGGTTTTCGGACTGACATGGCCATAGATGATGTCGAAGGTGACGTGATCGCGTTCGCGCACCACGAAGGCAGCACCCCAGAACACGATCCAGACCCACAGCGCCAGGCAGAACTCCAGCGTCCAGCCATACTGGCTCGGTTCCAAAAACGGGAAGGTTTCGCCAAGCCATTCCAGCTTGGCCGAATAGCGGATGCCGATCTGCAGGATGAAGGTCAGGAACATGGCGGCCATCATCATGGCCGCCACAAATTCGGTGCCGCGGAGAAACCATTTCACGAATGTTTTCATGTCAGGTCCACCGCGGCTTTACGGAAACAACTCGGATCAGTTGCCGAGCGCGTTGATCTTGTCGAGCACGCCTTCGGGCCAGCTGGCGGCAAATTCCGAGCCGACATACTGCGCCTGGACGTGGGTGCGGAAGGCATCGAGGTCCGGCTCATAGATGTCCATGCCCTGTTCGCGCAGGAACGAGACCAGGTCCTCTTCCTTCTTCAGCTGGGCCTGGCGGCCGCTTTCGGCGGCATCGTCGGCAGCTTTCTGCACCGCTGCCTGCTGTTCCGGTGTCAGCTCGTCCCAGACCGCCTTGGAAAAGGCGATGTAGTTGAGGTCGACCAGGTGCGAGGTCAGCACGACCTGCTCGGTGACTTCGTAGAACTTGGCGTCAACCACGGTCGGCAGCGGGTTGTCCTGGCCGTCGACCGAACCGGTCGAGAGCGCGGTGTAGATCTCGGTGAACGACATCGGGGTCGGGTTGGCGCCCAGCGCCTTGCCGAGGAACTGCCAGGCGTCCGAGCCCGGCATGCGCAGATTGACGCCCGCCAGGTCTTCCGGCTTCATCACCGTCAGCTCATCCTTGCTCTGGCGCAGATTGACGTTGCGGCGGCCCAGATACATCACCGAAAGCAGCTTCACGCCGAGTTCGTCTTCGACCTTCTGCTTGAACGGATCCATCAGCGGATCGTTGAAGACGGCAACCTGATGCGCGGCGTTCTGGTGAACATAGCCGGTGGCGAAGATCGAGAATTCGGGGAAGAACGTCGCCAGTTCCTGCGCCGAGGCGATCGACATTTCCAGGTCGCCCGAGGCGATCGATTCCAGCTCGCTGCCCTGCGCGATCAGCGAACCGTTGTAATGCGGCTCGTAGGTGGCGAACTCGGCCACTTGCGGCGCAAACACTTCCGCGAGTGCGACCGAGCGCTGATCGGTTTCCGATGCCGGTGTCGACATGCGCAGCGTGATCTTGTCGTCTGCAAGGGTTGCAGGCACGAAGCCGGCGACGCCGACCGAGACAGCGCATGCCAGCAGCATGCGGCGGGTAATGCTATTCATGGTATTCTCCTCCCAATGACAATCCGGTGGCTTCCGGCCCTGTCGGATTTTGCAAAACCTGTCACAAAGAACAGGCATTTTCAACATACATATTGCATTTTGTAGGATATTTGGGAAAATCCCGGTGTCCTACTGTTCGGCTGCCGCCGCCTTTCTGGCATTGATGATGAACTCCACCCCGCCCAGAATATGGGTGCTGAGGATCTCCTTGGCCTTGGTCGAGTCTCGCTCGAATGCGGCTTCGAGCAGCGCCCCGTGCTCCCGCGCGCCCGGCTCTCCGCGGAACGCCAGCGTCAGGATCTGGTAGCGCAGATACTTGTCGAACAGCTGTCCGTGCAAATCCATCAGGGTCTTGGAGCCACATCCGGTGATCAGCGCCCGATGGAACCCCCAGTCGGCCCGCTTCCAGTCTTCCCGCGCCGACATGTCGCCGGAAATCATCCTGTCCTCGAACCGGTGCAGCTTGTGATGCGCCGCAACCACCTGCGATTCCCAGTCCAGATCGCCATTGGCAAACGACCGCGAGACCGCGTGGCCCTCGACCAGCATCCGCAGTTCCGCAACTTCCCAGAGATCGGCGTCGGAGACGCTGGCAACCTCGAATCCCTTCTGACCCTCGGCGACGACAAGGCCGTCCGATGTCAGCCGGTTGAGGATCTCGCGAAGCGTGGTGACGCTGACATTGTAGCGCTTGCGCAGGGGTTCCAGGCGAAGCTTCTCGCTCGGGCGCAACTGGCCGAATATGATGTCTTCCCTGATATGGCGGTAGGCGCTGTCACCTATCGTGTCGTGACTTGCCGCTTCAATCACGCTGTCACCTCCTGGCGTTCATCTTGACTGCACGAGAATATGTAGGACATAAGAAATAATATAGGTAATTTCCTGCCCAGAGCAATCAAAACCTGATCGGAGTTCGGCCATTTACCTCTCTACCGGGAAAAACAGTGTCGATCGTCGTCCCCGGATGAAGCGGCAGAGACGGGCTGCTTCTTGCAGCCGCCGTCAGGCTGGCGTGTGCTTCGGGGGTCGGACATGAAGGCGCCCGTCAGGATTGCCATTGCCGGCGCCGGTCTGATTGGCAGGCGGCATGCCGAGGCCATCTCCGCCACGCCGGGCGTGGAGCTGTATTCGATTGCCGATCCGTCGCCGGCCGGTCGTGCCCATGCGGATGAGATCGGGGCAGACTGGCATGCGTCGCTGGCCATAATGTTTGAAGGCGGCAAGCCGGACGGGGTGATTCTGGCCACCCCCAACCAGCTCCATGTCGAGAACGCGCACGAATGCATCGCTGCCGGGGTGCCGGCGCTGGTCGAAAAACCACTGGCGACCGATCTCGCCGCCGGGCAGGATCTGGTCCTGGCCGGACAGCGCGCCGGCGTGCCGCTGCTTGTCGGACATCACCGCCGCCACAATCCACTGATCGCCCAGGCCAAGGCGCAGATCGAGGATGGTCTGCTGGGGACGCTGGTCGCCGTCCACGGCATGTTCTGGTTGATGAAGCCGGACGACTATTTCGAGACCGACTGGCGGCGCCAGCCGGGTGGCGGCCCGGTCTTTCTCAACCTCATTCACGACATCGACCTGTTGCGCCACCTGATCGGCGAGATCGTCTCGGTGCAGGCGCTGAGCTCCAATGCGGTGCGCGGCAATCCGGTCGAGGAGACTGCAGCCCTTGTGTTCAGCTTCGACAACGGCGTGCTCGGCACCTTCAGCCTGTCCGACACCATCGTCGCGCCCTGGAGCTGGGAGCTCACGGCATCCGAAAATCCGGCCTACCCGCCGACCGGCCAGTCCTGCTATTTCATCGGCGGCACCCATGGTTCGATGGAGCTGCCCAATGCGAAAGTGTGGAGCAATCAGGGGCAGCGAAGCTGGTGGGAGCCGATCGCGGCAACCCGCCATCCTGTCGGCCGGGAAGACCCGCTGGTGCGCCAGATCATGCAGTTCGCCCGCGTCATCCGCGGCGAAGAGGAGCCGCTGGTGCCGGCGTCGGAAGGCCTGAAGACGCTGCAGGTCATCGATGCGGTGCAGCGATCGGCGCTTTCGGGCCAGGCGGTGGCACTTTGACCCGGCAGGGAAATGGTCCCGCGCAGACAAGTAAGGCGGCGGCAGATTGGCAGCAATGACATGATATCAGGAACCACAAGCCTGATCGCCCATCTGGGCGTTCCCACCGAATCCTTCCGCGCGCCGCTGATCTACAATCCCTGGTTCGAATCCCGGGGCATCGACGCCCAGGTGGTGCCGATGGGCTGCGAGATCGAGGATTATCCGGCATTCCTGCCGCTGCTGTTCCGGCTGCGCAACCTGTCGGGTGCGCTGGTGACCATGCCGCACAAGGTGACGACCGTCGGCCTGCTGGACGAGGCCAGTCCGGCGGTGCTTATCGCCGGCTCCTGCAATGCGGTCAAGCGTGAGGCCGATGGCCGGCTTGTCGGCGACATGTTCGACGGCGAAGGCTTCGTCCGGGGAATGCTGCGCAAGGGCCGCAAGCCGGCCGGCAGCCGGGCGCTCGTCATCGGCGCCGGCGGTGTCGGGTCGGGGATCGCCGCTTCCTTGGCCCAGGCGGGTGTTGCCGAGATCGGGCTCTATGACAGCCGCGAAAGCAGTGCCGAGCAGCTCGGTGAGAGATTGCGCCGGCATTGCCCCGGGATCAGCATCCGAACCGGCTCCAACGATCCGGCCGGATGGGATGTGGTTGTCAATGCCACGCCACTGGGGATGAACCCGGGCGATCCGATGCCGATGGATGTCAGCCGGATTGATCCCGCGGCCTTTGTCGGCGAGGTGGTGATGAAGCAGGCTGAAACACCGTTTCTCGCCGCTGCCCGTGAGCGCGGCTGCATGACGCAAATTGGTGCGGATATGCTGTTCGAGCAAATCCCGGCCTATCTCGAATTCTTCGGCTTTCCAACGGCTACTTCGGATGAACTTCGCCAGATCTCCCGGCTGAGCTATTAGCGTCGGCAATGTATAGCCCGGCCGAAAACCACGGCATTTCACCGGATTTGCTTGGCAATCCTGTCCAGGCAGGCGCGATTTGGCCCTGGCAACGGCGCAGGTTGCTGCCTGCCGTTGATTTCCGCATGCATGTCGATACAGTCTGTGCGGTGAACCGGCTGCATCAAATCGCAGTAGAGTCATCGTGATGATCTGCGAAGGGAGGACCTTGTGGAAACAGTTCCCGGCCAGGCAAGAACCTTGATGTTTGAAGAGGTGTGCTACGGCAAGCCGGTCCGCACCCTTAGCGGTCCGCTGCACGAAAGCGCCCTGTATGGCGTCAACTCGGTCACCCCGGGCATCGACAATCCGCTGCGCTACATCCCGGCCAGTTTCCTCGGCAATACCAATCTCACCTCGAGCATGATCGATCCGGAGTTTGCCGGCCGCGGCGCCCTCATCGTCAAGGCAGTCGACGAGGGGCTGGCGATCATGCGCATGCGCTATCGCGCCGAGGCCGGAGAGGGCGAAAGCGGGCGCCAGTTCCTGTTGTCGCGCACCCTGCTGTTGCCGGGCATCCATTACTGGCACGAAATTCCGCCGGGTCTGTTCTCCTGGTGCGAACAGGGCTTGGAGGCACAGCCTTTCGTGTTCGATCACCCGGCCTCGCCCCCGGCGAGACAGGTCGACTTGCCGCCGTTCCAGGCCCGCGACGTCAACTGGTTCGACAATCTGAGCCAGCATCGGCAGATTCAGCTGGGCTCGGCCTTTCAGGCGATCACCAGGCGGATCGGCTGGACCGTCTCCAGAATGGTCGCCGAGGAGGAAAGACAAAGGCCCGCGGCCCTGATTGCCGCCGACCTTGACGTCATGTCCTCCTTGCCGAGAAAGTTTCCGCTCAGAGATGGCGATCAGGATCAGTTCATCCTCAATCTCGGTCTCGAGCCGGTATTGACGCCCGGCGCGGTCAGCTATTTTCCGGGTCATCGCGGCAGTGCGATAGAGGCGCCGGACCTGCATGCATTGCGCATTGCGATCATCAGCAGCGAGGAAAACAAGCCTTCCGAGCCGCGCGTTAACCATGCCCGCGGAACCTCCGACAGCCTTGATCGCAGGATCGGCAGCGAGCCCATCCCGTTGAAGTGGCTTTCATAATAATTTCAAATAATTATGTTGCATTTTAATCATTTACTTTACCGCAATTCAACGGGGCTCCAGCTGTTGCGCTAAGGATTTATAAACTATATCGTTCAAGCTCCGGTGGGGTAAGTACTAGCGTTGGGTCTTTAATGTTGGATTGGGATCTAAGTAACCCAAAGAAAACGCATCTCCGAATAGAGAATTGTTCCGTGATCTGTGATCTTGGTGAATTCTCTCGCGTAGTTACGTTGTCCAATTCGACTTTGGCTGTCGATGAAACGCTTAAGATATCAGTCGCAGGTTACATCGAAGAGGCGCCGTGGCTGAGCGCAACGCTTCGGGATTTGGATAGCGGCGAGTCTATACTTCAATATGAGTTGGGGAAATCGAAGAATATCGATCTGGCTCTGGAATGCTCGCGCGAGCCGACCGAGGACGAGATCGAGCACGCCTCCCGGCAAAATTTCACGCTCTCGATCACGCTGCAGACCAAACGCGCCGATGGTCAGTCGCAGAACCTGAAGGTCGAGCTGGCCGACCCGCGCCTGCAGACGCTGAAGTGGCAGCCGCCGGTGGTCCAGACCCGGCAGGCGGCGATTCCCGAACTCAGTCGCGTCGAAAAGCAGGAACACACCGATGTCGACCTGTTCACGATCAACATCAAGCAGCCTGTCACCCGGCTGGAATATGGCGGCGCGCCGACCAACCTGATCGTCTCGGGCCGGCTGAGCTGCCGCGTTGACGGTGAGATCAAGGATGTATCGGCAAACTTCATGCAAGGCGCAGCCGCTGTCCGCGCCACGGCCGGCGTGGCCTGCGAGCTGCGCGCCGGTGACGAGGTCTCCATTCCCTGCATCGTCTCCATCAACGAGATCTTCGAGGCTGCGGACAGCGCCGACACGCTGCAGATGCAGTTTGACTGGAGCTGTGTTTTCAGTGACGGGGCCCAGGCGCCGCTGTCAGGCGCCTATGATTTCGACCTGCAGCTCCGGCAGGGGGAAATCCTCGCTCTGAAATACCGGGACGCCTCGGCCGTCCCCAACATGATCCGCAGCGAAACCCCTTTTGCGGAACGGTTTCCGCTCGAGTTTTCGGTCCCGATCTCCGGAGGTGGGGTTCAGTTCGAGCTTGGCGATACCATCGAGTTCGACGTTGTCTGCCTGGACGACAGCTGGAATGTCGTGGCCCATGCGCACATTCTGCCCGAGGGCGAGAAGACCACACTTGCCAGCCGCGAGGATTTCAAGCTGGTGCAGGACATCGAGGTCGATCACGTCGGTGGCGGCAAGATCCAGATCCCGTTCCACAACACCACACTGGACGAAACCGGCGACACCGACCGCTACCAGCTCTTCATCCGCTTCGAGGCCCGGCGCCTGAAGGTCCGGGCCGGCATGTCGCTGGTGGCCGAAGACGATTTGTTCGAGCACAAATACGGCATGGTGGCGGTCGATATCGTGCTGCGCCAGCGTGATCCCAAATATCTGATCTGCCTTGATTACGGCGCCTCGGCGATTGCGGCCTGGTTTGGCCGGGTCGAGCGAAATCTGGCGCGGCAGCTGATCCCCTTGGGCTCTTACGCCTACAGCCTGGCTGGCGCCCATCCGGAATATGACCCGAACAAGAAGCGCTGGCAGAATGTGCTGATCCCGTCGACGATCGGGCTCAATCCGGCCAAGCATGTACGCTCGCGCAAGGCGCCGCTGTCCTATGGCAACCTGTCCTATGTCGGCACCAAGCTGCAGGCTGCGGAAAAGCGGATGACGCGGTTCGGCCGCACCTATGATGTCTCGATCCCGGTGGATCGCGACTTCGTCACCGACGGGGAAGCTTCCGCCTATCTCGAGCTTCAGACGCTTGTCATCCCGGATCTCAAGCGCATGTTGATGAACTCCGAGCCGGGGTTCAAGTACCGCATCAAGCAATCCGTCATCGAGCGCACTGGCAATGGTCTTCAGGCCACGCGCGAGATCAACCTCGCTGCCCTGACCCGGGACGCCTTTCACGAACTGGGCTCCTACATGGTACCCAACGCGCTGTTTTACGCGCATGACCAGCTCGATGGCCCGATCGTCAGCGAGTTCGGTGACGAGCGTTTCGACCAGTGGCTGGAATGCGCCGACAATGATGTCCAGGTGGTCGTGACCCACCCCAGCGGCATCGCTCATCACAAGCGCGAACTCTACAAGAATGCCGCCCGATCCTTTGCGCAAGGCCTCACCGGCACCCAGGATGCACGTGCTGCGCGCGAGCCGAAGCTGATCCCGGAAGCCCTGGCGGCGGCCTATTTCGGTATTTCCCGGACCCAGGGCCGGCGCGAGGAAACCGAGGTCTTTGCCTGCATCGATATTGGCGCCAGCACCGTCGATGCCAGCCTGATCGAAGTCAAGATGCGGCACGACAGCATCGAGAGCTGGAAGGTGTTTGCCCATTTCGGAGCCACCATCGGCGGCGCCAATCTCGACGAGGCGCTTCTCGCCGTCCTGATCCAGAACCTGCGTGAGCTGTTCTCCTCGACCGAGCCGGTGTTCGAGGATCTCGAACTCGACCATCGCTTCCTGCGTGACGAGGCGCTCAAGACCGCGCTGCTGCCACGCATCCAGGAGGCCAAGCGCGCGCTGTCGGAAACGCTGATGCGCTATGCCGGCGCCGACAACGAGTATGGCTGGGCTGAAGAGGGCGAGGGCAGTTGCTTCGCCGTCGAGCTCAACGACATTGTTCGCAGTGCCTCGCCCGGGCAGCCCCTGAGCGAACGCGACACCCCGATCCCCGGCTCCAACGACAAGGTGCAATTGCGCGTGCAGAGCACCTCGACAGGTGGACAGTCGGTTTGGATCGAGATCTCGCCGGACCTGCTCGATGCCAATGACCCGATCGCCAGCCCGACGCGCAGCAACCCGCAGACCGTTGCGCGCACCCTCGGCTATGCCGTTCCGGCAATGCTGATCCGGGAAGCCCGGCGCCTGAACCTGGGCGATCCGCAATGGGTGGTTACCGGCCGCGCCAGCCTCTGGCCCTCGATCTTCTCCGGCATCGGACGCACGGCTCAACTGCTCGGTCAGCCGCGCGATGCGGCGCCGATGCGGCCGTTCAGCCCTGACGACATGAAGAATGCTACGGTCTATGGCGCGGCACGCCTGGCGACCTCGGGCCTGGAAGTCACCGATGGCGCCGACCATTCCTATGCGCTTGTGCTGCACGACGATGGCCGCGGCGTTGTCTCCGAGATCGAGTATCTCGACACCCGTTCGCGCTCGGAAGGCAACAAGAGCGTCCGCTTCCTGCCCAACCGCTGGCTCAGCCGGGTTCTGCCCGGGCTGGATGATGTCGGCAGTGACAACGACATCACCCGCGACGAGATCGTGCGCCTGTTCGGCACCTTTGGTCAGAAGGTGGTGGTCGACCAGTCCCAGGTCAAACCCGGCGGGCTTGCCGGAGGCCAGGATCAGCATGTCGAGATTTCCTGGAAACGCAGGAATTCGGATGTCGAGTTCACGGTCGGCGATATCATCGTCCGCCAACCCCGAAGTCGGCTGGCGGGAACCTAGAGGGGCACTGGGAGGTGATGGGTATCGAGTTCACATCCGCATTTGCACAGATCATTTTCCTGGTGCTGCTTGCTGCCTTAGTGATCGCCGGGGTCTGGCTGTTCCGGCGGCTTCGCACCAACGAGGCCCAGCTGGCTGCTGTCCGGCGGGAAAACGGCAAGCTGCGCAATGAAATCGCCAATATCACTGGCTGGACGGCCAATGGCCGCCTGCCCGAGGATTGGCAGGAGCGCCTGCGCAACGACAAGGCCGGCACAGGAACCGCGCATCCGCCAGCAGGTGCCGATACGCCCGCGGAGCCGGTGCTCCTGGCCGCGCACCATGCCCTGGCTTCGGTCGAGCCGCCGCACTTCGCCTCAAGCGACAGCGCGGACGAAGTCAGCCGCGCACACCGGCGCAACATCGACCTGATCGCCGGGCTGGCGGCCGAGCGGATCGATCCGGTTCCGGCGCTGGCCAATGGCGACATGGACAAGCTGATGTGCTTCTGGCGGCGGCTGGAGGCCTATTTTCCCGATCGCGCCGAGACCGATGCCTACGGGCTGGCGGCCTATGCCGTGCTGGACCTGTTCAAGCGCCGCGAGGTCCAGATCATCGCGCCACGGCCCTTGTCCGTTGAAAGCGTCAAGAATTGTGTCTTCACCACCGACGACGGTGAAAAACTCAGGGACATTTCCCGCATCCGCACAGCGGCTTTTGCGGCAAGCTCCCGCTTTGCCAATCCCAAGGGGGGGGAGGAGCTGGTGATCGATTGTGAACGCCCGGGATGGAACGGGCCGAACGGGCGCAAGAGCCCCAGAATTCTGATTCTGGATCGGTCATGGTAGGGCGCGGACACATTCATGACACTTGGTAATCCAGTACGCTTCAGCGATGAGTCCGACCGCCCGGTCATCATGATTCCGGTCAAGCTCGATCTGCGCGACAACCAGGCTTTCTGGCGCCGCAATGTCTTCGGAATCCCCAAGCGCGGATTGCTGGGCTGGCTGTTCAACAAGGGCTCCAAGGCGGCGCGGGAATATCCCTGGGTGGTCGGCGGCAACCCTGATCCGGGCAAGAGGACGCGCCTGTTCCAGGTCGCGCGCGGCTCCGTGGATGAAGTCCTCTACAATATCACCGACAAGCTGGTGATCGGAACCGCCAATGGCAGCGAGGTGGTCGAGGTGGCGTTTCAGCACCTGACCTTTGTCTCGGGACCCGGCGGGGTCTGCGACACGGCCTCCGACATGGGGCTCGAGGAGCGGATCTCCGAAAGCCTGGCGTCGACGCTCAAAGGCTATTTCGATCCGACAATCGGGGTCAGGGTCGACTGCATGGTCAACCCGTCGCTGCCTGCCCACCAGCTCAACATGTATCTCGGACAGGGCGTCTTCGTGCCACGCCGCGGTGAGCGGCCGATCGGCTGGATCCGCTATTATCCCGACCCGTCCCGGCGCGAGGATTACAACCAGCCGCTGTTGCTCGATGGCAGGCCCGCTGGCCTTTACAAGGGTCAGGGTGGACTGGTGATCGGCATCGGCGAAGGGCTGCTGCACGCCCAGATCGACCTCGGCTCCGACGAGGACGTGCAATCCTCCTTCATGTTCATCACCAGGGAAGCGGTTCTCACCCCCGTCGACGAAGAGCCAAGGGGTGGCGGCGTTGATGCCCGCCTGTCGTTCTGCCGCAGCCACGGCAATGAACCGGTGCCCACACCGGTGGCACGCACCGACGAGCAGTGTGATGTCGCCTGGAAAATCGATTTTGTCGGCACCGCCCAGATTCCGGGTCGGCTCGAACTCTGTGTCGATTCCCGCAAGTCGCGGCTGCACTGGAAACCCACCACCGGCTGCAACGCCGCGATAAGTTCCTTGCTGTTCGACCTGCGCGACTTTTCCCATCGCGACGTGGACCGGGTCTGGATCGATCTCGACCGGGACAACATCCTGACCGCCTACGCGCTGCAGGTCGCGCGGGTGTCGCTGGTCTGGGACTGCGAGAACGAAGAGCAATATGTCTACGAATGGGGCCAGACCGGTGCCCCGTTCAAGACCCCGGGCAGCGTCGGCCTGAAATGCCGGATGATCGAAAACAACATGATCGAGGTCGGGCGCGCCGATGGCGAGCCATTCGGTTATCTGGAACTGCCGGACGTGCCGGAAAAGGTGATCTTCTCGGATACGTTCCAGTCCTTCAGCGGCTACCATCTCGACTGGCTCGATCAGTGCGGCCGCATCTCCTTTGGCGACACCGTGCTGTCGCTGGGTGAGGCCTATGCCGAAAAATGCTCGGGCATGCCGATCGCCAGGTTCGAACCCGGCGAGCCGCGAAAAGTTGTCGGACCCCTTGTGCTCACCCCTTACGAGGGAGGCTGAGAGCCATGAAAGCCAGATTGCTCAGCGCCGGCCATTTCAAGATTGTTGTGCTGTCCCTGCTTGCTGGCATTCTTTATCTCGGGGCTCATTTCTTTGTTGATACGTTCCGGGTCAACCGGATCTGGATGGACCGCGTCGAGATCCCCAGTGCCCTGGCCTTCGACGCCACCACCTTCGATTTCCTGGTTGAGGGCGGCGCGATCTGGCCGGTTCGCGATGGCGTGTCGGTGGCGCTCGGGCATGCGCCCTGCAACACGCTCGCCATGCGTTCGCCCGAGACGGTGACGCTGGTCTCCGGGCCGGCCGGCGAGGCGGGCCGCAAATATGTCCGTGAACTGTGTGAATCGGCGCAGGGCGAACGCATCCGTCAGCAGGTTGCCAATTTCAACCAGAGCTACCGCATCGTTGCTGTTTCGGACAACCGCGAGGCCGACAATGCGCTGAAATCCGATCAGGGCGTGGCCTGCGCCGACGGCGTAAGCACGGCCAGGCTGTTCGTGCCCGCGCGCTGCCTGCCCAACAAGTGGGACGCGACCATCGCTGCGGACGGCCGGGCCGTGCAATCGATCACCACGGCAACGATCTCCCAGTTCGACTACGCCTTCCTGGCCAGCGAGACCGAAAGTTTTTTCGGCGACTGGAAGGTCATCACCCCGGTGATCGACACGCAAACCGGCGAGGCGGGCGAGTATCGCTTCAGAACCACCATGACATTCGGCGACATGCCGGTCAGCATCCGCACCATCGGGGCGGTGCGGTCGATTTCGATCAACGGCGCGCCGCTGAACATCGACCCGGAGGTTGGCCCGGACGCCGTGGCCGAGGCCGCCGGACTGAGGCAGCTGGCCTCGGTGGCGATCCTGTGCGCCGACGATACACGGTCGATCGGGCATCATGTCCGTTGCGAGGGCGAAAACCCGCGTGGACGGCCGATGGGAACGCAGATCTTTCTGGCCGAACCGAAGGGCCGAGTGGTGGATCTCGAACTGCTCATCGAACCCTCCATCCGGATTGATCGCGGTCTCAGGCGCTACCTTGCCAATCGCCAGAACGGCGCGCCCGAGCTTCCCGGCGAGAAGGTCTCGCTCGGCTTCGGACGCATTCGGGTTGCCTGCGACCTGTCCGGTTTTGAGGTCGGCAGATCGGCCAGAGGTAGACCGGACACCGGCTGCGAGCTGAGCTGGAATGTGCCCGACAACCAGCGCGTGGAGCGGCAATCCGAGCCGTTGACCGGGCTGGAGCTTGCCGATCTGCCGGTTCTGGATTCGCAAGGTGCGCTGACCCAGGACGCCTTCCAGCTCGGGCTGGGCGGATTGCTGGGTCTCGGCACGGGAGATTCCGGCTCGGTCGCTGCCGCCCTGACCCGAACCGAGGAAGGTGAAAATCCGTCGCTGACCCTGATTCCCGATTACCAGGAAAAGGCGCTTGCGGCGCTTGAGCAGAACTACACCTGCCCGAAGGGAGAGGAGCGCTGCGAACGGCGCGCCGATCTGGTTATCCTTGACGCCGAGGGCGAGGATGCGGGCAATGTGCTTGCCGTTGCCAGCCTGCCGCAACCGCGCACCGGCATGTCCTCCTGGGACATCGAGACGCTGGAGCTGACGGCGTCCGCCAAGAGCCCGCTGGCTGCCTATGCCTGGCGCAATTACGATCTGCGTGGCACGCCGGGGTCCGCCTTCAAGCTGATCACGGCGCTGGCGGCAAGCCAGCATGTGCTCGACAGCGGCGACAAGGCTCTTGAAAGCGTGCTGCTCGGCACCGCGACCCCGCTGCAGATCGCCGACCTGTTCGGCATTGCCGCGACGCGGCCCTCCTTCAACGGCCGCTGCAAGCCCGACTACGAGGAGCGTGATCCGAAAAAGATGAATGCCCTGCCGATCCCCGGCGCCAGGGACAGGATCGTCTTCTGCATGGGCAACTCGGCATCCTCCGCCGGCGTCCGCAGCGGCATAAGCCACATTCTGGAAACCGGTGTGGAGAGCGGCTGCGGCGACGCCCGCACCCCGAGGGCTGGCATGTGCGAGGCGATCAAGCGCTCCTCGAATCTGTTTTTTGCCGGCATTGCCATGTATCTCGACGCCGACAAGCTGCTCGATCCGGAAACCGGTTTCGAGCACACCGAGCTGGTCTCCGATCTCATCCTCGCAAGGGAAGCCGAACGGTTCTTCCCCGCTGCCCGTGATCCCGAAGCCATCAAGCGCAAGAGCGCGCTCGACATTCTCGATGTCAACTATCCCGCAACCGGCCGGGGCCGTGCCAGCCCGCTGATCGTCGAGGCAGGGCTGCCGGTGCCTCCGGGCGAGCCGCGGCGTCTGCGGCTGGCGCGCGGCGGCATCGGTCTCAGTGTCAGTGCCAGCCCGCTGGCCATGGCCTCCGTCGCAGCGTCGGTTGCAACCGGCAAGATCGTGCGGCCGCACCTGGTGCCGCGGGCCGAGCGCGGCCCCTCGGAAGACCCGGTGGAGGGCGAACCCGTATTGATCGCCCCGCCGGAGAAGCAGGCGCTGGCGGACAAGTTCCTGCGCGAGCTGCGCGACGGCATGGGTGCGGTGATCCGCAAGCGGGGCGGCACCTCGCGCAGCGCCTTTGCCAAGGTTCCCGAGGAACTGCGCAATTCGATCTACGCAAAGACCGGAACGGCGCCGGTGTTCAACCACGTCAACGCGCCGTCCGACGGCCGTTACGCCTCCTGGCTGGTCGGCTATGTCGATCCGCAGCCGGGACTTCCCGGCATCGACCGGAAAATTGCCTTCGCCTGCCGGGTGGCCTTTTCCCCCAGCTACGGCGGATCGGTTTGCGGACCGATCGTGCGGGATTTTCTCCTCGGTCTTTATGAGGCCGAAAAATGAAGCTGGTCCGCTCCATCACCTCGGGTCTGGGGATTGTGATGCGCCTGGTCTTCGGGCTTGCCACGCTGGCCGTGATCTTCTGGTGGATGTTTGCGCTTTTCACCGCCGCCGAGCAGGCGCCGCGGTTCAGTTCGCTCGGGGATCTGAAGTTGACGGTACCGCGCGGCGAGGAGGTTGTTCTCGGGCGGGCCGAGTTGCTTCAGCCGGCAGGGGCCCGTTCGGCGGAGCTGCAGCATGTGCGCCTGCGCGCGACCGAAGACGGCCAATTGCTGATCAGCCGGGTGGCCGAGCTGCGCGGCCTCAATGTTGAGTTCGGCGGCAAGACCGAGGAGGGCTCGAGCGAGCGCTATGAAATCTCACGCCAGGACGGCGCCTATACATTGCTTTCGGCCGGCTCCCAGTTCGTGAAAATCACGGTGACCGAAGACGACGGCATTGCATTTGCCGTCGAGGACTGGAGCGGCAGGGCCTCGACGGCGATTGTCTACCGTGATGGCGCGGAAATCCTTGTTGACGGAAAACCGGCCGCGGCGTGTTACGAGCAGGGCACCGCCAGCTGGGTCGTGTCGCAGGCCAACAGGCTGAGCCATCACATCACCCGCAGAGTGTCCGACCTGCTCGAACCCCTGGGGCTGAGTGAACTGCTGCGCAGGAAGGGCAGGGCGACCATCGCGGTGCTGGGCGGTGCTGTCGATTGCACCATGCACAGCTACGCCCTGGTGGCCATGCCGCGCGCCAACCCCGAACTCGAGTTCATTGTCCGCAAGAACCTCTCCGACGACCGCCTGTTCGTGTCGATCCATCGCGAAGCCCAGCTTGTTCCCGTCAGCTTCGAGACCTGGCTCAACGGCATCCGGATACGCCAGAACTACGGCCGGACGGGCATCGAGATCCCGGTGGCGTCTACCTCGGACCTCGAAAACCCGCCGGTCACGCATTTCACCGCTGGCAAGACCCGCTACGCGATTGAAACGGCTGCCACCGCGCAAGGCGGCTGGGAGGTCCATATCGCGCCCAACCGGCGGGTCGCGCTGTTTGATGACAGCATCTGCGCCCAGGCCTCGCTTGCGGTGGTCGAAACCGCGTCGACCGAGGATTGCCCGCCGCCGCTCGACAGTTCGCCCAACCTTCTGCCCAGGGGCGCGAGCATCGAGGTGTCGCAGGTGCAGCTGCCCTCGACACTCGACCGGCTGTTTGTCAGCAGTCCCGAGGGGCTGGTGAGTGCCGAGATCCTGGCCCGGGGCGCGGCCATCTGCCTGTGCCTGCTGATCGTGCTGGCGGTCCCGGGCGCCACCATCTGGCGCGCCAATGGCTCGATTGTGCGTGCCGCATTCCTCATTCTGGCCGGCGGCTTCGTGCTGCTGCTTGCGCTGTTGCCCGATCTGGTTGCGATCGCCCGCATGATCACGGATGTCCCCGACGCCTCGCTGTGGCTGTTCTATGGGCTCGGGGCCATCTGGGCCTGCGCGACAATCGTTGTCATGCTCGACCGCTCGGGCGGCGCCGGCCTGTCGGCTTTCTGGCTGGTGCTGACGGGCATCATCGCCATCGGCTCGATCTCGATGTTCACCATGAGCGCGGAGGGGCCCAACACCGACTGGGAGCGCTTCTTCATCAAGCACAAGCTTGTCGTGCTCGATATCCTGCCGCTGTTCGTGATGGCCTTGACGATAGTTTCTCCGACCGCGCTCAAGCTCAGGATCGGCAATGATTTTGCCGGACGTCCTTCTTTCTTCTCGCCGACGATGTGGCTTCTGGCCATTGTCTTCGCGCTGTTCGCGGCCTGGTTCTTCCTCGGCAACCAGACCGGCCTTGGCGGCTCGATCCAGCCGGTCGAGGCAGGCAAGTTTGCCATCGTCGTGTTGTTGGGGGCGACGCTGGCGCAATGGCTGATCCGGGCCCGGCTGCTGGCCCAGGCCTGGTTCGGCATCACCCTGATTGCTGTCATTCTCTCGACGCTGTTCCTGGTCGCGCTGTTGTTCGTCCCGGCGGTCAAATCCGATTACTCGCCCCTGATCATCATCGGCTCGGCCACCGCGATCACTGCCGTTGTCGGCGTCATGGCGATCGGCTGGCGGATCCGCGAAGAGGAGTATGACGACTTGAGGGACATTCGCCGCATCCCGCTGTCCTACGTGCCGTCGATCCAGGATTACCGGATGAGCCATGGCCAGTTCGCGCTGCTGCTGCTGGTGTTTACGGCCATCATCCTGGCGCCGCTGCTGGCGCTCGATCAGGCACGGCAGCTCATCGACGTGGTGACCGGATCGCCCGAATACCTGATCGCCGCAGCGCTGGGGCTGCTTCTGCTCCTGGTCATGCTGATCAGGACGCTTGTCATCCCGCGGGCGGTGTTCATCCTCATGCTGGGGCTGCCGCTGGCGCTGATGGGGACCTGGGCGCTGATGCGCGGCGAGGTGCTGATCCTGGCGCTGGCCGTGGCTTGCCTGCTTGTCATCACCTTCGCGGTCGCTGTCCGCAACCGGGTCAACTGGACGCTGGCGCGCGTGGCCATAGCCGCTCCGCTGATTGCGCTGGTCATGGCCGTGGCCTTGCGGGACGTGCCGGCCAAGGCCGGATTGGGCGTGCAGGACTGGTCCTGGTTCTATGGCCCCGACAAGCAGATCACCGAGTTGGAAAAAGTGCTCGGCGAGGGGCGCCGGCTGCCGGTTGAGCGACTGATGAGCTGGGCGGATCTGCGATTTGGCCGCACCGGCGGCTATGAGGAGCCACGGCAGCTGCTGCTGCGCGACATGAACTTCCACGTGCTCAGGTCACGCGCCACACTGGCCAATGCCCCGTGCGGCATGAGTGCGGAGCTGACGGCCGCACCCTACTCCATCGGCCAGGCGGTCGGCTGGCTCGGCGATACGATCTCCGGCGGGCTCGGCATTTCCTGCCCGGACGAGGCGCAGACGGCGGAAACGCTGCGCTGTACGCCCTCGACCCTGAAAGGTCCGGTCAGGCCCCATTGTGTGCCGGTGGTCCAGAGTGATTTTGCCGCCACCTACATCGTCACCCGGCACGGCAATGCCGCCGCTGTGCTGCTGATCACGCTGCAGGCCTGTTTCATCTTTCTCGTCATCAACCTTTATCTGAAGCTTCAGGCCAAACGCTCGCGCGATCCGGTCGAGACCGGCGCCGATCAGGCTCTGGCCTGCATCGCGCTCGGCGCTGGCATGCTGTTCCTGATGCAATGGATCCTGGCCTGGTCGAATGCATTCGGCCTTTTGCCGGTGATGGGCCAGCCGATGACCTGGCTGTCGGCGGGAACCAGTCACCACCTTTTCATGGCAATACCGGCAGCGCTGGTGCTCCTCGTGGCGGTCCGCCTTGCAGGAATGAAAGCACCCGTGTTAACTATTCGTATACCGCCAAGACGCCGGGGTTAGTCACCAGTAGAGTTTGAGTAGAGGGAGCAGGCGTTGAGATGGACAAGAACAACAACGACGGGAACGCGGTCCTCAGCACGACCCGCCTGAAGCAGGGTTTTATCATCCTTTTTGCTGCAGTTGCATTCTTCATGACTGCATATGCAACAAGCGGTGGCGCGCGGATATTCATGACCGAGACCTATGCCTGGGTCGGCATTACCGCGCTTGCAGTCGGCTTCCTGGCCTTTACCTCGCTGGTTCTGGGCGACGGCATATCCTCCAACCGGATAACCCAGATTGCCCTGGTGACGCCGTTCTATCTGGTCGCGGTGGCGATCTGCTGGATCTCTTCCTTTGCCTCCTACCATCAGCAGTTCTTGAGCGTCGGCGGGTCCGATCTGGCCAATGCCGAGACCAATCTTCGGCAGATGGGTCTCTACGCCCACGACATCAATCAGGAAATGAACGAGCGCTATCTCGAGCAGAAGGCAGGCCTTCTCGGCGGCGAGGCGCTGAAAGACTACTCGACCCGGATGGGCGCTCTCACCGACGAGTTGCGTGACCGCGACAAGAAAAGGGAAATCGCCTCCGAGCTGCAGACGCTGATCGAAACCAGGAAGGTCGAGTTGCGCAACCGGCAGGGTCAGCTCAAGACCCGGCAGGGCGAAGTCGAGCGCGGGTTGGCCAAGCTGACGACCGAGATCGAAGAGCTCGAGACGCTGGTTGCCGCGACCGAAGCCCGGGTGGCCGCTTCCGCCGAGCGCGTCGACAGGCTTGAAATCGCGCTGAAGCAGGAAGAAGGCGAACCCGCTGCTTCACCGGATGGCAAGGCCATTCTTCTTGCCGACGGCCTGGCCAGTCAGCTCACCGACGATCCAGCCTGCAACCGCAGGCGCCGTGCCGGCACCGGCGGCGGCTTGAAGGGCACCTGTTACAATGCCCTGGGAGAGAACCTCGCCGAATCCCGGACTGAGCTTGCCAGCCTGCGCAAGGACCAGGAAGCGGCGCGCAACCGGTTGCTGGCGGCAAACCAGCAGCAGGCCTCGCTGCAGTCGCAGGTCGTCCAGATCGCGCAAGACCTCGAAACCACCACCAGCCAGCTCAGCGAGGATGTCGCTTCGGGCTACACGCTCGACGCCGACGGTTTCCTGCAAAGTGTCAACGCCTTCATCGACACGCCGTCGCAGACCACCTTCAAGCAGACCGCCAGTTATTGCCAGGTGGTCACCGAAGTGCTGTCCGATCTCAAGTCGGTCTCCGACCTTCCCGCCTGCGAACCGCAGGCGCTGATGGCGGTGTTCCGGCAGATCGACACGCTCGATGCCGAGCAGGCTGCCTTTGCCCAGGCCTGCGACGAGACCGACCGGCGCAAGCAGATCATCGATGATCTGCGCGGCGAGATGCTGGACCTCTCCGGCCCCGAACGGCTCAAGCCGGTCACCCGGGCCTATGACGAGATGCGCGCGGATGTGCTGGAAACATGCCTGGTCGCCGCCGAACAGCGCGGCCTTGAAGGTGGCCCCTACCGCGAGGATCTTGCAAGCCTCTACGACCGGATCAATCCGTCACAGGATGCGATCAGCAAGGCTATCGGCAAGGTCGAGGCGCTGTTCAACGGAACCGCCTCTGCGCGGGATTACTTCCCGGCCCTGCTGGCGCTTCTGCAGGAGTTGTCGCTGCTGCTTTCCAAGTTGTTCTGGGACGCCAATGTCGTCTCCAAGGCGGCAAGGCGGAAGGACGATCTGGACATCGCCGATCTCGATCTCGATGCAAAGCCCGATGATCCGGACTCGGTTCTCGCCGCCAAGAACGTGATCCTCAACACGGTGTTTGACAAGCAGGGCTACCTGCTGCCGCATCTCTATGACGAGGAGTACTCGCACGAGATGCGCAGCCAGATGCGGCTCATCGTCGACAGCCTGTTCCGCAAGCAGCTGGCCCGCAAGACCGGGCGCGGGATCCTGATCTCCGAACAGGGACTGGCCGAAGTCGGCCGTCGCATCCGCAGGCACAATGACACCGCTGACACCCGCAGCGCCGGAACCGAGGCCACCATCACCGAGGCGGCGGATACTGTTGGGGAGCAGAACGTCGCGGAGCCGCAAGGCGAAACCGTGGCCGGGTCCTTTGCCGAGGACAAGCCCGCCGCACGGCCGGCCCCGGCGCAGCCCGGCCTGGCCGCGGCACAGGCGGAGCCGCTGGAAGAGGCCGAAGCCAACTCGACGCAGCGCCCGCGCCGCCGCAGGCCGGTGGTGGTCCGCCCCAACTTCCGGCGCGAAATCTAGAACCGCTCCCTTGGGGGGAGCGGTGCAATATCCGGAAATGGGGTGAAAGCCGGACGAGGCAGCGGTGCAGCGGACATGTCCAACCGCAATCCGCCCCGGCATAATTGCCGGGCACCCGAATGTACCGGCGCGGCCTCTTTACCCGCTCGCGGCGCATTTCGGGGTCAGGGCTGGGTCCCGTCCGCGGTCTCCGCAGTGGTGGCGGCAGGTGTTGCCGGCTGGACCGCGGCGTCGGCCGGGTCCCGTTCCTTCAGTATGCCGCTGAGGATCTCGTCGCGCGTGAACAGGAATGGGCTGTCGAGTCCCAGCGCCGCGAAGATGAAGGGGTCCGCCGTCATGTAGGGGTAGCGGACATTGTCCGGTGTCAGCGGCACCGGGAAGCGCGAATTCCCCGGGTCGAGAATTTCGGCATTGGCATCGATATTGGCGCAACCCAGCTGCGGATGAAACCCGTAGCTCGATGTGGCAATGAACCTCAGGTCGATGTCCCGCTCCTGCGAGGGAAACGGCCGGAAGTCCTTGATGATGTCGAAGGCAGGCCGCATGTGCGCATGCAAAATGGCGAGCACCGCTTCGGGTTCGGTGGCGATGTCGCGCGAGCGATTGCCGAAGCGCAACAGCAACAGGTCGAACATGCTGATCGCGATGGCCACGCGCTCGAGGTTCTGAAACTCCGGCTTTCCGGCCCGCTCGAAAAAATCCTCGACCTTGTCGATCAGCGCTTCGAAGCCTTCGTCGGTGCCGGCGTTCAGCGCCGATATGACCAGCACGATGCCCTTGGCCTTGGAAAACCACTCGTCCAGTTCCTTCGCCTTCTCGGCGTGAGGATTGGCTTTGCCGGCAACATCGCTGCTGGGAAAGGCGGCTTCACCCGGCGCGTCGCGGACGTGGATGGTGAATTGCCGGTTCTCGAAAGTATCCTCAGGGTCAAGCCCGCCGTGTTGCGGCAGGTCAAGCTCGAGGTCAAACCGGATATCGGTCACGCTTTCCGTGGCGTCGGGCAGGTTTCGGTAGTAAGTCCGAAGTAGTTTCCGGTTTATCCGGTCGGTTTCGATCTTGATATTGTGCAGTTGCCGGAAGCCGTGGAAGTTGAGCTCCACGCATTTTGCGAAGTCGACAAACAAGTTTGTCTTGCCTGATCTCACCGGCCCGGTCAGCCCGACGTGAATTTCGTTGTTATCATTAACGGCCAATTCAGCGTTCCCTTTTGCTGAATTTCATTATAAGTCTTTAAAAGCAATAAACCATTTGAATAGTGCAGGAAAGAGTCGAATGGGATATCGGGGCGGAGACTGCGAGAATGTCTGGCTTGCCTGGGACGGCGAAGACCAGGCGGTGCTGGGATATTTTGCATCCAAGGGGGAGGAGCTGGTCAAGCACCGCAAGGGTGCGATCGTCCTGTGTCACCTCAAGCCACATGCCTTCCGCGAGGGCAACCGTTCAGGGGTTGTCGTTGACATCTTCTCGATTGCGCCCGGTGAGAACTTCCTCAGAACGCTGCGTCTGCCGCGTGGGACCCATTCCGTCGAATTGCTGATCGATGACGCGCAGACGGCGAGGCCGCTCAAGGCGTTCGAGCTGGTCGGCGAAACCGAAGGGCCTGTCCCCAATGCGCGCTATGGCAATGTTGTCATAGCACTTCCCGAGGATGAGGGTGACGATCCGGACGCCCGATTTGTCTGGTCCGACAAGCGCATCCACCATGTCAAGAAACCGCATGCCCACATCGGGTGGGCGGGCTATTTCACTTCCTGGCCGGTGCATGAGGACGACGAGACCAGCAATGTGGTTGCCGTCACCAGTTTCCGGCTCGAGGTGCCGCATCTCGAAGACGCGCTGCAGATCTTTCCCGTCGGCTACGACATCACCGAAGCGGAGGTGGTGGCCAGGGATGACAATGCGACCGCAATCACCCGCGCCTCTGTCGAAAACGACCGGGTCCAGAATGCGGTTCTGACCATCGAGGGAAGCCGGCCGCTGCTGCACGGGCTCTATTTCCTGCACGTCTCGGCGCACCGGCAACGGGCCAATGAGTGGAGCGAAATCATCGATATCGATCCGGGCACGTTCCAGTCCATCAGCGACAATCTGGTCGATGCCTATCGTCAGCTGCTTTCCGGCTCGGGCGACTGGGACGAGGCCGAGGTTGGAGATGCAGGACAGAACCTGATCGAGATCCTGACCCAGGAGCATCGCTGGTTCGAGCTGTCGCAGCCCGACTATTTTGTCGATGTCTTCCCCGACGAAAGCGGCGAAAAGGTCAAGCTCTCGGTCTACGAGATCTCGGCCGGTGACCACCTGGTCTTCTACGACACCATGGGGCGCAAGCTGCGTGCCGGCCAGCATCTGAGTTCCGACAGCATCATTGCCTTCAAGGCCAACACCACCGGTCTTCAACTGCTGCGCGGCGTCTACACGTCGAGCCACAAGAAGATTGCCGAAATCGATGCGCACCGGCCGGCCAAGCGCTCGTCGCTGTCCGAGCCGAATGATTTCGAATCGCTGCCCGCCGCCTTGAGCCTGAAGCACGACCGGGTCTCGGCCCCCTATTCGCCGTTCGAGTTCACGCCCTTGAAAGTCCATTCCGCGATCTTCTATGGCATGGGGTCTCAGGACGGCAGCTTTGCCTGGGACGCCTTTATCCGCGATCCGGCGCCATGGTTGCTCGCCGACGCCATCGATCCCGATTTCTGGGCCAGCCAGGCCGAGTTCAGGCCCACACGCGACGGCAACATCCTGCTCAGGGCGCTCAGCCTGCTCGGGCGCGACGAGGCCTTCGTGGCGCTGCCGCAGCTTGAAGATCAGATCGTGGCCGCTTTCCTGATCACGCGCCTGGCCAGAACGCAGGTGCTGCAGACCTGCATATACCGCATCAACGGTCTTAGCCCGGCCGCTGACGACCTGCCTGCGCTCGCCGAGCTGGTCAGCGGCATCGACCGGCGCCTGGGCGACGAGGAATTCCGGGAGTGGCTGTCCCACAGCCAGCCGGAAATATTCGAGGCCTTGTGTGAGCCCAACGGCACTTTCAGGCCGATTGACCGGGCAGACCTGAAGAAACTGTCGCAAGAGCTGCAGATGGCCGGCGACATCTACGATGCCTTCCATGGCGCATTGGGCGAATCCGCCAAGCGGCCCGCAGCGGGTGCTTCGGAAAGCGGTCGCTGGCAGCCGCAGGGCGCAAGCGAGGAGGTGCTGGAAAACCTGATAGCGACGCTCACCGAGTCGGACCTTGCAAGGGACAAGGTGGCCGGCCAGCATTACGAATCCCTGCTCGCCCAGTTCGGCCGCAATGCCTATTACAGAAGCCGGATCGCGGCGGACATCTACAAGCATTATCCGGATCTGCTGCCCAATGATTCGAAGAAGCTGATGGAATTCCTGCGTGGTCTGCTGACCGAATCCGGATGCAATTTCGACATGCGCAATTTCGACGAGAAGCTGGTCGGAAGCGTGGCCGAGAACATGCAGAACGTCGAAAACTGGCTTCTGCCCAATGCCGTCAACATGCGCAAGATGGCCCAGGTCGAGCTCGACAACGCCTCGATGAACACGCCCACCGACGAAAAGAAGAAAGCCGCCATCGTCGAGTTTGCAGCCGCTCACGAGATGCAAAAGACCTGGGACGACATCTCCGACATCATCGTGCGCGCCGAAGACGCCGGTATCCGGGTGCCGACCAAGCTGCGCCGGCTGCAGCTGCTCTGGCCACGCGAGAGCTCGACCACGCTCAGCGAATTCCTGACCTTCGAGCACAAGCACAAGCACATTCTCGGCCAGAAGCTGAGCGAGACCTACGGTTATGATTCCGTTCTCTACGCCTGAAATCGACGGTCGCAGGATTGAAATCCCGGCATTTGCGTGCCCCCGTCCGCGGGCTTGCCAGTGGCAGTTTTGCTCCCCGTGCGAAGTCGGGCTCGCTATGTTTTAGCAGTCCCTTACAAATTTTTCTTGGAACCAATTCCCGCCTTCGATGTTTCCCTGTTGTACGAATTAACGAAAGGGAAACACCATGAAAAAGCTCATCGCAGCAACCGCTCTCACCACCCTGTTTGCAACCGGCGCATTCGCTGAAGGCGTTCAGGCCTACAACCGCACCGCCATGGAAACAATGGCCGGTGGCGACACCGCCGTCGTCGATATCATGATGGACGCAGAAGGCAACGACCGCGAAGATGCCGACTTCCAGGCTCGCTGGGACGCCGCTACTCCTGAGCAGCAGGCCAAGCTGAAGGACACCTGCGCCAAGGGCATCGAGGAAAAGGTCGAGTTCTCTGAATCCGGCGCCGCGCGCTGCAAGATCGTCACCAGCAACTAAGGTTTCTCCCGCGGTCGGTCTTCCTCCCGGCTGACTGCGAAAACCTTGCATAGACTGCAAGACCGGTCGGATGTTCATCATCCGGCCGGTTCTTTTGTCTGAAGGAACGGTGGTCGCGGATCCGGGCCGGTCACTGTCCCCAGTGGCCGCTACTGCCCGAGTCCGAGTGACTTCAGATAGTCAACCGACGCCGGGATCTTGGTCTTGTCCCGGATCTCGACGATCAGCCGCGGGTTGGACGTCAACGCACCGAGCGCGGCAAAGACCGAATGCCAGTGGATGATGCCTTCACCAAGGCTCCAGTGGCGGTCCGCGTAACCATCGGCGTCCTGCAAGTGGACGTGCTGCAGCAGGTTGCCGGCCGCCCCGACATAGTAATCGACCGGAGGAGCGCCGGTGGATCCATGCGCGTAGCAGGCATGTCCGGTATCGATCGATACCGCGATCGCCTCTGACTCGAAGCTTTTCACCAGCTCCACACGGGCATGCGGATCAACATCCTCGATGTTTTCCACGACCAGAACGCAACCCATGTCTTCGGCGCGCTTGACCACCTCGCCGATTGTGTCGTGTGTCCGCTCGACCACCGAGGCGCGGGCGTTCGGCAGGTTGTCGAGATTGTTGTAATCCCAGGTCGAGAACGGCGAATGGATGACCATCTGGTTGGCCCCGATCGCTTCGCAGACATCCAGGCCCTGGTGAAAACGCCGGCGGACGATGTCACGCACATCGGGATCCTGTGACGCGATGTTGAAGCCCCAGAACGGGCCGTGAATGCCGATGCGGCCGGTGTGGCCGTCAAGCAGCTTGCGTGCGCGGGCGGCGGCTGAGGCCCAATCGCCATTGAGCAGACTTGCGTCGAAAAAATCCTGGATCTCGATGTCGCGCGGCAGTTCACGCATGAAATCATAATGGGTTTCGTATGTGGCGATTGTCATCGCCGCGCCGATTACAGGCAAATCACTCATGGCCAGGCCTTCTCTTGATTGGGCGAGGTCAACCGGGCCCCGCATGCGCGGTCCGCTATAGCGCCCGGCATGCGACAGGCGGATATCAGAACCGTGACGGATCGATGAAGCTTGGCGGTGAACCATGTTTTTGCGCCGCCTGTAGCATGGCTGTCGCATCGTAAGCGCATGCTTGCGAGCGGTGAGAACGGGCAAACAGGAGACAACGGCAATGTCAGCCAAAGCCGCACGGGTGGTCATCGCCGTCTTTGACGGGCTTCGGCCCGACCGCATTTCGGAGGAGCTGACGCCCAATCTGCATCGCTTCGTAAAGAGGTCGCTCTGGTACCGCGAGGCCCGTTCGGTGTTCCCATCCATGACCCGTGTTGCCACCACCAGCTTTGCAACCGGATCACAGCCGGGCCGCCACGGCGTGGTCAACAACGCCTTCTTTCATCCGGCAATCAGCGGCGGAAACCCGCTCGACACGTCACGCGCGGCACATATAAGGGCGGCAAACGCCTGGCATGATGGCTGGTTCGTGCAGGCCGAAGGCATCGGTTGCGCGCTGGCCGCGGCCGGCAAGCGGTTGGCCGTCGTGCATTCAGGCTCCGCAGGCTCTGCATGGCTTCTCAATCCTCGCGCCCGGGAACATGGCCACTGGACGTTCTCGATCCATGGACGGGACCACACCGAGACGCCCGAGGCCGTGGATCAGTCGGTCGCCCGCTTTGGCCCGCTTCCTGCCGGAAAATCGCCCAAGCTTGATGAGGCGGCCTACGCCACCCGCGTGCTGACGGAACTGGTGTTGCCGGAGCTGCGCCCCGATGTCGCCATCATCTGGTATTCCGAGCCGGACACGTCCTATCACTTTCACGAAATCGGGTCCCGGGGATCCGATCTGGCGACTGCACATGTCGATACGGGGTTCGGCAAGATCCTCGACGCTGTCCGGGCCTCTGATCAGGCGGAAGACACATTGCTGATCGTCATGAGCGATCACGGGCAGATCTCGACCACCGCCGCGTTCGACCTTGTTGCTGCCCTTGGAACCAAGGGGTTTGAAGCCGGCTATCGGGCTGGCTCCGGGACGGAGGTGCTTGTCACGCCTGGCGCGGCTGCCGGATTGACGCTGGTCCACCGTGACAGGGCGCGGCTGAAGGCGCTCGGCGGCGCTCTGATGGACATGCCGGAAACGGGGCTTCTGTTCTGCGGGACTGACCAGAGTGGCGAGCCGCTGATCGATGGTGTGTTCGACCGCGCCCTTGTCGGTGCTGATCACCCCCGTTCGCCGGATCTGTACTGGGTCGGTCGGTCCTCCACCCAAGCGGATCAACATGGCTTGGCCGGTTCCGGCATCTACACGACCGGGGTCAATGTACCTGTCGGAGGCGGCATGCACGGCGGCCTCAATCCCCAAGAAGTCAATACGCTGCTGGCCTTTGGCGGTCGGGGCATCCAGGCAGCATGCGTCAAGGACCATGCCAATCTGACGGATATCGTTCCGACCGTGCTTGCCTGTCTCGGCGTTGACCGGCCTGCGACCATGACGGGCCGTCCGCTTGATGCGGTGCTGGGAAAGCAGGCTCCCGAACCCCGCCAGCTTCGTCTCGAGGTCGGGGCAGGGGATTTCAGGCAGGTCCTCCTGCTCGCAGCCGATGCCGGGCGGCAGCGCGGTCCGCTCTCCGGCGGACGCATCTGACACGCGCGCTTGTGGCTGCCCGCGCACGCTGCGTGCCGGGTCCCGTGCCTGTGAATTGTCATGAAAACTTTACCAAGGCGAATCCTGATCGTCACACACGGTCCGTACCTGTTGCCGTGTCTTTGGGGCCGCACGCGGACCTTGGGCGCGATCATGAGATTTGCAATCACGCAAGAATGCGAAGTTGAGGAACGGAACATGACCCACCGCCGCAAGCCAAAAGCCGCCATGATGATTGGCGCATATCTCCTGGCAACGACCATGCTCACCTTGCCCGGTCAGGCATTGGCCCAGGAGCGTCCAGAAATCACCGTTGCTGTCCAGCAGATCGTCAACGCCGGCGCCCTTGATGTGCTGCGCGAACAGTCCAATGTCGGCGCCCGCGTTTTCTACTCGATCTTCGAAACGCTGATCGACTACGATCGCCAGAATGCCGACCTGCCGCAGAAGCCGGGTCTCGCCACCGAGTGGACGCGCATTGACGAAATGACCGTCGAGCTGAAGCTGCGTCCCGGTGTCAAGTTCCACAATGGCGACGTGATGACGGCCGACGATGTTGTCTTCACCTTCTCCAAGGAGCGCTTCGGTCTTCTCGACGAGCAGGATGATGCCCGCAAGGATGGCAAGACGCTGTTTACGTCAAGCGCCAGCACTGTTGCGGGTGGCAAGGTGCCGCCGGCCGAAGTCGCCGCTGTTGCAATGCGCGCCTGGCCCAACCTCGACCGCGTGGAAAAAGTCGACGACATGACGGTCCGCTTTGTCTCCACTGTAGCCGATCCGACGCTCGAAGGCCGTATCTCCCGCTATGGCGCGGAAATCCTGTCCAAGCGCGCCTATGAAGAAGCCGAATCCTGGCTTGCCTTTGCCCAGAAGCCTGTCGGCACCGGCCCCTACAAGGTTGTCGACTTCAAGCCTGACAATATCCTCGTGCTCGAAGCCCATGACGACTACTGGGGTGGCACGCCGCCGATCAAGACCCTGCGTTTCGCCGTGGTGCCGGAAGTCGCCAGCCGCGTGAACGGCCTGCTTTCGGGCGAGTATGATTTCATCACCGACCTGCCGCCGGATCAGATCAGCACCGTTGAATCCAACGCCGCGTTCGAAGTTGTTGGCGGCCCCATCACCAATCACCGCCTGATGGTCTTCGACAAGAACAACGGTCCGATGCAGAACGCCAAGATCCGCCAGGCGATGACCCACGCGATCGACCGCGACACCATCGTCGAAACCCTCTGGGATGGCCGCACAGCGGTGCCGGCCGGCCTGCAGTGGTCCTACTATGGTGACATGTTCCTGTCCGACTGGACGGTGCCGGAATATAACATGGAACTGGCGAAGAAGCTGGTTCAGGAATCCGGTTACAACGGTGAGGAAATCACCTTCCGGGTTCTCAACAACTACTACACCAACCAGGTCTCGACCGCGCAGATCAACGCTGAATCCTTCCGCCAGATCGGTCTCAACGTGAAGATCGAGATGAAGGAAAACTGGCAGCAGATCTTCGACACCGAAAGCGGCCCGCGCATGGTTCGCGACTGGTCGAACTCGGCTCCCTTCCCGGATCCGGTTTCCTCCATCGTCAACCAGCATTGCCAGAACGGCCAGCAGCAGCAGGTCGGCGAATGGACCAATGAAGAGTTCAACAAGCTCTGCATCAAGCTCGAAACCTCGACCGATCTCGAAGAGCGACGTGCGGCATTCCGCCGGATGCTTGAAATCGCCGAGCGCGAAGACCCTGCCTACACGGTCCTGCACCAGAGCGCGATCTTCTTCGGCAAGCGCAAGGACATCGAGTGGAACTGGTCCGGCCTGCAGTCGATGGACTTCCGTCCCGACAATTTCCGCGTCGTCGTGCCTGCCAACTGAGGTCAGGAGGCCGGGGCGCATGAGGCGCCCCGGCCTTTTCTATTGTAACGGGAAAACTGCCATGGAAACGCTTCTGTCGGTCAAGGATCTGAAGATCGATTTCGATCAGGGAGAACGCTTCGTCCGGGCGCTTCATGGCGTCAATCTGGACGTTGCCAAAGGTGAGGTTCTTGGTGTGGTCGGCGAATCCGGTTGCGGCAAGTCGATCACCTGGCTGGCGGCTCTGGGATTGCTCGGCAGCCGCGCGCGGATTTCGGGTTCGGTCCGGCTCGATGGCCAGGAAATTGCCGGCGTTGCCGAGGATGAGCTCTCCCGCCTGCGTGGCGGACGCATTGCCATGATTTTCCAGGACCCTTCGAGCTCTCTCAATCCGGTCCATCGCATCGGCAGGCAGATCAACGAGGCGCTGAAGCTGCACCGAGGCATGACCGGAGCGGCTGCCAGCGCCGAGGCTGCCCGGCTGCTCGACCGGGTCGGCATCGCCAATGCCAAACGCCGGCTGCGAGAATACCCGCACGAAATGTCGGGCGGCATGAACCAGCGCATCATGATCGCGATGGCGCTGGCCGGAGAGCCTGAACTCCTGATCGCCGATGAACCGACCACCGCGCTGGACGCCACCATTCAGGCGCAGATCCTTGATCTGCTGACCGAACTGCGGCGCGACAGCGGCATGGCCCTGGTGCTGATCTCGCATGATCTCGGGGTTGTTGCCGACATGAGCGACCGCGTGGCGGTGATGTATGGCGGGCGGGTGATCGAGGAAGCCGATACCGGTTCGCTGTTTGACAGCCCCGCACATCCCTACACCAAGGGTCTTATCGCGGCACTTCCCGATATTGATGGTCCCCGCCGCCGGCTGGAATCGATCCCGGGAACCGTGCCGGCTCCCGACCAATTGCCGCCAGGCTGCAGCTTTGGGCCACGATGCACCATCGCCAGCAAGATCTGCGATGCCAGGATGCCGGCCTTCCTGCCTTATGGAGATTCGCAAAGCCACTTTGCCGCCTGCGTCAAATGCAGGAACGAGGTTCCGGCACAAGCAGCGCCGCTTTCCCATGCCGGACAGACACTGGTGCCGGCATGAGCAGCCTGCTGCAGGTTAATGATCTGAAACGGCACTACGAGGTGCATGTCCCCGGCGGGTTGTTTGGCCGGAAGGCTTCGCTCAAGGCCGTCGACGGCGTGTCCTTCGCCATTGACAAGGGCCGGACACTGGGCCTGGTCGGGGAATCGGGCTGCGGTAAATCCACCACGGCCAAACTGGTGCTGGGTCTGATTCCGGCAAGCTCGGGCACGGTCGAGTTCGACGGATCACCTGTGACGGCCCGCCACGATGCCGAGTGGCGGGCGTTGAGGCGTCGGATGCAGATGGTCTATCAGGACCCGCTGGGCGCACTGGACCGCCGCCTTCCGGTGGTAACCCAGATCGGCGAGCCCTTTGCCATTCACGATCCCGCAATGACGGCAGCGGAGCGAACTGAACGCGCGTCGCTGCTGATGGAGTCTGTCGGGCTCAGAGCCGACATGGCGATGCGTTACCCGCACGAGCTCTCAGGCGGACAACGCCAGAGGGTGGTCATCGCCAGGGCGCTGGCGCTGGAGCCGGATCTTCTGGTGTGCGACGAGCCGGTTTCGGCTCTTGACGTGTCGATCCAGGCGCAGGTTCTCAATCTCCTCGATGACCTGCGCGCGCGCACCGGCTTTGCCGCCCTTTTTATCAGCCATGACCTGAAGGTCGTGCGCCAGATGTCTGATCGCGTCGCTGTCATGTATCTCGGGCGCATCGTCGAAGCCGGGCTTCCGGAGGAAGTTTTCCGGCGGCCCCAGCATCCCTACACCAAGGCCCTGGTCTCGGCGATCCCGACACCTGGACGGCGGGGAAAACGCGAGCGCATCGTGCTGCAGGGAGACCCTCCAAGCCCGGTTGATGTGCCACGGGGCTGCAGCTTCCATACCCGTTGCCCGATTGCGCAAGCCTCCTGCCGCAGCGAGGTTCCCCGGTTGGTCGAAAGCGGCGGTCATGCCGTGGCCTGTCATCTGGTCAATGCGGGCGCCGCGCCTGCGGTGCAGGCAGCGGAGTAGAGACCATGGTTCAGTATCTCTCGATGAAGATCTTCCGTGCGCTCGTGACGGTGACGCTTATCGTTTCAGCGGCGTTCGTGGTACTACGGCTGTCGGGCGATCCGGCGATCATCATTCTCGGGCCGGAGGCTCCGCCCGAAGCTTTTGAAGCGTTCAGACGCAACTGGGGCCTCGATCAGCCGATTTGGGTCCAGTATTTCAAATACTTCGCGGCGGTCTTTCAGGGTGATCTCGGAAACTCGATGCGCGACGGACGTTCGGCGCTTGTCGTCGTCGGCGAACGCATTCCGCTCACTCTCGCCATCACGCTGCCAGCACTTTTCATCAAGCTGTTCATCGGATTGCCAGCCGGCGTTATGGCCGCGCTTTACCGCAACACCTGGGTGGACCGTCTGATCATGATGGTGTCGGTGGCGGGATTCACCGTTCCCAGTTTCGTGCTGGGGCTTGTCCTGGCGATGATCTTCGCGGTCTGGCTCGGCTGGCTGCCCTCGGGTGGATCGGATACCTGGGCGCACGCGGTGCTTCCGACCGTGACCATGGGACTGGTCGGCGCCGCAGTGATTGCCCGCTTCACGCGGTCGGCGATGCTGGAAGTGCTGGGACAGCCCTATATCCGCACCGCCTCCGCCAAGGGATTGCTGTGGCGTGATGTCGTGCGCAGCCATGCCCTGCCGAATGCGGCGATCCCGACGCTGACGATTGTCGGCTTTCTGGTCGGCTCGCTGGTGGCAGGCGCCGTCGTGGTCGAAAGCGTGTTTTCCTGGCCGGGCGTCGGGCGGCTTCTGGTCAATGCTGTCGCCAACAGGGATCTGGCGGTCGTGCAGGTGATCCTGCTTCTTGTCGGCCTGACCATGGTCGGGGCCAACCTTGCCGTCGACATTCTCTACGGGATCGTCGATCCACGTCTCCGCATCACACGGCTTCAGGCCGGGAGCTGACAATGACGATTGATACCACACCAAATCTCGAACCTGCCGCTTCCAGCGGGGCCGGCGGAAGCGTCTTCACGGCCAAGAACAGCGTTCGGTCCTTTTTCGAGGCCTGGCCGCCGCTGGTGTTGATAGCGCTGCTCTGGATCGGGCTCATTGTCGTCGTGGTGATTGGCGCCATGTGGATCGCGCCCTACGACTTCATGGCGCTTGATCTGCGAGCGCGGCTGATCCCGCCGGTTTTCATGGGCGGCAGCTGGGCTCATCCGCTGGGAACGGACGAGCTGGGACGCGATGTCCTGTCCCGGCTGATTGTCTCGATCCGGATCTCGATGGTGATCGCGTTCCTGTCGACCATCATTGCCGCCATCGTCGGCGTGACACTGGGGTTCATCGCCGCCTATTTCCGCGGCCGTGTCGAGCAGGTGATCCTGATGCTGATCGATGCGCAGGCCGCCATGCCGTTCATGATCATCGCGCTTGCCGTTCTGGCTTTCCTCGGCAGCTCGCTGATGCTGTTCACGATCCTGATGGGCTTTTACGGATGGGAACGGATCGCCCGCATCTCCAGGGGGCTTGCGATCTCGGCCTATGAACGCGGCTATGCCACCGCTGTACGCGATCTCGGGGCGACGCCGTTCCGGATCTATTCGCGGCATATCCTGCCCAACATTGCCTCGACGCTGATTGTCTCCCTGACACTGAACTTCCCGGAAGTGATCCTCTTGGAATCCGGCCTTTCCTTCCTCGGCCTCGGGGTACAGCCGCCAATGACTTCGCTCGGCAACATGGTTGGCTATGGCCGCGACTATATCCAGTCGGCGCCATGGATCATGCTGGCGCCAAGTGCGGCGATCGTTGTGACGACGCTGTCGATCTCCATTCTCGGCGACTGGATGCGCGACAAGTTCGATCCGACTCTCGATTGAGGCGACTTTCCTCTTCGTGGGTGACGGAATGGCTGTGCAGGAATTTGCGCGTATACGTAGCTGGCGACCGGCCGAGGCCGCCTTGGTGCAAACCCGGACATTGCCTTTGACCACCCGGCGTCCTGTCAGAAGCTGGAAAGGGTGGTCTCGGCATGTCCCGGCACTGGTCGTGGAGGCACGGCGTGGCTGCAACACTCTTCAGCAAGGACGTGGTGTGACCGGCGCCCGGTGCAAGGCTCAGCTCGGCAGGTACTCCCTGCTCCAGCTTTCGCTGATCTGTCCGGTTTTCAGCATCGTCTCGATGGCCTTTTCGGCATAGCCGAGCTCACGCAGGATCGCACGCGTCGAGGTGCCGAACTTCTCCGTTGGCGACAGTGCGAAGATGCGTCCTCGCTGGCTTCGCACGGCATAGGGGTCGAGCTGGATCACCTCATGGCCGCTGGGATGATCCCGGTAGATCGAAAATGAGTAGCTGCCGTTCTCCATGCCCGGCGTGCCGTCTGCTTCATGGGTGTTCTGGGCCCGCAACGCGTCGATATTGTCACAGATCGCACAGCCGATATCCGCAGCGTGGAGCCGTTCCACCCATTCGCTCGCCGGTTGCGACTGGAAGGCATTGGCCAGAAAGCCGGCACGATCTTCTTCGGCGATATCGGGCAATTCCTCGAGCCCCTCGGCATTGCGGAACCGCGGCAGGTCGGTCTCGTAGGCGCTGAGCAGGATATAGATGCCCGACGCCGTGCTGTAGAAACGGCTGAGCGGGCCGTAGCCATTGGCCTCAGGTCCGGACGGCTCGTCATACAGGCTGCGCCCGTCATGGTCGTAGCAGAACGGCACCTGCAGCAGTCCGGAATTGGCATTGAGCGAGGTCCGGCCGCGCCCGATCCGGCCGAAACGGTGTTTCTGATAAAGTGCCGTGGCCACCGCCAGCGCACCGCCAAAGCCGCACATCACGTCGATCGTGCCGACATGCGCGTGTTCCTCCGGCCGGTCCATCGCCCCGCCAAAGCGCAGCATGATGCCGGTAATGGCCTGCACCAGATCGTCATAGCCGATATAGTCGGTCCGGGTTCCACGGCGCACGCCGCTGAAGCAATCAAGCTTGCAAAACAGGGCGTCGGGATTGAGCTTGCGCAGGTTTTCCGCATCCAGCCCCATGCGCTTGATCTGGGTGTCGGGCGCGTTCCAGACTATGACGTCGACCGTCTTGACCAGATCCTCGAACACCTTGCGTCCATGCTCGGACTTGATGTCCGCCAGGATCGAGCGTTTGCCGCGCCCCTGGCTCAGGCCGTAAACCACCGTGTTCCAGCTGTCATAGAGCGGCTTTGCCGGATCCAGCTTGATGACTTCGGCCCCGAACCGCGCCAGATAGCTTGCCGAATGCGGGCCGGCGATCACGTTGCACAGGTCCAGCACCCGGACACCGGAAAGCCACCCCTCCTGTGCCACTCCTTCAGAGGGGTCGGGAATCTCGGTCCGGATCTTGCGCAGGATCTTCAGGGCTTCGTCGATCTCGACCCAGCGCCGCGGTTGGGGTTCAAGCGCCTCTTCACCGCTCTCCTCCATCCAGACCACGGGGCCGGGCTGCGTCATGGGCCCGAGTTCGGGATCGATGACATCGATCATCAGGCCCGACATTTCGGCGTACTCGTCGTTGACCCATTCCTGCAGCCAGCGCTGGGCGGCACCCGGAATTCCGGCACGGCCAAACATCCGGTTCCATTCATGCGAGGTGCGGGTCATGAACACTTCTTTCATCCGCGCAGCCAGCTTGTCGGCCCATTCCTTGGGCATCGGATAGACCCCGAGCGAGGTGTCTGACGACCACTCCGCCTGCGGCTTGTAGGTATCCTCTTCCTCGGTCAGGCCTTCCGCGACCATCTCCTCGTAAATGCCCAGCACTTGCAGGCAGCGGCGGGCATGGTTCTTGTGGCTCGGGCAGACGACGTAGAACATGCGCCCGTCCTTGCACATGTAGCTGCGGAAAAACGGATCGAGCAGTTCCTGCAGATCCTCATAGGAGACATTCATCGGCAGGCCATCGACGCGCCGTCGCTCGATCTCGATCTCGCGCTGGGTGAGGTAGCGCGATGGCATGTCCGAGACTTTGATCGAGTTGTAGCACAGCCCTTCCATCACGGCTGCGGCCAGCGGCACCTCGATCTGGTCTCCGAGCCCGGTCAGCTGCCGTGACTGCAGCGCCAGGACCGTCGATGATGCGGCGATCTGCGAGGCATAGGCGGACGCCAGCGGCAAGGGCGAGAAAGAGGGGCTCAGCCCCATCAGCACGCGGTTCAGCCCCATATCGGTAAACACGCCCGAGCTTGCGGCAATCACGCTTTCGAAGGCGCGCAGCTCACGCCGTTCCTCATCATTGGAGGCAAAGCCCGGCAGCGAGACCGTGATCAGCTCGGGCCGCTCCTGCCGCATTGCGGCAAAGTCGATGCCGAGCCTGGCAAGTTTTCCGGGGCGGAAATTCTCGACGATGATGTCTGCCTCGGCGCACAGCGCCAGGGCTTTTGCCAGACCGCCCTCACTTTTCAGGTCGAGGTTCACGATCAGCTTGTTGCGCATCAGCGTGGCGTTGGCGTGGCTCTGCCACATCGGCCCCTCCGGCGGGTCGATATGAATCACGGTGGCGCCAAGATCGCCGAGCAGCATCGCCACGGCCGGACCGGCGATGTACTGGCCGAAATCGACCACCTTGACCCCGGTCAGGGGCAGCTTGGAAAATGAAGTGCGCATTGTTCCTCCAGGAAACGAAACAGGTATCGTTTGGTTGCGCTATTGGCTCGTGAGAATCCAGCGCGCTGCCTTTTCCGCAATCATCAGGGTCGGCGAGTTGGTGTTGCCGCTGGTGATTTCCGGCATGATGCTGGCATCGACCACGCGCAGGCCCGCGACCCCCTTGAGCCGCAGATGCGTATCCAGAACGGCGCTGGGGTCATCATCGCGCCCCATCTTCACCGTGCCCACCGGGTGGAAGATCGTGCTGGCGATATCGCCGGCCAGCTTGGTCAGATCTTCATCACTCTGGTACTGGACACCGGGCTTGAACTCTTCCGGCTGATAGGCCTGCATGGCCGGCTGCGCCATGATCCGGCGCACCTGCCTGAGACTGTCGGCGGCAATTTTCCGATCCTCGTCCGTTGCCAGGTAATTGGGCAGGATCTTCGGCGGATCGCGGAAGTCGGCAGACCGGATCTGCACCTGGCCGCGGCTGGTCGGGTTGAGGTTGCACACGCTCACCGTCATGGCCGGAAAATCGTGAAGGTCCTCGCCGAAGGCTTCAAGGCTCAGCGGCTGGACATGATATTCGAGATTGGCGTGCGGACGGTCCGGGTCGGACCGTGTGAAGGCGCCGAGCTGGCTGGGCGACATGCTCATCGGTCCGGAGCGCTTGAGCAGATATTCCAGCCCGATCATCGCCTTGCCGAACAGATTGCCCGCAAGCGTGTTCAGCGTGCGCGTGCCGTTGACCTTGAATACCGCGCGGATCTGCAGGTGATCCTGCAGGTTCTCTCCGACCGGAGCATCGACCAGCACCTCGATCCCATGCGATTTCAGCAGGTCCGCGGGGCCGATCCCCGACAATTGCAGGATCTGCGGCGAGTTGATCGCCCCGGCCGAAAGCACCACTTCGCGGCGCGCCCTGACCCGCACCGTTTGACCGTTGCGGTGAACCAGTGCGCCGGTACATTTCAATGCGCCGGACAAGTCGCCGTCCGCACCGGTCTCGACAACCAGCTTTTCGGCCTGGGCTTCGGTCCAGACCGTCAGGTTCGGCCGTGATTTTGCTGGCCGCAGAAACGCTTTCGAGGTGTTCCAGCGCCAGCCGGAGCGCTGGTTGACCTCGAAATACCCCACGCCTGCATTGTCGCCAGTGTTGAAATCGTCGGTTCTTTCGATCCCGGTCTCGACCGCGGCTTCCGCGAAGCTCTCGAGCACATCCCAGCGCAACCGCTGTTTTTCGATGCGCCACTCGCCACCATGGCCATGCATGTCGGAAAAGCGACTGTTGCTGCCGGTGGCGGGATCGGAGCCGTCATCGAGCTTGTAATGATCCTCATGCGCCTTGAAATCAGTGAGCGCATTTTCCCAGTTCCAGTCTTCGTCACCGGTCTGGCGGGCCCAATTGTCATAGTCCCGCGCCTGGCCGCGCATGTAGATCATGCCGTTGATCGAGGAACAGCCGCCGAGCGTCTTGCCGCGCGGATAGCGCAGGCTGCGCCCGTTGAGTCCCTTGTCGGCTTCGGTCGAGTACATCCAGTCGGCGCGCGGGTTGCCGATGCAGTAGAGATAACCGACAGGAATATGGATCCAGGCATAAGTGTCGGGTTTTCCGGCCTCGAGCAGAAGCACCCGGTTCGCCGGATCGGCACTCAGGCGGTTGGCCAGCAAACAGCCGGCAGAGCCTCCACCAATCACGATATAATCGAATGTCGTGTCCTGCTCAGACATGGTGCTCTTCCCTTTCTGCGCCGGCCTCTTGTGCTCCGGGGCGGAGTCAGCCGACAGGGAAAGACACAAGGCCCGCCCAACCGCCTACCGGACCACAGTCCTCACAGGCGTTGGCAAGCCTTGTCGCGCTCCTCCCAGCCCGCGAACCGACGCCAGCCTAGAAACGCTGGCGGGAGAAATCCAATGACAAATCACACAATACGATATTAGAGTTTTTTATATGGACAGGCTTTCCAACATCAACACGCTTCTTGCCTTTGTCACCGTTGCCCGGGAAGGCAGTGTCTCGAAGGCTGCGGAGGTGCTGAACCTGACCCAGCCCGCGGTCAGCCATCAGATCAAGCGGTTGAGCGAGGAGACCGGGATCACCCTGTTCCGGCGCACGGCCACCGGGCTGCAGATCACCCAGGACGGTGCCGCGATCCTGCAGAAGGCGGAGCAGGTGCTCGCCGCCATGAACGACTTTCGCCGCAGCGCCCGCCAGCAGATGGGCCGGGTGGCCGGCAAGCTGAAGATCGGAACCATTGTCGATCCGGAATTCATCCGGCTCGGAAGGCTGCTGAGCCAGCTCAGGGATGAATTCCCCGATGTTGCGACAGAGCTGATCCACGGCGTCAGCGGCGAGATCCTGGGCCAGCTCAAACGCGGACGGATCGATGCCGGCTACCACCTCAGCGCTCCCGAGGCAGTCGATCACCACGACGAGGACGAGCCGATCCACGCGGTCAAGCTGGCGGAGTTTTCCTACCGCGTGATCGCTCCGACCGGGTGGGACAAATGGGTGGAGACGGCCGGCTGGAAAGAGCTGGCGGCGTTGCCCTGGATCGGAACCCCCGAAGTTTCGGCGCATAACCGCTTGCTGGCCACCATTTTCGCCGAACACGGCTGCAAGCAGAATGTGGTGGCTCTGGTCGATCAGGAAGCCTCAATGCTGGAAATGGTCCGCTCAGGGGTCGGGCTCAGCCTGTGCCGGGAGTCGATTGCGCTGCATCAGAGGCAATCCTTCGGGCTTGCGGTCTGCAATACGGTCTCGGTGCCGGCCTGCCTGAGCATCACCACCCTGAAACGCCGCAAGGACAACCCGGTGGTCGCAGCCCTTTTCAGCCTGCTGCAAAGCACCTGGTGATGGGCAGGCCGTGGGCGGCGCCGCACCAACGCAAGTGCAATGACCGTGATGGTGTTTGACAGCGCCGGGAACCGTCGGCCAAGGATTTCGCCTTTGCGGATGGATGCCGGTTTTATCGATCGGACGACGCTCTAGTAGGTGGGGATGTTCTCGCGGAAGATCACCTGAAGGCGGGGCAGATATTCCGGATCTTTCGACCCGCGGACGGCAGATACCAGCAATTTGACCGCTTCCCGTGCCTCGACGCGCGGGTTCTGGTCAATCACCGCGTCCATTGTCCTGTCGAGCAGCATCATCCGGGTGGCGTCGGTCAGATCGTGACCGATGAAGACCACATCACGTCCCAGTTGCGCTTCCCGCAAAGCCCGGCCGATGCCCTGATTGCCAGAGCCGATATTGTAGATTCCCTTGATAGATCCGGACGACAGAAGGCGTTTCGCCTCGTCATAGGCCCGGTCCCGGTCTTCGCTCACCGGGATGATCTCGACAATGTTGAGCAGCGGAAAATCCTGCGCCAGAATCGAGCGGTATCCCATCTCGCGTTCTTCATGTCCGCGGTAGGCCGATGACCCGATGAAGATGGCGGTGCCATGATCCTGACCGCCGCCGAGGAAGCGCCCCATCAGCAGGCCGGCCAGGCGGCCCGCCGCGCGGTTGTCGATTCCGACATAGCCGATCTTGTTGACAGACGAGATGTCCGACACCAGCGTTGCCACCCGTATTCCGGTGGAGGCGAGGTGGTTGATTGCCTCGCGAACCACGGGATGATCCAGCGCGACCAGAGCGACCGCATCGGTCTTGCCTTCCAGCTCCCGCAGTTTCTGCGACAGGGTTTCGGGATCGAAAGCCTCGATCAGATGCAGGCTTGCATTGATGCCGCCATAGGCCGCCGCTTCCTCGAACAGGTACTTGCGGAGCATCAGCATGAAGGTGTTGTGGCCTGCGGGCAGCAGGAACTCCATGCGGATCTCTTGCGCAGCAGCACTTTCGACTGGACCGAAATAACCGAGCCTGGTGGCAACTTCCATGACAATGTCGCGTGTCCTCTCGCGGACGCCGTCGCGTCCGTTGAGAACACGGTCAACGGTTGCAGGCGATACGCCCGCTTCCTTGGCGATATGTGAAACTGTTGATCGCATGCCGACTCCCTAGGGTGAGGTAATGATGGCTTCATGGCACATCAAAAACAATCATTATTATCAGGAGCCAAGAATGAATCCCCATAAAGTCCAGCAAATTCCCAAAATGATGTAAAATGATGTATTTTGATTGATAATGCTGATTGCGAGGCTGCGGGAAAACCTCAATTCTCCTGCTCGAAGGCGCTGAGGACCGCCGTTTTGGGAGGACTATCATGAGCATGACTACCGCAATTTCGCGGCGGCGATTTCTGTCGACCGCAGCAAACGCAGGACTGGTGAGTGCAGTTTCGGCACCATTCTACCTTCGCCCCGGCCGCGCCCGGGCGGCGGACAATCTTGCCGAAGGCATGGTTGGAGGCCCGACCGGCTTTGATGGCGCCGAGCGATACCAGTATGGCCCTGACACCCCGGAAGCACGCGCCATCGAAGCCGTCAAGGCACTCAAGGGGGCCGGCAAGGCGCCGGACCGGATCGTGCTTGGCCTGTCGGATGGCTCCATCGGCCAGTTGACCCAGCCGTTCCCGGCGGGCGCGCCGTCGATCAAGGAACTCTGGGAAGCTGAAACCGGCATCACGCTTGATATTGTCGGCGTGCCCAACGGCCAGGAATTCACCAAGGTGATGCAGGACGTCTCCACCAAGGGCGGCGCGTTCGACATTTATGCCGTTGAGTGGAACCGGCTCGGCGACCTCGCCGAAACCGGCGGTATCGTCAATCTCGATGAATATGTGGCTGCGCACCGTCCGGAGTGGGACAATGAAGAGCGCGGCTATGTCGGGGGCGAGCAGGGCGTTTCGCTGCTCAACAATTATCGCGGCTCCACCTACGGCGTATCGCTTGATGGCGACTTCCAGATCTGGAACCACCGCACCGACCTGTTTTCCGATCCGGCAGAACAGAAGGCGTTTTCCGACAAGCACGGCTATGAGCTTGCGCCGCCGAAGACATGGAAGCAGCATGATGAAATCGCTGCCTTCTTCCACCGTCCCGACCAGGGGCTGTTCGGCTCGACTGACCTTCGCAACCAGGGTTGGGGTTATACAAACTGGTACCAGCGGTTTGTCTCCATGGCTTCACCCAACCAGTTCCTGTTTGCCGATGACGGCACGGCGCTGATCAACTCGGACTCCGGGGTTCTGGCGACCCAGGAATATGTGGACTCGCTGGCCCATCATTCGCCGGACGCCATCTCATGGGGCTGGCCCGAGCAGTATGGCAATTTCGCCTCCGGTGGCGCGGCGATGACCTGCGCCTTCTCCAACCTGCCGAAATTCCTCGACAACCCGGGCAATGACGGCAGCAAGGTCACCGGCAAGGTCGGTTCGCATCTGCCGCCCGGGCGTGAGATTGACGGCAGCCTGATCCGCCGGACGGTTCTCTGGCTCAACCTGTCTGCTTCGGTGTCGTCGCAGAGCAAATATCCGGAGGCGAGCTATCTGCTGCTGCAATGGCTGGGATCCAGCCGGATTTATTCCTGGATGACGGCAAACCCGGGCGGATATTTCGATCCCTTCCAGCTCTCCAACTTTGCCGATCCGCTGGTGCGCCAGACCTACCATGACTACCACATGGACGTGGTGCGCGAGAGCGTCGCCCGCACGGTGCCGACGATCAATTATCCGGGCGCCACAGCCTTCCACAATGCACTCGACGAGAACCTGGTTGCCGCATTGACCGGCTCGAAGACGGCGGCGGAAGCCATGGCCGACACCGAGAAGCAGTGGAAGCGGGTTGCCCGCCGGGTCGGCGAAGACAAGCTGATCGAGGCCATCAAGGCCAACAAGTCAGCCTGGCCGACGCTCACCGACCCGATCGGATAGCCCTACCTCTCCCAAGAGAATGAATGCGAGGCGGTTACACGCCTCGCATTCCCCACCTTCTGACCCGGACCTGCCATGAACCGCTCCTTGCCATTCGAGATCTTCCGTTATGCGGCGATCCTGTCCCTCGTGGCCCTGTCGCTGATCCCCACGCTGTGGATGGCCTCGATGGCCTTCAAGCCGATCGCGGAGTGGTCTGCCACCGGCGCTGACCTGACCTGGTGGCCGGAAAACCCGACACTCGACAACTTCCGTTTCCTGTTTGGTGAAAGCAGCTCCGAGCTGATCGTGGCGCTGGACCGCACCGCCGGACAGCCGATCCTTTCGTCTCTGCTTTCAGCTGTGTTCGGCACCTTGATTGCCATGATTTCAGGCACCTCTGCCGCCTATGGCCTGTCGCGCTTCGGCTCCGGCGGCAATCTGCCGCTTGCCTTGATCCAGCTGCGTATCTTTCCGCCGATGGCGGTGATGATCCCGGTGATGATCATGTGGGCCTATCTCGGCCTTATCGACACCTGGTACGGCCTGGCCCTGGTCTACGGCATTGTCACCATGCCTTTCGCCTTCTGGCTGATGAAGACCTTCTTTGACGACATGCCGCGCGAAATCGAGGATGCGGCGCTGGTCGAGGGCTGCTCCCGGCTGCGCGTGTTCTGGAAGATCACGCTGCCGATGATGCGCCCGGCGCTGGCCAGTTCCGCCCTGTTCGTCTTCATTCTCAACTGGTCCGACTACCTGATCGCGCTGCTCCTGACGACGCGCGACTGGGTCACCATACCGGTTTACATGGCCTCGCTGTCGTCTTCGATGACGGGCCAGCTTTATGGAGCCAAGGCGGCGCTTGGCCTGATCGCAGCCGTCCCTCCCGTCATTCTCGGCATCGCCATCCAGAAGCATCTGGTCCGCGGCCTTACATTCGGAGCGCTCAAGCAATGACCGTTGCGACAGTCGATACACATGCCGGTACCATCGAGCACGAGGATGTGCGTGACAGCCGCAAGCTCGGCTTCTGGCTGACCCTGCCGGCGCAGCTCCTGGTCCTATTCATCGCGGTGTTCCCGATCCTGATGCAGGTCTATATCAGCCTCACCGACTGGTCGCCGCTTGATGGCATTGACTGGTGGCAGGCGCACCAACTCTGGAACAGTTTTGCCAATTACACCGATCTGATCGAAGACGACCGGTTCTGGTCGGCCCTCGGGCGCACTGTGCTTGTCATGGCGATCTGCGTGCCTTGCGAGTTTCTGCTCGGGCTTGGCCTGGCGATCCTGTTTGTCGACAATTTTCCCGGCCGCCGGTTTCTCTACTCGGTGCTGCTGGTTCCGATGATGGTTGTGCCTGCCGTGGCTGGATACATGTTCTTCATGCTGTTCCAGTCCGGCGGACCGGTCAACGACCTGCTGTCGTTCTTTGCGGGCTCGCCGGTGCGGATTGCCTGGCTCTCCGATCCGAACCTGGCGCTGGTCGCGGTCATCGTCTCCGATATCTGGCAGTGGACACCGCTGATGTTCCTGATCCTTCTGGCGGGCCTTGTCGGTGTGCCTGAAGATCAGCTGCGCGCCGCCACTCTCCTCGGCGCATCCTGGACCACTCGCTTCGTCACGATCGTGTTGCCGCGCATGAAGACCATCATCATCATTGCGCTGGCAATCCGTGTGATCGAGAACTTCAAGGTGTTCGACAATTTCTACATCATGACCGGCGGCGGCCCCGGCGTCGCCACCGAAACCATCTCGATCTACATCTACAAGGTCACGCAGCAGGAGCTGATCTGGGGCTATGTGGCGGCTGTGGCCCTGGTGATCCTGATTTCACTTTCGGTCGTTTCCGCTTACGCAATCAAGCGCATGTCACAGAGCCGGGAGATGAGCCAATGACGGCGATCCACCTTGAAAACCTCAGCAAGTCATTCGGCTCCTTCACTGCGCTCAAGGGCATGAACCTGGAGATTGCCGATGGCGAGTTTGTCGCCCTGCTCGGTCCATCGGGCTGCGGCAAGTCGACGACCATGAACATGATCTCGGGTCTGCTCGAGCCGACCGAGGGTCAGATCCGCTTTGGCGAACGCGATATGCGCGGTGTGCCGATGAGCCGGCGCGGTGTCGGGTTCGTGTTTCAGAACTACGCCATCTTCACCCATATGAGCGTTTATGACAATCTCGCCTACGGGCTGAAGGCAACCGGTGTGGCAAGGTCCGAGCGCGACAGGCGGGTCAAGGACATGGCCGAGTTCCTGCATCTTACGCCGATGCTCGACAAGCCGTCGGCCGGTCTCTCGGTCAACATCCTGCAGCGGCTTGCAATCGGCCGCTCGGCGATTATGGAGCCGGCGATCTTCCTGCTTGATGAACCGCTGTCCAATGTTGATGCGGCCTTCCGCGCGGTGATGCGCACCGAGCTCAAGCACTTGCAGCGGCAGTTCCGGCAGACCATGGTCTATGTCACCCATGATCAGCTCGAGGCCATGACCATGGCGGACCGCATCGCGGTGATGGACCACGGAAAACTGCTTCAGGTCGGAACCCCGATCGATGTCTACAACAATCCGTCCAATGTCTTTGTCGCCGGTTTTCTGGGCTCGCCGGGCATGAATTTGCTGCCTGCGAGAACCGTTGCCACTGCGGCTGGACTCTGTGCCGATCTGGGAAGCTTCGGCCAGTCCGCCCCGCTGCCGGTCGGCGGCTTGTCCGAGGGCAGGGCCATCGTCTACGGCTTTCGGCCCGAGCACTGCGAACTGACCAGCGGCAAGGGCATCAGGCTGCCGGTAACATTCGTCGAAAGGATCGGCGCCCGCACAATTCTGCACATGGGCGACAAGGATACATCGCTCAAGGGCGTCTTCGACAATGATGTTCCCGTGCGCACGGGGGAGACTGTCACCTTGTCCATCGACCCCGCGAATATCCGCCTGTTTGATGCCGATACGGGCGCAGCACTCACGGAGGCGCACTGATGGCTTCGATCGCATTCAACAATGTCACCAAGCGCTTCGGCGAGACCATTGCAGTCAACAATGTCAGCTTCGAAATCGCCGACAGCGAGTTCTTCTGCCTTTTCGGACCGCCGCTTTCGGGCAAGAGCACCATCCTCAAGCTGATCCTCGGGCTCGAAAAGCCCGATGACGGCGAGATCCTGATCGACGGCAAACCGGTCAACCACGTCTCGCCGTCACGGCGCAATGTGGCGATGGTGTTTCAGAACCTGGCGCTGTTTCCGCATATGAGTGCGGAAGAGAATGTCCGCTTTCCCCTGGCCGAACGGCGGATGGAGGAAAGCGAGATCGCCAGGCGCGTCACCGAGGTGTCCGGCAAGCTCCATATCGGCCATATCCTGCACAAGTCTCCGGCGCAGCTTTCCGGCGGCGAGCGGCAGAGGGTGGCGATTGCCCGCGCCCTGGTGCGCGATCCGGTCGCCTATCTCATGGATGACCCGATTTCGGCATTGGATGCGCGGCTGCGCGAGGAAACCCGGGTCGAACTCAAGCGCATCCAGAACGAGTTGGGCCGGACCATGGTCTATGTCACCCATGACCAGGAAGAGGCAATGTCGGTTGCCGACCGGATCGCCGTGCTCGAGGCCGGTTCCATCCGGCAGATCGGTGCACCGTCCGAGATCTACGACAATCCCAACTCCAGCTATGTTGCGCGCATGCTCGGCGCGCCCTCGATGAACCTGCTGGCCCTGGATGCCGGCAAGTCGAGCGCGCTTGACGGCGCTCTCGCCCTTGATCAGGCACATATTCCGCAAGGGGCATCACAGATAGGGATCAGGCCCGAAGACCTGATCGTCACGCCTGCGGCCGCAAACGGCGACACACGGGTGCGGGTCTTCGAAGTCGAACCGCTCGGCGGCGTGACGGTGGTCACGTTGCAGACCGGGGAGACCTCCTTGCGGGCAATGGTGCGAGGCCAGCCGAAAATCGAGCCTGACAGTCAGGTCTCGCTTTCTGTCGCATCCGGTCAGGCCTGCTTTTTTGCCAGTGACGGAGAGGCGTTGAGGGCGTGAATATGAGGACCAGCAATTTGGGAGGACGGATAACATGAGCTTCAAGCCCGACCCGCAGCTGCGCTGCAGGGACTTTGCCATCGGCTGTATCGGCGCAGGCATGATCATGGCGGAATGCCATCTGGCAGCTTACGCAGAAGCAGGGTTCAATGTGGCAGCGATCGCCTCGCGCACAAAGAGCAAGGCCCAGGCTGTCGCCGATCGCTGGAATATCGCAACGGTGCACGATACGCCTGAGGCGCTGATTGCCGATCCCGCAGTCGAGATCGTCGACATTGCCTATCCGCCCGACCTTCAGCCGGCCCTGATCCGGAAAGCGCTTGCGTCACCCAATGTGAAGGCCGTTCTGGCTCAGAAGCCGCTGGCACTGTCCCTGGATGAAGCCAGGGCGCTGCGCGATGAAGCCGCCGCCGCCGGCAAGATCCTCTCGGTCAACCAGAACATGCGCTACGACCAGTCGATGCGGGTGCTCAAGCAACTCATCGATGCCGGAGATCTCGGCGAGATCGTCTTTGCCCAGATCGACATGCATGCGATCCCGCACTGGCAGGGTTTTCTTGAAGGCTATGACCGTCTGACACTGTCCAACATGAGCGTTCACCACCTCGATGCCTTGCGTTTTCTGCTCGGCGATCCCGAAGAGGTGACGACACTGACGCGACCGGATCCGCGGACACAGTTCGAACATTCCGACGGCATTGTCGTTTCGACGCTGAGGTTTCCCTCGGGCGCCGTTGCCGTTTCGCTGGAAGATGTCTGGTCCGGTCCCCGGGCCGAAGGCTACGAGGATGATCAGCATATCAACTGGCGGGTTGAAGGCACGGACGGCGTTGCCAAGGGAACCATCGGCTGGCCAACCGGCGCGCCGTCGACGCTGAGCTATGCTTCGCAAAAATCCACAAACGGCGAATGGGTCACCCCGGAATGGGAGACCATGTGGTTCCCGCATGCCTTCATCGGCGTGATGGAGCAGCTTCAATACGCCGTCAAGACCGGTACGGCCCCGGCGCTTTCGGTCGCGGACAACGTTCGCACCATGGCGCTGGTCGAGGCGGCCTACAAATCCATTGAAGAGCGCCGGACGGTCCGGCTTTCCGAAATTGAAATCGACTGAACTCAAAGGGAGGATTGAATCATGATGCAGACCGGAATTTTCACGGCCTATTTTCCATACACGCTGGAGGAATCAGCCAAAGTCATCCGCAGCCACGGCTTCAACACCGTCCAGCTCGACATGCATTTCAAGGACATGGACCTGAGTGCGGGCAACATCACCAAGGAAAAATGTGTCCGCATCCGCGAGACCTTCCGCGATCACAATCTGCCGATCAGCTGCATTTCCGCCTATACCAATATCGTCCATCCGGACAAGGTGGAGCGCGGCAAGCGCAACGGACTTCTCAAGGAAATCCTCGCCAATGCGCAACACCTCGGTTCGCCTTACGTGATCTCTGAAACCGGAACCTTCGACACCGAAAGCGACTGGGTTCACCATCCCAAGAACAAGACGGAAGAAGGCTGGGAAGACTGCCGTGCCGTCATCAAGGACCTGGCCCAGCACGCCTATGATCACGGCGCTGTCTTCCTGCTCGAGACCTATGTCAACAACGTCGTCGGCTCTATCGAGGAAACCTTGCGGATGTTTGCCGAAGTCGATCATCCGGGCCTCGGCCTGCTGATGGACCCGACCAACTATTTCGAGGCGCACAACATCGACAAGATGGACGAGACCCTGAACAAGGTGTTTGACGCGCTGTCCGACAAGATCAAGATCGGTCACGCCAAGGACGTCAAGCGTTCGGGTGACAACAAGGCTGAGAAGCATGCTGATATTGGTGACGATTCCGCGCATGAAAGCCACACCTTCCGCGGTGTTGGCGAGATCGAACTGCCCGCACCGGGCCTCGGCGAACTCAACTATGATCTCTACCTGCAGCGGCTGGCGCAGAAGCATCCGAACATTCCGATGATCATCGAGCATCTGGAAGAGGCCGATGTTCCGCGCGCCAAGAAGTTCCTCGACGGTAAGCTTCGCGCCAACGGTCTCTGATCCCCGCGGGCCGCGGCGCTCCCGCGGCCCTCCACTGATGATTGAACACACCACCGGCCGTCAGCGGCGCGCCGGAACGAAAGGAGATGTCCATGGTGCAGCTCTACGGGAGAGATTTGTCACGTGTCGATGTGGCTGCCCATGCCGGCGATCTGAGTCAGTTTGCCGGCGTGCGGTTGATGACCCTGGGCGACGGCCTTGAACGGGACATCCGCATGCTTGAATTCCGGACCGGTTCGGGCCTGCGCTTCACGGTGCTTGTCGACCGGGCCATGGATATTGCCGATTGCGAATGGCAGGGAAAGTCGATCGGCTGGCATTCGCCCTCGGGTTTCCGCCATCCCGGCCTGCATGAATATGAAGGCGAAGGCGGCCTGGCCTGGATGCGATCCTTCTCGGGCCTGATGGTGACCTGCGGGCTCGACCACATCTTGTTCATGTATGACGCGCCGGCGGACAATTACATCTACGGCCCGCGCGAGACCGTCAAACAGTCAATTCACGGCCGGGTCGGTACGATCCCTGCCCGCCTGACGGGCTACGGGGAGCGCTGGGAGGGCGATCGCTGCATTCTCTGGGCCGAAGGCCGGGTGCGGCAGGCAACGGTGTTTGGCGAACATCTCGAGCTGGTCAGACGGATCGAGGCGGAAGTCGGCTCGAACGAGATCAGCATTTCCGACAAGGTCGTCAATCTCGGCTTTTACCGTACCCCGCACATGTATTGCTATCACATAAATCTCGCGCACCCGGTGTTGAGCGAAGGATCGCGCTATCTCGCACCGATCCGCGACGTGGTCTGGGCGGCCCATGCGGGCGATGACTACCAGCGTCAAAATGTCGGTTACCACACCGCGCCCGCGCCGCAGCCCGGCTTTCACGAACAGGTCTGGCAGCACGAGATGGCTGCCAACGCAAAGGGTGAGGTGCCTGTGGCACTGGTCAATGACCAGCTCGGTCTCGGCTTCGAGGTGACCACGCGCAAGGACCAGTTCCCCTGCATGTACCAGTGGCAGAATTTCCAGTCGGCGCATTACGCGCTGGGCATCGAACCATCCACCAACCATGTTCTCGGGCAGCAAGCCGCCAGAGAGCGCGGCGAGATGATCTGGCTCGAACATGGTGAGCAACGCAACTACGACACCCGTTTTCGCGTGCTGACCGACGCCGATGCCATTGCCCGTTGCGAGGCGCGGATCGAAGCTCTCGCGCGGCAACCCGGCGAAGATTATCCCCAGCCGTCCGGCACATTCGAACCGATCAGGGGGCGGTCATGACGGCTAGTGCTGCAAGATCCCATCCCGCAGCTGATCAGTCGCTGGCCGGCAGGACAGTGCTTTACACCGGCGCCGCAGGCGGGCTGGGAATGGCCACGACGCTGGAGCTGATTGCGGCCGGGGCACGGGTCGTCGCCATCGACAATGATCCGGCCAAGAGCGATGCGCTGCGCCAGGCCCTGCCGCAAGGCTGCGAGGACCAGCTGATCCAGCGGGATTTCGATCTCTCCGACACCGATGCGCTACCTGAAAAGCTTGAAGCGCTGGCCGCTGAAACCGGCGGTTTCGACGTGGTCATCAACAATGCCGCGATGTATCCGTCGCGGGCCTTCGAGGACTACAGTGTCGAGGAATACCGCAAGATCCAGCGGGTCAATGTCGAAGCCCACCTGATGTGCGTCCGCGCAGCGCTTCCCGGCATGAAGGCCCGCGACTGGGGACGCATCATCAACATTGCGTCGATCACTTTCTACGGCGGATGGGAGCACCTTGCACCCTATGTCCAGTCCAAGGGCGCGTTGATCGGCCTGACCCGCGCATGGGCCCGGGAATTCGGCAAATACGGTGTGACCGTCAATGCGATTTCCCCCGGAGCTTTTCCGACGGACGCAGAAAAGATCCATGCCGATCCGGAAGGCTACAATCGTTACGTGCTCGAAAACCAGTCGGTTCAGCGCCGCGGTCACGCCGGCGACATCGCCGGAACAATCCTGTTTCTGGCGTCTGAAAACGCGAGTTTCATCACCGGCCAGACCATCAATGTCGATGGTGGCTGGGTTATGCAATAAGGAAAGGAAGTCTTCGTGGGCATTCTCAGTGGGTACCGGGTTCTTGATTGCTCGATTGCGATGGCGGGGCCGTTTGCAGCCCAGCGGCTGGGCGATCTTGGCGCCGATGTGGTCAAGGTCGAGCCGACAAGTGGCGAATGGCAGCGTCATGTCTCGGCCGGCGGTGCTGCGGGCAACAGGATCAATGTGTCCTTCATGTCGCTCAACCGCAACAAGCGTTCGCTTGCTGTCGATCTGAAGAGTGATGGCGGGCGCGAGGTCCTTGCCGATCTGGTCAAGTCCGCCGACGTGTTCATCCAGAACTACCGTCCTGGCGTGGCCGCGCGGCTGGGCGTGGATTACGAGACGCTGGCAGCGCTCAATCCGAAGCTGATCTATGTCTCGATGTCGGGCTACGGCGAAGACGGACCCTACGCGCAGCGGCCGGGACAGGACCTGTTGTTGCAGGCGATGTCCGGGGCCATGAGGTCAGCCGGGCGGGAAGGCGAGCCGCCGACGCCGGCAGGCATGTATCTGGTCGACGCCATCACCGCCTATACCGCTTTCGAAGGGGCGCTGGCAGCGCTCCTGCACCGCGAGCGCACCGGTGAGGGGCAGCTGGTCCAGGTCAACATGCTCGATGCGATCACCACCATCCAGATGCAGGAACTCTCGGTCTATACCGTCGGCAAGAAGCCGCAGACGCGCAGTGCCGAGCCGCATGCGCATTGCTACATCCGGTCGCCCTACGGAACCTTCAAGACCGCGGATGGCTATCTCGCTCTGGCCTTCCCGCCGTTGAAGACACTGGGCAAGATCATCAGCGAACCCGCCCTCATGCTGATGGATGATGAGCGGGACGGCTGGGAAAAGCGTGACGAGATCTTTGCGCTGACCCGTGCCAAGCTGGAAGCAAGGCCGACCGCCGAATGGCTCGCCGCCTTCGATGAGGCGGGCATCTGGGCAGGCCCCATCTATGGCTATGCAGAGCTCGTCGATGACCCGCAGATCGCCCACAACAAGACGTTCATCGAGTATGACCACCCCACTGAAGGCCATGTGAAGACCCCCGGCTTCCCGATCCGGTTCGGCAAGTCGCCTTCCAGCGTGGAACGTGGGGCGCCGCTGACCGGAGAGCATACGGCGGAAGTCCTCGGGCAGGCCGGTTACAGCCCCGAACGCATCAGGGAGCTTGTCGACTCGGGCGCGATCGCGACCGGAGACAAGTCGTGACCAGGGCCTGGAAAGGCCTGACCTGGGATCATCCCCGCGGCTTCAACGCGCTGGACCGGGCCGCGCGCGAGGCTCGAAAACAGGGTACGCTTTCCCTTTCCTGGGAGACCCAGCCGCTCGAGGGCTTCGAGTCGGCGCCGATCGCTGATCTGTGCGCCCGCTATGATCTGGTGGTGCTGGATCATCCGCATGTCGGAGAGGCGGTCGACGCCGGGTGCCTGTACCCGATGGAGGAGATTTTCGGAGCTGACGTGCTCGCGTCGCTCGAGCAAGATACCATCGGACCGTGCCTGTCGAGCTACCGCTTTGCAAACAGGCACTGGGCCTTGCCGCTGGATGCGGCCTCGCAGGTGATGGCGTTGCGCCCGGATCTGGTCGAGGAGTCTGTCCCCCGCAGCTGGGATGAGGTGATGGCGCTGGTGGACAGCGATGTGCCGGTCGCAGCTTCGATCGCGGGGCCACATGCCGTTCTGTCGTTTCTTTCGATCTGCGCCGCTCTGGACGAACCGCCCGCTGTGGCTGATCCGGACCGGCTGGTCAGTCACGAGACCGGGCGCAAGGCCTACGAGATTCTCGCCCGCCTGGCCGGGTCGATGCCGCAAAAGGCGCGACCGCTCAATCCGATCGGTCTGCTGGAGCTGATGACGCGGGAAGACAGCGTGGCCCTGTGTCCGCTGGTCTATGGTTACGTCAATTACAGCCAGTCCGCGCCAGGCATGACGCCACTTCAGTTCCATGATGCGCCGCGCATTGCAGGCGGGCTTCCAAAGGGCACGCTTGGCGGCACCGGCATCGGGATCTCGAGGCGTTGCGATCCTGACGAAGCGCTCAAGCACCATCTGCTGTGGCTGATGGGGCAACAGGCGCAATGCGCCTTCCTGCCCGCCCATGACGGCCAGCCCTCGCGCCGCGATGCCTGGCGAGCCGCAGATGTGAACGCCGCCGCCGGCAACTTCTATCTGAACACGCTGGAGACGCTGGAGCACGCCTATGTGCGCCCTCGCCACGCCGGCTATATCGGCTTTCAGACCGCGGCTTCGGCGGAACTGCGCGCCGCGTTCGAAAGCGGAACGTCTGCCGATCACGTGCTTGATCGCCTGCAAGAACTTTATTCAGCCAGCCGCAATGGCGGGGAGAGGTAAGTCACAATGACCGGAGATATCGGTTTCGAGATGGATGGCCATGTTGCCATCATCACCATTGACCGTCCTGCAAAACTCAATGCGATGACACCGGAAATGGCCGCGGCGCTGGTCGATCTGACCCATCGCTGCAACGCGGATGAGGACGTCCGGGCCATCGTTCTGACAGGGGCGGGCGACCGGGCGTTTTGCGCAGGCTCGGATATCCGGGCGCTCGACGGCTACACCACGCCCTGGCAGTTCCGGCAACGGCAGGATTACTGCGACGCGATCCGCCGGATCGTCAAGCCGGTGATTGCTGCCGTCAACGGCTATGCCTTTGGCGGCGGGCTGGAGACGGCCATGTCCTGCGACATCCGTATCGCCTCCGAAACGGCCAGTTTTGCCGCGCCCGAGGTCAAGCTTGGCTGGATCGGTGGCGGCGGCATGGCGACGTTCCTTCGCGCCGCCTGCGGACCATCCAACGCGGCCTTGATGCTGATGACCGGCGATCCGATCAAGGCGGAAACGGCGCTTGACTGGGGTCTGGTCAGCGAGCTTGTCGCCCCGGCTGATCTGCGGGCCCGGGCCTGCGAGATCGGGCGCACCATTGCCGCCCGTGCACCGGTCGCGGTCGAGACGGCCAAACTCAATCTTCAGGCCGCCGCCTGGATGCCGGCGGAAAACGCGATTGCCTATGAGCGCGACCTGCAGACGATCTGTTTCGCCACCGAAGATGCCGCCGAAGGCCGGAGGGCCTTTGCCGAGAAACGCAGCCCGGAATTCAGAAAAACATAAGAACGCTCACCGCGCCCTCCATTGTTCGGACCCTGAGTGGCCTGCTTAGCCATTGCGAGGCATCGCTGTTGCCGGCGCGAGCAGATCACTGAACAACGCCTGCCATCTCTTGCCTTTGAAGGACATCTGCAATGACCGACTTCAACCTGCCTGCCGATGGCATTTTCATCGGCCGCATCTGGTCGCCGGAGGCAAAAGGCCCATCCGTGGTCACCATCCGCGACGGGTCCGTTTTCGACATCACCTCGAAACAGGCGCCGACGGTGCGGGATGTCTGCGAGATGGAAGATCCGGCGGGCTATGTTCGCGATGCGGCAGGCACAGCGGTCGGTCCGCTCACGGAGATTGCGGGCAATGCCGGTGACATGAGCAGGCCGCATTTCCTGGCGCCCTGCGACCTGCAGGCGGTCAAGGCCTGCGGCGTGACCTTTGCCTCGTCTATGGTCGAGCGGGTGATCGAGGAGCAGGCCGCGGGCGATCCTAAAAAGGCGCTCGAGATCCGCGCCCGTGTCGGCGAGGTCATCGGCGGCTCGCTGCGCAACATCAAGGCGGGTTCGCCCGAAGCGGCCAGGGTCAAGGCGGCGCTGATCGCCGAGGGTCTGTGGAGCCAGTATCTCGAAGTCGGCATCGGACCGGACGCCGAGGTGTTTTCCAAGGCGCAGGTGCTCTCCTCCGTGGGCCCCGGTGCCGAGGTCGGGCTGCACCCGGTGTCCAAGTGGAACAATCCCGAGCCGGAGATCGTGC